>JAESGR010000051.1_pt1 | contig 423488 bp, 338 predicted proteins | sample 9269771 | NCBI WGS metagenome assembly JAESGR01 (sample SAMN15739572, study PRJNA653492) | algae metagenome | isolation source: Chroococcus sp. CMT-3BRIN-NPC107 and co-occurring heterotrophs from well... | place: USA: Clark Mountains Wilderness, California | collected 2010-04-18 | reverse complement strand
AAAGCAACCACCATCCTTGGATGGGCGCCAAAAGTGCAAAGAGCCGAAGGACTTAAAAAAACCTACGAGTACTTCAAAAGCCTGCCCCCGGAAGAATGGAACAAACAACCAAAAGAATTTACAAGTACAAAATAGTCTCAGACCAATCCTATGTATCAAGAACTAATCAACAAGAAAGAAAAACTGGCCGTTATTGGCCTTGGATATGTCGGGCTTCCGATCGCCCTTGAATTTGCCAGAAAGGTTTCAGTGATCGGCTTCGATATCAACGCGAAGCGCATAGAAATGATGCGCCAGGGCATTGATCCAAGTAATGAATTAAGCAGCGAGGCTTTCCAGGGTTGCGATATCACATTTACCAATTCACTGGACGTGCTTCGTGAAGCAAAGTTCTTTATTGTAGCCGTACCAACACCGGTTGACGAGCATAATGTGCCCGACCTCACGCCTGTGAAGAAAGCATCGGAGACCATTGGAAAGGTGATCAAAAAAGGAGATTACGTTGTTTTCGAATCAACCGTATATCCGGGATGTACCGAAGAAGACTGTCTGCCCATCATTGAAAAATTGTCGGGGCTGAAGAATGTGACTGATTTCAAATCGGGCTATTCACCGGAAAGGATCAATCCGGGCGACAAGAAACACACCATCCGAACCATCATTAAAGTGGTATCCGGTTGTGATGCGGAATCTCTTGAGACAGTGGCAAAAGTTTATGAACTGGTGGTTGATGCAGGCGTGCACAAAGCTTCTTCCATTAAAGTGGCCGAAGCAGCCAAGATCATTGAAAATACGCAACGTGATCTCAACATCGCATTGATGAATGAACTGTCCATCATATTTGATAAGATGAACATCAATACCTACGAAGTGCTGGAAGCTGCAGGTACCAAATGGAACTTCCTGCGTTTCAGTCCAGGTCTTGTTGGCGGGCACTGTATTGGTGTTGATCCTTACTACCTTACCTATAAGGCAAGTGAGCTGGGATACAATTCAAGGGTGATCCTTGCAGGCCGGACAATCAATGATAACATGGCCAATTATGTAGCCCGCAAAGTGGTCCGCCACATCATCAGCAATGTTAGTGATGTAAAATCGGCCAAGGTGCTGGTGATGGGTGCAACTTTTAAGGAAAATGTAAGTGATATCCGCAATTCAAAAGTTGCTGATGTGGTAAAGGAGTTGAAAGAGTTTTTCCTGAATGTAGACGTTGTGGATCCTCATGCTGACTCCGACGAACTGAATCATGAATATGGTTTCGGTCTTGCTGAAAAAGTTGGCAAGGATTACGACGCTGTGATCGTTACGGTTTGTCATGAACCTTACGCGGAACTTGACGATACTTATTTTGCCTCTATAACGAAACCAAACGCACTGGTGGTAGACCTCAAGGGAATGTACCGGGGGAATATCAAAGCCAGGCAATACTGGAGTTTTTAATTATGCCCTTCCAACAAACCGAGTTTCCCGGGCTTCTGATCTTCGAGCCCAAAGTGATCGAAGATAGCCGGGGGTATTTTTTTGAATGTTATAACGAACGTACTTTTTCAGAAGGCGGTATCAATATAAAGTTTGTCCAGGACAATCAGTCCCAGTCATCCTATGGTGTGATCCGCGGCCTCCATTACCAGTTACCTCCGCATGCACAGACAAAACTTGTACGCGTACTGCAGGGTGAGATCCTTGATGTAGCAGTGGACATCCGTGAAGGATCGCCTACCTACGGCAAATATTTTTCCATCCATCTTTCGGGAGATAATAAAAAACAGTTGCTGATACCGCATGGATTCGCACATGGTTTTTCTGTTTTAAGCCAGACCGCCGTTGTGTTATACAAATGTGATACACTCTATAACAAGGAAAGTGAAAGAGGCATCCTTTACAATGACCCTGCCCTGGCCATTAACTGGAAAATAGACGCAGGCAAAGCTGTTATTTCAGATAAGGACAAAGCATTGCCATTAATGAAAGAAGTAGGTCTTCAATTTGAATACAGCCATTGATGCAAGCCCTTTCAAAAATTCTTGTGACCGGATCAAACGGGCAGCTTGGTACCGAAATGCACCAGTTGTCAAAAGCTTTTCCGGGTTATCAGTTCCTTTTTTTTAACCGCGCAGAATGGCCAGTGGATGACGCGGAAAAGTCTGAAAATATCCTGGCCCTGCATCAACCATCTTTCCTTGTCAATTGTGCAGCTTATACGGCAGTGGACAAAGCTGAAACGGACCGCGAAGCTGCATTCTCCATAAATGCCACAGCACCGGGGACACTGGCGCGTTTGTGCCAGGCTTATGGTACCCGTTTTATTCATATCTCCACTGATTATGTTTTCAATGGCATCATTAACAGGCCACTGAAGGAAGACGACAGCGTGCAACCCGTCAATTATTATGGAGAAACAAAACTGGTTGGAGAGCAAGCTGTTTTACAGCACAATCCTGATGCGCTGATCATTCGTACCTCATGGGTCTATAATGCATCGGGTAAAAATTTTGTAAAGACCATGATGCGGCTGATGAAAGAAAAGGAAAGCATCAGTGTGGTAAACGACCAGCACGGGTCTCCTACATATGCTGCTGATCTTGCAGAAGCCATCATGCACATCATTACTTCCGGAAGATGGGTGCCTGGCATATATCATTTCAGCAATGAAGGCTTTATTACATGGTACCAGTTCGCTGAAGAGATCCGCAATCAATGCGGGTTCAATTGCAAAGTGGATCCCATTGTTACAGCTGAATTTCCGACACCTGCAAAACGGCCGATGTTCTCAATGATGGACAAATCAAAGATCGTGGCAACCTTTGGTCTTACTTTAAAAGACTGGAAAGAAAGCCTGCGCGATTGTATTGCTTTAACTGGTAATTCCTGAACCAATTTATATTACCGTGTTCCATCCCATCCTGTCCGGTGATGCCCCATAACGGATGTTCTCCAGCTCCTTCTTCAGCAATTGCTGGATGGCATATTCACCCGGCAGGTCATAGTCTGTTCCATCAATGCTGATTGTGCTGATAGGTGCTACCACTGCAGCTGTACCGGCACCAAATGCTTCGGTGATCCTTTTCTCACGAAATGCTTTTGCCAGTTCCGTAATGCCAATACTGCGCTCCTGCGCAGGAATGCGAAGGGTATTTGCCAGTTGCAAAAGACTGTCCCGCGTTACACCATCAAGGATGGAATCGGAAACAGGCGGCGTTACCAGTTGCCCGTCGATCACGAACATTACATTCATAGTGCCTGATTCCTCAATGAATTCATTATGGTTTGCATCTGTCCACAATACCTGGTCATAACCTTCTTCGCGAGCCAGCTGGGTAGGATAAAAAGCGCCGCCATAATTGCCGGCGCATTTTGCATATCCAGTTCCGCCTTTAGCAGCACGGATAAATTCCCTTTCAACTTTTACCCTGAGCGGTCTTTGGTAGTATGGCCCGACAGGACCGCTGAAAATAATGAACTGGTATTCTTCCGCCACCTTTACCCCAAAGCGTGCTTCGGATGCGAAAATAAAAGGCCTGATGTACAAGGCGCTGCCCTGTGATCTTGGTACCCATTGACTGTCAGTACTTACCAGTTGGCTCAGTGAGGCTGAAAACAATTCCATGGAAACCGGGGGCATGCACATGCGATGCAGGGAACGGTTGATGCGGTCGAAATGCTTTTCGATCCTGAACAGGTTGATGGAGCCGTCTATCATAGGGAAAGCTTTCATGCCTTCAAATATGCTTTGACCATAATGAAGGGCGAGTGTTGCTGGACTTAAGTGCAGGTCACCAAATGGAACGATCTCAGGATCCTGCCATTGCCCTTCCGAATAGGTGCAACGGAACATATGGTCGGAAATGTATTTTCCAAACTGGAGGTGGTCCCAGTCTACTGCTGCCAATCGGGATGTTGTTGTTTTCGTGGTCCTGATACTCGTAACTGCTTCCATGATGATGTTTATTATAAGATTCAACTTTTTGCCGCCTGCTGCTGGTCTTGTTGGACCATACATGATTAAGATCGATCTCCATTTTGATATCAGCTCTCTTGTACACGCCGGACTCCAGCGGCACTTCCTTAAAACCAAGTTTGCGGTAAAGCGTAATAGCTGCTTCAAGACTTGTCTGTGAATAAAGGATCACCTTTGATGCTCCTAACTGTGCTGCCCGTTCAAAGGCTGCCAGGCTAAGTTTCTCAGCAATTCCTTTTCGCCTGAAAGCCTCTCCCACGGCCATTTTGGTGAATTCATAGCAATCCTCGTCAACTTTTTTCAAAGCCACCGTTCCCGCAACTTCATTGTTGTACAGGGCCATTAGAATGGCGCCACCTTTTTGAATGATCGCTTCTTGCGGGTGGAACAAAACATATTGATCCGTTTCTTCCAGGAAAAAGAATTTTTCGATCCATTCCCTGTTGAATTGCTCAAACCATAGTTGGTGCGAGGGCTTAAAATCGACAATTGTTATTTCAGACATGCCTGTTGCTTTTTAAATTCCCTGTTGACAAGGTAAACACCGGCGAGTGTAATTAATGTTCCTGTGACGACATTAAAGCTCATTTTTTCACTCAACAAAAGCCAGCCAAGTGCCACCGCTACAATGGGGTTGATGTATGCATAAATGGAGACCTGTGTTGGTGGCAGCTTTGAAATAGCAAATACATAAGCTGAATAGGTAAACAAAGAACCTACAACAATAAGATAAAACAAACTGAGTAATGCCTTTGGTTCCGCATGCGCCAGGTTGGTGTATTGTCCTGTAAGTCCGCAAATGGTCAGCATGATAATGCCTGCCATCAGCATTTGTAACCCTACAGAATATAAAATGTCTGTAGTTGGTTTATTTCGCGAAGCATAGACCGTTCCGAATGACCAGGAGATGGTTGCGACCAATGACAGCCCAATACCCAGTGCAAATTTTTGATTCACCAGCCCCGCTATGTGTTCATAGAAAATGGTTGCAATGCCGCCGAAGCCAATCAGCAGGCCTAGTATCATCAGCTTTGTAAACCGGGCAAACCGTAACAGCAAAATACTGAACAGGGCTACAAAGAGTGGTACCAGGCCTGCAATGATGGCTGCCAGCCCGCTTGGAATATATTCAAGGGCCCAGGTTAGCAATCCATTGCTGATGCAAAGCAACAGCACGGCCTGGACACCAATGTTCATCAAAGATTTACGGTCTGGCCATGAATATCCCATCAGTTTAAACCATGTCACCAGGATGGCACCGCTGATGAATTGCCGTACGCCTGCCACAAAGAACCCCGGGATGTGCAAGGCACTGATCTTAGAGGCCAGGTAGGTAGTGCCCCAGAAGAAACTGACAATGGCCAGTGCGATGTAGGCTTTGCGCAGGTCTTTTTTCATATGTCAAATTTGGGCTATAAAAAAACCGGAAAACAGATTCAGTTTTTTTATTTTTGACTATATCAGATTTTTATGCCTAAAGTTCTTGCTCCCAAAACAGACCACAAATACCTGCAGGTTGCAGATGGAATGGAAAAGATGATCCATGAAGAGGTATTGCGCATCGGCGATAAGTTGCCATCAGTGCGCATGCTCAGTGAAGAATATGGTATCAGCATGGGCACTGCCTTCCAGGCTTATTATCACCTCGAAGGCAAGGGCCTGATTGAAGCAAGGCCAAAATCAGGCTATTATGTGCGCTTTAATAACCGCCGTTTTCCCGGTGTACCTGCGGTTTCAAGGCCTGAAGCCATGGCATCTGAAGTAAGTACGCAGGAAATGATCGCCAATGTTTTCAGGAATATCTCCTCGCACGATCTGATCAATTTTGCATTGGCTTCTCCTCCCATTGAACTGCTTCCTGCCGCAAAGCTGAATAAATCCGTTATGCACGCATTGCGTTCTTCCAAAACAAGCTGCCTGCATTATGAGGATATACAGGGTAACCAGGAATTAAGAAAGCAGATCGCCAAATTATCTTTTAACTGGGGCGGCAAGATGACAGCCGATGATGTGGTAGTAACTGCAGGGTGCATGGAAGCGCTTTCCATCTGCCTGAAAGCAGTGACAACGGCAGGTGATACGGTAGCCATTGAGAGTCCAACTTACTTTGGTATTTACCAGGTGATGCAAAGCCTGGGACTAAAGGTTGTTGAAATTGATACGGATCCGGAGACCGGTGTTGACCTTGACTGTCTTGAAAGTGCCATCAAAAAATTCAATATACGGACCTGCGTGTTCGTGCCTAATTTTAATAATCCGCTTGGAAGCTGCATGCCGGATGAACATAAAAAGAAACTGGTTCAGCTGATCACTCAATACAAAATACCATTAATAGAAGATGATATTTATGGAGAGCTGTATTTTGGAAAGCACAGGCCAAAAACCTGCAAGTCATTTGATACGGACAACTGGGTGATCCATTGTTCTTCCATTTCAAAATCACTTGCGCCCGGCTACAGGATCGGCTGGTGCCTTCCTGGAGAGAGGTTCATCAAGCGTGTGAAGGAATTAAAGATGATGCATACTGTTAGCGGAACTACCCTGACACAGGTAGCCATCGCGCACTTTCTCAGCATTGGCCGTTATGAATACCATCTGAAGAACCTGCGCAAATCCCTGCATTGCCAGAGTATGCGGTATATACAGGGCATCATGCAACACTTTCCATCTGATATCAAAGTAACCAGGCCTAAAGGAGGCTTTGTGCTTTGGGTGGAACTGAATAAAGACATTAATTCGTACAAGCTATACCAGGAAGCGATGAAATTCCAGATATCAATCGGTCCCGGTCAGATCTTTTCTTCGCAGGGATGTTATGCCAACTGCATCCGTATTGGTATCGGCAGGCCTTATGATTCAGATACAGAATACGGCTTGCAGGTACTGGGGCAGCTGGTAAAGAAGATGACCGGCAAGGCACGGTGATTCCATATTGTTTTGTGATCTACATTTACGTTCATGTTTAAAAGTGCGGCCGGAATTTTCAAAGGGGAATATTTTATTTTTTTGCTTCCCTTATTTTTTGTCCTGCATGGATTTACCGAGCACTTTGCATCCATTCCCCTTGTGGATGTTTTATGGCTTGTCCTGGAATATGTGCTGATCAGCGTAGGACTGTGCGTTGTATTTTATTTTATTTTTCGTTCATCAAGGAAAGCCCTGCTGGTTGTTTTTTATCTGATGGCCTTCCATTTTTTTTATGGAACCATTCATGACTCAGCCAAAGATGTTCTTGGTGATTCATTCCTGGTAAGCTATAGTTTTATTCTTCCTCTTGCAGGTGTTCTGCTCACCTTTCTGCTCATTTTTTTTAAAAGGTCAAAAAGCAGGTTCAATCGTGTTACCAGGTACCTGAATGTTGTACTGGTCCTGCTGATCGTGGTTGATATTTTCACTTTAGCAAACAGGATGGGCCGCATTAAAAAAGAAGTCTTTCCGGGTATGAGCGTCTGCGCCAATTGTCCAAAGCCTGATATCTACCTTGTGATCTCAGATGGATATGCAGGCCTGCGCCAGTTGAAAGATGTTTTCAATTTTGATAACAGGCCATTTGAAGATTCACTCAGGCAGCTGGGATTTCATGTGGTGGACAGCTCTATCAGTAATTACGGCGGTACTATTTTTTCGATGTCCTCCCTGCTGAATATGGATTACCTGGGCAAAACTACCGGTAAGGAAAGCCATGAGATCATGAATCAGACAAGGGCTACTAAGTACCTTGAAGCGTCAGGCTATACGATCAGGAATTTATCTTTTTTCAGGGTGGAAGACCAGTTTCCAAGACAGCAGCTTCCCTATTTTATGACCAGTACAAGACTGATCACGAATCATACTTTTTATTCAAGGATTGACAGGGATGTGAGGCACAACCTTGCAAGGGTACTAAATCTGCCATTTGAAATAAAAAGAATTGAAAGGACAAAAAGGGAAAAGAGGGAAATGGACCTGAAGCGAAATTCAATAGCAATGGACGCATTGTTTGATGAATTAAAAAACAAAACAGCAACACCAAGGTTTGTCTATGCGCATTTTCTGATGCCGCATGGGCCCTATCTTTTTAATGGCCAGGGAGCACCAATGCCTGATTCGGTAAAGATCAATAATTATTATCCTGAATACCTGCAATACACCAATAAAAAAATGCTCTATGCACTTAAACAGATCATTCATTCATCACCCACGCCACCAGTCATCCTGTTCATGAGTGATCACGGGTACCGGAATGAATTCATGAATCCAGACCATCAGAAATTTCTTAATATCAACGCTGTTTACCTGCCTTCAAAAAATTACACGCCATTTTATAAAGGCATGTCAAATGTGAACCAGTTCAGGATCATTTTTAACCAGCTCTTTCAGCAGAAAATCTCAATGGCAAAAGACAGTACCGTATTTTAACGAGGAAGTATAAATACGAGAACGCTGAACATCAGCCAGTTCAGGATTTGGCAAACGTTAAAGAATAATAAACTTAGGAACCCACGCAGCGGTTTGATGCATTAAACCTGTCAATTAAGTAGGAGTCTCACTATTACAATCCTACATTATGAATACCGTAATTTTTCTATTGATCCTGTGCGCTTTTCTGGCACTTGCTTTCTTTAAGAGAAGGGAAATGAAACGGGAAGAACACCAGGAAATGTCGTGATCATTTCTGCCTGCTTCGTCAAGGACCCATACATGGAAACAATTTCGTGCATGAATACCTGACTTTCGATTTCAAGGTTTGTATGATTCTAAATAAAAGGCCCGCAGTATTGCTGCAGGCCTTTTATTTTTTATAACGTTCGCTCTAAGGCTCTATCACTTTGATCAAAGTGCCCGATGCCACCTGGTCTGTCAGTTTCATTCCATTCAATATGGCATGTTCTTCCATACGGTTGCTGGCAACCCTGTTGTTCCTTAGCGCCTGGTCCAGCGTCATGTTGGAATTAACGGTCTTGATACGGATCCTGTCTGCTTTTTTATTCAGTTTTGCTGCATCGGTCAGCTGCCTGAAATTCTGCATGGTATTCGTAAACAACTGCGTGTAATTATTAAAATCATTCACACTTGATACGCCGATCAGGTGATAGATGATTCCACCGTACTGGATAAAATAGGACAGGGTTCTGACTGTTGCTGCCTGTTGTTGCTGTCCCTGCTGCTGTGCAACCTGGTCAGCAACGATGGCCAGAGCGGGCAATCCATTCACTGTTGTTTCTCTTGATTCCCTTGACTGAAGACTGAATTTCTGCATAGCGGCACTGGCAGCCTGCTGAAGTGTTTGCCCTTCTGCAGGAAAAAGGATCATCAGCGCTTTTCCATCTTTTGCAGCCATCTGAACACTTTGAGGACTGTTCATATAGCTCCAGCCTGAAGGCACAGGGAATTGAAACTTCAATACGGGATGATAGAACACACTGTTCTCCAAATATCCGCCAGCAGGATCTTCACCATAGATCAATCCTTCGATCCTTTTCAGGTAAGTATTCCTGTTGATCTGCGCATTGGTAAGGTTTTGTTTTTGCTTCCATTCGGTTGCAAGCTTGGCCACTGTCTTATTTCTTTCGCCCGGGTTAGGATGTGTAGAAAGGAAATTCGGTAACTCTTCGGCACCTGTACCGGCGCTTTTCCTTTCAAGTGTATTAAAGAAGTTAGCCATTTGCTGTGCATCGTATCCGATCTTGGTGGAATATTCAACACCTAATTCATCGGATTCTCTTTCTGCGTCACGGCCGAATTTAAGGAACAGCAATCCAAGTCCCTGTGAGGCTGCCTGGCCAAAACGTGCCAGCTCGGGAGAGATCACCATTCCTGCAATAAGCCCTAACTGACCCAGTAAGGCATTCCTTTGCTGCTCCACGGAATGACGTGCCGTGATATGCCCGATCTCGTGACCCAGTACACCTGCGAACTCCGCTTCATTGTTGAAATGAGCCATGATGCCACGGGTAAAATAAACATAACCTCCAGGGACTGCGAAGGCGTTGATCACATCGGAATCAACAATGCGGAACTGGAATTGAAGGTTGGGGCGATGGGAGATGGCTGCCATCTGCTGCCCTTTTTGGGTAATAAAGTCCTGCAAGCCCTTATCCTCGTACAGCCCGTATTGGGCAATGATCTGTGGATCGGCTTCTTTGCCCATGGCTATTTCCTGGGCTTCAGACATCAGTACGACCTGGCGCTTTCCACTGACGGGATTCCTTGCGCAGGTTGAAAAAAAGAACATGGATGCCGTGAGGCAACCAGCTAAAAGAATTCGCTTCATACGATTGATGGTTTAATATGAGACCATGGGATAATTGCAACGGATGTGCCAGCCATGAGCCGACATGCCGTGCTTTTTTCAAAATGCTCCCTTTGGCTAAAATTAATGCCTACTCAATCTGATACCAGTAACGAGAACTCTTCGTACGGACAGGGCAGATTGCGTAGAATGGCAATTAACGCAAAGAGCGCAAAGCTCGAATCCGCCACAGCGGATCGCGGCTTGAAGCATGCCTACAACAAAAAATCCCGCCATAAAGCGGGACCTGTTGAGCTACAAGGATTCGAACCTTGACAGACAGAACCAAAATCTGTAGTGCTACCGTTACACCATAGCTCAATCCTGAAGGAGTGCAAAAATAAGGCAGTGGGGTAAACCAGCAAAATCCAAAAATAAAAATGTTGAGGTTCAGCCCCTTTGAGAAAGTTTTTAACGCTTTGATTATTCTTCCTGTGGTATGCGTATAATCTTCAGGTCAATTAAATGCCGGATTTCTTAAATTTAAACAAATCATCCAAAATGACTGCTTTTAACCGACGCTCCTTCCTGCGCAGGGCAGGGGTATTTTCTGCTGGTAGTCTTGCCTGTTCTCTTACAACACCTGCATGGAGCCGTAACCTTGATGCTGCTTTAAAGAATGCCGCAGGTGTTCCACCCAGCGAGCTGGCTACGGAAGATGAGTTCTGGTATTATGTGCAGCAGGCATTCACGGTTTCACCCGGCATTATCAATCTGAATAATGGCGGCGTATCTCCCGCGCCGAAAACGGTGCAGGATGCCATGAAGCGTTACTATGATCTTTCCAATGAAGCGCCCAGTTACTTCATGTGGCGGATCCTGGATCTTGGAAGAGAAAACCTTCGAACAAGCCTTTCGCAGGTTGCAGGATGTTCCGCGGATGAAATCGCCATCAACAGGAATTCATCTGAAGGATTGGAAACCATCATTTTTGGTTTGAATCTCAAAGCAGGTGATGAAATCGTGGCATCCAAACAGGATTATCCTAATGTAGTGAATGCATGGAAGCAAAGAGAACTAAGGGATGGCATTAAAGTCCGTTGGATCAACCTTGTTCTGCCATCACAGGATACCGGCTACATGGTGCGACAGTATACAGATGCATTTAACGCCAAAACAAAACTGGTCAGCCTTACGCATGTGATCAACTGGAACGGGCAGATACTGCCGGTAAGAAAAATAGCGGATGAAGCCAGGAAAAGAGGCATTGAGGTGATGGTGGATGGCGCACACAGCTTTGCCCATTTCAAGTTTAAGATACCTGACCTGAACTGCGATTATTTTGCTACCAGTCTTCATAAATGGCTTTATGCGCCGATTGGTTCGGGTATGCTTTATGTAAGACGCGACAAGGTGAAAAACCTTTTCCCCTTATTTGCAAGCGATGATCCCCTGAAAGACGATATCCGGAAATTTGAACACCTGGGCACAAGGCCATTTTTCATTGAGCAGGCAATTGGCAAGGCGGTGGAGTTTCATGATATGATCGGCATCGAAAGAAAAGAAAAAAGATTGCACTACCTGAAGAACTACTGGATGGAAAAAGTAAAGTCTGTTCCCAAAGTAAAGCTGCACACATCATTGGATCCTAAATGGGGTTGTGCTATTGGGTTGGTTTCAGTGGAAGGACGTGCTAACGGTGAACTGGATGCTTACCTGATGAACACTTATAAGATCCATACAACAACAGTGAACTGGGAAAACATCCAGGGCGTACGGGTCACTCCAAATGTTTACACCACCACAAAAAACCTCGACCTGCTTGTAAAAGGCATCACGGAGTTTGCAAAGAAATCTACCTGAGATGGATCACTTATCCGGCAGATGAATAGTCAATACTCGTTGTGCTTATACTGCCGACAATAAATAATAATTGGTCTTTCCTTTCTGGATCAGCAGGTATTTTGTGTGCAATAATTTCTGCGCGTCAATCACCTCGTTAATGGCAGTCACTTTTTGCCGGTTGATGCTGACACCTCCATTCTGGATCATTTTGCGTGCTTCGCTTTTACTTGGAAAGATCCTGGTATCGGAAAGGAGTGTGATCACATCGATACCTGCTGCAAGTGTTTGCCTGCTGATCTCCACTTTCACAATGCCCTTCATGCCTTCAAGGTCTTCAACGCTCAGGGTATCAGCAGAAGCATTTTGCTGCACAAATAATTTTTCCGTTGTTTCAACCGCGAGTTTGAATTCCGCTTCCCCGTGCACGAATACCGTTAGCTCCCGGGCCAGCCTTTTCTGAAGGATCCTTTTGGATGCATCCGCCTGATGCTCGGAAATGATCGATTCAATTTCATTCCGGTCGATGAAGGTGAAGATCCGGATCCATTTTTCGGCATCTGCGTCAGAAGCCTTCAGCCAGAACTGGTAAAAATGATAAGGTGAAGTTTTTTCCGGATCTAGCCAGACATTTCCCTGCTCAGATTTCCCAAACTTACCACCGTCGGCTTTTGTAACGAGGGGACAAACAAAGGCAAAGGCCTCACCACCTCCTTTACGACGGATGAGTTCGGTTCCGGTAGTGATATTGCCCCATTGATCGCTGCCACCCATCTGAAGTTTGCAATTTTTATTCTTGTAGAGCCAGTAAAAATCATATCCCTGGATGAGCTGGTAGGTGAATTCTGTAAAGGACATTCCGGTCTCGCCTTCGATCCTTTTCCGGACACTGTCCTTGCTCATCATATAATTTACTGTAATGTGTTTGCCCACGTCCCTGATAAAATTAAGGAAATCCAGTCCTTTGAACCAGTCGTAGTTATTGACCATTACAGCGGCGTTTGGTTTCGATGGGTCGAAATCAATGAACTTCATCAGTTGACGTTTGATACCTTCCACATTGCGCTGAAGGGTGTCTTCGTCCAGCAGGTTGCGTTCCTGGCTTTTACCGGTGGGGTCTCCAACCATGCCCGTAGCACCCCCAACAAGCGCAATTGGCTTATGCCCAGCCTTTTGCAGGTGAACCAGCAGCAGGATGGGGACCAGGCTGCCGATGTGCAGCGAGTCAGCTGTCGGGTCAAACCCGATGTAGCCGTAAGTGGTTTCCTTAGCCAGTTGCTCTTCTGTTCCGGGCATGATATCGTGGATGAGGCCGCGCCAGCGTAGTTCTTCGATGAGGTTCATGAAAGGGCTTTGATCGGCAAAAGTAATGAAGGAAGGCATCCATCGTAAATCCCCTCGTTTACGAGGGGAGAATTAATATAGCGGGAATTATGAATTTGAAGGCTAAAAAGCTATTTTTGTCAATACGCCCAAAACCTATAGAAAACAACGAATCCATTTCATATCCGAAAAAACATTAAATGAAAATCAACACCTTAGCCCTCGCATTGATTTTCCATCTCCTGAGTTCAGGTGCTTCAGCCCAATTCCGCAAATACTCAAATGAATTTTTGAACATAGGTGCAGGCGCACGTGGGTTATCAATGGGAAGCGCCCAGGTAGCTTCTGTCAGGGATGGAACAGCCGGCTATTGGAATCCTGCAGGACTTACTGGTGTCGAGGACCATCCAACCGCCAACATCATGCACGCTGAATATTTTGCGGGCATCGGAAAGTATGATTATGCGTCCATCGCCATTCCACTGGAAAACAATAAAAGAACAATTGCCATTACAGGATTGCGGTTTGCAGTGGACGATATCATGAACACCTTGTTCCTGGTTGAACCCGATGGGTCCATTAATTATAACAACATCCAGAAGTTTTCATCAGCTGATTACGCCTTCCTTTTTTCATTTGCCCAGAAATTAAAGGAAACTTCGAACCGTAATATTGATTTTGGTCTCAACGCCAAAGTGATCCACAGGTCTGTTGGGCAGTTCGCAAAGGCCTGGGGATTTGGACTGGATGCAGGTGTGCAGATCCGTGCTGATAAATGGAAGTTTGGCCTTTCAGGTCGCGATATCACCACCACCTTCAATGCCTGGACCTTTAATTTTACCGAAAAGGAAAAGCAGGTGCTATACCTGACCAATAATGAAATACCGGTCAAGTCAACGGAAATGACGGCGCCAAGGCTTGTATTTGGCGTGGCACGTGATTTTCAACTGAATAAAACACTTACCCTTTTAGCGGAAGCAAACCTGGATTTCACTTTCGATGGTAAACGCAATACCATCATCAGTGCAAACCCTGTGAGCATTGATCCTAAAATGGGCGTGGAGCTGGATATCAACCATTCATTCTTTGTTCGCGCCGGAATTAATAACTTTCAGAGAGCACTTGCAGATGGTGATACCCTGAACCAGAAAAGAGTATGGATCTACCAGCCAAGTGCAGGCGCAGGCTTCAGGATCCAGAACGTGCAGATCGATTACGCGTTCACCAACCTGGCCAACCAGTCCAGTCCTTTGTTTACCCATATTTTTTCGTTGAGTCTAGACCTTGTCAACGAAAAGAAAAAGAAATAATCCGTATCCAAAACCCATAACATGAAAAAGCTCCTGTTTGTTTTATTGATCACCTGCAGTTTCGCCGCAAAGGCCCAGGTGTACAATAACGAATGGATCAAATATTCCCAGACCTATTACAAACTCAAAGTAGGCAGAACGGGACTATACCGAATTACCCAACCGGTTCTTGCCAACGCAGGGCTGGGTGGAGTTGATGTCACCCAGTTCCAGCTGTGGAGGAATGGAAAGGAAGTGCCCATCTATACTTCTGCTCCTTCCGGCAATCTTTCTTCAACAGATTATATTGAGTTCTGGGGTGAAATGAATGATGGTGCCCCTGATAATGAGTTATACAGGGTCTCTGATTACCACCTCAATCGTAAATGGAGTCTTGAAACGGATACTGCTGCTTATTTCCTTACAGTTACTACAGACCCGAGCAGGCGACTGGTCAACAGACCACATAATGTAGAGACCAATACGCTGCCGCCCGAACCATACTTCATGCATACTGCCGGCAGGTATTACAGGGATAAGCTGCATGCAGGCTACGCGGTCAATGTGGGTGAATACCTGTACTCATCTTCTTATGACAAGGCGGAAGGCTGGAGCTCCAGCGATATGGATTCCAACATTACGCTGACGCATACTTTCAATGACCTTTACCTTTACCAGGGCGCTGCGCCAACACCAACCTTCAGCATATTTGTTTCCGGTAATGCCATCAGGCCGCGCCGTTACAGGGTAGTCATGAATGGTGATACACTGTTTAATCATTCAGTTGATTATTTTAATTATGTAAGAGATACGGTGAATGTTCCGGTAACTCTGCTGGCAACCAATGCCGCAACGGTGCAGGTAAACAATCGTGCAACTACCCGGCCTGACAGGATGGTGGTTCACCAGATGGAACTTACCTATCCAAGACAATTTCATTTTGGCAACAGCTCAAATTTTGAATTCGGTCTTCCTGCTAGTGTGCAGGGACAATACCTGCAGATAACAGGGTTTACTTATGGAAGCGTGGCCCCGGTGCTCTATGATCTTACCAATGGCCACCGTTATGTTACTGATATTTCAACTGCAGGACAGGTTAGGGTGGTTCTTGGACCTTCTGCTGCAGCAAGGAAGCTGGTACTGGTAAGTGAAGCTGCCAGCAACATCATTAATATTAATGATCTAAGACAACGCAATTTCATTGATTATTCTCAACCTGCCATGCAGGGAGATTACCTGATCATCTCTAATCCACACCTTTTTACCAGCAGCACCGGCAATCCTGTTGAAGCTTACAGGGCCTACCGCAGTTCTGCACAGGGCAGGGGCTATAATGCAAAGATCTTCCTTGCGGAAGAACTTATTGACCAGTTTGGATTCGGTATCAAGAAAAATCCAGCCGGCATCCGCAATTTCATACTCTGGGCACGTGCCAAATTCACTATGCCTGTCAGGCAGGTCTTTATCATTGGTAAAGGTGTAAACTATGTTTCGCACAGGCTATCCGAAGCACATGCAGATATGGACCGTCTGAATCTGGTGCCGGCATTTGGCTGGCCCGCTTCTGATGTATTGCTGACTGCCAATCCGGGAAGCTCACAACCTGAAGTTCCCATAGGAAGGCTTTCCGTTATCAATGGAGAAGAAGTCAATATTTATCTTAAGAAGATCAAGGAATACGAAGTTGTACAGTCATCCTCCAATTCACCGCTTATTGCTGACAGGGCATGGATGAAAAATATTGTGCATATCATCGGAGCTGGTGAAGGAACACTGGATACAACCCTTAAAGAAATGATGGGACGCTATGCGGGCATCATACAGGATACATTGTTCGGTGGTAAGGTCACCACGTTCAGCAAAACTTCCAGCAATACGGTGGAGCAGCTGAATAATACCCATATGCAGAACCTGTTCTATGATGGTATCAGCCTGATGACCTATTTCGGTCACTCTTCGGCCACTACGCTTGAATTCAACCTGGATAATCCTGAGAACTATAACAATCCTTCCAAGTACCCGATCTTCCTGGGCCTTGGTTGTAATGCAGGGAACTTCTTCAATTTTAACCCGGTTCGTTTCCAGACAAAGGAAACACTCTCGGAAAGGTATGTGCTATCGTCAAACAGGGGTACCATTGGTTTTGTTGCCAGTACCCACTTTGGTATCGTACACTACCTTGATATCTGGGCCACCAGGGCTTACAAGCGCATGGGATACCTTTCCTATGACAAGACCTTTGGTGAAGTGATGAAAGAAACTGTGAGTGATGTTTTTGCTTTCAGCACGCAGGAAGATTTTTATGCCCGTGCCAATGCGGAACAAACAGAGCTGCATGGTGACCCTGCGCTGCGCCTCAACTCGCATACGAAACCGGATTACGTGATCGAAGACCAGATGCTGAAAATATCACCAGGGTTTATTTCCATCCTGGAATCTGAATTCAGGGTAGACGCCCGTGCCATGAACATAGGAAGGGCTCCGGATAAACCCATCGTTGTTCAACTGTCACGCACTTATCCAAATGGCACTACAGTTATTGTCAAAAGAGATACCATCCCAGGCATCCGTTATGAAAGGAACTTTGTATATCGTGTGCCCATTGATGATACAAGGGATAAAGGATTGAACAGGATCACCCTGACCATTGATGCAGATAACGATGCGGATGAATACTACGAGACGAACAACAGCATCACCAAAGAAGTATTTATTTACGAAGACGAGGCACGCCCTGTTTTCCCATACAACCTGGCTATTGTCAACAAACAGAACATCAAGTTGAAAGCTTCCACTGCGGATCCTTTCAGCGGCTTGAAACAATACCGTATGGAAATGGATACAACTGAACTTTTCAATTCACCATTGAAAGTGACCAGTAACATTTCCTCAATTGGTGGTGTTATCGAATTCGACCCAGGCATTACTTTCACAGACAGCACCGTTTATTACTGGAGGGTCGCCCCCGTGCCACTCAATGGTGATTTCAACTGGAACAGTGCTTCTTTTATCTACCTGGCCAATTTTGATGATGGCTTTAACCAGTCACACAGGTTCCAGCATTACAAATCATCTTCAGAGGACATGAGCTTTGATTCATCCACAGTGGAATGGAAATATGGCACCAGGATCAATAACCTTTTTGTAAGAACAGGTACCTGGCTGGTCTCGGTGGTACAGGAAGCCGGCTTATCTATTTCAGTGAATTCATCGGCCTTTATCCGGAACACCTGTTATTTCCAGTCACTGGTATTCAACGTGTTTGATCCGGTAACATTTAACGCATGGCGTAACCAGACACTGGTAAACGGTGCCTATACCAACCCGGTGCAGGTAGGGCAAGGCTTGTACAACAGTACAGCCAACAACTGTTTCCCAGGACGTGAGTTCAATTTTGAATATAAATACGTGGACAGCGCCTCCAGGCGTAAAGCCATGGACTTTATGCGGGATGCTGTTCCTGATGGTGCCTATGTGGTAGTGAGAAGCTTCCTGCTGGACCCTCAACACAGTGCCGAGCAGGCATTTGCCAACGACTGGAAGGCTGATGAAAATGTTTATGGCCCCGGAAGATCATTGTATCATTCCCTGAAGAATGCCGGCTTTACAGATGTGGATTCATTCAACAGGCCGCGCCAGTTCATCTTTATCTATAAAAAGAACGATCCTTCATTTACGCCTAAATGGTCTTTTACCAATGGAACTTTTGATGTTGGTACGCTTTCAGCAGATTGCCCTACCCCTGATACCATCGGCTACATCAACTCTCCTGTATTTGGCCCGTCCAAAGGCTGGAAGCAGTTAAGGTGGCAGGGAAGATCCATGGATGCCGGCCCGGGTGATAAGCCAACGGTGGAAGTGGTGGGAATCAAATTCAATGGAACAAGAGATACACTTATCCGTAACATCGCTCCAACTGCACAGGGTTATGATATTTCGGGTATCAACGCTGATGAATATCCTTATGTACAGCTGAACCTGCGCAACGTTGACGGCGTTAACATGACGCCGTACCAGTTAAGATACTGGAGACTGACCTACCTGCCCGCACCGGAAGGATCCGTAGCGCCGAATGTTTATTTCAGCATGAGGGATACCGTTGAAGTAGGAGAGCCGCTTGAATTTAAAATGGCTTTCAAGAATGTGAGCGAAGTACCTTTTGACAGCCTTAAGGTAAAAATGGTGATCACCGACCGCAATAACAGATCGTATGACCTTCCAGTGGTCCGTCACCGTCCGCTTTCTGTAAATGATACCCTTCATGTAGTACACAGGATCGATACAAGGCAGCTTACGGGTATGAATTCGCTGTATGTTGAAGTAAACCCTGACAACGACCAGCCGGAACAATACCACTTCAATAATTTCATCTACCGGAATATGTTTGTCCGTGCGGATACATTGAACCCTTTGCTCGACGTTACTTTCGATAATGTTCACATCCTGAACCACGATATCGTTTCTTCAAAACCAGATATCGTGATCCGCCTGAAAGACGAGGCCAAATGGAACCTCCTTGATGATACATCTGTATTCAACATCGCCATCCGTTTCCCGAATGGTACTGTCAGGAACTTCCATTTTGATAATGATACACTGCGCTTCATTCCTGCAGGCACCGGTGTGAACAATACAGCCAGTGCGCAACTAAAACCATTCTTCAAGGAAGACGGCATCTACGAGATGATCGTTACCGGCAGGGATATGAGTGAAAATAAATCGGGCAGGATCGAATACCGCGTGGCGTTCCAGGTGATCAATACACCAATGATCTCCAACATGCTGAACTACCCGAATCCGTTCACCACTTCCACTGCTTTTGTCTTTACTTTGACAGGAAGTGAAGTGCCGCAGAACCTGAGGATCCAGATCCTTACTGTAACAGGTAAGGTTGTAAGAGAGATCACAAAGGATGAACTGGGACCATTGCGTATCGGAAGGAACATCACCGAATTCAAATGGGATGGAACCGATATGTATGGCCAGAAGCTTGCTAACGGCGTGTACCTTTACAGGGTCATCACCAACCTGAATGGCAAGTCGCTGGATAAATACAAATCATCACAGGACAACACCGATCAATATTTTAATAAAGGGTACGGCAAAATGTACCTGATGCGATAATTCCAAGATTTATTAAAGTCCCGGGCCATCCGGGACTTTATTTTTTAGAGATGATCAAGCAAGTGTTTCTTTCCATTGCACGAAAGCTTCGGATGATGAAGCTGGTGGATGCTTTATATTTCTGGTATAACCAGGCAAGGTTCAGGAAAAAGAACAGGTCTTTCCAATTGGCACATCCTGCTATCAAGCTTCCACCGCCCTACATGGTGTACGAATCCTACAGGCTTGATTATGAAAGTTATTACCGTGATGGTTACATGACCGCGAAATACATTCTTCATGAGCTGGGAAAGCTGATGGATATTTCAAGAATGAACCTGCTGGACTGGGGTTGCGGTCCAGCAAGGGTTGTGCGGCATATGCCGGCCCTGCTCAGCCACCAGTGCCATGTATTTGCTACTGACTACAACCCTGAAACGGTCCGCTGGTGCAGGGAAAATATTTCAGGTGTTGAATTCCGTGTCAATTCCATTCAGCCACCGCTTGGTTTTGATGACAGGTTCTTTGACGCAGTTTACGGTATTTCCATATTTACCCATTTATCTGATGTCAATCATGAACTTTGGATGCGTGAGCTTCACCGCATTCTGAAACCGGGCGGCATTCTGCTTATCACTACCCAGGGCCCTGCCTTTAAGATAAAAATGAATAAAAGGGAACTGGCAAAGTTCAATGCCGGTGAACTTGTAGTGCGGAGCAATGTAAAGGAAGGACACCGCACCTTCAGCGCTTTTCAGCCTCATGCTTTTATGGATGTGCTCTTAGGGTCTGAATGGAATGTATTGAAAAAAGTAGCCGGCGGACAGCAGCCATGGGGACCAGAGCAAGACACATGGATGGTGCAAAAGCGATAATTTCGCGCTAATGGCAAAAATAGCGATCAACCTTACCACAGGAAGTTTACAGAAAGAAGAGATCATCGTTGGCATTGACCTTGGTACTACCAATAGCCTGATCGCAATCATTCACCCCGATACAAAACAGCCGGTGGTATTGAAAGAGTTTGATAACACTACGCTGGTCCCTTCCATTGTTCATTTTGGCCCAGGCGGACAGGTATCCGTTGGAAATGAGGCCAGGCAATTCCTGGTAATGGAACCGCAGAATACCATTTTTTCGGTAAAGCGACTGATGGGTAAGTCTTACAGGGATGTAGCGCATGTGTCCGATTTTTTTACCTATAAGGTCATTGATGACGGCAGTGACAACCTTGTGAAGGTTGAAGTTGGCGGGCGTTACTATACTCCTATTGAACTGTCATCCTACATCCTGCAATCACTCAAGCATAGAGCGGAACATATTTTAAAGACCCCTGTCAACAAAGCGGTGATCACGGTGCCTGCCTATTTCAATGATGCGCAGCGGCAGGCTACCCGCGATGCAGGTAAACTTGCAGGCCTTGATGTGTTGCGTATTGTGAACGAACCTACAGCCGCAAGCCTTGCGTATGGACTTGGATTGGACCGTGATCAGGAGAAAGTGGTGGCGGTCTATGACCTTGGCGGAGGGACCTTTGACATTTCCATACTCAGGATAAGCGGGGGCATCTTTGAAGTGCTTTCCACTAATGGCGATACTTATCTTGGCGGTGATGATTTTGACAATGCCATCGTAAAACACTGGATGTTTCAATATGGCTTTTCGGATGCTGAGGTCAGTATGGATAAATCACTTGCACAGCAATTAAGGCTCCGTGCAGAAGAAGCCAAGATCCATTTAAGCGGCAACAACCAGTTTACAGGAGCCATTGGCAATCGTGAAGTACACCTTTCCATTGACAAGTTCAATGAACTGGTAAAGCCATTCCTGGACAGGACCATTGAAAGATGTGCCAATGCATTGAAAGACGCTGAATTATCAAAAGACGAAATTCACGAAGTGGTACTTGTAGGCGGATCAACCAGGGTACCTCTTGTAAAAACATCGGTAAGTGCATTTTTTGGAAGGGCTGTTCATGACGAACTCAATCCTGATGAAGTGGTAGCACTGGGCGCAGCGGTTCAGGCAGATATACTGGCAGGTAACAACAGGGAACTGCTGCTCATTGACATTACGCCCCTATCACTGGGCATTGAAACAATGGGTGGATTGATGGATGTGCTGATCCCCCGAAATTCAAAAATCCCTACCAAGGCCGCAAGACAATACACTACCCAGAAGGACGGGCAAAGCGGTATGCGCATTTCTGTCTACCAGGGCGAACGCGACCTGGTGCAGGATAACCGTAAACTTGCCGAATTCAACCTTTCAGGAATACCCGGCATGCCGGCCGGCCTGCCCAAAGTGGAAGTTTCGTTCCTGATCAATGCAGATGGTATCCTTGTAGTAAAAGCAAAGGAATTAAGGAGCGGGGTGGAGCAATCTATCGAAGTGAAACCACAGTATGGTTTGACGGATGCTGAAGTGGAAAAAATGCTGATGGATTCCATTCACCATGCAAAAGAAGATATGTTGACACGTTCGCTTGTGGAGGCCCAGACTGAAGGCAGGGTATTGATAGAGGCAACAAGGAATTTTCTTTCAAAGCACCGGCAGATCCTTTCAGCGGAAGAGCAATCCGAAACAGATAATGCGATTCAAAACCTGGAGGCACTCATTGCATCAGGCAGGAAAGATGAGATACAGCAGGCCATTGATCATCTTAATACCATTTCACGTCCTTATGCGGAAAGGCTGATGGATGAAGCCATCAGTGTTGCCATGAAAGGAAAGAAGATATAAGGTATCTACTGCAGCAACCTGAATACCTGGTAAGTACTGTTCTCGTAAAGCTTCTGTTGCATGATGGCAACTACTACTGGCATGCTCTTCTCATTTTTATTTACCAGCACCAGGATGTTCATGCCTTTCCATTCAGGCAATGCTTTACCGCTTGCAAAAAATTGAGGCAACAGTGATTTCTTTCTTGCCAGGTCGGGAGTGTTGTAAGGATGTCCTACCCAGGAATACGAGGAAGCATATGCGTTAGCCATGTAAGAAACATTGTATTCATTACTGACCAGTAAATCATTGGTGCCTGCATTTTTCCCAAGCCATTTTAAAACTTCATTGGTGTCCTTTGATATATGTCCTGTCCATTCATGCCTGGCTTTGGACCGGAAGATATTGGCATACCAAAGGATGTTATCCGACAGGAAGAGAAGTGCAAAAATTGCAAGTATCCATTTCCTGTCGCGCCATTTTTCCATCAGCTGCAAGAGTCCCGGAAGGCCAAAAAGGAAAAGACCCAGCCAGATGTAACCTCTGGTAAAATGTATGGGCTGAATGGGCTTCATGAACCATTCATGGTTGGAAAGCAGAAAAGCAAGGATAGCCCAGGCCATGAAGAGCCTTTGTTGTTCTAGCGCAAATACCGTTTTGAGTTTCCTTTTATACATGGTGGCTACGGCAAGTATAAACACAAGGATGTAAGCAGGAATAAAGACCCTGAAGCTGTAACCCCAGTCAACGGAAAATACCTCCTGCAGTTTTTTATGTTCCGGAAACTGGTTCAGCCAGAATAAATAGTAAAGAAGAAGGCCAAGGAACAATGCTCCAAAGGCGCCGAAGACCCACCAGGGTATAGATTGATTACGAAACAGGATCTTTTCAATGAATAACCATCCGCATACAATTACAAGGTATTCCACCCCAGAGAAAGGATGCGACCAGGCTAAAAGAAATGAAATGACCAGCGCTGCAATCCACCGATGCCTGATCAGCAGGTAAATGCCAGCCATGAACATCAGGTGATAGTATGCTTCTGTTGCAATCACCAGTATGCGGCCAAAGTTCATTCCCCACCATCCGTTACCCGGATCGATCATGTAGATGCCATCCCACAAATCAGTGTAAGTGCCTTTATAGATTGTTTGATTGGCGATGAGTCCGGAGATTGCGGTAACACCACCGCCCCATATCATCAGCAGAAAAACAAGGTTCTTTTTTCTAAGATCCGGGTAAAGATGATCCACCAGCTTCAGCGAAAAAAAGATGCAGCATACAGCCGATATCAATCCAAAGAAAGCCAGCACATACCCGGGCGGGATACCAAGCGATATAAAAAATGCAAGGATATAATTATAAGGTTGTGAATAGATGGATGGGGCACCTGGTAAGCTGAAAGGATTGGAATAGGTCAGGCCAAAATCCTTTTCCAGGTATTGCCTTGCATTGGAAACATAGACCACATCATCATGTTGTACAAAGCCTGTGGGGATCAACCCGGGGGTATGTGCAGTGAAGTGGTGCAGTAAAAATGCAAAAAGAGGAAGTGCAAGTAAAATAGCTGTAAGAAATAGCTTCCTGTTTCTCATCCTTTGGGTTTATTCAAAGTTTTTGGCCGGAATGCAGCAAAGAGCAATGCCAGCATGGTGACTCCAAAAATGAAGAGGCCAAGATAAACAAAGCGGGGAGAATATTTCCACTGCACCTGGTGCATTCCTGCTCCTACCATTACCGACATAAATGCGCCGTTGGTTTGTAGGATGGTTGTCGGCTTGCCATCTTTTGTTGCTTTCCAGTTATGATGAAAATTCTGTGTCAGGTTAAGCAGGGTTGGTTTGCTACAGATCACAGTTGATTTCATTTTATTGAATCCAATATCAACGTCAGTGATCATCACTCCTGATCCGGAGCATTGTAAGGGTGATGGTGTGAGATCATCTACAAAGCTGTAGCTGCATGATCCGGCAGGTGCTCTCAGACTGTCTTTCATTTGAACAAGACTGTCACTTGAATAAAACACCGGCTTACCGGAAACATAATTGTAAAGAAATTCATTCTGTATCCACCTGTCGGTGCTGGCCAGGAAGCTTGGAGAATTGGTGATCTTTGAAACACCGATCTTTTTGTTGTAGAAATAATACAGGCCTGCATCATCAAAATACCTGAAGGCATCCCAGCTGGAAGCAGCCAGTGTTTGTGCGGCGGTATCGCTATTAAACTGCTTTGGTGCCTTGTGAATGATCCGGTTGATCACTGCAGGAGGTGTTTTGCTTACAAAATTCACAGGGAACAAAGCCTGGAACAACAACAGGTTGACAACATGAAGCGTTAATATTGACTTTGCAGCCAATTGTTTTATTTTTAATAGTAAGAGCAACAAGGCAAGGAAAATAGTTTGCAGCAATAATCCTCCAAAAAGCAATACGTTCCTGTCCAATCCCTGCAGCCAGGCTTTTAAAACATTTCTATTCAAACTGCCTGGAACAACATCAGAAATATTGTCCGGTATGGACAGTATTGCCATCAGCAGGCAAAGCCCGCCCAGAAAATAGATTACCATCTTAAGATAACGGTCATGGTGCAGGTCCGACATTGTTTTCCTTAAACCAATAGCCGCCAGCAGGATCAGTGGGATCAAAACATAAAGCCTGAAGTGCGAAGGATGACGAAAAAGGTTCATGCCTGGCAGGACATGGAAAGCAAACGGATGAACAAAAAAATCCGCACCCAGTGAAAAAAGAAAACTTACAAGCAACATGCCTAACAGGAGCCAGGTAGCTTTCCTGCGCCGGCCAAAAAATGCAACCGCCGCAAAGCTAAGAATGAAGATGCCGGCAAAAAGATTTCTTCCTGTTGGATCCGTTGCAGATCTGTAACTGCCGGCCCATGTTGCCCATGGATTAAGCAGCGAGATCGCATTTTTCAATTCAAAAACGTTCTGGGTTGCCTGTGTATAATCGGTTCCACCACCGCGTTCATAGTAAGGCAGCAATTCAATGTAAGAAATGAGCGCAGGAGCAGAGAGACCCAAACAGACCAGTACTGCAAACAGGTGTAACAGAAAATAATTTTTGAAAGCTGTCTTTTCTTTGAGCTTCTTTCTTTTCATCCATGCCGTAGCAATCAGTATTGCCAGCAATAAGTAAAAGACGTAGATCAGGTCTGCAGGGTAACCACAGACAAATAACAGCCAGGTGGCTACACCTGTTTTAATTGCATGGGATTTTTTGCCGGTTGACAACAATTGAACATAATGATAAAGCACAAAAGGCATGAAGGCCGCGGATGCGATCCAGTTGATGAATTGCCCGCTCCCGAACATATACCCACTGAGCAGGTAGGCGGTAGCTGCAATGAGTCTTATTATCGCATTTTTTGAAAAAAGACTGCTTAGCCTGAACATGCCTGCACCGCTGATAAAAAGATAAAGAAGGTATTCAAGATGAAACCTTGTGAGGTCGTATGTGCCTGACAAGGAGATCAGCCATACAAAAGGATTCCAGGCGCCGCTTTGCATATCGCCATGCAGGGGATAACCCAGGTAAATAAAAGGACTCCAGAATGGCAATTCACCCTGCTGAAGCGCAAGGCTGATGTTGTAACGGAAAGGAAGAAAATAATGAATGGCATCATTCTTTACCGAAAAGACCCCAAAGCTCAGGGGCCAGTATCCAACCAGGGTAATACCCAGCAGGAAGACATAGCTCCATAACGTGGTCCGGTTGATCTTTTTCAATGGGATTAATGGCATTCGATCCAATTCCTCGCTAAGCTAATCAATGATGCGTCCAAAATGAACTGTTTTGAAAGATGCTTTATTCTGATCTCCAATGACCACTTCTATCAACAAAGACTCAGAGGTAATAAAAAAAGATCCGCGTGGTTTGAACAGGCAGGAACAGCAGGTCTACAAACCGGATCCGTGATTGTCCTTTTTCACTCCACTCCCTTAATGTTACTTCCTTGAACATTGAGCGGGTGTCTCTGCGGTAAAGTTTTTTGAGCCGGCAGAAAACTTCCACATCAAATAGCCACCGGTCAATGAATGGTTTTTTGAACAGTTCCAGCGCTACCTGGGTTTTAAAGAATTTAGCGCCGCATTGCGTGTCGTAAATATCAAGCCGCAGTGTTTGTGTCAGGAAAGCGGCGTATACTCTTCCAATGGCGTGGCGTACAGGATTGCGGTGGATGATGTTCTGGTCTGTTTTTTCACGGCTGCCGAAAGCCATCAGAAGCTCCGGGTCGTTGTTAAAGTGCTGTAGCAGCCAGCTGATCTCTTCGAGCGGCGTTGCAAGATCGGCGTCGAAATAACCTGTCAGCTCAAAATCTTTCCAGGCCGCGCCTGCCATGATGCCTTCCCTGACTGATTCCGCTTTGCCAAGGTTCTTTTTCCTGGAAATAAACCTGAACTGATGCTCATTTTGTTGTTGCAAGCCTGCAAGCACACGGGCCGTTCCATCGGTACTTCCATCATCCACAAACAGGAAATGAATGGAAGGATTGGCAGCAGCAAAATGGAGGAACGTTTCCTTTTCCAGCCGGTCCGCTTCATTCAGACAAGGTACTACAACAACGGTCTTTTGCATATGGAGTAAACAGATAATCCAGGCAGCCTGATGCCTGCCTTTTTAGCGAGCCTGGTAAAATGGTAATCAAATAAAAGATATTTTCTGGAGAGGTCCGAAATGACCTGGCCCGCATTCCATGCCCCAATGCCGCGTGGCTTTGCTTTGACACCAGTTTTTTGAACCAGCTTTTGGAGTACACGGACAGGAAGCAAGGAGGCAAAGAAGTATCCTGAATCTATAAGCTGCAGTCCTGCACCTGAAATAGTTTGTTTCAGGGACCGATGACTATAACGCCTGTAATGTTTCAGGAAGGTATCATGCTCACTGAAAAGACTTTGAAAAGCGGGAACAGTTATAAAGAACATCAATTCACCAGGGCCCTTTATGGTTTTACTCACCGTTCTTAAAAAATCAAGGTCCTGTTCAATATGTTCGATCACATCCAGCAATAACACTGCCCTTACTTTTTTCTCATTCAAAACATTTGCTGCATCTTCAACATTCCGGAAGATCCGGAACCGATCACTGCCGAATTCGATGTTTTTCTCCTTCACTTCATCAGGACTATATGCCGGGTCAATGCCAATGATCTCCATATCCTGACGTTCAGTTAACAGGCGAAGTGAAAAATAACAATCGCCGCAACCAACATCTGCAATGGTAATTGTATTTCCATTGGACGGAAGGTGCAGGTTGATCAGGTGCAGCATGATTTCAAACCGGGCCAGTTCCCATGGATGGCGCTTAACATCCTGATGTTGCAGTTCTGTGATATCCATTATGCTTGGTTATCGGCCTTTTTTAATTCTATAAACATCTGCGAGGTTTTACTGAACATGCCGCGGATAAAATCAAATCCCGCAAACAGGCCGCTGATGGGAGCAAACCAGAAATGAAAGATAATCGGTTTTTGTGCAGAGACCCTGATCAGCCCCTTCCGGTGCATCCATGCAATGATGCTGAAAGCCCAGAAGGGTGCTCCTTGTGTGTATTGAAGCTTATTGATACGCAGATCTGTCTGCTTTACCAGCCTGATAAAACTTTTTTCAGAAAAGATGACCCAGTGCCTGGGACAGTGCAGCCCTCCCCAGTAACTGTTACGGAACCATCTTGCATCAAGACTTAAATAGTTTGGTGTTTTAACCAGGATAAGTCCACCGGGCGCCAGCAATGCAGCCGCTTTTTTAATGACCTGGAGAGGATTGGCAACATGTTCGATCAGGTTCAGCATGAGGATCAGCTCATACTTTTGTGTAGTGACAAAGTCTTCCAGGATGCCTTCAAAATACAAGTGGCCATTGCTGATCGCAGCTTCGTTTGCACCGTTGTCAATGTCAACGATCTGTGTTACCGTAACCCTGTTGTCAATTTCCCGGATCATGCCTGCCAGCCATCCCGTTCCGCCGCCAACATCAAGCACTCTGACGGAAGGAGTTTTGATCTCTTTTAAAATTTTTTTAAAATGCCTGTGGTCAAGCGCTTCTTTAATGCGGGTGACCATGCCTTTTTTTGCAGTAACGAAGGAATAATAATTGGAAGGATAAATCTGTTTTAATTCATGCACGGGCACCGGATAAATGAACAGGGTGCTGCAGGCCAGGCAATGATAATATTGGTAATCTTTTGCCGTACTGAAATATTCATAATCCCTTGCAGTAGACCAGAGGCTGGTATCAGGTTGTTGGCAAACAGGGCAGGCTGGCATTGGCTATTTTTGGGAAAGCAGTTTGCGAAGGGTTTTCCAGTAAGTTGTTTTGGAACCGGCAACAATTTCTTTGGTAGCATCGGAACAGGAAAGAAAGTTTTCTATATCCGCGTACCGCGTATAAGAAGCCTGAGGATCCCAATGGTGGATCATATGCCTGTTAAATCCTGCAGCGCCAAAGACCCTGCTGAAAGCAGAACTGCCAAACAACCTTGAATATTTGCCATGTGCTGTTTTGGTATAGTCGGTCCCGCGTCCCGCAAATTCATGCCTGTGTTCAAGGATCTGCCGAAGCGTAGCAAAAAAAGGAAAGAACACCAGCATACCAAGTGCCCAGGCAATCGCGGTTCCCCAGGCGCCAGCTACCAGGCAGATTGAAATAACAAGTAGGTTGAAAAACGCTCCTGCCAAAAGCATTTTACGGCTTTCTTTTTTTAATTCAGTATTCAGCACATCATGACTATTTTTTTTACGCAGCACTTTCAGAAGGTGAATGCCTGTAAAAGACTCCACTAAAAATTGCGGGGTTAATGCATTAAAATAAGAGGTTTCGGTATCAGAAGTTGCCCCCAGGTGAAGGTGATGCTGCCAGTGAATCTTTCGGTAGGAACGGATGTCGGTCCCGAAAGGAATGCCTAAAAAAATCCTGGCAAGGCGGTCGTTCTTTTTTTTATCAGCATGCAGGTTGAAATGGCCAGCCTCGTGTAAAAACAGTGCCAGGTAAGCAAGGATTAACCCGGTGAGTATGGAAGTGATGAGAATTGTGAGAATGAAAAGAAAAATCCCGGATGGAGCAATGATCGTGCTTATAAAAAGAATGGCCAGCAGGGCCAGGTATCCAAGAATGATATCCCTCCAGACGATGGTGTAATCCGGCTTCAGTGTCTTGCGCCACTCAGCATAGGAGCCGAAGCGGGCATGCAGCACGGAATCATAGGATATTTCCTCGAGGTTATTCATGGAAGGCAAATTTAGTTTTTTGTTTTGGTTTTTTTAAATAGCTGCGAGCGATGGGGGTTTCTTGTTTCTGGTCTCTGGTTTCTGGTTGTTTAGACACAATCTTTCTTTATTCTTTCCAATTGCGTAGAGAAAGAAACCGCAAAGAGCGCTAAGGACGCAAAGGGGAAACGCAAAGACAGAATCTTGTATTCCTTTACGCTTCTTTGCGTGATTTTTGCGCCCTTTGCGTTTAAAAAGCTCGCAGCTCGCAGCTCGAAGCCTTCTAAACAAACCGCTCCTTCAATCTTAAAAAATGCTTTTCAAAAAAATGATAAGACACCAGGCTTACGGCAATACCGGCGATGGTGCAGATCAATGAAGAAAAGATCATGGCCATATTGAACCTTCCTTGCGAGGGTAAATAATCCTTTGCGATATTGAAGATGCCTGCATTCAACAGCATGTAAACCGGCCAGTGGACCAGGTAAAATCCATAGGAGATCTTTCCAAAAAACTTGAGTATCCGCTGGTTGAACAATGCATTGATCACCCTGTCCTTTCCAACCACTCCTTCGTGAACCAGTAATCCAAAAAGCATGGCAAATGTGGTATAGCCGATCAGGGCCAGGTAAGGAAACTGGAAATTGTATTGCTGGTTGATGAAGAAAAAAATGAAATTCAATCCTGCAAAGGCCAGCACGATCCATGCGCGGTTGCGGCTCAGGAAGGCAGGATCAAGGTAGCGGATGAGGGCCACCATACAGCCAATGCAGATCCCGTCGATCCTGCTGAAAGTGTATAAATTGAAATAGGCAATGTCCTCTATTTTGTAAAACCATACCAGTGTGCGGGCCAGCAGCACCAGCACAAGTAAAAGTGAAATAAAGAAAAGGAGGCGTTTTACTTTTCGCAACACCAATATTGCAACAGGCCATAAAATATAGAACTGCTCTTCAACCGCCAGTGACCAGTAATGCACCAGGAAATCTGTATACCTGGGCGGATCAACAATAAATAGCCAGTTTTGCAGGTAAGCCCACATCCATCCCTGGTGATTGACAAAATATCCTAACGGCTCTTTGAATCTTTCAAACTGGGGAAGTATCAAAAGAAAAAGCACCAGGCTGAGGTAATACAATGGAAAAATGCGCAGCACCCGCCGGATATAAAAACGTTTCAGCGCATTGGACTGATGCATCTCACCAAGAAGGATGTCAGTAATCAGATAACCGGAGAGCACAAAGAACAGATCGACACCCAGCCATCCAAAGAAAAAATAATTAATGAAACCAAAGTTGTGATAAAATACTACCAGCAGGATGGCCACGCCCCTGAGTCCATCAAGGACAGGATAATATGTACGGCCGCCGGCTTCAGGCTTCATGTGAAGTCAGCGGGAGTGGTGAAAAGCAGTCGGGTTTCATCAATCCTTCAAAGATAATTTCCGCAGGATATATTTCCCTATCAGGTCAAACTCGAGGTTCACCGGGCTGTCCACTTTCAAAAACTTCAGGTTGGTATGATCAAAAGTATATGGGATGATAGCCACCCGGAAGGAAGACTTTTTTACTTTATAAGCAGTAAGACTAATGCCATTGACGCAGATGGACCCTTTCTCTATCATAAGAGAGGCAAATTTTTTAGGGAAGCTGAACTCAAATTCATGGCTGCCCTTCAGGTTTTTAACCTTTGTGCAAAGGCCCGTTGTATCAACATGTCCCTGTACAAAATGCCCGTCCAGCCTTTGTGCCGGCTGAAGGCTTCGTTCAAGATTCACATAATTTCCAGGCTTCCAATGGTTCAGCTCGGTCTTTTGCAGGGTTTCTGCCACCGCGGTAACCCGGTGCCTGTTCTCCCTTGTTTCTTCCACTGTAAGGCATACACCATTATGGGCGATGCTTTGGTCCACTTTAAAGCTGCCGGAAAGGGAGGATTCGATCCAGAATATTTTGTTGGTACCTGTATTTGAGATCTCCAGCACCCGGCCAATTGATTCTATAATGCCTGTAAACATGTGGTAAAATTCGGCTTTTTGCATTTTATTTTGGATTTGGCTCTAAAATCGCACTATATTTGCCCACCTAAAAAACACTCAAAGGGGGTATATAGTATGCTTATTATAGATTCTAAAGACTGCGAAAACATAGACAAAGCCTTAAAGAAGTACAAGAAGAAATTCGAAAAGGCAAAGATCTTGTTGCAGTTACGCGAGAGACAATCCTTCATGAAGCCTTCGGTTCGCCGCAGGACCCAGGTATTGAAGGCTGTCTACAAGCAACAGATCGCGAGCGGAAAGATCGAGTCTTAAGCTACCTCTTTCACGATATTTCATAGCTGCAAGGTTTTAACTACTTTGCAGCTATTGTTTTTTTATGAGGAACCACCCGCAGATCCAGCCTTTTCTTGATTATCTGAAGTTTGAAAAACGCTACTCGCGGCATACCCTGCTTTCCTACGAAACGGACCTTGTTTCTTTTTTTGATTACCTCACGGTGCAATATGGCGCGGTGTCACCGGAAATGTTATCCCACATGTATATCCGCAGCTGGCTGGCATCATTGAAAGACGAAGGCCTGTCCGGCAAATCCATCAACCGCAAGATCTCTTCGCTGAAATCCTATTTTAAATTTCAGATCAGGGCCGGGGTGATCAAACAAACTCCCATGGTAAAGATCATTTCCCCGAAAAATGAGAAGCGGCTGCCCAATTTTGTTTCCGATACGGACATGGATACCCTTTTCAGGCATGTGGCCTTTACTGAAGACTGGAAGGGAAAAACAGACCGGTTAATGCTGCTGGTGTTTTACCAGACCGGCATGCGACTGAGTGAGTTGATCCAATTAAAAGAGTCAGGAATCAGTTTTTCCAATCATTCCATCAAGGTGCTGGGAAAAGGCAACAAGGAAAGGATCATTCCAATGAGCCCCGACCTGGCGGGTGAGCTGCGTGCCTACCTGAAAGAAAAGAAAACGACGATTGAACAATCATGCGGCTTGTTGCTTGAAACTGAAAAGGGCAAGGGATTAGGGCCCCGTAAAGTTTACACCACTGTCAAAAATTACCTGGGCCTGGTCACAACCATTGATAAAAAAAGTCCGCACGTGTTGCGGCATAGCTTTGCCACCCACCTTACCAATAACGGCGCTGACCTGAATGCCGTAAAAGAATTACTGGGACACAGCAGCCTGGCTGCCACCCAGATCTATACCCATAACACGATTGAAAAGCTGAAAAATATCCATAAAAAAGCCCATCCAAGGGCCTGACCAAGGTCAGCTATGACCTGTAAATTTCCTGGTTGTTTTAGTTGGTGAAATTTTAATCCTGAGCTAACTTCATGGTGGACCCAACCTCCTAAGCTCTTTATTTATTGTTTCATACTAAATGCGATTTCTATGAACGTTAACATTCAAACAGTACATTTTGATGCGGATTCAAAGCTTGTAGAACATGTAAGGCAAAAGATCAGCAAACTGGATCAATTTCATGACCGCATCATTAATGTGGATGTATTTCTGAAGCTTGATAATGTGGTGCACAACATTAAGGACAAGATTGCGGAAATCAGGGTACGTGTGCCAAGGGCAGAATTTTTTGTAAAATCAACCAGTAAATCCTTTGAAGCTTCTTTTGATGAAGCGCTCGATTCCATAACAACACAGATCAAACGGAAAAAGCAAAAATTAGCAGCCTAGATGAAGGCTCGAAAATTCTTAGATCCCGTCCGGGCTTAGCCGGAACGGGATTTTTTTATGAAACACGTTTGATGAATACAGGCTTTTCATGCTGTTCTGCCGGAGCGAAAAAGCGAGAAAAGTCACTGCAGGTTTTGCAGCATCTTACATCAAAACGGTCCATCATATAACCATCCAACGCACCCTTCTTTTTCAAATTCCCTGAAAATCATTCAAATTCTTTTTTCAATTTTTTTTCAATTAGGGATTTCCTTTACCTTTGCCTTCCCAAAAAAGGGGGTAGCTCTTTTATTTCTTGTCTGCTGTTTAGCGGGCGAAAAGTTAAAAACGCCACTTTAGCTCAGCTGGTAGAGCAACTGATTTGTAATCAGTAGGTCGTTGGTTCGATTCCGACAAGTGGCTCCTGAAAAGTGAGCAGAGCAAGGTCGGAGTTGGAGTGAAAACGCTCTCGCTCTCCGCACTCGCACTGTTTTTTAGGGGCAGGTTCCAGAGCGGCCAAATGGGGCGGACTGTAAATCCGCTGTCTACGACTTCAGTGGTTCGAATCCACTCCTGCCCACGTTGATCATCAGTAAAGACTGAATGATCTGTTCTTTGAGATGTTTATTGTAATGGTTAATTTCTTATGGTAGTAATACCACCATAAACGATAGACTATAAACCATAAACTCAAACTGCGGGAGTAGCTCATTTGGTAGAGCGATAGCCTTCCAAGCTATAGGTGGCGAGTTCGAGCCTCGTCTCCCGCTCACGGATTCAATGATGCCGGGAGTTTTGGCGAAAGCCAAAAACTCCCGGTCTCTAAACCGCCGCACAACGGCGGATGTCGATGCCGTTGTAGCTCAGGGGTAGAGCACTTCCTTGGTAGGGAAGAGGTCGTGAGTTCGATTCTCACTAACGGCTCAGAAGTGAGTTGCCAATGTCAGGGCCAAAGCCAGTTGACATTTGTAAATCACTGGTCGAAACACTTGTTACCGCACGGCGTGGGTTGCAAGAAGAGTGAGCAGAGGACCATGCCGGTAACAGAAAAATATCCATTCCATCTGCATGGAGCAGGTTGGGTGGGGACGATAAACAAACAAAAACTCCACAACTAAAAACCGATAAAGATGTCTAAAGAGACCTTTAAGAGGGACAAACCTCACGTAAACGTTGGAACCATTGGTCACGTAGACCACGGTAAAACAACCTTGACCGCTGCCATTACAGAGATCCTTTCCAAAAAAGGAATGGGTAACGTGGCAAAGAAATATGATGAAATTGACGGTGCACCTGAAGAAAAGGAAAGGGGTATCACCATCAATACAGCCCACGTTGAATACCAGACGGCTAACCGTCACTATGCACACGTTGACTGCCCTGGTCACGCTGACTATGTGAAGAACATGATCACCGGTGCTGCGCAGATGGACGGCGCTATTTTAGTTGTGGCTGCTACAGACGGACCAATGCCACAAACAAAAGAACACATCCTTCTGGCCCGCCAGGTAGGTGTTCCCCGTATCGTGGTTTTCATGAATAAAGTTGACCTTGTTGACGATCCTGAGCTGTTGGAACTGGTAGAAATGGAGATCCGCGAATTACTGAGCTCCTATGGTTTCGACGGTGATAACACACCGATCATCCAGGGTTCTGCCACCGGCGCTCTTGCCGGCGATGCAAAATGGGTAGGCGCGATCGACCAGCTGATGGATGCGGTTGATACCTATATTCCATTACCTCCAAGGCCTGTGGATCTTCCATTCCTGATGTCTGTGGAAGACGTATTCTCCATCACAGGTCGTGGTACCGTAGCTACAGGCCGTATCGAAAGAGGTCGTATCAAAGTTGGTGAAGGTGTTGAGATCGTTGGTTTGATCGAAGCGCCCCTGACTTCAGTAGTTACAGGTGTTGAAATGTTCCGTAAGCTCCTTGATGAAGGTGAAGCAGGAGATAATGCAGGTCTGCTACTGCGTGGTATTGAAAAGACCCAGATCCGTCGTGGTATGGTAATCTGCAAACCAGGCTCTATCACTCCGCACACTGATTTCAAAGGTGAAGTTTACGTTCTTTCCAAAGAAGAAGGTGGCCGTCACACGCCATTCTTCCAGAAGTACCGCCCTCAGTTCTACTTCCGCACAACGGACGTAACTGGTGAGGTTGAACTTCCTGCAGGAACGGAAATGGTCATGCCTGGTGATAACACGAACCTGACCGTGAAGCTGATTCAGCCGATCGCGATGGAAAGAGGTCTGAAGTTCGCCATCCGCGAAGGTGGTCGTACAGTAGGTGCCGGCCAGGTTACTGAAATCTTAAAATAAGCCCGGCCTGGCAAGCTTTCAGCCTGCCTGTTTCCGGCTTTGCAAAGGATGATTATATTTGCAACATATCGCTAAAAGCTGTCAGCCCTCAGGCTGATAGCTTTTAGCTTTCATACGGGCATAGTTCAATGGCAGAATAGCGGTCTCCAAAACCGTTGATGGGAGTTCGAATCTCTCTGCCCGTGCAAAACACCGTTCGAAGCGGTTTGAAAGTTGATAACGACCACCAAACCACCAGAACTTCAAACAACGAACCTAACATGAACAAGATTTCAACTTACTTCAGCGAGTCCTACAAAGAGCTGACAGAGAAAGTGACCTGGCCTAACTGGCTCCAGTTACAGCAATCCACCATGATCGTGCTGGCTGCCACGCTGGTGATCACCGCTGTTGTGATGCTGATGGATTTCCTGGCTTCAGGTGCGCTGAACTTTATTTACAAATTTTAAGGAATGGAAGCAACAGCTCAAAATACACAGGACACGCAACAGCAGGAAACCAAATGGTATGTACTGCGTGTGGTCAGTGGAAAAGAACGCAAAGTGAAGGAGTATCTTGACAAGGAGATCTCCAGGGGCGGATGGACTGATATTGTAAAACAGGTGTTCCTGCCGGTTGAAAAAGTATACAAGGTGCAGAACGGAAAAAAAGTGATGCGTGAGCGTAACTACTATCCCGGTTATGTAATGATAGAGGTTTCCGAAGGAAGGCTGAACGAAGACCTGAGGGATACCATCAAGAATACGCCAAGCGTGATCCATTTTCTTGGAAAAGAAAACCCTATCGCCCTGCGCAAGGCAGAAGTGAACAAGATGCTTGGCAAGATCGATGAAATGGCCGAAGCGGGTGGTGTCAGCATGAGCGAACCATTCATTGTTGGCGAGACCATCAAGATCATCGAAGGTCCATTCAACGACTTTAACGGCGTGATCGAAGAAGTGAATGATGAAAAGAAAAAATTGAAAGTAACCGTAAAGATCTTCGGCCGCTCTACGCCTGTAGAATTGAATTACATGCAGGTTGAAAAAATCAGTTAACGATTGCTAGCATATATTGAAAGCCCCCGCTATGCGGGGGCTTTGTTTTTTGTTTTTGTTCTATAATTTTTTGTTCTTTAGGCCGGTGACCCTGAGTATAATTTATATACTTCCGTTGCAACGAGTTTTTGATCTGCCAATTGAAAAATTAAATGCATTTACAGGTTGTATAAAAAAAAGGGATCAATAGGGGTCTTCGTCAATCAGAAATCCTCCTTCTCCGCCATGGCGGATTCAGCGGACAGGCCAAGAAACCATAAACCAGAAACAACAATAAACAACAAACCAAAAACCCTAAACCTAAGTTTTCGTAATCCTGCCATAACTCACAGAAATCCCTTTTATGAGTGAAGAACTAAATCCCTGGTGTTCCATTTCATTGAGGCCTGCGATGGTGCAGCCGCGGGGCGTGGTCACTTTATCGATCTCCTGTTCAGGGTGTGTGTTGTTCTGAAGGAGCAGCTCTGTTGCACCTTTTACAGTTTGTGCGGCGATCAGGCTGGCGGTGGCTGCGTCAAAGCCAATCTCGATGCCGCCCTGGATATTTGCCCTGATGTAGCGCATCGCAAAAGCGGTACCACAGGCCCCCAGCACCGTTGCAGCATCCATCAGTTTATCATCAATGAATACGGCTTTGCCAAGTTGTTCAAACAAGCTCCTGACAAGGGCTGTTTCTTTTTCTGTAGCCTGGAACTGGCTGATGCAGGTCATGCTTTCCCCAACAGCAATGGCCGTGTTGGGCATTGCCCTGAAAACTGGAACAGGCTTTTGCACCATGGTCCTGATATCGGCCAGTGAAATGCCGGTTACAACAGAGATGAGCAAGTGCTTTCCCGGAACAAGTTCGTCCTGGAAGGAAGCCAGTACTTCCTGGAACTGGAAGGGTTTGACCGCTAAAATAATGACGGAGCTTTCTCTTGCGGCCAGCCTGTTATCTGATGTGATCCTGACTCCTTTTTCCTTAAGGCTTTCGATGGTAGACAGGTTTCTTTTTGTAAGGATGATGTTGGAAGCGTCCGTAAATCCGGTCCTGATCAATCCTTCCATGATGGCGGTACCCAGGTTGCCGGCACCGATGATGGCTAATTTTACATCCATTTCCTTATTGATAGGTTATTAACAAATTTAACCAGTGTTGATTGGCTCAAATACCTTAGTTTTGCGTCCCCAAACTAGTTCTTTTATATCAGCTGAAGCCGGGGGCTTCAGTTGGCCCGCCTTCTTCGAAGCCTGGCGGGCAGTGGATGAACTTGGGAGATCTGGTAGTCGCTGAGATGAAAGATCGCTTGAACCAATCAATCAGAAGAAAAATGGCAAAAGAAATTTCGGGCTATGTAAAGCTCCAGTGCAAGGGTGGCCAGGCCAACCCTGCACCTCCAATTGGTCCGGCTCTGGGTTCCAAGGGTATCAATATCATGGAATTCTGTAAGCAGTTCAACGGACGTACACAAGACAAAATGGGAAAGGTACTTCCCGTCCTCATTACGGTTTACACTGATAAGTCTTTTGATTTTATCATTAAAACCCCTCCTGCAGCAGTACAGCTGAAAGATGCCGCAAAAATTCAAAGTGGTTCAAAAGAGCCGAACCGCGCCAAGGTAGGAAAGGTAACCTGGAACCAGGTAGAAGAGATCGCAAAGGATAAAATGCCTGATCTGAATGCCTTTACCCTGGAAAGCGCCATGAAAATGGTTGCCGGCACCGCACGCAGCATGGGCCTCAATGTAGAAGGAACCGCTCCGTGGGATAAATAATTTGAACAACTATTAAAACGAATTGACAATGGCATTCATTTCCAAAAAAAGAAAACTGGCAAACGCAAAAGTTGATGCTACCAAAGCATACACTTTGAAAGATGCTTCAGCGATGGTGAAATCACTCACCACCTGCAAGTTCGATGCGTCTGTTGACCTTCATATCCGTTTAGGCGTAGATCCTAAAAAAGCCGACCAGGCCATCCGTGGTACAGTAACGCTTCCTCACGGTACCGGTAAGACTAAAAAAGTATTGGTGCTTTGCGGTCCTGACCAGGAAGCAGCAGCCAAAGGCGCCGGCGCCGACTTCGTTGGACTGGACGAATTTGTTCAGAAGATCGAAGGTGGCTGGACAGAAGTTGATGTGATCATTGCAACACCTGCAGTGATGCCAAAGATCGGACGTCTGGGTAAGATCCTCGGTCCGCGTAACCTGATGCCCAACCCAAAGACCGGTACCGTTACCAATGATGTAGCCGGTGCTGTGAACGAGGTGAAAGGTGGTAAGATCGCGTTCAAGATCGACAAGGCTGGTATCATCCACGCTTCTGTTGGACGTATTTCATTTACAGCCGACAAGATCGCAGAGAACAGCCAGGAGTTTATCAACGCCATCCTGAAGGCAAAGCCTGCAACAGCCAAAGGCACCTACATGAGAGGCCTGACCATGGCCAGCACCATGAGCCCTGGTATCTCTATTGACACAAAATCATTTGTTCATTAATAGGCACCAGGCAACTGATGACTGTTAAAAAAATACAGCAATGACCAAAGAACAAAAAAACGAAGTGATAGAAGCGCTGAAGGAGAAATTCACTCAGTATAATAACTTCTATGTCACCAATACCGAATCACTGACCGTTGAACAGGTTTCAAAACTTCGCCGTGTTTGCTTCAGCAAGCAGGTGGAAATGAAAGTGGCCAAGAACACCCTGATCAAAAAAGCACTTGAGTCCCTGGGCAATGACAGCTATACTGGCGTATTCGATTCACTGAACAATGTAACCGCATTGATGTTCTCTGAAAATCCGAAAGAGCCGGCCCTGATCCTTTCTTCTTTCCGTACAGATACCAAAGGTGAAAAGCCAGAACTGAAAGCGGCATTCATCAATGGTGATATCTATACCGGCGACAAGGAATTGAAGACACTGACCCAGATCAAAACAAAGAACGAATTGATCGGCGAAGTGATCGGATTGCTCCAGTCTCCTGCAAAACGTGTACTGGCTGCTTTGTTGCACCACCACGAAAAGCAGGCTGCAGGCTCGGCCACCGCTGGCGCGGAAGCCGGTGGAGAAGCACCTGCCGCAGCAGCAGAATAAAGAAAGCGGCTATTAGCTAATAGCTATTGGCTAATAGCAGGTTCAAATAAAAACCCAGGCCTGAGGGTCAACAAAGGCAAATTTTTTTAAACCCTCCGTCGGATCTTCCCGTGAATTCGGGATGATATGAAGTCGGAAAAAATTTTAAAACATGGCAGACGTTAAAAATCTCGCGGAAACATTAGTTGGCCTTACTGTGAAAGAAGTACAGGAACTGGCTGATTTCTTAAAATCTGAATACGGTATTGAGCCTGCAGCTGCTACCGTTGTAGCTGGCCCTGCTGGTGCCGCTGCTCCTGCAGTTGAAGAGAAGACTACTTTCAATGTAATCCTGAAAGCAGCCGGTGCTTCTAAACTGAACGTGGTGAAGATCGTTAAAGACCTTACCGGTCTTGGTCTGAAAGAAGCTAAAGACCTCGTTGATGGTGCTCCAAAGCCAATCAAAGAAGGTATCGATAAAGCTACAGCAGAAGAAATGGTAGCCAAGCTGAAAGATGCTGGTGCTGACGTTGAAATCTCCTAAGCAGAAGAAAGGAATAAGAAAAACCCCGCCAATGGCGGGGTTTTTTGGTTTATGGTTTCTGGTTCGTTAGGTTGGAGAAGCTTTTAATTGTTTACGGTTTACGTTTTAAGCCTGTATTTCCTTTGGTTCTTTGCGCTTCTTTGCGTCCTTTGCAGTTAATGCCTTTTTACGCACTATGAATAGAATTAAATCCAGATGTTTTAATTTGGCTCATGGCCAGGATTACATTGCTTATAATTTTATTCCTCTCATTCAGTCAAACCTTTTCGCAGCAGCTGGTAACCAAGGTCAACGATCCTGTTGAATGGGTGAACCCGCTGATGGGCACCGATTCTAAAGTGAGCCTGTCTAACGGTAATACCTACCCGGCGATCTGTGTTCCCTGGGGAATGAATTTCTGGACTCCGCAAACCGGCGCCATGGGTAATGGATGGCAGTACCAGTACAGCGCCGATAAGATCCGTGGCTTCAAGCAAACACACCAGCCATCACCCTGGATGAATGATTACGGCCAGTTTTCAATAATGCCGGTAACTGGCAGCATGAAGTTCAGGCAGGATGACAGGGCCAGCTGGTTCTCACATAAAACGGAGATCGTAAAACCATATTATTACAGCGTGTACCTGGCCGATGCCAATGTAACAACAGAAATGACGACAACGGAACGAACCGCCCAGTTCCGCTTTACCTTTCCCGAATCAGACAGCTCCTTCATTGTGATCGATGCTTTCGATAAAGGTTCATTTATTCAGATCATTCCGGAAAAACAGAAGATCATTGGTTATTCTACCCGTTACAGCCGCGGAACCCTGGTCAACTTCAGGAATTATTTTGAGATTGTTGCCGATAAACCTTTTACCATCTCATACGCGTGGAGAGACAGCACCTTGCTGAAAGATTCGCTTCATACCACGGCTAATCATGCTGGCGCCATCATTGGATTTAAGACCAGCAAAGGAGAGAAGGTCCACCTGAAAGTTGCTTCATCATTCATTTCACCCATTCAGGCTACTGTAAATATGGATCGGGAGATTGGCCGGGACAATTTTGAGCAGACGAAAATTAAAGCAAAGGATGCCTGGAATAAAGTGCTCCGAAAGATCATGGTTGAAGGAGGCACGGAAGAGCAGGTAAAAACATTTTATTCCTGTCTTTACCGCGCCGTGCAATTCCCGCAAAAGTTATACGAGGTGGATACAGAAGGAAGGATCCAACACTGGAGCCCATACAATGGACAGGTTCTGCCCGGTAAAATGTTTGGAGGCACAGGCTTCTGGGATACATTCCGCGCTTTGTATCCTTTCCTCAACCTTGCCTATCCCTCCATAAACAAAGAAATGCAGGAAGGTCTGGTGAATGATTACAAGGAAGGTGGATGGCTGCCGGAATGGTCAAGCCCCGGATATGCCAACATCATGATCGGCAACAATTCCGCTTCTGTTGTAGCAGACGCTTACCTGAAAGGACTGCGTGGTTATGATATCACTGCCCTGTACGAAGTGTTGTTAAAGGGCGCCAACAATGAAGGACCTATTGATGCAGTCGGAAGAAAAGGTGCTTCATTTTACAAAGAGCTTGGATATGTGCCTTACGATGCGGGCATCAATGAAAGCGCTGCGCGAACACTTGAATATGCCTATGATGACTTTACCATTTATCAACTGGCAAAGGCGCTAAAGCGCCCGGAAGCGGAAATAGAATTGTACCGGTCAAGGGCAATGAATTACCGCAAGCTGTTTGATCCCCAAACAAAACTGATGCGGGGTAAGAACAAGGACGGAAGTTTTCAATCACCATTCAATCCATTTAAATGGGGTGATGCTTTTACAGAAGGTAACAGCTGGCATTACACCTGGAGTGTTTTCCACGATATTGAAGGATTAAAGCAGTTAATGGGCGGAGAGCAGATGTTCAGACAGATGCTGGACTCTGTTTTCATCCTGCCACCTGTTTATGATGAAAGTTATTACCGCGGTGTGATCCATGAGATCCGGGAAATGCAGATCATGAATATGGGACAATATGCGCATGGCAACCAGCCCATTCAGCACATGATCTATTTATACAATTACGCAGGAGAACCATGGAAAACGCAGTACTGGGTTCGTGAAGCGATGAACCGTTTATACAAACCAACTCCGGATGGTTATTGTGGCGATGAAGACAATGGACAGACCTCTGCATGGTATGTATTTTCAGCCATCGGAATGTATCCTGTCTGTCCTGGAACGGACCAGTATGTACTTGGGGCACCACTATTTAAAAAGGTCACCATTAAACTGGAGAATGGAAAAACCCTGGTCATAGCGGCACCTGCCAACAGCTCTAAAAATATATATGTGCAGTCCATGCAGTGGCAGGGAAAACCATGGACGAAAAACTGGTTATCCCATTCCGATCTAATGAAGGGCGGTATGGTGCAATTTGAAATGGCGCCGGTTCCAAACAAAAAAAGAGGGAGCAACAAGGATGCGTTTCCCTATTCCATGTCTTTGAACGACTGAGATGATCCTTTGATTCATTTTGACAGGTAAAAGATTTTCATGAAATATTACATGGTATTTATAGCGTTGTTAGTTGTTGCCTGCAATAATACTGGGCCTGAAACAGGCGACATGGTTGGCAGCTGGAAAATGGCCGGCGTTCAACCGGTTGATACTGCGAACACAATGACCGGAATACTCAATGAAACGATCCAGGATGGACTGAATAAAGGATCCATTGTTTTCGAGAATGATTCGATCTACAACATCACAACTGGCACCCTCGCTTTGACCAGCGGTACAAGGAAAGGGAAATACTGGCTTTCTGGTGACGGCAAATTGCTGCAGCTTCTTGAACAAGGGGCGGATGCAACAACAATAGTGGAAGTGGTCTCTTTGGCAAAAGATACGCTGCGATTGAAGTTCTCTCCTGAAGTGATCACCATTTTTACCAGGCAACCCTAAAGTTCCAGGTAGGGCAGGATGCGCCGGTAAACGGGTTCATCAATGATGGTGATCTTTTTTAATTCTGAAAGTTCATTGAACTTTCCGTGCACATTTCGGTATTCTACAATGGCATTGGCCAGCGACCATTTGAAATAGGGATGTGCTTTGATCTCTTCCTTCGTTGCCGTATTCAACCTGATCTTTCGGATACCATTACTTCCCAGCATTAAGAATGGTTTGATTTTCTGAAAAGTGGAATCCTGAAGCCCATAGACTTCTCCAACCTGCTCCACTGAATGAAAACCACCCAGCTTTTCCCTGAATAGAATGATCCTTGCCGCAAGTTTACTTCCTATACCGGGCAGGGCAATGAACTCACTGGTATCGCCCTGGTTAATGTCCACCTGTTCGATCTTTTTCTTTTCAAAGGCCGTCTTTGTAAATTCAGACCTGGAGAAAGGAGCAGGTGAGGTGATCCTGACATGGTCCTTTACCGCTTCATAAAAGCCATTGGGAAGTCCCCAGATCTTTTGAAGGTCTTCCGGCCGGTAGAATTTTCCGCCTTTTGAACGATAGTTCATCAGTGTTTTGATGGACCGGTCAGGGAGTCCGAGACGCTTCCAGCCTTCGGATTCGAGGGTGTTAGGATCAAATATAAAGACCTCTTTTTTTACAAATGGCTGATCATAGGACCGGGAGTTTCCTTTTTTAAAATCTTCCCGGCCAGCTTTTTCTTCAGCTTTATGCTGAAGTGAGTCTGCGGCAGCAAGCAGTTGCCTTTGCTCCGCTACAAGTAGCTCATCCTTACGTGATCCAAAGAAAAAAGGAAGAAAATAAATGATCAGGGTCAAGCTGAGCAGGGAGATCAGGCCAATACGGTCCTTCTTTGAAAAGCGGAAGTACTCTTTCAGGAACTCTAAATTTGACATGATGAAAAGTTACTATGTATTAAAGCTTTCTAAAAGTTTTCGGCTCAGTCTTTGATGGGGTGAAAAACTTGTCTCGTGTGGGTTAAATCCGTACTTTTGCAGTCCTTTAGTTTTGGCCAAAAACAATTTTGACGTTTCAAATCATTTTTAATAGTTGATCTCAGCTGCATTTACTCTATTGGGTAAAGGCCTGAGAATGATTTGTCCGTCAATAACATTAAACCGGTTTTTAATCATATGCCTTCAACATTTAATCAAAGGATCAATTTCGGCAAGATCCAGCATCTAGCTGAAACACCTGATCTTCTGGCAGTTCAGATTCAATCCTTCAAAGAATTCTTCCAGTTAGAAACCACCCCGGACAAACGAAACATCGAAGGGCTTTTCCGTGTATTCAAGGAGAACTTTCCAATCACGGATACCCGCAACATTTTCGTCCTGGAGTTCCTGGATTATTTCATCGACCCACCACGTTACACCATCGAGGAATGTATGGAGCGCGGCCTTACGTACGCGGTGCCATTGAAGGCAAAGCTTCGTTTGAGCTGTAACGATGAAGAACACATCGATTTCCAAACCATTGTCCAGGACGTATTCCTGGGTAACATTCCTTATATGACACCGCGTGGCACCTTCGTGATCAACGGAGCTGAGCGTGTTGTTGTATCGCAGCTGCACCGTTCACCTGGTGTATTCTTCGGTCAGTCCATTCACCCCAACGGAACTAAGATCTACTCTGCTAGGGTGATCCCTTTCAAAGGTGCATGGATGGAATTTGCAACCGACATCAACAACGTGATGTATGCATACATCGACCGTAAGAAAAAATTCCCTGTAACAACCCTGCTGCGTTCCATCGGTTTTGAAACTGATAAGGACATCCTTGAACTTTTCGGTATGGCCGACGAAGTGAAAGGAGACAAGAAGAGCCTGCAGAAATTTGTTGGCCGCCGTCTGGCTGCACGTGTACTGCGTAGCTGGGTGGAAGATTTCGTTGATGAAGATACCGGTGAGGTTGTTTCCATCGAAAGGAACGAGATCGTTCTTGAGCGTGACTCTACACTGGATGAAGAAGCAATCGATACCATTTCAGAGATGGATATCAAAAGTGTATTTGTTCAGAAGGAAGACGTTGGTGGAGATTTCGCCATCATTTACAATACACTAAATAAAGATACCTCCAACTCGGAACTGGAAGCGGTTCAGGTGATCTACCGCCAGTTGCGCGGCGCCGACGCTCCGGATAACGAAACAGCAAGGGGTATTATCGATAAATTATTCTTCTCGGACAAGCGTTACGACCTCGGTGAAGTTGGCCGTTACAAGATCAACCGCAAACTTCAGCTGAACGCACCGCTTGAGCAGAAAACATTAACAAAGGAAGACATCATCGAGATCATCAAATACCTGGTACGTTTGACCAATGGTAAAGCTGATATCGATGACATCGATCACCTGAGCAACCGTCGTGTACGTACAGTAGGTGAGCAGCTTTATGCGCAGTTCGGCGTTGGCCTTGCGCGTATGGCACGTACCATCCGCGAGCGTATGAACGTTCGTGATAACGAGGTGTTCACACCGGTTGACCTGATCAATGCAAGAACACTTTCTTCCGTGATCAATTCATTCTTCGGAACATCGCAGCTGTCGCAATTCCTTGACCAGACCAACCCGTTGTCAGAGATCACGCACAAGCGTCGTATCTCCGCACTCGGACCAGGCGGTTTAAGTCGTGAAAGAGCAGGCTTCGAGGTGCGTGACGTACACTACAGCCATTACGGCCGCCTGTGTACCATCGAAACACCTGAAGGACCAAACATCGGACTGATCTCTACGCTGTGCGTGCACGCGAAGATCAACGAGATGGGCTTTATTGAAACACCTTACCGTAAAGTAAAAGACGGTAAAGTAGAGATGAAGCAACTGACCTTCCTTAGCGCCGAAGAAGAAGATTCAGCAAAGATCGCCCAGGCAAACACGCCTTTGGATGATAAAGGAAACTTCTCCGAAGAAAGGATCGTTAGCCGCGAAACCGGTGACTTCCCGATCCTTGACAAGGCAGATGTTCAATATATGGACGTTGCTCCTAACCAGATCGTAGGTTTGAGCGCATCGCTGATTCCGTTCCTGGAGCACGATGATGCCAACCGCGCCCTGATGGGATCAAACATGCAGCGCCAGGCAGTACCCCTGTTGCGTCCTGATGTTCCGATCGTAGGAACCGGTCTGGAAGGCAAGGCTGCACGTGATGCAAGGATCCAGATCCACTCTGAAGGAAACGGTGTGGTTGAATTTGTGGATGCCAACGAAATTCATGTTCGTTATACCCGCAACGAAGACCAGCGTCTTGTTTCATTTGAAGATGACCTGCGTATTTACAGGCTGACCAAATTTATCAAGACCAACCAGGAAACTTCGATCAACCTTAAGCCAGCCGTTAAGAAAGGCCAGCAGGTGAAAGAAGGTGATTTCCTTACGGAAGGATACGCTACCAAAGATGGCGAGCTGGCACTTGGAAAGAACCTGAAAGTGGCCTTCATGCCATGGAAAGGTTACAACTTCGAGGATGCCATCGTGATCAGCGAAAGAGTTGTAAAAGAAGACCTGTTCACTTCAGTGCATATTTCTGAATATGAACTGGAAGTACGTGATACAAAACTGGGTGAAGAAGAACTGACCCCGGATATTCCAAACGTTTCTGAAGAAGCGACCAAGGACCTGGACGAGAACGGTATCATCCGCATCGGTGCCCAGATCAAGGAAGGCGATATCCTGATCGGTAAGATCACACCAAAAGGTGAATCTGATCCTACTCCTGAAGAAAAACTGCTTCGTGCCATATTTGGTGATAAAGCCGGTGATGCGAAAGATGCTTCGCTGAAAGCACCAAACGGTGTTGAAGGTGTTGTGATCAACAAGAAGCTTTTCCAAAGGGCCAAGAAAGACAAGAACGCGAAGGTTCGTGAGAAAGCAGCGATCGAGAAGCTGGAGAAGATCCACGAGAAGAACATGAGCGACCTGATGGAAGTATTGCTGGACAAACTGCAAACCCTGCTGCGTGAAAAAACATCAACAGGCGTTGGCAACAACTTCGGCGAGATCCTGATCGGTAAAGGTGCAAGGTTTACTCAAAAGAACCTTTCGCAGATCGACTTCATGAACGTGAATCCGCTCGGCTGGACAGGTGACGCGAAAGTGGACGACCAGATCAACATCCTGCTGCACAACTACAGCATCAAGTACAACGAAGAATTAGGAAGATATAAAAGGGAGAAGTTCAACATCTCTATCGGTGATGAACTGCCTGCTGGCGTACTGAAACTGGCAAAAGTTTACATCGCTGTAAAGCGTAAGCTGAAAGTGGGTGATAAAATGGCTGGCCGCCACGGTAACAAAGGTATTGTTGCCAAGATCGTACGTGCGGAAGACATGCCGTTCCTTGAAGATGGAACGCCTGTTGACATTGTACTGAATCCATTGGGTGTACCAAGCCGTATGAACCTGGGGCAGATCTATGAAACTGTACTTGGATGGGCTGGTATCATTCTGAAGACAAAGTTTGAGACACCGATCTTCGACGGAGCAAGCACAGAGGACATCGGTAAGTTCTGCGAACAGGCAGGTATCCCGATGTTCGGACACACTTACCTGTATGATGGCGAAACCGGTGACCGCTTCCACCAGAAAGCAACCGTTGGCGTGATCTATATGCTGAAACTACACCACATGGTTGACGATAAGATGCACGCAAGGAGCATCGGACCATACAGTCTCATTACACAGCAGCCGCTGGGTGGTAAGGCACAATTTGGTGGACAGCGTTTTGGTGAGATGGAAGTGTGGGCACTGGAAGCATACGGTGCATCTAACATCCTGCAGGAATTGCTGACCATTAAGTCGGATGATATCATCGGCCGTGCGAAGACCTACGAATCCATCGTAAAAGGTGAGAACGTACCTCGCGCCGGTATCCCTGAATCATTCAACGTATTGGTGCATGAACTGAGAGGCTTGGGACTTGATCTTAAGTTTCACGACTAATACATAGCTGCGGGCTTTGAGCTGCGAGCTGCGAGAATGTAGTTCACTTTGAACTGTGGTTCTCGAAGCCCGTAGCTCGCGGCTCGAAGCTTTGCTTTAAGAAAAATAAAAAATTAGAAATCCCCGATATGGCTTTTAATAAAAGAGACAATCGCCCGAGACCGCAATTTTCAAAAATTACGATCGGGCTTGCTTCACCAGACAGCATCCTTGAAAAGAGCTTTGGTGAAGTGCTGAAGCCGGAAACCATTAACTATCGTACGTACAAACCTGAAAGAGATGGTTTGTTTTGCGAAAGGATCTTTGGGCCGGTAAAAGATTACGAATGCGCTTGTGGAAAATACAAGCGTATCCGTTACAAAGGCATCGTTTGCGACCGTTGCGGAGTTGAAGTAACAGAAAAGAAAGTGCGCCGCGAGCGCATGGGACACATCAAGCTGGTGGTCCCTGTTGTTCACATCTGGTATTTCAAATCACTTCCTAACAAGATCGGTTACCTGCTGGGCATGAGCTCCAAAAAACTGGAGAGCATTGTATACTACGAGCGTTTCGTGGTGATCCAGCCTGGTACAAGAGCAGACAAAGGACAAAATTTCGGAGACCTTTTGACAGAAGAAGAATACCTGGACATCCTGGATACCATTCCAAAGGACAACCAGTACCTTCCTGATGAAGATCCTAATAAATTCATCGCCAAGATGGGTGCTGAAGCGGTTCATGACCTGCTTGCACGCATTGACCTTGACCAGCTTTCCTACGACCTAAGGAATGCAGCCGCCACTGAAACATCACAGCAGCGTAAAGCAGATGCCCTCAAGCGTCTGTCCGTTGTGGAAGCTTTCCGCGATGCGCAGTCAAGGATCTCTAACCGCCCCGAGTGGATGGTGATGCAATACATTCCTGTTATTCCACCGGAACTGCGCCCTCTTGTTCCACTGGATGGCGGCCGATTCGCTTCTTCAGACCTGAATGACCTTTACCGCCGTGTGATCATCCGTAACAACCGTTTGAAGCGTTTGCTGGAGATCAAAGCGCCGGAGGTGATCCTTCGTAATGAAAAGCGTATGCTGCAGGAAGCTGTAGATTCTCTCTTCGATAACAGCCGCAAATCAAACGCCGTTAAAGCGGAAGGCGGACGTGCTCTGAAATCACTTTCAGATGTTCTGAAAGGCAAGCAGGGACGTTTCCGTCAGAACCTTCTTGGTAAGCGTGTTGACTATTCAGGCCGTTCCGTTATCGTGGTAGGACCTGAGCTGAAACTGTACGAGTGCGGTCTTCCAAAAGATATGGCTGCTGAATTGTTCAAGCCATTTATCATTCGTAAACTTATTGAAAGAGGTATCGTTAAAACAGTGAAGTCTGCCCGTAAACTGGTAGACAAAAAAGAAGCTGTGGTCTGGGATATCCTTGAAAATATTCTGAAAGGTCATCCTGTGATGCTGAACCGTGCCCCAACACTGCACCGTTTGTCCATCCAGGCCTTCCAGCCAAAACTGGTAGAAGGAAAAGCCATTCAGCTGCATCCGTTGGTAACAACAGCGTTCAACGCCGACTTTGACGGTGACCAGATGGCGGTACACGTACCACTGAGCCACTCTGCGATCCTTGAAGCCCAGTTGCTGATGCTTGCTTCGCACAACATCCTGAACCCGCAGAATGGTACACCAATCACCCTTCCTTCACAGGACATGGTACTTGGGTTGTATTACATCTCCAAGGGTAAAAAATCCACTGAAACCGATAAGGTGCGTGGTGAAGGAAAGGCATTCTACAGTGAAGAAGAAGTGATCATTGCCTATAACGAAAAGCGTGTAGACCTGCATGCTTCTATCCGTGTAAGGACAAATGTTCGCGAGGGAGATAAACTTACTTACAAGTTGCTTGAAACAACTGTTGGCCGCGTACTGTTCAACCAGTTCGTGCCAAAAGAAGTAGGTTTTGTGAATGCATTGCTTACCAAAAAGAACCTTCGTGAGATCATTGGTGATATCATCAAGATCACCAACGTTCCGAAGACCGCCAAGTTCCTTGATGACATCAAGACACTTGGATTCCGCACTGCCTTCCAGGGTGGTTTGTCCTTCTCTATCAATGACCTGATCATCCCGGAGATCAAGCAGGAATTGCTTGACAACGCGAAAGGTGAGGTTGATGAAGTGTGGGAGAACTACAATATGGGTCTGATCACCAACAACGAACGTTACAACCAGATCGTTGACATCTGGTCCCGTGTAGATACAAGGATCACTGAAACACTCATCCGTGAGCTGGCTAGTGACAAGCAGGGTTTCAACTCTGTATTCATGATGCTTGACTCCGGCGCGCGTGGTTCCAAGCAGCAGATCAAGCAGCTTGCAGGTATGAGGGGTCTGATGGCAAAGCCAAGGAAATCCGGTTCTACCGGTTCCGAGATCATCGAGAACCCTATCCTTTCCAACTTCAAAGGTGGTCTGAACGTATTGGACTACTTCATCTCCACACACGGTGCCCGTAAAGGTCTTGCCGATACGGCCCTGAAAACGGCCGATGCCGGTTACCTGACCCGTCGTCTTGTTGACGTTGCGCAGGATGTGGTGATCACTGAAGAAGATTGTGGAACATTGCGTGGTATTGCTACCTCCGCATTAAAAGATAATGAAGATATCATCGAGCCGCTGAGCGACAGGATCGAAGGACGTACCTCATTGCATGATGTGTACGAGCCCGTTACCGATACGCTGCTGGTTGGCGCAGGTGAAGGCATCACTACCGACATCGCACGCCGTATTGAAGAATCTGGTGTTGAGACAGTTGAGATCCGTTCCGTACTGACCTGCGAAAGCCGTCGCGGTACCTGCGTGAAGTGTTATGGTAAGAACCTGGCAACAGGTTACCTGGCACAGCGTGGTGACGCGGTTGGTATCATCGCTGCGCAGTCCATTGGTGAACCAGGTACACAGCTGACACTCCGTACCTTCCACGTGGGTGGTGTTGCGGGTTCTGCTTCAGTAGAATCAACGCTCATTGCCAAGTTCGAAGGAACCGTGCAGTTCGACGGTCTGCGTATCGTAACAACACAGAACAACGAAGGCAATAACGTTCAGGTGGTCATTGGCCGTACCGGAGAGGTAAGGATCATGGACACCAAGAACGACCGCCTCCTCATCACCAACAACATCCCTTACGGTGCTACACTAAACGTGAAGGATGGTCAGAAGGTGAATAAAGGCGACATCCTGTGCACATGGGATCCATTCAACAACGTGATCATCGCCGAGCTGAATGGTACGCTGAAATTTGAGAACGTCCTTGACGGTATCACCTTCCGCGAAGAATCCGATGAGCAGACAGGCCACCGCGAGAAAGTTGTTATTGAAACAAAAGACAAAACAAAGATCCCTTCCATCATTGTTGAAGGCAAGGAGAAGAAATCATATAACCTGCCAACCGGAAGCCATATCGTGGTTGACGAAGGCGAGCAGGTGAAAGCAGGCCAGGTAATTGTGAAGATCCCGCGTATCCTCGGTAAGCTGAGAGATATCACGGGTGGTCTGCCTCGTGTTACCGAATTGTTTGAAGCACGTAATCCATCAAATCCTGCTATCGTATCGGAGATCGATGGTGTTGTAAGCATGGGTGCTGTAAAGCGTGGTAACCGCGAGATCATCATCGAAGCAAAAGATGGTGTGACCCGTAAATACCTTGTTCCATTGACCCGCCAGATCCTGGCGCAGGACGGGGACTTTGTAAAAGCAGGTTCACCGCTTTCCGACGGACAGATCGCACCGGGCGACATCCTTTCCATCCAGGGACCTTTCGCTGTTCAGCAGTACGTGGTCAATGAGATCCAGGAAGTATATCGCTTGCAAGGTGTAAAGATCAATGACAAGCACATTGAAGTGATCGTTCGCCAGATGATGCGTAAAGTATCTATTGTTGATCCGGGTGATACAAAATTCCTCGAGGAAGATCTGACCGACAAGTTTGAATTCCTTGAAGAGAATGATTTCATCTTCGATAAGAAAGTTGTAACCGAAGCAGGCGAATCATCCAAGATGCGTCCCGGCCAGATCGTTAGCCTTCGTGAATTGCGTGAAGAAAATTCAATCCTTCGTCGTAACGACAAGAAGCTGGTTGAATACCGCGACGCGAAACCGGCGACATCTGCACCAACACTTCTTGGTATCACCAAAGCTTCACTGGGTGTGCAAAGCTGGATCTCTGCAGCTTCATTCCAGGAAACCACCAAGGTGTTGTCATCAGCTGCCATACAGGGTAAGACCGATGACATGCTGGGTCTGAAGGAGAATGTGATCACGGGTCACCTGATCCCTGCCGGTACTGGTCTGCGTGAATTTGAGAACATGGTGATCGGTAGCAAGGAAGAATATGAATTGCTGCAGACCACACGAGAAGCAATGACCTTTGACGAAGAAGAATAATCACGGATTTCACTGATTTTAAAGATTTAAATGATGATTCCCCGCCTTTGGCGGGGAATTTTTTTATCACGGATTACACGGATTACACGGATGAATGGTTAGACTCTTTCATTCTTTACCTCACTCAATATTTCAATAAGAAGCGTTAATAGGTAGTGCATTTTAAGTTGGTTAATATTTATCCCGCTTCCTGGTTTGCAGCCAGTAAAGAGGTAAAAAATTCTTCAGGAACTAGAAAATACTGGAGCCTGTTTAGGTAGATTGGTCATGCAATATTTTAATACTTGCATTTACTACCACGTTGCAAATAATAAAGTAAAATCAAGGTCCAGGTTAGTAGCGATGTGTTTAAGTTGGCCATCTGAGATTATGAACTGCAATTGGATGTTTGGCTCCCTTAAGTGACCTTCAGCTTTGAAATATTTTTTTATGCGTTTTATCCGTGCCATCCGTGATCCTTCCTCCGCGAATCCCCTCAGAAAAATCCGCGCCATCCGTGATTCGTTAAGCGTTTCCTAAAGTGAAATCCTTTCTTATGGTTTGAGGGGAATCAAGTGTTATTTTGCAAAAAATATTTTCATGACCAAAGGGGTGCTCATCTTTAATTCCATTCTTTTATTGTTGATCGCCGTGCTGTTCTACCTGCATTTTTCTTCGCAGAAAAGCAATGGAGCTTCTGGTTCAGGACCAATGGTCAAATCTTCCCTGTCGGGTGACAGTGTTATCAGTGATTTCAGGATCGCTTATTTCGATCTTGATTCTGTTACCAATTCTTTTTCCATGATCAAGGACGTAAAATCCGAACTCAGCAGGGAAGAGGAGCGCATGAGCAGCGAATTGGCACGTCTTGAAAAAGGCATGCGTGAAAAGATCAATGGCTATAAAGAACAGGCAAAATCAGGCATGACGCCGGTGCAATCCGAACTGGCCAACCAGGACGTGATGCAGATGCAAACCACGATGGAAGATAAAAGAGCAGAGTTGGACCAGCGCTACCGTAATCTTTACATGCAGCGCATGCAGGATGTAAAAAGTAAGATCGAGCAGTATCTTAAAGATTACAACAAGTCAAAAGGTTATTCCTACATTTTTGGTTATGAGCCGGGCTTCATCTACTACCGCGATTCCATGTACAACATTACCAGTGACCTGATTAAAGGTCTCAATGGTTTGTACATCAAGAAAAAATAAATTCAGCATCCACCTTTTACAATCCCCCGGCTAATCCGGGGGATTTTCTTTTTCAGGAATTCTTCATCAATGATGATAACCTTCATTTCAGCATAATACGCTCAAATGTGAATGATTTATTTATCTTGGAAAAAATATGACTGCTATGCAACAGGAAGCGCTAACAAAGGATGAAGCTTTGAACCAGGATAAGGCCTTTAAGCGATCGCTTGGATTGGTGGATGCAACCATGATCGTGGCAGGATCCATGATTGGTTCGGGGATATTTATTGTGAGCGCGGATATGCTGAAAGACCTTGGTTCAGCAGGCTGGCTGATAGCAGCATGGCTGATCACAGGTTTTATGACGCTGACCGCAGCACTTAGCTATGGTGAACTAAGCGCCATGTTCCCAAAAGCGGGCGGTCAGTACGTGTACCTTAAGGAAGCTTATAATCCATTCATTGGCTTTCTTTATGGATGGAGCTTTTTTGCTGTCATTCAAACAGGCACCATTGCGGCCGTTGCTGTTGCCTTTGGCAAGTTTCTCGGTTACCTGGAGCCTTCTCTTGGAGATGGGAATGTATTGTTCACTGTAACAGAAGGCTTCAACATCACGGCCGCGCAGGTGGTGGGTATTGTGCTGATCGTGCTGCTGACTGCCATCAACACAAGAGGCATTAAAAGCGGTAAACTGATACAAACAACCTTTACTTCAACCAAACTGCTGGCGCTTTTCGGCCTGATCATTTTTGGGTTTATTGCAGCGAATTCGGGCATTTGGAATGCCAATTGGGAAAATGCATGGGAGATCAGGCAGCATGCTTCCAGGATGAAGGATGGTGGTACAGCAAATATATGGATGCCGCTAACAAGCATCATCGCGCTGGGTGCAATTGCTTCAGCCATGGTAGGAAGTATCTTCAGCAGTGATGCCTGGAATAACGTGACCTTCATTGCCGGTGAAATAAAGAACCCTCAGCGTAACATCGGGTTAAGCCTTTTCCTGGGCACCCTTATCGTTACCATTGTTTATGTAGCTGCCAACCTGATGTACCTTGCCGTATTGCCCATCGAGCAGCTTGCATTTGCACAGGACAACAGGATCGCATTGTCTGTTTCTAACGAGATATTTGGAAATAACGGTACATATATCCTCGCGATCCTGATCATGGTCTCGACATTCGGTTGTAATAATGGCCTTATACTTTCAGGCGCAAGGGTTTATTATACAATGGCGCATGATGGCTTGTTCTTTAAACAAACCGGGAGGCTGAATAAAAATTCAGTCCCTGAATATGCACTGTGGATACAATGCCTGGTAGCCTGCGCACTTTGCCTGAGTGGTAAGTACGGCGACCTGCTGGATATGGTTTCTTTTGTGGTGGTGTTGTTCTATGTGCTGACCATCGCCGGCATATTTATTCTCAGGAGGAAAAGACCCAACGCGGAAAGACCTTATAAAGCATTCGGATACCCTGTGCTGCCAGCCCTTTACATTTTGATGGGCATTACTTTTTGTGCCCTGCTGATCATTTATAAAAGTGAATATACCTGGCCCGGACTTGTAATCGTTTTGTGCGGAATTCCAATTTATTTTGTTGCTTTGGCGAGCAAAAAATCAGCTACCTGATACATGGAAAACTTTCAGAAGCTTTTTAAAAGTTTCCCTTCACTAAAAGTAGGTGTCATTGGAGATGTGATGCTGGATACTTACATGTGGGGAAGTGTTGAACGGATCTCTCCTGAAGCACCGGTACCCATCGTTTCCTTACAAAGCACTGAACAAAGGATTGGTGGTGCAGGCAACGTAGCCCTCAATCTAAGTTCACTGGGTGCGCAATCCTATATCATTTCAGTTACAGGAAAAGACGCAGATTCTGAAAGGCTAAGCGGTCTCTTTGCTGAAAAGGGCATCAAAACAAATTATTCCATTCAAAGCACCGGCCGCATCACCACCAATAAAACAAGGGTCATCAGCCGGAACCAGCATATGATGCGGCTGGACGCTGAAATAACTTCAGACCTGAATAATGAAGAACAGGAAAATCTCCTTGTACTGTTTGAACGGTTTGTGAAGGAAGAAAAACCTGACATCGTGATCCTTGAAGATTACAACAAAGGTGTATTGACCGAAGGAATTATTAAGTCCGTGATATCCACCTGCCGAAAAGCAGGCGTTCTAACAGCGGTAGATCCCAAAAGAAAAAATTTCTTCGAATACCGTCACGTTGATCTTTTTAAGCCAAACCTGAAGGAGATCCGGGAAGCACTCAACATCATCCATGCGGAAGCGGAACTAATGACTTTGCAAAACATCCACATGGAATTAAAGAACCTGCTGGACCATAACATCTCCTTCATAACACTTTCTGAGAAAGGCGTGTTTTACCAGAATCCAAAAACCTCTGCCATCATTCCTTCACACATCCGCAACATCGCAGATGTTTCAGGTGCGGGTGATACAGTTATAGCGGTGGCATCTTTAATTTATGCCGCTACACAGAACGTGCACCTGATGGCTGAAATAGCCAACATTGCAGGAGGACTGGTATGCGAGGAAGTAGGAACTGTTGCCATTGATAAAAATAAACTGCTGCACGAATGTGAGCTGTTGCTGTCTTGAACTTATGGAGCGCTATCACCCCGAATCATATTGGAATGAAGTGGCAGAAAGAGTAGCCGGGCGTAACAAGGGTAATTTTGTGGCTGGGGATGATGAGCCTTTTTATCGCTATAAGAGAAAAAAATTCCTGCAGATTTTTCATACTATTGATTTTCGAAACAGATCAGTTCTCGAGGTTGGCCCGGGGCCTGGTGGCAACCTTGGAGAAGTGCTGAAGCACCATCCAAAATCACTTTACGGAGCTGATATCTCATTAAAAATGCTTGAGCTGGCTGAGGAAAATCTTACAGGCGCACCTGTAAAACTTTTTATTGTCAGTAACGGTGTGCTGCCATTTGAAGACCAGAGCATGGACATTGTGTTTACCTCAACGGTTCTGCAACACACGACCGACCAGCAAAGTTTGATGAAAACAATAAGCGAGATCTGCAGGGTGTCGGCTTCAGAGGTTTATATTTTTGAAAGGATAGAATCCAAAAAAAAAGGCCACCCTTCCTGCCTTGGCCGGACTGTCCAGGAATACAGCGAGCTCTTTGGTGCTCATCATTTTGATTTAAAGCAGACCAGGTTTTTAAACATACAGGCCAGTTACCTTGTGTCAGGGGCTATTAGGAAAATATTTAATAAAAGAAATAGGAAGGAAGGAGAGCAACATTCTCTTGCTGCATTCGTGTTACAAAAAATATCTTTGCCTTTCACATCATTACTGGACAAATTGGTGAGGGTGGAAAGGGACCTTGCCATGCTTCACTTTCAAAAGGCTAGGATATGAAGAAATATGCGGTCATTGTTGCCGGCGGCACAGGAAAAAGGATGGGTATCGCAACGCCCAAGCAGTTCTTATTATTGAACGATAAACCCGTTTTGTATTATACGGTCAGGGCTTTTCTTGAAGCTTACGATGACATCAGGATCATTCTTGTATTGCCTGAAGAGTACACGGATCTTGGAAAAGAAGTGATTGACGCTTTCTTTGATTATTCCCGCATCCAGGTAACATTCGGAGGAGAAACAAGGTTTCACTCTGTGCAGAATGGATTGAAGCTGATCGAAGAGGAATGCATCATTTTTGTACATGATGCTGTTCGCTGCCTGGTTACCAAAGACCTGATCGACCGCTGTTACCAGAATACGCTTCAGATGGGTAGCGCCGTTCCGGTGGTTCGTTCCCGCGACAGTGTACGCATGCTGAACGAAGAGGACAATGACAATGAAGTGATCGACAGGGACAGGATTGTACTGGTGCAAACACCACAGACTTTCCATAGCAAGATTTTACTTCCTGCATTCGAGATCGATTACAAGGAAAGGTTCACAGACGAAGCAACTGTCGTGGAATCATTTGGATTAAAGATCTCTTTAGTGGAAGGTGAAGAGGACAATATCAAAATTACCCGCCCGGTGGATTTGATGATAGCAGAAAGAATATTGGATTCGAAGGAACTGGAAGCGTAGGGGGTTTCTGGTTTCTTGTCTCTGGTTTCTGGTTTCTCGCTCCACACCTTTCCTTATTTAATGTGGCGGACTATAACCGCAAAGAACGTGAAGGAGACGCAAAGGATCGCAAAGATAGAGCATATATTTCTTTGCATCCCTTTGGGGTTAATATAGTTTAGAACGATGTGAACCAAGTCTCGAAGCTCATAGCTCGCAGCCCTAAGCAAAAACGTAATGTGATTAGGATTGTACGAAAGCTGCTATCAGCCTCCCTTCATCCATCTTAAATAAAAAGGGAGCCTGTTCCACCTTACCGATGCATAAGGTTCCTCCACGGCGCCAAAGCTGCTGTAGAAGAAAGCCAGGTTGCGCATGTCGCTGCCTTCGAAATCCAGCAGTATGTTTTTGCCTGCATGATCTTTAATGAATGCATCGATCAGTGCATGTGAAGCGCCAAGCGTTCGGCCATTCGGATGATTTCCTACAAGGATATAATAGGCGCGGCTATTTGAAAAAAAGAAGACACAGGAAGCAAGCAATTGCCCCTCTTTTGATAACACCCCGTAAGTTTTTGCTGAATCACTGGACTTCAGTAAATCAAACAAATTTTCAAAGCCTGTAAAGCTCCGGTCGTCTATCTTTTCATTCACTGTATGCGCTCGCGACAGTGCAATGATCTCTTTCAGTGCAATCCCTGTTTTTATTTCGCAGCCATAAGCCATACAACGTTTGATGTTGCGCCTGATATTGTCCCGGTAAGCCGCGTAAATAATTTCATATTGCCTGTCTAAAGAAATGATATAATTGCTTCGTTGAATGATGGCCAGTCCTTCAACGGGAAAAATATTTTTGTGGTTCAATGGCAGGTCTACATACCGGAACTGTTTGGGAATGGCTGCAAAGAAATCCTTGAGTAAACCACCTGAAATACCATTGCCAAAAACACCCAGTTGCGCTACAAAATAGGGCTGGTAAATATAGCTGATGCCATATTTTTTACGCCAGGGCAGGGGCATCACCAATTCATAATCATTACAGACCAATCCACCCCAGTTGTCCGCCATGGCATCAAGGTAAAAGGAATAGCCATAGATCAACCCATTGGAGGATTGCCGGATGCAACTGTCCCATTTCTCGCGATCGATACGGGCAGCGGGAATGAATTGTATGTATTGTTCCCGGGCCATCAGAATTCAAGGTTCCGGTTCAGCTTTTTCAAATCCTTGTTGTAAAAGTTGATGGTGAATGAAATTGTTCTCAGGAAGCGGTTTTTTGGAATGGTGCTCTTGATGTAATCACCATATACTTTGGAATATATAACAGGGATGTAAATATTGATGGCTTCTCTTAGCAAAGGAATATGCAAGCCTGCATCAAAAAGAAAACGGTCTGCATCGGAATTACGGTCCCATGCATCAGCATAAGTGCCGATATCAAAGAAAACACGTAAGGGTATCTTAACTGGCAATACCGAAAGCGGATTGATGCCCGCAGGTATCGAAGAACTAAAGTTCAATGCGGTCAGCCAGTCATCGGTTTTACCGATCTTATCAGCCAGGAGGTCTGTTCTTACTTTAAAGCCACCGTCCCGGATCATGATCTGCTGACTTCCGGTACCTTCAAACTCATTCCTGCCATAGAAATAATCGCTGTAGGTATAATCTTCATAACCATTAGGGCCTGTCATATTCAGGTGATACCTGTCTGTTGCGAATTGCTTTCTTGTGGTCTTTCCATCAATGTAAAGGAATTTGCCAGCAAAGAACCTGAATTGTAAACCGCCGCCGTCCGCGTAATTGAAGAAGTAATTGGCTGTAACGGCAGGCCTGAGGAAATCAGTACCCTGGTCTACCTGCAGATTGAAATAAAACGGGTAAAGTGCCCTTTCGTTGCTGTAATTGAATTGGAGCCGGTTCACATACCTGCCCTGCCACCTGATTGGGTAGTATTGAACAAGGGCCGTATCAGGACCTGTAAAAATTGTATCTGAAATAATGCTCAGGAACTGTTCTTTTATGATGAAGGTTTTCCATTGAATGCTTTTCCTGACCGTACTGCGTGGATCCTTTTCACGAAAGGTGAAGCGGATGCCAGGCACCAACTTCCTGAATTTCATATACAGCTTTCGGCCGGCAGTATCCGCGAAATCATCCATAGTAAAGGTGGACGCATTCAGGAAAAGATCCGTCTTCCGTATCCATTTGTTTGAGTGAATGGAGTAATTCAATTTACCAATGCCGGTAAAGCTTTTACTACCTGTTGCATAGAATGGCGCTAAAAAAAAGCTGAAGTTGGATGGTGGTAGTTTATAATTCGTCAACATGGCGCCCACCATCAGCCGGTCATAATAATTGGTACCCAAAGCCGCAGAAACCAGGAGCCCGTTTTTAGTTGGGTTCTTAATATATTTATCGATTGATTTTTTTGCGAAAGGGGAAGCAACCGTAAAGCCGGATAAATGCTGTGTGGACAGAAGACCTTTTGAGTCCAGGAGACTGAAAAGGGAATCATCCGGCAGGTATTGCTTTGCAATGGCTTTAAAATCCTCCGGGTAGGGGTGCCGGAAAGCCCATTCTCGAAAGTAATGTTGCATCATTTGCCGGAATCTTTCCGTTCCTATGTTTTGTTCTACCATGGTCATCCATTCCGCTGCTTTGGAATAGTTGACAAGGTCGTAATTGTAGCCACTGAAATTTGCTGCAGGGGTATTGATTGGCTGGTCTGTCCTTCTTTTAGCGCTTGTCATGAAATACAGGCGCATTGCATTTCCGGCCTGGCTATATTTCCTGGATGCATAAAGGTTTTCGTAATAACTGTTCATGCCCTCATCCATCCATGCATGTTCCCGTTCATTGTTGGCCAGAATCCCGTAAAACCAGTTGTGACCAACTTCATGTGCTACAGTCAGGTCAAATTCCTTCATGGAAGACAAATGGGAAATGGAAGTGATGGTTGGATATTCCATGCCACCACCCGGATTGTCGGGGCCTTCCACTATACTGAGAACATCGTATGGGAATTCGCCAAGTTCGTCTGAATAAAATTGCAGCGATTTTTTTGCGTATTCAATACCTGGGTGGATATCTGTTCCCGGCCACTGATATCGTTTAACATAGTAGTTATAAATATGCACCACCCTTCCGGAAGGCAATTGAAGAGAATCATGATCAAGGTAAAAACGCTTGTCCGCAAACCAGGCAAAGTCGTGCACCCTGTTTTGTTTGTAATGCAGTGTAGTGGTCTGTGAGGACGAGCGTGGAAAGTTGCTGGTAACATAGGACTTGCTGCCCTTTTTTGCAGTAAGGACCTTGTAGCTTGTATCCGGGTTCAATTTTTTCCCCTGGAAGAATTGTGATCTCAGATCATCACCCTGCTCACCCTGGAGTACACCTGTGGCGGCCACTACATAATTTGATGGAAGGGTTATGCGCACGTCGTAGTCTCCAAATTCACTGTAAAACTCGCCCTGGTCAAGGTAAGGCATAGGGTGCCAGCCTTTGCGATCGTAAACTGCAGGCTTTGGATACCATTGAGTGGCCTGGAAAGATTCACCCTCATACCCACCGCGTGAAATATTAAAAGGAAGCTTTACATGAAAAGGCGTTGTGATGGTAATGGAGCCTGAAGGTGGAAGTGGTTTAGGCAGTACGAGTTTTGCAATATCGATATGCTCCGGATGATCCTCAAGCCTTGCAGTTGTGCCATCCACTTTAAAATCGAGCCTGTTGATGTATCCTTTTGCTTCAGGCCCGGAAAAGTAAAAACCTGTGTTCCCGTTCCGGAGCAATTGATCGCTGAACGCGGTCCTGTCGTTTTTATAGGCGTTCGGCCACAGATGGAACCATATATAAAATAAAGTATCGGGAGAATGATTTGTGTACCGGATCCTTTCAAAGCCATCGAGGGTCTTTTCCTTATCATTAAGCGTGACATCAATGGTGTGATCTACTTTTTGTTGCCAGTACTGGCAGAAGCCTGGCAGGGACATGGATAGGAAAACAGCAATGAAAAGGGTTTTTCGTTTCACGCTCCGAAAGTAATAAAAAGGTTGTGGGGTTTGGGAGTTTCTGGTTTCTGGTTTTTTCGGGTTTCGACCAGGGTTTTATTTTTTAGGGCGTAGGTTAACAGCAAAAGGCGCAAAGTATGCGCAAAGGATATTCCGGACCATCTTTGCGCCCCTTTGCGTAACCTTAGCGTCCTTTGCGGTTTAACTAAGCCCTCGATATTATAAATTATTCGAAAATTTGAGCATCAGACATCATCGGATCTAACCAGAGAATAGAGAATAGAAACCAGAAACACTAAACCCTAAATCTTCCTTAACACTTCTATCATTATCTTGGGACAAACAAATCTGATGAAGATCACCCTTATCATAGCTGCATTTTTTATTTCCCTTTCCACGCTTGGACAGGGATACTGGCAACAGGAAGTGAATTATAATATTGACGTTTCCCTGATTGAAAAAGGCCATTCACTTAAAGGCAACCTAGACCTGGAATACACCAATAATTCCCCGGACCAGTTAAGTTTTATCTGGTTTCATTTGTGGCCCAATGCATACAAGAAAGAAAACACCGCCTTTGTAAAGCAGATCATGCAGGAGAAGGATGGGAAGAAAAGGTGGAAGAACATCAAGGAGAAAGGTTATATCGACAGCCTTGCATTCAGTTCCAATGGCATTGCCTTGAAAACAGAAGCGCACCCTGAGCATATTGATATCATCAAGGTCTATCTACCGGCACCGCTTCAATCCGGTCAGAAGATCAGGATCGCAACGCCATTTTTTGTTAAGCTGCCTTCCTACAACTCAAGGTCGGGGTTCGAAGATGAATCCTACATGGTTTGCCAGTGGTATCCAAAACCGGCCGTGTATGACCGTAAAGGATGGCATGAAATGCCTTACCTGGACCGAGGCGAGTTCTTTAGCGAGTTTGGCAGCTTTAATGTGAACATCACCGTTCCTTCAAAATATATTGTAGGTGCAACAGGCACCCTGCAAACGGCTTCTGAACTGGACCAGTACAAAGCCATTGGAACTAAGAACCTCAGCACACTTTCCAGGAAGAACAGCATCGAATACAAGGCCCCGGCTTCTGCAACAAAGACACTGAATTATAAAGGAGACAAAATCCATGATTTCGCGTGGTTCGCCAATAAGGATTTTGTGATCCGCTACGATACGCTTCAATTGCCTTCGGGTAAGATGGTGGATGTTTTTGCATACCATCATCCGGATGGAAACAAGAATTGGGTGAACAGCATCAGCTATATAGAAGATGGTGTAAGGGCCTACTCATCCTACCTGGGAGAGTATGAATATCCCGTAGTCCAGGCTGTGGAAGGTCCAAAGAATGATATGTCCGGTGGCATGGAATATCCAATGATCACTCTTATCACCAGTCCTTCCGCCAAAGAAGAATTCCTGGATGCGGTCATCACCCATGAAGTAGGACACAACTGGTTTGCGATGATGCTTGCTTCCAACGAAAGGGACCATGCCTGGCTGGATGAAGGCATCAACACCTATTTCCAATTCAGGTACGAAGCGGATAAATACAAATCGAACAGCATCATTGGTGATGATCTGCCGAAAGAACTGAAGCAAAAAAGCACTGATGAATTTCTTTCCATCATTTACAATGCCTTTACAGGTGTTCCCATAGATGCGGCCATTGACGCGCCTTCGGCAAGCTTTAAAAGTGAAGAAGAATATGGCATGGTCTCTTACCTGAAAACCTCCATGTGGATGTACCTGATGGAAAGGAACATTGGCAAGGAAAAGCTTGACTGGGCCATGCAGCAGTATTTCAAACAGTGGAAATTCAAGCATCCCTATCCAGAAGACCTCCGGGCAGTCCTTGAAAAGGAAACCGGCCAGGATTTGTCAGCTTACTTTGATATTCTGAAGAAAAGAGGCAGTCTCTAGGGTTTTTAGTTTATGGTTTCTGGTTTATGGTTGTTTAAAGGTACCTGGGGGGCATACAATTCAGTTGGCGTAGCTAACCGCAAAGAACGCTAAGGGCGCAAAGGGAACGCAAAGAACAATGGTGTATTCTTTGCGCTTCCTTGCGCTCTTTGCGTTAAATTGTAAAAGGCCTGTTCAATCCAAATTTCTTTTATCAACATTCAAGTCATAAGTCTCCTGTCAACATTCCAAATCTAAACTCTATCATCTATAGTCTATCATCTGAACTCTTCTGGATCTCTTTCCAATAAACGAAAACATAATAGGATTGTACAAAAGCGGCTATAAGCCATAAGCCAACAGCTTCCCGCTACCTTCCTTTCCCCATAAAAATGATCCTGAGCGTATGCAGTAAAATCTTGAAATCAAGAAGCAATGAAATGTTCTCGATGTATACAAGGTCGAACTCCGAACGGCGGATCATCTCATCAATGTTTTCGGCATAACCATATTGAACCATGCCCCAGGATGTAAGCCCGGGCTTTACTTTAAGTAAATATTTGTAGTAAGGGAATTTGGCAACGATGCGTTCAATATAGTACTGGCGTTCCGCCCTTGGTCCTACAAGGCTCATTTCACCTTTCAGGATGTTCCATAACTGCGGCAGTTCGTCCAGCCTCCATTTCCGCATCGTACGGCCCCATGAAGTAATGCGCGGATCACCATGCGAAGAAAGCGCCGGCCCATTAGGTTCTGCGTTCACATGCATGGAACGGAACTTATGCAGCATGAATGGCTTTCCTTTGTAGCCGATCCTTTCCTGGTTATAGAAAATGGGCCCTTTGGAACTGAACCGGATGCGCAAGGCAATGTAAAGAAGGAATGGTGAGAGCAGCACCAAAGAAAAAAATGCAATGGTCACATCAAGCACCCTCTTGATGTTCTGCTGCCACTGGGGCATAAGGCCTGTATGCAGGTCGGAGAGGACCGCGCCCATGACATTGCTGGTGCGGACAGAACCTGATAATATGTCCAGCGTGTTTGCCTGGATCTTGATGGCCACATCTTTTTCACTGAGCCTGGCGATGATCTTTTCAATCATCGGCTGCTCAGTTTTATCAATGGCAATCACAACCAGTTCAATTTTGTTGTTGTCAATTACCTGTTCCAGGTCTTGCATGGTTCCGAGTGAAGGGAGGGTTTTCATCTGCCCCGTTCTTTCGGTTAAAGGTATAAATCCTTTGACGTGATAGCCTTCTCCTTCCAGCTTCTTTTCCGCTTCCTTATAAACCCTTGCGGCATGCTCATGGTCTCCAACGATCAGGCTATTAAAGCGAACCAGTTTTGCGACCAGTTGATTTTTAGCAAGGGTCAGTATGACCAGCCGCCCGACCAGCGTTAATCCAAGGTTCAGGAAGAAGAGCACGCCAAATGCATTATAATAATAACGGTAATCGGTTTCAACATCATCCAGGATGAAAAGGAAAAAAAGGATGATGCTGCCAATAAGCGAACAGATAAAAGTATTCGTGAATTCAGTTAGTCTGGATTTTTTATAGATATTGTTGTAGCTCCCGATCAAAGCGTAAAGGATCAGCCATCCAAATGGGATACCCAGCACGCCAGCCCAGAAGGTGCCGTCAATATCCATGGTTTCGTGCAGCAGGCTTTTCCTGACAAAGAAGAACAATGCCCATGCCGCGGCTGCGGTCAGGTAATCGCTTAAAGCATATATTGGTGGAGCAATGTATCTGCGGATCGCCATTTACTGGCCAATAAGGTTATGGTGGATCTTCTGCAAAATGCTGTGCGCTACTTCCATTGCCCTGTATCCGTCAATTTCATTGACTACCGGAACCGTGTTGTTTTGAATGGCTTCCACAAAAGCTTCCAGTTCTTTTTTAATGGCGTTCACTTCAGGAATTACAGGGTTGGCAATGGCAATTGTCTTGGGGCCGCCCGGCGTTTCAATATCAAAGGAAAAGACATTCACATCTTCGTCTCCTTTCAGTTTGATCACCTCGGTTTTCTTTTCCAAAAAATCTATTCCAATATAAGCATCCTTTTGAAAGATGCGCATCTTGCGCATCTTTTTCATGGAGATGCGGCTGGACGTAAGGTTGGCAACACAACCATTATTGAATTCGATCCGCACGTTGGCAATATCGGGTGTGTCTGTCATTACAGCTACACCACTTGCGGAGATCAGTCGTACATCACTTTTTACAATACTCAGGATGGCGTCAATATCATGGATCATCAGGTCAAGGATCACACTGACCTCTGTGCCGCGGGGATTGAACTGGGCAAGCCTGTGCACTTCAATGAACATGGGATTCAGCTTCAGGTCTTTTGCCGCCGCAAAAGCAGGATTAAACCGCTCTACATGTCCCACCTGGAATTTGATCTTCGATTCCTGGGCCAGCTTTACGAGTTCTTTGGCTTCCTCCATGGTATTGGCCATGGGCTTTTCAACAAACACATGCTTTCCTTTGCGTATGGCTTTCTGACAGAGGTTGTAATGAAACGGCGTTGGAGTTACTACATCAATTGCATCACATGCATCGATCAGTGCATCTTCATCAGTAAAATGTTTAAGACCGTACTTCTGTTTGACGTCTTCAGCAATGGCGGGGTCTGTATCAAAGAATCCAACCAATTGAACATTGGGGATCTCCTTCCAGTTATTCAAATGAAACTTCCCAAGGTGACCGGTTCCAAATACACCAATTTTCAGCATGCGCAAAGATAATACTAGAATGATTGACGATAAGAATGGCAGGACAGGGCTTTTTTTGCAGGTTTGTACCGCGATACAGCCACATGTTGCCTCGTCATTTTACAACTCCGATCATAACGCCAAACCCTGGATGAAAAGCAGGATATAGATCCTTTTCAGGATAAAGGACTGCTGAGATGCCACCATCCAGGTAGAGCGCATTGGTGCAGCCGGCTTCTTTAAAAAATACTGCGAATTCATAAAAACTAACTGGCACTCTGGAAATGGCGAAGACCACTTCGCCGGAAGGTAGGATGCCTACGCCATTACGGATATTTTTATTTTGGGATGATGGATTGAAATTGCTGTTGATCTTTTTATCGATCAGCAACATTGGCCCGGATTGCGTTGCAAATAAGACTGCATTTTTATTGAAGTTGGGTACTATGCTGATTCCAGCCGTTTTCTCCCTGATGTAAAAGATTCCTCCTGGCTGGATGTAGAAATTACCATAGCCGCTGGTTTTGGTTACTGCTTTTTTTACAAGCTTCCCCTGCTCAATGTATAATCCTAATGGTGAAAGGTCAGTTGTGTACATGCCTGCATTCATTCCAAAATGAAGGGTCTTACCTTTCTTTTGAAGGTACCTGGCAAGTTGAGGAAGGTGCTCCAGTTTTTTACCGTTATCGTCTTTCCAGAACATCCTTATGCTGTCTTTGGATGGATGGACTTTTATAAAAATAAAACTGGCATCTTCAAATTCTTTTGATCCGTTTTTAGGATTGGAAGGTTGCTTATTAACAGTGCCAGGGGCTTTTTCATCTGCAACGGTTGTGTCGGAGCAGGAAAAGAAGAGCAGGAATAAGAAAATAGCCGGAAGCCTGATCATGATACCCTAAAATAATCTTTTCAAAACTAGTGAAGCATACTTGAATAACTGGTCATTGTTAACGACAGCCTGCCTGTTTGGTGTGCCTGCTTTCCAAAAAATCGCTTTTTCCCAATCTGGTATTTACTCCATTAAAGTTTTGTTTTAGAGCCAGGTATTTCAACAGCATGAATTTTAAAACATTAGGGGATGACGCCCGGCTTCAGATATTGATACTGGCGATGGCACAGGATTTGTAAAATTCCTGTACCATCCGTAACCTGTTTTATCCCACCCAATGAAATTACCCTGATCTATGCGAGACCGGTAACCGTACCTTACCGGTTTTCTCTTTTTATTTTTTGGAAAGAAACAATTTAAAGTACCTGCATCCAGACATATTGTTACTCATTCTTCAAAATGGATTTTTTTCAATCTTGAATAGATGGCGCCTTTTGTACGGCCAAAGTACATGGCAATATCTCCAAGCGGAATCCCTTTCTCATACATTTCCCTTAGTTCAAAATCCGATTCAGAGGTCCATGGCTGGTAATTTTCTTTTAACTGGCGTCTTTTTACATCTGTCGATACTTCATGCTTTTCCATCTCAGGCAACTTTTTTCATGCTTCCTTCGGCTGTATACCGGCGGTAAGGAAACCTGCACTTTTTGTGATGCAGGTTTGGGTTGAATGATCTTTATGGTGTCAGAAGCAACAAGGTTCACCGGCACCATGGCAACAGGAAGGTGCAGCTGGTGCCTTGCCCTTGTAATGGCTACATAAAGCAGGTTGATCTCCTCATTCCATTTGGCCACATTCATCGGTTCACCAGCCTTGTCGCTCTTCGTCTTTTCAAGCTTTGCTTCTGTTATAAAATCGTTCACCAGGTATACCAGGTCATACTCCATACCCTTTGCCCGGTGCACGGTAGAAAAAACCATTTCAGCTCTATCTTTTTCCTCAGGACCTACATGTTTTTCTTTCAGTGTTTTAATGAGGCCCGGGATCTCATTACCATACTCTTTTATGATCTCCATCATCATGGATAGTTGCGTATCTTCTGTATTCTCGATATATTCTTCCAGTTCATCCATGTCTTTCATGGAGCCTACGATCTTATCCCTGATGCTGTCATATTTTTTGTTATAAAGATTCAATACATCATAAAGCGATGTGCCGTCATCAGCATAGGTATACGAATTGATGTGTCCTTCGAAATAGATATGCTTCACCTTAAGATCCTCGGTGACAAATTCAATTGCTTTCAGAAGCAATGCAAGGTTGGTCCGTGCAATGGTAGCCCTGGTTTGATGCCTTGTGCTATTACCCTTGCCTGTTATAGGTACCACACCCGCTGTACCCAGGTGCTGTTTCCATGTAAGAACCTGCATGGCAAGCCTTGCAATGTCCTGGCTGAAGCGAAAGCTATTGGATAAATGCAATGTTGGAAAATCTGCCCGCTCCAGTGAATTGACTGCGTAACGCCACCCATAGATCTGCTGGTGTGTATCACCCACGATCACTTTTGTAGCAGCCTGTCTTAAAAAAACATCCAGCATGGCAGCTGAAGCATCCTGTCCTTCATCAAATAGAATGTAGTCATAAGGCAGCTTTGGTTGTGAAAGCTGGAACTTTTTCAGGTAAAAATCATGGATGATCTCAATTTCACCTTTATCCATCTTTGCCAGGAGTTGCCTTGTTCCGTTCTCAATAAAAGGATAAAATGTTTTAGCAAAGTCCTTTGCTTTTTTATCATAAACCACATCCAGGTAATTCAATTCCTGCACTTTTCTTTTATCGCTATTGCAGAAATAGGTGATGAATTTGTTGATATGGTTTGCGATCATATATTCTGCGTGTTTTTCACCGCCGGCTTTCAGTCCAAGCAGGTCCGCGATCTCATATGTCTTATACGCCTGGCTGCGCACTTTGTAATGACTGTTGTAGATCACATGCCTGAAGGCAAGGGAATGCGCCGTTTCCACTTTTACATGGTGAAGTCCCTGCTCTTCAAATTTCCTTTCGGCTTCTGAGCGTACCGACCTGTTAAATGCCAGGTAAAGGATCTTTGAGCCGGCTGGCCTGGTGCGGGCATATTCAATCACTGTTGTGGTCTTTCCTGAGCCTGCAACCGCGTTGATCCTGATATTTCCGCTTGAGCGGATGATGTTTTCCTGTTCTTCAGTAAAATGCATGGATTGTTTGTCCTCAAAAAAATGAGTCTCTGAACGGAGGTAGAATTAAGCAAAATTAAGGATAGGAACCTGTGAAATAAATCAATAATTTCTGGTTTTTCCTCCATTGAGATTCGCCTAAAAGCTTCATTGCTAAGCGCTAAGGATCCCGGCTAATCCGCGACAAAGGATGCTGTGGAATCGAGGTAACCTTTGCGATCCTTAGCGGTTAAAATGGGTCAGCTGACCAGAATTCTGTCCGGGAATGTTACCGGTAAGTTTAACTAACTTTGAGTTTTTATTGAAACCTTTTAGACAAAAAAGGTTTTTATTTGTATTTGCTGAAAACACCTTTAACCCTAATGTCAAATTGCGAACTATTGCTTCAAAGCATCAGTCATGGCGTTCTCATGCTGGATAAGGATGCTTACATCAAATACGTAAACCCTGCCGTTACCTCAATTACTGGTTATACCTCTTTGGAGTTGATCAATCAGCCACTTTCAATTTTATACGGAAGCCGCGAAGAAAAGATCCGTGTTGATTATGAACTGGACATGAGCCTGAAAAATGGACTATTTTCCTCCGAAGGCTGGAAGGTAAAAAAGGATGGCATGCGTTTTTGGGCCGAACATTCGTTCAAGCCTGTTTACGATGAACATTCTAATTTCATTGGTTTCAGTTGCCTTTTCCAGGATACATCAGAAAGAAAGGAAAGGGAAATGGACCTCCGGTTTTCCGAAGAGCGTTACCGCCTGCTGGTTGACGGGGTAAAGGAATATTCCATTTTCATGCTTGATGTCAACGGCTGCATCCAGACCTGGAATGAAGGTGCCAGGCATATCAAAGGATACAGCATCAACGAGATCATAGGAAAGCATTTCTCCATTTTCTATACCGCAAAAGATATCGCTGCCAAAAAGCCGGAAAGAGAAATTGAGGTGGCCATCGCTACCGGCAAATATGAAGAGGAAGGATGGCGGGTCAGGAAAAACGGGTCCGTGTTCTGGGCCAACATTGTTTTGACATCTTTGTATAATGATCTGAATCAGCTGATCGGCTTTTCAAAAGTTACCCGCGACCTTACACAGCGCAAGGAAGACGAAGAAAGACTAATGCAAAGTGAAGAAAGGTACCGCTCATTGGTGGAGCAGGTAACGGACTACGGAATTTTCATGATGGATGAAAAAGGCCGCATCATCAGCTGGAATGAAGGTGCCAAAAGAATGAAGGGATATACACCTGGTGAGATCATTGGTAAATACTTTTCTATTTTTTATCCTCAGGAAGATATCATGGATGGCAAGCCGGCACGTGAGTTGAAAATTGCCAAGCAGGAAGGGAAATATGAGGAAGAAGGCTGGCGCCTCCGAAAAGATGGAAGTGCATTCTGGGCCAATGTGGTCATCACGGCTGTTTATAATCCCGAGGGCATCCTGATCGGGTATTCAAAAGTTACAAGAGACCTTACCGGTAAGAAAGAAGCAGAAAAGGCCCTGAAAGATAGTTATGACCGGTACAGGAGACTGGCCGATGAATTAAAAGCAACAAATACGGAGTTGTCTTTTGCAAACGAAGAACTTGAGCAGTTCACTTCCATTGTTTCACATGATTTGCAGGAACCTGTCAGAACGATCAAAAGCTTTTTGCAGCTGATAGAGAAAAAACTGCAGGAAGGTCAGCATGAGCATTTAGGAACTTATATCACTAAATCACTGAATGCAGCCAACCGCATGAAATCGCTGATCCAGAACCTGCTGAATTATTCCCAGTTAAGCAGGGACGAGATGGTGGAAGAAGTGATCAGTGTGGAAGAACTGGTCCAGCTGGCCTTATTGAACTTAAGAAACCTGATTGAAACAACTGGTGCACTCATCACCATAGAAAGCAAGGTTGATGTGATCAGGGGAAATCCAACGCAACTGGTGCAATTGATACAGAACCTGGTAAGCAATGCTATCAAGTTCACTGATGCCCGTGCGCCACGCATCAAAATCCGGTGTCACCTGGAACATGGCTACCCGAAGTTCTCAGTATCCGATAATGGCATTGGCATTGCGGAAAGCGATCTTGGAAAAGTGTTTGATATCTTCAGGAGATTGAACACGGAAAAGGATTATCCCGGTACCGGCATCGGCCTTTCGATCTGCAAAAAGATCGTTGACCGTCACAAAGGCCGCATCTGGCCCGAATCACAGCCTGGCAAAGGCACCACTTTTTATTTCACCCTGAACGAATCCTGATCCAATATGAAAATCTATAAAATCATTATCGCGGAGAACGATGAAGATGAACAACTCTTTTTAAAAGAAGGGTTTGATTCTGCAGGTTTGTTCAAAATCCTGGGCATGTTTAAAAACGGTGATGGATTGCTTGACTGGCTGCAGCAAAATCCCGGCATGTTGCCTGATGTGATCTTATCGGACCTGAACATGCCTGGAAAAAATGGCTACGACATCATTGAAGAAGTAACAGCCAACCCGCTTTACAGGCATATTCCTGTGATCATCACTTCTACTTCATCCACAAAAAGCATTATTGAGAAATGCCTTTCAAAAGGTGCCGCTGACTACCTTGTGAAGCCGGATACTTTTGTAGATTATGAACCCTTTGTAAAGGAGCTGCATGCAAGGATTGAAAAAGGATCGCTGATTACACGGATCACGGATTAAAGGGATCACGGATCACGGATTACACGGATTACGGATTAAACGGATTACACGGAAAATATTTCTTGAATGCTGATTACAAGGGTTTAACGGAATGGATGAATGCGGATGCGAAGGGCATTTTTGTTGGCTTGCAGTATTAAATTCCGAAGCTATTTTTATTACCTGAATTATTCATGGCCATTAGCCTGAACAGATAGTATTGCCTGTATCATAAAAGATTACCTTAAGACCATCAACATGGAATGGGATTGCTTTTTTGACAACACTGGCCTGGTCTGCACAAGTAAGAGATCTTTAATAATTAATGGTTCATCAATATATACCACATGAGCGAAAAGTTTGAGGATTCACTGGCAAGCGGTCCGCATCAGCAATTAAACAGGCTGGAAGGGACCTGGGAAGGCATTGCAAGAACCTGGTTTGAGCCGGATAAGATCGGCGATGAATCACCTGTCAAAGGCAGCATGAGGCTGATCCTGGGTGGGAGGTTCATCCTTCATGAATATAAAGGCAGTATGGGCGGCAAACCGCTTGAAGGGATGGCGATCTATGGATACCACCTGGGCCTGGGAAAGTTTCAGACTGCATGGATCGATAGTTTTCATAACGGGTCTGCCATCATGTTTTCCGAAGGTAAAAAAGGAGAAAAGGATTTTAACGTGATGGGCAGCTATGCCTATGTTACGCCTGAAATGGAGCAGCACTGGGGATGGCGGACGGAAATTAAGATTGTCAGCGACAGTGAAGTACTGATCACTGCATACAATGTTTCACCTGAAGGCGAAGAAGCAAAAGCAACGGAGCTGAGATATCAGAAGGTTTAATAGCATTCTAATCATGTACAATATCAGAAAAATGATAGGCCGCCTGCCAATCCTTTCGCATATGTAACTGGCTTCATTCCCGGGGATCTCCACACTGTAGTGTTCAGGTCATATGAGTTACTATTAAGCTTTTATGTAATGTGAATGCCCTTGGTGGTTCATAAAAACCCGGATCCGCAGCTACCTAAGGGGATAGCGGATTTAAAAGAGTTTAAAAAGGACTGGAAACACCAGCCTCTTCGACCAAAATGGTCTTTTCTTCGATGTTTGACCATAGTATTTTACCTTATCGAAAATACCTGTCCCTTACATCCGATCTTTTATAGTTTTACTGTAATTACTTATTCATGGTAAGGTCTACCACTTAGAAAGGCCATACAGGAAAATAAGTAAATCCAAATCCAAAACTATGAAAAACAACCTTCCTGTTTACCTTTCAAATAAAGCTTTGAAGGCTGGAGTATTAAGCTTCAGGACAGGTGTAGCAAACCTTATTTTCCCTCTGGTACTTGCCCTTTCTTTCCAGGCAGGACAGGCACAAATTTTACCGCCGGGCCTTGCAGGGAAATTTGGTGTTGATGCCGATATGATCTCCAATGCAAGGACCCAGGGTACCTTCACGGGTGCAGGCTCGCATGACTGGTTCAAGTTCGGGACCGGTACCGGTATCGGGATATTTGATACCATTGGGGCCAGTGTTAAAAAGGCCCTCATCAGCCAGGGATCTAATCATTCCTTTGCAAAGCCCATGCAGTACTCCCGGTATTCCATCCAGGATGGTACTATCCAGATGGATGCCTTGTATGTAAGGGACTATTTTGGTTTAAGTACGCACGTGAACAATTATGATCGTACGGTATATACAGCTGGAAACGGAGTTGCTAACAGAACCAACCAGGACCCTTCCACATGGACTACAGAAGTTGGTGCCGTTCCAAATAAAGTTGATTTGATTGATGTATATCTTAATATGAGCCGCCAGGGGAACTCATTGAACAGTGCAAATCCAAGTCCATTGTTCTTATATGTAGGTGCAACAACCCTTGGAACCAATGGTGAACGTTATCTTGATTTTGAATTATTCAGAGATGGAGTCACTTTCAACTCTTCAACAGGTACTTTTTCCAATACAGGACCTGCAAGTACCGGAGGCAGGAACATCTGGACGTTCAACCCGGATGGATCATTAAACCAGTTTGGCGACCTTACCATTTCATTCTCTTTTAATAGTTCAACTGTCACTGAAATTGCTATTTATATCTGGTTACCATATTCAACTTATTTAACTACAATACCTTCAGGTTTCGATATTGTTCCAGGAAGCTGGACAGGTTTGAACCTTACAGGAGGATTTGGTTACGCAAAAGTAAGTCCAAAGGCAGGAACAACATTCCAGGCATGGGGTGCAGTGAATACAGCTAGTCTTGCCGGACCGGCATGGGGTACCAATTCCGCTGATGCAGGCGTTGTAACCAATCAATATTACAGCCCCAATTATATGCCCGGTCAATTTGCTGAAGGTGCCATCAACCTTACCAGTATTGGATTGGACCCATTGTTCAGTTCTACACCCAATTGTGAGCCTCCATTTGAAAGGATCATGGCTAAATCCAGGTCATCGGCTGCTTTTAATTCCGCCTTGCAGGATTTTATCGCACCAACGGCTTTCCTTGGCGTTCCGGTTGTACCGGCAGATATTGCACCTCCGGGCAATCTTACCTGCGCAGCTCCAACCAGAACCTTAAGCCCCAGCTCAACGCTTTCGGGTGCTAGTTATAACTGGACAACAAGTAATGGACATATAGTAAGCGGCGCCAATACTGCAAACCCTGTGATTGATGCCCCCGGAACCTATACTTTATCTGCAGCGATCCTTGCAGGTTGTACAACAACCACAGGAAGTGTGGTCATATCAAGAGATACCGCACGTCCTGTAGCCTCAGCCACCTATCTTGGCCAGTTGACCACGAATCCAAACGACAGCGTAACACTGAAAGGTGGTGATACCACTGCCAGTAAACAAAACAGCTCATTTGGGGGGTCTTCCGGTTTCCAGTATACATGGGCCGGTCCGGGAGGTTTTACTTCTTCGCAGCTGGATGCAAAGACCAATGTTGAAGGAACTTATTTGTTTACCATTACCGAGACCAGGAATGGTTGCAGAAGTATGGCGAACGTTACCATTGCGCCGTCCAATGCAGAAAATACCCTGCCTGTTCATGTCAATTACTTCAATGTAACAAGGAACAGCCAGCAAAAACCTGAACTGAAATGGGATATCACCGCTACGGAAGGAATGGAATATTTCATCGTTCAACGCAGTAGCAATGGTATCCAATTCACAGATGTTGCCAGGGTGAATTATGTACAGGGCAGTGATCCGGCCTATTATTTTACAGATCATTCTGCCGGTGGTAATGCTTTATTCTACAGGATCAAAGCTTTTAGTACCAAAGATGCGCCTGTGGTAACAAATGTGGTGAAAACGGAAGCGGTACAAAGAGGGTCGAAACTGTCAGGATACTTTGATGCCCATGCTGATCTCAATATCAATTATACTGCGGTTGCAAGATCTTTGATCATTATAGAGGTGTATACTTCTTCCGGCCAAGCAGTGGCCTGGCAGGAATCAACCGTTGAAAAAGGTAGTAACCTGGTAAAGTTGAAGAACATCATTAAAACGAAAGGTGTCTATTTTGTAAGGGTGAACAATGGTAATCATGTAGCCCAAACGAAAGTTTCATTATAATATCCTGGTATAAAAATCATTAAAGGAATGCTAACTACAATCCAGGGCTTAAGCCCTGGATTTTTTTTGAATATGATTAATTCATATTAATATATCGGAAAGGATTGTCTTCCTTAGCAGGCAACAGAATTTTGCTTAATTTAATTCTTCATGGACCCGGCCAGGTTTTACTTTCGCTTGCTGCTCCTGCCTTTTGTGATCTGCATTTTTATGTATGTTGATACTTTCATCGTCCCTGAAAAAGAGGACTACCAGGTTGTCCTGGAAATGAATAGCCGGCGTACCCGTAAGTCGACAACCTACACCATGCGTACAAACGTGAAGTCCTATGATATTAACCATGCATTATATACTGCCGCTAACCCCGGGGATACGCTAACATTTTTCCGGTCAGCTTTCACCGGTGTGCACCTGAAAGCATTGCTGGACAGAAGGGAATATGCATTTATTTACGACATCGGGTTTTTGAACAGCAGGGGTGGTTTTGTATTGGTATCACTCACATTTCTTGGAACAATTCTTTTGGCTGCATTTTATAGAAAACTGACAAATGTAAACGGCAGAAGAAATATCGTCTTGTTTGTTCTTATTGTTTCCGTGGTCTTCCTGCTCTTTTACCTGGATATTTGAATTTTATAATTCCTCAAACAAATAGAGAGTAAAATCTAATTTGATTCATTCCTTTAAAGCGATCCTGTAACTTGTACCATGGACATTCAATACCGTCTTGACAGCATTCCAACACCTGAACAGATCATTGAGCTGTATAAAGATGCAGGGCTCCCGCGTCCTGTAGATGATGTGGAAAGGATCCGCAAAATGTATGAGCATTCCAACCTGGTTGTAACGGCCTGGGACGGAGAGGTACTGGCAGGCGTCTCTAGATCGATCACGGATTGGGTGTGGAGCTGTTACCTTGCCGACCTTGCCGTCAGGAATGATTATAAAAAATCAGGCATAGGCCGCAGGCTGATCCAATTGACGAGGGAAAGGTTAGGGGAGCAGTCAATGGTGCTTTTATTATCGGTTCCTACAGCTATGGAATACTATCCCAGGGTTGGTTTTGTAAAGCAGGAAAGTAGTTTTATCATTAACAGGGTTAAATAACTTTAGCTGGCACTTGAATAAAGTGATGTGAACTTCAATCCGGGAGCTATTGGCTCCGAGACAAGTTGAGGTTGACCTACAATTCTCACAGCTTGAAGCTCGAAGCTCGCGGCTAGTCGTCAAACTTAAGATCCAGTCCTATTTTTAAGGATTTCCCACCCTGATCACCAATTTGCCTTTGTGTGTGCCTTCACCAAAGATTTTGAAAACCATGGCCACTTCTTCAAATGGATAAGGTCCGTCTATAACAGGTTTGACCCTGCCTGCTTCAAATTGTGCTTTCATGTAAGCCAGGTCTTTGTTAGGCTTCAACATGACAATACGAAGCCGTTTTTTAGTGAACAATGAGATCAGTGGTGATAGCAATAAGATCTGTATGAGCCGGGGGAATGATCCTCCAACAGTTGCATAAATGCCATTGCCCGATAAGGCACGAATATAATGTGACGGTGGACGATTTGTTTTCACATCAAGGATCAGGTCATAAAGGTGTCCATTTTTGGTAAAGTCCTCTTTTGTATAATCAATGACATGATCAAAGCCCATTGACCGCAGCAATTCCAGTTTAGCTGTGCTGTCAACACCGGTAACTTCAGTACCATATAGCTTGGCGATCTGAATGCCAAATGTACCCACACCGCCTCCGGCTCCATTGATCAGAACTTTCTGACCTTGCTGTATATGTCCCCTGTCAATCAGGCCCTGTACGGCAAGCATGGCTGCCTGTGGGATGGCTGCTGCTTCATCGAAGCTCATACCCGAAGGTTTAGTTGCGAGTGATTTTTCTTTTGCGCATACATATTCTGCAAGGCCGCCCCAGTCACCGCTCAGGTCTCCAAACACCGCATCCCCAGGCTGAAACTGCTTTACGTCCTTACCAACCGATTCCACAATGCCCGCAATATCCGACCCCAGAATTTTTTTCCTGGGTACGGCCAGTCCTGACATCAGCCGGTCAATTAAAGCTGCTCCCTGCAGAAGGCCCCAGTCCCAATCATTTAAGGATACAGAAATGACTTTCACCAATACTTCTTTGTCTTTGGGAACCGGTCTTTCCACTTCCCGGATCTGCAGAACTTCCGGTCCCCCGTACCTGGTGTAGACAACTGCTTTCAATGGTTTTTGTTCATTTAACCTGGTTGCTTAAAACAATGATGCCCATAGGACTTACTTTAGTCTCCCTGATTCTGGCTTTTGTAAATACATCCTTAAAGGGATATTTTTTTAATACCACGTGGGTAAATACCACAGGCTTACTACCTCTGTTTATGATTACTATGGTCTCTTCGCTGCCATACCTGCGGCTGAAAGCATACAGTTGCTGTTCATTATTCGTAACAAGCGTTGTAAAATTTCCAAGTCTTATTGACGGATATTGTCTGCGCAGTGTAATGAATTTTTTGTACCAGTTGAAAAGATCAGAATTAAACTTGACCACATCTGGTTCATGCCTGCTCTGATCTGGATTATAGGTTTCAGGATCATATTTCTTTTCAGGCCAGACCATTGGCTTGCGGCAATCAGGATCATTACCTCCCCACATACCCGCTTCATCACCATAATAGATCATAGGTGATCCCAAATAAAGGATTTGAAAAGCGGCAATCAATTTCTGTTTTTGCAGTTGCTGTGAAGTGGGTTTTCTTGCATTATAATTGGGGTTATTGCTCTTCTGACTCCAGTTAAAGTACTGTCCCCAGTCCCCGAATTTTTTTCCATCAGGATTGGCAACGGCACTGCCAATCCTTGTTGCGTCATGGCTGTTCATCAGGTTCTGCATATTTAAAGCAACACCGGGACCAAAAGCTTCCCGCAGCTCTTTGAGCTTTATATCAAGTTGTGTGACAGTAGAAGCAGTGGAATCCTGCACAAAAAAATCATGGACAATAAATGCAAAATTGTAATTCATGGTGGCGTCAAATTCATCGCCATTCAGGTAAGGCCTTGTCTTTTCAATAGGGTCCACTAGTTCTGCGGTCATGTAAGCATTGGGGTTGATGGAGCGCACCCATTTGCGCCAGTCCTTCCAGAAAGGGTGCCCTACATTATACGCTACATCAAGCCTCCACCCGTCAATGCCATAAGAAGTTCCTTTATTCATCGGGTTCATCCAGCGCCTGGTGGAATTGAAGATGTATTGCTTTGGTCCTTCAACAATGCCGTTGCTGTCTTCCTTAAATTCAGGAAGTGTCCTGATGCCAAACCAGCCCTTGTATTTGAATGGTGTGCCTTTTGTGCTGTCACGCCAGCTTTCTACAATAAACCAGTCTTTATAAGGAGAGGCCTGCTGGTTTTTCTCCAGGTCCCTGAATGCAAAACTCCGGACGCCAACATGATTGAATACGCCATCAAAGATGATGTACATCTTTCGCTTGTGCACTTCTTCAATCAATTTGAGGGCAAGCAGGTCGGCCTTTGTCCAAACCCAGGTGTCAGGATTCAAAGGATCTTCCTTTTCCATCATCTTTTTGTCACCTTCCGGATCAGGCCCGAAAGTAGGATCAACATGATGGTAAAGCAGGGCATCATATTTATGGGAAGATGGTGACCAGAAGATCGGGGTTAGGTAGATGGCGTTGACACCAAGTGATTTGATATAATCCAGCTTGTTCAGGATACCCTGGAGGTCGCCACCATACCTGCGGCGCTGAAGATTGAACCAGATATTCTTTCCATTTTTTAATTCATAAGGCTGCAGCTGGTACCAGTCGCTTGTCCACGGATGTATCCTGAAAGCCGATGTATCATCAAAAGGGTAGGCGCCGGTTTGATCGGTTACTTTGGGATCGTTTGTTGGATCGCCGTTAGAATATCGTTCAGGAAAGATCTGGTACCAAACAATACCCTTGCTCCATTCGGGTGTGAAATCTTTCTGGGCTTCTGCAAAAAGAAAAAATAATTGTGTAAACAGGAAGACAGCTGGTTTTTTTCTGAATGCCATTTTGAAAATTTGAGCAATTTACTGGATGTTTCCGCGAAATAAGGTACGCCATATCTGTTTAAAAAATTATGAAACAGATATTCTACTTTACTGAGTAATGGAATTGGGCTGGTGTCAGAGTGATATGTATAACAATGAACGTGATGAAAATAAAAATGTTATCCGGAAAACATAAATGGCTGCATCGCCTGGTATTTTTAGCAGTATTCGGAATACTGACACTACTCCTGTATCTGCTGGCATTCAGGCTGCTGCCATATTTATGGCCTGAAATGAAACAGGACGTTCCACATTTTGCTATTCCGTATGATCTTATTATCGTTAGTCTGGCAATAGCAGTTTTGTTCAGCAGCATTGCTGCTTTTTTATTACTCAAAAGAATCAGGCAGAACAAAAGTTAATGGAGACAATTTGACCTTCTAAATAATCCAGGACATCAATTCAGCATAACGCCTGACATATTTATTGACTGCATGAATGCTTCCAACCAGGGAAAGCAAACCCCCGTCCATGGAATTAGGCTCTATGGGGGGCGAAATTGACCAGGTTGTGGACGATTATAATTTTTTATACTTGTCCATAACTATCTTTTTTGGTATACTTGTGGACGATTATAATTTTTTAAACTTGTCCATAAATCAGGTTAATATGGAAGCAATCATAGGAAGAGATACTGAAAAAAGGATACTTTCCAGGCTGCTCGCATCAAAAGAAGCTGAATTGATTGCCATCTATGGGCGGCGCAGGGTTGGAAAAACATTTCTGATCCGTAACTTTTACCAGAAGAACATTGTGTTTGAATTTACTGGTATCCATGAGGCTATGCTGGCGGACCAATTGAAAAACTTTAGCCTGGCCCTGCAGACTGCAATGAGCACTCCTGTTCCCCCGGCTACACCTGGTAGTTGGCTCCAGGCTTTCAAATACCTGGAAGATTACCTTAAAAGCAGGATGGCAAAAGAGCCGGTTGTGGTATTCTTTGACGAGTTTCCATGGATACAGACACCAAAATCCGGTTTCAAGCAGGCCTTTGATCATTGGTGGAATACCTGGGCCTCCCGTCAACCTCAAATCAAGGTAGTCATTTGTGGATCTGCCGCATCATGGATGATCCAGCATGTTGTCAATGACAAAGGAGGCCTTCACGGCAGGCTAAGCCAGACGATTACCCTTATGCCTTTTACACTGGGTGAAACTGAAAAATATCTATTGAGCCGGGGAGTACGATTGAACCACTACCAGTTATTGCAGGTGTACATGGCAATAGGAGGCGTCCCTCAATACTTAAAGCAACTGAATAAAGGAGAAAGCGCCACACAGGCGATCGACAGGCTTTGTTTCGATAAGGACGGAATGCTGAAGACGGAATTCAGGAACCTGTACCGATCCCTGTTCGCTGATTCGTCACATCATACAGAAATTGTAAGGGTGCTTTCAAAAAAGGCCAAGGGACTGAGCCGCACCGAAATAATTGAAGCTTGTAAATTAACGACCGGAGGAACAACAACACAGCTTTTTGAAGAACTTGAGGCTTCGGGATTCATTACTCAATACATTCCATTCGGAAAGACAGTCAGGGACGGGATCTATAAGCTATCGGATGAATACTCTCTTTTCTACCTGAAGTTTGTAGAACATGCCCGTGCAAGCGGAGCGGGAACCTGGCAAAAGATCGCTGCTGGTCAATCCTATAATAGCTGGAGCGGATTTGCATTTGAAACAGTTTGCCAGAAACATGTGCCTCAAATAAAGGCGGCTTTGGGTATTGAAGCAGTACTCACTGAAGCATCTGCCTGGCGTTATCATCCAAAAAAAGGTGATACCGGTGCACAAGTAGATTTATTGCTGGATAGAAGAGATCAAACCATTAACCTATGCGAGATAAAATTCTCTTATGAAGCGTTTGTGATTGATAAAAGATATGATATGGAGCTGGAAAGGAAAATCAATGTATTCAGAACGCAGACCGAAACTAAAAAGAATGTTCTGCTGACCATGATAACAACCCATGGTGTAAAAGAAAATGATTATTCCAGGGCCCGGGTTGATTCAGAAGTAAGAATGGAACAATTATTTAAATAAGCATTGGAGGGCACAGCAATTATTATTCAGGAAACAATCAGAGCTTTACTCAAATTTGCAAAGCTTTCGTGGTTTATATTTTTCTTTCAATTGCCTGAAAAATGTTAAACATTTTTTTATGATCTTTTATTTCATTTTTCAGGGGAAATGGAATTTGTTAATGGTCAAAGATTCAAGATAACCCTATAGAATAAACGCAATATCTAATTTGTGTTCACTAAAAGAAATCCGGCATGAATTTTTTATATAAAAATTCCTATGAATCACATGCAGAATAGAATGAAACCCTACAAGATCCTTCCGATTGCTTTGGCTTTTGGATTATTTGCCTGCTCAGACGGTGCAAATAACAGCACAGTTAACCAGGATTCAACAGCCCGGGCAACAACCGATACTACTTCCGGTAATGCAGACACCACTGCCATACCTGCTGCTCAATTCCAGATCATTATTGATACTTCAGATAAGCAATTGCTGGTAGTCAGAGGAGCCGACACGGTGAATAAATACCCCATTGCTGTAGGCACAAAAAAATACCCGACGCCTTTAGGGTCTTTCAGGATCCATCAGATCGATTTTAACCCTGACTGGACTCCACCAGAAGGAGACTGGGCCAAGAATAAGGAGTATGAAAAGCCCGGCAGTGCTGAAAACCCTATGGGAAGGGCAAGAATTGTTTATGAAAAGCCCTATACCATTCATGGAACCCGTGATTTGGAATCTTTAGGTGAAGCGGAGTCGCACGGATCGGTGCGCATGGCTAATAACCAGGTAATAGAACTTGCAAAACTGATCATGCGCGAATCAGGAACTGAAAAGCCTGAAGCCTGGTACCAGCAGGTGCTGGCAGATTCCACCAAAATGGTTTCTGAAAAACTGCGCAGGAACATTTCGCTTACAAACAGGGAATAAGAAGGATAGGAAGGATATTGTAGCAACACAGTTACTCGAAAAAAATTAAATCTATTTACCGGCAATGCTGGGTAAATAGATTTTTTTCGTTTTGAGGATTCACATGCTGGAAAAATAGCAGTGTATCAAAAGATGATATCACGCTAAAGCCACCCCTTTTAAAAGCAGTTTTGGATGATGATCATTTTTTATACCTGTCCTTAAGTATCAGGAAAGAAACAGATAGCGATCATGAAGCCTTATAAAGTTTTGGCGATTTGTCCTTGTAAGGCATCAGGCACATTGTCATCTGCAGCCTCCTTCGAATAAAATTATAGAGCAGGGCAACGACTTTATAGCCGAAGTAGCCTTTTATGCATTTACAGCAGTAGTGAAAAATTGAAATTTGATCAAGCCGTGCTCCTGCATTTTACCGCTTTCTGGCCAGGTTAATTAATTTACATGAATCAATACGCTCTGTAAGTCTAATTTGTATATTGGAATGGCAACCAATTCAGAATTTCACTTATGACCAGGATCTTTCTTTTAATCTTTTTTGTTTCGTTTGCAGGTACAGCCTTTTCTCAGCCCTTTTGCGATTGTGCCATATTTAATGAAAGTAAGGAAGAAACCAGGAGCAAACTAAACACTTATTTGAGTAAGAACCACCTGCAGGGTGCAATGAGTGATACAGATTCTTCTATTGTTTTAAGGATAAAATATTCTGGTGATTCTGCTTTAACCGTCATGTTCCTTTTTAATCCGGAAAATAAATTGATCGCTTACCGTTATTTTGATAATGATCCGTGGGTAAAGGACATTATAAAAAGGCAACTGATGTCTTTGAAAAACAGGTGGAGGATGGTCAGCACCAATACTTACTTATCAAGATATTCCCAGGGCTTTCTAATGAAAGTAGAAGAATACCAGGGGACTTTATCGGTAGAAATTCAAAAATTCGTTCTTTCAAAGCAGGACCATAAGGAAGTTTATAAAAAGCTCAAATGGAAAAATGGAAGGGTATGATGAAGATCTATTTTGGTAAATAAGCATTCTGACTTTTAGGATATATAATGCACTAATGAATAACGGCTCCAAGCGGAGTTTTAGAATTTACTTCCCCTACCTTCCTCCACATATACGCGCAAACAATCAAAATACTACAAAGCAATTTTATAATTAGTTCAGGAAACAATCATCCATTTAGTGGAGCCTATTTGCATTTTTTTCTTACAGATACTTCTAATTATTCAGATGGTGGTGGCCGAGTTAACATAGTTAGTGCTGGTAATGCCAATGCTGGTGAAGGGTTTTCTTATTGGAATTTTGATTCAACATTATCATCCTTTCAGTATAAGCAGCTTTTTGTTGCAGGGAAAGATGGCATACAATGAAAGAAGATCTCTTGAGCACTGAAAAATCTTACCCAGAAGAATGGCGCAACATCTTATTAAAAAACCAATATACTTTAATAAATACTGTCTGAGAAAAAGGGTATTTACACCTAAAATAAAAATGCTTTCCCAACATTCATTCTCCCATGAGAAGGGCATGGAAATTACCTTTTGTACTCAAGATGGGGACCAATGAGGAAGATAAAGCATTCAAAATCAGGAATTATGAGAACCTTGGTCTACCTTTCATTTGTCCGGAAACGAATTTCCTTTTCATTTATAAGTTTTTATGAAATTAAATTTTACCATCAGAGGCTTTGTAACGGCAATCTTTTGTTTTTTCTGTACGCTGACCCAAGCTCAGGATGACCAGATCTTTGGCACAGATAATAAAGTATGGAACCCGTCGACGAGTTATACACCTACGGATTTTACTAGGATACTTGTAGAAGTGAACGGCAGAATCCTTCATGTAAAACATGGGAGCGATGGAGGTACTACTGTAACCAGATATCATGCTGATGGCTCATTAGATGCCGACTATGGAAATGGCGGCTCCGTGTACATTAATGGCGAGACAGGGATATTTGCTCCAAAGGATGCAGTCATGCTGCCGGACAACAAAATATTAATCGTGGGTGTTGCCAGGATTGGTCTCCGTTCAGGGGTAGGCGTTATAAAACTGAATACAAATGGAGCATTCGATCAAAGCTTCTATGGAGGCGGAAAGCAGGTAATTTATATCAATAATTCCAACCTTGATGTTAATGCAGTTGCCATTCAACCCAGCGGAAAAATTATAGTGCTTGCCACGACTTTCAATGATGCGGGAGGATTTGGGCCTTCCATCATCAGACTTAGTGCCGAAGGATTCAGCGATCCAAGCTTTGATGGCGACGGCTTAATAGTTTACCCGAGCCTCTCTTCTATGTGGAAGGGAGTTGATCTAACTTCTCAGCCGGATGGCAAAATTGTAATGCTCTCAGAAGTAGTAGGAAGCTATCAAAATGGAGCTACAAGCAACCAGCATACGGATATTGGTTTTGCCCGTTTCAATATAGATGGAAGCATTGATGCCAGTTTTGGGAACGCTGGGCAACTGGTCATTGGAACCGGCTTGCTGAATGAGATTCCCTCTAATGTAGGAATTGATTTGGCTTCAGATCGGATCGTTGCTTTCGGCCATCAGGCTGTGGTAGGGGTTCCCAATAGCACAAAGTTCCTTTCTGTAAAACTGCTTCCTAATGGATCTCCCGATCCGGCGTATGGCGGCACAGGAACAGGTATCGCCACGTTCGATGAAAGCGGACAGGCAATTGCAAAAGATATGTATGTTCAAACAGATGGAAGGATCTTTGGAAGTGGAAGATCTCTTTGTGGTGCTAATTGCACCAATGCCGGTTATTCAGACCTTGTTGTTTTGAAAATAAAAGCAAATGGTGCATTGGATTCAAGTTTTAATGGAACTGGCAGAGCAAATGTTTCTTATAGACCCGTGGTTCCAGGCGACCAGGGAAGTGTTGAATCCGGGGGAAACATTGGTGTACAGTACGGGAATCTGATTGTGGGTGGGTATGCAACTTACCCTTTAAACAATGGTATCACCAAACCCCTTCTGGTTCGGTATAATAACGTAGCACAGGTTTTCAATGGTGGTTATGACGGGATGTATGTTCCTATACCACAAAAAATACAAGCTGAATCTGCGGCCAATTCAAGTGGAACAAGAACGGAGCCCACGAGTGATGAAGGTGGTGGATCCAACGTAGGTTATATTGACCTTGGAGATTACCTGGAATACAGGGTTAGTGTTGCCAATTCTTCATCTTTTAAATTCCGTGTAAGAGTTGCTTCACCAATGTCAGGAGGGCAATTGCAGCTTCGTAATGCATCCGGAGTTGTTCTTACTACGATCAATATTCCAAATACAAATGGATGGCAGAACTGGACAACGGTTGAGGCACCCAATGCATTTAACCTTCCGGCAGGTGATCAGGAACTCCGCATTTATTCCACCGCTGCACCATCCTGGAATATAAACTGGATTCAATTCTTTTTTGGAGAAACTTCCTCACCAACTCCTCCCGGCTATGTAGCAATACCAGCCAAAATTGAAGCAGAGGCCTACGTAGCACAAAGCGGAACACAAAATGAAAATACCTCTGATGTAGATGGCGGGCAAAATGTAGGATACATTGAAGTTGGAGACTACATGGATTACAACCTCTCTGTTCCGACAGCGGGCACTTATAATTTATATGCTAGGGTTGCCTCCCAGGTAAGTGGGGGCCAGTTGTTGTTTCAGGCACCAAGCGGAATGGTACTGGGAGATATTTTGATTCCTAATACCGGGGGTTGGCAAAACTGGACCACGGTTTCAACCACAGTCAATCTTCCTGCAGGAAACCATACTTTCCGTATTAAAGCCGCAGGTAATAACTGGAATATAAACTGGTTTGAATTAACACAGGGAACTACTCCGCCTCCATCCATTTACGTGGCCATCCCCAAAAAAATTGAAGCAGAGGCTTATACAAGTCATAATGGAACACAAACGGAAGGGACTACTGATGCTGGTGGCGGACTGAATGTAGGATGGATGGACATGGGTGATTACCTGGAATATAAAATTTCAGTACCCGCTACGGGAACGTATACTTTCAATGCAAGAGTAGCATCGCAGATGAGTGGAGCGAATATCGCTATTCGCCTTGTAGATGGTTCCTTTCTCACTAACCTTGGAGTACCAAATACAAATGGATGGCAGAATTGGACAACCATTTCTACTTTCTTTGACCTGCCTGCAGGCAACCATACGATCAGGTTAACTTCTTCAAACACTTCAGCATGGAATATTAACTGGATTGAATTTGACCGGGGTTCCACTGTTCCACCTTCTCCATACACCCTGGTACCCGGCACGGTACAGGCTGAAAACTATTCTGCCATGAGCGGTATTCAAACGGAAGCTACTTCTGATGTAGGAGGTGGGGAGAATGTTGGATATATTGATGAAAATGATTGGATGGAATATAAGATCAGGGTGCAGAACGCTAATAATTTCAATATTGTATTCCGTGCTGCAACACCAAACAATGGAGCAAACTTCAAGTTTACTATAACCAGTAATGTCAATGGATCTTCTTCTATTTTCAATGTAAATGTCCCTAATACAGGAGGATATCAGAACTGGACCAATTTATCATTAAATAATACAGTAGGCCTGGCTGAAGGTGACTATACTCTTAGAATAACTTCGACAGGTTCACCGTGGAATATTAATTACATGCAATTTAATGGAGTGCAATCCCAAAGAATGGTTGGAGAAAAGAATTTGGTAGAAAGAACACCAACTGCGGAACTCAATGCCTATCCAAATCCTGTGCGCGATGTGCTGATACTTTCCCTTAATAATGAAAGAAGCGGAAGGATGGAAGTGAGCTTTGTAAATATGGCCGGAGGCGTGGTGAAAACACTTTCCTTGAATAAAGAGAAAGGAGCATTCAGCACTTCAATTCCCATGTCTGGATTAAAAACAGGTCAGTATTTACTCAGAATAAACATGAATGGTATAATTGAGACGAGGAAGATCATTAAAATGTAAGCACAACCGGTCATCCATGAGGCTTCCAATTGTTAAAGGGCAATTCTTTTATGAATTGCATTTAGCAGATTATGTGGGCAAGACTTGAAGCATGTTTTAATTCTATTTAAATGGATTTCTTAAAGTACTTGAAGCAAAAAACCTTCAGATTTATCTGAAGGTTTTTTCTTACAAGGATGTTGTACCTAAAAATAAAAATGCCTCATAAGTTGTTGACTTACAAGGCACCTTTGTTGATTTGCGGACCGGACGGGACTCGAACCCGCGACCTCCGCCGTGACAGGGCGGCATTCTAACCAACTGAACTACCGATCCATTCCGCAGTTCCGCTGATTTCACTCAGCGGGTTGCAAAAATAGGGGAGAATTCTTTTTCCAGCAAAACAAAACTCCAAAGCTTTCAAAAAATCAGGACATAAAAAAAGCCCTTTTGGGCTTCGTTAACTGATCTTTTTCATGGGTATCACCTTTGCCTGCGGCAATTCAAACAAGTGCTTGATGGCTGTAGGTTCAGGGCTGATCCTTTCCTGCGGACCTTCAGATTTTCTTTCCGCTTCCTGCCTTTCACGGATGAGAAGAAAAGCCTTGTAACGTTCCTGGCGGTACTGTTCCAGTTTTTCCATGATGGAATAATGGGTCAGCATCTTTTTGAACGGACCGTATTTTCCAAGCTTTGCCCTCTCGAAGAAAACAATGAGGTCTTCGAGTCCCAACTGGTCTTCGTAGGCGGCCAGCATCAGGTCGCAGGCGCAGACAGAAGTTTTTGTTTCTGTCAGCTTCTTGCTTTTTGGAAGCTTGATGCTGTGGCAGAATTCCTTCAGGATCAGGGTCACCATCCGGTGCATCCGCTTGTTACCGTATTCTTCCACAAGGCCAGGGATCCTGGTCTTTAGAGGAATTGAAAGCAGGCCGTCGAAATCAACACCTTCTTCCAGCTGAAAGTTCTGCAGGGTAAGGCTGGCGATCATTTCATATTCCAGTGAACGGACAAACCGCCTGGCTGGTCGCCGGGTGCCTTTCCTGGACCCATCCATAGATATAATATTATTCTCCTGGTTCATATATTGCTCCTTTGTGCAAGCCTAGCTTGCTTTTGCATATTGCGTGCGCATCAGCCTTAAGCGCTGATACAAACTTCCGATCACGAGGGATGCATTGTTATCCATCAATTCAACCTGGTGCCATTGCTCATCGCTGTCCATCACATAAAGTGCATCAGCAGGACTGACACAAACCGCCCAGGCAGCAAAGGGATACTGGTGCGGAGATGTTTTTACCTCCACCGCGGAATCGAAATAGAGGTAATCATGACCTACCAGGTCTTTGACGATCTCAATGCATTCCTGAAAAATTGTTTTCATCTTTTTTATTTTGCAAGTGTTATCCGATAGGTAGATTTCGATGTTTTGAAAGCGCCTTCGATCACTTCACCAGTTTCATGGTCAACGCCGATCTTGCCTGCACCGACCCTGCGCATTTTTTCTTCCACTCCTTTCTTTTGTTCCTGCAATAGCCTGATCTGTTCTTCAAGTGATCTCCATTCCGGGTTGTGCGCATAATCGTAGGCAACACCTGCTTCACACAACTCGATCTTGGCGCCCGAATGCGTGTAGAGTCTTCCATGATGCTTGGCCAGTTCATCGCGGAGGAATTGAATGTAGCGTTCATCCTTGCGGACCATCTTTACAAATTCCTCCATTGCGGCAAGCGCTTCGGCAACATGGAACACATTGCCTTCCTCCAGTACATTATCTACTGAATGGGAAGCCAGTTCGGTGATCTGATGCTTCTTCAAACCTTCCCTGATAGCAGGAATGGTTTCCTTATGCGACGCTAAGTGTTTTGCCATTGATTTGGTTTCTACGGTTAGCAATCAATTGCTGCAGCAGCGGATTGGAATCCACGTCTGCTTTATTCTTTTGGTATAATTCAACCAGTTCTTTTTGCGTAGTGCACTTTTCAACATTGGTGTGCCACTCGCCACCTGGTTTTGTGATGTTGAAAGCTTCTTCACCCTGCTCGCACCATTGCGCGATCAGTTCACCGGTCTTTTCCGATGGTGTAAATGCAGGCTTGTCCATGAACAGTCCTGTACGGTCCTTGGATGCTGTTGCATTATGCTTGGTATCCATTTCCAGGTTGATGGTCAGTTCATATTCAAAGCCTTCACGGGTGATCTCACGCAGGCCGCTCTTTTCAACCTTCACTTTATTGCCGTCCTTGATCATTTCGTAATCCTGCTTGCGGCGTACGGTGGTGATCACATGACAGCTGCTTTGGGTGATGGCATCTATAAAGGCCTGGTGACGTGGTGTAACCTTCGCCCAGTCCTGGTATTTTCCACCCAGTGATTCAACGATCTCAAGGCAACCGCCTTTACCGTCCCACTCGTGGGTGATGGAATCAATGATGATCACTTCCATGCCGGCCTTTTCGCAGGTTTTGATGGCTTCCACGTAGCGCTCTGGTGAGAATGGCGCCGAAATCGGCAGCACATTGAAATCTCCCAGGTGTGCATAGAGGTCAGCGCTGCTATTCTCTGAATCAATGAGGGCAACCTTGCTCCAGTCGCTACAAATTCCTTTGGCGACCAATAATGCGGAATAGGTTTTACCACCACCTGAAACAGCTGATAGTCCCAGTCTGATCTTTGCTTTTTTTCTCGTTGCTTTTCTTAATTGCATTGTATTCGTATTTAATCGTACTCAATTTTGGGCCGCACTTGTGCGGATCCGGACTACTGGAATCATTTTCACGGGAGCTGGAAGAACAGGATCAGATGGATCTTCCACACAGATTATTTTCAGGGTTTGATTAAGAACTGGTTTTTCAAAAACCCGGAGAACCGGGTTGGTTTTTCAAAGGCTTGTCGGTAGGATTTTACACGGGGCTGCTACAGTGGTTGTTCTTCCTGCAGTTCCCATATACAGTTATGCTGCCTGGCGAAGCTGGTCAAACTGCCTTGCGAAAAATCGCACGGCTGCTTCCTGGATCTCCTCCATCGCGCCGGTTACTTCAAGCACCGGCCTGATGTCAGTACCGTTCCATTTCACCAGGTCAATGTCCACCTGGTAACGGTCGAAGATGTCCAGTACGGAAGCAGAAGGGTCGAAATAGCCAACGCCTTCTACTACCAGGTCACCCACATGGTCTGTCACGATCTTCAGATCGCGAACCACTTTGTGCTTGAGTGGGTAATGAAACGTAAATGCTTTTTCTGTTTTTCTCATCGTTTGGAGTTGTGAATATTTTTTCTAAATTTGTGAAGACTAAAGATACGAAAATTCACATTATCCACATGTTCTTCACAAATTTCTTCACAATTAGTTAACGATATGATAGACGTACATAAATTCATGGAAATCAGGGAGTTATCAGGTATGAGCCAGGGCGATTTTGCCAAAAAGCTCGATCTGACCCGGGAATTGGTGAATAAGATCGAAAGTGGAAAAATGAAAGTGTCCAAGCGGACGGCACAGCGGGTTCGCCAGTTCCTGAACGAACTGCGCATGCCTGATTATTCACAGGATGTGAATTTTATTGGCAGGCCTTCACAATTGGGTCGCAAATCGTCTTCGCAACCTTACTTCCAGTTAAGGAGAGACCAGAAAAGCGAGGAAACCCCTTTCCTTGTACCCCTGGTGCCGATCAAGGCGCAGGCCGGGTACATTAAAGGTTATGAGCAAGTTGATTATATGGATGCTCTTGAAAAATATTCGCTTCCTCCCGGTGTCAATCCTACCGGCGCTGTATGGCGTTATTTCGAGATCGATGGAGAAAGTATGGAGCCGACTTTCAGTGCCGGTGATGTTGTTCTGGCCACCATGGTCCCTGCGGAAGATTGGAATGACATCCGCAATTTTTGCGTTTACGTGATCCTGACTGCAGACCAGCTGCTGATCAAACGCCTGTACAGGAAGTCTGAAACCGAGTGGGTGCTCATCTCAGATAATGAAGAATGCAACCCGCAGGTGGTATTGAAAGTTGAAGACGTAAAACAGATCTGGTTGTTCCGCAGGCACATCAGGGCAAAGGTTCCGCAACCAAGGGAATTTAAAATCACTGCATGATTTAAAATCACGTAGTGATTTTGTTTATGGTTTTTTGTTTATGGTTTTTGGTTCTTTAGGTCGAAGCGATTTTCCTGATACAATCAATTTTTAGATCAAATCACTTTTTTCCCTTGATCACTTCAACTGTTTGTTACAAGCCTTTACAATTTCCTCTCCTTATATTTTTATGTACAGTGAGCCAGTCATCTGCGCTCAGTTATTTCCTTATTCATTACTTCGGCCTGGAAAAACAAAAACAAGAAACCAGAAACAACAATAAAATAAAAACAAAAAACCATAAACCCGTTACGCACTCGTTAATTCCCGCTTCTGCTGCAGCAATATCAGGTCTTGCTTTTCCCAGTAATGGCCTTCGTCAATGACTTCAAAGGTGATGAAGTAAGATTCAATCCTTCGCAGCAGTTCGATCACGATCAGGTGAACGCTGATGTCGGCGAACTGTGTCCTGCAATAATGATCCATGTGGAGTTCCGAATTGAATTCAAGGATCACCGGATCGCAGCCCGGATCCGGTTGCAGGCAGATACCCTGAATGGGATACAGCCATCCTTCATCTCCACCTGCATTACCTGAAAGCTCAGGGAGGATACCAAAAAGAAGGAAAGGCAGGTTGTGTTCCTCCGCGAATTGCATGGTGGCTTCCACTACATGACCGAAGGCTTCTTTGCATGGCAATGTGCCGCTATAATGAATTGTTATGCCCATGACTTAAAAATAGATTCGGAGGTTTTCGTTTAAAAGGAGATATCAACAGAGGGGAATGATATTTTCAACAAAAAGGAGTGGGTAAAGTTTCTTGTTTCTGGTTTCTTGTTTCTGGTTATTAGGTTCGGGCATCATTACCCAATTCCTTCGCGCTGATTTGCGTAATCCTTGCGTTCTTTGCGGTTCATGTTGCTTGGATGCTATCATCATTAAATCGAAATCATATTAACATGTACGAAAAAGGCTATCAGCCAACAGCCATAAGCTAACAGCCATCAGCTTCTCTCCCTTAACTATTTCCTCGCCCTAATTCCATATTCCTCCTTAATTTTAGCGCCACTATATACTGCCTATGCCGTCGAATGCAAACAGACAATTCCTGGATTTTGAAAAGCCGGTCAAAGACCTGATCGATGAAATAGAAAGATTAAGGCATGCCTCTGAACAGAAAAAGATCGACCACTCTGAACATATTGCCAAACTGGAAGCACAGATCACGGACCGCAGAAGAGAAGTGACCCGGAACCTTTCCTCCTGGCAGCGCGTTCAGCTAAGCCGGCACCCGGACAGGCCTTATACCCTTAAATACATTCAGAACATGACCACCAATTTCGTGGAGTTGTTCGGCGACAGAAATGTTAAGGACGACAAGGCCATGGTGGGTGGATTCGCCATGCTGGAAGGTCAGACCGTAATGATGATCGGGCAGCAGAAAGGTATCAATACCAAGACCCGCCAGATGCGGAACTTTGGTATGGCCAATCCCGAAGGCTATCGGAAAGCATTAAGGCTGATGCGCCTTGCGGAAAAATTCAACAAGCCCATTATCACACTCATCGATACCCCTGGTGCTTATCCCGGACTGGAAGCGGAAGAGCGGGGACAGGGTGAGGCCATTGCCCGGAACATTTACGAAATGATCCGTCTCAAGGTCCCTGTGATCTGTGTGATCATTGGAGAAGGCGCATCAGGTGGCGCCCTGGGCATTGGCGTTGGTGACCGAGTGTACATGATGGAGAATACCTGGTACACGGTGATCTCACCGGAAAGCTGTTCCTCCATTCTCTGGCGCAGCTGGGACAAAAAAGAAGTTGCAGCCGACCAATTGAAGCTTACCGCTGAACATATGAAAGGGTTCGACCTGGTGGATGGCATTATTCCCGAACCAGCCGGCGGCGCGCATTGGGATTACCTGGAAGCGGCCAACATCCTGAAAGGACATCTTGTAAAAGTGCTGCAGGAACTGACACCCATCGCCCCGGAAGAACGCATCCGTCAAAGGATCGAGAAGTTTGGAAAAATGGGATTCTGGGAAGAAGTCTGAAGAGATAAGACTTAAGAATGAGAAAAAGGATTGTAGATATATGAATTGTTATTTGGATCCATGTTTCTTCTCTTGAAGTGACGGTAATTGTTAGCAGAATAAAAATTCAGGTTTCAGGAAAAGGATTCAGTCGTCATGACTGAAAAGAAAGTACCAAAAACTAGAAACCATAAACCATAAACAGCCCACGCAGTGGGCCTACTACCATGTCTGTAAGAGATCTGTTAAAAGGAACCGGGGTTGCATTGGTCACACCATTCAGAAAAGATGGCCAGGTTGATTACAAAGGATTAAAAAGCCTGATCAACTTCGTGATCGAAGGAGGCGTGCAATACATTGTAACCCTGGGTACTACGGGTGAAACCCCTGTACTTGACAAAGAAGAAAAGCTCGAGATCATACAAACAACTTTTACTACTGTTGCAGCCAGGGTGCCGGTGGTCATTGGTATTGGTGGTAACAACACCAGGGAACTGATCAAAGAGATCGAGACTTTTCCTGTTGACAAAGCAGCTGCTATTTTATCCGCAAGCCCTTATTATAACAAGCCTTCTCAGGAAGGAATTTACCAGCACTATAAAGCCATCACCGAAGCTACTACCAGGCCGATCATCCTGTACAATGTGCCTGGCAGAACAGGAAGCAACATTGCCGCCTCAACTACCATCAGGCTTGCAAATGATTTTACAAACATCGTGGGCATTAAAGAGGCCAGTGGCAACATGGCCCAGTGCATGGAGATTCTTCGAAACAAGCCACAGGAATTCCTGGTGGTCAGCGGTGACGACAATCTTGCCCTTCCGCAGATCGCCTGTGGCATGCGGGGTGTAATATCAGTTGCAGCCAACTGTTTTCCCAAGGATTTTTCCAATATGGTGGAAGCAGCAATGAACAATGATTTCACCAGGGCACGTTCGCTGAATAATATTCTTTCACCTGCTTACGATCTGTTGTTTGCAGAAAATAATCCTGCAGGTGTCAAGGCTTTTCTTGCAGAGATGGGTATCCTGGATAACCATCTTCGCCTGCCTTTGGTCCCTTTAAGCAAAGGGATACATGAACAGGTGAAAGGTTTCCTTGCCAATTATAAATGAAGCCCATGCACTTACGTTGTCTTGTCCTTGTCATCGTTTTATTGACAGGTCTTTCAGTTGATGCCCAATACAAGGTGCGCTTCGTGGTACGGCTACCTGAAGGCCATAAGGCAGGAGAACCTGTTTACCTTGCTGGCTCTTTCAACCGTTGGAATCCTGGTGAAGAGAAAATGAAGCTATCCGCATCCGGAGGGCAATCAGGCATTACTATTGAATTACCTAAAGGCATGTTCGAATACAAATTTACAAAAGGCAGCTGGGAAAAGGTGGAGGTCAGCAAAGATGGCGGGGCAGTGGAAAACAGGAAAGTGGAAGTATTAAGTGATACCACCATTGAAGCAGAGATCGGTCATTGGGCAGACCATCTGCCACGGCAATCAAAAAGAAGTACGGCCAGTCCCAATGTTCATATTGTTGATACAGCTTTTTACATGCCGCAGCTAAAGCGGCACCGCAGGATATGGATCTATCTTCCTCCATCTTATGCTTCATCAAGGAAACGTTACCCGGTGCTTTACCTGCACGATGCCCAGAATGTTTTTGATGAGGCCACTTCTTTTTCAGGGGAGTGGGGCGTAGATGAAACCATGGACAGCATCGGCCAGTCAATGCCGGAATCCATTGTTGTGGGAATTGATAACGGCGGTGATAAAAGAATGAATGAATACTCTCCTTTTGATATGGACCGCTTTGGAAAAGGAGAAGGCGATCTTTATGTAGACTTCCTTGTAAAAACGCTGAGGCCCTACATCAATCAGCATTACCGTACAAAGCGGGATGAGAAATACACTTTTACAGCAGGTAGTTCCATGGGCGGGCTCATTGCTTTTTATGCGATCCTGAAATATCCTAAAAAAATTGGTGGGGCCGGGGTATTCTCACCTGCATTCTGGGTAGCTCCAAGGCTGAAAGAGATCGTAGCATCAAAGGGTAGAAAGGTCAAAGGAAAGATCTATTTCTTCGCGGGCCAGCAGGAAAGCGAACAAATGGTGCCCGATATGCTTTCTATTTTTCACCAGCTTGACCAGGTATCCAAAGCAAAAATGACCACGGTGGTTCGTGCCGAAGGCAAACACACGGAAGCAACATGGCGGGCGGAATTTCCACTTTTTTATCAGTGGCTCTTGGAGTAGGTTTATTGTTTTTGGTCTTTGGTTTTTGGTTCTGACTGGCCTACAACTTTTATTATTTTATCAGTTGCCTAGTTAAACGCAAAGGGCGCAAAGTATACGCAAAGAAGCGCAAAGGATCGATGCTGTATTTCTTTGCGCCCTTTGCGACCTCAGCGTTCTTTGCGTTTAACCACTTCTACGCAGTAACAACTAATAAAACAAGACCGTAACTAAAACCAGAAACAAGAAACCATAAACCAGAAACAACCTTCTCACAATATTTCATACGTTTTTCCCTCGATCGCCAGCTCAGTTTCGCCAAATACCTGCCTTGCTTCCTGTTCAAAGGCTTCGAGTGAATTGTACTTGGAACTGAAGTGGCCAATGAGCAGCTTGTGGACCATGGCCTTGCGGGCGATCATGGCTGCCTGCCTGGTTGTGGAGTGAAACCGGTCAAAAGCTTTTTCCTGCATGTTGTCAAGGTAAGTTGTCTCGTGGTAGATCATGTCAGCGCCGTAAATGTGTTCGATGATGCTTTCATCATAACGGGTGTCGGCACAGAAGGCATATTTCTTTCCTCGCTGTGATGGAGTGGTAACATCATCGTTCCTGATCACTTCCCCCTTTGGAGTGATGTAATCTTTCCCTTCCTGAAGGCTTCCGTAAAAGCTCATTGGGATCCGAAGCTTTCGAACCTTATCTATTAATAATTTTCTTTTGCCTGCTTTTTCATCAAAGAGAAAACCATAACATTCAATCCGGTGGTTGGTGCGGAAACAACTGATGCGGATCCGGTCATTGTCCACCAGCAGATCATTTTTGGTCAGCGTATGAAAGTGCAGTGGATAGCACATGGTGGTATCCGCAACTTTCAATTGCATTTCAATGATCTCCTGCAGAGGGCTTGGCCCATACACATGAAGCTCCTGCTTGTGTGAAAGAAGGTTAAAGGTATTGATGAGTCCTACCAGCCCGAAGTAATGGTCGCCATGCAGGTGAGAAATAAAGATGTGCGAGATCTTGCCCCGGCGGATCTTGTATTTGATCATCTGGATCTGAGTGCCTTCACCGCAATCCACCAGGTAGTTAACGCCGTCCTGGGTCACCACCTGGCTGGTCGGGTGCCTGTTAAAGGCAGGCACTGCCGAGTTATTTCCTAAGATCGTTACGGATAACATGCGCGCAAAAATATGGAGGGTTTCTGGTTTCTTGTCTCTTGTTTCTGGTTTATTCGCTTAGCGAGGGATAGTTCAATAGATGCAATTGCGTAAGAAACTAACCGCAAAGGACGCAAAAGAATAGTTGCGGGCTAAGAGCTGTGAGTTACGAGTTGGCCAGAAGAGAATTAATTCTGGCCAATTTTTAAGATAAAAAAAATTAACTCCTCGAAAGATAAACCAGCTCGCAGCTCATAGCTCGAGGCTCGAAGCTTTCTAGGCGAATCTCCTTTAATAAAAGAAATGTAATTAGTATTGAATGTAGGCAGCTAACAGCCATCAGCCAAAAGCCATCAGCTTTTCCTCAATCCCTCTCAAATAGCTCTTTCCAAAAAGAAGCAAATGGATCAGTAGGGGATAAAGATTGGCAGCTTCCCATTGTTCCCGGTAATTGGAAGAGAAAGGAAAATGAAAATGATAGGCTTCATAAAAAGCCGGTTGAAATCCTCCGAAAAGCGTGGTCATGGCCAGGTCCATTGAGCGGTGACCGTAATACACTGCAGGATCGATCAGAACCGGTTCAGCATGCTGATCGCACATAAAGTTGCCGCTCCAGAGGTCTCCGTGCAACAAGGAAGGAGGTTCTGGTTCAAAGAGGGCTTGAAGCCGTCCATAAAACTTTTCAAATAATGTTACATGCCTTGATTGAAGAAGGGATCTTTGGTGGCACATGGAAACAAGCGGATGAAGTCTTTTGTCCCTGAAAAATGTGGTCCAGTCAGCTGAAGGGCTGTTATCCTGAGGAACGGCACCCATGTAATTATTTTCATTCAATCCAAAATGATCACTGCTGCGCATGTGCAGAAAAGCCAGTTGCCTGCCGAAATTTTTCCAGAAATGATCGGTTCTTTCTCCGCTGCTGATCCATTCCAAAAGCAGCACCTGTTGGCCGTTCAATTCAAAATGGTCTATTACTTCGGGTATCCTGATCACCTGCTGCTGATCCAGAAAGGCCAGCCCATTAGCTTCCAACCGGAATAACTGGGGAAAATTAACAGCAGAATTCATTTTGCAAAAAAAGCTGCCTTTTGCTGTAGTGATCCTGTAAGTTTCATTGATGCTGCCTCCTCCAACGGATTGCCAGTGAGGTGAAGGATCTCCTAAAGTCTTTAACAACCTGTTACTGATCTCACGGGATAAGTGCATCCGGTTGAATTAAAAGTTAACGACATTAAATGGATCTATGATAAGGGAACTATGGAAGCAGTAGAATGCATCAATGATCATTGTAAAAATGTTAATGCCAGCAAGGGATCAAAAGTCTTCATCGCCCAGCAATTCCCGCTCGATCTCTTCCATCTGCACAATGTCCCAGGCCTCGCTTTCTGTTGGAGTGACGTTCATGATCTCTAGCAGGTCCTTGCTATCCAGGAATGCTTCTACCTGAGGATTCAATTCGCAGATAACGAAAGAAGCACCTGATTCATAGAATTTCTGTTGTGTCCTGACCAGGGCTTCGGCTGCTTCTTCCTCAACAGCACCAATACCGCGTGCATTTAGCACAACATTGCGTATCTTGTTCAGGAGTAGGGAATTGAGTTGATCATTCAGTTGTGCTGCCATATTAGCAGACAAATTTGGGGTTTCAACCCCTATGACATGAAATTTCTCTTTGGTATCAGTTTTGACTTCCATAGAAGGGTAGGAAAAGACTTAACATTTTCCGTCTTAACCCGCTCAAAAATATTTTTTATTATTGTATAAAGCATAACTAATCAAATGGATAATAATTTTTCCTCACAAGTAAAGGAGATCATTTCGTTCAGCAGGGAGGAAGCCTTGAGGTTAGGTAATGATTTTATTGGTACGGAACATTTATTGCTGGGATTGATACGCGAGGGAGATAATACAGCAGTCCGGATTCTGAAAAGTTTCAACGTGGACCTGTATGAATTGAGGAAAGAGATTGAGCTGGCAGTAAAAGATAAAACTGGTAAAAACATTGCAAACATAAATAGCCTGCCACTGACCAAGCAGGCCGAAAAAGTGATCCGTGTTACCGTTCTGGAAGCTAAAGCTTTAAAGAGCCCGACCGTGGAAACAGAGCATCTGATGCTCTCCATCCTTAAGAACAAAGAAAACATTGCAACACAAATCTTAAATCAGTTTGACGTGGACTACGATTTATTCAGACAGGAACTGGGTATGGTAAAATCCAATGACCCACGCGCCGAGTACCAGGAAGAAAATGACGACGATTTTGATGAAGAGAAAAAATACTCTCAATCCAAGTCGCGCCAGGGTGGTGCTACTAAAAGCAAAACCCCTGTACTCGATAATTTCGGAAGAGATATCACCAAGCTCGCCGAAACCGGTACACTAGACCCCATTGTTGGCCGCGAGAAAGAGATCGAGCGTGTTTCGCAGATCCTTTCACGACGTAAGAAAAACAACCCGATCCTCATTGGTGAGCCCGGTGTTGGTAAAACAGCCATCGTGGAAGGTCTTGCCCTAAGGATCGTTCAGCGGAAAGTATCCCGCGTTTTGTTTGACAAGCGCGTGATCTCGCTTGACCTGGCAGCCCTGGTGGCAGGTACCAAGTACCGCGGACAATTTGAAGAGCGCATGAAAGCCATCATGAATGAGCTGGAAAAGAACAGGGATGTGATCCTTTTCATCGATGAGATCCATACCATTGTTGGTGCCGGTGGTGCCTCCGGTTCCCTGGATGCTTCCAACATCTTCAAGCCGGCCCTTGCACGCGGCGAACTGCAGTGCATTGGCGCCTCAACACTTGATGAATACAGAATGTACATTGAAAAAGATGGAGCCCTCGACCGCCGCTTCCAGAAAGTAATGGTCGAACCACCATCCGTTGATGATACAATCATGATCCTCAATAACATTAAAACCAAGTACGAAGAGTACCATAACGTGGTTTATAATGATGAAGCGATCGACTCCTGCGTGAAGCTGAGCGACCGTTACATTACAGACCGCCTGTTGCCTGATAAGGCCATTGATGTGATGGATGAAGTAGGCGCCCGCGTGCACCTGAAAAACATCAATGTTCCCCAGAACATCCTCGATCTTGAAAAGAAGATCGAAGACATCAAGGTGGAAAAGAACCGCGTGGTAAAAAGCCAGAAGTTCGAAGAAGCCGCTGCGCTTCGCGATACTGAAAAACGCCTGGGTGAAGACCTGGACAAGGCAAAAGCACAATGGGAAGAAGAAAGCAAACATAAACGCTACCCAATTGGTGAAGAGGAGATCGCAGAAGTGATCAGCATGATGACCGGCATTCCTGTTCGCAGGATGGTGGAAGCAGAAACTGAGAAGCTTCGCAAGATGGCCGATGAGATGAAGGGCATGGTAGTAGGACAGGATGAAGCCATCTCAAAGGTGGTGAAGGCCATTCAAAGGAACCGTGTTGGTTTGAAAGATCCCAAAAAGCCTATCGGTACATTCATCTTCCTTGGACCAACCGGTGTAGGTAAAACAGAGTTGGCGAGAGCACTGGCCCGTCACATGTTTGATAATGAAGATGCTTTGATCCGTATCGATATGAGTGAATACATGGAGAAATTCACCGTATCTCGTTTGATCGGAGCGCCTCCGGGATACGTAGGTTATGAAGAAGGTGGGCAACTTACAGAGCGAGTGCGCCGTAAGCCATACAGCGTGATCCTGCTCGACGAAATCGAGAAGGCACACCCGGATATTTATAACATCCTGCTGCAGGTGCTGGACGACGGACAACTGACCGATGGTCTCGGCAGGAAAGTGGACTTCAAGAACACTATGATCATCATGACATCCAACATTGGTGTACGCCAGTTGAAAGATTTCGGTGATGGTGTTGGTTTCGCTACTCAAAGCCGCATCGATAACGCTGACGAATTAGGTAAAGCCGTTATTGAGAAAGCGTTGAAGCGTACTTTCTCTCCGGAGTTCCTTAACCGTATCGATGATGTTGTCATCTTCAATTCACTTTCCAAAGAGCACATCTACCAGATCATTGATATCCTGATGAGAGGTGTAACAAAACGCCTGACCAATCTTGGATTCAGCCTGGAGCTGACTACGGAAGCGAAGAACTTCATCGCCGAAAAAGGTTACGATCACCAGTTTGGCGCCCGTCCGCTTCACAGGGCCATCCAGAAATACCTGGAAGATCCGCTGGCGGAAGAGATCCTGAATATGAACATCAAACAAGGTGATGTTCTGGAAGCAGGCCTTGACGCAGAGAACAGTAAACTGGTATTTACTTTCAAAGCGCATACGGAAGAAAAGTCAAAAGCATAAACAATTAAATGTTTCATACAAAGCCCCGCCACGGCGGGGCTTTTTTTATGCATAATAACTCCATAAAGAATGTAAGTGACTCAAGTGTTCATTTTCATTCCATGGCAATGCATCGGTAAAATATATCATGTATGCTTTCCTAAAATCAACTTTTGTCAAAAGAAAATAGAATAGCATTTTTGCAAAGAGGGAACGTCATGAAAAAGATCATCATTACCATAGACGGCTGGTCATCCTGCGGAAAAAGCACGCTGGCAAAACAACTGGCAAAGACCCTGGGCTACATTTATGTGGACAGTGGTGCCATGTACAGGGCCATTACCCTGTACTTTCTGCGCAACCATGTGGACTGGACAGATCATGCACAGGTAGTGGAAGCCCTGGACAATATTCACCTCGATTTTGATTACAATCCAAAAAGCGAAAAAAGCGAGATTTACCTTAATGGTGAGAATGTTGAATACGTGATACGCGACCTTGTGATCGCTGAAAAGGTCAGTGATGTTGCAGCGATCAAGGAAGTGCGCGAATACGCAGTTGCCCAGCAGCAAAAGATGGGTCGCAACAGGGGTATCGTTATGGATGGAAGGGACATTGGAACGGTGGTATTCCCTGATGCCGAATTAAAGATCTTTATGACTGCCGACAATGCCGTGAGGGTTGAAAGAAGGTTCCAAGAACTGTTCGAAAAAAATCCAAACGTGACCATCGAAGAAGTGAAGTCCAACCTGGAAATGCGTGATTATATCGATTCGCACCGTGAGGTAAGTCCTCTACGCAAAGCAGATGGCGCCATCGTCCTTGACAACACCCGCCTCACAGAAAAAGAACAATATAATAAAGCCCTACGCTGGGCCGAAGAACGTATCGGCATGCCTGTCTCCTGAATGGAACCTTTTTTGTATTACCAATAGTGTCCATTATTCTTCCCACCTGAGTAGCTCTATCATTCCACCAGAGAGCAGGAATTGTGATAACGGTCTGTACAGTACAGGCTATTGATTTGTGCGTTAAAATACTGGCTATGAAAAAAGGTTTACTCAGTTTAACCCTGGTGCTTGCCATTTCTTTTGTTCAGGCACAGGTAATGTTCAATCAGGTTTTCGTCAGCAATCAAAATCACCAACAGTTTGTAGAGTTGTATAATCCATCTGTTGGTTCAGGAGGGGTCAACCTGGATTGCTATTCGCTTGTAACATTCTACAGAACCAATGAAGAGCAGGGGTTTTATGTGCTGGACTTTCCACGGTGGCAGATGGGTCCACAGGCGGTGCTTACAGCTACTTCCAACAATGTACAGGGTATGCGAGGCAGTGCATTCAGCTGGAATCAATTGCCTGAAGGCGCATCATTGAAAAAATACATTTACCAGAATGGAAGATTCGGGTACCTTGAATCCCCTGTTGGTGCAGGATTTAGATCCTTGTTCAATCCGGGCAATGGTGTGAATGGCTACGTGGTCATGTTGTTTGAAGGCCAGACAATGGTTGATGCTTTTCTTGGTGATCAAACGAATGCCCTGCCCGGCCTGATCTCTCAAATGCCGGATCTAACTTTCACTTCTTCATGCGGAACGCCTGTCAACATCAGCTTTAATGCGCTGAACCAGGCCTACGCCCAAATCTGGAACCGTGCAGGCAGTTCTTTTACCAATGATCATGGCGTGTTCAAACGGATCAACGGAAGGTGTGGTGAATGGTATGGTTCTCTCAGGTTGTCACAAAACGGTTCCCTGTACAATGCAGGCTATTCTCTCAACACTCGTTACGACAGGCGTCATAATACCGTGTCTTACGATGTGCAGCGGTCAACCACAGCGCCAACAGGATATACCTTAAGGCTATATATAGACAAACAACCCTACGGGATCTTTGGGCAGAATGACCTTGAACTTTCTGTGCAAAGTCCAAATGGATCCAGTGTGCAGCAGGCAGGTTCTTTTACCAATGTGGCAGAAGATTTCCTGGTGCTGGTGCTGGATGCTCCGGGAGACTGTTATGACATTGTAAGACCATTGACAGCGGAAGATGCTTTGCGACCTTTGCCTGTTAATTTTACCTGGTTTGATATAAGACAGAACAATGCGCAGGTACAGGTAGCATGGCAAACCGCCATTCAGCATGACACCAGGGGATTCGAGGTTCAGAGCCGAATTGGCCAGGATGCATGGCGTACGATCGCCTATGTTGTTTCGGATAATTATGCGCAGGAAGCCGGCGACGCACGTGACCGTGAGACCGCGAGGTATGTTTATGGAGATAATAATCCTTCCGCTGACCGCGATCTTCAGTACCGCGTTAAAGTGATCAGCCGCGATGGCAGTTATGGATACAGTGAAACAAGAACAATTCCTTCACAGGTGCAGAACAGGCCATTCAGGGTCTATCCGAATCCAACATCTGATGGCAGGGTCTTTCTTGCTTTCAATGAATACAATGGGTTTCGCGATATCCAGCTGATTGATATGAGTGGCAACCTGGTGAACCAGTGGCGTTCTGTAAATTCCAATACCCACCAGATCAATCACCTGAAACCAGGCCATTATGTGGTACGTGTACTGAACAGGGAATCAGGTTCATTGTACACTGAAAAAATTGTAGTCGGCAGATAATTTCCATCCGCACAAAGTTTTTCCAGCGTGCGTTTAATAAGAAAGGGATGATCGAAAGATCATCCCTTTTCATTTGAATAATGTAACGTTATTTTCCTTTGATGCTGATCAGCTCAATTTCGAAGATAAGGGCTGCACCGCCTGGAATAGGACCGGTTCCATGAACACCATATCCCAGCTGATAAGGAATATAAAATTTATATTTTGATCCTGCAGGCATCAGCTGTACACCTTCTGTCCATCCGGTGATCACGCGGCCCAGGTTAAAAGAGATGGGTTCGCCGCGCTTGTAAGAATTATCAAACTCGGTTCCGTCGATCAGTGTGCCTACATAATTCACAGTGACATCATCAGTTGCCAGTGGCTTGGGACCCTGTCCTTCAGTGATCACTTCGTACTGGAGTCCGGAAGCCGTTGTTTTTACTCCAGATCTTTTTTTATTTGCAGCAAGGAATGCTTCGCCGGCATCAATGGTTCCCTTTGATTTTGACTCCATGACCTTGTTCATCAGTTTCATCACCACATCATTGGCTTCAGCCTCTTTGATCGGTGTTGTTTTTCCGGCAGATACGTCCCTGATGGCCTGGGCTACCAGGTTGGGGTTGATGTTTTTGATGCCCTGCTGTGCGTAAAAGCTTGCCATGCTGATACCCATTGCATAACTGGCAGAATCGATCATATTCTTCAGCACAGGCCTGGAAACTGCGGTCGCAACCGGAGGCTTCTTACCGGTTGTTGCAGGTTTTTTAGCAGCAGTTGTTGTTTTTTTTACAGGAGTGGATGTCTTTTGCGCCTGTGCATTCAGGGAGGCTACGGATAATATTAAGAACAGGATTTTCTTCATGACAAATAATTAGGGAGCAAAAATAATGGAAGCGGTGGGGAGTGGATGTGAATGTTCATTTAATTTAGCCGCCCTATGCTCCTGGCCTCCGTTCAATTGTATCGAAATGCCTACCAGGGTCTTCCACGGAAGATCTGGTGGCTGTCACTGGTGATGTTGGTGAACAGGGCAGGGACAATGGTGATCCCCTTTCTTACGGTTTACCTCACTGATATGCAATATAGCCGCACCCAGGCCGGCTATGCCATGGCCGCATTTGGCGCAGGGGCTATTTTGGGTTCTTATTTAGGCGGAAGGCTGACAGATCGGTTTGGTTTCTTTTATGTGCAGGTCTTCAGCCTGCTGAGCAATAGCATTATGTTCATTGTGCTCAGCCAGATGAGATCTCTGGAATCCATTATTGCCTGCATGTTCCTGCTGGCCGTATTAGGTGAAACATTCCGGCCTGCGAACTCGGCCGCTATCGCTGCCTATAGTGATGAATCCAACAGGATCCGTTGCTATTCGCTTAACAGACTGGCCATTAACCTTGGCTTTGGCATTGGTCCAGCGGTTGGTGGAATGCTAGCCGAGATCAGTTTTAAATGGGTGTTCTGGGTTGATTCTTTTTCCTGCATGACGGCGGCGCTGCTGATGCTCATCATCTTTTCAAAATCCCACAAGAGCCAGGGTGTAATGCAAAAGCAGGAGTTAATAGACAGGTCCTCCGCATTCAGGGATAAGCATTTTTTGCAGGGCATGTTCCTGACCTTTGTAGTGGTGACCTGCTTTTTCCAGATCTTCAGCATTGTTCCGATATTTTACCATGAAGAACTGCACATGAGCAAGTTCCTGATCGGTATTGTGCTTTCCATGAACGGACTTCTGATCTTTTTTACAGAGATGGTACTGGTATATAAGCTTGAAAACAGGTATGATCCATTCTTTTACATTATTGCAGGTACTTTTTTGATCGGCGCTTCATTCCTGGTGCTGAACATTGCACCGGTACTGCCGGTTGTATTATTCAGCATGCTGCTGATCACACTGGGAGAGATGCTGATGTTTCCATTCATTAACAACTTCTGGGTCAAACGCAGCAATGACCGGAACCGGGGACAGTATGCTTCTGTTTATACCATGGCCTTTGCGGCCGCACATGTCTTTGCGCCGACCTTTTCTTCTGCCATCGCTGAAAGAAATGGCTTCTTTACTTTATGGATCGTTGATTTCGCTATATGCACCCTTGCTATGACAGGATTTATTTTTTTACAGAAAAAGCTTTCTACAAATGAGTGATTTTAACAGGCTGGTTCAGATCAGGTGGTCCGATCTTGATCCCAATTTTCATTTACGTCATTCTGTCTATTATGACTGGGGCGCCTGGTGCCGGGTAGAGTTTTTAAACGAGCATGGATTGACAGCAGAAGTGATGACCAGGCTTCGTTTTGGTCCCATCCTTTTCAGGGAGGAATGTGTATTCCGCAAAGAGATCCGCTCTGGCGATGAAGTGCGCATCAACCTGAAAGTGATGAAGGCAAAAAAAGATTTTTCAAGGTGGAGCATCCAGCACCAGATCACCAAGAACGGAGAAACCTTATCTGCACTGCTGACTGTTGATGGCGCATGGATCAACGTGGTGGAAAGAAAACTGGCTACCCCGCCGGAGCAGGTGCACGAGGTGTTCAGTAAAATGCCAAGAGCAGAAGGGTTTGAGTGGACGTAGGGGATTATCCGTTTATAGTTTTTTGTTTATGGTTCTTAAATGCGGTCTTTCTTTAGTGATTCTAATTGCGTAGGGAGGCAGAAACCGCAAAGAGCGCAAAGTGAGCGCAAAGAATACATGACCTGATCTTTGCGTTTTACTTCGCGTTCTTTGCGCTCTTTGCGGTGCGGACAACAGCAATCAGCTGAAAGCTATCAGCCAACAGCTATCAGCATTCCAAATGCTTTATCTTCTCGGGATTATTCGTCGCAAATGCATTCAGCAGCGTGCGGATATAACTGTTCTCTTTATAAGGTTTGATGTATTCAGCGATGGCTGATTCCGTGATGGTGTCAAAGTTCTTTGGAAGGTAGCCCATGCCAAAGAAGCTGCCTTTCACCACCATGATGCAGGATATCTCATCTTCCGTAATGCCTTTATCCAGCAATACATACGACGGCCTGCGGGTAAGGGATGCAATAGCCTGGAGGATCCTTTCATTGTACAAAGCCGGTGCTTCCCTTTTTTCGCAGGCCCCATTGCAATGGTGTTCCTGGATGCCGATGCATTTATCCTGGTCAGTCTGGATGAAGCAAAGCTTTGGGCATAGTGTGAATTCCTTCATCAGCTTGCGTAATACACCATGACCGTCTACCTTGTAATGAAATGTATAAATGGGATTGGAATTCTTTCTTCTTTTCTCCATTGCCAGGCGCATGTATCCATTCTGGTCCTCGTATACAAAAATGCCATACACATCTTCCTGCCTTTTTTGCGAAGTGTTGAAAGAAGGCCATAGCCGCTTGATCTCTGTTGATTCAAGAATAGCGGCCATCAGTTCCGTTGCGGTTGACTGGAAAGTGATCGCGTAAGTATTCCTGATGAAATTCTGTTTCTGCCTGCTGTCCGAATTGTTGCTGAAATGGCTGTTCACCCTGGAACGAATGTTTTTGGCCTTGCCAACATAGATCACTTTGCCTTTCTGGTCGTGGAAATAATAGACGCCCGGATTTTTAGGCAGGCAATCAAAATGACCTTGCGGAACATGAGGAGGCAATACCTGTTCTTTAGAATTGCGGTGCAGGCTTGTCTGGATCACATCCTTCACATCATTGTCCAGAAGCTTTTTAAAAAGTGTAACGGTCGCCTGGGCGTCTCCACCCGCGCGGTGACGGTTAATGATGTCGATTTCAAGGGAGTTGCAAAGGTTGCCAAGACTGTAGGAAGGAAGTCCGGGAAAGATCTGGCGGGACAGCCGCACGGTGCAAAGCTTCTTTGCATGAAAAGTATAACCGTAAAATTCCAGGTGGCTTTTGATAAAGGAGTAATCAAAATTCACATTATGCGCTACAAAGATGTTACCCTGAAGAATGGTGAAAACCTTTTCAGCCACGTCTTCGAAAGAAGGTGCATCTTCCACCATCTCGTTGGTAATGCCGGTAAATGCCTGGATGTACCTTGGAATGGTTTGCATGGGGTTGACCAGGGTCTCAAACTGTTCAATGACTTTTTCTCCATCAAAGACCTGCACGGAAATCTCGATGATCCCATTGGCCGCAGCATAACCACCGGTCGTTTCAATATCTACAATCGCGTACATCGCCCTGAACTAATTTTGGAGATTGGGAAGGGCATCGAAGGTCTAAAAAATTTAGCAATGGAACAACCTTTTGACAAATATTTAATGTTTAAAAACCGGCTTGAAAAAGTTTACCGCCACCTGGGAAAGCAAGCGAAAAGACAGGGCATCAGCTGCTACAGGGTATACGACCACGACCTTCCCGAAGCCCCTTTTCTTATTGAGTTCTACGGGGACAGATTATATGTTGCAGAATACAAACGGCGGCACCAGTTATCAGAGGAAGCACACGAACAATGGCTGATCGGGTGCATGGAAGTGATGACAGCATCCCTGGGGGTAGAAAAAGAGAACATCTACATCAAGCTCCGTCAAAGGAAGGCAGGAAGGCTGGGGCAATATCAGAAGCTGGATTCCCAGCAACGTGAATTTGAAGTGGAGGAACACGGGTTGAAATTCCTGGTGAACCTCACCGATTATCTTGATACCGGGTTGTTCCTCGATCATCGCATCACGCGGCAAATGATCAGGGATCTTTCAGAGAATAAACGAATGCTCAACCTTTTCTGCTACACAGGTTCCTTTTCCGTTTATGCAACAGCAGGTAAAGCTATAAAGGTCAGTTCTGTAGATCTTTCAAAGACCTACCTGGAATGGGCAGGCCGCAACATGATGCGCAATTTTCCATTGTTTAAAGGACATGAGCTGGTGCATGCAGATGTTAAACAATGGCTGAAACAGGTGCCGTCAGAAAGCTATGACCTGATCATGATGGATCCGCCTACTTTCAGCAACAGTAAAAGAATGGAAGATTTCCTGGACATCCAGAAGGATCATGTGGAGTTGATCAATGATTGCCTGCGTATTTTATCGCCGGGCGGATTACTTTTCTTCAGTACCAATTTCACGAAGTTCCAGCTGGATGCGCCTGCGATCCAGGCAAAGGAGATCAAAGACATTACCAAAGCGACAACCCCTTTTGATTTTGCAGGTAAGCTGAACAGGCAATGCTTCAGGATCACAAAATAAAAACCGTCATGCAGGCATGACGGTTTTTTAAAGTAAGATCAAAAAAATCAATACACATAGTTCAAAGCGGTCCTGTCAGCAGATGTGAAAGGACGGTTCTGGTTGCTGCCAACGCAGGCCAGCATCCATGAATTTGCGCTGGCACCAGTTGGCGTACCTGGAATATGAATGGCTCCAACACCGGCAGTTCCTTCATTGGAATAACCACCGCCGCAGCTGTAGGCACGGTTCATATAATCAGTATGGCGGAATCCAATGCAATGACCCATTTCATGCGCCATGATGGTAGCAATGTAGTTCACATTGGTAGAGCCCGTACCTGTACCATACCAGTAGGTGTTCATGCGGATACGGCTGTAAGGTGCCCCGGCTGACGTTGGAAAGCCTGCAGATCCAAGCGTATTGCTTACTGCGTAGTAGGCTTCAATTGTGATGTGCTGTCCTGAAGAAACACGCGAGAAACGGACACGAAGGTTTTCTGCATTGTAACGGCGGATGGCTTCATCCAATGCAGCAGTAAATGCGGCATTGTGCGATGCGGAGCTGCTTGACAATGCCACCCTGATGGTTGGGTAAGAACTTGGGTTTACAAGGTTGGTGGTTCGGTAATGTTCTTCATTGCCGATGATCATTTCCGGGGAATTGGCTGCATTGTGCAGATCTTCCGGGGTAAGAACGATGTCATTCTCTACCAGGTAACCTTCATCGATCTTCTGAACACCATAAGAAAGATTAAAGCCCATTTCTTTGATCTGGGCAAGCACAGCTGGTGAAACTTCTTCGGTTGCATCAACAGTTGGTTCTTTTACTTCTTTGGTACAAGCGGCCAAAGCAAGCGCCACAACGGCGCCAAAAGCGAGTGATCTGAGGGTTCTTTTCATGTGTGTGTTGGTTTGAAAGTGAATAGAACAATTCCTTCAATTTACTAAACTGTTAAAAAGCCTTAACATTTTTTTAGTGCAGCTGCGTTGCATTTATGTTTAGATGGAAACGGTTTTTTTTAGTGTGATAAGTAGAACCACTGATTACGGAAGAGGTAATGAGGAAATGCGACTTTGTGAACTTGAAAAAATCCTGGGATCCAAATCAATGGCTTGGACTAAGGCGCTGTAGTACCAGGCTCACTTGGTTTGATTCCTGGTTATCAAAATGCAGAATACTTTATATTGCCTTTTATGATTCGATCCCTGCTGGCCTTTTTTTTATTATTTCATTTTCATCATGCGGCCGCGCAGCAGGGAAAAGAATTATGGGAAAAGATCGATGTTTCTCTACAGCAAAAAGCAAAGCGGTCAGCGCCAGGAGACAGTATAATGGTGAACCTTTCCTTTCGTGGGAATCCTGTTTACCTGGATACAATGATCAGTACCCATTTGCTTTACCTGCCAGGAAAGATCCTTACCGGGAAGATCAGGGCTGACCGATTATTTGAACTGGCTGCCCATCCATCAGTCATTTACATAGGGATTGTTCTAAATCCACGAGAAGAACTCAGCACCGGGATCTATGATCTCACCCTGAATGGTATCAGCATTGCCCAGGAGCGGTTTCCCAACATCAATGGTAATTCCATTTTTGCAACGGTAAAGGAAAGATCCTTTGATACAACTGATATCGACCTGAAGGGCAGGGTTTTCAAAACAGGAATTGAGAACAGGAATGTAACGGTTCATGCCAGCCTGATGGCCACCATGATCGCGGGTGCAGGAAACTCATCACCCTATGGTATTGGCGCTGCTCCCCGTGCACACCTTGGACCGGTAAGTTTTGATCAGCTGCTGCCAGAAACAGATAGTTTTTACAGGGCCCTGCGCATCTCCGTGCAAAACCATTCTTACGGTACCATTGTTCAGAATTTTTATGGCAACGATGCGGCAGCTTATGATGCCAGTGCCAATAACATACCTTACCTGCTTCATGTTTATTCTTCGGGTAATTCCGGGACCGAAGCACCTGCCTCAGGACCATACGCTGGTATTGCAGGATATGGAAATCTCACCGGTAATGTAAAGGAAGGAAAGAACCTGCTGGTTGTTGGTGCTACGGATTCAACCGGCGTTCTGCAGGCAGCAAGTTCCAGGGGACCAGCCCATGATGGAAGGATCAGGCCTGAACTGGTTGCTTTTGGTGAAGATGGAAGTTCAGGAGCAGCAGCCCTTGTTTCAGGTGCAGCCATCCTGGTGCAGGAGACCTACCGAATGTTGCATCATGATAGCCTGCCACCATCCTCGCTTGTTAAAGCGATCCTTGTGAACAGTGCTGAAGAAGCCGGTGCGCCATTGATCGATCATCGTACGGGCTATGGACAACTGAATGCTTTTAAGGCCATCGCAACTGTGATGAAGGGAAGTATTCATGTTGGCCAGGTAGGACAGAATGGAATTGCCATTTCAGCATTGCAGGTACTTCCGGATATGGCAAGACTGAAATTGACCCTTGCATGGAATGATCCGGCAGGTATGCCCGGCGCAGGCAAAAGCCTGGTCAACGATCTTGACCTGAGTATAAAGCAAACTGCAACCGGTATGGAATGGCTCCCATGGACGTTGAGCCACGCGCCTCATCGCGATTCTTTAGAGCTGCCTGCTGTAAGAAAAAAAGATACGGTGAATAATGTGGAGCAGGTAACAATAGACCTGCCGGCTGCAGGTGAATACAAAGTTGAGGTCAAAGGTTCGAAGGTTGTGGCCGCCATGCAGGAGTTCTCTATTGCTTATTCTTTCGATACGGTTGATCATTTCGTGTGGACCTATCCTGTTGCTTCGGTCCCTTTGATCGCTGGCAACACACATATGGTGCGTTGGCAAACAAACATCAGGGGTAGCGGAACCATTGAGTCTTCTTATGATGGCAATAGCTGGCAAACACTTGGAAACATTGCTGACCTGTCATTACAATTTTTTAAATGGGCTGTACCGGATACACTGGCTGTAACGTTGATGCGTATGCGCACCGGAAACCGGAGTTTTGTTTCAGATAGTTTTTTGATCAGTCCGCAACCGGACCTGCAGGTTGGATACAATTGCACGGATTCCTTCCTTTTATTCTGGAACCGCATACCGGGTGCTACGTACCAGCTTGATCATCTTGCAGGAAACACACTTCAACCTGCAGCAACTACGCCGGATACTTCCATTGTTCTTAATTCTGGTCTATTTCCCTCCAAATATTATAGTGTGCGTACCCTGTTTGGTAACAGGAAAGGTCTGCGAAGCGCAACATTGAATTACCAGTCTGCTTCCAATGGCTGTTATATTTCTGCCTTTTACCTGCAGTCGCAGACGCAGCATGCTGCGCATTTTATAGCAAACCTGGGAACCATAGGAGGAGTATCAAAACTTGCCATTCAGAAATTAAGCAGCGGACAATACATGGATCTGAAAGAAGTAACCCCTTTACAAATCCAGACAAACTTTACTGATTCATTTCTGGTACGTGGTATGAACCATTACAGGCTAAAAGTTACGCTTGCCAATGGAGTTGTGCTTTACAGCAATAACGAGGTAGTTTACCATTTGCCTGAAGACCACCCTGTGATCGTATTTCCAAACCCATTGTCCCGAAATGCTGCCCTGCAGATCATTAACAATGAGTCGGGCCGTTATTCCGTGCAAATACTGGATGGCCAGGGCAGGCTTCTGCTTACAAGGATCCTCAACACAACAATAACTTTACTGTACGGAAATATTTTTTCCAAAGGCATGTACTACCTGCGGATCATTGACAGGGAAGGAAGGTCATGGACAGAAAAGCTGGTGGTGAATTAGGGGAGTTTCTTGTTTATGGTTTCTGGTTTCTTGTTGTTTTAATTCAATCTTTCTTGATTGATTATAATGCGTAGAAAGGCAGAAACGCAAAGAGCGTAAAGGATCGCAAAGATTAGAGCGTGTATTTCTTTGCGGTCATTTGCGCTCTTTGCGGTTAACATATAGAGAGAAGCTTCGAGCTTCACAGCTCACGTTCCTGGCCTCACGTCTTCCGTCTCACGCCTCCCGTATCAGCTAACAGCTATAAGCTATCAGCTATAATCCATCAGCCATCAGCTTTTAACCACTACAGCGTCCCCAACACATCATTCATGCTGCGCACGGCATCAGCGCTCTTATTAAATAGTTCCTGCTCTTCTTTATTGAGCTTATAATCGATGATCTTTTCCCATCCATTCTTTCCAATGATCACAGGCACGCCAAGGCAGATATCTTTCTGGCCAAATTCACCATCAAGAGGAACGCTGCAGGCAAAAAGACGTTTTTCATCCCGGACAATGCTTTCCACCAGGGCTGCACCGGAAGCGCCCGGGGCATACCATGCAGATGTTCCGATGAGTTTAGTAAGCGTTGCACCACCAACCATGGTATCGGATACAACCTTTTGCTGCTGGTCCGCACTTAAAAATTGTGTCACAGGAACACTGTTCCAGGTAGCATACCGGATGAGCGGGATCATGGTCGTATCACCATGACCGCCAATGACCACTGCATTCAGGTCATTGGGAGAACAGTTTAATGCTGCACTGAGGTAGCATTTGAACCTGGCACTGTCAAGAATGCCACCCATACCAATGATCCTGTTCTTAGGCAGGCCGCTTGATTGCATGGTGAGGTAGGTCATTGTGTCCATTGGATTGGAAATGACGATCACGATCGCATCTGGAGAATGTTGCAGGATGTTCTGGGTTACGCCTTTAACGATATTGGCATTGGTACCGATCAGCTCTTCACGGGTCATCCCGGGCTTGCGCGGAATGCCGGAGGTGATCACTACAACTTTGGAGCCTTTTGTTTTACTGTAATCGTTCGTACTGCCAGTGATCTTTGTGTCAAAGCCAAACAATGCGGCGGTCTGGGTCATGTCAAGCGCTTTACCTTCGGCAAGGCCTTCCTTGATATCCAGCAAAGCCAGTTCTTCACACAATTCTTTTCGGGCGATGTTATCGGCCACGGTTGCACCAACAGCCCCGGCACCTACAACAGTAATTTTCATTGATGATTTATTTATATGAGCTAATTATTTGCGCTGCGAAGATAGGGACTGGTATTTGAGTTCAGAGCGGAAGGGTTGAATAGTTCCCTGCAACAACCCCAAAAGAGATCCTGTGGTGTAAAGACACCCGCGGAGGCACCGTCCATTCATGTGCCGGTCTAATTTGGTTCATAAAAAAATGCACAAATTGCAAGCGGGCTGCTCAGAAAAACAAATGAGATGAATAAAAAAATTTGTACAGGAAAAAGCCATCCCTATGCGGATCATCATCAACGCACTGTATAAATGATCAAGCCTCAGGTGTTTCAACTATGCATTGCCGTTGCATATGGTATAAAGATTGTAAAGCTTCCATTAACAAAAAAGAATAATCATGAAAAAGATGACACAATTACTGATGTTGTTTGTGCTGGGACTGGCGTTGGGCATTAACCAGCCGGCCATAGCTCAAAACGACAACAACGACAGGAACACAACTACCCGGGACAATGATGGTGACAGGGAAGGAAACAACAATGATAATGACAGGGCAGGAGTTGATGATGACAATGATGGAAGGATTGATGAAGCAGGAGCGGATAACGCAAAAAATGATGACAAGGACAGCGATTACGGTTGGGTTGGATTATTTGGTCTTGCCGGTCTGGCTGGCCTGATGAGAAGACCTGACAAGCGCGTGGTACATCATACCAATCCGATCATCAGGCCTGAAACCGGTACACATGGCACAACAGGTACAACCGGAACCACAGGATCTACCTATAGAACTGATACGCCAAACCGTCCCAATACACCTAACGTATAACCCTCGTTTAATCCAGATATAGCGAAAGGCCCTGCAGATTGCAGGGTCTTTTTTCATTGAATGAATTTGAAATAACATATGTCTTTTTGGATTGATCCTTCTTTAATTGGTGGCACAATCTTTTTGATTTTTTTTGCTTTAATGAACAAAGCTCATGCAGGATACCAAACCCATTATTTTATACGCGGAAGATGACCAGGATGATTTTGAAGCAACAAGGGATGCCTTACACCAGCTTACCGATAAATTTGGATTGCACCAGGCAAGGAATGGGCAGGAAGCCATAGATACGCTTGAAAAAGGGGATGTAAAACCATGCCTAGTTGTGCTTGACCTGAACATGCCCGTTATGGGTGGCAAAGATGTATTGGTCTGGCTTAAAGACCACCAGGTCTTCCGCGAACTGCCTACCATGATCCTAACAACTTCTTCCCGTGAGGAGGATATCAAGCTTTGCCAAAGTCTCCGGTGTACCTTTTTTCGTAAGCCAACCCTTTACCGGGACCTCCTTCACATAGTACAGATCATGCTCCAGATGTGCCAGCGAAAATCCGGTGACTTCGGGGGCTAACTGCTCATCCTCAAATGGTTAAACTTCATGCCTCCACACAAATATGGGCATGGAAAGCAACACTGGAGGTATGTGCAGAGCTTTAGCATAAATTTTTCACACAGGATAAGATGTGGATTGGATTTTGCTTAGACATCTTTAAGTGGTGCCTTATGCAGAAAATTTACCTGATCCTCCGCAACAACAAGCAAAATGGTCCCTTCAGCCTTGAAGAACTTGTAGCACTTTCATTGAAGCCTCATGACCTTATCTGGGTTGAAGGAAAGAGCGCCGGATGGCGTTACCCAACAGAAATCGAAGCGCTGAAAACTTATGTGCAGCAACCGGCAAAATCCGGTAATGCGGCTGCTTCGGTGCCTTCTACCAGTCCTTCAAGTACCCCCAGGGATCAACAGTCAAGAGGGGCCAACCCGGCGCCACGCACAGGGCATATTTATATCAGCATCCCTACAAAATCCGAAAGAGTGGCTGTCAGAACGGAATCCGCCGCACCGGTCATCCCTGGTGAAGAAGGTGCAATGACAGAGGAAGCCCTGGAAAGGAAAGCACAGGAACTTTACCAGAAAGTTCAGGCTTATGCTGAAAAAAAGGAACAGGCCACTCCTGGTGGCGTGGAAACCAAGTATGCCCGGTCACTGGACGACCTTAAACAGGAATATTCAGACTGGCTTAATAAAAGCAAAAAGAAAAGAAAAAGAACTTCTGTTGTTATCAATAAAAAACTGGTTGGTTTTTCCGGCATGGTAGCAGCCGTATTCCTGGCAGGATTTATTTTCGCCAAATGGGTAACCGGTGATGACATCAAGGTGCAGCCTTTATCCATGGGAGCATTACCTGTACAAAAAGACAAAGCTTCAAATGAAGTCAAAGAGATGGGCACCCAGGCTCAAACCCCGCTTGTAACTGTTCCATATGAAACTTTACAGGAAGGCAATGAGCCAGCTACGGATCAAAATATAGTGCAAGGGAATACCAGGGAAAAAACAACCGGTCAGAAAAATACAGCGACAAAATCCGTTAACCAGCAGCAGAAAGCCGGCACCACTGAAATGTCTTCGCTTATTGAGAAATATACAGGACAGGCAGTGCCTGCAACAGCGGTAACAGAGCAGCCGGTTGAAGCTCCAAAAAAGAAAATCCCATTGGCCCAGCAGGTGTCCATGAACGGGCGTTATATGAAAGACGATGAAAGAAAGAATATCACCGGCCTTGAGATCACTGTTATGAACAACAGCGACCAGGTGGTGCGCAGTGTGGAAGTGCAGGTATCTTACCATAAAAAAGGCGGACGCCAGTTTGATACGGAAACTGTTTTCATCAACAACATTTCACCGCATACCCCGTTGACCATAGCACGGCCTGGGAATAAAAAAGCCCATTCAGCCACCTTCCAGGTAACACAGGTTAATGGCGATTGAATTAAATAACCGCTTTCGTATTTAAGACAGATACATTATAAAAGAACCCTCCCGGCTCAGCCGGGAGGGTTCTTTACTTTATCGCTTAGCTTTTCCTGGTGAACCTGATCTCCATCGATTTGGTTTCTTTGCCGTCCTTTGTACCATACATTTCCATCACCTGTGTGTTATCATCGATGATCCTGAAAACTTCCCTTACCTCGCACTCCTTCTTTGTTCCCGGGTCGATCATTTTGCCTTTCAGTTCCATGGATTTAGTGGATTCGTTCCAGGGTCCTTCAAGGGTCATGACACCCGTCCCGAAATTATCAATCCAGGTGGACACAAATGTTTTTTTGAAGTTATCATAGCCAACGATGCTCATGCCTTCAAATGGCATGTTGAACATATTTCCTTTGTGCGTTGATAACTGGTACCTGCCGCCCATGATCATTTTATTGGTGGCAGTTGCTTTGCTTTTCGTAGGCGGGGCAGCGGGGTCCATCCACATGGTTACATCACCTTCCCAGTTGCCATTCCATTTGGCCATTTCCTGGTGAGGGGCCCCGGGGGTAGCATAGGCTTCCCAGTTCTTTTGCATGGTAGCTTCATCAATGACATCTGCAGGCTTTTCAGCCTCTGTTTTAGAAGCAGAAGCAACTTTTGTTTCGGGAGTTTTTTTCCTGTCGCTACAGGCGAAAAGGAATGTGGCGGCACACATTACGATGGTAATCCGTTTCATAAACTTGTTGGTTTTGATTTATAGTAAAAAAATAGTTCTCTTATAAAACTTAGATGCCAGAAGTGAAATGGGTATTCCCACCATTACCACCAGGGTCAGGATACCTATGATATTGTCCACAGGTCTGGCCGTTGTCACCGGAATTTTTGAGAGGGGCAGGATCAAAAGGTTCATGATCACCCAGAGGGCCGATCCATACATAATGCCGGTGATCAAAGGGTGGCGGAGGGCTGGTCGGAACTTTGGTACGACCAGGAAAAAAAGAAAGGTCACTAAAAGGCTGATTACGAAATGAAACAACAGCCCCCACAGGGTCATTTCCGGGCCTGAAGTAAAAGCCTTTTTACCGAATAGACCACTGGCAATGAACTTCAGCACAAGAGAGGCGTCATTTCCGGTACGTATGGAATAAGTCAATAATGCCGTTAGCAGGTCCAGTGATCCTGCAAGCAGGCCCGTCAGTACAATTGCCTTTGCTATGCTCCTGTTTCGGGTGGGCAAGGCATCGTAGTTGGCCATTCAGGAAATTACTAAAATCCTGTATTATTTACAAAACCCTCTTTGAACGATCAAAGCATGTATTTTAACCATCATTTTAAAGACATAGCCGAACTATGACAATTGGCATTAGTGGGTTATGCTAATTTTAAACAAGCTGAAATGCCATTCCTATGACACACTTACAATTCCACCATTTATCAGAATTACAGCAACTTAGTGTTGTTGACAAAAAGGGCGTCCCGATCGCTGAAAGGACCAGTCCTTATTGCGACCTGCATTTGTTCCAGGTAGAAGGTTTCTATGTTGAGATCCATCACCACAAGCACTTCAACGTAGTAACCAGGATCAATAGCTTTGCAGATACCAGCCTGCTTGAGCCTTATCTTCAGAACATCAGCATAGATGACCTTTTTGCTTCTGCCTGATCAATCGTTTCATCATTTAATAATTGTCTTTTGAAACTTATGTGATCAATTTAAGGTCATTCGATGGCTATGAAATTATTTCCTGTGCACCAGTTCAACGATTGATTTTTCCACAATTATTTCACGGTTGTATGCACACCTCCTTTAAGAAAGACAGTTAGATTTACTGTCCGGTTCACTCTGCACAATTGTTGTTTCTCTTTCATAAAAAATTATGGAAGCAGTAATCAATGATACAAGAGCAACAGGGGTTCGTCAAGGCCTTAATATTGAAAAGATCAGGGCTTCTTTTCCCATGTTGTCTGCAACGGTAAATGGAAAGCCGTTGATCTATTTTGACAGTGCTGCCACTACACACAAGCCAGCCGTAGTGCTGGAAGCATTACGCAGGTTTTATGGTGAAGCTTACGGCAAGCCGCAGGAAGCGCATCACTTTGCGAAAAAAGCTACGGAAGCTTTGGAACAGACAAGGAAAAAAATTGCAAATTTTCTGGGTGCTCCAAGTGAAAAAGAGATCATTTTCACCCGTGGCTGTACCGAAGCAATCAACCTTGTCTCCGATGGGTTTGCAAAATCAATGCTTAAGAAAGACGATGAGATTGTGATCACTGAAATGGAACATCACGCCAATATTGTTCCATGGCAAATGGCCTGTGATCTTTCCGGTGCAAGGTTGCGTGTACTGCCCATTACAACATCAGGTGAGATTGACCTGGATACGTTCCAGGAATTCCTTACAGATCGTACAAGGATCGTTTCCATATCTCATAGCTCGCATGTCCTGGGTACCATTTTACCGGTAGAAGAAATGATCAGGCTGGCACACATGAAAGACATACCTGTTCTGCTGGATGGTGCACAGGCTGCGCCGCATATGCCTGTAAACATAAAGAAGCTGGATTGCGATTTTTATACTATTGCTGCGCACAAAATGGGAGCTCCTTCAGGTGTTGGGATATTATACGGAAAGAAAAAATGGCTTCAGAAATTGCCTCCGGCTCTTGGAGGTGGTGATATGGTGAAGAAAGTAAGCTTTGAGAAAAGTGAGTACCAGGATATACCAATGAAATTTGAAGCCGGCACGCCGCCATTCGGAGAGATCATTTCAATGAGTGCTTTGATCGATTACCTGGAAGAGCTGGATATGGAAAAAACCTCCGGGTATGAGCAGGAACTGCTTGCCTATGGTACGCAGCGTCTTTCCGCCATCAGTGGCTTGAAAATATATGGGACAGCGCCGGAAAAAGAACCCGTTTTGTCTTTTGAACTGGAAGGAAAAGACGTGAAGAAACTGGAAAAATTCCTTGACGAGGAGTATAACATTGCTACAAGGGCAGGTGACCTGAGTGCACAACCTTTAATGAAGATCCTTGGCGTTAAAGGATTATTGCGTATCTCATTCTGCTATTACAATACAAGGCAGGAGATTGATATCCTTGCAGAAGCCATTGAGGCATTCAATGACCGTTAGTCATATTAAACTTCTTCCTTTAAATTATAATAGAGATTTATTGTAATTTGGAAATAAAGAAAAAACAACAATGATCGCAGTTGCCCTGATCGCTTTTATCTTTTATGCCGGGATCCTTCTTGCATTGCTGGTTGTTCCCAAAAAGCTTTACCAGGAATTTTTCGGGATGGAAAACCTTTCGGATCGCGAGTATAGGAGCAAAAGGAGGAACTTTGGCTCGGCCTTTGTTTTTTTCGGAGGCATTGTTGTTGAGGCAATGCTGCTGATCGCAAAGTCCTAGCAAGCTTCCTGTATTTCAAGCATTTTTTCAAATACATATTTCTCATTCCTTTAAGACGTCCTGCCTGGATAAATCTGTATTTTGTTCTTCTTTAACCTGCATGGAGTATTTCGTCAAAAAAGAATCAGTGGTCAGGCGCATTTGGGGCAAAGGGGATACCATCCTTTTTATTTTCGCGGGTGCATCTGCGGAGTTCGCATTGAACAAAGCAGTGGACTGGCTTTATTTTACCGGACGACTGCCAGCGGATCCCCTGGGACGGCTTTTTTCAACCGTTAAGTATGCCAGGGAAATTGTATTCGCTCCAATGGAAGGCGCACACAGGGCCATTGATAAGATCACAGCCATCCATAACGGCGTTGAAAAGGCAAGGGGCGATAAGATCCCTGACTGGGCTTACCGTGATGTGCTTTTCATGCTGATCCATTATTCTATTGCTGCCTATGAATTGCTGGAAAAGAAATTGACCGCGGAAGAAAAAGAAGAAGTCTACCAGGTTTTTAAAAGGATGGGCACAAGGATGGGGATCAAAGAACTGCCTCCAACTTATATTGAATGGCTGCCTGTTCGTGAAAGCCATCTTCAGAAAGATCTTCAGCGTTCCGAATACAGCATTGATCTTTACAAACAATACCGGAAGCACCTGGGTCCATTGCGTTATTTTCTTTTAAAGGAAGGCCAGCAACTGGTTTGTCCTAAAATTGTAGTGGACCTGCTCAACCTTGGGAAGGTTTCCCTTATTACCCCTGTATTATTCGCCTATAAATTAAGCCGTACCATAAAGCTGGATGGCCTGCTGAAATCTCTTGTAATGCCTGCAGCATATAAGGAGCAGATCAGGGACCTGGATGTGGCACCGAGTTAGTTTATAGTTTTTTGTTTTTGGTTTTTTGTTCTGTAGGTGCGGTTTTCTTTAATGGTGCCCATTTGCGTAAAAAGACATTAAACGCAAAGGCCGCGATGAATACGCAAAGCTGCGCAAAGAAATACAAGCTGTCATCTTTGCGTTCCTTGGCGATGCTTTGCGTTCTTTGCGGTTACCTTTCTTCATGAATCATTGAACAATTCTTACATCTTATTTCATTATTCCTCATTCAAGTCTCATTTCCAATTTCAACAATCCCACTCCAAACTCTATCATCTATAGTCTCTCATCTCAACTCCTCCGGGTCTTAGAGGTATTTTTTAACAACGAGAGTGAGCATGGTAATGCAGACCGACAGCAGTGCAACAATACCAAAGGCAGTGGACATGCCCCAGGCATCTGATATCATTCCAATCAGTAGTGGGCCTGCTATGAAGCCGGTGCTGCCAATTAAACTGACGCTGGCCAGGGCATAGCTGGGTTGCATTTTTTTTGAGCTGGCGGCAAGCGTATAGACAATTGGGATCAGGATGGAATCTCCAATACCAATTACAAGGAAAGCAAAAGTGGCAGGGATGATATATGGAAATACAGATGCAATGGCAAAACCAACCGCCATCAAAAGACCGTTAAATACCAGGATGCGCACTGTGCCATACCTGGCAATGAACCTGTCCCCAAACAGGCGGCCAAAAGCCATGGCAATAATGAAAGCCGTGTAGCCGGCGGTGACAAGTCCTTTACCCGGCTTTACAACCTTTTCATAATAGTTGACACTCCAGTCAAACATGGTGCTTTCGCAGATCATGATGCAAAAAGCAATGGTGCCAAGTAATAAAAGATACCTGTCGGGCTTTATAAAAAAAGGCCTTCTTTCAACCGGCTTATTATGTGCGGCTGGATTCATTTTTCCGAATACCAAAGCCAGTATGGCAATAGGAACAGCGATCGAAAGGAAATGAATGGCAGGTATGATCCCATAGATGATCATCAGGGTGCCAATGCTGGCTGCCGCGAAACACGCAATACTCCAGATGCCATGGAAAAGTGAAACAATAGGCTTGTCGTAGAGTTGCTGCACTTCCATGGAGCGGGTATTGACAGAGATGTTCAGGATGGTCCTGAATACACCCATAAAGAACAGAGCGATCATCAGCAATCCCCTTTCATCAATGATCCCAAGCAAGGCAAGAAAGAAAGCCATCAATATGCAACTGGTGGTCATTACCCTTCTTGTTCCAAAATGAGCGACCAGCCAGCTGCTAAAAAGAATTCCTGTAACCAGACCTACAGGAAGTGCTGCAAGCACAATACCCCAGGCACCATCATCTAAGCCAAGTCCCTGCTGTACCTGCGGAATACGGGAAGACCAGGTGGCTGAAAGTAAACCCGAAAGAATAAAAAAAATGGTCGTGATCCACCGCGCCTTATTTCTTTCCAGCCCCTGTTCCCACATGGCGCAAAAGTAGTGTTTGGAGCATCAATCTTCTCTTCTGCGGTGTGTAAGATTTTAAATGATCATAATATGATCTGAGCGGTAATCAATCATGTTTTCACCATTCATCCTTCAAAGATTACAATTGGTCATTCCAAAATAACAGTAGGGGTAAAGGCTCCTATGGTTGTTATCATTAAAATCTAGCTTTGCCCTGCGCTGCTACAAAAGAACCGCTTTACAACCGAATGGAACTGACGGATAGCCAAGTGATCACTTTGCTGGCAAGGCGGGACGAAGCCCGGTTTGAACAGGTTTTCAAGACCTATTACAAAGACCTGCATGCCTATGCCTATTCCATTTTAAAGGACGAAGCCATGTCGGAGGAAATGGTTCAGAATGTCTTTTTTAAATTATGGGAAAGAGCAGAAGGGCTGCACATCACAGGCTCGGTGGCCGCTTACCTCTATAGGGCTGTTCACAATGAATCGCTTAATTATCTCAAACACCTGAAAGTAAGGGCCGAGCACCGCTTATTTGTAGTGCACCGGCAGGAAAAAGAAGAAGGCGCAGCCAGATCACTGGCGGCGAAAGAACTGGAAGCAAGGCTGATGAAAGCAATGTCTGAATTGCCGGAACAATGCCGCACAGTTTTCCAGTTAAGCCGCTTTGAAGAACTGCGCTACAGAGAGATCGCTGACAAGCTGGATATTTCCGTTAAAACAGTAGAGAACCATATGGGCAAGGCTTTAAAATTACTGCGCGAAAAGCTGGTTGACCTGATGCCCGTGATCTTCCTTTTATTGACCTTAAAATCCTTCATCAGTGTCATCTGAACTCTTTAACATACCGGATGAATTGCTCACCAAGCACCTGATGCAGGAGACCAACCTGGGTGAAAGGCTTCTTGTAGAAAAATGGCTGGCAGAGGATGAAGCGCACCGCAAGCATTATGCACGGTTAAAATGGCTGCTGGAAAAAACAGAGCCTGTTGCGCCTCCTTACGTTGATGAAGAAGCTGCCTGGCAAAAGTTCCGTCAGCGCATCAATACGCCTGTGCAAAAGGCAGAACCGGCTGCAAAACCAAAACGCCTGTCTTATGTATGGATGCGCATCGCCGCCATGCTGATCCTGGTACTTGGAATGGGCGTACTGGCACTTACCATTTTTAAAGACGATACACCAGAGCGATTAGCCATTCATTCACTGGAACATATTGTGAGGGAAACTTTATCAGATGGATCTGTTGTAACCCTGAATAAAAATTCAAGCCTGAGCTACGATCAGTTCAAGGGAAAGACCCGCGAAGTATCGCTGAAAGGCGAAGCGTTTTTTTCTGTTACGCCGGACAGGAAAAAGCCTTTCCTGATCAGGGTAAATGATGTTACGGTAAAAGTTGTAGGCACCTCTTTCAATATTAAAAGTTACGGGGATAAAACAGAGGTGATTGTTGAATCGGGCATTGTACAGGTGACAAGGGGAGGAAAAACAGTTGAATTGCGTCCTAAAGAAGCTGTTGTTGTTCGTGCAGCTGATACGGTGCTTAAAAAAGAAAGCGTCAACGACCAGTTGTACAATTATTACAGGTCAAAGGAACTGGTTTGCGACAACACACCTCTGTGGAAACTGGTGGAAGTATTGAACGAAGCTTACGGTTCGGATATCAAGATCGGCAGAAAGGAACTGAGGACCTTACCCATCACCACCACTTTTCATAACGAATCGCTGGACCAGGTACTGGAAGTGATCCGCACCACATTCGACCTTTCCATTGAGAAAAATGGAAATACCATCATTTTAAGATAAGGGAAATCCATGTTATGAAGCCATTCAACACCAGCAGGCTTTTACTGATCACCATTTTTGCATCCATAGCATTCGCCGGCAATGGACAGCAAATCCTTAGCCGCTCTGTTTCATTAAATGTGAACCGCCAGCGGTTGGACCAGGTCATGGAGATCATCAGCAACAAGGCCAATTTCTATTTTTCCTACCATTCCAATATTATTAAGTCAGACAGTCTTGTAAGCATCAGCGTTGCTAATAGAACCGTAGGCTACGTGCTGGAGCAACTTCTGGGTGATGGGTTTGAATTCCGGGAAAGCGGTAATTACCTGATCATCCGCCGGGTGCCTGTAACCATCACCATCATTACCAATAAGGCAGTATCGGATGAAAAGATGTACACGGTAAGCGGTTATGTGCTGAATGATCTTACAGGCATGCAGATAGCGAATGCCAGCGTTTATGAGAAACAACTTTTGGTTTCTTCACTTACGGATGAAAAGGGATTTTTCAAACTCAGGCTGAAAAGCAGGTCAAAAAAAGCTGCCATTACTGTCAGCAAGGAGTTCTACGAGGATACCACCGTGATCATTGATCCTGGTTTCAACCAGCAGGTGACCATTACCTTATTACCAGAAGAAGATAACAAAACCATCACCATCCGGCCGGAAGACTATTTTGTTCCTGATTCGCTGAGAGTGCGTATGGAAACAAGGGATGGCATGGTTGAATATACCTATGTGCGAGCAGATTCTTCCAAGGTTGAATTTACAAGGATGGCAAGGTTCCTTTTGTCCTCAAGACAAAAAATGCAGACACTGAACCTGAAAAAATTTTTTACCAGCCGTCCTTACCAGGTCTCTTTGATCCCCGGTGTCAGCACCAATGGAAAGATGAGCGGGCAGGTGATCACGAATTTTTCATTAAATATCCTGGGTGGTTACACCGGTGGGACCAATGGCATTGAGATCGGCGGGCTGTTTAATATTGATAAGAAAAATGTAAGGTTCCTGCAGGCCGGGGGACTGGTGAATATAGTGGGAGGCAATGTGTTGGGTCTCCAGGCTGCGGGTTTGAACAATACCGTGCTGGGATCTGTAACAGGTTTGCAGGCGGCCGGCATTTATAATTTTTCAAGAAGAGATGTTATTGGGTTCCAGGCTGCAGGTATCCATAACCATGTTGCTGATTCAATAAAAGGGATACAGGTAGCAGGTGTCAGCAATTATGCGCACCGAAAAGCCCATGGTGTGCAGGTGGCAGGCGTTGGTAACATCGCCAATAAGGAAATGAATGGAGTACAGGTTGCAGGCCTTTTTAATTATGCAAAGAAGATGAAGGGTGTACAGATAGGGCTGATCAACATTTCCGGGGAATCTGATGGTTATAGTATTGGCCTGATCAATGTTGTTTTGAAAGGATATCACAAGCTTGCTTTTTACAGCAACGAGGTGTTGCAGGTGAATGCTGCATTTAAAACAGGCAGTACCAAATTGTACAGCATGCTCTTTGGCGGTGCTCAGTTAAGAGAAACAGAAAAGGCCTGGTCATTTGGTTATGGCCTTGGTAAAGAATGGCGGCTTGGCAGGACTTTCTCACTGAACCCTGAACTGACAGGCCAATACCTTTACCTGGGTTCATGGGATTACCTTAACCTGCTTGGCCGGGCACAGCTTCATTTAAATATCAAATTAGGAAAATCATTTGCCTTGTTTGGCGGACCCGCTTTTTCAGCGTATTACTCAGATCAGGCACTGCCTGTTGATGGATATAAATTCCAGGTGCCTTCACCGGTACGTAAAACTTATGACATTGATCATAAAGTAACAGGCTGGTTCGGATGGAACGCCGGCATTTCTTTCTTCTGAATTTTTTGTTAACGGTGCATTCATGATGGGGGTTGGTTAAACTACGGTTGTCATACCATCATAACATCAAAACAAAACAAAAAAAAACGACGATGAAACAAACAACTTTAGCATTGATGGGCCTATTGGTTTCCGTAATATTTCTTAGCTCTTGTGAAAAAGTGGAAGGCGAAGGCCCAGTGCGTACAGAGGTAAGGAATGTAGGATCCTTCAGCGGTATTGACCTCAGGATCTCCGGTACTGTTAACTACACACAGGATTCTACGTATAAGGTAGAAGTGATGGCGCAACAGAATATACTTGATGTACTGGAAACTTACATCTCTGCCAACAAGCTGGTGATCCGTTATAAAAATGACATCAGGGTAAAAAGGCATGAAGATATTGTGATCAATATTTCAGCGCCTGCACAGAACAGCATCCGGTTAAGCGGATCCGGTAACCTGCGGGCTGCAACTCCGATGATGACATTAGGCATGTTGCTTGAAGTGAGTGGTTCCGGAAATATATTTTTAAACCAGTTAAATACAGGCGACCTGGAAGCAAACATCAGCGGCTCGGGTAACATTACAGTTGATAATGGAACAGCAAGAGACGAACGCCTCCGGATCAGCGGCAGTGGAAACATAGATTTGCTTGATGTAGCCGCAACAAGGGCAACAACCAATACAAGTGGCTCAGGAGAAACAAGGCTACATGTTACCAATTCATTGGATGCCACCATTTCGGGAAGTGGTTCAGTGTATTACCGCGGCACACCGGTGATCAGCACCAGGATCTCCGGTTCCGGAAGAGTAAGACCATATTAAAGTTATGGTTTTTAGTTTCTGGTTTATAGTTGCTTAGGTCTATGAGACATTTGGTTTTGAGGGTTCATTATACTGCGTTATTTCTAATTCTTGTTTTTCTTTGCGACCCTTTTCCTTTTTATATCCTTTGCGATATTGTTCTCATGCAGAAGGAATGAAAAATGACAAACTGAAAGTAAAGAACTATAAACCAGAGACTAAAAACCATAAACCTTTCTGTTGGGGCAGCTTCGGCTGCCATTTTTTATTGCGGGGAACAGGACATTAAGCGATGCCTGCAATGGAAAATTCAAATACTGTTCATGTGACTTAACTGAAGAATTGAATGTAGAATGCGACTTACATTGTTATTATCAGGATGAATTTTAGAAAACTACAGGTTCCTGGTGATATTAAGTTTTCACTGAGGCTATTATATAAAACAGCCGCTCTCCGTTACTGTTTCATTATTTGATCTTTAAATACTTCTTTGATTCAACAGCATCTTGTTTTGTTCATGTGTTTAGAAAAAGCACCTATAAAAAGTGAACAATTCTGTTGATAATGATTATCCGAGGAGCATAGAATTGATTGTTTAATCCCTTGAAACCCTTTAGGGTGCTGCATTTCAACGGTCTTCGGTGTATTCATATGTCTTTTGGTTGATTGTGTTTTTATGTGATAAAAATTTATGTAGATGTTATTAACCATTTTGAGAACATGATTTTTTTATTGTTCACTTGAATCATATAACAAATCATGGGCAACTAAACAAACGACCGGCGTTTTTGTAATTACAGCAGGGTATGACCTTTATGCATATAACATCTTTAACCCCCTAAACACTTCATATGGAGATCATGAATGGAACAAAGGAAAATGCTTTGGCGGAAGCACTAGCCCGCAAGCAGCTTTCCCGCAGAAGCTTTTTCCGGAATGCAGGTATTCTCGGAGCGGGCGCCGCCATCGTAAGCACAATGGTCGGTTGTGATGATGACGATGATGACATCAACGACACTGGTATCAACCTGGGCAGCGGCGATGTAGGCGTATTAAATTATGCCTATGCACTTGAACAGCTGGAAGCTGCATTTTACAAAGCAGTCACCGATTCGCCTTATACAGGTATGAGTACAATGGAATCCACATTTTTACAGGAGATCAGGGACCATGAGATCGCTCACCGCGAATTTTTCAAGCGCGCACTGGGCAACAATGCCATCCCGGGCCTGCAGGTGAATTTTTCATCCATCAATTTTTCCAGCCGCGACAGCGTACTGGCAACAGCAAAGGCATTTGAAGACCTTGGTGTATCAGCTTACAATGGAGCAGGCAAACTTCTGACAGATCCGGCTAACCTGCTGACTGCAGGAAAGATCGTTTCTGTTGAAGCACGCCACGCTGCATTGATCCGTGATCTGATCAGCAATGGCAGCTTTGCAGACAGTACTGTTATTGATGCAAATGGTCTTGACGTATTCCGCACCCCAACGGAAGTGCTGCAGATCGCAGGTACCTATCTGACCAGCAAACTGAATGCTTCTAATTTACCAACCTCTTAAATCAAAGACCATGAATTTGCAAAACTTAATGAACGTCATAGAGAAGCAGGATCCGGAAGTTTATGATCGTTTGGATACAAGGAGGAATGCACTAAAGAATTTTGGCGGTATGGCCGGCAAAGTTGCCGCACTGACCCTTCCTTTCGCATTCGGATCCATGTTCAAAAAAGCTTACGGCCAGACGCCTACCTCTATTGTAAGTGTGCTCAACTTCGCCTTAACGCTTGAACACCTTGAAGCAGAATTTTACAAAGCTGCTGTAGGCCGCGCTGGATTGATCCCTGCAGGCCCCGGTGTTGCAGCTTTAACTACAATAAGAGATCATGAGATCGCTCACGTAGCATTTCTCAGGACCGCTATCCAGGGTGCCGGCGGCACACCGGTAACGATGCCAACCTTCGACTTTACCGGCGGTAATGGAAATAATATGGGGCCCTATGCCAACGTATTTACCAATTATGATACACTGTTAGCAGTAGCACAGGCTTTTGAAGACACAGGTGTCAGAGCTTACAAAGGCCAGGCAGCAAACCTTATGAGCAATAACGATGTGCTCCAGGCAGCATTACGTATCCATTCAGTGGAAGCAAGACATGCCGCTCACATCCGTAAAATGCGTATGGAAAGAGGTGCTGCTGTGAAGCCATGGATAACAGGTAACGATGCAGGCGGTGTACCTGGCGTTGCTGCTGTTTATGCAGGAGAAGAAAATGTTACCCAGGGTGGTGTGACCATCACCGGAATTGAAGCTGGCGTATCTGCCAATGATGCATCAGAAGCATTTGATGAACCATTGACCATGGCGCAGGTTCTTGCCATTGTTGATCCTTTCATTGTTTAATTAAATGAAGGCTTCTTTCCGGATCATCTGACTATACATTTAATCCGTACAAAAACCCTCCAGGCTTAGCCAGGAGGGTTTTTTTTATGCTGTGATATCTTACAACTTTAACCGCAAAGTGCGCGAAGAACGCAAAGAGGAAGCCAGTTTGCTTTACGATCCTTTGCGTATGCTTTGCGCTTTTTGCGTTTAATGCCTCTCTACGCAATTTGGAATAAATAAAGAATGACCTTTCCATAAACAACCATAAACCAAAAACCACAAACCATAAACGCAATCGCTCCGCGATGCTTATATGGAAGCCGACAGTTTCCTCGGTACCACCTGCCTGCTGTATTCCCTGACGCTTGTCAGTTGCACTGGAAATTTGCGAATGGTATCCTTCATATCTATTTCACTTCCCTCTGCATACATCAGCATCAGTGCGGCGAAGGATTGCTGCAGTGCGTCGGTGCTGTTGTCTTTTTGCATGTGAAGCGCTTCTTCGGGCACAAACTCCAACTGGAAAGGGCGGCCGCTCTGTTCTTCAAAGATCCGGACGCATTCCAGCGGGCTCAGACCTTCAGGACCGCCAAGGTTCACTTTTGTATTGTAAGCCTCGGGGTTGGCAACGGAAAGCACTGCAAATGTGGCAACATCCTTCAAAGCGATCCATGATATCTTGTTCTTGCCTTCTCCGAAAATGGTAGCCTTGTAATTGGGATAATCAAAGCCTATGACAGGACCCAACCAAACCTCCATGAAAACAGTTGGTCTCAGTATGGTATACACCAGGCCACTTTCTACCAGGTATTGTTCTACTTTTCTTTTTGCATCCTGCAAAGGTGACTGGTGCTGCGATTCAGGAAAGGAAATATAGATCAACTGGTTGACACCGGAGTCAATGGCCGCGTCGATCACATTGAGCTGGCCTATTTCATCTACTGCTTCGATTGAATCTCCTTCTGACCTGGAAATGGTGGATGAAGCAGTGGAGATCACCACGTCAACATCCATGAAAGCCGTGTCAAGCGAATCCGGATCTTTCATGTCGCCTGTAATGGTCTCTACACCCATTTGATGTAACTGGCTCACTTTAGAAGGATCTGATGATGTACGAACAAGACCTTTTACCTGGTGGTTGTGCGCTGAAGTCAGTTGGCGGCAGATCTCCATACCAAGGTAACCTGTAGCGCCGACTACCAATACTGAAATTGCTTTTTCCATTGTTTAATTTTTAAGGTTTGCTAAACAAGGGGCGGAAGATGGTTGGTGGTAGGATATGATTTGAAACAGCTGAAAGATACATGCTGCCGGAATGGTGGTACCCCGTTCGATGGCAACTGACCAGCATAACCTGATGAAGGATATAATTTAAGCCAATGCCAGTCTGAATATAAGAATTTGTACCTGAATTACCATTTTATACCAGCCTGTCCCAGCAAAGACAACCCGGCATTAAAAAGCCCCCACCGGCATGGCCAGGGAGGCTTTGATTTATTTTCAGGAATGATACTTAGGCTTCTTCAGCATATACTTCCGTAGGCAGGCAAACGCAGATCAGGTTCCTGTCACCATGGGTATCATTCACCCTGGAGACACTGGGCCAGAACTTGTATTGCTTTACATAATCCAGCGGGAAGGCAGCCATTTCACGGGAATAAGGTTTCTTCCATTCATCTGAAGAAATGGTGAACATGGTATGCGGCGCATTCTTCAGCGGGTTATCTTTTTTATCCATCTGGCCTTCTTCCACTAAAGCGATCTCGCGGCGGATGCGTAACATGGCATCACAAAAACGGTCAAGCTCCATTTTATCCTCGCTTTCTGTTGGCTCAATCATGATCGTTCCGGGAACAGGGAAAGACATTGTTGGCGCATGGAATCCATAATCCATAAGGCGTTTTGCCACATCAACAGCTTCTACTTCAGCACTCTTTTTAAAAGGCCTCAGGTCTACTATGAATTCGTGGGCACAGGCGCCATGATGATTGGTGTATAAGATATCAAACTGACCCTTCAGCCTGGCCAGCATGTAATTCGCATTCAGGATAGCATATTCAGTTGCTTTGCGTACGCCATCTCCACCCAGCATGCGGATGTAGGCATAAGAGATCAGCAGGATGCTGGCGCTGCCATATTGCGCGGCGGACACCGCATTGGTTCCTTTCTGATCTTTCATTTCTCCTTTAAGAAAAACGTGACCAGGCAGGAAGGGTGCAAGGTGTTCGCGGACACAAATGGGTCCCATGCCCGGGCCACCGCCGCCATGGGGGATCGCAAAAGTTTTATGCAGGTTCAGGTGGCAGACGTCAGCGCCAATGAGTCCTGGTGCGGTCAATCCTACCTGGGCATTCATGTTGGCTCCATCCATATACACCTGTCCGCCATGACTGTGAATGATCTGCGTGATCTCTTTCACGGTCTCTTCATAAACACCATAGGTAGAAGGGTAGGTGATCATGATACCTGAAAGATTGGCTGCATGATGTGATGCTTTCTGTTTCAGGTCATCCACATCAATGTAACCGTTCTCGAGTGCTTTTACCACAACCACTTTCATTCCACACATTACGGCCGAAGCAGGGTTGGTACCATGCGCTGAAATTGGGATCAGCATCACATCACGATGACCTTCACCACGGCTTTCATGGTAAGCTTTGATGGTCAGCAGGCCGGCGTATTCGCCCTGTGCACCTGAATTGGGTTGAAGGCTGCAGGCGTCGAAGGCTGTGATCTCGCAGAGATAGCTGCTTAATTCACGTACAACAAAACTGTAACCATCTGCCTGGTTCATTGGAGCAAATGGGTGCATTTTGCTCCAGTGCGTCCAGCTCAAAGGCATCATTTCAGCAGCTGCATTCAGTTTCATGGTGCAACTGCCTAAAGGGATCATGCTGTGAATAAGAGAAATGTCTTTGCTCTGAAGGTAATTGATGTAACGCATCATCCTGGTCTCGCTGTGATGTTCATTGAAAACAGGATGCGTCAGGAATTCAGAAGTGCGGGTCAGGGCCGTTGGAATGATATCCAGGCTGCCTTCATGCTCAATATTGTAAGCAACCGGATCCACATCATTCACAAAGGAATTGATCACATCAAAAAGGTCTGATGTAGTGGTGGTCTCATCAAGAGAAATACCAATCAGTTGATTGTTATAATAGCGGAAGTTCAGTTCCTGGTGTTCTGCTTTTTTGCGGAACGCTGCAACATCATCAACCTTTACCACAACTGTATCAAAAAAGTATTCATGCTGCAGGTGGTAACCTCTTTCTTCCAGTGCATTGGCCAGGGTCTGGGTGAGAAGGGCTACGCGTTTGGCAATATTGCGTAAACCGTTAGGACCGTGCCACACGGCGTACATGGCAGCCATATTGGCCAGAAGGGCCTGGGCAGTACAGATATTTGAAGTTGCTTTTTCGCGCTTGATGTGTTGTTCGCGTGTTTGCAAAGCCATACGAAGTGCACGGTTTCCCTGCGCATCGATGCTTACGCCAATGATGCGTCCTGGAATGGACCGCTTGAATTCATCTTTAGCGGAAAAGAATGCGGCATGCGGTCCGCCATACCCAAGCGGGACACCGAATCTTTGAGCGGATCCAAGGGCTACATCGGCCCCCAGTTCACCCGGAGGTGTTAAAAGGGTAAGCGCCAGCAGGTCTGTTGCCATGGCAACATATGCACCCACGCCGTGTACTTTGTTGATGAAATCGCGGTAATCTTCAACTGAGCCTTTGTCATTCGGGTATTGCACCAGGGCACCAAAGAATGTATCGTCTACCTGTGCTGTTTTATAATTGCCAAAGATTACTTCAATGCCTACCGGCACCGCACGGGTAAGGACCACGTCCTTTGTCTGCGGGTAGGTTTCCTCATCTACAAAGAATTTAGGGCGGGAAGCATGATGGATATCGCGGTTGAGGGTATTAAAGAACATGGTCATGGCTTCTGCGGCAGCCGTTGCTTCGTCAAGCAGGGAAGCATTGGCGATTGGAAGCGCGGTAAGGTCAGAGACCATGGTCTGGAAATTCAGGAGACTTTCCAGGCGGCCCTGGGAGATCTCGGCCTGGTAGGGTGTATATTGGGTATACCATCCCGGGTTCTCGAACACATTTCGCAGGATCACGGGCGGTGTAATCGTATCAAAGTATCCCTGGCCGATGTAATTCCTGTACAATTTATTCTTAAGGGAAATGTCCTTGATATGGTTGAGGAATTCCGACTCGCTCATAGCAGGAGGCAGGTCCAGGTCATGGTTCATGCGGATACCTGAAGGGACGGTCCTGTCGATCAGCTCATCCAGGCTTTTTACACCGATGGTTTTAAGCATAGTGTCCAGGTGTGTTTCATTGGGACCGATGTGACGGCGTTGAAATTCAGTTCTTTGTGCTTCAAAAAGGCTCATATATAACGTACTCCTTATAAGCCCGCAAAGGTAGTTAAAAAGGGGAGGAAAAGAAGGGTTTATGGTTTATGGTTTCTTGTTTATGGTTCCTTATTAACAATCGTTTTTTCCTTATTCATTTTGCGTAGAAAGGCATTTCACGCAGAGACGCAAAGACGTGGAAGAATATAAACTTAAGAGTTCAGACTTGAGAGTAGAGACTTAAGAATTGAAGTAGTGAAGTAAGAAGGAAGTTATAAGGCCGGGCAAACTGACATTAGGCAACATCGTACCCGGTCAGCCTCCCGGACCAGTCATCCTGAGCCAGCGGAGGAAAGTGCGAGAAAGAGAGCGCGAGCGAAGAAGAGGTTTAGAAACAGAGCGGGAGCGGAGAAGAAAGCAGGAAACAGAGAGAGCAGGAAGGCAGACTTAAGAATGCGGATTTCAGGGTGGAGAATTAAGACTTCAAAAAAAGTAATTTTTAATAACAGAGCATTATAAGTCTTGTATCTGATGATGCTTCGAGTGAATCATAAAACATTAATAAAAAAAGATGATTTTTGATCCATGTCTTTCATCATCGTCGATGGCGTGTTGCAACCTGCAGCGGCACCTTGCATTACTGCGGTCAATTCTGCTTTCCGTTATGGATACGGACTGTTTGAAACGATGAAAGTCCGGAGAGGAAAGATCTTACTGGAAACCTTTCATTGGGACAGGCTCTGGCAAAGCCTTCGACTGCTGCGTATGGATGTAACTGCCATGCCTGACCCTCACCTGCTGCAATCTCTGGTATTGGACCTTTGTAACAGGAACAACTGTATTCAATCTGCCAGGGTGAGATTGCAGGTATCTGCAAATACTTCAGGACAAATGCATTACCTGCTTGAAGCCATACCACTGGATGAAAAAGAAAACAACCTCAATGAAAAAGGCTGGGTGATTGACATCTATCCCTATGCAAGAAAATCATGCGAGGCTTTTGCTAACCTTAAATCATCGAGCCATCTTTCTTATATCATGGCAGGAAAATATGCAGCTGAAAAAGGCCTCGATGATTGCCTCCTTCTGAACGAAGAGGACGCTATCTGCGATTCTTCGATCGCCAATGTTTTTCTTTTTAAAGAGGATGAACTGGTAACTCCCGCGCTGCACCAGGGATGCATCAATGGAGTCATGCGCAGGTGGGTGCTTGAACAGGCAAAAGAACTGGGTTATATAGTCAGGCAGGAACGGGTGCTGGAGGAAGACCTGGTGGCTGCAGACGAAATATTTCTGACCAATGCCATCAGGGGCATTCGCTGGGTATCATCCTTCCGTGGAAAGACCTTTTCATCCGGAAGAACGGCCAAACTATACGCGCAGCTGATGGCAACTTTTTACCACCAGGATTGTTGAGAAAACATGCCGCCACCGATCAATATTTTCTGGTTCCGCCGCGACCTGCGCCTTGAGGATAATGCAGGATTATTCCATGCACTCCGGGCCGGCCTGCCGGTTGTGCCCCTGTTTATTTTTGATTCCTTGATCCTTGACGAATTGGATAACCCGGATGACAGAAGGGTTGGTTTCATTCACCAGGTGATCTCCACGATACAGCAACAACTCATTTCTTTGGGAAGTACCATGGAAGTGCGGTATGGGCAACCTGTTGAAATTTTCCAGGAGCTTACAAAAGAGTATAATATTCAATCCGTTTTTACCAATCATGATTATGAGCCCTATGCCATTCAGCGTGATGATCAGATAAGGGAGAAACTGCACCAAAGAAATATTGGATTTCATACCTGTAAGGACCAGGTGATCTTTGAAAAAGATGAAGTTGTAAAAGACAACGGGCTTCCTTATGGAGTTTTCACACCTTATTCCAAAAAGTGGAGGACGTTATTGACGCCTGATCATTTAAAACCATTCCATTCAGGCAAACTGGTCAAATCGTTTCATCCTCAAAAGCCTAAAGGGATTCCTTCACTGGAAGAGATGGGTTTTAATCCTTCAAATGAGTCCTATCCTTTACCCCAGGTGGATCCTTCCATCATCAGCAATTACGAAAATACCAGGGATCATCCTTCACTGCCTACTTCACGGCTGGGTATGCACCTGAGGTTTGGGACCATTAGTGTACGGCAGGTAGCACGTCATGCTTCAACCAGTAATACATTCCTTGGTGAACTGGTGTGGCGGGAATTTTTCATGCAATTGTTATGGCATCATCCACGTGTTGTCCAGGGATCATTCAAGCCGGAATATGACCGGATAGCCTGGCGAAACAATGAAGCAGATTTTGAAAAATGGAAAACAGGGCAAACAGGATTTCCTATTGTGGATGCAGGCATGCGGGAATTAAAACAAACAGGTTTTATGCACAACAGGGTGCGTATGATCACCGCATCTTTTCTTGTCAAGCATTTGCTGATTGACTGGCGGTGGGGAGAAGCCTGGTTCGCTTCAAACCTGATGGATTACGAGCTGGCTTCCAACAATGGAAACTGGCAATGGGTTGCAGGATGCGGGTGTGACGCGGCTCCGTATTTCAGGGTTTTTAACCCGCACCTCCAGGCTAAAAAATTTGATCCTCAAATGATCTATATCCGTAAATGGGTTCCTGAAGTGGACAGCCTTTCGTACCGACCCATCATCCTTCATGAAGGCGCCCGTGACCGTTGCCTGAAAGTGTATAAAGCGGCATTGAAGCCTTCAGGTGAGTGATGGATTTGCCATATTCTCTTTCTGTTGTTTGTATGCCCTGAAAAATTCATCCACAGCTCTTTTGCCTTCCTTTCCCAGATCCAGGGTATGATCGTTCACATACAGCTGGATATGCTGGCGCATGACAGTTTCATTCATTTCCTGTGCATGCTCCTTTACATAAGGACTTAGTTCAGGATAGCGTGTGTTTGCATATTGCAGGCTTTTATGGATCAGCCGGTCAACCTTTTCTTTTAAACCGGCGTCATGTTCTTTTTTTATGGCGATGCAGCCGAGCGGGATAGGCGCTTTCATTCTTTCTTCCCACACTTCACCAAGGTCAACGATTTTGATCAGGCCTTTTTCCTTATAGGTAAAACGGTTCTCATGAATGATCACACCCATATCAATGCGGCCGTCAAGCACCGCGCTTTCAATCTCCGAAAAAAGCATAGGTACTTTGTTTGTGATGGAGGGAAAAGCAAAGCTTAAAAGAAAATTTGCAGTTGTATTGATCCCGGGAATGGCCACAGTGCAGTGGGCAACGTCCGGCAGGTTTACCATTTTCCTTGCGATCAGAAGGGGCCCGACGCCTTTTCCAAGCGCTGCACCGGCATTAAGGATATCGTACCGGTCGGATGTGTCGTACAATGCAGGGAAACTCAACTTGGTGATGTCCAGCCTTCCCTGCATGGCCCATTCGTTCAGGGTTTGTACATCCTGCAGTTCGGCTTCAAATTCAATTCCTTCCGTATCAATTTTCCTGTTTACCAGTGCATCGAATAGGAAGGTATCATTTGGACAGGGAGAAAATCCCAGTGTTAATTTCATACAGGTAAAATTTTATCGATCAATTGCTGCAGTTCATTATTTAATGAAGTGATGGCATCTTTCAATCTCCAGCGGTCCTTATTCCGTTCTCCTGCAAAGTTAGATACCGATCGCACCTGCAGAAAGGGAATGTTTTCCATCAGCCCTACATAATGAAGGGCCGCACCTTCGAGTGATTCAACAGACGAAGCCAGGCTTCTGTAATAATTTATACGGCCGGGTGCAGTTGATACTTCATTTACTGTAACGCCATTCACCTGTTTTAGGCCACAGTTCTTCAACAAGCTGTTGTTATTGACCAGCTTGTCGTTAGTAAAGGGATGCTTCTGTCCGTTTAGCAGACCCATTTTGAATAAATCTTTGAAACTTCCATTCTCCTCCACACCCAGGTCACCGATGATCTCGTTTTCAATTGCTACAACTTCCGTTAACTGAAGCTGGTTGTCCAAAGACCCTGCCACCCCCGCCTGTAAAATAATGCCTGGATTATGCTCCATAACCCCCCTCGTTAAAGCATAGGTTGCCGCCAGCATTCCCACGCCGGTGATCAGTACCCTTATATCGCGGTTCTTTTGTTCATCCAGGAATTGAAGGGTGGGAGCAATTTCAAAACTGGTGGCGGCGCAAAGCAAAAGCATGGCGCAAAGATGTAGAATTATCAACTAGCTGCACCATTTGCCCGCAGGCCATTGCGTTCTCATTGATTTAGAATACCCATTGCATAATTGCTGTAACTCTACAGCCGCCTGCTTTCCTTACTTTTGCCACAAATTGTACGATAGAATGGTGTATCTCACCCGGGCGGAACATTTTAATGCAGCACACAAGCTTTACAATCCTTCATGGTCCCATGAAAAGAACGAAGAGGTATTTGGAAAATGCGCGAACGAGAACTGGCATGGGCACAATTATGAATTGCTGGTGACCGTTAAGGGTACGCCGGACCCGGATACAGGATTTGTAGTGGACGCTAAAAAACTAAGCATTCTTATTAAACAGCAGGTGCTTGAAAAGCTGGACCACAGGAACCTGAACGTTGATGTTGAATTTATGAAAGGTAAGATCTGTTCCACTGAAAACCTTGCTGTTGGCATCTGGAACCAGTTGCAGCCGCACCTGCCACAGAATGTAAGGCTGCATTGTATCAAACTGTACGAAACCCCAAGGATCTTTGTTGAATATTTTGGTGAATGATATGAGTAAAAGAGTCGCCGTATACAGGCTTGAACATTTTAATGCAGCCCACCGCCTGTACAACCAGGATTGGAGTGATGACCAGAACAGTTCTGTATTCGGAAAGTGCAGCCTGCCGCATTACCATGGCCATAATTATGAAATAGAAGTGAAGGTCATTGGCGAGGTTGATCCTGTTACAGGCTTTGTTATGGATATGAAAAAGCTGTCAGACCTTGTAAATGAACATGTGATCAACCGGTTTGATCACAAGAACCTGAATCTCGATACAGTGGAATTCCGTGAATTGAATCCAACTGCTGAAAATATTGCTATCGTGATCCATGGACTTTTAAGGCCGCACATCGATCCGTCATTTGATGTATATATTCGCCTGTACGAAACACCACGCAACTATGTAGAATACCCGGTGGCCTGATACCCCGGCACGTGCCTAATACAGTAAATCTTTTTTATAAATGGCTTACCACAAGAAGGAAGAATTTGACAGGGAACCAACGGAAGCATTGATGGGACATTATCGCGGAATCATTCAGCAGCTTGGTGAAGACCCCGAACGCGAAGGATTGCTGAAAACCCCTGAACGGATGGCAAAGGCCATGCAATACCTTACACATGGCTACCAGCAGGACGGCGTATCCATCCTGAATTCGGCGCGCTTTGAGGAAAAGGTCAGCGAGATGGTCATTGTCAAGCATATTGAATTGTATTCGATGTGCGAACACCACCTGCTACCGTTTTTCGGAAAGGCGCATATCGCATACATACCTAACGGATACATTACAGGGCTCAGCAAGCTGGCAAGAGTGGTGGACGTTTATGCAAGAAGGCTTCAGGTGCAGGAAAGACTGACCGCACAGATCCTTGAAGCCATCAAGGAAAGCCTGAACCCCCTTGGTGTAGCGGTGGTGATAGAAGCAAAACATTTATGCATGATGATGCGTGGTGTTCAAAAACAAAACTCGGTCACAACCACTTCGGCCTTTGATGGAGAGTTTCTCAATAACCATGTCACCCGCAATGAGTTTTTAAAGCTCATTTCGGCCGACCTGGATTAACCCTAAATTTAAAAGATGAAACATGCATTTGTTTTTCCCGGGCAGGGAGCCCAGTTTCCGGGAATGGGAAAATCGCACTATGATAACAGCTCATTTGCCAAACGGATCTTTGAGCAGGCGAATGAAATACTTGGCTTCAGGATATCAGATGTAATGTTCAATGGTACTGAAGAAGACCTGAAACAAACGGCCATCACGCAACCTGCCATCTTCCTTCATTCGATCATTGCTTACAAAGGCGTGGAAAGTGCAAGGCCTGATATGGTGGCCGGGCATTCGCTGGGTGAGTTCTCATCACTGGTTGCCAATGGCACGCTTAGTTTTGAAAGCGGGCTGGAACTGGTAAGCCTGCGCGCAAAGGCCATGCAAAAAGCCTGTGAGCAAACACCATCAACCATGGCAGTGGTGCTGGGATTGCCGGATGAAAAAGTGGAATCACTTTGCAAGGAGGTCAGTGATACATCGGGAGAGATCGTGGTGCCTGCGAATTATAATTGTCCGGGCCAGCTTGTGATCTCCGGTACTGTAAAAGGTATTGAACTGGCCTGCGAAGGGATGAAAGCCGCAGGTGCAAAAAGAGCCATGATGCTTGCAGTAGGCGGCGCTTTTCATTCTCCTTTAATGGAACCGGCCCGTGCGGAACTACAGCAGGCTATCGAACGCACCAACTTCCATGTGCCTTCATGCCCGGTTTACCAGAACGTTGTTGCCAAAGGCGTGATTGACCGGGATGAGATCAAGCAAAACCTCATAGACCAGCTTACAGGCGCTGTTCGATGGACACAATGTGTTCAGGCCATGAGCAGCGATGGGGCAACAAAATTTACAGAGGCCGGCCCCGGAAAAGTTTTACAGGGACTGATCGTTAAGATCAGCAAGGATGCGCAGACCGATGGGGTAAACTAGCTGAGCATAAATTTTATTTAGGTGTCCCCCCGGCTCAGCCGGGGGTTTTTTATTGGATGAAAGGTATTACTACGTGGATTTTCGATCAAAAAGATCAATACATTAGGAATTCGGTTTTCCCCAACACACACTAAAAAAAATTTATGAAGAGAACATTACTCTTGTTCCTTTCAGGGTTCCTTTTTTTCAACGCGATGGCGCAGGAAAGAAATCTCTGGACGGGAGTTTCAGAATCAACCATTGCCAGAAATGTTTTTCTCAATCGATTTAAACCTGCGGCTTACCAGCTCTTTCATTTGCGTGAAGCAGACTTTGTTTCAGACATGCGCAACGCACCCAATGAAAAATTTGTTTCCTCTTCGGCTTCAGCATTTATTGTTTCCATTCCCAACGCGGAAGGCGCCGTTGAGCGTTACCGCGTTGTGGAAGCACCTGTGATGGATGCAGCGCTTGCATCAAGATACCCCGGCATCCGCTCTTATGCGGGACAAGGAATTGACCATGCAGGATCCACCATTCGATTTGATGTTTCTCCTGCAGGTGTTCATGCCATGATCCTTTCACCGGACCGTCCTACAATTTTTATAGATCCGGTAGATCAAAATCAAAAATTCTACGTGGTTTTTGCAAGAGACAAGGCAACAGATTACAGGCAGCCTTTTCAATGCCTTACCGAAGAAGCACACGGTGCGACCACGGCCCCAACTGCTGCTGAAGCATTGCGTAACGCTGACGATGCAAGGCTCAGGACCTACCGCCTGGCGCTTGCCGCAAGTGGTGAGTATTCCACTTATTTTCTGAATGGAACTGAGACCACGGACGCCCAACGCAAATCAAAGGTCCTGGCTGCCATGAATACGGCAATGACCCGTACAAACGGCATTTATGAAAGGGACTTCGGGATCCGTATGGTGCTTGTAGCATCAAATGATGCCATTATCTATCTCAATGCGAGTACAGACCCATGGGGTACTGAATACAATACAAAGACCCAGCAGACCATTGATGCGGTCATTGGTTCCGCCAACTACGACATTGGTCACCTGGTGCACCGTACCAGCAACAATGGAAACGCAGGTTGTATCGGGTGCGTTTGCAAGGCAGGACAAAAAGGAAGTGCCTTCACTTCACATACAACGCCTGTTGGCGATCCGTTTGTTGTGGATTACCTGACGCATGAAATAGGACACCAGTTTGGTGCCAACCATACTTTTGCGCATTCCTACGAAGGCACTATTGCGCAGTGCGAGCCCGGAAGCGGTTCTACCATCATGGGTTACGCAGGTATCACAGGAGCCACAACAGATATTCAGCCGCACAGCGACGATTATTTCCATGCAAGAAGTATTGAGCAGGTAACCAACTATATCAAATCATCAACAGGCGGCGGTGCCTGTCCAGTTGTAACGGCAACAGGCAATAACGTGCCAACAGCCAGTGCCGGCGTTGATTACGTCATTCCTAAATCAACACCTTTTACGCTTACAGGTAGCGGTACTGATGCTGACGCAGGTGATGTCGAAACATTTGTATGGGAACAGATCGATGCGAAGACCTCTTCATCTGCAACAACACCCAGTGCTACTGCAACTGCTGGCCCTGTGTTCCGTTCCTATGCTCCTTCCACTTCAACTTCAAGGACCATTCCGGCTATTGCTTCCATCCTGAATGGTACCAACACCAATAAATGGGAAGTGCTGCCTTCCGTGCAGCGTACATTGAATTTCAGGCTGACCGTAAGGGACAATCATGCAGGTGGTGGTAACAACCGCAGCGATGACATGATTGTAACGGTTTCCAGCACTGCTGGGCCTTTCGCGGTTTCTGTGCCGAACACCGCTGTCAGCTGGCCTGTGGGTTCATCACAGACCGTTACATGGAGTGTGAATTCAACCAATGTGGCTCCTGTGAATTGTACCAGTGTGGTCATTCTTTTATCAACGGATGGGGGCAATACTTTTCCAGTGACCTTATCATCCGGAACAGCGAATGACGGATCGGAAACGATCGTTGTTCCCAATAACCCGGGTGCTAATTGCAGGATCAAGATCGCTGCTGTTGGAAACATCTTCTTTGATATCTCCAATGTCAATTTCACCATTGGCGGCACAGCACCTGCATGCGCGCAGCCTTCAGGACTCAATGCTTCATCTGTCACCAGCAGCAGTGCAACCCTCAACTGGGGCGCTGTAAGCGGTGCGGTAAGCTATACAGTTGAATATAAAACAGCAGCATCAGCAATATGGTCCATTGCTGCTTCAGCAACAACCGCTACTTCAGTAAATCTTACAGGTCTTGCTGCTTCTACTACTTATGATTTCAGGGTGCTGACCAATTGCAGTGATGCCAGCAGTGCCTACACTTCCGCACAGTTTACAACAACAGCTGTGAGTGGAGGATGCGCTACCAATTACGAGCCCAATGAATCGCTGACCGCGGCTGCATCTGTTGCAACCAATACAGCGCTTACGGCGGCAGTAAGTTCTACTACAGATAAAGACTGGTTCAAATTCACATTGGGGTCTGTTTCCAACCTGAATATTGTGCTCAGCAACCTGGCAGGGGATTATGATCTAATCCTGTACAATTCAGCCGGCACAGAGATCAAACGTTCAGAGAATGGCGGCACCACCAATGAGACCATTGCCAATGCCAATACAGCAGCGGGCACTTATTATGTCCAGGTATTTGGTTACAATGGCGCTAACAGCGCAACGGTTTGCTACAGCCTCAATATCGGAGCTACAGCCGGCACCACATCATGCGCCGGCAGTTATGATGTTACCACTAATGGGACCACAGGAGGCGCTGCACAGATCCCACTGAATACCGATGTAAAAGGCCTGTTGAGTCCTTCAGGTGATATTGACTACTACAAATTTGTCATCAATACAGGTGGTACTATTTCGCTTACGCTTACCACGCTGCCAGCAGATTACGATGTGCGGCTGTACAACAGCACCGGCACTACACAGGTAGCTATTTCGCAGAATGGCGGCACAACCAGTGAAACCATCAATTACTCAGCTGCAGCCGGTACTTATTATGTACGGGTGTATGGTTACAACAATGCCAATAATGCTACCAGCTGTTATACGTTAAAAGTTGCCACCGGCACTGCCTCCAGGGCTGAGCCGTTGATGGTGGATAAAGGAAAGTCAGGTCTGAATGTTTTCCCTAACCCGGCAACCGGAAGCATCAGGGTGCAGGTTCCAGGTCATCTAGGCGCTACCGTGATCTATGTGTCCGATGCCTATGGACGCAGGGTCATCAGGCAATTTTCCACTACTGACCAATCTTCCGTGGATGTATCAAAGCTGCCTGCAGGTGTTTACCTCGTCACCGTTGAAAGCGGAGGCGTTGAGATCGCCAGCAGTAAGTTCATTAAAAAATAAATTGAAAGTCCCCCCGCCTAGATGGGGGACTTTTTTTATTAGGTGGTCAGGTAAAAGGCTGATGGTTTATGATCCGGAAAGAAAAGAATAATAGGTACAGTAATTAGTTCTGACTTTCATTTTTAATAACATGGAGCCATTGATGTTTCATGGAGCGAATCGAGTTCATTCGATATCGTCATCAGTAAAGTCTTCAATAAAAACATGGGTGGATTTTATATCCTCAATAGTATACACTTTGTCCGGATCCTCTTCCTGTGCATTTGAACTTACACTAGTCATGTCTCGTGAATAACCAGGGAGTTCCTTGAGTGGCTTGATGCGGACTTTAAAGGGATGGCTTGCTTTCCTTACTCCAGTAAGATCAATATAATAATTGTATTGACCGTTCAATTTGTCATTGATAAACTGTAGCAATTCAGCATTGGTAACCTCAGAAGCATCCAGGGCAATATGTGCCATTGCCGCCCGTGCATTAGTTAATTCCAAATCTTTAACCGGATTGGATAGCGCAACTACTTCCAGGCTTACAATTGATGGCACCGCTTTCAGTTGTACTAAAACTTCCTGCCTGCTTTTCTTTCCTTTCGGGATCATCCATAAGGTGGCAGTACCTGTACCGTCAGATTGGCTGCATACTGCTGTCCCTTTCCCTGCAATATTATATATGGTAAGCATGATTTCTATTTCATTGGAAGAAGCGTTGACTGCAATAAGGTAGCTGGTTGAAAGCATTATTTCTGGATGAAGAAAGATATAGAGAAAAGAAAGCCTTTTATTAAGTTAAGTCTTTGTTTGACAGTATCTGATGTCATTTCAAAATAATGAGTGATTCATTATCGCGGAGTGTGTCTTGTTGCGCTAAGTATTGCAGGATTTCCTTGTCTATAACAAATGGAGTATCAGCCAGGTCTTTAATATAACTTCAATGGTGTACTTAATCTGGAAGCCGCATACAATTTCAACTTCCCGGTTTTATAAGATAAATTTGAATTTTACACCTTTCCACCACTAACCTCAATCAATCACCGCCGCCACAACCTCCGCAACTGCTGCATGAACTGCCGCAGGACGATCCGCAGGACGATCCACTACTACTATCACCATACCTGCTTTTTTCTGCATAAGTTACCAGTGGAACAAATGATGCAGACAAAGCGGCTGTCCCCAGTAAAAAATAATTCCATTGCCAGTTACTATCTATTTGGCGTGTGGGTAAGATTTCTTTCTTATATAATCCGGGTATGGTTTCGGTGCAAACCTGGTTGGTGAGCCGGTAGAGAAAGAGCATGCTGATCACTGCCAACAGGATAAAGGCAAAAAGAATTTGTGCAACAGGTAGGTCCCTTAAAGTGCCTGTGATCAGCCTGACCAGGCAAATCATCAATAGAATGGAAAGGGCTACGAAGTTGATATAAAAAAGATGTCCGAATTTTTTTGATTTCAGGAAATATTTTTGAAAGGCATCCATGCAATTGGAAGTATTCCGGAAAATGGGTTTTAATGATAAGCGTCTTAAAAGTGTCGGATATGAAGTTCTCCCAAGCTCATGTAAGGTGTCTGTTGTTTGAAGGTGTTCCAGGGATCCGGAAGTTTCACGCTTTACCAGTTCAATCGTGTTGTCCTGATGTACCTTAATGTTGCTATGCTCTATCAGTTCGTTTACCGTACCATTTATTACTGGAGAAAGCTTATGAGTTTTAAGGTAAACAAGTTCCATGGGTTGCAGGTTGTAGATGAACGATCCTTTATCAAATTCGCCAATAATCCGGTTGAACCGGTTGCGGTTATATATTTCAAGTGCGAGGAAAACTGAAATTGTTAATCCGGTTATGCCTATGATAAAATATGGATTGTCTATGCCCAGGTATACAGGTTCCAGTATAAAATAAAAGGGGATGGTCAATACTAAAAAGGCTAAAATTCCAATGATAATAAATGTGCGAAGTTTCAGCCGGGCTTTATCAAGATGTAAGCTTTCATACATACCGGGATATTCCCAAATAACCCGCGACTGGTCTCCAAAGGTGTTCTCGTAGAGCTTCTTGGTACGTTCTTTTGCCTGTTTGAATTTATCAATTTCCTCCCTGTTATGTGTAGATGGAAGGTGTTGAATTTGCTTGCCGATCACATTGCAGAAATCCTGGTAAGATTGGGTAAAGATCAGGTGCTGATGCCAAACTACATCTATGATTTTGGAAGGAGCAACCATCAATTCTGAAGTAGCGGCCAGGTACATGAACTTTTTGTATTCCAGGATCGCCTGTTCCACAAAGCTTTTAGTCCAGAAGTTCTCCCTGGCCAATCTTGTAGAAAATCCATATTCACTTGGTGGATGGTCAAGGTCAAAATTTAAAACTTTGTCCCAAAGTTCTTTGTTCATTTAATGCGGTATTCTGTGAATGGCATATAGCTGCGTATAATGTTTGGAACTGAGATTAAATTTAGCAGAACCCCGGGATATTTTCATGGTATCAATAGCCTTTAGATAAATTAACCGCAATGAGCCCCTGCTCAACCGGGCAAAGTAATACAGGTTTCAATCTTTGCGGTCCTTTGCGTTTCTTTTTTGGCAATTACTAAATCCTCCAGGGTGGGTTTTTCCTGTTACTTCCTGCGAAATACAAAATAAGAATATTATTGTCCGGGTCTTTCAGTTTTGCTTCTCTCCATAACCAGGGCTTGTTGTTGGGAAGTTCCTCAAAAACAACGCCTTTGTCTTGTAATTTTTTGACTAAAGAGTATAAGTCCTGTACTTCAAAGTAAATCCATGTACCTGTGTTGCTTATTGGCTGCTCTGCCAGATGCAGTGAGAATGTTGTGTCGCCTTCAGGTAATTCAAATCTTGCATAATGCGGCAATGCTTTTACAATTAATTGTAATCCTAATTTTTCATAAAAGTTAATTGACCTGTCAATGTCTGCTACTGAAACAGTTATTTGATTTAGATTCATCGCCAGGTTCCTTTAATATAGAACAGCTTTTAAAACTTTCATTATATCAAAATTCTCTGATGCTCATCTAGCGTCTCAAGTTTATTTACGCTATATCAAATTCACACTTCATCATTCCGGCTCTTAACTCTATCCTCTCAACTACCTCCTTCCACCGGTATGGCGCAATTGAACCATTCGCCATCAAATACGGCATTGTATTTTTTATAGAAATTGATGGCAGGCTCGTTCCATTCCAGCACCTGCCACTGGATGCCATTTAGCTTTCTTTTAGCCGCTTCGCGGATCAGGCGGTCAAATAACAATTTGCCCAGGCCTTTGCCACGCAGTTCCTCTGCCACATAAAAATCTTCCAGGTACATGCGCTGTCCTTTCCAGGTGCTGAAGCGGATGTAAAAGAGCGCGAAGCCTTCTACCTTGCCATCCACTTCTGCTACAAAGGCCCACCATATGGGTTTGTAACCAAATCCGCTTTGCTCAAAATGCTCCAGCGTCACTGTTACTTCATTGGGTGCTTTTTCATAACGGGCCAGCTCCCGTACAAGTTCCAGGATCCTTACGCAATCCTGCCTTGTTGCTTTTCTGATGGAAATGTTCACCGATGATGGTTTTCTGTTTTGTGCTATTGATATTGCCTGCCAATGCCGTTTTGCATGCAGACTTTTTACGTTTTTTGAAGCGCCTGTTCCAGGTCTGCCAGTATATCTTCAGGATTCTCAATTCCAACATTCATCCTTATCATACCATCCGTAATGCCATAGCGTTCCCGTTGTTCTTTTGGTACGCCGTTATGGGTCATTGATGCGGGATGCGACAAAAGCGTATCCACGGTGCCAAGTGAAACAGTCCGCACACACATCTTCAAGGCATTCATTATTTTGATGCCAGCCTGAAGACCTCCCTTCAATTCAAAGCTTAACATGGCACCCGGATGTTTCATCTGTTTCATTGCAATGGCATGATCCGGGTGTGAGGCAAGCCCTGCATAATGAACCCTTTCTATTACATCCTGCATTTCCAAAAATCGGGCTAATTCCATGGCATTGCTGCAATGACGGTCCATCCGCAGCTCCAGGGTCTTGATGCCATTGATGAGAAGAAAGGAATCAAATGGATTGGCGCTACCACCCAGCAGCCTGTGAACCTTGGTCACTTTTGTTTTCATCAGCTCCAGGTCCCTTCCCAATAAGATCCCTCCGATTGCGGTGCCATGACCGTTAAGGAATTTTGTAGTTGAATGAACCACAAAATCAATGTCGTAACGAAAAGGTTGTTGCAGGTAAGGCGTTGCAAATGTATTGTCGCATGCAACCAGCAAACCGTGTCTTTTGGCAATGGCGGATAATTCTTTTAGATCTACGCACTGGATCGTAGGATTTGCAGGTGTCTCCAGGTACATCATGCGGATCTTAGGGTTTTTCCGGATGATGTCCTCAACCTGGTCAAGCAGTCGAAGGTCTGCGATCACGGGATCGATTCCCAGATCCGGCAGGACCCTAGCAAGGATCTCATCAGATCCTCCATACAATGAAAAATGTGAAAGCACCTGGTCCCCGGATTTCAACTGCGAAAGGAATAAGGTTGCGATGGCAGCCATTCCGGATGCATGCATGATTCCTTTTACTTCAAGGTTCAACCCGAAAGTTTCAAGGGCGGCGATCTTTTCTTCAGCTTCCTTAACCGTCGGATTTCCCCAGCGCGAATAAATGAAGCCTTCTTCTTCCCCGCTAAAACGTTTCATGCCCTGTTCGGCCGAATCGTAAACAAAAGTGCTGGACGCGTAGATCGGTACCTGGTGGGCATAATTAGGATCTTTTGTATGGCCCGCGTGAATGGCAGCGGATCCAAATCCTTTCAGCGGAAAATTATTATCACTCATGAACGGATTCTTTTATTATTTAGCAAGCAATTTCCAATCGGCGAATGTACATTATGTTATGAAGATACTCCTGACTCAACTCTCCGCTTTTCACCTTTGGGCTAACCAGCAGTTCATTGATGTCATACTCAAACTGCCGGAGGAATTACAGCAGCAGGACGTAGCTGCAAGCTATCCCAGCCTGCATAAAACACTGCTTCATTTATGGGATGCTGAGAGCATCTGGTGGCAACGTTTAAAACTTCAGGTGCAGGTCGTGCCTCCAAGTGCAAATTTTGGGGGTGATACGGCCGAAGTGTGCAAAAGCCTGATGAACCAGTCCAGGCTTTGGCAGGAATGGGTGGTTGCATCTACCGACCGGCAGCTAAATCACGAATTCATTTATTACAATTTAAAGAAAGAAAAATTCAAACAGCCTGTCTACCAGATGCTGATGCATATGTACAACCATGGCACTTATCACAGGGGTCAGCTGGTTTGCATGCTCAGGCAATTGCAGGTAGGGAATATTCCGTCGACTGATTTTATTGTATGGAGCAGGAAAAAAACGATCGTCTGACCAGTTCAATGAAACCTCACTGGTAAACCTGTAAATTTTCAGGGGTCAGTAGGCCCATTTAAGAAGCGCAGCGCCCCAGGTAAATCCTCCGCCAAAAGCTGCCAGCACAAGGTTATCTCCTTTATTCAGTTCATGTTTCCATTCCCAAAGGCAAAGCGGAATGGTAGCGGCAGTGGTATTGCCAAACTTGTGAATGTTCATCATCACCTTATCCTGTGAAAGGCCCATACGGCTGGAAGTAGCATCGATGATGCGTTTGTTTGCCTGGTGCGGTACCAGCCAGGCAATGTCTTCACCTGTAAGGTTATTTCGCTCCAGCAGTTCAGCACTTACATCAGCCATGCTTTTTACAGCGGCTTTAAAAACAGGCTGGCCATCCTGGAATACAAAATGTTCCCTGTTGGCAACCGTTTCCGCAGTGGCTGGCTTTAAAGATCCGCCTGCCTTCATGTGAAGAAAATCCCTTCCGCTTCCATCACTTTTTAAAATGCTGTCAAGCAATCCGAAGCCTTCTGTATTTGGTTCCAGCAATACAGCCCCGGCGCCATCGCCAAAGAGAATGCAGGTGGAACGGTCGGTGTAATCAATGATCGCACTCATTTTATCGGCGCCTACCACCACCACTTTTTTGTACCGGCGGCTTTCGATGAGGGATGCCCCAACGGTCAGTGCATATAAGAATCCGGAGCAGGCAGCGCCCAGGTCAAACCCCCAGGCATTTTTTGCACCAACTTTATCACTGATGATATTGGCTGTGGCAGGAAACACCAGGTCGGGGGTAACAGTAGCACAAATGATCACTTCTATCTCATTGGGTGTAATTCCTCTTTTTTCGCAAATCTGCAGAATGGCCGGAACTGCCAGGTCGGAAGTGCCAAGCCCTTCACCTTTGAGAATGCGTCTTTCCAGTACGCCGGTCCTTGTACGGATCCATTCATCTGTTGTATCCACCATTTTTTCCAGGTCGGCATTGGTAAGCCTGGTCTCCGGAACATATCCTCCAACTGCCGTGATCGCTGCCGTGATCTTCTGCATTGCCATGTTTTAAAAGGTACGCGAAGATAGGGGGGTTTATGGTTTATGGTCTATGGTTTATGGTTAGGTCCAGGCCTCCAGAGTTCTGGGGAAATGGAGCTTAGTTTATGGTTTCTTGTTTTTGGTTTTATGTTGCGACCAAGTTCATTATAAAAGGGGTTTCCATTTTTTGTTACTCACGGGAAAAATTCCCTGGACCCGGCCCTGGTTTGAATGATTCATAAATCATGAAAGTCTGCCCGGTTTTCAAGGAACCATAATCCAAAAACCAGAAACCATAAACCCACTTATCTTCGTCGCATGATCGCTTTTTTGAAAGGCACCTATATTAAAAAAACACCATCTTATGTTCACCTGGATGTGAATGGGGTAGGTTACGAAGTCCAGATCAGCCTGAACACCTATACCCGGATCCAGGACCAGGAATCAGGGATCCTTCAAACCCACCTGATCGTGCGGGAGGATGCCCACATCCTCTTTGGTTTTTTTGACATGGCCGAAAAGGAAATGTTCCAGCAGCTGATCGTTATTTCAGGCATTGGTGCCAATACCGCCAGGGTAATGCTCTCTTACATGAAGCCTGAGGAACTGACCAGGGCCATCGTACAGGGGAACGCTAAAATGCTTGAATCCATCAAGGGTATCGGCAAGAAAACGGCGGAACGCATCGTTGTGGAACTAAGGGACAAACTGGCCAAGCAACCTGTTGAAACTGACCTAAATATTTCGCCCTGGAAGGGCAATACTTTACAGTCCGATGCGTTAAATGCCCTGATTGCTTTAGGGATAAACCGCCAGGCTGCTGACAACGCCATCCAAAAGGTGCTTGAACAGGATCCTTCCCTCAAGGTGGAGATGGTGATCAAAAAAGCATTGCAGATTTTATAATCCGTTTTGTAACTAATTGTTGGGAAAGAGACTTGCGCTTTAAATACAGCTATATTTTCAGGGCGGTGGTGGCTACCATTGTGTTTTCCTCATTGTATACTGAGGCCAGAGCCGGCTATGAGCAGAACTCTCCCGACACGCTGAAATACCCCCTTACCGACCGCAGGGCTGATCCTTACACCAACCGTAACCGCAATACATTTGATTTCAGCGATACCGCTTACCTGAAGCGGAACATTGAGTACGACCCGGTCACGAAGCAATACTTCATCATTGAAAAAATAGGCAACCAGTATTACCGTACGCCCATGACCTTCTCCATGCGTGAATTCATGGAGCTGAAGGCAAGACAGGATGAAAGGGAATACTTCCGCCAGCGCGCAGACCTGCTGACCAAGCTGAATAAACGCAATGTGCGCCCCCGTTTTAATTTTTCCAAGGACTGGGTCAACCGGATCACGGGCAATGGCAAAACAGAGATCATTCCCAACGGTTATGTGGACATAGCCGCAGGTTACCAGGGACAAAAGATCGATAATCCCACCCTGCCTGAAAGAGCAAGAAGGAACGGTGGTTTTGATTTCAACATGAACGCCCAGTTGCAGGTTGATGCCAAGATTGGGGATAAGATCAGGCTTCCCATCAACTACAATACCCTGGCGAATTTTGATTTTGAAAACCAGTTGAAGCTGGACTACCAGGGAAGGGATGATGAGATCCTGAAATTGTTCCAGGCCGGTACCATTAATTTTTCTTCCAAAGGTTCTTTGATACCGGGCGCCCAATCGCTTTTTGGTGTGAAGACCCAATTGCAATTTGGTAAAGTATACGTCACTACCGTGCTGGCCAACCAGCGTTCGCAGCGCCAGTCGCTCGGGCTGCAGGGAAGTTCGGCCACGCAATCTTTCAACCTCCGGTCAGATGAATACGAGGAGAACAGGCACTTCCTGATGGCGCAGTATTTCCGGAACCGTTACAACAGGGCCATGCAGCAACTTCCCATTGTACGGTCGAATGTGCAGATCATGCGGGTGGAGGTATGGGTGACCAACCGCACCGGCGCCACTACGGATACAAGAGATATTGTTGCGCTGATGGACCTTGGTGAAAGCGTTCCTTTTAATCCCAATATCGGCGGCTCACCTGATTCTTTGCCACAGAATAATTCAAATGATCTTTACCGATTGCTGACCGCCAATCCAAACCTTAGAAATTCCACACAGGTGCAAAGCGGCCTGCTGGCATTGGGCAGGGGATTATTGCCTGTGCAGGATTTTGAAAAAACTTTCGGCCGCAAACTGCAGCCTTCAGATTATTATTTCAACCCGCAGATCGGGTTTCTTTCATTGAATCAACCGTTGCAGGCAGATGAAGTGCTTGGTATAGCATACCAGTACACTTTCAACGGACGTGTTTACCAGGTGGGAGAATTTTCCCAGGACATTCCGCCTGACAGCAGCGGAAACAGCCAGAATGTACTGTTCCTGAAATTACTGAAAGCCACTTCGCAACGCCCCAGTCTTCCGATCTGGGACCTGATGATGAAGAACGTGTACAGTGTTGGATACGGCCAATTGCAGCGTGAAGATTTTGACCTTGATGTTTTTTACGAAGAACCAAGTTTTGGTACCAAGATGTACCTGCCGCTTGACAGTACTTTACCGGCATTCCGCGGACAGCCTCTTATCAGGTTGTTGAATCTTGACAGGTTGAACAACCAGAACGATCCTCAGCCTGATGGTGTTTTTGATTATGTGGAAGGCTTTACGGTGATCTCTTCCCAAAGCAGGATCATCTTTCCTGTACTGGAGCCATTCGGCCGTGATCTTGAGTATGCAGTGCCAACAGGTACAAGGGAAAGGATGTTGTATTATCCCTTGTATGATACCATTAAAGCCATCGCACAGAACTTCGCTAACCTGAATCGTTTTAAATTGATCGGCCGCTCAAGGTCTGCTTCCAACTCGGATTACCAGCTTGGATTTAATATTCCAAGAGGATCAGTTACCGTCACGGCAGGCGGGCAGGTTTTGCAGGAAGGCAATGACTATGATATCAATTATGACCTGGGTACACTGAAGATAACAAACCCGGCCATCATCAATGCAGGACTACCCGTCCAGGTGCAGTATGAGAACAATGCATCTTTTGGCCTGCAGCAGAAAAACTTTCTTGGGTTCCGCGTGGACTACCTGGCCAATAAGCACCTTTCCTTAGGCGCCACCATGGTGAAGCTGGGCGAACGGCCTTTCTTTACCAAGCAGAGTTACGGCGAAGATCCCATCAAGAATACCATGTATGGTATTGATGCCGATTACCGCAACGACATTCCAAGGCTTTCAAAATGGCTGGATAAACTGCCTTTCTATTCTACAAGAACAACATCATCCATTACAGCTTATGGTGAAGCCGCCATGCTGAAACCAGGTCACAGCAAACTCATTGGTAAGGGTGGGGAAGGTGTGATCTATGTGGATGATTTCGAAGGTACACGCAGCAGCATCGACCTGCGCTTCCCGCTCATTTCATGGACGTTGGCTTCGACACCGCAAAATGCAAAAGACAGGAATGGCCAGGATCTTTTTCCTGAAGCATTGCTGATGGACAATATTGCCAGCGGGTACAACCGCGCAAGGCTGGCCTGGTATAACATCGAACCGCAATTACAGGAAAAGCGCAACAGCAACAACCCGCTGCGCAATAACCTTGCTGAATTGTCGAAGCCTGAAACCAGGCAGGTGTACATGAAGGAGATCTTTCCGCAAAGAACACTTGACTATGGACAGGCTCTTGTAAATACATTCGACCTTGCTTTTTATCCCAGGGAAAAAGGACCGTACAATTTTCAAACGGCGCTTGGCCCCAATGGTGAACTGGTACAACCAAGAAGGGCATGGGGTGGTATCATGCGCAACATCGACCAGACGGATTTTGAAACAAGCAATATCGAGTTCATAGAATTCTGGTTGCAGGATCCTTTCATCTCCAGGCCAGGAAGTTCTGGTGGTGAATTGTATTTCAACCTTGGTAATATTTCCGAGGATGTGCTGCGCGATGGAAAACGTTTGTATGAGAACGGTCTGTCAACACCAAACATCGCCACACTTGAAGACGAGACCTCATGGGGTTTTGTACCACGCAACCCGATCCAGGTGACCAATGCATTCAGCAATGATCCTGCTGACCGTCCTTTCCAGGATGTGGGTTTTGACGGCATGACGGATAATGAGGAAAAAACAAAATTCGGAGCCTACCTTTCTTCACTCGCCTCCATCTATGGCACTTCCCACCCCGTTTACCAGCGGGCGCTTGCAGATCCTTCTTCTGATAACTTCCTTGGTTACCGCGATGCTTCTTTCAACGAGACCAATGGAATTCTCGAGCGTTATAAAAGATTCAACAATCCCCACGGTAACTCTCCTGTTGCCACCAGTGGCCAGGACTTCACCAATGCTTTTACCCTGTATCCGGACCAGGAGGAACTGAACAGGGACAATACACTGAACGAGGTTGAAGAATATTTCCAGTACAGGGTAGAGTTGACTCCCAACATGGATCCGCAAACGCATCCTTATATCACCGACAGGCGCACCGTCAATGTGGATCTTGCTGACAATACCACCAGGACCGAGAACTGGTACCTGTTCCGTATCCCTATCAAGGAATACGAAGCAAAAGTTGGTAACATCCCGGACTTCAAATCCATCCGCTTCATCAGGATGTTCCTGACGGGTTTTGAAGAAACAACAGTATTGCGTTTCGGTAAGCTGGAGCTTGTCCGCAACCAGTGGAGAAAATTTGATTACGAAATTGATACCACAGGTATATACAGGCAGCTTCCGACAAATGATTTTGTTAGCACCGACGTGCTTGCAGTGAACATCGAAGAGAATGACCAGCGCCAGCCCGTGAACTATGTGCAGCCTCCGGGCATTGAGCGCCAGCAGCAGTTAAGCAACAACAATGTGCAATTGCTGCAGAACGAGCAGTCATTAAGCCTGAGGGTCTGCGACCTTCCAAGGGACAAGACCCGGGGCGTTTTCAAAACAATGAATCTTGACCTTCGCCAGTACGGCAGGTTATCCATGTTTGTGCACGCGGAAAGCGTTACACGAAACGTGGTACAATCTGATGACCTTAACGCAGTGATCCGTATCGGTAATGATTTTGTGAGCAACTACTACGAGATCAAGATACCATTGAAGATCACCGATCATACCAACTCACGTGATTCACTTGTGATCTGGCCGGAACTGAACAACCTTGATTTTGACCTGCAGATACTCACAGCTCTTAAATCAGAGCGGAACCGGCTTGGACCTAATCCATCGGTGTATTATTCAAAAGACCTTGCGGATGGACGGCAGATATCCATCCTGGGTAATCCAAACCTTGGTGAAGTAAGAGGTATGTTGCTTGGTGTTGAGAACGTACGCCGTGAGGTAGCCTGCGCGGAGATCTGGTTCAACGAACTACGTCTTTCAAAGCTGGATGAAGAAGGCGGTTATGCTGCACTTGCTCGTGTTGACCTGCGTCTTGCAGACCTGGGTAACATTAGTGTTGCAGGAAGTGTTCGCAGCATTGGTTTCGGAACATTGGAACAAAGAGTGAATGAAAGAAGCCGTGAAGATTTCAAGCAGTTTGATGTAAGCACCAATATAGACGCCGGCAGGCTGCTTCCTAAAAAAGCAGGCATCCAGATCCCTGTATTCGCCAGTGTGAGCAAAACTTCCAGCAATCCTGAATACGATCCCTACGATCTTGACCTGAAACTGAAAGATAAACTGCGTGATGCTCCAAAGGAAAAACAGGATTCGATCCGCAACGATGCCGTAGACCTGTTCACCATCAAGACGCTGACCTTTACTTCGGTGAAGAAGAACAAGACCAATGGAAAGCCAGTGCAGCCATGGGACATTTCCAACATCGATCTCAATTATTCAGTTACGCACCAGGAGCGATCCAACCCGATCATTGAATCTGAGGACGTCAAGCGCACAAGGGGAGCTGTTTCCTACACTTACAATCCGCAGCAGAAATTCATCAAGCCATTACAAAAGGTCATCAAATCGCGTTCCCCATGGTATGCCATGATCCGTGATTTTAATTTCAACTATAAACCACAGGTCTCTATCAGGGCAGATGTGTTCAGGCAGTTTGGTTCGATGCGCTCACGCAATGTGGGGGCGCCATTTAAATTGCCAGAGACCTACGACAAGTTCTTTTATTTTGACCGCTATTACACTGTCAGATGGAACCTGACTGAATCACTGGTATTTGATTTCAACGCGGTGAACAACGGCCGTGTGGATGAACCTGCGGGACGTATTGATACAAAGCAGAAAAAGGATTCTGTAAAAACCAATTTATTCAGGGGTGGCAGAACCACGCGTTATCATCATGATGCATCTCTGGGCTATACGCTTCCAACAACCAAGCTTCCTTTCCTTGACTGGACCACTTTCAATGTTACCTATGTTGCCAAGTACGATTGGATTGCTGCTTCATTGCTTGCCCGGGAATTGGGGAATACACTGCTTAACGGCCAGACCCGCACAGCAAACGGCGCGCTTAATTTTGAACAGCTGTATAATAAGTCGCGTTTCCTGCGCGCATTGAACAACGACGTGCCTGTGCCCAAGCCGGTAAAGACCGATGCTAAGGATACATCTGCCGTGAAGAAGCGTAAAGACCCTAACAGCCTTCCCTATATTTCACCAGTGCCGCGTTTCTTCGGAAGAATGCTGACCTCACTGAAGCAGGTCAACATACAGTACAATGAAGACCTGAGCACCCTGTTGCCGGGTTACATGGACAGCACGCAATACCTGGGTATGAATTTCCGGAGCCATCGCCCGGGATGGGGATTCATTTCAGGCCTTCAGCCAGATACTTCAGACATCAATGAATTTGCTGCCAAGGGTTTGCTTTCAAGGGACTCGCTTTTCAATGCGCTCATCCAACAGCGGTATAACCAGCGGATCAGTTTAACGGCGATGTTAAGTCCGATCAGGGACCTGCAGATCGACCTTACAATGGAAAGAACCTATGATAAAAATTATTCTGAGCTGAATAAGGACACTACCGGAAGATCAGGCATTACCAGGTTGAACCCATATGCTACCGGTAGCTTTAGCATGAGTTATATTTCTTACCAGACCCTTTTCGAACGCTTTGATCCGAACGAGGTTTCACCAACATTCAAAAGATTTGAAGACAACAGGCGGTTGTTATCCGAAAGGCTGGGAGTCAAGAACATTTATGCTGATCCAAACCAGCGGACGCAGGACGGATACATTGTTGGTTATGGAAGGTATGCGCAGGATGTGCTGATCCCTGCATTCCTTGCTGCTTATACAGACAAGGACCCGAACTCCATTCAACTGCTGAAGAATTCCAATCCGAAACTAAGGTCCAACCCGTTCTCCAGACTGATGCCAAAGCCAAACTGGAATGTTACCTATAATGGACTGAGCAGGATGAAGGCATTTGAAAAACTCTTTACCAACTTTACCATCCGTCATGGGTATAACAGCCAGTTGAGCATGAACAGCTTTACAACAGCGCTATTGTTCCAGGACAGGTTCCATGTTGGCTTCCCGGAATTCCTTGATACAACCACCGGCAATTTCGTTCCTTATTTCCTTGTACCGAACGTGACCATTACGGAATCATTCAGCCCGCTGGCAGGATTTGATATTACCTTCAGCAATGGTATTACAACCAACTTCGAGTACCGTAAGTCAAGAACCCTCAGCCTGAGTCTTGTAGACTACCAGCTGGCGGAAAACCGTTCTACTGAATACACATTCGGATTCAACTGGCGCAAGCGCGGTGTTCCATTCCTGCAGAACATCAAGATCGGCAAGAACGGAAAGAAGCTTGACAATGATGTTACGTTCCGTATTGACTACAGCATGCGTGACGACGCCACTGCCAACAGCAAGCTGGATCAGAATGCAGCCTTTGGTACCTCAGGACAAAAGGTAACAAGGCTGGCGCCTTCCATCGACTACGTTGTTAACCAGCGCGTAAAGCTGATGTTCTACTACGAACAAAACAAAGTGATACCTAAGATCGCCACCTCTGCACCTGTAACGAATACGAGAGCTGGATTGCAGGTGAGGATTGCGCTTACGCAGTAAGGTTTATAGTTTTTTGTTTTTGGTTTATCGTTGTTCAGATCTATCTATCTTTTCAAGGTTGCTAGTGCGTAATAGAGATTAACCGCAAAGAGCGCAGAGAAAACGCAAAGGGTCGCAAAGTTGAACGCATGCATTTCTTTGCGACCCTTTGCGTCCTTTGCGGTTAAATTAACAAGGGAACCTTGGAATAAATAAAAGTATGAACGTTTTAAACGAACAAGAAACCAGAAATCTTTCAAGCTATTTCTTTGTCTTCTGAAACATCATCACATATCCGCACAAGTCTTTTTTCTTTTTTTTATTGACCTGCACCGGCTTCATCATATGAAACTCTGAGAATTGGGGAACATATCCGAAAGTGATGATGTTGCCATCCACATCACCCCACATCTTCTTCTGGTAGATCACCTGTTTTTCACTGTAGTCATACATTCTTACTTCGTAAAGCCTTGAGCTCATCTCACCAATGAAGACAAACTGGTAAATGGCGCCCTGCTGCAAAGGCATCACAACAGGCATCTCATATTCGCTTTCCATGGTCATGGATGCTTCGCGAAGAACAGAAAAACCATCTTTTGCATACAATGCTTTCAGGCTGTCTGCCTGTTGCTGGATGTCGGGACTATTGCAGGATTTCTGCCGGATCACTTCCTGTGAATAGGCAGCAGTGCCGGACAAAAGGAGCAGGAAGCAAAGGATCTGGATGTTTTTCATGGTTGATCAGGTATCTGGTTATACTAAAATAGCCGAAATCGGCCAGGGCGCTAATTTACAGCCCATTTATCTGATATTGATATTGAACCCAGGTGTAGCAGGCTGGTTTACAGGTAGTTTAACAAGCTAACCGCCTCTTATATCAATAATTTTTTTAAAGGACCTTGGCTAAAACCGCTGCGGAACTAACCATAAACCCCAAACAAGAGACCATAAACTATAAACCAAAAACCATAAACATTATTAGGTGTTCTTATGAAAATGATACGCACTTGCCTGCTGCGTTGGCGTTACCACCAGGTCGTTGATGCAGACATGGGGTGGGAGACTTGCTGTATATAAAACAATGGAAGCAACATCGCCGGGACTCAAAGCCTTATAGCCTTCATAGACTTTCTTTGCTGTTTCGCTGTCGCCCTTGAACCGTACAAGTGAGAATTCTGTTTCGGCTGCACCGGGATGGATCGCCGTTACCTTGATGCCATGCCTGAGCAGTTCAATGCGCATGGCTTTATTCAGCGCGTCAACCGCATGCTTACTGGCACAGTACACATTACCGCGTTCGTATACTTCCTTGCCTGCAATGGAGCCGATGTTGATCACATGGCCTTTTTTTGCACGGATCATCATGGGTACTACCGCCCTGGAAACATACAGCAGGCCCTTTACATTGGTATCAAGCATGGTATCCCAGTCTTCAAGACTGGCTTCTTCAAACAGGTCACGGCCCAGGGCAAGACCTGCATTGTTCACCAGCACATCAATGGATTGCCATTGGGGAGGAAGGCTTTTGATACTGGCTTCAACAATCGCACGGTCGCGGACATCAAAAGGAAGGATGTATACTTCTGCACCGGAGGCAGTTTCTATTTCCTGCTTTAATTTTTGAAGCCTTTCTTTTCTTCTGCCATTGATGATCACGCGATAACCCTGTGCTGCAAATTGCCTTGCGCAGGCTTCACCAAATCCTGATGTTGCCCCTGTGATGAATACAGTCTTTTTCATGGACAGCGAAGATACGGGACAGCTCCAAAGGGTGGCAGGTGGAATATTTAATGACTAAAAAGCTGGTCTGCCATAAAGAAAAATCCCGGCTGCCAGAGGCAACCGGGATATTAAAAAATTATCAATTTATTTAGTATAAGACTTATACAAGCATTTAACCGCAAGTGCGCCAGGTAAACCCAAAGGATCCGCAAAGAAATTATCTTATCAGGGTTACTGTTCCTTTCGCTGTAACGGTCTTCCCTGTAAAGTCAGAGCCCTGCACGATCCATACAAACGTACCGCTTCCCTGTTCTTTACCGCCGATCCTTCCATCCCATCCATAACTGTTGATGCCTGAGCTGTAAACAAGCTGGCCCCAACGGTTATATACCCTGAAGTATTCAATCTTTGAAATACCCACTGCCACAAAATTAAAGCGGTCATTTCTTCCGTCACCATTGGGCGTAAAGGCTGAAGGCACAAAGATCTGCGGGTTGGTCTTGAACACACGCACCGTAACGCTGGCTGTATCCTCGCAACCTGCAGCGTTCTGCATACGAACCAGGTAGGTAATGTATTCGAAGCTGCCATCATATTTTCCAATAGGGGCATCAGAATTAGGATTGTTCAAACCTGTTGCGGGTGTCCATAAATATTCATCTCCGCCTGTTGCCTGGAGCTGCAATGGTTGCCCTACAACTACAGCAGTATCTCTACCTGCGGAAGGCATCATCTTGGGCAGCACTGTAACAATTACAGTATCACGGCCAGGCTTGGGACAACCAATGTTGTCAGTAACACTAAGCACATAGGAAGTGGTGCTGTTAGGTGTTGCAACCGGTGTCAGGCTCGTTGGATCACTTAGAGACCCGGAAGGCGACCAGGCAAATCCATTCCCTGTGATCTGTCCATGCAATTGTGCAATGGTATTAAAGCAAATTGTTGTATCAGGTCCGGCATTGGCAAAGGGATAAGGGACCAATGTTACAGTTACATTATCAGAAGTGTTACAGCCTCCGATGGTTGATGTAACCTGGTAAGTTGTGGTGGTTACCGGCAAGGCCAGCGGGTTGGAAATATTGGGATTGAATATGGTTGGCGCAGGACTCCATGCATACTGCAGGCCATCTCCCGATGCCCGCAGCCTGATGGTATCGGTGGCGCAAATGGTGGTATCAGGCATTACATTAAGGGTCACAAAATTCACAACACGCACTTTTACCGTTGCGGTATTCAAACAGCCATTGTCATTCAATGTAACCGTATAGTCTGTTGTTGCAGGTGGACTGACCGTTGGTGTTGCCGTATTGGGATTGGTGATGTTGGTACCGGGCGTCCAGCTGAAGGCCCCGTTACCAATGGCTTCAAGTTGCACCTGGTCACCCCGGCAGATCAGCGTATCACTGAAGCCTACATCAATTGGGGGCTTGTCAACAATGAGAATGTCTTTGAATACAGTATCAATACAACCCTTGCTGTTGGTGACAATGAACCTCACGTTCTTGGTGCCGACCTGATTATAAGTATAAGCAGGGTTCTGTAAAGTTGAATTGTCTGTGGTGGAATTAACATCGCCAAAGTCCCATTTCCATGTGTCCACAACGCCATACCTGGTATTGGTTGTATCCTGGAATTGAGTCGGCTTGTCAACGCAGATTCCTGAATGGGTAAAGCCAGGGAAAAAGCCAGGAAAGACTTTTACAATTGCTGAATCTTCACCGGCACACGGCGTTCCTTTATTGACAATTAACCTTAAAACATAAACTCCCGTATCCGCATAAGTAAATGTGGGAGTAGCAAGGTTGGAAGTATCGTTTGTTTGTCCCGCAACACCAAAGTCCCAGTAATAACTTAAAATTCCATTGTTGGTCTGGTTAAAAAAGGATTGAGTAAATCCATCGCAGGTGATCCATTCAGGGTCCAGAGTTGCCTGTATCGGGCTACAGGTACCCACCCTTATGTGCAGTTCCTTCCTGGAACTACTGATCTTGACACCTTCACGCCATTCATCAACGCATACGGTAACCACAAATTCTTCTTTCGGCTGTCCGCTGGTATTGCCCGGAGCTATACCCTTTATCAAACCTGTTCTCGGATCGATCGTAACACCTGAGCCAAGGGGAGAAGAGCCGTTATATGGGGAAGTATAATTGACAACCGGATATTGTAATGGATTGGTGCTGGTTGGTGCAGCTGCAGGATTGGGTGCGGCAGTACCCGGGCCTGTGCCGGAACTTCCCTGGCCACCACCGGACCATGCATCACAAAAATAATAACTCAGGCTGTCGGCATCTGGATCGGTGGCTGTAAAAGGAAACTCAAAATAACTTCCGCCGCAGATCACGATGTTGTCATTCACCTGGAATTGTGGGCTGCTGTTTTCTTCCGGATGGTTCAAACCAGCTGTTCCCGGAATCTTAACGGAATAGGTATTACCAACAGAGGCGGAGTTGGTAATGTTCATAATATTGCCGATGCGGCAGCAGCGCTGGTAAGAAACGATATAACCACCAGGCAAAGGCGTCAGTTCAATGCTGGGTAGTTCATATTCAACAATATAATAATAGCAGCCACGCTGGTCGCCACTGATGCATTCATCATCAATGTCTTTTGAGACGGTGTATTCCCTTGCAATGGAAACATTCGGGTTGGCCACCTGAGCATTGGTGGTAGCATTGAAAAAAGTAAATGTAATTGGATTGGTCAATTGACCTGAACTTGGTGGCGGAACACATTCCATATAGACCGTCAGCTTTACACTGTACCTTAATTTGGTAGGGTCATTCAATCCCGGTCCCAGGTAGGTATACGTAAAAAATCCACCCTTGATGTGGGCTGAAAAAGCACCAAAAGCAGAAAAAAGCAGGATGAGGACGAGTAAAGGTCTTTTCACAAGCTGTTATTAGTTATCAGTTAGGTGGAATTCAGTTAGGGTGAAATTAATAAAAACACGCCTGGAAAGGGCATTCCGGGACGAATTGTTGTGTTATTAACGTATGGTTTAAAGAAATATTTTGCCTCATATGTGTTTATTCAAGTGTTCCAGCAGGTTAGATCAGGTCCCTGATAACTCATTAATGCGCCTGCTGAACATATTGGACAAAGTCCACAAGTGTTTCGCTGCTTTTTTCCACTTCTTCCAGCATCCCCATATGACCCGAATTCTCAAGGAGCAGCACTTTGGATAATGCCGGCAGGTGGCATTGCTTTAGTCCATCCTCTATTGGAATGGCTGCATCGTGCCTTCCAAGTATGAATAAAACCGGGAGCTTTGTCTCTTTGAGTATATGGGTCCTGTCTGGGCGCTTGATCATGGCTTCATAATAGGCAATGAGCGCCTCCGTGGAAAAACCTTTGGATGCCTGTACCTGTTGTTCAACCAGTTGCGGACGGGCTTTTTTAGTTTCTTCAGAAAAGAGGTTAGGGGTAGCAGTCTTTAAAAATTCATCAGCACCGTGGTCCCTGATAAAGTCTATGCCTTTGCGCCGTGTTGCGATCTTTTCATCATTATCGGCGAATGCGGAAGAATGAAACAATCCGAACGCGCGCAAAAGGTTGCTGTATTTCTCGGCAAAGGCCAGTGTAATGTAACCACCCATGCTGTGCCCGATCATGATCACCGAATGCGGTGCTCTTTCCTTATAAAAGATCTCTGCGTTTTCGTGCACTATGATGGCTTGCACACAATCCGCCAGTCCTTCCATGCTCATGTCTACAGTCATCTCAGAACGGCCGCTTCCGGGCAGGTCCGGAACAATCAGCTTATGATCGGGGAATAAATGGATGATCCCATTCCAGACCCGGTTATCTTCTCCAAATCCATGAAGCAATACAATGGCAGGGCCTTCCCCTTGCACATCGTAAAAGATCTTCTTATCTCCGAACCGGATCTGCTTTTCTTTCATTTGTATGTTTTTTTGCGATGATCAGGCTGCGGTAACCGGCCAGGAAAACCAGTGCCAGTAAGGCTTCATTCAGGTTTTGTGGCAGGAACAACCAGCAAACAAGTAATGCGAAATATATCCAGAATGAAACAGTAAAATAAGTCCTTACCCATTGACGTCGGGACCTAACGAAAAAAGCCATAAATGCATGGGTGGGCAGAGCCCAAAGCAGGTTGTAGTTATTTTTGGTCATCAGGTGATCCGTTCCAAACCACATAAAAAGCAATAACAATCCTGAAAGGCCGAGAAAAAAGAATAAAACAAAATCCAGTATGGCCAATACGTTTCTTGTCCAACGGTTACCCGCATACGATAAAGCAACCATCAGGAAGATCAGTAATACAAAGGCAAATTGTGGCCTGAAGAGTGAATTCGTATTCAGAGGTGATGGAAGGTCAAGGATCTTTTGAGGCGGTGTCACCAGTTTGCTGTTACGGATCGAGGCGCTGTCCATGCCTTTCAACAGGTATTCCGGAAGGAACATGGCTTGCCGGTTAGATACTTTTTTGTCCAGTTTTGCACCCAGCAGGATATCAATTCCAAGCTTGCTCCAGTATTGACCGCCGCTATCAAGATAACTATGGATCAGGTCACGAAAGGTTGGTGTTTTCGCAGGAAGAATATTTTTAATGGCAACAGTCTGTCCGGCATGTTTAACAATCATGTCGCCAGCCCTTGTTGTGCAATTGTCAAAGAGAAAGTCATACCTGTAATACCGGTTAGGCTCTTGAGCATTGTGCATGAGTGCCTCATACAATTTTTGCTGATCCTCACAACTGGTTTGCAGAACCTGCTCCCAAACACTACGGCTTTCATACTGGTATTGCACCATGAAGTTTGGGAAATCTTCCACTGACAGGTAATACAAAAGCTTGCCCATGATGAACTGCGAATAAAATTCAGGGCTGAATTCAAAGGTGCCGTAATTAAAGACCAGGTCTGTTCCAGCAGCCCTGTTCTGTACCCGAATGGCCGTATGGCCAAAAGTGGAATAAAGCTCTTCACCCGGTGCACAGGTAAGAAGGGTGATCTTCAGGTTGCAGGTATCCTGCTGCGCTTTAGATGAAAGGAAAAAGATGCCGGCCAGGCATGTCAGGAAAAGAAGTTTTTTCAAAAAGGATTTTTGTGATGGCAAGATAACTAAAAACAAAAATTTGATTTCAATCCGTTTTTACCTGCGCAAAGCCTTATTTTTTTGATATAGCCTTTTCAAATTTCTTCTTACCTCTGCCACACGTTATGTGCACCAAGAAGCATTTTATTAGTTTTCAATATTCCCCAGCGTAGCCCTGCTTGTGCCTCACAATGATTTCCAAAGGCACCCTGCTTGTGTTCTCACAAGCAGCTTCGCTCTAGCCGCCCCTTCTTGTGTCCTCACAAGAAGCATAACAAATAAATTATTTTTAATTCTGTTCTATACCATTAACTCTCTACTCTTAAGTCTGCACTTTTAAGTCTGCCTTCCCTCGCTCTCTTTCTGTTTCTCGCACTCTGCTAATGCGGTTTTTTCTACTTTTTGTCTTGATACAAAAAGTAGAGCAAAAAGATCAAGGCCGGGTCTAATCGCTCCGCGTAGACCGGCCGGGCCACCGCACAACAGTCTTTCAATATGGGCAGCGACCATCACTTAAGAGTTCAGTCCTTCGTGATGAGGTGATGCTCACTACGGGTTTCATTATTATTATTACACGATTGGCCTTATTCGACTATACTGCAGGCGCTGAATTTTGTTGGCAGTCTTTTAATGTTCGAGTCTTTTCATTTAACCACAAAATGAGGCGCTGGAACAGTTCTGAAGTTCTTTGGGCTTATTGTTACAATAGGTGTTGAAGGTTGAAAGACTTAGATCCTACGCCTTCGGCTCAGGATGACAGGTCGGAGAGGGTTTAGCGAGACGGGAGTTGGCTTAAGCCTGAGAGGTTAAAAGAAAGCGAGGTTGAAAAAGAAAAAGCGAGTCTAAGGTAGAAAAGCTTTCATCCATCAGCTATCATCACTCCAATTCTTAAGTCTCTACTCTGAAGTCTACCCTCTTAAGTTTTTCTTCCTTTGCGTCTTTGCCTCCTCTGCGTCTTTGCGTGAAATCCATAAAAAACCTCCCTATTTTTACACACGATGAATGAGCAGGAGGACATCCGGGATCTTCAACGGCAGATCAATGAACTGGCTGCAGAATTGGGCGACAGCCAGCAGAAATTGCGTTCCCTGCAACAAAGGCTGAATACATTAACGGGCCTTAATTACCTACCTGAACAACACCAACAGGACAATCCTTCAATGACTCACCAGCATCCCGATGACCGGCATGAATGGACCTTTGAAAATTTCATCGGCCTGAGGGTCATCCACCTGATCGGAATTGTAGTGCTGGTGGTTGGACTTTCCCTTGGTGTGAAATATGCCATTGACCGTAACCTGATTTCGGAATATGCACGGATCGGCCTTGCCTATGGTGCAGGACTGGTCCTTTATTTATTATCATGGAAGTTGAAAAAAAACTATTCAGGATTCAGCGCCATTCTTTTTAGCGGGGCAATGGCTTCGCTGTACTTCACCACTTATGCGGCATTTGTTTATTACGGAATGATGTCGTTTGCACTTGCTTTTGCCCTTATGATCGGCCTTACCGTATTCTCTGTGTTCATGGCCCTGCGTTATAACAGGCAGGAGATTGCTTTACTGGGATTGGTAGGCGCCTATGGCATTCCTTTTCTGATCAGTGCCAATACAGGAAGGGTCGACCTTTTCTTTTCCTATATCTTTTTCATCAACCTTGCTGTTCTGTTTCTTTCCATCAAAAGAACATGGAAGATCGTGGGAAGGGCAGCACAGGCAATTACCTGGCTCTTATTCCTTGCCTGGAGTACCGGGTGGGGCGCAGCGGCTGCAAGGCAGCAGCCAGCGTGGGTTGGACCCGTTTTTATGATCGCTTTCTTTCTGTTATTTATGGCCATTGCATTTGCACCAAAGATCTTCCGCCGAGTTCCGATGAACCCGCATGATGTGCACCAGGTATGGCTCAACAATGTTGCGCTTTATGTGGCTGCGCTCTTTGTTTTTTCAATGCCTTTGCAGGAAAGATCTCTTGCAACACTGACCGGATTGTTTGCTTTTTTTGCAGCAGTTCAGACGTGGATCTTTTATTATTTCAGAGCAGAAGAAAAATACCTCCGCACCATACACCTGATCTATTCCCTGCTGCTGGCAGTGCTTTTTGTGGTCTTTGAATGGGAAGGCATCACGGTAACACTGCTTTGGTTGCTGATGGCCGTCCTGATCTTTACATGGGGTGTGGGGGCAAAGTCCATGGTGCTGAGGGTTTCAGGCATGGGCCTGATCGGGCTTACTTTATTGAAGCTGGTAGCGCTTGACAGCATGAGCTTTTCAACGGTGCAAAAGGTCATCGCTTACATCACCCTGGGAATCCTGTTGCTGGTTGTTTCTTTCTTTTATCAGAAATTCAGAAGCAAGCTGTTTGATGAAGGAATGGATGCCGGCACTTCCGGTCGCCGGTGATCGATATTATAAATTGCGTTATCCAGTCAATTTTGGAAGGAACCTGGCGTAAAGGTCGCGGCGGCGTTCCGGTGTAACGCCTCCCCATTGCTCCGCAAGAGGAGAAGGGGAGATCAGGGTTACCGTTTGAATGGTCCTTTGGTTTCCATTGCGGTCTGTAAACTCAAACTGCCTTTGACGGGGTCCAGTTTTTTGAATGATCCTCATAGAATTTAGCCGCTTTTCTTCTTTCAGCAACCTTAATGTGAGGCTTTCCGCGTTCACTTTCCCTGAACTGCTGGTAAAATATAGGGTGGTTAATAATGGTTGCTCGTCCAGGGTCTTCACCAGGAAATGGTTCAGTTCAATGTTCTGAAGCGCGGTATCCATGGCGCTGCCGCTGGTTTCGCAGGCGAAGATGGCATCTGAAAGACCCAGTCGTAGTTCATCAAGGAGATCAGTTCTTTGTTTGACAGCTTCTTCTGTTCGCTCATAGGAAAGGTTGCGGTGATAGATCTTTTCCATATCGGGCCAGAAATTATTATCCCTGCTGCCATAAAAGAAGTCCACATCGGTTGATCTGAAACCCTTGAATTTTTCGCGGATCAGGATGGAAGGGAAAGTGCCGATCACAAGGCCGGTCGCATTTTCCGGCGTATAAAGTCCATCCCTGATATACCTGTGTTCCACCCGCATGGCTTTTAGTGAGCAAAAGATAAACCAGCGTTAGTGCAATTGAGAATTCGAAAAACTGCTTTGAAAGTGAATGCTTAAGGCAAAGAAAAGAAAAGGAGGGTAGAAAAAGAAAAAGTTGAAGGAGAGGCCGCCTGGTTCTTGATAGGTATTGGATAAATGACTTACTGGACGGTGTTAGGATATTGGCTTTACTGTTCTGACGGCCTGTCCCTTTGTTCAACTTTCTAAGACAAAACTAGAACAACATCCAAGCGGGCACAAGAGCATTTATGCTGCTTTTTTTGAATTCGGTATTTTACAAATGCATGCGTATATTTACGAATCTGTAATAGGATGGATACGATAAAATGCTGATTCATAGCAATTTTCCAACGTATTCGTACTTTCCGCAGGTATAAATTACGTAGTAATACTATATCAAATACGACCGGATTTTACCAACTTGCATTCAGAATTGGTACGAAACCACAAAACTATATCCATTATGAAAAATCTTGACTCAGTGATCAAAGTTGCGATCGCAGACGATCACGCCCTCTTCCGGACAGGGGTTAAAACCTCTCTTTCCACCCGAAAAGACATTGAAATGGTGGCAGAGGCGGAAAACGGAATGCAGCTACTCAATCTCCTCAAACATATTAAGCCTGATGTGATCCTTCTGGATATCCAGATGCCGATCATGGATGGATACGCAACTTTACCCGAGATCAAGAAATTGCACCCGGATATGAAAGTGATCATGCTTTCCATGATCAACGACCCTTCCATGATCACCAGGATGATGGAGATCGGCGCCAATTCTTACCTGACCAAAGAATCCGATTCTGAAATGATCTACCAGGCCATCCGGACCTGTTTTGAATCTGAATTTTATTTTAACGATCTGACCAATAAAGCATTACTGAGTGGTTTGCGCATGAAAAAGCCAAACGACAACAGTGCTCCCGATGTTCAACTCAGCGAAAAGGAGATCACCATCCTGAAACTGATGTGCGAAGAGAAAAGCACAAAAGAGATCGCCGACATCGTTGACCTCAGTCCAAGGACCGTAGAGGCCATCCGTGACAAGCTTAAAACCAAGACCGGCGTTAAATCAATGGCTGGACTGGTAATGTATGCCGTCAAAGCCGGCATTGTAGAACAAGCCTGATGCTGATCGTAAGATATTTTGGAGCCATGAAGTGATTCATGGCTTTTTTTATTTCTTTAAATTAATTTAACCGTAAAGGACGCAAAGTTTGGGCTGTCGCTGCTTAAGTCCAACACAGGCAGCTTTGCCCTCACCCCTTCTTGAGTCCTCAAAAGCAGATTCGCTCTAGCCGCCCCTGCTTGTGTCCTCACAAGCAGCTTAAGGAATGAATCATCTTCCTCAATTTTATATTTTAATTCTAATATCCTAATTCTGCCTTTCCTCGCTCTCGCTCTGTTTCTCCGCACTCTGCTTATGCGGTCTTTTCTACTTTTTGTCTTGATACAAAAAGTAGAGCAAAAAGATCAAGGCCGGGTCTAATCGCTCCGCGTAGACCGGCCAGGCCACCGCACAACAGTCATTCATTACAGGTTTCGACCTTCACTAAAGTGTTCAGTCTTTCTGGGCTTTAATAAGCTCACTATTGGCTTAACCATTTCCTAATCCACAACTGGCCTTATTCGAGGATACTGCAGGCGCTGAATTTTGTTGGCAGTCTTTAGATGTAAGAATCATGTCATTCAACCACAAAATGAGGCGCTGGACCTTTTCTTAATTTCTTTGGGCTTATGGATACTATGGGCGTTGAAAGTTGAAGATTTAGATCCTACGCCTTCGGCTCAGGATGACAGGTCGCAGAGGTTCTATTGAGACAGGAGTTGGCTTAGGCCTTGGAGCATTCATAAATCATCACTTAACTTTCATCTATCCAGTCTCAACTATCCTATCTACTTTCCAGCTCTTAACTCTCTCATCTATAGTCTATCATCTGAAATCCCGAGAAACTCTTTCTATCATCACTCCACTTTAAGTCTGTATTCCCCGCGTCTTTGCCTTCTTTGCGTCTCTGCGTGAAATGCCTCTCTACGCAATTGAAAACAGTAAAAAATGATTGAACCTAAACAACCAGAAACAAGAAACCCCTACACTTCCTCCGTCTCTATCGGTCTCCGTTCCCCCACCTGCTGTCTCCACATGGCATAATACAATCCTTTCACCTGAATCAGTGCTGCATGGCTGCCGGTTTCAACAATGCGCCCTTTTTCCAGTACATAGATCACATCCGCATGCATAATGGTGGACAACCTGTGTGCGATCAGCACCGTGATCTGTTCACGGCTTAATGAAATATCGCGGATGGTATTGGTGATGTCTTCTTCCGTCAATGAATCAAGCGCAGAAGTTGCTTCATCAAAAATTAGCAGGCGCGGATGACGCAACAAGGCCCTTGCAATAGAGATCCTTTGTTTCTCTCCACCGGACAACTTCATTCCGCCTTCACCCAAAATCGTATCCAGACCTTTTTCTGAACGCGTCATCAGGTGCAGGCAGGCAGCCTTTCGAAGGGCTTCCACCATTTCTTCATCGGTGGCATCTGCCTTTACAAAAAGCAGGTTCTCCCTGATGGTGCCCGCGAACAACTGCGTATCCTGCGTTACAAAACCGATCTGCCTGCGCAGTTCATTGTAACGTATATTGGAAGAGAGCTGACCATTGAAATAGATCTCTCCGCCAACTGGTTTGTACAGGCCCACCAGTAGTTTTACAAGTGTGGATTTACCGGAACCTGAAGGGCCAACAAATGCAATGGTCTCCCCTGTCTTTACTTCAAAACTGATCCCGTCAATGGCATTGTGCTTCGCGGTCTTGTGATGGAATACAACATCTTCAAACCTGAGGTTATCCAGTTCTCCGATATCGAAAGGGTTTTCCGGCCTTAATTCAATTGGTTTCTTCATCAACTGGTCAAAGTTGTTGATGGATGCATCCACTTCGCGATACTGGATGATGATGTTGCCCACATCCTGCAGCGGACCGAAGATGGAAGTTGAAATGAATTGCATGGTGATCAGTTCACCCGTGGTAAGCACTTTGCGGAAGATGAGCCAGAGCAGGATAAATAAAATTGATTGGCGCAGCAGGTTCAATGTTGTTCCCTGTAAAAATGAAAGCGTTCGCACTTTTTTCACCTTCACCATTTCCAGGTCGAAGATCTTTTTTGTCTGTTCGCGCAGCCTGCGGATCTCGGGAAAAGTAAGTCCAAGGCTTTTCACCAGCTCAATGTTCCTGAGCGACTCGGTAATGACTCCTGACATCTGGTTGGTCTCCCGGTTGATACTTCTCTGTATTGTCTTGATCTTTTTGCTCAGTAGTCCTGTCAGCGATCCAAGAACAAGGATGCCGATAACAAACACTGGAATAAGCAGCCAGTTCTTGGTAACGGAATACCAGATGAGAAAACCAATGCCTACCAACGAGGAAAAAAGGATGTTGATGAAAGAGTTTACAAAACGCTCCGTATCATTTTTTACTTTCTGGAGGATGGAAAGTGTTTCACCGCTTCTTTGTTCTTCAAACTCCTGGAATGAAAGCCTAAGGGTTTGTTTAAGACCATCATTGAAGATCTGCATTCCGAACTTTTGGACAGCAAGGCGGGTGACATAATCCTGGAATGCCTTTGCAAGCCTTGCGGCCAGTGCCACCGCAACAGCAATACCCAGCCATCCCAGGATGCCCCGCACCAGTTCATCCTGGGAACGTGAACCTGGATTTGTTGCATAATCATCGATGATCTTTCCAAAGATCAGGGGATCCACGAGGTTCAGTAATTGTGCTACTGTAGCCAGTACAAGTGCAAGGAACACCAGTTTCCGCTGTGGCTGCAGGTACTTCCATAAAATGCGCATGGTGTATCCACAGGCAAAAAACAGACCTATCCTTCTTTCGATGGTTTTTGTCGTTGCCAAAAGACAGCTTTTCGATGATAAATGACCTTTGGAGGAGCATTTTTCCTCCATCTGCTGTTTGCCTTTGTATGGAGCATCGCCTCCGTCGCCTGTCTATTATCCCTTTTTCCGCTTTTTCAGCTATGTAGATTTATCCTGCAATCAATTAAAACCTCTGATATGAAAAAATTATTCGGCCTTTTGATCATGACAATGATCCTGACCATGTCAGGCTACATGGCACAGGCCCAGGACAGCAAGAGATCAAAAAATATTTCTTCTACCGGATTCTGGGTGATCGAATCCAATATAGATACACCTACATCTTCCACGATCTATTTTTATAACAACGACCAGGTAATGGTGTACCGGGAAAAAGTAGAAGGAAAAAGGATCAATGCCAGGCGCCCAAAAATTCAGAGGCGTTTGAAAGCAGTGCTGGAAGAAGCCATCGTGGCATGGGAAAAAGATCACCAACCGGAATATAACAGGCAACGTGTGATGCTTGCCTTAAAACATTAATATCTTTCTCTGAGCATTTCTACCGTCCTGGTCTTTTTGGACCGGGACCTTTTTTACGGCTAATTACGTATTGTAACTTTTGTCGATGAAAACCGTATTTATAGCGACAATCGGTAACCCTTGTCTTACAGATACAGCAAGCCTTGTGTAACTTAGATAGAACAATGGAGCGTTACCCCTTTATATTTTCTGATCAAAAAAATTACAGGATCAAGAGGCACCTGGCCTTCTGGACCAGCTGGTGGCTTTTCTCTTCCATCCTGTATTCTTTTTCGGGCCCGGCCATGAGGATTTCTTATGCGGAGCGGTTTCCCATATCGATGCTGGAATCCTTATTTTACCTGATTCCTCATATGTTCATGGCCTATACGCTCATGTACCTTGTAATACCGAAACTGATCGTAAAAGGAAAGTACCTGCAGAGTTTTTTTGCTGTGATCGCCTGCTTCATACTGGCTGCCGGCCTCTCTGCTTTTGTTGGCATGGTACTGGTGGCGCCCATTCGTAACACTTTCCTGGGAGGGAGATTGCAGTTGCCGCCTCACATCACCGAAATTAATTTTTTTCTCTCCCTGCTTGCAGGGCTTCGCGGAGGCATTACTGTAGGTGGACTGGCGGCAGCCATTAAATTAATGAAATACTGGTACCTTAAAGAACAGCGCAACCTCCAGTTACAAAAAGAAAATGTAGCAGCGCAGTTACAATTGCTCAAAGCGCAGGTACATCCCCATTTTCTTTTCAACACCATGAATAATATTTATTCCTACACCCAGGATACTTCGCCCGTTGCCTCCAGGCTGGTTACCGGTCTTTCAGACCTCCTCAGGTACATGCTGTATGAAGGCGCCCAACCGCAGGTCGCATTGGAAAAAGAACTGAAGATGATCCGTGATTACATCACACTTGAACAGGTCCGTTACGGGAATAAACTGGAGCTGACCATTGATTTTCCTGAGAGAACAGATGGCCTGACCATTGCGCCATTGATCCTGCTTCCTTTTGTTGAGAATTGCTTCAAGCATGGTACCAGTGATGTGCTGGAACATCCATGGATCAGCCTTAATGTCTCCCTGGATGGTAACATCATGAAAATGACACTCGTGAATGGCAAGCCTGAAAACTATGAATCACCAAAAGCATCTTCAGGGATCGGTATTCAAAATGTGCAGAAGCGGCTCCAGTTGCTTTATGAAAACAGGCACCAGCTAAGGATCGATAATGAAGAAGATGTTCATATAGTGAACTTGAAAATGGAGCTTGAACAGGCCCCTGCCCCTGTTAAAACCTTCACGCTTCAACCCATTGTTCATGCATGACCACAAGACCATAAGATGCCTTGTTGCCGATGATGAACCGCCTGCAAGGCAGATACTGAAACGTTACATCGAATCGGTTCCGATGCTGGAATTATCCGGCGAATGTTCAAATGCCATACATGTCATGACCTTTTTAAAAGAACAGCCGGTAGACCTTCTTTTCCTTGACATCAATATGCCCCAGTTAAAAGGAACCGAATTGCTGAAGATCCTGAAAAATCCTCCCAAAGTTATTTTCACAACGGCACATGCGGATTATGCTTTGGAAGGATATGAACTTGACGTGGTGGATTATCTTTTAAAACCAATTCAGTTTGACCGCTTTTTAAAAGCGGTTCAAAAAGCAACCCAGCTGACTGGATTTGCTTCAAGGTCCGAGCAGGAAATGCACATCAGCCCGGGCCTGCAGGAAGCTTTCGTTTACTTCCGTGCCGATCGTAAAATGGTGAAAGTAATGCTGCAGGATATCCTTTATATTGAAAGCATGAAAGACTACGCGAAAGTTGTGACAACCAGTGGACCCATCATCACAAAACAATCCATGACTGCACTTGAGGCCATGCTGCCGGAACATCTCTTTGTGCGAACACACCGCTCTTTTATTGTTTCGCTGCAGAAGATCAGGTCCTATACAAGTGAAGTGGTTGAAATAGACCGGGCGGAGATCCCGATCGGTAAACTATTCAGGCAGGGTGTGATGAAGGTACTTTCCTGATCAGCGCTTGAGGAAACGATTTCCTAAAAGTTTTTTCATTACATCTTCCTTCAGGTTACGGCTGATGGGAATGTGGTGACTGCCCATCCTGATCTCATTTCCTTCAATGCTTTCAACTTTTGACAGGGCAATGATGTAGGACTTATGCGTTTTGATGAACAGGTGCTCGGGCAGGTATTCTTCCACTGAATGAAATGTGAGGTAGGTAATGTGTTTCCTTTCTTTTGTATGGATCAGCACATAATTCTGAAGGGCTTCCACAAACAGCACATCATCATAAAAGATCCTTACCAGTTTATTGTCCGACTTGATGAAAAAATGGTCCTGGTCCTCCGGTTTTTCTTCGGCAGCATTTTTTTCCTGATGTTTAGTGCTTTTCTTTCCTATAACTTTATTTGCTTCATTATGATTTCTTAATTCATAATATTCCTTTGCCCGTAGAGCGGCTTTCAGGAAGCGGTCGAATGACACAGGCTTTGCCAGGTAATCCAGTGCATTCAGGTCGAAGCCTTCGAGTGCATACTGCGGGTAGGCGGTGGTAAAGATGACCGGTGGAGCATTTTTTAATGTTTTGAAATAGTCAAGCCCTGTGATCCTGGGCATTTGTATATCAAGAAAAAGCAGGTGAACCATACCGGTAGCAATGAGGTCTGTGGCTTTCAGCGCCTGGTCATATTCGCCCGACAGGTGAAGGAAATCTACATCCCCAATGTATTCCGACAGGCCTTTGCGTGCCAGCGGCTCGTCGTCTATGATGATGCAGTTCAGTTTCATGAACCATGGATTGAAAGGGTGAGCTCAATGCCAAACCAGCCTTCTTTTTCCGTAACAAGCAGGCGATGCTTTCCCGGGTACAGCAATGCCAGTCTTTTTTGCACATTAACCAGCCCGATGCCTCCTGCCTCCGGGTGGCTTGAAGGTGATCTTCCTTCTGTTGTATTGAATACAGAGAAATGCATGCTTCCATTACTTCGGCTGATATCAATGGTCACTTCATTTGCATGGTGACTGTAATGCGAAAGGTGCTTGAACGAATTTTCAACAAAAGGGATCAGCAGCAATGGTTCTATGCTGAAGCTTCCTACTTCCGGCCTGCAGTTGAATTTGACCGTACTGTTTTCATTCAGGCGCAGGCGTTGAAGATCCACGTAATCTTTCAGGTAGCCGATCTCTTTTTCAACAGGAATTTTTTCACCGTTGCATTCATACAACTGGTAACGCAGCATGTCGGAAAACTTATGCAAAGCAGCCCTTGCATTGGTATTGTTCTTATCGATCAGGAAGTAAACGGCATTCAGTGAATTGAACAGGAAGTGTGGGTTGATCTGTGATTTCAAAAAGTTCAGTTCAGCTTCCGCTTTTTCACGGGCCACTTCGGCCAGTCTTTTTTGTATGCGCGTATGATCCATGGCAAGTTTCACAGCAACGCCTGCGGTCACGAGGAAAAAATGCGGGATCACATTGTCGTAAACGCGCAGCTTCAGGTTATCCCAAAGCCCGGACAGGATTGGGGCGTTGAGCACTTCGCCGATAAGGAACATTTTAAGCGTGCTGCTGGCCAGCACCATCATGATGAATGCAAGGGCAAACGAAAAGTATCTTTTCCTGTACAGGAGGGCAGGAAGTAAAACATAATTGGCAACATAGATCATAATGGCCAGGTCGGCTGTTTTGATCAGGGTAACCAGTGCCGCTTTTTGCGAGGTTGAATAATCCTGGTAACGCAGGTAGTACCAGACCAGGCCTACGGCCAGCCAGAAAGCCAGGTGATCCAGTTTAAATCGTCTCAGGTAGGTGGTCCACTTCATGCGGTGAATTAAATCTACAAATAAGTTTTATCATCGCTTTGCGATGACGTTTATGGTTTCAGGTTTGTGGTTTCTGGTTCTTTGCGGTGAGCTACGCAATTGCAATTAAAATATCACTGAAACCCATCAACAACCAAAAACCAAAAACAATAAACCAAAAACAGCTGCTGTCTCACGTTTCACGCATCAGAACAATATTCCTGACAACAACCTGCCTGCCCTCTTCATATACCGGCTGCACAACGCCATTACCCCCACGCTTTTGAAAACGTTTGATCATTGCTGGATTCAGGATGGGATCATCCGCGAAATGGAAATCATCGATCCAGTATGGATCTTTCTCAGGTTCTTTCATGATGACATGAATATGCTGCGGATTATCTCCACCGGGATAGGCTCCGGGTCTAAGCGTGTAGAACCGGTACTGTCCTGCCTTGTTGGTCTTGACCCATCCCCGCAGATAACCATGCCGCACACCCCATCCCTTTTCATCCCCTTTTACCGGGTACCTCCCGGTCTGGTCTGTATGATAGATGTAGATCACAACATCTCCTGCGGGAGTTTTGCCATCCGGTTTGTAGACCACCCCTTTTATTTCCAGGTTAGGACCCTTTGTATTAAAATCAGGAAGGGTATCAACATGACGAAGGTTTACAAATGGCGACATGCTTTCGAATATGGCTTCGCATCCTTCACACACTGGAGCGCCCTGGCCGCTGCCGGAAATTTCATTTTGCGATTTGCCTGATGTGCAGGCCGAAATTGTCAGGATGCACAAGAATAGCACTGGCTGGAATTTTTTCATAAAACTGCTTTCAACAAATCTTGAAAACATAAAAGGTTCCTGCAAAAAACTTACACAACCGGGAGCTTCTGCTTGATGAAAGACAGGACCGTAAGGCGTGAGACGGGAGATATGAGACGTGAGGCCTGAACGCGGGAGACGTCTGATGTTTATGGTTTATAGTCTATGGTTTATGGTTGTTGACGGGTGCCGGTATTTTCTTATTTGCAAATGGCTTAGTTAACCGCAAAGAGCGCAAAGACCGCTAAGAAAACGCAAAGAAAATACACAAAAATCTTTGCGGCTCTTTGCGTCCTTTGCGGTTAATGTTTGTTCTACGCAAAGGGAATCAAAAAGGACTGGTCGAGTCTAAAGAACCATAAACCATAGACCAGCAACCATAAACCCGCCTACGCTAAAGCTTCGGCGGGCAGGCGTCAATCGCTAGCGATTGACATATTCACTTCCTCCATAGTAGGGGCAGTGGTTCCGATCTTCATCAGGAAATCAAAGAGGTTTACGCCTGTGGCCACCTGCAGTTTCTTTCGGAGGCGATAGCGGCTGATCTCAACGCCCCGCACGGAGATGTTCATCAGCTGGGCGATCTCTTTGGTGGAAAGGTTCATACGCAGGTAAGCACACAACTTCAATTCGTTTGGACTCAGATTGGGATGCTGCTTTTTGAGTGCAACCAGGAAGTCGCTGTGAACTTTATCAAAGTGATGGGCGAATTGTTCCCAGTCGGCATCCATCTTGTCTTCTTCATTAAGAATGCGGATGATCTTTTTAAAATCTTCTGCGGTCTTTTCATTTTCCGCGTATTTTTTCAACCGCATCAGTTCTTCCTTGATCCTCGAGAGTAATTCACCCTTCTGTACCAGGTGCATGGCGCTCGAAGCTAGCTCCGTATTCTTGTGGTGGATCTCAGACTCGAGCTTTTCATTTCTCAGCTTCACGATCTGCTTTTCCGATTTCTCAAGTTCCAGCTGGTGCAGGTACAACAAACGCTTTTGTTCTTCTTCGTGTTTGATCTGCTGCCTGTGGAAGCGTGCCTGCTGTCTTTTAAAAAGAAACCAGGCAAATCCAAAGAGCAGGAAAGCATAAAAGGTATAGGCCCAATAGGTCTGGTACCATGGAGGCAGCACAACAAAAGTAAAGTTGTTGATCTCGGATTCATTACCAACTGTATTGCGCGCTTTTACCTGAAAAGTGTAGGTGCCCGCAGGCAGGTTGGTATAATCCTTTTCCGTTTTCCTGGACCATTCAGACCATGCTTTGTTGAATCCCTGAAGGCGGTAGCTGTATTCCACATTGGACTGCTGTCCGAATAACGTTGAAGAGTATTCGAAATGAAAGGAGTTCCAGTTATGACTGATCTCAGGAATGGCATGCCGGGATTGAACGCCCGCTTCATTCACTTCACCATAATAACCTCCAAACAAAAGACTGTCCGAGCGGCCGATTGCCCTTACCTGTCTTAGCTGCACCTGCACCCTGTATTGATTGTGCTTGTACCGGTTAAAATTGATATGATAAAATCCTTTTTCCGCTCCCAGGAAAATATTTTCCTGGTCATATGGATAAATGTGCTCAAAGCCGCTGACCATTTTATTATTCAATTCGGGCAGATAGATCAATTTGGGTTTGGGCCCGCTGAAATCTACCACTCCCAGTTTTTTTCCGGTAATGAACCAAAGGTTACCTGAAGGATCTTCCTTCAGATACCTTACCGGGATCTTTTCAAAAAAATGCCCGAAGTAGGCGGAAGGCTCAAACCTGTCCTTTGCATTGTTGTACTCATAAATGCCATGTTCTGTAGTGAACACAATGCGGTTCTTTACCTTGTATACATAGTTATCATTAGCAGACAGCAAACCATGAAGGTTCCCGTATAGTTTCGCCACTGTATCGCCAGCAGACAGGTCTATTTTATAAATGCCCTTGTAGGGATGGGCTACCCAGATCACCCCATTGTCTACCGTCACGAAACGCGATGATTCAAAATTAATACTGGTGGCTTTTTCAAATTTTTCCTTTGCCGTATTAAAAATGGAAACCCCGTAATAAGTGCCTGTTACCATCTTTTTGGATGGCAGAACATTTTCAAGGGGCAGGAACATCCAGTAACCGGCCGATTTATCCAACTGGGTGGCAGTACCGCCCTGGATGCTGAATGCTCCTTCATGGTGGCCGGCCAGCAATTGTTCGTTGACCTGTGACAGGTTCCAGACCTGCCCTTTGGTGTTGGTAACGGATTCAAACCTTCCCTTGGCAAAACTCAGATCCCCGCTCTTTTGAATCGGGACATGGTAAAGGCCATCCGAGGTTCCAAGGTAAAGGCGGTCCCTGAAGATCATGGAGGCATAGCCCGACCCGTCATTCTGAACATCCGGGTAAACATGCTTTATGGCGTTATTATAAGCCACGTAATCAATTCCATTATCCAGGCCAAGCCAGATATTACGGTCACGATCCAGGAAAACGCTCCTGATGTTATTGTTCTGAAGTCCTTCCAGCCGTGAAAAGCCCTGGACCAGCTGGCCTTTGTTATCTATAATATAGCAACCATTAAGACTGGTGGCCAGCACTGTATGACCTGAACCAATGGATGCAGATTCATAAATATGCATGGGTGCGATCCCGTCCAGGTCCCTGCTTTGGAACCTGGATACAGTAGTGCCTGTCAGGAAGTACACGCCATGTTTAAATGTAGTGATCAGGGTAGTATCCTTACCAAAAGGCGTTACAGAAGTTATCAGCGATCCTTCTGGCAGGGCTGACCTGGTAATGAAGGGTTTCCAGGTACCATTGTCAAAAGTCAGCAAGCCTTTTTCGTGTTCCTGGGCATAGAGCCTGCCGCCACTCTGTCCCATAAAACGCCAGTCAGAACTGGGATATACGGCTACCCTGGTACCATTCAGGTGTATGATGCGGTTGCTGGCCCTGAAAAACAACTGATTTTGGAAATTGATCACATTCCATACGTCGGCAAAACTCCTATCCTTTTCCGGAACAAGGTGCTTTAAGGAATGATAGGCAAGCCTTCCCTGTGCATCCGGGGAAAAATAGCCGATCTCGGATTGACCACCGATATAGATCCTGTTATCAGGCCCTATCTCCAGTGACCGCACATTGGTGCGGTTTGGAAGGGGATAGATCTTCCAGTAAATACCATCAAAGCTCAGCAGTCCCTCATTATTGGCAAAGTAAAGAACGCCATTCCGGTCCTGCTTGATGTCCCAGTTTTGTGTAGCGGCGCTGTATCCTTGTTTGGTGTAATTGACAATTTCGGGCAGGGCAATAGTATTTTGACCCCTTGATGAGGTAAAAAGAGCCGTCAGAAGCAGTAAAAAAATCAGCCGGAGGTTCATCTGCAAATCCAAGTTAGTGTGAAAGCCCGAAATGTAACCATGAAGTAGTCATGAAGTACAAATAAGGCTGAAAATAAGGGGTTTTAGCGGGTATGATGTAGTAATGATGTAGTATTTTTTTCTAGAGTTGAGCAACAAGGAAATATTTTTAACTGTCTTCTAACAACGAATTGATTTGCTCACAAAAATTTAATGCTTGCGTATGAAATTGAAATCTGCTTGGCTGCTTTGCACATTTCTTATGCTCCAGTGTTTCCTTGTGGAAGCATTTGGGCAGGGACCAGTTACCGGTAAGGTAACGTCCAGATCGGGAGACGCCCTGCCTGGCGCTACGGTCACCGTTAAAGGCACAACGACAGCGACTGTCACGGATGCCAACGGAAACTTTACCATTAATGCTTCAAGAGGTTCAGTTCTGCTGGTGACTTACCAGGGAATGACCGATCAGGAACTTACCGTAGATGACACCGGAACTTTGAACTTTCAGCTGACTGAAAGGTCAGGCTCCCTGAATGAAGTAGTGGTTGTTGGTTATGGCACACAAAGAAGAAGGACCCTGACCACTTCAATCTCTACAGTAAAAGCGGACGATCTTGAGGGTATGCCGGTCATGAGGGTCGAACAAGCCCTGCAGGGCCGTGCTTCAGGTCTGACCATTGCTGCTGCTTCCGGTCAGCCTGGTGCTGGCGCAACTGTAAGGGTAAGAGGTACCACATCTATTAATAACAGTGATCCGCTGGTGGTTGTGGATGGCGTTCCGCTTGATGGTGGATACGACTACCTCAACCCAAATGATATTGAATCTATTGATGTACTGAAAGATGCGGCCTCGGCAGCTATTTACGGCGCACGTGCAGCCAATGGCGTTATCCTGGTTACCACAAAAAAAGGTAGCAGGTCCGCCATCCGGGTTTCTTACAATGCCTATTATGGTACACAGGCACCTGCCAGGAAACTGGACCTGCTGAATGCTACCGAATATGCCACCCTTCGTAACGAAGCTTCCGTTGCAAGTGGTGGCCCGATCCTTTTCACCAATCCACAGGCATTGGGAGAAGGAACCGACTGGCAAAAAGCGATCTTTAATAACGATGCCCGCATCCAAAGCCATGATGTAAGTCTTTCCGGTGGTAGCGAGCGCTCTACTTTCTATGCATCATTTGGTTATTTCGACCAGGATGGTATTGTTGCCACGGAGATCTCTAACTACAGAAGGTTCACCGTGCGATTCAACTCAACTCATAAGATCAAAAGCTGGCTGAACTTTGGTAATACGCTTGGTTACACCCGCACCAAAGCGCAGGGCGTTGGTAATACCAACAGCGAATTTGGCGGGCCATTGAGTTCTGCCATCAACCTGGACCCAATCACACCGGTGATCATTACAGACCCATCCATTGCTAATGCGCCTCCCTACAGCAACCAGCCAGTAGTTAGAGATGCCATTGGCAATCCTTATGGCATTTCACAGTATGTTGGCCAGGAAATGACCAACCCGCTGGCTTATATCAACACCCGCCTGGGTAACTACGGCGCTGCTGATAACCTGGTTGGAAACGTTTATGTTGAGATTGAACCGATCAAAGGTCTGAAGGTGCGTTCCAATGTAGGAGCCAAGCTGGCCTATTATGGTGGCGAGGCTTTCAACGGAATTTATTTCCTGAATGCCTCTACCGGCCGCACCAACACAGAGTTCTTCCGCGAGAACAACAACGTGGTGATCTGGAACGTGGAAAATACAGCTAACTATAACCGTGCTTTCGGATCTCATAACCTTGGATTACTGCTTGGACAAAGCGCCCAGAGAAACTTCGCAAGAGGTTTGAATGGCGTTTACCAGAATATCCCTGCCAAAAATTTCGAGGAAGCTTCCATGAACTTCAGCCTTGCCGCAGCTAACAGGATCGCCGGTGGCTGGGAAAGTGAATACACATTAAGTTCTTATTTCGGACGTTTGAACTATAATTTCAAAGAGAAATACCTGTTGCAGGCCATTCTGAGGGCTGATGGTTCCGCCCGCTTCGGTTCTAACAACAAGTATGGTTATTTCCCTTCTGTATCTGCAGGATGGGTTGCTTCAAGCGAAGATTTCTTCCCTCAGGGCAGCAGCAACCCGGTCAGCTTCCTGAAGATCCGCGGATCTTATGGTGTTACAGGTAATGACCAGATCCCCAATTTCGCTTACGTGTCAACCATTGGTGGTGGCCGTAACTATACATTCGGAAATGATCAGCTGACCATTGGTAACAGCCCTAACGCGCCAGCCAATCCGGACCTGAGGTGGGAAGAGACCACTTCATCTAATATTGGCCTGGATGCAACCCTTTTCAGAAACTTCACACTAACATTTGATGTGTGGAAAAAGAAAACCTCGGGCATGTTGCTGGCTGTAGTGCTTCCAGCTTATGTTGGATCTACTGGCAACCCGCTGGGTAACGTAGCCGATATGGAAAATAAAGGCTTCGACCTTGAACTGGGTTATGGCAGAAAGCTTGGTGGATTTGATTTCTCCATCAGGGGTAATGTATCGCACCTGAAAAATGAAGTGACCTGGCTGGGCGCTGACAAGAAGTTCCTTGAAGGAGCAGGCTTCCAGGCAAGCACTTATTCTATCGGCCGTACACAGGTTGGACACGCTATCGGTTCTTTCTATGGCTTCCAGACTCAGGGAATATTCCAGAATACAGCTGAAGTGAACAGCTACGTGAATAAGCAGGGTGGACTGATCCAGCCGAATGCCCGTCCCGGTGACTTCCGTTACGCGGACCTGAACGATGATGGTCTGATTGACGCAGCTGACCGCACATTCATTGGTGACCCAACACCGGACTGGTCTTATGGGTTCACTGCCAATGCAGCTTTTATGGGCTTTGATGTTGTATTGTTTGGACAGGGTGTTGCCGGAAACCAGATCTTCCAGGGTCTGCGCCGCCTGGACATTCCTTCAGCTAACTGGTCAACAAAAGCTTTGGGCCGCTGGACCGGAGAAGGAACTTCAAACACTTTTCCAAGACTTGTAGCAGGTGATCCTAATAAGAATTTCAGCAATCCTTCTTCCTTTTACCTGGAGGACGGTGATTATTTCCGCATCAAAACACTGCAGGTAGGCTATTCGCTTCCTGGCAGCGTAATTAACAGGATCGGCGTTCAAAGGTTAAGGGTTTACCTGAGTGGGTTTAACCTTGTAACTTTCACCAATTACACTGGTTATGATCCTGAGATCGGCGGTGGCAGCTATGGCATCGACCGTGGTTTCTATCCTCAGGCAAGATCATTCCAGGCAGGCGTTAACCTTACTTTCTAATTGAAAAAGATTCAGACATGAAAAGAACACATTTAAAATATTTGGCTCTTGCAACACTAAGCCTTCAATTGCTTGGGGGTTGTAAAAAAGATTTCCTTGAGCTTCAGCCCAGGGGAACAGACCTTGAAACAAATTATTACCAGAATCCGGCCCAGGCTTTTGCCGGACTGGTATCTGTTTACGATCCGCTTGGAATGGAAGCCGCAGGTACCTATGCCAACAGGCTTGGACCATTGAACGCAGCTTCTGATGATGCGTATGCCGGCGGTGGCGGACCAACAGATATGAACACCTGGCAGGTATGGAACAACTACACCCTTGATCCTGCAGTAGGACCTCAGGGTGAATTCTGGACAAGGAACTTCACAGGAGTTGCAAGGGCAAACCTGCTCCTCACCAAACTTCCAAATGTTCCAGGTCTCAGTGATGCTTTAAAGAACCGTTATACGGCTGAAACAAAATTCCTGAGAGCTTATTACTATTTTGACCTTGTACGTTTATTCAAAAATGTTCCATTGTTCACTGCACCGGTTCCCATTAACGATGTACTGACGCAGCGCCAGGCAAGTCCCGCTGCTGTTTACGCACAGATTGAAGCAGACCTGAATGCAGCAATTCCTAATCTTCCCGCAACCATTCCTCCATCAGAGAATGGACGCGTAACCCAGGGTGCAGCAAAAGCTTTATTGGGTAAGGTGATCATTTACCAGAATGTGAACAGCAGGATGCTGGAAGCAGCAAACATCCTGGAAGATGTAAACAAACCAGGTAACATTTACGGATACGGCCTGTTGCCAAACTATGGCGATATCTTCCGTCCGGATAACAAATTCCATAGCGAATCCATTTTTGAGATCGTGCACACTTCAACAGCGAATAACGGCTGGGGAAACTGGCCAAACTTCGAAGGCAATGTTGCGGTACAGATGTTTGGTGCAAGGGCTTACGTTGGACCGATCTATGAATCAGGATGGGGTTTTAACCCGCTGACACCAAGCCTTGTGACAGCGCTCAGGGGCGATCCACGCTATCCGCACACTGTAGCCAACATTGATAGTTTAAAGCAGATCGGCCAGGCAACGTATGAATTAGGTTACCAGAACACCGGGTACTTTATCCAGAAATATGCTCCGCAGAAAAGATGGAAGTCAACCGGCGGCGGCAACTATGAATTGAATTATCCAAACGACGTGATCGATATCAGGCTTGCAGATACTTACCTTCTAGAAGCGGAAGCATTGCTGAGGGGTGGTGGTGATGTAAGCAAGGCTGGATTTTACCTGAATGCAGTGCGTGCAAGGGTTGGTTTAGGACCTGTTGCTGCTACATTGGACAATGTTTATAACGAGCGCAGGCTGGAATTGGCAACAGAAGGTCACCGCTGGTTTGACCTGGTACGTACAGGAAGGGCCGCAACGGTGCTGGCTTCAAAAGGCTTCCAGGCCGGTAAGCATGAAATACTGCCAATACCACTTACTGAAATGAACAACACCGCTCTGGTACAAAATCCTAACTATTAATACATCAATCTTTCAATAATGGCTTCATTCATTTTAAATATCAAGCGCTACACATTTTTAGCAGCTGTTGTAGTGGCGGCCAGCATTTCTGGTTGTACACCTGATCAACACGATAAGGATCTGGGCACACCACCCGATGCTTCCTTTACTACTTCTGAAATAACCGGCAGGGTGAATACTTACCTCCTGACCAGTACAACACCTGGTGCTTTCCATTTCCGCTGGGATAATGGAGATGGATCAGGTTTCCGTGAAGGAAAAGCGGTTGATACTGCTTACTTCCCCGAAAGAGGAACTTATACTGTAAAACTGATTGTGCTGGGCGCTGGTGGTTATGATACCACTTCACGCGTGATCAACGTTGCTGCTGATGATCCAAATGGATGTGCAGGAGCCAAAGCTTTACTGACGGGTTGCAGCAGCAAGACCTGGGTGCTTGAACAACCAGGCGCCGGCGCACTTTGGGTAGGCGATCCGAATGGTGGTCAGTGGTGGTCCAACTCCGCTGCTGAGGTCAATCATGTAGAACGTACCTGTCTTTTTAACGACCGCTATACTTTCAGCAAGAACGGTTCATTTGTTTTCGATGACCTGGGCGATTTCCGCGTAGATGATGAGGGTGGTAATCCATGGCCAACCAATATTGGTCTTCCCATCGGATGTCATGCAACAACTTCCATCCCTGCACAATACAGGGCGTGGGGTTCAGGAAACCATACGTTCAGGATCATTGGCGGTAACAAACTCCAGGTGATCGGTACCGGTGCACACCTTGGTTTGTACAAAGCGGGTGAGAATGGTACGATCGCTGCTCCTGAAGCTTCAAATACTTATGACATTCTTGAGCTAACTGCAACCAGGATGGTCGTAAGAAAAATGTATAGCTGGGGACAATGGCGCTTTACTTTCAAAGCAATTTAACCTCATAGCATAGCAGGGGAAAATACCTTTCCCTGCTATCTTCTCTACCTGAGCATACCAGCAACAGTGCCGGTAAGGATTGTTGCGTACTATAAAAAAGTTTATTTCTCGCAGATTCAGACAAGCAATCGAAAGGGTGGCCATATTTACCATTCCTGGTTGAATTTCAACCACCCTTTATTTTTCATCAAACAATTTCGGTATGCGTTTTAGCAACATGATATGGTTATGCCTGTTCATCACTGTACAAAGCAGCGCCCAGGGCTTTTTGAAAGCAAGTGGCGGCAAGATCGTGGATGGCTCCAACCGTGAAGTATTGCTGAGAGGTATGGGACTTGGCGGCTGGATGTTGCAGGAACCTTACATGTTGCAGCTTTCAGGAACTGCCATCGCACAGCACGACATCAAACAAAAGATCACAGAAGCAGTAGGTGCTGAACGCGCTGCTAAATTTTACGAAGCATGGCTGGCGAATCATTGCCGCAAATCAGATATTGATTCAATGGCGGCATGGGGATTTAACTCGGTACGCCTGCCCATGCATTATAATCTTTTTACCCTTCCACTTGAAATGGAACCTGATTCAACCAGGAACACCTGGCTGGAAAAAGGCTTCATCATGACAGATAGTTTACTGAGCTGGTGCCAAGCAAACCGGATCTACCTGATACTTGACCTGCATGCAGCGCCAGGCGGACAGGGTAACGACAATGCGATCTCTGACCGTGATCCAAAAAAGCCTTCTCTCTGGCAAAGTGCAGCCAACCAGCAGAAAACTGTTGAACTATGGAGAAAGCTGGCAGAACGTTACGCCAATGAACCCTGGATCGGGGGGTATGACCTGATCAACGAAACGAACTGGGGTTTTACGGATCCTGCAGATAAGAATGGCTGTGCAGAAAAAGAGAATATTCCACTGAAGCAGTTGCTGACGCGGATCACTTCAGCTATCAGGGAAGTGGACAAAAACCATATCATCTACCTGGAAGCAAATTGCTGGGCCAATAATTACAATGGCATCTTTCCTTTATGGGATAACAACATGGTGGTGAGCTTTCACAAATACTGGAATCCGAATGACCAGGCATCCATTCAGAAATTCATCGACATCAGGAAACAATACAATGTACCGGTGTGGATGGGAGAATCGGGTGAGAATTCAAATGTCTGGTTCACTGATGCCATTGGATTGCTTGAAAAAAATGACATCGGGTGGGCCTGGTGGCCATTAAAGAAACTGGGATTCAACAATCCCATGCAGGTAAAAAACAACGAAGGTTATCAGCGCCTGCAGCAATACTGGAAAACAAAACAAAATAAACCTTCGGAGGAGGAAGCCTTTGCAGCACTCATGCAGCTGGCTGAAGACCTGAAGACGGAAAATAATACCATGCATAAAGATGTTGTGGATGCCATGTTCAGGCAACATACATCAGACCGGACGGTCCCTTTCAGCAACCATGTTATTAATGAACAGGCAACAGTGTACGCTACAGATTATGACCTTGGGAAAAAAGGGTTCGCTTATGCCGACAATGACGATGCTACTTATCACGTGGCAACCGGTAAACATGTGGCCTGGAATAAGGGACATGTTTACAGGAACGATGGCGTGGACATTCAGCCCTGCACAGACAGCATCACCAACGGGTTTAATGTAGGCTGGACCGAAAAAGGCGAGTGGCTGCAATACACCATTCTGGTAGAAAAGGCAGGCAAATTTGATCTTCATATCCGTGCCGCTTCATCTGACAGTTCGGGTGCCATTCAATTAATGTTCAACGGCGTTCCATTCAAACAGGTCACATTGCCTGTAACAGGCGGATCCCAGAGATGGACCACACTTGTGGTAAAGGATGTTCCATTGGCCAAAGGCAGCAATCGCTTCAGGGTACTGGTGATAAAAGGCGGAGCCAATCTTAATTATTTTCAATTCTTTCCAAAAGGAAAGGCAAACAAATCTTCCATTGCAAAACGATCATTTTAATCCCTTATGATACATACAATTTATAAAAGGCTTTTTGTGTTGGGTGCGCTACTGGTGATGTGTGCTGGCTTAAAAGCTCAAACGAATACATCGGTCGAAGCAAAGATTGAATCCTTGATCAGGAAAATGACACTTGAAGAAAAAGTGAACATGCTGCATGGCACCTCTTCATTTGCATCAGGAGGCGTACCGAGACTGAAGATCCCGGGGTTCGTTACTTCAGACGGACCGCATGGTGTACGGCTTGAACATGGCAATGATTATGTTCCTGATCCCAACATGGCAGATTCTGGTACTTACCTTCCGGTTGGGGTTTGTCTTGCCGCTACATGGAATCCGAAGCTTGGATATGAATTTGGGAAAGTGCTTGGAAGCGAAGCTGCATTTCGTGGCAAGGATGTGATCCTTGGACCCGGCATCAACATCATCCGGTCTCCATTGAACGGCCGCAACTTTGAATACCAGAGCGAGGATCCATACCTGGTATCAAGACTTGCCGTTGGTTACATCAGGGGTGTACAGGACCAGGGAGTATCTGCATGTGTGAAGCACTATGCAGCAAACAACCAGGAAACAAGACGATTTACCATCAATGTTGAAATGAGTGAGCGTGCCTTGCGCGAGATCTACCTTCCCGGATTTAAAGCTGCCGTTAAAGAAGCGGACGTGAATACCCTCATGGGCGCTTACAATAAATTCCGCGGCGAATGGGCATCGCACAACCATTACCTGCTGAACAAGATCCTGAAAGAAGAGTGGGGGTTCAAAGGACTTGTGATGAGCGACTGGAATGCGGTGCACTCCACTTCACAGGCAATCTGGAACGGTACCGACCTTGAGATGGGTACAGACCTTAGTATGGGTCCGAGGCCTGATTACAGCAAATATTTTTTAGGAGATACAGTTGTCAACCTGGTCAGAAGCGGTAAGGTTCCGGAATACATCATTGACGAAAAAGTAAGAAGGCTGCTTCGCGTGATGTACAAGACCAACATGATCGAAGGAAAGCGCAAGCCGGGTGCTTATAATACAAAGGAACACCAGCAGACAGCCGCCAGGGTTGCGGAAGAAGGCATTGTATTGCTGAAGAACGAAAATAATATGCTGCCTTTGAATAAGGATCGCGTGAAAACCATAGCAGTCATCGGCTTCAATGCAGAGCGCAAGCAATCGCTAGGAGGCGGCAGCTCACAGGTGAAAGCCTTTTACGAGATCACGCCGCTCCAGGGCATTCAGAATATGGTTGGCAATACCGCCAATATTATTTACGCGCCGGGTTACCAGATCTTCAGGGGTGCAAAAGCAGACCAGCGCATGATCAATGATGCTGCGCAGGCTGCCGCCAAAGCTGATGTGGTGGTTTATGTTGGAGGATGGACACATGGTTACAATTACAGCGTATGGAGCGATAATGCATACGATGCGGAAGACACCGACAAACCAGATATGATGATGCCTTTCGGACAGGACCAATTACTGAAAGCGGTGCTTGATGCCAATCCAAATACAGTGGTTGTATTGATGGGCGGTGGCCCTGTTGATATGACTGAATGGATTGGGCGCACGAAGGCTGTTGTACAGGCATGGTATCCCGGGATGGAAGGTGGCAACGTGCTGGCGAAAGTTTTATTCGGACAGGTGAATCCATCAGGCAAGTTGCCAATGAGTTTTCCAAAGAAACTGGAAGACGTGCCTGCACATAAACTGGGACAATATCCTGGCGACAGCGTTAAAGTGGTGTACAACGATGACATCTATGTAGGATACAGGTATTATGATACATACAAAGTTGATCCGCTGTTTGCATTCGGTCATGGTCTTTCCTATACCACGTTTGCATACAGCAACCTGAAAGTGCAGGCAACAGGAAAGAAAGCTGTAGTAAGCTTCACTGTAAAGAACACTGGTAACAGAGAAGGAGCGGAGGTAGCGCAGGTTTATGTGAACCAGCCTAATTCAACTTTACCAAGACCTGAAAAAGAGCTCAAGGCTTTTCAGAAGATCAACCTGAAACCCGGAGAACAAAAAACAATTACGCTTACCCTCAACGAAGACGCTTTCCAGTATTATAATGACGTACTTTTCAAATGGGTTCTTGAGCCGGGGTTGTTCAACATTCTTGTTGGCAGTTCTGCTGCAAACATTCATCTGAGAGGAAAAGCAACAATTAAATAACCGGTCCCTGAAAACATCTATGATGCGCAAAAGGAAAACCATTCATATGCAACTGATGTTCTTTCTGATCATGATCGTTGCCGCAGGGTGCGGGAAGGGTGGAGGTACAAGCCCCCAGCCTTCTCCTCCACCTCCGCCGCCGCCACCAGCCGTATCGGAAGTTGCTTTCTATCTGACCAATGCAGGACAGTCCGCATTGTTTGCAAAACAGAATTTCAGTCTCAATTTCAGCAGTACTTCAAATGGAAGTCCTTCAATAGATGTTGATACAACCCAAAGGTTCCAGTCGATGGACGGCTTTGGCTATACGCTTACAGGCGGCAGTGCCCAGGTGATCCAGGGTTTGCCTTTACAAACCAGACAGGCGCTTTTGCAGGAATTGTTTTCCACTACTGGTGAAAACGCGATCGGTGTCAGCTACCTGCGCGTCAGCATGGGTGCTTCAGACCTGAATGCTACCGTGTACAGTTACAATGATCTTCCCGCAGGACAAACAGATCCAACATTGCAGCAATTCAGCCTTGACAAGGATACCATTCATGTGATCCCATTGCTGAAGGATATCCTGGCCATCAATCCCAATATCAAAATTTTAGCTACGCCATGGTCAGCACCCTTGTGGATGAAGACAGTTTATACTTCTGTTGGCGGTAAGTTGCAGCCCCAATATTATGGAGTATATGCACAGTACTTTGTGAAATACCTGCAGGCCATGAAAGCAAGGGGCATTACCATTGATGCCATTACACCGCAGAATGAACCTTTGCATGGAGGCAATAACCCAAGTATGGAAATGCTTGCACCAGAGCAGGCCGACTTCATAAAAAATCACCTGGGCCCAGCATTAAGGACCGCCAACCTGAATACGAAAATCATCATTTACGATCACAATGCAGACAGGCCTGATTACCCGCTTGCCATCCTTAACGATGCAGCTGCAAAGCCTTTTGTTGATGGATCGGCTTTTCATTTATACGGAGGTGATATCAGTGCCCTGTCACAGGTGCGCAACGCACATCCCGACAGGAATATTTATTTCACGGAACAATACACTGCTTCTACTGGAAGCTTTGCGGGTGACCTTGCATGGCATGTCCGCAACCTGATCATCGGTGCGCCAAGGAACTGGAGCCGCAACGTACTTGAATGGAACCTTGCCAATGATAATAATTTTGGTCCCCATACCAATGGCGGCTGCAATACCTGCAAAGGCGCCCTTACCATTGGTGGGAACGTAACCAGGAATGTAGCTTATTACATTATTGCGCATGCTTCAAAGTTTGTTGTGCCAGGTACTGTGCGTGTAGCCAGTAATATTCCTTCGGGACTGCCTAATGTTGCTTACCAGCGACCGGATGGCAAAAAAGTGCTGATCGTACTGAATGATCAGGCAACCTATCAAAACTTTAATATTAAATTCAAGGACAGGTGGGTACCAGTTACGCTTGATGCAGGCGCGGTTGGAACATTTGTCTGGTAAAAGAACAGGTATGGATACAAGACTGAGTTATATTTTGCTTTCGCTGGTACTCGTAGGCGGATGCGACAAAAAAGGTGGCGGCAATACGCCTGCACCTGAACCACTGCCAAAGATCTCAATTGATGATGCTACCCGTTTTGAAGGTAACGGCGGCACCAATAATTTTTCCTTCCGTGTATACCTTGATGCTGCTTTCTCAAAGCAGGTTACAGTCAATTACACTACTACCGAAGGATCAGCAAAGAATGGCGAAGACTTCACACCGGCAACCAACCAGGTGATCACTTTTCAACCTAACGAAACAGAAAAAACGATCATTGTTCCTGTTGTAGCAGATGATGTAAGGGAAGGTGATGAGGACTTTACTGTAGGTCTTTCAAGCCCTGTTAATGCAACCATCCTGAAGACAACAAGTGTGGCAACCTTGCGTAATGATGATACAAGGGTGGCATTTACCAACGCAGGTTATGAGGCGCCAACAAGTTATCCCGGTTATACACAGGTATGGGCAGATGACTTCAACGGGCCTTCTATTGACCAGTCAGTCTGGGCCCACCAGAATGGTGACGGTTGTCCCAATTTATGCGGATGGGGCAATAACGAACTGGAATATTATACCAGTTCTCCATCCAATCTTTTCTTCCAGGACGGTAAGATGATCATTGAAGCCAGAAAGGAAAACTTTGGCGGACGTTCCTATACATCTTCCAAGATCCTGACCATGGGTAAGAAAACCTTTAAATTCGGCCGCATTGATATCAGGGCCAAGCTTCCTAAAGGAAAAGGCATCTGGCCCGCATTCTGGATGATGCCACAGAATAATGTATTCGGAGGGTGGCCAAGGAGCGGTGAGATCGACATGATGGAACTGGTAGGACATGAGCCCAACAAAACTTACGGCACCCTGCATTTCGGACCTGGTCCGGGCAGCACGCAGATCAACAGGGGTTATACCCTTCCAACAGGAACCTTCAACGATGAATTTCACGTATTTTCCTTGGAGTGGAAGCAGGACCAGATCAAATGGTTTGTTGATGGTAATCTTTTTTCAACCGTTAACAAAGCCGACCTGGGTGCCAACAATTACCCTTTTAATGAAGATTTTTATTTCATCATCAACCTGGCAGTTGGCGGCAACTGGCCCGGTAATCCCGATGCAACAACAGTATTCCCTCAGTGGCTCATTGTGGATTACATGAGGTACTACCAATGATGCGATTCTTTAATATGATATTTTTCACCTGGCTAAAGGCCAGGGTTGTAAATTTATTCAATTGAAGGTTCCCGTTCCCTATATGCACCATTTGGTATTGAAAGCAATTGCTTTTGCCCTTGTTATTGTTTTTAATTTTTCAGGCAATGCGCAGCTGTGCCAGGGAAGCCTTGGCGATCCCATAGTGAATACAACTTTTGGTTCAGGACAAAATCCTGGTACGCCTCTTTCCGCAGCGGCCACCAATTATACTTATATAGGCAATGACTGTCCTGCCGATGGATTTTATACGGTCCGCAATAATTCCATAGGATGTTTTGGAACTACATGGCATTCCGTTTCAGCTGATCATACCGGGAATGCCAATGGTTATTTCATGCTGGTGAATGCATCTTTTCAGCCCAGCGCTTTTTATGTTGATACCGTCAACCTTTATTGCAGCAATACAACTTATGAATTTGCAGCATGGGTGATGAATATGGCAAAGCCCACCATCTGCAATGGTAATCCCATACAACCCAACCTGACATTCAGAATTGAAAGAACAGATGGAACGGTGCTCCAGAGTTATAACACGAACAACATCCCTTCGGAGAGCACGCCAATATGGAGGCAGCATGGTTTCTTTTTTACAACACCCGCAGGCGTGAACAGGATCGTATTGAGGATAACCAACAACGCGCCAGGCGGATGCGGCAATGATCTTGGCCTTGACGATATTACCTTCCGGCCCTGTGGCCCGTTGCTTAGTGCAACGATCGGTGGCAGCGGTAATGCAAGAAATATTTGCTCAGGCATCGCTTCCCAGGTGAACATGAGTGTGAACGTTTCTCCAGGATACCCTGACCCTTACTTCCAGTGGCAAAGAAGCACCGACCAGGTTTCATGGACCGACATTCCAGCTGCCAATACCAGCACTTTAAATATTGACTTTCCCGCAACAACGCCAGTTGGTAATTATTTTTTTCGCATGGCTGTTTCAAAGCAGGAGAATATTTCCATTACCACCTGCCGCGTGAATTCACCCGTGCTCACGGTAAGGGTGAATGCAAACCCTGTTACATCGGTCATTAATTCTGGCCCTGTTTGCGAAGGAGCCAATGCGAATATTTCAGCTAGCGGCGGGACAAGTTATGTGTGGTCAGGTCCGAACGGTTTTAGCGCTAACAGCTCTTCGGTGCTGTTCAATGGAGTGCAATCATCACAGGCAGGCAGGTATTATGTAATAGTGTCCAATGCTGCAGGCTGCAGTACGCTTGACTCAACAACGCTGGCAGTAAACCCTAAGCCTGAAGCCCTGGTTGCTGATGACAGTGTTACCATTTGCTTTGGTGATGATATCCGCATCAGTGCGACAGGTGGCTCCTCTTATCAATGGACCCCTTCATCAGGGCTTTCATCAGACAGCGATGATGATCCTTTAGCCGCACCATCTGACAGTACAGTTTATAGAGTAATTGTGAGCAATGCTTTTTCCTGCACCGATACTGCTTTTGTTTTTGTTGGTGTGATTCCGGAACCTGTAATTGATGCGGGTCCTGATGTTGCCATACTGGAAGGGAAGTCGGTGCAATTAAAGGGATCAGTCATCGGCGTAAACCTTCAGTATGTGTGGCGGCCAGACCTGTTCATCAATGATCTCAATATTCTTCAGCCGGTTGTCAGTCCTTTGGTGGATACCGCTTACATCCTTGACGCTGTGTCAGCCGATGGTTGCGGAACTTTCAGTGATACAGTGAAAGTAAAAGTGTACAAGAAGGTTGTTGTGCCAAATGCTTTTTCTCCAAACGGCGATGGTATCAATGACCAGTGGATGATACCGGCACTGATGGCCTACAGTAATTTCTTTTTACAGGTATACAACCGTTATGGTCAGCTGGTTTACAGCACGCGCAAGTACAGCCGTGCATGGGATGGTACCTTCAATGGCAAGCCACTGCCCCTGGGAGCTTATTATTATGTGCTGGACCTGAAGGAATCGGGGATTGTTCAGACGGGGACGGTGACGGTGCTGAGGTGAGGGAAGCCTAGCGCTGCGAGTTGGGAGTTTCGAGCTGTTAGCTGATGGCTTTTAGCTATTGGCTTCGAGCTTCGAGCTTCGAGAAAAGGTCGAAGATCCTGATTAATTTACGCCCTGGTATTATTAGAACTGATGGAGACCTGTAAACAACAAGAAACCAGAAACTAGAAACCAGAAACTACTTCCGTATTTCCACTTTCCAGTCATCGGTCCTGAAAATATTTACAGGCAATCCTTCCCGGCTGAAAAGATTAGGCATGGAGGCGTTGTGAAAACCAAAGCGGACGGCCACTGGTTGTTTAACCTGTTTGCTGCGTACCACAACGGTGTTGTTTTCGATCTTTGCTTCGGCCGCAAAGAAGATTTGATCAGCGCCTGCTACATAGAACTCGGTAGGCGCACCTCCTTTGGACACCAGTCCTTTTTCTGCATCATAAAATTGTATCCGCACCTTGTCTTTTTCTATTTGCATCCCTTTATAAGAAGGACTTTTAAAGGCAATGCCTTTTTTCCCATATGCATCTGAAAGCGCGTAATTGGCAAGCCGTAATGCCACTTCTTTTTTTAATTTGGGATGGATGTCATTGATGTTATCTACCAGGTCTGAGGTAAGCACCATGCCGGTTTGCGGAAAGGTGAGGAGTTGGCCCTGTGCTTCCCGGAGGAATGCAGCGGAGCTGCCATTGCCATAACCTGCATATGGCGCGATCTGGACATAATAAAAAGGAAAATCTTTTTGCCAGGCCTTTCTCCACGAACCGATCATGGTTGTCATCAGTGGGACATAGGTATCAGACATTCCCACATTGCTTTCGCCCTGGTACCAGATAACACCGGCAATAGGAAAATTTGTGAGCGGTGCGATCATTGCGTTGTAATTCACACCTGGTTTTACAGACCATCCATTGGAAGGCTTCAGTTGCGCGGCTGCTTTTTTAAGATCTTCCTGTTGCATTAATGTATCAGCCGGTGTCCACACTTCAGCCGGCGTTCCGCCCCAGCTGGCATTGACCAATCCTACCGGCACATCCAGGTCCTGGTGCAGTTTCAATCCAAAAAAATATCCAACAGCACTGAACCGTTTCATTTCTTCAGGACTATTGACCGCCCATCTTGCCTTGACATCTTCCTGAGGGTGATTTGCCGTGGTACGCGGAATGTGAAAGAAACGAATGTTCTTATTGGTAGCGGCCGCTGCATCATCGGCATAGGGAAGGCCCCAGTTAACACTCCATTCCATATTGCTTTGGCCGCTGCATACCCACACTTCTCCAATCAGCACATCATCAAGTGTGATAGCGTTATATCCTTTGATAAAGATCTGGTAAGGTCCGCCGGCCGATGGTGTTTTTATCTGGAGGCTCCACTTGGCTTCGGAAGTTCCAACGGTCTGATAGGTGAGGGTATCCCAGGTGCTTTTGACGGTAATCTTTTCTCCAGGCTCGCACCATCCCCATAACCTTGCACTGGTTTTCTGCTGCAGCACCATATGACTTGAAAGCACTGAAGGCAGGCGTACATCAGCGGATGCAGTTACAGTAAGGATTAGCATTAAAGCAAATAAGAAGAGCCTTTTCATTTTTTGTTCCTGGTTTATGGTTTCTGGTTTATGGTTGTTTACAGGTCTCAAACCTTCATTCAAAATTATTTGCGTAAATAAACGCAAAGAGCGTTAAGAGCGCAAAGCAACGCAAAGATGTAAAAGCAGTATTCCTTTGCGTCACTTTGCGCTCTTTGCGGTTAATTTTTTATAAGCATATTAGACCTTTTCTCGAAGCTCGCGGCTCAAGGCTCAAGGCCAACAGCTATCAGCCAACAGCTAATAGCTAACAGCCTCTCTCATATAAACGTCCTCGTTCCCGAAGACGTATACGCCTGCCGGAATTCCTTTGGCGTGCATGCTTTCTTCTTTTTAAACACCCTGTTGAAGTTGGACATGTTGTTAAATCCGCAACGGTAAGCCACTTCATTCACACTTTGCGTGGTCTCGATCAGCATTCTTGACGCATGACCAAGCCTCACTTCATTCAGCGTATCAACAAAAGTTTTACCTGTTCTCATTTTAAAAAAACGGCTGAAAGAAACTTCGGACATTGCGGCAAGCTTTGCCACTTCATTAAGGCTGATGTTCTTTTCAAAATTCTGGTTCAGGTGCTCCATGATCAACTTCACCCTTCTGCTGTTGTAAGAAATGGTATCCGCATTTGAAAACGAAGCATCAGAGAGCACACGAATATTTCTTGAAGTAGAAAGATCATGAAGAATGGACATCAGTTCGACTACTGAATCAAATCCCTGTTTCTGCTGCAGCCTGATCAGGCGTGGCAGAATGATCTCAATGGTATTGCGTGAAAAAAGAATGCCCCTTAAAGAATGCTCAAACATGGTCTTGATGAAATTCATCTGGTTGCGCTGCAAAAATTTTTCATCAAAAAGGTCACGGTGAAATTGAATGGTGATCTCCCTGATTTCTTTTCCTTTTGATTTATGCGTGACCCAGCCATGCTGCAGGTTGGGTCCAACCAGCACCAGTTCAAGGTCATCGATCTCTTCAATGTGGTCGCCGATCATTCTTTTTGCCCCACCGGCATTCTGAATGAAATTCAATTCAAACTCTTCATGATAATGTAACGGAAAATCAAACTCATTCTTCACCCGGCTGAAAATGGTAAAGCAGTCACTCTGTGTAAGCGGTGTGATCTCTCTTAATACCTGTGTTGTCATACAAAAAGGCTTTAAAAAGCTGGAAATCCGTAAAATAATACCTGTAATTCTTAAGAAAGTACCATTTTATCGCAGAACCGTCATTTTTTAAAACAATTGAAAATTAGGCGATTCAGCAGCAAAATCTAGCTGATGAGTTAAATTTCATTTAAAAAAATATATTTAAATGATAAAATAGTATCAATAAAGTCGGTTATTTAAAAATACATTTGAACAAACATGTATGCTATATGAGAAAATGCCTGTGCTTAAGAGTGCATCTTCTACTTCTTTCTGCACTCCTTTCTACCCTTGCTTTTGCTCAAGGCCGGAGAATCACCGGAACCATTACAGATGAAAAACAGGCGCCGCTAGTTGGTGCAACGGTCACTGTAAAGGGAACAACTACTTCAGAAACTGCTGATGTCAATGGAAGGTTTTCCATTAATGTCCCCGCAAACGCCACAACCCTGGTTGTATCCTATGTGGGCATGACCCCCCAGGAGGTCACCATTGGGGCCAGCGATAATGTAGCGGTAACTCTTGCTTCCACATCGGGAGCCTTAACAGACGTGGTGGTTGTTGGTTACGGGCGTGCCCGCAGGGCCAACCTGACCACAGCCCAGACTACAGTATCTGCAAAAGAAATTGAAAGAACGGTGAACACCACCGTTGAGCAGGCATTGCAGGGAAGGGCGCCTGGTGTTTATATCACACAGAACTCGGGTCAGCCGGGTGGTGGCATTTCCGTTAGCATTCGTGGTATCAGCTCCATTAATAACAATACAGAACCGCTGTATGTAATAGATGGTGTACAGATGCGCGGTGGCGGTACCACCAACTCTTCCAATCCGCTTTCAGGATTGAATCCGAATGACATTGAAGACATTCAGATCCTCCAGGGTCCGTCAGCCACAGCCATCTATGGCTCCCAGGCTACCAATGGCGTTATCCTGATCACCACCAAAAGGGGAAAATCCGGAGAGATCAAGATCAATTATAATGCACAGTACAATATTCAGACGCCTCCAAGGCGCGTTGAGGTAATGACCCTTCCGCAGTATGCGCAAATGCAGAAGGAATACAAGGCCATTGCCGGCGGTACTGTAAGGGAAGAATTACTGGACCCTTCCATCCTGGGCCCTGGCACTGACTGGCAAAAAGAACTGTTTGACAATGCCATCATGCACAAGCACCAGCTTAGCCTGAGTGGTGGCAGTGCCAATACAACGTTTTATTTATCAGGTGAATACCTGGACCAGGAAGGCGTTGCCGAAGGCTCCGGCTTTGACCGTTACAGCTTCAGGATCAACCTGGATAACAAACCCCGCGATTGGATCAACCTGGGTGCGAACCTGAGCTTCAACCAAACCAACGACCGTTTGACTACCAGCCAGGAGAATGTGATCATCCGCGCCATCCAGTTAAGCCCTGAGGTTCCGGTTAAAAACCTGAATGGAACATGGGGTGGTGGCGACCTGACCAACCCGGCACACCAGTTCTCACCGGTGAATCCCATTGCAATCTCTCAATTGGTGACCAATACCAATACACGCAGGCAATTCCTGGGTGGACTGAACCTGGGCCTGAACCTTGCAAAAGGGTTGGTTGCCCGCACTTCGTTCAATACTTCTCTTGGTTATGGCAACTCCATATATTACCAGCCTACCTACGCCATCGGCTGGGCAGTGAACCCTACCGCTACTCTTTCAAACGGTACCAGCCAAAGCACTTACTGGAACTGGAACCAGTTGCTGGAATACACCAAGCAGGTTGGAAAACACAACGTTGGCCTGATGGTGAGCCATGAAGCACAGGCTTCAACCTGGAAGAACCTGGCAGGTGCAAGAATGGGATTTCTTACCAACAATATTTTTGACCTCAATGCCGGTAATGCTACCACTGCTACCAACTCTGGCGGATCTGGCACATGGGGCATGGAGTCATTCCTTGGAAGACTCAACTACAATTTTGATAACCGTTACATCCTGGCAGGTACTATCCGCAGGGATGGTTCCGTGAACTTCGGACCCGAGAACAGGTGGGGTACCTTCCCTTCATTGTCCCTGGCATGGAGGGTAACTGAAGAAGAATTCTTCAATGTGCCGGTCATCAGTGATTTGAAGATCCGTTTAGAAACTGGTCTTACCGGTAACCAGCCTCCGAACAATGCCGCCGTTTATTCACCATTGAGTGCTGGCGCAACGCCATGGGGAACAGGTTTCCTGACCTCTATCTATCCTAACCCAACTTACCAGTGGGAAGAGACAAAGACCAATAACATTGGGATCAACCTTGGTTTGCTGAAGAACAGGATCACCCTTGAAGCAGACTACTACAGGAAGAATACCGATAACCTGCTGATGCCTGCGAGCCTTGGCTGGTACATGGGAGTTTCCGGAGTAGGATCCATTGCCCCTCCAACCGTTAACGCAGGTTCACTGCAGACAAAAGGCTGGAGCTTTGGACTGACCACCGTCAATGTTACCAATAAGGACTTCCGCTGGGAATCAAACTTTAACCTGTCTCATTTCAAAAGCGTGATCCAGAGCCTGAATTCAGAGCAGGCGTTCTTTGAGCGCAGCTCCTGGTGGCTGAATCAGCCGGATCCCTGGACACAGCGTTCAGCAATCGGCTACCAGCCATGGTTATTCAGGGGATACATTGAAGAAGGTTTGTTCCAGTCTGTGGAAGAGATCAACAACAGTGCTGTACCTGTTGACAACAACGGTGTAAGACGTCCAACCCAGGCCAACGGTGGAATCTGGGTGGGAGATGTAAAGTATAAAGACATCAACCGTGACGGCAAGATCGACGTTAACGACAAGACCTATATCGGTAACCCATGGCCGAAATTATTTGGCGGATTTACCAATTCATTTGCTTACAAAGGTTTTGACCTTAGTGTGCTGGTCACCGGTACCTATGGCAACGACGTTTATAACTTCATCGCCTGGGAAAATTCCAATCCAAACAACATCAACCTTGGTCGTAACATGATGATCAAAGCATTGGATTATGCAAAGATCGGCAGCCGTGGCGGCGCACCATACCTGATGAATCCGGAAACCAACGTTCCGCGGATCATTGCAGGCGCTGATGTGAACGGTACCTATTCGCGCATCACCGATAAATATGTAGAAGATGGATCATACATCCGCGTGAAGAATGTTACGCTTGGCTACAACCTGCCAACATCACTGATCGCAAGACAAAAAGTGGTCAGAGGTATCAGGGCATCCATCGGTGCGCAGAACCTTGCCACCATCACCGGTTATTCAGGATTTGATCCTGAGGTTGGCGCTTATGTAGGAAGAGACGCCTCAAACGGCAACCAGGCCATTGGTCTTGATTACGGCCGTTATCCTTTGACTCCTATCTATACCTTCAGCCTTAACGTAAACTTTTAAAGAAGTAGCAATGACAAAGAATATTTATATAAAATGCATGATCGGGTTGGTAACGCCGATCCTGTTCCTTGCAAGTTGCAAAAAGAACTTCCTGGAGAAGCCACCTACAGATGCCATTGTTGATGCCAATTTTTATAAGACCGATGAGCAGGTTATGGCTGGTACCGCATCGCTGTACAACCGTGTGTGGTTCGAATACAACGATAAGGCCTATTACAATATTGGAGATTTCAGGGCAGGTACTGCCTACTCTGCATGGAATGACAGGGGTAATGTATTGTTCAATACCACTGCTGAAAACGGCGAGAACAACTCTTCGTGGAGAGCATTCTTCAACGTGGTAGCGCAATCCAACCTTGCCATCGTCAACATCAATAAATATGCGGGAGAAGGTGTTTCTCCAGCAGTAAAAAGAATGGCCATTGCAGAAGCACGCTTCATGAGGGCCGTTGCTTACCGCTATCTTGTTATGAACTGGGGTGAAGTTCCAATCATCGAGAATAATATCAATCACCTGACTGATACAACTCTCAGGAAGAATACCGTTCCAAGCATCTGGCGTTTCATTACACGTGAAATGCGTGCAGTTGCTGAAGATCTGCCGATGACTGCTACACAGCCTGGTCGCCTGACAAGGTGGTCTGCTGAAGGTATGCTTGCTAGGTTTTATCTGACAAGGGCTGGTGTTGGAGCGAATGGTCCGACAAACAGGAACCAGGTTTATCTTGACAGTGCCAAGTACTACGCACAAAGGGTTATTAACCTTAGCGGCGCAGAACTGCTTCCGCGATATGAAGACCTGTTCAAATTCCCTTACGATAACAATAAAGAATCTCTGTTTGAACTGCAGTGGGTCTACCAGCCAGGTTCATGGGGTGTTCAGAACAGCATGCCTGCCTACTTCCATTTCAGTAACGACATCGCAAACGGCGATGGATGGGGTGGTGATAAAGGTGCCAGCTGGTGGATGCTTTCCCAGTATGAAGGCATAGAAGCCTCAGGAGATACCATGCTCAGGGGCAGAACACTGGATCAAAGGCTGAAAGCAACCTTTATGCTGCCAGGCTTTGTTTATCCTGAGATCACGCAAACTGTTCCGGTTACAACCAACCCTGCCGGTAAGCAGGACCTGGTGGTTCCAAACACCAGCGGTGATGTGAACTTTGCTTACATCAAAAAATATGTTGTAGGAAAATCCGAGGATGTTGGCGGGGCAGCGCAGCAAAACTATCCGAACAACACCTACATGATGCGTCTTGCCGAGATGTTCCTCATCTACGCAGAAGCAACCATCGGCAATGCTACATCCACTACCGATGGGACCGCGGTGGATTATTTCAACAGGGTTCATACAAGGGCCGGACTTGCGCCGCACCGCTTAACAGATCCTGTTTCAGGTGCAGCCACTCCTTTGACCTGGGATATGGTATTTAAAGAAAGGATCGTTGAATTTGCTGTTGAAAGCATGGCATGGTACGATTTCGTAAGCCTGCACTATTACAATCCGCAAAAGGCATATCAGATCCTCAACAGCCAGGACAGGGGACATTATTTCATCAGGCCTGATGCTTTTCCAAACCCAACGATGTGGACCATTAAGAAAACACCATGGCACAATACGGAAAGGCAGATCAATGCCAACTCAGGTAATTTCCGTTTGCCGATCCCTTCAGCAGAGATCAGCCTTGCGCCTAACCTGAATAAAGCAGCTGTTGATTATCCATAAGCACATAAAAACACTCAATAAAATTCTGGAGTCAAAATGAAAACATTCAATAAACTGATCGCCTTACTTACCCTCTCTTTTTTAGTGGTATGTATCTTCAGCGCCTGTGACAAGGACAATGCTCCCAATGGCGGTGAGCCGAGGATCACTTATGTAAGGGTGACGAGCCCTGAATCTTCTGATTCACTTCTTGTTGGAGCCGCCCAGGGCAAACTGGTTGCCATCATGGGTGAAAACCTTGGCGAAGCGGTAGAGATCTGGTTCAATGACCAGCGTGCCAACCTAAACCCTACTTATATCACCAATACAACGATCCTGGTGAATGTTCCTTCACGAATCCCTCTGACGGTGAACAATAAGTTGAAAATGGTCTTTAGAAATGGTAAAGAATTGCTGTATGATTTTGAAGTTCAGATCAGCAGGCCAGTGGTCAGCAGCATGGTTTCCGAATATGTAAATGAAGGAGATGTTGCTACCATTAGGGGTAACTACTTTTACCAGCCGCTAACGGTAACATTCACCGGTGGCGTTGTTGGAACACTGGTATCTGTTGCAGACCAGATCATTGAAGTAAGGGTGCCTGCAGGCGCACAGCCCGGCCCCATCACAGTTCAAACAAACTTCGGTGTTACTGAATCAGACTTCTGGTTCAGGGATAACCGCAATATTTTCATCAGCAGCGATCCTTATGAAGGATGGTGGAATGCTTCTTACGTAGTTAGCAACCCCGGTGCCGGCGATCCTCCAAAGATCAATGGTAACTACATCCGCGTTAAAAAGTTCCTGAGCGCTTGGAGCTGGAACGAGATTGCAGGCGGGCCTGCTACCGCGATGCCTGTTCATAGCAAAAGAGTTCCGGACCAGGCTATCCTGAACCCGGCTGATTACAACCTGAAGTTCGAGGTTAATACGATGAAGCCTTATAATGCAGGCATCATCAGGATCAACGTTGGACTGAACTCTGAAGATAACAATGCTTACCAGTGGAGGCCTCCGTATGATACAAGAGGTAAGTGGCAAACTGTTGTTATTCCTTTTGAAGATGTAGTAGCCAGTTATGCAGTACGTCCTACTGTCAACCCTAACGGTTACTGGACAAGGTTACTGATCCAGGGTCCCGGCGACCTTGACGGCGATATCAGCTTTGATAATTTCCGTGTGGTACCAAAAGTTAATTAATCAACGTCCGTAAAGCATATTAAAGAATATGATCAATCTATTGAATACAAGACTGCTTCAAATCATTTGCTTTGTCTTGTCCATTGGCGTACTGGCCTCATGTGATAAGGATAACGACGATGATGATGATGGAAGGATCCAGTTACTGAGCTTTGGCCCAACAGGCGCCATGCATGGTGATACCCTACGTTTCTTTGGAAGGCACCTGGACCAGGTGACCGCTATTGTATTCACCGGCACCAATGCCACGGTGAATAAAAGCGATTTTAAACAACAGAGTTCCGAACAGATCCTTGTCATTGTTCCTGCAGCAGCGGAAAAAGGATTTGTAACACTGAAAACACCGCAGGGTGATATCGTGTCCAAGACCCAGTTGAACCTTGAAGTAACAACTTCAGTTGCAACGATGACACCGGAAGCGCGGCCAGGAGAGAATATTACCCTGACCGGTAATTTCCTGAACTGGGTGAAGCGGGTTACGTTCGCCAATAATAAAACGGTTGAAACCTTTGTCAGCAAATCGCTGAACCAACTGGTGGTGACCGTGCCGTTGGATGCTCAGACCGGACCATTGGTACTGTATTACACAGGAACAGATTCTTCCGAGCTGCAAACGGCGGATACATTAAAAGTAACACTGCCCGTGGCAACAGCCGTATCACCCAACCCGGTCCTTCATCAGACAAATGTGACCATCACAGGCACAAACCTGGACCTGGCAAAGTCTGTATTGTTTGCTGGCGTTACCGCTCCTGTTACCACCTTTGTAAGCCAGACTGCCACCCAGTTGGTTGTAAGGGTTCCTGCAGGCGCAAGAAAAGGCAGGGTTACATTGGTAGCAGCATCAGGCGTACAATCGGTTTCAACTATGGAACTTGATGTTGTTCTGCCAGCTATCACAGGCCTATCACCAAACCCTGTAGATATCGGGGCCAACCTGACCATCACGGGAACCAACCTGAATACGGTCAGCAGTATTTCCTTTGTAGGTGTTACCACATCGGTGACAACTTTTGTAAGCCAGTCTCCAACCCAGATCGTTGTAGCAGTGCCGGCAGGCGCTGTAAGGGGCAGGCTGACATTGGGTGTAAGAAATTCAACCCTTACCGTGCAATCACCCACAGAACTCCAGATCGTTGGTTCAAGCGTGGCACCTGTTATCATTTATGATAACGCTGTGAGCGCGACATGGGAGAAATGGGGTGGATGGGGTACTTCCGTCCAGGACCTTGATAATACGGAGCAGCCTCAGTCAGGCACAAAAGCATTCAAGGTAACTTATACCGATGCATATGGTGGCGTTCAATTTCATCCGCGTTCAAATTTTCCACTTCCTAATGGTTTCACTTCCTTGAAGATCGCGATCTATGGAGGAACTGGTGTGGTAGCAGGTACCAAGGTGGGTGTTAATATCAAGAATACAGCAGGCGTTACCAGCAGCACAGTCCAACTGACGCTGGTGCCTGGAGCTTATACCACATACACCATTAACCTGAATGATTTCGGAACATTGACCGATGTGAATGAACTGGTGATCCAGAACCAGGGAACGGCCAACATTACCGTTTACATGGATAATATCTGGTTCCAGTAAGCATCATGAATTTTATTTGCTCTCCGGAGTGAAATGATTTTGTTCTTTATTCTGAGGCGTAAATGTATTTCCTGAAAAGCCCTGCTGAATGTAACAGCAGTTACGGAGTATCCTGGCTAAAGCCTGGAAACTTCTTGCTGTTCAATTGTAGGATCGAGCACAAGCGTTTCTCATAAAGCAGTATTTGTTCAGACACTGGTTCATTTCAAATTCGTTTGCAAGTGAACCAGTTTTTTTACACCCTAACGCCTCTCACCCTTACAGCAAAAACAGATCAGCGTGATAAAATACCTGGCGACGACAGCCGCATGCTTATTTCTTTTTCTCCTGGATGGAAGTTCCCAATCTTCTTTTGTCAGGCGCAAAGGCGGGCAGTTCTCCATCAATGGACAGCCTTACTATTATATTGGCGTCAACTACTGGTATGGAGGCCTGCTGGGATTAAACCAGAATAAAGAAAAAGGAATAGACCGCCTTCGCAAGGAGCTGGATTTTCTGAAATCAAAAGGGGTGAACAACCTGCGTGTACTGGCAGGTGCTGAAGGTTCAGGACTGGTTCATGGTGTAGAACGGGTGGGCCCGCCACTTCAAACAGAAAAAGGAAAATTCAATGCTTCCGTTTTGGACGGACTTGATATCCTGCTGGATGAAATGAACCGACGCGATATGAAAGCGATACTGTTCTTCAGCAACAACTGGGAATGGAGCGGAGGCTTTCTTCAATACCTGCGCTGGAATAACCAGATCGAAGATTCCGTTTTCAGCCGCAAGCTTTCATGGGATGAAATGAGGGACTACGTGAGTAAATTTTACACCTGTGCGCCCTGTAAAGCAGATTACTTGAAACAGGTTGCCTATATATTGAACCGCACCAACCGTGTGACCGGTAAAAAATACACCGATGATCCGGCCATCATGGCCTGGGAGCTTGCCAATGAACCCAGACCCATGCGGCCTGCATCAAACAACGCCTACCGGCAATGGGTAAGCGATGTTGCGGCTTTCATTAAATCAAAGGACAGGAACCACCTGGTAACAACAGGCCATGAAGGTGAAATGGGAACAGAAAGCCTCCAGTTATTTGAAACCGTGCATGCCGATAAAAATATTGATTACCTCACCATTCACATCTGGCCAAAGAACTGGAGCTGGTTTGGAACAGAAACAATGGAGCAGGATTTTCCAAAAGTGATCAGCAGGACCACAGATTATATTCACAAACATGCCGCTGTTGCCAGGAAACTGAATAAGCCATTAGTGGTAGAAGAATTTGGTTTGCCAAGAGATCATCATTCATTTGATGTAACGGCCACTACCACGTTGCGCGACCGTTATTACGATACTGTTTTTTCCATATGGCAGCAACACGTCAGAAACAATGACGTGATAGCAGGAGCCAACTTCTGGGCATTCAACGGGCTTGCGCGTCCTGTAAAGGGACAGGTGTTCTGGAAAAAAGGTGATGATTACATGGGCGATCCTCCAATGGAAGAACAGGGATTGAACGGCGTGTTTGACAGCGATCGTTCTACCTGGGACCTGGTGTATCGTTACACAAGCAGCAATGTTTCCACTGAAGCCGGCAAAGGTCCTTCAGATCCAGGAGCAACTAAGCAAACCATAAGTCTTTACAACAACTTAAAAAAGCTTGTAAACAAAGGCATCATGTTCGGCCACCAGGATGCGCTGGCTTATGGCGTTAACTGGAAGTACATTCCGGGACGAAGCGATATCAAAGAAGTTGCGGGTGATTATCCTGCAGTCTATGGCTGGGAACTAGGCAACCTTGAGCATGGACTTCCTTATAACCTGGATAGCGTTCCTTTTGATAAAATGCAGCAGTACATCAGGGAAGGTTATGCAAGAGGCGGTGTGGTCACCATAAGCTGGCACAACGACAATCCCTTAAATGGAGAATCGGCCTGGGATACAACACATGGTGCGGTGGCATCTATTTTACCGGGTGGAGACCGCCACCAATTGTATAAAGTCTGGCTGGACAGGTTATCGGATTTTCTTTCCGGTTTGAAAGGAAAGAACGGGGAATACATTCCGGTTATATTCAGGCCTTACCATGAGTTTACCGGCAACTGGTTCTGGTGGGGCCGCCATGCCACTTCACCAGCTGAATATAAACTGCTCTGGCGCTTTACTGTCAATTACCTCCAGCAGGAAAAAGGTATCCATCATCTTTTATATGCCTACAATACAGCAGGTGATTTCAATTCGAAGGAAGAATTCCTGCAGTATTATCCCGGTGATGATGTGGTTGATATTGTAAGCTTTGATGCTTACCAGTATGGCAATCCGGAAAAGGATAACCGCTTTGTGCTGGATGTTGACAGGCGGTTGGGCATCATTGCAGAAGTGGCAAAGGAAAAGAACAAGATCGCGGCCCTTGCTGAAACTGGCTATGAAGCCATTCCTTATGCAAGCTGGTGGACTGAAACGTTGTGGAAGGCCATCAGCAAACACAGGATCTCCTATGTGCTTCTATGGCGCAACCATGGCATGCAGCCCAATGGCAACATGCATTATTATGCGCCTCACAAAGGACATAGTTCAGCAAAGAATTTCATAGAGTTCTACCAGCTGGATAAAACATTATTTGAAAAAGATGTGGCGAAAGAAAGGCTTTACCAGTAAAACAAACAAAAAGTAACAGCGGAACGTGTAATGAGAAATGTAAAGATTTGCAGTATATCTTTTGTGCTCCTTGTTTTATTTGCAGGATGTAGTCGCAGGCTTTCAGTTGCTGAAACTGGAGTAAGTGATCCATCTTCCGTGTCAACACTGGTTGACCAGCGGGCAACAGCTGAAACAAAGGCTTTGTTCACCAACATGATGGAATTATCCAAAGAGCATACTTTATTTGGTCACCAGCATGCTACTGAGTATGGACATGGCTGGGCGAACGAGGAAGACCGCTCAGATGTAAAATCTGTAGTGGGTTCACACCCGGCTGTGATCGGAGTGGACATCAGCGGATTTTCCGGACGTTCTCCTGAAGCAATTGAAAAAGCGAAAGCGGATGTTCGCAAAACTGTTGTAGACACTTATAACCGTGGAGGTGTTGTCACCATTTCATGGCATTTTTCCAATCCTGTTTCAGGCGGTGGATTTTACTGGAAGGATTCTGTTTCACTTCCAGCAGTGAAGTACATTATTCCGGGTGGAACAGCACACCAGAAATACAAAGAGATCCTGCAGGGCGTTGGAACATGGGCCAATAATGCAAGGGGAAAGGATGGCAAACTGGTGCCAATGATCTTCAGGCCATTTCATGAATTTGATGGCGGATGGTTCTGGTGGGGCAAGCCCCATTGCACAAGGGAAGAGTTCATTTCACTTTGGCGGTTCACCGTTTCTTATTTGCGTGACAGCCTGCAGGTGCGCAACTTTCTTTATGCCTTTTCTCCTGATAACCTTTTCAACACTGAAGAAGAATTTCTTGAGAGATATCCCGGCGATGAATGGGTAGACATGGTAGGCATGGATAACTATGGCGACATGGGCCGTGATGGTAAATACAACCTGGATGCAGCTACCAGGAAACTGAAGATCGTTTCGGACTATGCCATGAAAAAGGGAAAGCTGGCGGCTTTCACGGAAACAGGACTTGAGTCCATACCGAATACATCCTGGTGGAACGATGTCCTACTGAAAGTGATGCGCACCGGTAACATGCGACTGAGTTATGTGCTCGTATGGCGTAACGACCGCACCAGTCCAACGCATTACTATGCGCCTTTTCCCGGTCATGCAAGCGTGCCGGGTTTTTTAAAATTCTATAATGATCCTTATACCTTATTTGAAAAGGACCTGAAGAATATTTACAGCACCGGAAAAAGATAAAATGATTAAACGGGCGCACAAAAAGAAGATACCTGACTGATACCATGCGATTACAACTGATAGACATATCCATCATCGTCATGTACCTGGTCTTAATGGTCATGATCGGATGGTTTTACAGGAAGAAGGCCAGGCAGAACAAGGAGAGTTATTTAATGGGAGGCAAGAAACTTCCCTGGTACATGCTGGGATTGAGTGATGCTTCGGACATGTTTGATATCAGCGGAACAATGTGGATGGTCTCTTTGTGTTTTGTTTATGGCATGAAAAGCATCTGGATCCCCTGGCTTTGGCCGGTATTCAACCAGGTGTTCAATATGATGTTTCTGGCCAAGTGGCTTCGGAGATCCAATGCCAACACAGGCGCAGAATGGCTGGGAAGCAGGTTTGGCCTGGCCGGCAGGGGCGTGCAGGGCGCTCACACCGTAGTGGTTGCCTTTGCATTGATCGGGTGCCTTGGCTTTCTTGCTTATGGTTTTGTTGGCCTGGGTAAGTTCATTGAAATATTTGTTCCCTGGAATGAAGTAAAGGATTATGTGCCTTTTGAAGTAGGCAGCCAGTATGTGGCGCATTTCTATGGCATCCTGTTTACACTGTTTGCCATGTTCTATTCCATTTTGGGAGGCATGCACAGCATTGTGGTGGGCGATGTGATCAAATACATCATCATGACCATTGGTTGCATTGCCATTGCCATCATCGCGATGATGCACCTGGATGGGAAAACATTGAATGTGCCACAGGGATGGTCAGACCCCTTCTTCGGATGGAACCTTGGCCTGGACTGGACAGGCATCGTGGATGATGCCAATAAAAAGATCGCTGATGACGGTTATGGATTATTCGGGATCTTTTTTATGATGATGTTGTTCAAGGGTGTATTTGCCGCGCTGGCAGGACCTGCACCCAATTACGATATGCAGAAGATCCTTTCTACCAAATCGCCAAAGGAAGCTTCCAAGATGACCGGTTTTGTTTCGATCGTTTTACTTCCCATCCGTTATTCAATGGTTATTGGACTGACTGTTTTAGGCCTGCTGTATTTTAATAACCTTCCTGTGACAGGACCAGCCGGAACCGATTTTGAAAAAGTGCTGCCAGCTGCTGTCAACGCTTACCTGCCTGTGGGCATCCTGGGGTTGGTGCTTACCGGTTTGCTCGGTGCATTCATGGGAACTTTCTCAGGAACACTGAATGCCGCGCAGGCTTATATCGTCAATGATGTGTACCTGAAATATGTGAACCCGAAAGCAAGCAACAGGAAGATCATGATCATGAACTACGCGTCAGGAATTGTAGTGGTGGCCATTGGTGTGACGCTTGGATTTTTTACAAAGAACGTGAACCAGATATTGCAATGGATCGTGTCTGGACTTTACGGTGGTTATATAGCCGCCAATATGCTGAAATGGTACTGGTGGCGGTTCAATGCAAATGGTTTCTTCTGGGGCATGGTAACAGGTATCGCAGGAGCACTGGTATTTTCAAAGCTCATTGATGCTTCGCAATTATTGTATTATTTCCCCGTGCTGTTTGCCCTTTCCATGGCAGGATGCCTGATTGGAACTTATACCGCACCGCCAACCGACCCTGAAGTATTGAAGAAGTTTTATACGAACGTAAGGCCATGGGGCTTTTGGGGAGCAGTGCACAGGCAGGTAGTTGCGGAAGACCCTTCCTTTGAAGGAAACAAACGTTTTGGATTGGATATGTTCAATGTAGTACTTGGCATCATTGCCCAGTTATGCCTGACCATACTGCCCATGTACCTTGTGCTTAGCATGCAGATGCCATTACTGGTTACCGTTGGCATTCTGGCGGTAGTGGTATTGATCCTGAAGCGCACCTGGTGGAACAAACTGGAAAATTAGAATTGATAACAGCCCGAGGGCTATAAATTGAGATGTGATGAATAAAATTTTTGAAAAGCGTTTGCAGGCATTGCAAAATGCACACACAACGCTTGTGAAAAGAAGCAACCGGAAGGAAGAAACCGGCAATGGTGTTTATGAGCGATATATGTACCCTGTCCTTACAGCGCAGCATGCCCCGGTTTACTGGAGGTACGACCTTGACCCGCAATCCAATCCTTACCTGATGGAGCGCTTTGGCATCAATGCTGTTTTTAATTCAGGGGCTATAAAGCTCAATGGAAAATATTACCTGGCCGCACGCGTGGAAGGCGCTGACCGCAAATCTTTCTTTGCCATTGCGGAAAGCGAAAACGGTATTGATAACTTCCGTTTCTGGGACAAACCTGTGCGTCTGCCTCAGACCAGTGAACCCGATACCAATGTTTACGATATGCGGCTGGTGCAGCATGAGGATGGCTGGATCTATGGATTGTTCTGCACCGAGCGCAGGGATCCTGCCGCAAAGCCTGATGACCAGTCAGCAGCCATTGCGCAATGTGGTATTGTTAGAACAAAGGATCTTATCAAATGGGAGCGGCTTGCAGATCTGAAAACGCCTTCACCACAGCAACGCAACGTTGTACTGCACCCTGAATTTGTCAAAGGCAAGTATGCATTTTATACCCGTCCGCAGGATGGCTTTATCAATACCGGGAAGGGTGGTGGTATTGGCTTTGGCCTAAGCGATTGTATTGAGTGCGCGGTGATCACCAGCGAAGAAGTGATCGACCCTAAAGTGTATCATACCGTCTATGAAGCCAAGAACGGCCTTGGTCCTGCCCCCATTAAAACGCAGCTGGGATGGCTGCATCTTGCACATGGGGTGAGAAATACAGCCGCTGGGCTCCGGTACACACTTTACCTGTTCATGACCGATCTGAAAGATCTGACAAAAGTGATCTATAAGCCTGCTGGATATTTTATGGCGCCTGAAGGTGAAGAACGTGTGGGAGATGTTTCCAACGTTTTGTTCAGCAATGGATGGATAGCCGATGACGATGGTACCGTTTACATTTATTACGCTTCATCTGACACAAGACAGCATGTAGCAACATCAACTATCGGGCAGCTGCTGGATTATGTCCGGAACACTGCAGAAGATGCCCATACATCCGCGTCATCAGTAGAAACTTTAACTGGCATCATCGAAAAGAATCTGAATATAAAAGGTAGCCGGCCGGAGGCAAGGGTCAACATCCCGGAAACAAAGAAGGTTCACATATAAGCAGTCGTTTTTTTCAGAAGGGCGTCTGTCCCAGGGCGCCCTTATTTTACAATTTTGAAATGACGGTAGACTTAGAAAGATATAGAAACGAAGCGGAAAAGGAACTGGAAGACATTCTTTCTTACTGGATGAAATTTACGCCGGATAAAGACTTCGGTGGTTTTGTGGGTAAGATCGACCATACAAACAAGATACATCCCGAAGCTCCTAAAGGATCTGTCCTCAACAGCCGCATCCTCTGGACGTTCTCGGCAGCATATAATCTTGTATTGAATAAAGCCTACCTGGAGGTTGCACACACTGCCTTTGAATACCTGCTCAAACATTTTATAGATAAGGAATATGGTGGTGTTTACTGGCTTGTTGATCACAAAGGACAACCGCTGGACACCAAAAAACAGATCTACGCACTTTCATTTGCGGTATATGCATTAAGCGAATATTACAAATGCACCAATGATCAAAAAGCGAAAGATGCGGCCATTGATCTTTACAACAATATCATCCGTTACAGTTACGATGAAAAACATGGTGGTTATATTGAGGCGCTGACCCGTGACTGGAAAGAGATAGGCGATCTGAGGCTAAGCGCAAAAGATGCCAATGAAAAGAAATCAATGAACACTCACCTTCACGTGCTGGAAGCGTTTACCACGCTCTACCAGGTATGGCCTGATGAACAATTGAAGGTGAGGGTAGAGGAGCTTGTCAGAATTTTTTGTGATCACATCATCGATCAAAAGACTTTTCACCTAAATCTTTTTTTTGATGACCATTGGCGCTCAAAGTCGGGCGTGGTTTCTTATGGTCATGACATTGAGGCGGCCTGGCTGGTGCAGGAAGCCGCGGAACTGCTTGGAGGCAGGCAGCTTATAAATGAGGTGAAGGAGTTTTCTGTGCAACTGGCAACCGCAGCTCAAAGGGGACTTGACAAAGATGGAGGCCTTTGGTATGAATACGATCCTGAAAAGGATCATTTGATCAAAGAGAAACATTCATGGCCGCAGGCTGAGGCCATGGTTGGATTTTTAAATAACTGGCAGAATACAGGGGATCAAAAATACCTGCAGCAATCCTACAGAAGCTGGGAGTTTGTAAAGAAATACATGCACGATAAAACATGCGGTGAATGGTACTGGGGTGTTTATGAAGATTACTCACCAATGAACAGCGAAGACAAGGTGGGCATCTGGAAATGTCCTTACCACAACAGCCGTGCCTGTATAGAGATCATCAGACGCATTGATTCAACACTGAATAAACAACAACATGAAAAAAAATAACAGGATCCTATTTTCATTTTTCCTGCTGTTATTAGCAGCCAACGCAAGGGCGCAGGTAAAGCCAAATGCTGCCATTGAAACAAGGATAGGCTCTATGCTGAAGAAAATGACCCTTGAAGAAAAAGTAGGCCAGATGGCGCAAGTATCCATTGAATCGCTTGGTACCGTAAAGGACGGCGTGTTTACACTGGACCCTGTAAAGTTCAGGGAAGCCGTCACACAATACAAGATAGGATCCGTATTGAATACACCGGGACCTTTGCAGGACCGCCACCAATGGAACGCCATCATTACACAGTTTCAGAATGGCACTGCGCAAACCCGAATGAAGATCCCGATCCTTTATGGACTCGATCACATTCATGGGGGTACTTATATCGGCGGCGCTACCTTGTTCCCGCAGCAGATAGGGCAGGCTGCCACATGGAACCGCCAGCTGGTGCACCAGGTAGCTGTTGTAACTGCATACGAATCAAGAGCAGCAGGTGTTCCCTGGACCTTTTCACCAGTGCTGGACCTGGGAACCAATCCCGTATGGCCTCGCGTATGGGAAGGCTATGGTGAAGATCCCTACCTTGTCAGTGAATTGGGCGTGCAGTTTGTCAAAGGCATACAGGAACCATTAGGCAGCAAAGAAAAACTTGCAGTAAGCCTGAAACATTACATGGCTTACTCTGATCCCAAATCAGGAAAGGACCGTTCCGATGCATGGATACCCGAACATTACCTGCGTGAATACCACCTGCCCGCATTCGAGGCCGCGGTAAAAGCAGGCGCCAGGAATGTGATGGTGAATTCAGCCTTGATCAACGGTGTACCCGTGCACGTGGATAAACGTATCCTCACCGATATTTTAAAGAATGAATTAGGTTTTACAGGATTTATCGTAACCGACTGGCAGGACATAGAAAATATTTTCAGAAGGGACAGGATGACCAAAGATGTAAAGGAAGCCATCATGCTTTCCATAAATGCCGGCATCGACATGTCCATGATACCTTATGATTACAAAGGGTTCTGCACCGACCTTATAGCACTAGTGAAAGAAGGAAAAGTTTCGACAGCCAGGATCGATGATGCCGTGCGCCGGATCCTCAGGGTGAAAGCGGAACTTGGGCTATTTGAAACACCGGTTACCATTGCAGCAGATTATCCCAAATTCGGTTCGCCTGAGTTTGAAAGAGCTGCTTACAATACAGCAGCTGAATCCATCACGCTTCTGAAAAATGTAAACAATGCATTGCCCATCCGCAAGGGTGCAAAGCTGCTGGTAACAGGGCCCAATGCCAATTCAATGCGCACACTGAATGGTGGCTGGACCTATACCTGGCAGGGCGAAAGGACGGACGAATATGCTGCGCGTTACAACACGATTCTCGAAGCGGTGCGTAAAGAGTTCGGCGATGGCAATGTTGTTTTTGAAGAAGGCGTCGTATACAAATCCAAAGGCCAGTTCTTTGAGGATTCAGTTGTTAATATTGCAGCTGCAGTAGCTGCAGCTGCAACTGCTGATTACATATTGTTGTGTATTGGTGAGAACAGCTATACTGAAACTCCGGGTAACCTGAATGACCTGGATCTTTCTGACAACCAGTTAGCGCTGGCAAGGGCTTTGATCGCTACAGGAAAGCCGGTGGTGCTCCTGCTGAATGAGGGAAGGCCAAGGGTGATCCGTTCCATTGAACCCGGTGCCGCGGCCATTGTGCATCTTTACCTGCCTGGAAATTTTGGTGGTGATGCGCTTGCTGATATTCTTTCAGGTGATGTGAATCCAAGCGGCAAGCTTCCTTTGACCTATCCGCGTTATTCCAATGCATTGACAGGTTATATCCATAAGCCTTCTGAAGGCGCATCCAACCCGCAGGGCGGAGAGACCAACCCCCAATACCCTTTTGGCTATGGTTTGTCTTATACCAGTTTTGGCTACAACGATCTTACCATCAATAAGAACAGTTTTGGAGTGGATGAAACCATTGAAGTTTCTGTTACTGTAACCAACACCGGGACCCGTGAAGGAAAAGAAGCGGTGCAGGTATTTGTATCAGACCTGATTGCTTCCCTGACTCCAGACGTTAAACGTCTGCGTGCATTTGATAAAGTGACACTGGCCCCTGGCGAAAGTAAGAAGATCCGTTTCACCATTCCGGTGCGGGACCTTGCTTTTGTCAATACAAAAAATCAGAAGGTGGTTGAACAGGGCGATTTCAATATCAGTATTGGCAACCTTGTTCAAAAGTTTACTGTCAGCAAAACACAGGTGCTGGTGCCTAAAAAAATGATTATTCCATGATCAACCATAAACATTTCTATTACTTGTTCGTATTTGTTTTGAATGCATTTACTTCAAATGCCCAGTACAGGAAGACCGCTGACGGCGTTGTTGTTTACCCCGACCAGCGTTATTCCGGGCAAGTTGAGGCGGTACGGCTACAGGTGCTTTCTTCAAAGATCATCAGGGTGACCGCTTCAGCCGATTCCGTTTTTCCTTCTGTAAAAAGCCTGATCGTATTGGACCAGGGCAGCAGGAAACCGGGTTTCACCGTTGCAAAGCAGGGTGAAACTGTTGTTGTAAAAACAGGTTCTTTAAGTGCAGTTGTACAATTGTCCACCGGTGCAGTCTCTTTTCTTGACGCTTCAGGAAGATCCATTGTAAAGGAAAGACCTTATAATGGAAGGACCATTGAGGAAGCTGTGTTTGAAGGCCAGCCTAGCTATGCACTTCGGCAAACATTTGAGACAGGTGCTGATGACGCATATTATGGTTTAGGTCAGCACCAGGATGGGCACATTAATTACAAAGGCCAGCAGGTTTTTCTTTTCCAGAACAACACCGAAGTTGCCGTACCGTTCCTTACAAGCAGCAGGAACTATGGCATCCTGTGGGACAATTATTCGCTTACCAAATTTGGTGATGTGCGTCCCTGGCTACCGCTTTCTTCGCTCCAGTTATATTCAGGCAATGGAGACAAAGGCTTTCTTACAGCTTCTTACAGCAACAACAGGAACCAGCCCGATTCTGTTATGCTTTCACTTTCAGAATCAGACATCAACTATCCTTTCATTGATGATACAAAGCAAAAGCTTCCGAAAGATTTCAATGTACAGAATGGTGTCATTACCTGGAATGGCTCTTTTTCCACACCATATGATGGTCTGCATAAGTTTCATGTGAGTTATGCGGGTTATTTTAAAATGTGGGTGAATGGAACGTTGGTCCTTGAAAGATGGAGACAGGCCTGGAATCCGGGCAATACAGTCGTAGACCTGCCTTTGATATCAGGTGCAAAGAATGCCGTGAAAATGCAGTGGATCCCCGATGGGGGAGAATCTTACCTGCGCGTCAAATGGCTGCCGCCTGTACCCAAGAAAGACATGAATGCATTTACTTTTTCTTCGGAAGCAGGCAAACAGCTTGATTATTATTTTGTTTCAGGAAACAATATGGATGAAGTGATTTCCGGTTACCGCACCCTGACAGGCAAGGCGCCTATTGTTCCTAAATGGGCATTGGGTTTCTGGCAAAGCAGGGAACGATATAAGACGCAGGAAGAATTGCTTGGGGTTGTTGCTGAATTTCGTAAAAGAAAGATCCCTCTTGATAATATCGTATTGGACTGGTTCTATTGGAAAGAAGATCAGTGGGGCAGCCAGCAGTTCGATGCAACAAGATTTCCTTCGCCAGACAGCATGATCAGCACACTTCATAACAGGTACAACACCCGCTTCATGATATCGGTGTGGCCTAAATTCTATGAAGGCGCCAATACCTACCAGGATTTCAACAGCAGGGGATGGCTGTACAAACGCAATATCGGCGACCGCACAAAGGACTGGGTTGGCAAGGGATACACTTCAACATTTTATGATGTATTCAATGATGAAGCGAAGAAAGCCTTCTGGGAATTGATCCGTAAAAACATTTATACAAAAGGCATTGATGCCTGGTGGATGGACGCAAGTGAACCGGACATCCTTTCCAATGTGTCACCTGAAAGAAGGAAGGACCAGATGGCAGGTAGTGCACTTACACCAGCGGCGGAGTGGCTGAATGCTTATGGACTGGAGAATGCAAAAGTTATTTACAACGGTCAGCGTTCTGTTGATCCTGATAAAAGAGTTTTCCTGCTGACACGTTCAGGGTTTGCAGGCTCCCAGCATTATGGTGCAACGATCTGGAGCGGTGACATTGCATCACGCTGGACCGATATGAAGGACCAGATCGCCGCGGGAGTGAATTTTTCAATGTCCGGCCTTCCTTACTGGACCATGGATATTGGTGGTTTCTCTGTTGAGCGTCGTTATGAAAATCCAAATGCTGCCGACCAGGATGAATGGAGGGAGCTGAATACACGCTGGTTCCAGTTTGGCGCCTTCGCACCGTTGTTCCGTGTTCATGGACAATATCCTTTCCGTGAGGTCTACAACATTGCGCCAGAGGGTCATCCTGCTTACAACAGCATGCTGTATTACAACAAGCTACGTTACCGCCTGATGCCTTACATCTATTCACTTGCCGGTAGTAGTTTTCATCATGATTATTCGATTATGCGGGGACTGGTAATGGATTTTAAGGATACGGCTGTAAGAAGCATTCCGGACCAGTACCTGTTCGGTCCCTCTATACTGGTAAGCCCGGTGACGGAATACAAACAAAGACAAAGAAAGCTGTACCTGCCTGCAGGACAGGGGTGGTACGAAATGCACGGAGGAAAGTACCATCATGGAGGCCAGTGGATCACTACTGGTGCGCCTTATGAACACATTCCATTGTTTGCAAAAGAAGGATCCATTGTTCCATTTGGCCCCGATCTGCAATACACATCTGAAAGACCGGCAGATACCATCCGGCTTTTTGTGTACAGGGGAAAGGATGCCAGCTTTCAATTATACGAAGACGAAGGCACCAACTACCAGTATGAAAAGGGAAAGTTCTCTTTCATCCGTTTTGATTACAGGGAAAGCACGGGAACGCTGACCATACAGAACAGGGAAGGTAGTTTCCCGGGCATGCTTGACCAGCGTGTTTTCATTATTGTTCCTGTAAGTAAGCAACGCGGCGCAGGTATGGATAGTAGCAGCGGGAAAGCAGTGTTGTATAATGGAAAGAAGATGGTCATTCAGATCAACCAATAAATAATTTAATATGCTTACCTGGAAAACGCTTCTGGTCTTTAGTCTTGCATGGGGTTTACAAAATTGTAAGAAAAAGCCTGCAGATGACGGAGGTAATGGTGGAGGAAATGGCCCGGTTGTGATCCAGCCTCCCATTGAACCGGCTATTGCCAGTACGATGGGTTTTTTCCTGGATGACTGGGCGCCAAAGAATTTTGTTGTGCCATCCTATACCGATACAGCTGTACCTACGGGAACCACGGGTGTTTATGTAACTGTTGATGCATCTAATATCGTCACCAAGGTTCCTAAATCAACATTCGGGCAGAATGCCAATATATGGATGACACAAATGGTTACAGAGGCCGCCCTGATGAACCACCTCACCAACCTGAAGCCAAACCTGATCAGGTTCCCGGGGGGAAGTATCAGTGATGTTTATTTCTGGAATACGGCGCCCGGTCAGCCACCAGCCGATGCACCAGACAGCCTGGTGGACGCGAATGGCGTGAAGCATGTTGCGGGCTACTGGTATGGAAAGAACACTGCATCATGGACAGCCTCGCTTGAAAGTTATTACAGTATGCTGCAGCAAACGGGCAACCAGGGCATGATCACGGTGAACTATGGCTATGCACGTTATGGCAAAGGATTGAACCCCGTGGCGGAGGCCGCCCACCTTGCAGCCGACTGGGTTCGTCATGATAACGGCCGTACCAAATACTGGGAGATCGGCAACGAAAGCAACGGCACCTGGGAAGCAGGATACAGGATCAATACTTCAACTAACAGGGATGGGCAGCCGGAAATTATCAACGGCGCTTTGTATGGGGCCCACTTCAGGGTGTTTGTTGATTCAATGAAAAAAGCTGCCCAGGAGATCGGTAAAACAATTCATATTGGTGCCTACCTCCTGGAAAAGCAACCTGAAAGCTGGCAGACACAGACTGACAAGACCTGGAACACCGGAGTGCTTGGCCAGGCTGCATCAGCTGCAGATTTTTATGTGATCCACAGTTACTATACGCCCTACCAGACAAATGCATCTGCCAGCCTGATATTGGAAACAGCCGTAACCAACACGGCAGACATGATGAATTATGTAAAGACCAGCATCACAAATGCCGGTGGAACCATCAAGCCAATAGCACTAACCGAATGGAACATCACCTCACAGGGATCCATGCAGCAGGTATCTTTTATCAATGGCATGCATGCTGCCATTCTGCTGGGGGAAAGTCTGAAAAATAAATACGGGCAGACCAGCCGCTGGGACCTGGCAAATGGATGGGACAATGGCAATGACCATGGATTATTCAACATCGGCGATGAACCGGGAGGTGTGAGCAAGTGGAATCCCCGTCCTGCTTTTTACTACATGTATTATTTCCAGAAAATGATCGGTGACAGGATGCTGGGAACTACCGTACTTGGTGACGTGCTGGCCTATGGTTCTTCTTTTACTTCCGGTGAAAAAGGCGCGATCCTGGTCAACAGGAGCAATCTTGCGCAGATTACAGAAGTCACACTGAAAAATGCTGTGCCGGGCGCACGCTATTATTGGTATACACTCACAGGCGGTACTGATAATGGTGAGTTTTCAAGAAAGGTTTTTGTCAATGGAAAAGGTCCCGGCGAACCAACAGGAGGTCCTTCCACACAATACAATACGCTCAATGCTTATTCATCCTTAACAGCAAACGGTATCAGGATCACCCTTCCTGCAAGGTCAGTGGTTTACCTTGTCATTGCTAAATAAATCTATCAGTTGATCCCTTAATAACAAAAATAATGATCCGGTTTTTTCTCTTTATAATGCTTGTGGTGGCTGCACTGAAAGGGCGTGCACAGAAATATGAAGGCCTTGCATTGACACCTCCAATGGGATGGAACAGCTGGAACACATTTGCTTCCAACATCAATGAAAAGATGGTATTGGAAATGGCTGATGTGATGGTGTCTTCCGGTATGAGGGACGCAGGGTACATTTACCTGGTGCTGGACGATGCATGGATGGCCAAGGAACGGGACAGCATTACCGGTGACCTGGTACCTGACCCTGTTAAGTTTCCGCGCGGCATGAAGTTCGTTTCAGATTATGTGCATTCCAAAGGCCTGAAGTTCGGTCTCTATAATTGCGCAGGCACACTTACCTGTGCTGGCTATCCCGGTACTCGAGGCTACGAATACCAGGATGCAAGGTTCTATGCAAGTGTTGGTATCGATTACCTTAAATACGACTGGTGCAATACGGAAGGTATCAATGCTAAAGAGGCTTACACTACTATGAGCAAGGCCCTAACCAAAACAGGTCGCCCTATTGTGTTCAGCCTTTGCGAGTGGGGTAATAACAAGCCCTGGGAATGGGCGGCCGCTGTAGGGCATTTATGGAGAACCACCGGTGATATATACCATTGTTTTGATTGTGTGAAAGATCATGGCACATGGAAGTCATGGGGCGTGATGCAGATCCTTGACCAGCAAAAAAATATCCGGCAGTATGCAGGCCCGGGCCACTGGAATGATCCGGATATGATGGAAGTCGGAAACGGACTGACAGAAGGTGAGAACCGTGCGCACTTTTCCATCTGGGCCATGCTTGCAGCACCCCTTATCGCAGGCAATGACCTCAGGAGCATGACATCTGAAACAAGGTCTGTACTGACAAATCGGGAAGTGATCGCTGTGAACCAGGATTCACTGGGCATACAGGGATTTAAACACACATCTAATGACAGTGTTGAAACCTGGGTAAAGCCCTTAAGGAATGGTGACTGGGCGATCTGTTTTCTGAACCGCAGTGTGCTGCAGAAGCCTGTACATATGAACTGGCAGCAGGAGAACATTATAGACAGCTTTGCAAAATTGCAATTGGACATGCGTTCACAGGCTTTTACGATAAGGGACCTTTGGCTCAAAAAAGAAACAGGAACCACTAAAAAGCCTTTAAGGATCATGGTCCCTGCTCACGATGTAGTGATGTACCGGCTAATCAAAAAGAAATGATGGACAGGAGAACATTTGTAAAGAACACAGGGTTTGTTGCAGCGGGCATCGGCATGGCGGGACAAAACATATTTGCCGCTGAACATAGAAAAAGAAATAAGCTTCCCCAGTGGAAGGGGTTCAACCTTGTTGATTTCAATACATCTAACCCGGCTCCTGACCGGCGGTATACAACCGAAGAACATCTGAAGTGGATGCATGACTGGGGTTTTGATTTTATCAGGCTTCCGATTGCCTATCCCTATTACCTGAAATTGGACAGGACCAAAAAGATCACACCAGAAGAAGTATACCAGGTTGACAATGAAGCCATGGACAGGATCGAAAACCTGGTGCTGCAGGGGCATAAACACAACCTGCATGTAAGCCTGAACCTTCACAGGGCGCCTGGCTATTGCATCAACGCGGGTTTTCATGAACCTTACAACCTGTGGAAGGATGCGGCCGCGAAGGAGGCATTTTACTATCATTGGAATTTATGGGCGAAGCGCTTTAAACATATATCGTCAAAGAAAATTTCCTTTGACCTGTTGAATGAGCCTGCCATGCGGGAGGATATGAACAACCAGCATTCACCTGTCAGTACCATTCCCGGATCGCTTTATTATGAAGTGGCCAGGGGTGCGGCCGAATCCATCAGGCAGGAAAATAAAGATCACCTGGTGATTGCCGATGGAAACAATGTAGGTAATGATCCCGTTCCTGAACTGGCAAGCCTGAACCTTGGCCAGAGCTGCAGGGGTTATTTCCCTCATGCAATTTCTCACTACAAAGCGCCATGGGCCAATAAAGAACCTGATAAGCTACCGGTTCCGCAATACCCTGGCCAAACAGGCAATCAATATTTAAACCGTGAAATGATCGAACGTTATTACAAGCCATGGATCGACCTGATGAAATCAGGTGTTGGCGTTCATTGCGGCGAGTGCGGTTGCTGGAACAAAACACCGCATGATGTTTTTCTAAAGTGGTTTGATGATGTTCTGGATATTCTGGATTCAAACAGGATCGGCTTTGCTCTGTGGGAATTCATTGGCGACTTTGGAATTCTGAATTCGAAGCGCCAGGATGTGACTTATGCCAATTGGCATGGATACCAGCTTGACAAAAAATTATTGAAACTGCTACAGAAATATTGAACCGGCATCTAAAGAACCAGTAAAAAATCTTCTGGTGGTTAAATGAAAGAATAGCATGAGGGTTGACATCTTAAAAAATCTAATCTCTTTTATATGCCTGTTTGCATGCTTCAGCAGCAATGCACAGCACAAGTCACGCGTATCATTCAACAATAACTGGAAATTCCTCCTCGACAGCACAAGATCCTATGCTGATCCGGTTGTGAATGACGAGCACTGGAGGAAGCTGCGGCTGCCCCATGACTGGAGCATTGAAGGCAGTTTCAGCAAGGACCATCCAGCCGGTACAGGTGGTGGTGCGTTACCAGGCGGAATCGGCTGGTATCGTAAAACATTTAAAATTCCGTCAGCGCATCTTACCAAAAAAGTATTCATTGAGTTTGATGGAGTTTACCAGAATAGTGAAGTGTTTATCAACGGACATTCGCTTGGTGTACGGCCTAATGGTTACATTTCATTTCACTATGAGCTAACGCCTTACCTGAAAGCAGGCGATAATGTGATCGCTGTTAAGGTAGACAACCTGAGACAACCCAATTCAAGATGGTACAGCGGGTCTGGTATTTACAGGAATGTATGGCTGACCACACTCGACCCGGTCCATGTTCTTCACTGGGGTACGCAAGTGACCACTCCGGAAGTTTCCGGTAGCGTGGCAAAGGTTTTCCTATCTCATTCACTCAGTGATATCGCTCCTGGTAAGCGTTCTTATGTTTTAATCAGCAGCGTTTTTGATCCTGCCGGTAAAAGGGTTGCGCAGATGAATACCGATGCAAGAAAAAACACTGGCCATGCTTTTGTGATCAGCCAGCCCAAATTATGGTCAGTTGAAAAGCCACAACTTTATAAGATCGTTTCAGAAGTAAGATCAAACGGGAAAACACTGGATAGTTATGAAACAACATTCGGCATCCGTTATTTTGATTTTGATACAGCCACAGGGTTTTCGCTGAATGGTAAACCATTAAAAATACTGGGTGTGTGTAACCACCACGACCTGGGCGCATTGGGAGCCGCTGTAAACAGAAGAGCCCTGGAGCGGCAATTGCAGATACTGAAAGCGATGGGCTGCAATGGCATCCGTACATCGCACAATCCACCCGCGCCCGAGTTGCTTGAACTTGCGGACAGCATGGGCTTTATCGTCATGGATGAAGCTTTTGATATGTGGGCAAAACCCAAATCAAAGTATGATTATGCGCAAAACTGGGCGCAATGGCACCGCAGGGACCTGGAAGACCTGGTGCTACGCGACAGGAATCATCCTTCAGTTTTTATATGGAGTGTCGGCAATGAGATCGGGGAGCAATGGGGTGATGATACTTCAGGAAGAAATATAGCGCGTGAACTAGTCGCTATTGTAAAATCACTGGATACAACAAGGCCAATTATCACTGCAAACAATGAGGTCAATCAATGGAACAACCTGATACGTTCCAATGCATTCGATATAATTGGATACAATTATAACCATGACCGCTGGCATCGTTTCCCCCGCGAATGGCCTGGAAAAAGCCTGATCGTTACTGAAAGCACCTCCGCGCTTCAGACACGTGGTCATTACGACCTGGTGCCTTTCGATACAATAAGACGTTGGCCCAAACGATGGGACCTACCACTGGAAAACGGAAACCCCGGACAAACCGTTTCCGCTTATGATCATGTCAGTGCACCCTGGGGTTCAACACATGAAGAAAGTGTCAAAGCATTAAAGAAAAGCTCGCATGTGTCTGGCATGTACATCTGGACCGGCTTTGATTACCTTGGTGAGCCAACACCTTATCCATGGCCTTCACGCAGTTCTTATTTCGGTATCATTGACCTTGCCGGCTTTCCCAAGGATGTGTATTACATGTACCAGAGTGAATTCACCAGTAAGCCTGTACTGCATCTTTACCCGCACTGGAACTGGAAGGCTGGCGATACAGTGGATGTAGTAGCTTATTATAACAACGCTGATATTGTAGAATTGTTTTTAAATGGAAGATCACTGGGTAAAAGAGCCAAGGCAGGTGAAGACCTTCATGTGAAATGGCGTGTGCCTTTTCATCCCGGGGCACTTGAAGTTGTATCCTCCAGGAATGGTTCAAAAGTGCTTTTAAAAAAGGTTACTACAGCAGGTGCGCCTGCGGCAATTGTATTAAAGGCGGACCGTTCTTCCATTCATACGGGAAATGATCTTTCTTTTGTAACAGCAACCATAGTTGACCAGCAGGGCAATACCGTTCCTGATGCTGACAACCTCATAAGCTTTGCCATCAGCGGTGCAGGCACTATAGCAGCAACAGACAATGGCAGTCCGGTAGACCTGAGGTCGTTTCAAAGCAGCCAGCGTAATGCCCTGAACGGATTGGCACTTGCTATTGTGCAGGCAACGGATAAAAAGGGTACTGTGCAACTTACAGCAACATGTCAGGGATTGAAGCCGGCAACCATTACTATAACCGTGAAATAATGATGATGAAATTCAGACAACTGATTTTATTGCTGATGCTACCCGTTGTTGCAATGACGCAGAACGCAGTGCAGGAATCATTGACAGCTCCTGACAAAATGTTAACGGTCCGAATCAGCACTGCCCCTCAACTCACCTGGATGGTATTGCATGGAAGTGATACGGTACTGGCTACATCACCAATTCAACTGCACCTGGCCAATGGTAAGGTGATTGGCAGAAATGAAGCGGTTTTGAAAACAGAAAGGTTCACAAGGCATAATGAGATAGGTTCTCCATTTTATAAGAAAGCCAGGGTTGTGGACCATTACAATGAACTTGTTGTCCGTTACAAGGATGGCAATGGTGTTATTTTTCGTGCCTACAATGATGGCGTGGCCTATCGCTTTTACACAGGCCTTAAAGACAGCATCACTGTATTGTCGGAAACAGCTTCATTTACATTTCATAAAGACCATAAGACCTACCTGCCGTATGTAAGAGACCTCAGGGTCAAAGGCGACCAGTTCATTTCTTCATTTGAAGCTTTGTATGATGAAGTCCCCATAACAAGGTTTATAAAAGATACGCTGGCCTTCCTTCCCGTGCTGGTGGATATAGGAAAGGGAAAGAAAGCAGCCATCCTGGAAGCAGACCTCCAAAATTACCCGGGTATGTACCTGCAAGCAGGCAAAGGAAATGAGATGACCGGAACATTCGCTCCTTATCCGCTGGAAGAAAAAATCGGCGGTCATAACAGGCTGAATGCTGTTGTTACCAGAAGAGCTGGTTATATCGCCAGGCTGAATGGTACAGGAATGTTACCCTGGCGTGTTATTGTTGTCAGCAGTTCTGATAAGGAATTACTGGATAATGATATGGTCTATAAATTATCATCGCCGTCAGGCATAGCGGATCAAAGCTGGATCGTACCAGGCAAGGTTGCATGGGACTGGTGGAACGACTGGAACATTTCCGGAGTGGATTTCAGGGCAGGGATCAACACAGCTACCTACAAACATTACATTGATTTCGCTGCAGAAAACAACCTTGAATACATTATCATGGATGAAGGCTGGTCAGCTACGGACGATCTTACAAAGATCTCATCCGAAATTGACCTGAAGGAGATCGTTGACTATGCTGCACGTAAAGATGTTGGCGTTATCCTGTGGGCGACCTGGCATGCCATAATGAAACAAATGAATGATGTGTTTCCAAAATATGCGGACATGGGCATTAAAGGTTTCAAGATCGACTTCCTTGACCGCGATGACCAGAAAATGGTAGCCTCCACTTATCTCATAGCACAGAAAGCAGCGGAGCACCATCTGATCCTGAATTACCATGGTATGTTCAAGCCGGCGGGATTGCAAAGGACCTACCCTAATGTTGTAAATTTTGAAGGCGTTAAAGGATTGGAAAATGTGAAGTGGACACCCGCCGATGATGTTCCGAAATATGATGTGACCATTCCTTTCATCCGCATGCTGGCCGGTCCGATGGATTATACACCCGGCGCCATGCGAAATGCCAGCAAATGGAACTTTCGTGCAGTGCATTCATCCCCCATGAGCCAGGGCACCAGGTGCCACCAACTTGCCATGTATGTTATTTTTGAAGCGCCACTGCAGATGCTGGCAGACAATCCTACTGCATACAGAAAAGAACAGGAAAGCACCAATTTCATATCCCAGATTCCAACAACATTTGACCAGACAGTGGCACTTGACGGAAAAGTAGGCGGGTACGTTGCCATCGCTCGAAGGAAAGGAGAAGACTGGTTTATTGGAGCAATGACCAACTGGGATAGGAGGGAAATCCAGATCGATCTTTCCTTCCTTGGCCCTCGAAAATATGAAGCGGAAGTTTTCCAGGATGGCATCAATGCAGACCGTGATGCAACAGATTACAGGAGAGACATCATCTCTTTGAGTAGTGAAGACCGTCTGATCATTAAAATGAACGAGGGTGGCGGATGGGCTGCCAGGATCTACAAAGTCAATTGAGCATGCTGAAAAGAACTTATACATTATTATTTACCATTTGCCTGCTCGGGGTGCTTACAACCAAAGCACAGGAAAGAAAATTTGCCATGCCTGCCAGGGGTTTTACAAGCTGGCAGCCTGCAACAAACTGGGAGCATGCCCTGCTTAGCGGAAATGGTACCATGGGCGCCATGGTCATGGGCAATCCTCACGAAGAAACCATTATACTTTCTCATGCGCAGCTTTATCTTCCGCGTGAACGTTCACCTCACCTGATCGACCAGGCAACGCACCTGGACAGCATCAGGCAATTGTTGCTTCAAGGCAAGTACGCTGAAGCAGCGCGTGTTCCTGTTGCGTTAAGACAAAAGCAGGGTTACCATGATGAAAGGGATCCATTCATTCCGGCGTTTGACCTGAAAATACAAGGTGAAGCATCCAACATCGGGCAGTACCAGCGCTCAGTGAATTTTGAGACAGGTGAAGCCATCGTTCAGTGGCAGGATGACAATGGAAGTTTTGAAAGAAAAGTATTTGTATCAAGGGCCCATTCAGTGGTGGTGGTTTCCATCAGGGGCACAGGAAAGATCAACTGCATCCTTTCTTTTGAAAGAAGACCTGTGGAATGGAACCAGTGGGAATTTGTAAAGAAGCATGTTGAAGGAATGGACGCACGTGCAGAAGAGGGAGGATGGCTGTCTTATGCTTCAGGATTTAAATTTAAACACAAGGATGCTGTTCATGCATACGAGGGGTTGGGAAGGATCATTGCAAGAAATGGGACAGTACAAAAGGAAGGTAACCGCATGCGTGTTTCGAATGCGGATGAAGTACTGGTACTGATCAGGATAGATCCACGGTTTGATGGCGAACCATCCGGCCTGGCAGCAATGAAAACAAGCCTGGGTGCAATGGATAAGAGCTATGCGTCACTGCTGGATGAACATATTGAGATCCATGGCGATTTGTTCAATCGCACTAAGTTCAGCCTTTATGCGGATGAGAAAGATAAACGCCTTCATTCCGAAGAAATATTGCTCAAAGCAAGAAATACTGTTACACCCGCGCTCATTGAAAAAGTTTTTGATGCCGGCCGTTACAACATCATCAGCGCAACAGGTTATAATCCACCAAATCTCCAGGGCATCTGGAGTGGAACATGGACTGCTCCATGGACAGGAGGTATGACCAACGATGGTAATTTGGCGGTTGCTATTTCCATGAATCTCCCGGGCAATATGCCTGAGTTGATGAAAGGCTATTTTGATTACCATAAACGATTACTGAACGATTACTGGTACAGTGCCAAAACCCTGTATGGCACACGTGGCATTCATGTGCCCGCACAGGCTACAACAACAGGAATTGATACGGACTTTGGCGAAACCTGGTGCCTTACCTTCTGGACAGGTGCTGCAGGTTGGGTGGCTTCTTATTTCTGGGATCATTATCAATACACCCAGGACACACAATTCTTAAAGTGGCATGCTTATCCATTCATGAGAGAAGCGCTTTTATTTTATGAGGACTTTTTGATCAGGGATAAAGATGGTAAGTGGCTTTTCATTCCTTCGTATTCGCCTGAGAACAATCCTTTAAACAGCAATTCACAGGCAGCGGTGAACGCCACCATGGATATCATGATCGCAAAGCAATTGCTCCGCAACGTGATCAGTGCTGCGCAGGTTCTAAAGGTTGACAGGGAAAGGATACCACACTTGCAAAGGATGCTGAAGGACATGCCCGAATACGGCATCAGTAAGGAAGGCGCACTGAGGGAATGGTTGTGGAAGGACCTTCAGGAAAACTTTTCGCACAGGCATGCTTCCCAATTGTATGCTTTATACGATGAAGTGGCTCCTGAATTCCGTGAAAACAGCTCCCTTCGCGAAGCGGCGAAAAAACTGATCGATGCTAAAATGAAATTCAGGTCTGCAGAGGGTGGTGGTGAAATGGCATTTGGCCTGGTGCAGCTTGGACTTGCAGCGGCACACCTTGGCGACTCGGAACAATCTTATCAATTGCTGCAATGGCTTTCTTCAAAGTACTGGACCAATGGAATGGGTTCGTACCACAATGTGAATGGACTTTTCAATACCGACATCAGTGGTGGATTACCTTACCTGGTCACACAAATGCTTACTTATTCCGAGATGGGGAAGTTATGGTTGCTTCCCGCGCTTCCTGATGCATGGAAGAAGGGAAAGATCGAAGGACTGTTATTCAGAGGCAATATTGTTTTGAAATCATTGGAGTGGGACAAAGCATCACTATTTGCGAGGGCTGTGATGACAAGCGGAGCTTCACAGGTTGTGCAGGTAAGGCTTCCGCAGTCATCTGGTAAAATGGTGGTGAATGGAAAGGAAGTAAAACCCGTAAAAGGAAAAGATTACCTGGAAGTAAAAATGCAGGCAGGCAAAGATGTAATCCTTGAATGGAAAATGCCCGCTTACTAATGAAACTAATGTTTAAAATTATTATAATGAACAACTTCACGCAAATACAAAAGATACTGGTGATCCGGATTCTGCTTTTTTCTTTTATTTCCTCGGGTATGTTTTGTAAGACACCCAGCTCGACAAACATTGGAAATGTCACTACAGCAGTTGAAACCAATAGTAAGATAAGGATCAACCAGGTAGGTTTTTATCCTTTAGCCACGAAAGTAGCAGTTGTAACAGGTTCTATCAAAGGTGGAGATTTCAAAGTGCTGACAGAAAATGGTGATGTGGCTTTCAGCGGTAAACTTTCCGCAGAGAAAAAGTCTGCATATTCTACTACTGTAACGAGGATCGCTGATTTTACAGAATTAAAAAAGCCAGGCAAATATGTAGTGCTTGTTGAGGGCTTGGGTAAATCTTATCCTTTCATTATTGATGAACAGGTTTTTGATGGTGTGGCAAAGTCAAGCATTAAAGGCTTTTATTATCAAAGAACCGATATTCCGTTAGAAGAAAAGTTTGCAGGTAAATGGCATCGTCCGGCAGGGCATATGGACACGGCCGTGTTGATTCATCCTTCCGCGGAAGGACCTGGCAGGCCTGCAGGAACCATTGTATCATCTCCAGGCGGATGGTATGATGCAGGTGATTATAATAAATATATTGTGAATTCAGGCATCACCATGGGCACCATGCTTTCTGCTTATGAAGATTTCCCTTCTTATTACCAGGTGCTTGGATTGAATATTCCTGAAAGCGGTGACCAGGTACCTGACCTTTTGGATGAAGTGATCTATAACCTCCGCTGGATGCTTACAATGCAGGATCCTGCTGATGGCGGGGTGTATCATAAATGCACAAATGCTGCTTTTGACGGCATGGTGATGCCAGGGGTGACAAAGGCGCCAAGGTACCTGGTGCAAAAAGGTACGGCTGCCACGCTCGACCTGGCTGCAACGGCTGCGCAGGCCGCAAGGATCCTGAAAGGCTTCGAGCGCCAGTTACCCGGACTTTCAGATTCATGCATGGCAGCTGCGGGTAAGGCATGGCAATGGGCTTTGAAAAATCCAGCTGTAATTTATGACCAGGCATTGATCAACAAAACCTATCAGCCTGCAATCAGCACGGGAGAGTATGGCGACAGGCGCTTCAATGATGAATGGCTTTGGGCTGCATCGGAACTGTTTGTTACAACCGGGGACAGAAATTATTACAATGTGGTAGAACAAAGATTGAAAGACCCGGTGAACCTTCCATCCTGGGGAAATGTTGGCATGCTGGGTTACTATACGCTTCTGCGTTTTCAGAAAACGCTTCCTGCTTATACAGCAACAGCAGTACGATCTATGAAGGATTCTGTTTTGTCCATTGCAACACAATACATTTTAAACGCAAAGGAAAATGCTTTTGCAACGGTTATGGGACAATCGAGAAGAGATTTCAACTGGGGCAGCAATTCGGTAGCAGCTAACCAGGGCATACTGCTGGTGAATGCATTTTTATATACAGGCAGCCGTGCCTACCTGGAAGGTGCGCTGAGCAATCTTGATTATCTCCTGGGAAGAAACGCAACCGGTTATTGTTTTCTCACCGGAACCGGGACCTTTTCCACCATGTTCCCGCACCACCGTCCATCGGAAGCGGATGGAATTCCGGAACCTGTGCCTGGACTGCTGGCCGGAGGGCCCAACCCGGGCATGCAGGATAAATGTGTTTATGAATTCACCGAGCCGGAAACTGCCTATACAGACAGGGTTTGTTCTTATGCTTCCAATGAGATCGCCATTAACTGGAATGCGCCACTGGTCTATCTTTCAGGGGCGTTGGAAGCGTTGAGAAAAAAGTTCTGATCTAAAGGGTTGAGATGAGTTTTACTCCGGTCTTTTTTCTCTGTTATTAAAGGTTTTATTATAGTTTAACCGCAAAAGAGCCCCGCCTAAGCGGGGCAAAGGGTCGCAAAGAAACACCTGTATTTTTTATAAATGATTCCAAAAAGGGCATTCAACCTGCATGCAGGAAGAATGCCCTTCAACATATCTGCTTATTGAATTACCACCTTTGAGAGCGATCAGAATAGCGGTTGCGGCTCTCGAAATAACGCTCGTTCACCTGGCGGATCTTGTAATCCTTTTCATTTTCAAGTGCACGGATCTGGCGTCTTTTCTCGGCAGGCCTCATGTAGCGGCTGTTTTCTACGTTGCGGACCTTCCAGCGGAAATCGTCCCTGATCCTTTGGATCAACTGGTCGCGTTCGCGGCCGGTCATTGCGTAGCTGTCGTTCCGGCGATCGTTGTACCTGCGGTCGTCATACCTGCGGTCATCGTTACGCCGGTTGTCCTGGTCCTGGATAATAACGCGGGCATTTTCAATTTTCCGGGATTGTGCAAATACAGAAGTGAGTGGGCCCAATAAGAGCAATAGAGCGAAGAGTGTTTTCATGGTAAGAAATTTTAAGTAAGTCAATAGGTGATAGAATGAAAACAGTCGAGGCCGTTTAATGGAGGGAGGTTAAAAAACGTTAAAAGAGTTTTTTGGTTTATGGTTTATGGGTTCTTGTTCTTTAGTAACAGTTATTCTTTACTGATTCTATTTGCGTAAAGAGGCATTAAATGCAAAGGGCACTAAGAAAAACTGTGAGCTTCGAGCTTGTAAAGCTTTCGAAGTAAATGAGGGTCTTAGATGATCATTCAATTGAAAAGAAATCAAATTCATAACTGACAAAAACTCGTGGCTCATAGCCCGCGTCTCGCAGCTTGAAAGATGATCATCTTCCATTAACAAAATCTATTTAGAATTGTACGAAACCGCTATAAGCTATCAGCCAACAGCCATTAGCTATCAACTATCCGCTTCCCTTTCCCTCCTGATATTCTTCCTGATCTCATCGGTACAATGCTCGATAAACTGGTCTGTGATCATTTCCATTTGCCTGGCATCGAGCGGCTTTGTAATGAAACCGGCCTGGTACTGTGTAGCGAAAGATGCATCCAGCGGTTGTGAGGAAGTAGTGAAAATAACCACGGGCAGGTCCGTGAACCGGTTCATCCTGCGAATCCTGGCCAATGTATCTTTTCCATTCAACATGGGCATGTTGATATCAAGGATCACAAGGCAGGGAGTCTGCTCGTTTGGATGCAGGCCATCAAGATATTTTAAAACATCTGTTCCATCATGTACGGTGACCACATCAACGTTGGAAGCATATTTGGAAAAAGCCTCGCTGACCAGTTGAAGGTCATCGGGGTCATCGTCAGCGTAGAGTACAATGTTCTTTGGGGTGGGTGGCTGGCTCATGTTTTGGTCTTATGCAGTAGCAAAAATATTAAATAACGTTCAACCATAACCGAAAATCATTCATCGGCACGTACAAGGTCATCAACATTGATCTGTTCCAGGTAGGGATCCAGCAGTGTAGTGGAAGTAAAGCACTTGATCTCTGTAATGCACGAACGGTACTTCCTGTAATAAATCTCCACATAGAAACTTCCAAGCTGGAAAAGGATCGCCGAAAAAGGTGGTTTGGATCGCTTTCCAATATAAGTTCCTTCCTTATACAGCAGGTCTACCTGGTCTTTTTCACACAGTAGCCGGTATTGAAAAAGTGTCATCATAGCCCGATCCCTCCCATAAGCCGGGTTAAAGCACAGCAGTTGTTCAACATGTTGATTTTAGTTAAATGGCTAACCATTAATTGTTTATAGTTGAAAGCAGGTTAATGACCGGGCAAAAATAAAATTCTTTTCTTTAACAAGGTAAGTCCTGTTTGAGGCTGGCAGGATCTCAGCCAGTGCTCATATTTCCAGCAAGGCCCATCACTTCATCAAAAGGACCATTTAACCAGCGGATACCCTTTCTATACCATCCGGCAAGGCTTCCCAGGCAGTTATCATGGAACAATGACTGCTGGATAACAATGAATCAGGCTTCATTCATTTAAAGCATCCGGTTGGAGCGGTAATAAGTGCATGTACTTATTTCATTGTGGAGTAATTGACTATCACTGCATATTATAAATTCAACAAAAAAAGAAATCCGTTCATTTGTAATGTACCGCAGGGAGACGTCCTGATAAATTTTCGAAACCTTGCATACCAATCAATTAATCCGAATTATCCGGCTATGGAAAAAACCACCATCCTCATTGCAGACGACCATACATTGATCAGGGAAACATGGTCGCTGATCCTGAACGCTGACCCAAGATTCCGGGTGATAGCGGAAGCCGGCACCGGTGAATCAGCCATCCAGAAAACAAGGGCGCTTCGTCCGGATGTTGTCATCATGGATATTAATTTGCCTGGACTCAATGGTATCGAAGCCACTGAAATGATCCACAAGCATTCACCAGCAACCAAAGTGCTGGGTGTTTCCCTTCACACACAGCCTACTTATGCCCGTAAGATGATGCAGATCGGGGCCATGGGTTATGTGACCAAAACTTCCTCACGCGATGAAATGCTCCTGGCTATAGCAGAGATCCGGGACGGCAGGAAATACATGTGTGATGAGATCAAGAACATTCTTTCCGAGCAGATGATCCAGGGGGATAAAAAGCAGAATGGATTGAATGCCCTTTCTCTACGTGAGGTGGAGGTCATTTCATTTGTAAGAAAAGGGTTTTCTTCAAAAGAGATCGCTGATGCATTAAGCATCTCTGTGAAGACTGTGGAAGTGCACCGTTACAATATCCTGCGTAAACTGAACCTGCGCAACGCTGCATCTCTTGTAAATTTTATCAACAGCAATTACCTGGAATTCGAAGCGCACAGGCCGAACTAAAAATGTTTTCGTGTTGTATTCTTAAATTGAAGGCTTGACCTAAGCGCTTTTACGCCCAAACTGGTAATCCGGCGCAATACCTTCGAGTGCTTCTTCAAGACTTGCATTTTTCAATGTTTTGCGAACACGGATCAATTCTGCTACCCGCTGAATGGCATCTGATATCTCCGGTTGCTTTATCGTCTCAATGATCTGCTGGATGGTCTTGGGAATAAACAGCGAAGCATCGTGGTTGCCATCTAGCTCAGAAAGCGCATAGCTGATATAATCGACCTTGATCATGTCGATCCATTCAATGTCCGTGATGCCTGCCGATTCCACCTTGAAATTTTGTTTGTAAAGCCATTCCACCACAGACCCAGCCAGCAGCACCTGGGAAAGCCGGTGCCCGACCCGTATGCTTTTCCGCCTTGCAGGAATGTCGAGTTTTTTAAAAAATTGAATGTCCGCGTCTATACCAATGTACCTGGATACGTAAAAAGCATCGTGCAGAAAGTCTATGGAGGTTCTGGCGGTCCAGGTGTCAATACCGGTATCCATTACCCTGTTCAGTTGAACATATTCGCAACGGTACCCTTGCAGGCAGGCAAAAACAATGTGGCCTGTTTCATGGAAAGCAACGGCGTCGCAGGTCCTGGCGGTTCGATAATCCATAAGGCTGGTTTTCCTGCGTTATGCAAGAAGCAAGCCCTGGTATTTTTTCAGGCCGGTAATAGTACACGAGTTATGAACAGAGAAACCCACAGGGAGCAATTGTTTTACAATGCGTTTCTGGTTTTGTTTTCTGGTTTATGGTTCTTTGGGTGCCGTCATTCTCTACGGATTCTCATTTAGTAGAGATGCAGAAACCGCAAGGAGCGCAAAGGATTTCACGCAAAAAGAGGTTTCACGCAGAGACGCAAAAAAGGCAAAGACGCAAAGATTTTTTTGGAATCATTCTGTGCAGGGTCGTTTTTGGGGAGGGCAGGTCAGCAGGGTTGTTCTTTTTGAAGAACTTCTTTATGATTACTTCTATTCATTTTAATAGCCTTTCTCAAGTCGCAAGGCGTTCTGAAGAATGATTTTTTTACGAGTTTATTCTTCGTTTCACAAAAATTATCCGCCTGCGGAGGAAGCATCTGCAAGTGTTGTTCTAATAATGTTCAGGAGTTTAATATGATAAATGGTTTTTTAGGTTTAACCCATAGCAGAAAGGAAAAATTCATATTTTTCTTTCACATATCAAGTCTAAACTCCATGATCAACATTCCAACTCTGAAGTCTATCATCTATAGTCTATCATCGTAACTCTTTGAGGTCTTCATCTTAAATCCTTCAGTTGCTGCATAGGATGGATCCTGACTTTAGACCTGTTGTTGGTGGAAAACACCAACAACGGCGTAAAGGGATCGATAAAGTACACGCACACTCTTTGCGTCTGTTTGTGCCCATTGCGTTCTTTGCAGTTAAACTACAGTAAGAAGCTTCCAGCCTTGAAAGGTTTTCAAATAAAGATCAGGTGCTTAAAAATCATTCAATTGGAGTTAGAGTAAATAATTGAAACAGAAAAAAGGAGCACAACTCGCGGCTCAAGGCCCAAGCTTCTAAAGAGTCCTCTTCCAATAACGAAATGCAAATAGGGTTATACGAAAAGGGCTGCCAGCCAAAAGCCATCAGCCAACAGCTTTCATCCCATTCTTAAGTCTTTACTCTTAAGTCTGCAATCTTAAGTTCTTGCAGTCCCAACACTTTTGAGGTCCAGGCGCGCGTGTTACGGCAAAGTTCAGCGTCTTTTCCCAGAGAACGGCCATAAGAGGGTATCATGCCTTTGATCTTTTCCTGCCATTCCTGGGAGGCTAGTTGCTGAGGAAAACAACGTTGCAATAATGTAAGCATAATTGATACCGCAGTAGAGGCACCAGGAGAAGCGCCCAGCAGCGCAGCAATACTGCCATCAGATGCACTCACCACTTCAGTTCCGAATTCAAGGATCCCGCCTTCTTCTTCATCTTTTTTGATCACCTGCACTCTTTGTCCTGCTACTTCTAATTCCCAGTCTTCTGTTTTAGCACCTGGAAAATATTGTCTTAATGCTTCCATTCTGCCTTCCTGTGTCAACCGCACCTGGTCTATCAGGTATTTGGTCAGGGGAAGGTTGTGCATGCCTGCTGCAAGCATAGGCCGCAGGTTACTGAACTTAATGGATTTGAAAAGGTCAAGGATGGAACCATGCTTCAGGAATTTAGTAGTGAATCCTGCATAAGGACCGAACAGCAATTCCTGTTTTTCTTTGATCCATCTTGTATCAAGATGTGGTACAGACATCGGCGGCGAGCCAACAGCTGCAGTACCGTATACTTTTGCGTGGTGTTTGGCAATGATACCAGGGTTGGTGCAACGCAGCCATTGTCCGCTGACAGGAAATCCGCCATAACCTTTTCCTTCAGGAACACCAGACTTTAAAAGCAGGGGCAGTGCGCCACCACCGGCACCAATAAAAACAAAGGGTGTTTGCACCCATCTTTTCTTTCCTGTGGCTGCATCCTTCACACGCAGCTTCCATCCGGTTGGAGATCGGTCTATATCTCTTACTTCATGGTTGAAATAGAGATTGACACCACCCAGTTCCTTCAACCGGTGAAAAAGGCATCTTGTAAGCGAGCCGAAATTAACATCGGTCCCAAGGTCCATCTTTGTTGCAGCCACCGGTTCGTCTGCACTGCGGCCTTCCATAACAAGCGGCGCCCAGGAGCGGATGGTTTCGTGTTCGGTAGAGAATTCCATTTCACGAAACAGGTGACAATCCTGCATGGCCTTCCACCGCCGCTTCAGGTAGTCAACATTTTTATCACCCCAAACAAAACTCATGTGCGGGATAGCCCTTATAAAAGATGCAGGTGGTTTAACCCGGCCTGTTTCTACCAGAAAGGCCCAGAATTGTTTCGACACTTCAAAGGACTCTGCTATTTTGACCGCTTTACTGGTGTCGATGGTTCCATCTTCCATTTCGGGTGTATAGTTCAGTTCACAAAAAGCGGAATGTCCTGTGCCCGCATTGTTCCAGGCATCGGAGCTTTCAGCTGCTGCCACATCCAGCCGCTCATAGATATCAATGGTCCATGATGGTTCCAGCTCTTTCAGCAAAGTGCCCAGTGTGGCACTCATTATGCCTGCACCGATGAGTATGACGTCCGGGCCTGTTGTAGGTTGATTAATCATCATAGTGGCTGATAAAATAAACATGCCAAAGGGGTTTCAGGCAAAGACGCGGAGGGAATACAGATTTAAGAGTGCAGACTTCAGAGTAGAGATTTGAGAATTGGAATGGAGAAAGAAGAAATATTGCAGGAGTTCAGATGATAGACTATAGATGATAGAGTTAAGAGTTGGAAAGTAGATAGGATAGTTGAGACTGGATAGATGAAAGTTAAGTGATGATTTATGAATGCTCAAGGCCTAAGCCAACTCCTGTCTCAATAAACCCTCTCCGACCTGTCATCCTGAGTGTAAGCGAAGGATCTAAGCCTTCCAACCTCCAACGCCCACTGTACCAATAAGCCCAAAGAACGTCAGAAAAGCTCCAGCGCCTCATTTTGTGGTTGAATGATATGACTCCAACATTAAAGGCCTGCTAACAAAATTCAGCGCCTGCAGTATCTCCGAATAAGGCCAGTTGTAAATTAAGAAAAGATGAAAACAGTAGTGAGCATCACCTCATCACGAAAGACTGAACTCTTAAGTGAAGGTCGAATACCTATAAAGACTGACTGTTGTGCGGTGGGCCGGCCGGTCTACGCGGAGCGATTAGACCCGGCCTTGATCTTTTTGCTCTACTTTTTGTATCAAGACAAAAAGTAGAAAAGACCGCATTAGCAGAGTGCGGGAAACAGAGCAAGAGCGAGGAAATAAAGACTGAAGAGTAGAGACTTAATAGTGGAGAACAGAATTAAAAATAATTTGTTTGTTAAGCTGCTTGTGAGGACACAAGCAGGGGCGGCGAGAGCGAAGCTGCTTGTGAGGACATAGGCAGGAGCGATTGATAGAATAGCGATCCTTGGCGTTTCCTTCGTGCTCTTTGGTACAAGGATTAGGACAATTAGCCATGCTTCATTACACATCAGCAACCCTCTATAAAGCAAGGCATTATACCGGAAGGACACGTTGTTTCAAAGGATTTTGGCCTCAAAAACCTATGAAACAGGAGCATTGCCCCAAAAACAATTCATCCTCTTTTTATACAGTTAGCGTTGCAGGAGTAGCAATTCATAACCATTCACCTTTCAAACCTTTTTCCCTCACATTAGCTTTGTGTCATCAATCGGAATTAACTAAAAAATTAAAATAGAAATTATGAAACGCTTAATGATCATCGCAGTTCTTTTTATCAGTTTGACGGGTTACGCAACGCCAGGTAAAAATTCAGCTACACCAGCAGAACGCGCCTTCAGCAAAACATTTTCAAACGCAACAGAAGTATCCTGGGCTTACAGCAAGGATTTCGCAAAAGCCGACTTCATGATCGGTAACCAGTATGCAACCGCTTTCTATACTTATGATGGAAAGCTGATGGGACTGACAAGGAATATCACTTCTTTAGACCTTCCACTTGAACTCCAGGTAGAGATCAAAAAAGAATACCAGGATTTCTGGATCACTGATCTCTTTGAACTGTCAGACGACAATGGTGTTACATACTATGCGACACTTGAAAACGCAGACAGGAAGATCGTGCTGAAAGCTGAAGCGGGTTACGGCTGGCACACTTTCCAGAAACGCAGTAAATAATACGCAGACGGATAGTATAGGAAAATTAACCCCGCCTTTGCGGGGTTTTTATTTAAAGTTCACAGTAAAAGATTGGATATAGGTTTATCAGGTTTCATCATATCAATCACAGAATGGTATTTGAAAAAGGCATAGTTTTTTCTTCAGGTATAAAAAAAGACATGAGCCAGGCATTTGTAAAAGAAGGAGATGAGCAATGGCTGCACGAAATAGGACCTACCATGAACGCTCTGATTGTTTACCTGACAAGAGAGAACAATGGCATCAGGGTCTATGAACAAAAAACCTACCTGCATCCGAAGGAAGGCCGCCAGGCCTACCTGATGAGCAATGGTCTTTCCTATGCAAAGGATGATGCCGGCCAATGGTATATCGTATGGTAATATTTTAATATCCGCGCATCATTTTTCATTGTACCTGAAGCCTTCATCAACCAAAGAATTACTGCATGATGCAAGTTGTCCACAAGCTGAACGGAAGAGCAGGAATCTGGTGTGAATTGGTAAAAATCCTATTGCGCTTTTGATGTTAGAATTTTAGGTTTGTTCTATCCCCCTGTTTTTTTCCTATCTCCTGCTGAAGCCCTCCAAACCCTCACGGAAAAATCATAGCATCCAACCTATGAGTTGATCAACTCAAAAAAAAGCTATGAAACAAAAACGTTCTTCTGTTAAGCAAAGATCCCAGGCAAGGGACCATGGTAAAGATCTTTTTGACGCACTGATGTTCCTTTTCATGTTACTGGGCGTTCTTTGGTACCTCAACATTTGATGGTATAGGTTGAAGGTTGAATTGAAGAATCAATGATGCCTGCTGCTGTTCAGCTATGAGCAATCCCTGCGGTATTGTTTGATTTTTCATCTGCCGATCTTCATCAATTTCCCTTCATCTTTGCATATAGTCAATTACTAATATATGCAAGAATTACCCTTAACCGTTCGCCGGGCCATAGAACTTACCGGACTTTACTTCCTTGGGCTCATTATTTATGTTGGTGCTGATGTGCTAACGCCTTTGCTCATGGCGTTCTTTATTTCCATTGTGTTGCTTCCCATTTATCGCTTTCTCCGGGGGAAAAGGTTTCCAGAGGTGCTGGCGGTTCTGTTTTCAGTACTGATACTGATCATCCTGGTCGTAGGACTCATCTGGTTTTTCTCTTCCCAGATCAGCAGGCTGATCGCGGATTTTCCGCAGATAAAAGAAAACGTGACCGTGCATCTGAACTCCTTAAGTAGCTGGATCAATCAGAAAACAGATTTCTCTACCGATAAGCAGCTGGCACTGATCAATGAGCAAAGCGCCAAACTGCTTGATGTTGCCGGTGGTGTGCTTGGAGGCGCAGCCGGGTCATTAACTGGCATATTTGTATTTGTTGGACTATTGCCGATCTATATTTTCCTGATGCTGTATTATAAGAACCTCCTGATCAGATTTGTGTTTTTCTGGTTCCCCGAGCCCAATCACAAGCAGGTGGAAGATGCCATGCGCGAATCTGAGGTCATTATCAAAAGCTATCTTGTTGGCCTGCTCATACAGGTCACTTACATCACTATCCTGCTGGGTGGTATCCTGATGATCATCGGGATCCAGCATGCCCTGCTGATCGGTGTTATCTTCGCCATCCTTAACCTCATTCCTTACGTGGGAGCACTGATCGGGAACATCATTGGCGTGTTGCTAACGCTTACTTCCTCGCAGGAAGTATGGCCTATTTTTGCAGTGCTCATTACCATTGCGGCAGTGCAATTCCTGGATAATAATATCCTGATGCCGCGCATTGTGGGTTCCAAGGTGAAGATCAATGCAATGGCTTCCATTGTTGGCGTGATCGTGGGAGGTGCGCTTGCAGGCATCTCCGGCATGTTCCTTTCCCTGCCACTGATCGCTGTAATGAAGATCGTTTTTGACCGGAGCAAAACCTTCAGGCAGTGGGGTGTGTTGTTTGGTGATGAAAAACCAAAATACAGTCCGATGAACTTTCCTGTGTTCAGGAAGAAGTCGAAGGAAGTAAAGCAGGCACTCGAAAGGCAGAATGATATTGAGCCTCCGCAAGCGTAGGCTGTTTCTTGTTTCTGGTTTCTTGTTTCTGGATCTTAAGTTGGGACTCTCTTTACTGATGCCTTTGGCGTAATAGAGATGAACTGCAAGGGACGCTAAGCAACGCAAAGGGTCGCAAAGTATTTCATGTACTTCTTTGCGACCCTTTGCGCTCTCTGCGGTTAAATAAATTTGCGACCCTTCGAATTCAAAAGAATATCCATTTATAACAGGGAAATGTAATCAGGATGGTATGTACGCAGCTATCAGTCAATAGCCATAAGCCAAAAGCAAAAAAGGATCCCGAAGGATCCTTTTTCAATAAGTTATATATCAACAACCTTACAATGTAGCGATCTTCACCAGCCAGGCGTCATAATCAACGTTCTGAACCGAAGTATATCCGGCGATCATGAATCCTCCATCTGCTGTCTGGATCACACCATTTGTAAAATCATCATTGTCATAACCATAAGTGCTCTGTACCTGGATGGCACCGCCAGCATCAAGCTTGATCAGCCATCCGCCGAAGTCTCCTCGGTTACGGGATACATCGCCATTAGTACTGTTGGTATAACCAAGAAGTGCATAGCCACCGGAGTTGGTAGTGATCAGGCTTGTCGCATGATCATTATCAGTACCTCCGTAATTCCTGCTCCATTGCTTGTTTCCTGAACCATCAAATTTGATGAGCCATTCATCAATACCACCATTGTTGCGGGCAATGTCGCCGTTATTACTGCTTTCAGTAGTGCCGCCTGCCGCAAAGCCACCGTCCGGCGTTGCAATTAGTGTTGTAAAATGATCATTGCCGCTTCCGCCGAAATTCCTAGAATACAATTTATTGCCGGCCGCATCGATGCGGATGATCCAGCCATCAGTATTTCCCTTGCTGCCGGTGATGTCTCCGTCAGTGCTGCGTGTATTGCCTGCAATCACATATCCGCCACCGGGAGCTGCAATGATCGCGGTTGCATAATCCGCTTCGCTTCCGCCAAATGATTTGCTCCACTGCTGGTTGCCGCCTGCATCCAACTTGGCTACCAGGGCCTGGTGCGTGGCACCAACGGTGTTATATCCAACAACGATGTATCCACCATCAGTAGCGTTCACAATTCCGGAAATTTTACTGTCGGCTGTCTGGTTAAAATTTCTTTGCCATTGCTGGTTGCCAAAAGCATCGGCTTTGATCACCCAGCCTGAATAAACATTACCTGGAAGAAAGGTATGACCGCTGATCAGGTAGCCTCCATCGTTTGTACGGATGATGGCTGTAGCATATTCATCATTGTTGCCTCCGTAGCTTTTGCTCCAGAGTTTGTTGCCTGCGGTATCAACTTTTGCGATCCAGATATCATAACCAACACGGCTTCCTGTCAGGTCTCCGTCAACACTTCTGGATGCACCTGCCATAACATAGCCGCTGTCTGTTCCCTGTACAATGGAATTGGCAAAATCGTAATTGCTTCCTCCATAAGTTTTGATCCAGGTAAGTTGACGATTTACGCTTTCAGGTTTTTTGGTGTCTTTTGTTTTGCCACAAGAGCATAGCAGTAGTAGCAATGCTGCTGAGATAGATAAAATTGAACGCATGGTATCTGAGGTTAGGTGTTAATAGGACTCGCGATACTCCTTCAATCCTCGTGCCACGAAGCAGAGCTTGTTAATTTTTCATTTATCTGAATGGATTTTGGAAGCTGCCATAAGGATGAGGTAACCGATGAGCCCGTATTTGCTGAAAAACCTTCCCAATAAATTTATGCAAACTCATCCATCCCCAAATAAATTAAAAATCCACAAAGAATGCACCCTGACATGTAATGTTTTTTGCATCTGACAGCGATTGAAAACCTCTGCTAAAAATTCATAATACGATGAAAATCAATACAGCTTTTTTAAAAAAAAAAGGCGGGTGGTGGCCTGCACATATAAAAAAATTGATTATTCCTCCTCGGTCAGGATAGTCTCTCTTTTCCGGACCACAGGTATCTGAACATGTAAATGAAAGCCGGTACCCGGGGAGCTGTTGATCATCATTTCCCCTTCAAGCATTTCAGTTCGGTCTTCAATGTTCTTCAGACCTATGCCTTTGGAGCGCTTGATGCGGTCGAACCCGATACCATCATCTGAAATGGTCAGTAACAAAAGCCCATCCCTGATCTCAATGGAGATGGAAGCTTTATCGGCATTGGCATGCCGAAGGATATTCGTGGTCTGTTCCTGTATGATGCGGTAGATCGTAAGCTTGATCTTTTCATTCAGCATGTCAAGGTCCGATGAAGAGGGTAGGTCCAGGCTCATTTTTAAAGCACCCGAAATATTGACTGTTTGCGCAATGCCCGTAATGGCGTCCACAAACCTTTCATTTTCCAGGGAAGGCGGCATCATTGAATGAGAAATATTACGGATCTCCTGGATGGCCGATAAAATGGATTCCTGGCTGAAACGCAGGAGTTCTTCCTGCATGGCAGGATTTCTCAGCGCCGAATCGATCATGATCTTGGCGGTCGCCAGTAACTGGTTCACATTATCATGAAGTTCTTTCCCGATTTCATCCCTTTCTTTTTCCTGTGCCTGGATGATGGTCTCCGCGATCTCTTTCTGACGCCTGATCTTTTCCATAGCCAGTTCGTTCTGCAGGTTAACGATCTCCGTTATATCCTGTAATACGGCGATGATCCTGTAAACTTTATTGTCTTCATCGCGCAGGAGCAGTGCGCTGCTATTGATATAGGCAACTGTCTTGTCTTCGCGGATCGCCCTGAATTGCCTGTGCCAGCGGATCCTTTCGCCGTTCAGCAGGTCTGAAAAACTTTTCTGCAGCGGGGGGAGGTCCAGGGGATGAACGTATTTCAAAAGATCCGCTGGTCCATCAAGGTCATCAGGACTGTAACCGAAGTTCTTTTCAAGTGCATCATTGCAAATAAAGCTTCCGGTGACAAGGTCATAATCCATGATCACATCGAATGAAGCCATGGTGGCCAGCTCGAATCTTTCATTGCTTTTTTTAAGCGCCAGTTCAGCAGCTGATTTCTGGCTTTGAACCTTTCTTTGCTCTATGGCATTGTTGATAGCGGAAGGCAGCCGTTGCAGCCTGTCCTTGAGGATATAATCGCTGGCACCCTCGCGAAGCATGGAGGCCGCGTATTCATCCGACACTGCGCCGCTCACCAGGATGAAAGGTGTCTGTATGCCTTTTTCCTTGGTGATCCTTAAGGCTTCGAGTGAACTGAATTGTGGTAAATGGTGATCTGAAATGATCACGTCATACGCATCTTTTTCAATGACGTCAAGAAAGGCTTTTTTGGACGATACAAGTGTTGTATCGGGAAGATGCCCCTGTTGTCTGATGATGGATTCAATAATGAACGCGTCATTAGGGTCATCCTCCAGCAGGAGGATCTTTAGTGTTTCTTTCATAGCCTGGAGTTTTCATTAATGCCTTCGAACCGCCGTTATAGGATATTGTCTATTTGTGGCAGTTCATTTACTTCATTAAAGCTCAGATCCGTTAGCAACACACATTTTAGATTGCAACAAGACGCCTGTCCTTGTTGTTTCTCTCTTTTCCTTCGCTCTTTGCACTGTTTCTCGCTCTCTTATTGAGGGTGAAGGTTCTAAACTCCTTTAGCTGTTAAAATAATTCAAAACCTGTACCAGTATTTGAAGCGGGGCATTGTTCTAAAGATATGTAACAGGAATATTACAAACGAAAGATTTTCATGAGGGCAAAAATCCAAGTAATATTTTTTGACTGCAAGTGAATAAAGTTGGCTGTCCGTTCCATTTAAAATTAAAAATGGTTTTGATCTGCAAAGGATCAAAACGGTTCATATGAACTACTTTAATTTATAACCCTAACGGCCCTGTGCAGTTTTCTTTGAGTAGCTGGCATCATGCGCCCACCATCCCAGGTACATATTTGTATCTAACATCTTATCATTCAGTAATTAAGCTTTCCTTATCATACTGAAAACCCGGAAATACCTTAATTTTCATCCATGCAGGAACAGGCTTCACTGACACAATTTCTGTCAGCACTTTTCGGGGAAGGAAAGGTGGTTGTGGCGCCCAGGGTGGAGGACTTTTCTGCTGAAGACATCAGGAACAGTGCGGGACTTTTAAAGGAAATGTATAACCGGGAACTGATCAATGTGCCGGGTCCCGCTCCATTCTTTGATGAAACGGGTGCGGTATGGGCAGCTATTCATCTTTACCGCGCGATCCAGGTATCCATCCTGAGACACATAGATGGAGAAAAAGTCAAAGGCCTGCTGGAGGATTACAAAGGTATTGTGACCAAAGAAACCATATTTTCAGCGGACCTTACGCTTCGTTATCTTCCACAGCTTTTTTTGCTTGCAAGGCAGCTGGCACCCGGAGATGTGCTGGTAGAATGTTTGAAGCATACGGCCACCTGCTGGCCCTTATCTTCAGTAGGCATGGATATCGAACCGCATGCTGACCTGTCCATCATCACAGCTGACCATTGCCTGAATACGATCTACATTGACCGTGTGATCCTGCATGGTGATGTGAAGCGGTCTGGGATAAAGGAAGTAAAGGATAGTGTTAGACAAGCACTGGGTGGTCATGCGCAAACCCTTTGGCCTGCATTTGATAAGATGGAATGACCAAAATAATTATGGAAAGAGATTTTTCACAAATAGAAAAACTAACGACAGTACTCCAGCATCTGAAGCAAACCTTTGTAGGTAAGGACGATATCATTGACCTGATGGGCATTGGGCTGGTGGGAAGGGAGAACCTGTTTTTGTTTGGACCTCCGGGTACGGCCAAAAGCGCAATGGTGCGCGAACTGGCTACCCTTCTGGATGGAAAAACATTTGAATACCTGCTGACCCGTTTTACGGAACCTAACGAATTGTTTGGTCCTTTCGACATCAGGCGGCTGCGCGAAGGAGATCTTGTTACCAACACGGAAGGCATGCTGCCCGAAGCTTCACTGATCTTTCTTGATGAACTGCTGAATGCGAACAGTGCGATCCTGAATAGCTTATTGATGGTGCTGAACGAACGCGTTTTTAAAAGAGGCCGTGAAACAAGACAGCTGCCGGCTCTAATGATCATTGGAGCCAGCAATCATTTGCCGGAAGATGAAGCTTTGCAGGCTTTGTTTGACCGCTTCCTGATCAGGGTGCGCTGCGATAATGTTGACCCGCAGTACCTGGAAGAAGTACTGGATGCAGGATGGGTGCTCGAACAGAAAAGAATCAGTGAAAGGCCCAGTATCAATGCGGGTGATATTATGGATCTTCAGCAAATGACCGGGCTGGTTGACCTTCGTGCCATACGTCCGTCTTACATTGAACTGGTGGAGCAGCTGCGCAATGCAGGCGTGCAGGTATCTGACAGGAGGGCCGTCAAACTGCAACGCCTTGTCGCTGCAAGCGCTTTGCTTTGCAAAAGACTACAGGCCATTCCTTCAGACATGTGGATCATGCGTTACATCTGGGATACCGAAGAACAGCAGGAAGTGATCGCGGGCATTGTGAACGCGGTTGTAGCAGCGGATGAAGAAAAAGAAAAGCAACATCCAAGGGCTTCGCACCATGCACAGCCGAACGCTGATGAAATATTTTCCGAAGTGATGCAAATGAAACAGAAGTGGGACAACCAGGATACATCACTTTCAGACCGGTCGCTGATCAAAGACCGCCTGCGTTACCTGAACGGTCGCTGCGAATGGATTCCGAATTCCGAGCAGCGCAATTATGTGCAAAAGCCAATTGATGAATTATGGCAAAAGATCATGCAGACAGCCTGAAGCAATTTGTTTTGCAGATGGCAATGAAAGATAAAAAGACCCTTGGCAGTGTGCGCACCATGCCTGGACTGCTTATGGCAGAAGAAGATGAGATCATTTGGCTCAGGGGCCAAGCCGGTGGTGTTTTGCCAATGGAGATCCGGCAATTGCCGGCCTTGAAAACATTTTTACTGGATGAAAAAGGATTGTTATTTCCCGCTGGCCACTTAACGCCATCGGGAAGAATAAAGCACATGCAATGGAAGTCACTGACAGAGACATTGCCGGCAGAACTGCCGGTCTCACTGCTTCCGGGTAAAGTGGATGCATTACTGCCAATATCACTGTCACCATCAAACGAAGAACAGGAAGGCGTTGCCTTGCTCACTACAATCGATGTTTTAAAAGTATATGCAGAAACGGCACCTGAAGTAAGATTGAAAAGGACCATGTTCGCTGTCTCCGGGTCAGGACAAACACTTGTGTATGGAACGCCTTTGCTGCCTTTACCCGGAAAGGTGTTCTGGAAGAAGGATAGACTGCTTTTGCCGCTCGGATTTGATTTTGCTCCTCCTGCGCTGTTCCCTCTGATATCAGAAAAGTTTGCAGGCAGCGAGGCATTTATTCTTTTTCATCCTGATGGATCATGGGAACGCATCCATCATGAGCAGCTTGTTGCTACTTCAAGAAGCGCGGTTCGGTTAACAAAAAGGGAGGGAAGTAATGCTTGATCCTGCTACTGTGACTTCCATCTATTTCCAGTTTCCTGCTGCTTATGTTTTCAGGTGGGCTGATAATGGAACGGTGATTGAAATGTCGGATGGCACCACCATTTGCTTCAGGGATGAACTACGCTTCATTCTCCAGAACCTTGTTTCGCAGGGATGGCCCAGGCTCGGGACCATTATGTTCATGCTGGCTGCCTGTAAAAAGGTTGACTCAACATCGTTTCAAAAAATAATAGGTACAGGCGATGAGGAATTAATAGAAATAGAGAAGGAGGCAGTACAGTTTTTACACCTGATCAGTTTATTGCCTCCTGAATACCACACCGGTAGTAAGCGGCTGGAGTTGATCAACAGCATACTTGATATTGCGCCAAAATTTGGACCCAGTGCATCAGCATTAATGCTTGCTTCGTGGAATTCAGGTGCGTTGGATAAAACTTTGGTAGGTGCCAATAACCGGGAAATCTGGAATGACCTGAAATCAGACCTTCGTCCGCTTGCTCAGGCAGGCAGTACGATCACTACGGTGGAAAGACTTGAATTCAAGATCCGGTTTGGCGCCACAAGACTACCCCAGATCATAGAAGTTGAAGTTCCTGAAGAAATCAGCCTTCCCCTGATGGAACAATTGGAGCAGGACCCGAAGACAAAAGGTCTTACAAGGCTTGCTCAAAAAGTAATTGCTGCACTCAACATTCCATTGCATACGCATGGCAGCAGTGATCAGTCCTTTGGGGGTGTTTCAGATATTACCAACCGTGGAAATTTTGATAAGCTGTTGCTAAGCGAACTGGCTCACGATGACCTGACACTTATGGCAAGGCTTGCCAACAATGAAGCCATGTTTTTACGCAGGGAAGAACTGCCATCACATCATAACCGCCAGCGTGTGATCCTGGTTGATACCACCATCAGGTTATGGGGCCTTACCCGCACCTTTGCCGTTTCAACAGCGTTGGCATGTTCGGTGAACAACAGGCATCATGCAGCCATCAGCACTTTTGTACTGGGAGGAAAAACTTTTGAACCAGCATTCCTTTCTGTAAAGGAAGGTGTGCTCAGCGCACTGGAAGCAATGGACCCTTCACTGCATTGCGGTGATGCACTGGTAAATCTTGTCAATGGTTTTGAAAAGAATGCAGCCACTGAATTTTTCCTGATAACCGATGAAGCCTTTCTGCATACGCCTGCCTACTCAGCAACCATGGCGCAGCTAAAGCAGCCGATCCATTTTTTGATCTCTCTGGACCGCACGGGCAACCTGAAATTTTATGAGTTTGCAGAAGGCAGGCGGAAGTTGGTGAGCCGGGCAAAGTTTGATCTTGATGAAGCACTCTTTCCTGTCAATAAGGATATTATCCTGGGCGATGGTCCGGCTTTTCTAAAACAAAACCCTTTGCCTTTATATTTTCCTTCCTCAAAGATCAAGGTGAAGCCTGCATTCCTTCATGATTTTGGTTCTTATGGTATCCTCGCAGTCTCAATTGACCAACGTCTTTTATACTGGCCAAAAAAAACAAAGGGCGCGCTTGAGATCAGTAGTTTCATTGAGCCAGGTATTTATTGTTTTGGAAAAGACAATGGTCATTTGAATGTAATGGTGCATAATGAAGCGCAGGAGCTTTTAAAACTTTACCGCATTAACCTCCACAACCATCAGCTTTTTATAGATGATTTCAAAAGTCGGATCACAGGTGCAATAGGAATTCAGTATGTAAATGGGGTTTTTAATGTTTTAACGAAATTTCAAATATTCAGGATCCAAAATGGAAATCTTGAAGAACAGGCATTGGTGGAATCAGAAATTGAATTGAAGAATGTCTGGAACATCACAGGAAAGTTTGATCCGGCCTATGTTAAACGTTACCTCAACTTCGGATATACTGTGCTCAATAAAATGAGATCTGTTTACCTGAATGACAATAACCTTATTTGTGTTGACCAGCATGAGATCAGTTTCGATACGGAAATGAAACTTGTTCATAAAGGGAAGAAGCCCATTCCCAGGGTAATTTCTACGGCAAGCGCAATCGTTTCCATTGAAGGAGTGGAAAATCCAAACATCCGCTTTACTCGTTTCACCTGGAAGGACGGCAGTACCGCGCTTGGGGATTCCAGGGGGCTGCTGCACCTGAAAAGTTCAAATCCGTCATTACCTGAAGTCACCATTATTATGATACACAATAAGCCATTAGCGGCATGGGCATCTGATGGCACGGTAACGGGTATGGATTATTTTTCAGATAAAAATGGTATATCTGGTCACGAATTCTATCATCGCTATATTAAAACCTATATTAATTTCCTGCATTGAAGATCCAGCTGCAATATGACGAACATGCATCGGGTGATGTACAGGCGGCCTTTATCAGGGGCGCTGAACTTTCAACATGGCTGCAGGAGATCAGTACCTGGAGAGTTGACATTAATACACTGACCTGCCTTGTAGTGCCGGAAAGCATCCAATCCGTTGCGCCTGCAGGTCTGCTTGTTATTTTTAAAAAAGGTGAGGCGCCGAAACCAACACACCTCCGGCATCCTTACAAAGCTATTGGGGAAAAGCTTTTTATTCCTCTTCATGCCGTATTATTTCCGCAATTGCTGGATGAAGAGTTAAATGGCCTGCTGATGTGGCCTTACCAGGTATTTCATCCAACCATAGGTTTTGTTGGCTATGATGCTTCGGACGTCTTTTCATGGCACGCTGTCGTTTCCATAAAACATGAATTAGATAATGACTGGGGCTTTGCACATCCGGGTACTGTTCCGGCTCCTGCATTGACTTCCATACAGCTGGCAGAGGAAAAGGGCAGTGTGATGGAAGCTCTCCAGGAAGAAATGCATACCCAGCCATTGAGCGATATCCCACAGCTAAGTGAAAAGAAATCAAACTTCTTTACCAGGATGTTTGATGGTCTTGCCAGTATTGTTTTAAAAGAAACGCTTTCGGCTGTCAATGGGATCACAAAAAAGTTGCCGCAGGGAATTGAAAATCAACCTGGCTTTCTCAACAAGCTGGAGGAATGGCTGACAAAGAACCTTGCAGAAGTGGAAAAGAGAAGAGCATCGGAGCTCCAGCGGTTACTGGATATGTTCAAGGACAACAGTAGTGAGGCTTTGAAGTACGCGATCCCTCTTAGTGACCAATACCTGGACCGTGGCAAGGCGGCACCTTCATGGAAGCTTGGAAAACGTTCCGGCGATTTTAATCTTGGATGGTTGGGTGGCGGAACGGCCACTGATGCCTGGGATGTAAGCGCTCATTATTTTCAATTAAGGGAAAGATATCAGGACGCAGCAAAAAAAGAGCTGGAACAAAAGAATTACAGAAAAGCAGCTTATGTATACGCACACCTGTTAGGTGATTTCCAGAATGCCGCCATGGTACTTGAAGAAGGGAGGTACTACAGCGAAGCAGCTGTTTTATATAAAGACCACCTGAAAAATAAACAGGCTGCTGCGCAGTGCCTTGAGCGAGGCGGCCTTTATATGGAAGCGATTGCTTTGTACAAAGAGTTGAACCACTTTGAAAAAGCAGGGGACCTTTACCAGCTGGCAGGCCAGGAAGACAAAGCCATGCATTATTATAACCTTTCTGCGGACCATGCGCTTTTATCCAAAGATTACCTGGAAGCAGCCCGTGTCTACGAAAATAAAACAGCCGACCCAGGAAAAGCGGAAGCCACGCTTTTAAAAGGCTGGTTACAGTCTTACCAGTCTGAAGCCTGCCTGTCAAAGTATTTTGCCATTCTGGATGATAGGGATGATGTGGTGCTTTCCAATGAGATCAAAAAAATTTATCAAAACCAGGTTCCAACTGCCAAACAAACTTCATTTCTTAATGTGCTGCTGTCTGTGAAAGAAAAAGATAAATATGATATCAATAATACAACCACAGAGATCGCTTACGAAATCTTAAGCCGGCAGGCATCGAAAGGAAATGCCAGGAATCTGCACTTGCTGAATCATTTTATAAAGAACGACAAGCTGCTTGCTTCGGATTGTTTCAGGTTCAAGAGCAGGCAGCCGGAACCTTTAAAGACCCAGCAGGATGCTGTTCACCAGTTAATGGCCAATGTATATTGGATGGACGCGACCACAAGGCCAGGACAGGTGCTGATACTTGGGATCACCGGGAGCCAGGTTGTACTGTTGCGCAGGAACTGGGATCGTAATGTCAGTTATCATTACTGGAGTCTTCATGATTCACAAGGGCTGGAGCTACGATTTGTGCCGGGGGCCTACGAATTGGGTACGGCTTTTATCAGGGCTTCAACTTCACTTTTGCTGGGACAAAAAATATTACCGGAGGACCAGCATTTTCCGGCTAAAGTGTTAGTGGCTAATCCGCAATGGCTTTCCCTGGATGATCCCTGTGTCCACACCACAGGAGAGGAGTTCAGTGTGATGCGCCAGGGAAAAGTGGTGGTACTGGAACATTTTAAAAGGATCAATACCATGGCAGGCAAATTTGACTGCAGGCTGGAAAATGGTGAGCCCACGGTGTTCTCACCTGATTCGGTCCTGACAGATCTCATTTTTTTGAAAGAACATTTCTTTATTGCAAATGGAGATACACTGTACCAGGTCACAAAGGAGGGCAAGGCAAAGATGATTGAATTGCCAGATGAGGTAACGACCATTGCATCCAATGGAATTGATAGAATTGCTGCACGGACCCTCTCGGGTACCATACAGTTTACATGGCATGAAGGTGAGCTGCATACTGGCGAATTATTCGCCAGCGATCTGGATGTGCAGCGCCTTGTTTACCTTCCCAATGACCTGCTGATTCTTGCAGAGGATAAAAGGGTGGTCCTGTTTGATTGCAGCCATGAAGCCCCTTCAGAACTTTCCTATGTAACAACCGATGATTCAATTGTAGCGATAGTGCCGGGACCTGAGCGGGCCAATTTCGCCATCCTTGAATCACACGGAAGGTTCAGCGTTCATACCGACGCATCACGCAGCGCAGTTTAAGGTTTAGGGATTGATTACAGGATCTGCAACTACTTCATGAATGGTTTCCCAGGTTCAAAAACAAAATTATAATGCTCCGCTTCACCGGCTGCCATAAAAACCAGCCATCCAAACCTTGAATTGATCCCATCTGCCACCAGCCTGTTCTGAAGGTCTTTGCCAAGCTGAAATTTATAATCCATCTCCCGGACATAAATGAAGGTCAGGCCTCTGTAAAAGATCTTTCTTCTCACCGAAAAAAATTCACCGCGTTGTGTTCCTTTCAGCACCTTTGATGCGATGATGCCGGAATCACCCAGCAGGTTGACCCGGATTTTCCTTTTGTTCTCAACCTTCAACTCTATGGATGCATTTGGATGGTAACTGGTAAAGGCTGATTTTTTATAATCCAGGGTAAACAGGCCCCAGGCGGAAGCTGTTTGGTCGGATGTGTCTGTGGGAAGGTTCCTGTAGATGCCATTCAAGGTGGAAAGGTTCTTTGGCATTTTCGCTATATCGTTCCGTACCGGGACTTTGATGGCTTTGCAGCCTGTAAAAATGATCATCCATATAAAAACCTGGAATACCTGCAGGAAATGAAAGCGGCTTGCTTTCTGACCTTTGCTATAAAAAGTAGTCCTGCTGTTCATCAGCTTAATTTTTTGTGACCTGATCCATTTGCTAACATTTGTGGTTTTGTTTAATCTATTTTCAAAAATTCAATTTACCATTCCTTCACCAGGCCTGCAAGCCGGTTGCACACTTCCGTAGACAGGATATTGCCTTCTGCCGCAGCCAGGTTCTCCCTCATGTGAACAGGATTGCCTGTTGCCGGGATCACGCAGGTCACAGCAGGATTGGCAATAATGAATTTCAGAAATGCCTGGCCCCAGGTCTTGAGGCCATGTTCACCTGCCCATGAAGGAAGCGCCTTTCCTTTGACCAGAGAAAACAATTTTCCTTCTCCAAATGGACGGTTGATCAGTGTAGCTACACCAAGGTCCATGGCAGCAGGCAGTAACCTTTTTTCAGCATGACGCCCGGTAATGGAATAATTGAACTGAATAAAATCGGGTTGCTCTGAACGCATGACCGTTTCCAGCTCTTTGTGCATACTGTCAGTATAATGTGTGATGCCGATGTAGCGGATCCTGCCTTCTTCTTTCCAGCGCCTCAGTGTTTTCATATGCGTCTTCCAATCCACCAGGTTATGTATCTGCATCAGGTCCATGGTGGTGCGCCCCATCCTGGTAAAAGAGTTTTCCATCTGGCTGATACCTTGCTCTCTTCCTTCTGTCCAAACCTTGGTAGCATAGAAGAATGGATCACCAAAACTTTTCTCTGCTGTAAGCGCGCCAACCATTGACTCTGCTTTTCCATACATGGGTGAACTGTCTATCAGGCTGCCGCCTGCCTGCTGCAATGCTTTTAAAACTTCTTTTAAAGGACCTCCGGAAGCTGTGGGAAGGTCAAATGTTTGCCAGGTGCCGATCCCGATCACCGGTAAAGGTTCATTGGTAGATGGAATGATCCGTTGAAGCATAGGCAAAGATAACTTCAGGTTATGATCCTGGCAGTAGGGGTAAAGCACTCTGCTGGTGTTAAGGGTTCATAATAGTGATTAACTGAAACACCAGATCATGAGAACCTTTCTGAAATGCTTCGCCGCACTGATGCTTTTCCTTTCACTTTTCTTTTTATGTCTTTACGGAAATGCATAGAGCAGGATACTTGCGAAGGATGGTAAAAATAATTGAGCCTGAATCCAGGCTCAATCCGGAAAGATCTGCAAGGAAGAATGCGGGCAGGAAGGGCAGGAATGGGCATGCATTACTACACTATCTCATTCTAATTTGTTGTTCCTGATAGAACTACTCCAAAGCGAAAAAGCAAGCCTGCTTGCAAACCTCCAATAATCTATGCTGCCTGCATGGTCCACCAACCCTGTCAGAATGATCAAGCGTTGTTTGAAGCTGAATGCCATGGTTGCTATGGCTATGCTCATAACGACCTGTTCATCCTGTAAATGAAAACTGACGGTAACAAAAATTCTTGCCACCAACCTTTTCGCATGGAACTACCTATTCTGAACCCATTTTATGAGGGTAACCGCCCTTTGAGAATGCTCCTGTATTTTTTTCTTTTCTTCCTTCTTTGGTTTCTAGCTGCCCCTGCATCTGCACAGAACGCAATTGTAACCGAAAACCAACTGCCTGGTAATCCTGCTTCCGAATGGGATATATCAGGCGCCGGGGATCTTTCTATACAGGGATTTGCAACAGACATCAGCGTGAATAAAGGGCAGCGTGTCCGCTTCAAGATCAAATCCAATGCTGCTTATACAATCAACATTTACAGGATGGGTTATTATAGTGGCATGGGTGCAAGAAGGGTGGGCACCGGTGTGATCACTGCATCATTGCCACAAAGTCAACCCAACCCGTTAACCAATTCATCTACAGGCCTGGTTGATTGTGGTAACTGGGCCGAATCGGGTTACTGGGATGTGCCCGCAACCGCTGTTTCAGGGATTTATTTTGCAAAACTGACACGTACAGGTGGCTCCAGTCATATTTTTTTTATTGTCCGTGATGATGCCGGCACTTCGGCATTGTTATTTAAAACATCAGATGCCACCTGGCAGGCCTATAATAATTACGGAGGCTACAGCCTTTATGTAGGCACCACGAATCTTCCTGGCGGGCATGCTTCAAAAGTCAGTTACAACCGCCCCTTTCTCACCCGCAATGGAGGTGGAGGAGGTGCTGCTGCCATGGACTGGGTATTCAATGCGGAATATCCAATGGTTCGATGGATCGAACGCAACGGGTACGATGTCAGTTACTTTACAGATGTGGATGCAGACCGCTTTGGAAATCTCATCACCAGGCACAAGATTTTTCTTTCAGTTGGCCATGATGAATATTGGTCTGCAGGAGAACGCAATGCTGTAACATCGGCCCGCAATGCTGGTGTGCACCTTGCATTTTTCAGTGGCAACGAGGTATACTGGAAAACAAGATGGGAGAACAGCATTGATGGAACCAACACATCGCACCGCACCCTGGTTTGTTACAAAGAAGGCAGCATGGGTGAGAACAGCTGCGGCAATAAATGTGATCCTTTGCAAAATGTTTGGACAGGTCTCTGGCGCGATGGATGCGGCAGTTCCAATGCAGATGGTTGCCAGCCGGAAAACAACCTGACAGGCCAGCTAAGTTGGGTGGAGTCCACCAATTCCATCACTGTCCCTGCGTTGTATAAGAATTACCGTTTATGGCGCCATACAAGCATTGTGAACCTGGCCAACAATGGAACGGCAACACTGAATAACGGTGTATTGGGTTACGAGTGGGATTACCAGCAGGATAATGGGGCATACCCTATAGGAAGGGTGATCCTTTCCAAAACAACCATAAGTGGCCTCACGCACCATTTATCATTATACAGGCACAGTAGCGGTGCTATTGTTTTTGGGGCGGGTACAGTGCAATGGTCATGGGGATTGGATGGTACGCACGACAGGGGAACTTCAACACCTGATGCAAGGGTGCAGCAGGCAACCATCAATTTGTTTGCTGACATGGGTGTATTGCCAGGAAGCATGCAGGCAGGATTGATCATGCCTGTTACATCTAATGACCAGACACCACCAGTTACTGCCATAACCGCTCCTGCCAACGGGGGACGCATTACACAGGGAGTTGGTATTACCATCACGGGAACCGTTAATGAAACAGCAGGTGTTGTAACAAGCGTACAGGTTTCAACTGATGGGGGCATTACATGGAATCAGGCAAACGGCACCAGCAACTGGAGCTATTCATGGACACCCCCTGCAAATGGGAACTATACCATTAAAAGCCGCGGGCTGGATGACCTGGGTAATCTTGAATCAAACAACACTGCATCAAACACCATACAGGTCAGTACCAATGTAAGCAACTGTACGCCGCCAACAGGAACAATAGAAGCCCTGCCGGCGGATTGCGGGGGCCAGGCCATTACACTTAAATTAAAAACCGCCACAGGCAATGGACCATACAGTCTTGTTGTAAACCAGGTAACCTACAACGGTGTGGCGGTCGGACAAAATTTTGCAACGGTTACGACAGAGCAAAGCCTGTGGGGAACAACAGGGAGTCCGCAGTTTGCAGATGAAAATGATGGTGTGCCCATTGAGGTAGGCGTAAAGTTCAGGACTGCGCAAAATGGCACCATTACAGCGATCCGCTTTTATAAAGGTCCAGGAAACAGCGGAACACATACCGGATCAATCTGGAACGCCGCAGGTACCAAACTGGCATCAGCGGTGTTTATCAATGAAACAGTATCCGGATGGCAGGAAGTACGTTTCACCACACCCCTCGCTGTTACAGCCAATACAACCTATATCGCTTCTTATCTTTCATCTTCCGGAGGTTATTCATCCACACCAGGATACTTTACAAATGCAGAAAGGACAAGCGGTGCATTGACAGCATTGCAATCAGGTACAGATGGACTGAACGGAGTTTACAGGTATAATGGGGGTTTCCCTTCTTCTTCATGGAACGGATCCAATTACTGGGTTGATGTGCTGTTCAAACCTGCCAACACTTACACCTTCAGCCTTACAAGCCTCACAGATGCCGCGGGTTGCAACAATTCAGGCAGCATTCATTCAGTAACACTTGACGCCGCCACTGCAGGCTCAGGTCAGGGCAGTACATTTTACCGAGATGCGGATGGAGATGGCTTTGGGAATCCAAACGTTACCACTACAGGATGTACACCACCTGCCGGTTATGTGATCAGCAACACGGATTGTAACGATAGTGATGCTGCTGTCGGGCCAAATGCAACTGAGGTCTGCGACGGAAAGGATAATAACTGCAATGGACAGACCGATGAAGGAACAAGTATCCAGTTTTACCGGGATGCAGATGGTGATGGTTTTGGCAACCATGCTTTAAGTATTACGGCTTGTGCTGCTCCTTCAGGATATGTAAGTAATAACACGGATTGCAACGACAATGATGCAGCCAGCAGGCCTGGTGCAGCGGAAGTTTGTGATGCGAAAGACAACGATTGTGATGGCCAGGCAGATGAAGGTGTTGGATCGGTTTACTATAGGGATAATGATACAGATGGTTTCGGTCATCTTTCCATCAGTATAACTTCCTGTGTGCAGCCGGCAGGTTATGTGAGTAATAATACAGATTGCAACGACAGCGATGCAACGGTCCGTCCTGGTGGGACAGAGGTCTGCGATGGAAAGGACAACGATTGCGATGGACAGGTGGATGAAGGAACTGCCCAATCAGTAACATTTTACAGGGATGTTGATGGGGATGGTTTTGGAAATGCATCTACGAGCGTTGTTGCCTGCACTGCACCTGCTGGATATGTGCCCGACAATACAGATTGTAATGATAATGATGCTGCTGTTCGTCCGGGTGCGGCAGAAGTTTGCGATGGCCGTGACAATGATTGTGACGGACTGTTTGATGAAGGTTGCACGCCCGTAACTGAAACCAGCATCTGGGGCAATACGGGCACACCAGCAGTTCCTTTAGATAATGATGGCGTTTCCATCGAGCTGGGTGTTAAATTCAGTTCAACGCAAGCGGGAAGCATTACAGGGATCAGGTTTTATAAGGGTGCTGGTAATAGTGGAGTGCATACAGGGTCTCTTTGGACAAGCACGGGCACAAGGCTTGCCACGGCAACATTCAATAATGAAACTGCAAGTGGTTGGCAGGAGGTAAGGTTTGCCACACCAGTTGCTGTAAGCGCCAATACGGTTTATGTTGCATCCTATTTTTCCCCGGGCGGAGGTTATGCCTCCACTACAGGTTTCTTCACAAATGCCGGGGTTACCACTGGACCATTAACAGCATTGCAAAACGGGGTCAGCGGTCCCAATGGTATTTACCGGTATGGAGGTGGATTCCCTGCGGATTCATGGAATGCTTCCAGCTATTGGGTGGATGTATTGTTCACACCAACCGTTAATCCAACTTTTGTTTGGCAGCAGCACTTCCAGGAAGAAGATAATTATAGCGATAGGTTTTCTTTATCAGTAATGCCAAATCCATCTGTTACGGACTTTATCCTTATTATCCAGGGAACCAGGGGCAAGCCTGTGACCCTGGTCATTTATGATGCAACAGGCCGTCTGGTTGAAAAAAAAGCCGGAATCAACGCCGGTTTCAGGTTGGTGTTGGGTGCACAGTTCCGTCCGGGAGTCTATTATGCAGAAGCCACAATGGGAGAAGAAAGGCGTGTAGTAAAAATGGTGAAGACTGGAGGATAAAAATCTTTACTCAGATATTTTCGAAGGCGCCTGAACAGGCGCCTTTTTTATTTTGACAAAAAAAACCATATTCATGCAGTTGGTAAGGAACGAGGCCTTGCCGTTTAACATACAATGGTAAAAACGACAGTGGTTTTCTTTTCTGATTGCTTTAGTTTTCCTACCTTATTCGCCAAAGCAACCAAAGCAATGTTAGAGGATTTGTTCCAGGAAGAAGCCAACAGGTATAAGAAGTATACACCCTGGGTGACTGTTGGCATTGGCATCGTTTGTTTGATCCTGCACATTGGGATTTCTTCAGAACCCACTCCGCTGCAACAGGAAGCTTATCATAAGTGGGGTGCCCCTTCCGCCCTTGCCATCAGGCAGGGTGCCATCTGGGGATTGATCACCAGCAATTTTTTGCACGAGGCGCTGTGGCATATGGCATTTACGATCTATATGCTTTGGATACTCGGAAAGAGATTGGAATACCTTGGTAAGTGGCAGAATTTTTTGTTGCTTGTGCTGTCGTCATCATGGATCGTTGCGGTAGCGGAGTTAAGTTATTCCGATGTTGTTGCTGTTGGTCTGGGAGGTGTGCTGTATGCGGTGATCGGTTTCATTTTTGTGATGTCCCGGTATGATGTGGAATACTCAGGGTTCCTTTCTAAAAGATCAATGATCTATTTTACGGCCTGGATCCTTGTGTGCATGTTGCTTACGGAATTCAATGTGATCCGTTTCAGTTATATGGGATTGCTGGCTGGCCTGCTATGGGGCGCTTTACTTGCGTATTTCAAAAGCAGGTTAGATACTAAGCTGGCTATAGGCATTCCACTTGTGATCGTGCTGCTGACATTGATCCCGGTTTTTTATGCGCCCTGGTCGGTATCATGGCTCAGTGCAAAAGCCTTGAACCTGCATACAGAACAGAAATTGCCCCAGGCGGCGGCCACTTACCGCGATATCCTTAGAAAAAACCCCGGTAATCATTTAGCTAAAGCTAACATGAGACTGATCGATATCAGTAACCTGAGTAAAGCCGCATTTGGGTTTCATACAAATGGAAATTATTTCGAAGCAGGGAAGTTATACATAAGGATTCTGGAAATGGATCCAAAGAACGCCTGGGCGAAGGAGGGCCTGGACCAGATCAGGCTTGCTGCAAAACAAACAGGTTCTGGTAATGATCAATATTAATTTAAACCAACAATCATGACGGGATTACTGGTGCAGATAGCTGTTTCCTGGGTCCTGTTATGGATCGTTCACAGGAAGCACCTGGGTGTATTAGGATTGATGCCGGCAGGCATTCGTCTGAATCAGTTTTTAATTGCCTTTGCTATTTCCCTGGTATGCGGCGGTCTTTTCTTTTTGTTCACCACATTATTAGATGGAACACACTGGGGCCTGAATCCTGATGCTACAGTTTCGGGTATTGGGGCAGCAAGCTGGTGGACTCTCCGGTCCCTTCTATTTGAAGAATTGATCTTTCGCGGAGCCCTGCTTTATATCGCCATCAAAAAAATGGGATTGGCGAAAGCACTGGTGCTTTCCAGCCTGGCATTTGGCGTGTACCACTGGTTTACAATGGGAGCCTTGGGAAACCCGGGCAGGATGTTCATTGTGCTTGTAACAACAGGGATATGGGGTTATGTGTTTGCCCTGGCTTTTGCCAAAACAGGTTCCATGTTATTCGGGATTGGTCTTCACTTTGGATGGAACCTGGTTCAGATGGTGATCTTCTCCCAGGGTGTGCTGGGTAAACAATTGCTGATTGGTTCAGGCGGAGAGCAGGTTGAAGGCATCCCTTCGCTGCTGGTATTCCTGTTCATGGTATTTGCAGTGCCGTTTATGGGTTTTTTATACACCAGGAGGTTTTCGCGAACAGGCAACAAAGAAGTATTGCAGCAGGAAAGACAACTGGTAACTGTTAAAATCCGGTAAATGGAAATGATCCTTTTCTGTGGCATACAGGCAACCGGCAAAACAAGTTTTTACGCGGCAAAATTTTTAAAGACCCACATCCGGCTTTCGCTGGATATGCTTCATACCAGGAATAAGGAAGATCATTTTCTGCAGACATGCTTTATGCTCCGGCAGCGATTTGTAGTGGATAATACAAACCTGACCATAGCTGAAAGATCAAAATACATGCTACTTGCAAAGCAGCACAAATTCAAGGTCATAGGTTATGCATTTGAATCGGTGGTGGAAGATGCCATTGTACGCAACAGCAGCCGCGTTCATAAAGAAAACATCCCTGAAAAAGGTATCAGGGCCTCTTTTAAAAAACTTCAGTGGCCATCTGTGGAAGAAGGCTTTCATCACCTTTATGGCGTTAAGATCCGTGACCATAATTTTATAATAGAGGAGTGGAGGGTATAAGTAAATTCTTTATAGGTTGTTCTTACATTTTATGCAATTAATAAAATGATTACCTGTACATTCTTTGCGACCCTTTATGCCGCCTAAGCAGGGTCCTTTGCGCTATTTGCGGTTTGCTATCTGTTTTAACCACTCACAATTCATGGCTCTGAATGATCCTGCCGCCCTTCTGAACGATGTCCTCTTTAGCTTTGACAAAGCCTTCAACACTGATGGCTCTTGTGGCATCTTCAATGATAAAAGTTTGAAAGGCTTCCTGCAACGCATCCTTGGCTGTGAAATAAACACAGTAGTCGGCTGCAAGTCCGGTAACATAAACAGAAGTTATATTCCTGCCCCGGAGGTAATCTGCCATCCCCGTCGATTTCTTATGTCCATTGTCGTACAACCCGCTGTAAGAATCAATACCAGGGCTGGTTCCTTTCCTGAAAATGGCTTCAGTCCTGTTCCAGTTAACGGCCTCGGAAAGTTCAGCACCCCTGGTTCCCTGTATGCAGTGATCCGGCCATAGCACCTGTTGGAGGCCATCAAGGTCGACCACATCAAAAACATTTTTACCGGGGTGGCCTGATGCAAAGCTTTTATGCGCGGGAGGATGCCAGTCCTGTGTGGCTACCACAAGGTCAAACTTTTCCTGTATGCCATTGATCACCCCGACTATTTCATCTCCCTTTGGAACAGCAAGCGCGCCACCCGGGAGAAAGTCATACTGAATGTCTATCAAAAGCAATGCTTTCATAGGTTCTGTTTTTGTAAAGCTAGAGTTTCTGTTCATTCCCTTCACCATGAGCTATGGTGATTTTCCAGCCGTATTAAATAAGTAAAGCCATACGGAAATCACAGGCTTCGTAAATTGCTTCAGGAAGCAACGAAACATGTCAGGAAAAACAGAAAAGCTGCTGATCAAAAATATGGTATGCAACAGGTGCATAATGACCGTTGACTCGGTTTTGTCAGGATTAAAGATCCCGTTCAGCCATGTGAAGATTGGCGAGGTAGACCTGGAAAGGAAGCTGACAAAAGAAGAAACGGAGGCTGCTAAGGCTTCGCTTGAAAAAGTGGGCTTCGAGATCATTGAGACCCGTGTGAACAAGATCATTGAAGACATTAAGAAGCGGGTACTGGAGTATGTTGGCCTTGGAATGGATGGGCAGGACATTAAATTGTCTGCTTTCATTACCAGACATCTTCCATATGATTACAGTTACCTGAGCGATCTTTTTTCATCTATTGAAGGAAGGACCATAGAACAGTTCTTTATTTACCAGAGAATTGAAAAAGTAAAAGAACTATTGGTTTACGACCAGTTATCCCTTACAGAGATCTCTTACCAGACAGGGTTCAGCAGCGTTCATCATTTATCCGCACAATTTAAAAAGGTAACAGGACTGACTCCTTCTTATTTCAAAAAGATCGGTGCTGAAAAGCGCAGATCACTGGACAACATCTGATCCAAAAATTATGTAAATCTTCCCCTCAATAGCGTAACAGTTAGGGCTATGTGCCATGGTAGCTTTGTGTTGTTATTAAATCATAACAATTAAAACAAAAGATCATGGAAACAAACATTCAAACCACCGCACACAATCCAAATTGCTCCTGCAACATTTGTCTTTGCGGACCCAATTGCGCTTGCGGCACAACTGCAGCGTAAACTTCAATGAGAGGCTGAAAGGCCTCTTTCTTTTAACCTTCAACTTTTTATAATATGCAACCAACAACCCGTTATTATGACCTTTCCGCTTCCGAATTTGACTGGAAGCTTTCCGGATCGAAAACCATAAAAGCATGGGGATATAACAACACGCTTCCCGGACCTGTTCTGAGAGCGAAGAAAGGTGACACCATGGTGATCCGTTTCAGGAACAACCTTCATCAGCCTACCATCGTACACTGGCATGGGATAAGGCTTCCTGCATCCATGGATGGCAATGGCGAAGTGCAGCAACCGGTTCAACCAGGAGAAACCTTTGAATATCGTTTTGCGGTTCCTGACGCCGGTACATTCTGGTATCATTCGCACCATGACGAAACTGTTCAGATGGAAAGGGGCATGTATGGCGCACTTGTAGTGGAAGATGATGCTGATCCGGTTACTGATGGTGAGAAAGTTCTTATGCTCGACGATATGAAACTGACTTCTTCCAATGAATTTAAAAAAGGCGGTTTCCTGGAGCGGTGGAAAGAGCGGCATGATGGGAGGGAAGGAACTGCCATTCTGATCAATGGAAAAGAAAATCCGGTGATCACCATGCAGGCAGGGCAGGTGGAAAGATGGCGCCTGGTCAATGCATCAAGCGCACGGTATTTTCAACTATACCTGGGTGGAAAGCCATTCAGGATCATAGGAACGGATGGCGGGCTGATAGAGAACCCTGTTACCGTTACAAAAGCGCTTATCACGCCAGGTGAAAGAATTGATATCCTTGTTGGTCCTTTTGAAAGGGGAAACAATTTTGAACTGGAATCGCTGCCCTATAACAGGATGACCTTTGTCAGATCAAAGAGACAGGCATTTGCAAAAGTAAAGGTGGGTGAGACTGCTCCATCGATTGCAAACATTCCTGCGAAACTTAGAAACATTGAACTGCTTGCACCCCAAAATGCTGCTGTCAACAGAAAAGTAAAATTCTCTGTTGGTGCAAGTTTCAGGCATGGCATTGATTTTCTTGTAAATAATGCGCTGCATGCCCATGACAGGCCGGTAATGGCAGGTGAATTACAGGTTTGGGAAGTGGCAAACACAAGCCTGATGGATCATCCTTTTCACCTGCATGGATTTTTCTTTCACGTACTGGAGGTCAATGGAAAGGAACCAGCTTTCAGATCATGGAAAGACACCGTTAACCTGCCACCAAGAAGCAGGGTAAAGATCGCCTGGATGCCTGATGACCGTCCCGGGTCATGGATGTATCATTGCCACATTCTTGAACATCATGCTGCAGGCATGATGGGACATTTTGAGGTTTTTTCCGGCCAGGGGGCTGCAATGGCCCACAAGCATCATCATTAGGATTTATACCTGGGCATAGTTTAGCGTAGATGGCGTTTATGGTTTTTGGTTTTTTGTTTTTTGTTTATGGTTCTTTCGAGCCCAGATTCTTATTGATTCCTATTGCGTAGAAGATGAACCGCAAAGGACGCTTAGAAGCGCAAAGAAGCACCTGTATTTCTTTGCGGTACTTTGCGTATGCTTTGCGCTCTTTGCGGCTAATGTCTTTCTACGCCACATTGTTATTCATAAGCCGTACATTAGAACAAGCTTTGAATTTCAAACCAAAACTTCATTCATGATGCGCCAGTATTTTTTCATGGCACTGCTTAGTGCCATCAGTATTTCCTTTTCTTTTCCTGTCTTTTGCCAGGAAAGCAATGGGGCCGCACCAAATACTAAATTGTACCTGCACCTGTTTCGTCTGGACAGTAGTTTGTTCAATGCATTTAATTCCTGCGATGGGGAAAGATTTAAACTATTTCTTTCAGACAGTCTTGAGTTTTATGACGACAGGCAAGGATTGAACCGTTCACGTGATAAGGAAATGGAATCTTTTTCCAACAGGTGCAAACAGGAATGGCTCAAGGTGCGAAGGGAACTGGTGCCTGGCAGCATGAAGGTGTATATCCTGGGAAATTTTGGAGCAGTACAGATGGGAGAACACCTTTTTTATGAAACTTCGAATGGTCAAAAGGAGCAACTTTCCACCAGTGCAAGGTTCATCCACATCTGGCAAAACAAAGATGGAAAATGGACGTTGTCAAGGATTGTAAGCTATGACCATAAGGCTGTAAAGATTTAGAACGGAATTCTTAATTATGAAACAAACAGTGGACATGACCTGCATAAAGTACATCGCGCAAATTTTCACTTTTTACTTAGCAGTCATTTTGTTTTCATCCTGCGGACCTGGTGCAGACAGGAAGGAAGAAAAGAAAAGTATGATAGAAAAGCCTGCAAATAATGAAACAGGTAGCAGGGATACCAATCCCTCCCCCTCCAACAATTACAAAGGGGTTGACACCCCTATAAAAAATGTGAATGCTTTTCTGGATCGTGAAACTTTATTCGTCAGCAAAAGGTCAGTTATTTTTTATGCACCTGATTCGATGCAGATCGTGCGACGCAAACGTGAGATCGGAGATAGGAATTTCCAGATAGGACTTGACGATTATGCCTATTATATGAATGAGGCTTTTGAATTGGCGGAAAAGTCAGGAATTTCAGTTGTTCATACAGAAAACCAGAAATTTTTCAAATTTATTCGGAATGGCCAACCAGGTCTGATCATAAGAAAGGATACCCTGGAAGAACTTTGGGGCATATTTTTATTTGATCCTGCAAAAGAACCTGTGAAGGCTGATATGGTCGAATTTGAAGAGGAGTTGAAACGCTATTTCAAATAATGCAGTGGTTGCAGCCGTCAGTTTGCTGTCTTGCGTTGCTCCACGCTACAAAAAAGCAGGAGTCATTATTTTTTCAAATAACTTATGGCACTGAAAGCAGATCATAAATGAGAATTGCATGCCTGCAGACCGGCATCCCTTACCTCAATCTTTTGGACTGAAATGTTCAAAGAGTTGCCCGATGCTTTTATATTTTAAAGGGATCAGGATCCTTGTACAAAAGATTAGATGGCGAATAAGTAGCTGAACATTGTTAAAGCATCCCCGGAAGAATGAACCTGTAAACTGAACCTCTTTTTCTTAAAAGGTATTTAATGATGAGATTCAAAATATTGTCAATCAATATTTTATTCCTATGAGACCTGGCACGTGTGCCGGGGGTTTGCCTGATTCAATGCACTTTCCAATCATCAATGTTTATAAGACAATTTAACAGGTCAGAAAATTTGGCGCACTTTTTTACATGAAATAAGCGAACCAAACAAACACAATGCACAGGATATTGTACATAGATGATGATCAGGACGACCTCGAAGTGCTGGCCGATGCTTTTGAACGGATCGGCAATTATGAACTGGTAAAGGCTTCTGATGGAATTGAAGGTTTGTCCAAGCTGGAAGGGATGAAGGAAACCAGTTCACTTCCCTGCCTGATTATTCTGGATCTGAATATGCCACGCATGGATGGCAAGCAAACTTTTGTCGAGATCAAAAAGAAAGACGGCCTTTCCAATATTCCAATCGTTATTTTTTCAACCTCTCAGAATCCTATGGACAAAATGTTTTTCGAGGAAAAGGTGGAGTATATTGTAAAACCTGTCAGGGTGCAGGGATTGGTTGAAACCGTGGAGCGCATGCTGCATGCCTGTGGCCATCTGAAATAAAATGATTCAATTAACCATGCAGGATTAGGAATTGAAATTTTATTACGCAATTGTTTAAAATAAAAAAGAAGGCCGGGATTCCTCCGGCCTTCTTTTGACATTAAATAACTGTTTATTGCACAAGTATTTTGGTAGTCAGAACATTTTCCTGATCATCAACTTTTACCTGGTATAGCCCTTTCGAAAGCTTCTGGAGGTTACGGAAAAGGAATACATTAGGCCCCTGAGTGGCGTTTCTTTCTTCCCTGCGCACTACTTTACCATTTGCATCTATAAAGGAAAAAGCTAGCCTTCGTTCGTGTTTGGATTTAAAACGCAATTCAACATAATCATTTGCAGGATTTGGAAATGCCTCCAGGAAACCCAACGTTTGTTGCTGGTTCATTCCATTTTGAACGACACTATTTTCCAGGCGTTCTGCGCCTGGAGCACTTGCAGTTGTATAGCAGATCTCAAGACGGGGCTTTAAAGAATCTGCAGCCTGTCCTGAGTGAAAGATCATGCTGTTATAGTATTGTTCTGTCACAAGCTTCAGCAGCATGCCAAAATTGGAAGAAGGATCACTTGCCCATCCCTGTACAAAGTCTGTAACATCAATTTCATAGTTCTGTAATGTTGATGTGCTTTGAGGGAGTAGTTTTTCTCCTGTGCTGGTCGTTGCAGGTTGATTGGCCCAGCCTACCTGCGCAATATTCCAGGGCGCGGTCACCTTCTGCAGCACAGAGGTATTATTGGTGCCGAACATAGGGCTGCCACTCGTTCCATTGATGTTATCGGCCTTTGCATACAGGAACAACCTGGCGCTGCTGATCCTGGCATTGACAGGCAAGGCACTTACATTGAACCTGAACAAACCCCTGACCTGGCAGGTAGGCGCACCAAGGGAACTGCAGGTCCATGCGCCGGCAGGTATTTCTGGTTGTGTGGTATCGGATATGAATGCGCCCCTGCTATTGAGTAAAGCCTGGCTGAACAGAGGACTGCCCAATGTGCCACGGATCACCATCCTGCTTGCAGGAACAATATAACGGATCATCAGTGTTGGCTTCTGCGCATCAGGCGCTCTGCCCGACTGAAAAACCATGCTGTTATAAATTTCTTCTGTCATCAGCCGAAGCAACATGCCATTGTTCTTTGATGGATCAGTTACCCAGGTCTGAACGAATTCTTTAACGTCCACCACATAATTCTGAAGATTACTGGTACTTTGTGGAAGGACCTTTTGCCCAACCGTAGTTGTGGATGGCTGATTGGCCCAGCCGGTATTTGAAACAGACCATGGTGTTGTCACCATTTGGAGCAGTGATGAATTATTTGTTCCAAACATAGGGTTACCTGTCTGTCCATTCTGGTTGTCGGATCTTGCAAACAATTGAAGTGTGGCCGATTCAATCACCGCGTTCTGCGGTATGGATGTCAGGTCATATTTGAATAAGCCTCTTGTCTGGCATAAAGGAACATTGAATACGTTGCAGGTCCATGCAGTTGCAGGGATCTCCGGCTGTGTTGTGTCAGATCCTGATGGATGACGGCTGTTCAGCAGGATCTGTTTGAAATTAGTGCTGCCTGCTGTGCCTTTTATGGTAACTGTTTGCAAAGCAGTACAGGTATTATCAACAGGGTTAGAACTGCCAGCACTGACTTCAAGCAGGGAAGTATATTGGGGATGACTGCCATTGCTGCCATTAAAATCCTGCAATTTGGTATAGGCTGAAGTGGAAGGATTCAGGGAAAAGATAACGCCCTGGTTAGATGCTCCACCTGTATTGGTTACTCCATACAAAAGACCATTGCGGGCATTGATCAGCGATCCCAATGGCATACTTCCCCCAGGTGATGTCAGGTCGGTTATTTTAGTATAGGTGCCTGTGCTGTGATCAAATGAATAGATCACACCAACTCCATTTGAGCCACCGGATGCAGTCATCCCGTAAAATTTTCCGTTAGTACCGGAAAGCAATCTTCCTGATGGATTGGAACCTGTTGACATGGAAAAAGAATGATGCCTTGTGAACCTGTACAATCCGGGTTCATAGGAAAAGATCAAACCCATTCCTGAGAGACCGCCACCAGTGGTAATGCCCCATAATTTTCCATCCGGCGTTAACGTTAAATGATTGCCTTCTGCTCTTGCCCCATTGATCCCGTTAAAATGATAGCGCGATGCGAAAATGCCTGTTGCCGGTTCAAAAACGAAAAGGGTTCCAAATCCAAACTCACCGCCGGAACTGGTCATGCCCCAAAGATTGCCATCGCCTGTAGCAGTCAATTCAATACCCATTGGTGATGTTCCTGTCCAATGGTTGAAGTCAATATGCCTTGCGAATAAATTGGTAGCCGGATCGAAAGAGAATAATGTGCCATATCCAATACCGCCATTGAGTGCCAGGTTTCCGCCAAGCCGGGTAGTGCCGTATAGCTTTCCATTTTTTCCAATGGTCAGTGTTCCCTGTGGAAATGATCCAATTGGAAGGTTGAAATCATGAAGCTTCGAATAAGTGTGAGTGGCCGTATCAAAAGAAAAGATGACACCCTGGTTCTTTTCCCCACCGGAGACAGTAAGTCCATACAACTTTCCATTGACCATGGTTAAACTGCCGTAAGGGTTGGTACCAAGATTTGGATTGGTGAACCTGAACACGGCCGTCAGGGTGTTCGTTGCAGAAACATACTTTGAAATGGTGCCGCCACCGTTGCCGGAAGTAAGAACGTAAAAGTTAGGTTGAAGCTGGCTGAATACAGAAAGGGCTGCAAAGCATAGCAGCCAGGCAAGCAATAATCTCTTTCCCATAAGTTTGATTTTTGGTCAATGAATATCTCCTGGCAAAAGGGGTAAATGGCTTGAAAAGATGGTTACCCAATTTAAGCTAATCCTGTTCACATAAAAAATTTATCCCTCTGGTGGTCAGTTCGAAGAACTACATTTAGCACAGGGAGAGTAAAAAATTTACCTGCCAGCTTTCATTGCATTAATCTTCCAGGATGCTACCTCACCGTTACATGGCCGTAGTGATCTGTTTTCTTACAGGTACAGTTGCAGGGGCGCAAGGTGATTCCATTGACCGTTACATTCGGGAACGTATGGAAAGCCTGAGGATACCAGGTCTTTCCCTGGCAGTGCTCCGGGATCATAAAATCACCAGGAGCAGGGGATATGGTTTTGCAAATATTGAATCCGGTGTGCCTGCTACTGCAAAGACCGTTTATGAGATTGGTTCAATGACGAAGCAGTTTACGGCTATGGCCATTATGATGCTGGTAGAAGATGGAAGACTACATCTCGATGACAGGCTTGAATCTTTTTTTCCAGGCACCCCTACTTCCTGGAAAGGCATTACAATCAGGCACATGCTGACACATACATCAGGCATCCGCAATCATGTAGCAATTCCTGGTTACATGGATTTATTCAGGATGAGCCTTGGTGGTGATGTGTTTCCTAAAAAAGAGGAGATCCTGAAAGGTTTTTTTCTACTGCCTTTGGAGTTCAGGCAGGGTGAATCCTGGGCCTATGATAATACAGGCTATTACCTCCTTGGACTGATCATTGAACAACTGAGCGGGCAATCCTACTGGGCCTTCCTTGATCAAAGGATTTTTACACCGCTGGGCATGAAGGCTACCCGCAACACTGATACGAAACCAATTGTAACGCATCGTGCGTCGGGTTATGTATGGATGGGTACTGGATTTCAAAACCAGCCACCTCTCTGGCCCTTTGTTGGATTTTCGGCAGGAAGCCTGATGTCCTCTGTGGAAGACCTGGCGCGCTGGGATGAAGCATTGTATACAGATAAACTGGTGAAGCGGTCCAGCCTTAGCATCATGTGGGAGGCTGCAACAGGAAAAGGCGGCGCCTTATTGCCTTCCAGTTATGGATTCGGATGGTTTGTTGACAGCTACCATGGTCACCGGATCGTGCAGCACAGTGGGGGCACACCTGGGTTTTCATCTGTCATTTACAGGTTCCCGGATGATACACTCACAATAATTCTTTTGACCAACCATGCGGATAAAATGATCGATCAGTTGGCCATTGAAATTGCTGGGATGTATCAGCCAGGACTTGGAAGGCCACTGCAGGCTGATGATCCGATGCCCGCAAGGACAGACCGCCTGAAGAACATATTTTCAGGTTTGCTGGAAGGCAGGCATGATGAAAAAGAATTCACACCTGCCATGGCTGCTTTCCTGAAGACAAGTACAGGAAAATCTTTCTGGCAGTGGTTTGCGTCTGCAGGGGCGCCTGGTACATTCATTTTCTCTGATGCGGAAATTAATAATGGGATCACCACTTTGCGGTACAGGATCATGCTGGGGAAAGACCAGTACCTTTTTACTTTTCGTATTAATCAGGAGGGCAGGATTGCCCAGATCAATTTCTCTTGATAGTTGGGTGACTTAATGAATGGGATGATTTGCTGTATTGCACACTATTGCTCCTGGAAAATGAATGCACTCATGAATGCTCAGACACAATGGATCCTGCTTTCTGTTATCCTTGTATTGGCAAGGGCCTTCGACACCTTTACTACCTGGCTTTATATCCCTGATCTCAGGAAAGAAAGCAACCTTATGGTAAGCTGGTTTGGCAGCGGCTGGATCATTGTACTGATCCTGCAGGGGTATTTAACTCCTGGGGGTGATCTACCTTCTGTACTGTTACTATTTCCGGTACCGGCCAGTGATACCTGAAGAGCGGGAGCTTACTTTCCGCCAGTACATTTCCATCTTTCATTTTTACGATAAAACCAGCTTCATCAGGGTATTTTATAATTACCCGCGAACGGTAACGGATTCCTTGCAGCAACAGGTTATGTAGCAGCCTGGACCCTCATCTGCACCAGCGTTCTTGTAGGAACTTCCATCACAATATTGATCATTGAAGAAAGCTACAGGACCTTGTATGCAAAGGGCATTCCTGTACTGCTCTATCTCATGGCCCTCTGCTTCGGAATGTATTTTACAAGGCATTTTTACCGCAAGGCATACAGGTATTACCTGGCTGCTCACAGGCAAACTGAAGGTGTTCTCCAATGAAAATTGCTGGATTATGAGAGGAAAAAACAGCAATTAGCTATAGGGCCGTAAACATCTTAATAACATGTTGCTAACAGATTTTGAGTGGCATCATTCGCTTTTTTCATTGGTAAAACGGCATAAAAATCAGTGGTTTCTGCTGTCAGAACAACCCGGCGAAACATGATTCTCCATGGGTAACTGCATGAAGGTTTCCTGTGAAAAGAATGTTTTTACCAATGAGAAATTGAAGATTTCCTATTAGCTTTGCCTTCAAATACGCGCCAGGACTGCAATCCATGAATGTGGCATGTTCTGGAAGATTGCTTCAGGTGAAGAACAAATGGCATAAATATAATGCCGGCCCCGTGTTTGGAATTGTATTTGCTTACTAGCCGGAGGTCCTGTCCCAACTAACCGTATCCCATCAGATCTTTGATATTCCAGGTAACGTTACCAATGAAATCCAGCATCATTTGCACTGTATCTATGTTGGAGATTTCATGCGTTGCTTGTAAATTGTTCGATATTCACTTTCGTTTACTAACCATTAAATTCTAGAAACTATGGCAAAAGCCACGAAAAAAGCAGGCGCGAAAAAAGGTGCCGCAAAAAAAGCATCTCCTAAAAAAGCAGGTGCTTCCAAAAAAGGTGCTTCCAAAAAAGGCGCATCTAAAAAAGCAGCAGGAAATAAGTCAGCTCCTAAAAAAGCGACAAAGAAAGCAGCTCCTAAAAAGAAATCAGCAAGAAAGCCCAATGCAGCTTTCATGGCTCCCCTGACGGCATCAGCAACTTTGTCTGAAGTAATTGGTGCGAAGCCAATGCCAAGGACAGAGATCGTTAAAAAGATCTGGGAGTACATTAAGAAGAACAACCTCCAGGACAAAAAGAACAGGCGCATGATCAATGCTGACGGTAAATTGAAACCGATCTTCGGCAAAGACCAGATCTCCATGTTCGAGCTGGCAAAAGTTGTCAACAAGCACGTGAAATAGGAGTGAAGCGCAGTGTAAAGATTGATGGGTTACTAACATCTTCAATCCTGCCCTGCCAATCAGATATTCACAAAAGGGGAACTTCAATTGAGCCTGCTTTCAAGCCGGCACAATTAGAATCGTTCCCCTTTTTCATTTACCAGATAAATCGCAAAGAACGCGAAGAGCGCAAAGGAGGCGCAAAGAAAGCTTCTGTATTTCCTTGTGCCTTAACTATTTTTTTAACCTAATGGATTTCATAAAGAAAATTGAACCCGGAGAACAATGAACCAAAAACAAAAAACCATAAACCTACCCGTCCTTTGCGGGTAACTACGCATAATGAAGCAGTAAGGTTTTGTATTACAATTTCTTTCTAAAAGCAAACAGCCATCAGCCATCAGCCAACAGCACCGCTTCCCTCCACTGTATCAAAACAGGACAGTTCCTGTCCGGAAACGAACAAATTCGTAGTTGCTGTAAATTCATAATATGCTGTAAATCCATTCACTACAGTATTGGCATTGTTCTGCCTTGCTTCAATGTTGATCAATAAAACTGCTGTATGTTTTCCAGATTCCTGAAAGTAGCGTTCCGTCATATGCTGCGGCATAAAGGATTTTCTTTTATCAATATCGCCGGGTTAACACTCGGTTTGACGGCCTGCCTGCTTATTGGCCTTTTCCTGAGGGATGAAAAACAATATGATCATTTTGCACCGGCAGGGGAAAGGATATACCGTGTTTATTATGATATTTCTGCTCCTGAAGGCAACAGCAGGATCGCCACTACGCCCCCTGTGTTCCGCGATGTTTTGCAGCATAGCTTCCCTGAAGTTGAAAAAACTTTAAGGATGATGAGCCATACTTCCAAAGAACTGTTCGAAATCGGTGACAGGAAATTTTATGAGGACGCAGGACTGTTTGTTGACTCTACTTTTTTTGAGTTCTTCCCGCTTCAATTCAAATATGGCTCTTCTAACAAAGTGCTTTCTGATCCTGCATCCCTGGTGATCTCGGAGAATATGGCCAAAAAATATTTTGGCGATACAGACCCTGTAGGTAAAACCCTGATGTTTGACAAGGAGCCTTTCCAGGTGACAGCGGTGTTCCATCCCAATCCTAAATTTCACCTGCAACCCAGCTACATTGCGTCCATGAAAGCCACTGGGTTGACCGGTGAACAGCTGGAAAGCTGGGCCACTTACGCATATCACAATTACGTCCTGTTAAAGGAAGGCACTGATGTAAAAGGTTTGGAAAGCCGCTTTCAGAAATATGCTGCTCCTTTTACAAAGGATCCCCAAAAGACTTTCCTTCCGAAATTCCAGGCATTGCATGACATCCACCTTTATGCAGCCGACTTTCAATACGATGTAGCAGTCAGAGGAAACATTACCTATGTAAATGCCCTGACCATCATTTCAATTTTTATTCTGCTGATCGCCTGCTTCAATTTTGTAAACCTTGCCACAGCAAGATCACTGCAAAGAGCCAAGGAAGTCGGTATCCGTAAAACCATTGGCGCGGACAGAAAACAATTACTGGTTCATTTCATTGGCGAAACGGTGCTGCTTACTTTCATCTGCATCCTATTGGCTGTGTTGCTTACCATGCTGCTGCTTCCTTACCTCAATAATTTTACAGGGAAGCAAATCCAATTCGCTCCTTTTACAGACCCGGTCATCCTCCCTGTCCTGCTGGCCATGACCGTCATCGTCGGCATACTCGCAGGTTTTTATCCTGCCCTTGTGATGTCAGGTTTCAAGCCGGTGAAAGTTCTAAAAGGAATTGTTACAGAAGACAACCCCGGCAGGGTACCCTGGCTGCGTTATGGCCTGGTGGTGATACAATTTTCCTTATCGGTATTACTGATCATCAGTGCGCTTGTAGTGATCCGCCAGGTAAATTTCCTGCATTCCAAAGCACTTGGCTTCAACAAGGAACAGATCCTTTTCTTCCCTATGCGGGGTGATAAGATGCAGCAGAATTACGAAGCTTTTAAAACAGATTTATTGCAGGTGCCCGGTATTTCTTCTGTAACCATTGGTTATGGTTTTCCGGGGGATATGTTTGGTGATGGTATGATGAAGATCCCAAAGGATGGTTCTGAAAAAAGGGCTACGCAATTGATGGTGGATCATGACTACATCAAAACACTTGGGCTTAACCTGGTTGCAGGAAGGGATTTTTCTAAAGATATCAAAACAGATCAGCAACAGGCTTACATCATCAATGAAACTGCTGTAAAGGAATTAGGGTTTGGTTCTCCGGAGAAGGCGCTTGGCCAGACTTTGCTATGGAATACATGGAGGAACCCTGACCTTGTGAAAAGGGGACAGGTGGTAGGTGTTGTAAAGGACTTTCATTATAAAAGCCTTTACGAGAAAGTAGAACCAGCCGTATTGCAGATCTATCCTGAGGCCTATTGGAAAGTAGCGGTTAAAATGAAGACCACAGAGATCAACAATACCATTTCAAGCATTAAAAACGTTTGGAACAACTTTACACCTGACTATCCAATTGAATACAATTTCCTCGATGAAAGCTTCAACAGGATGTACCAGTCCGAGGATAAACTTAAAAGCCTGCTTTGGATATTTACAGTCATTACCATTTTTGTTGCCTGTCTTGGTTTGTTTGGCCTGGCTGCTTATACTGCAGAACGCAGGCGAAAAGAGATTGGCATCCGTAAGGTTCTTGGGGCAACCGTGCCTGGTGTTGTGATCCTTCTTTCAAAAGATTTTATCAAGCTGGTCATTCTTTCCCTGATTATTGCCTCTCCTGTTGCCTGGTATTTTATGAATGACTGGTTGCAGGATTTTTCATACCGCGTATCCATCAGCTGGTGGATCTTTGCAGGAGCAGGTATCATTGCCATTGCCATCGCCTTGCTTACTGTTAGTTTTCAGGCCGTTAAAGCCGCCCTTATGAACCCTGTCAGGAACCTTAGGACAGAATAAGCCTCACCTCATTAGGAGGATGGGTTTCCTGATCAAATGATAATGATCTTATATGTCCCAGGCACCTGCATGTTAAAAAACAGGTATTTGATGTTTTTTTCTTCTTTTTTTCAGTGAAATAACCTTCCCCAAGCGGGGTGAAAACAGGAATTGCGCCGATTAAGCTTTATTTTTGTGGCATCACAAGAAATGCTACCGGGATTTATAACCCAACTTTTATAAAGAATACTGCTAATTCAGGCTCTGCAGCCGTAGGCACCCTGATATTCAATCAGGATCATGGAAATGGAATAAAGTTTGTCCATTTGATCTGTAAGGAACTTTCAAAAAGGCAGGTTCCGTTTCACAGCAATTCACTTTTTATCCAGATTGACCTGAAGGCAAAGTTCCCAGTCAGGTATTTGCTTAAATTGAATCGCTGTAAATTATAATTCACTGATCAACAATAAATTAAAAAACAAGTAGGAAAATATGGCAAAATCCAAAGAGACATTTAATAAAAAAGAAAAAGAAAAGAAACGTTTAAAGGAACGCCAGGACAAGCAGGGCAAAATGGAAGAGCGCAGGGCAAACGGAAAAAAAGGAAAATCCCTGGAAGATATGATGGCTTATATTGATGAGGATGGTAACATTTCATCAACGCCTCCGGATCCAAAAAAGAAAAAGGTTTTCAATGTTGAAGACATGCAGATCGGTGTACCTAAATACGAGGCCGGTGACGAAGAATCTTCTGTAAGAACAGGACTGGTTTCTTTTTACAATGAAGGCAAAGGTTTTGGTTTTATCAATGACCAGGAAACCAAAGAGCGTGTTTTTCTTCATGTGAGCCAGACAACCGGCATCATCAAGGAAGGAGACAACGTTAACTACGAAGTGGAAATGGGACCTAAAGGACCCAGTGCCATTAACGTTAAGAAGATATAACCAGTGGTGTTTCTGGTTTCTTGTTTATGGTTTATGGTTAGGTCGATGAAGCTTTACAAAGAAGGAAGTAGTCATTCTATCGAAGTTCAATAGCGATAGACTTTAAGTGCTCAGAGTCCACCAAGAAAAACATAGGTTCAGGTCCTTCTATGCGCAACTTCGCTTAGCCGAGATGCGCTTTTCGGTTAAAGAAATTAAGCTAAATTTCCTCAACATATAAATTCTTAAGGTCTGGCTAACAGCCAGGCCAAATGAATTTTTTCTATACCTGCTGATGCAGATGCTTCTTTAACAAGTGCTTCTTAAGTTAGAAGTATCCTCTATCTACTGAATATATTTCCATTTCTGATCAGGGTTTTACTAAACAAATTCAATCTTGTTCTATGTAGCAAGACAATGAATTGTCGCGCTTCGATATTATCTTCATCCTTACAGTTCATCGGTGAATCAAAAACAAACTCAATGAACGTTGCGCGCCTTCACAGGATATTGCTCTTTTTGATCGCTGCGGTCTGGATCGTTAATGGTTTATTTTGCAAGGTGCTGAATGGTGTTCCCAGGCACCGGCAGATTGTTGCAGCGATCCTCGGGCCAGATCATGCCGATGCATTGACCATCGCTATCGGTTGGGCTGAAGTGGCAATGGCCATATGGATATTAAGCCAGCACAAAAAAAATTTGAATGCGTTCACACAAATAGCAGTGATTGGAATAATGAATATTCTTGAAACCCTGCTTGCACCTGAACTATTACTCTGGGGAAAGGTCAACCTGATATTTGCCTTGCTGTTCATGTTCCTCATTTACTTTAACCAATTTGTCCTTGCTAAACAACCTGTAAATCAAGGATGACATGCTTCATTTTTTAAAGAACCATCCCTTTGCTGTTGAAGCTTTTTTTGAAAGCTCCCTGGTACTGACATTTGCAGTACCGAAAGAGCAATTGCAAAACCTGATCCCCGAATGCCTGCAGCCGGATACCTTTCAGGACCGGTGGGGCTTTGTGGCGGTTGCAATGGTGCAGACCAGGAGCCTCAGGCCTAAAGGATTTCCAAAGTTCATGGGTAATGATTTTTTCCTTGTCGGGTACAGGGTTTTTGTGAGGTACACCAATACCAGGGGAAAGCACTTAAGAGGATTGTATATCCTGCGATCACAGACGAACAGAAAGAAAATGGAATTGTTTGGCAACCTTTTCACACATTACAATTATACGACTACAGACATTTCTCAAAAGCATATGAACGGACACTACAGTGTTTTTTCCGCTGGTTCCCGGCTGAGCGTTGATGTTGAACTAAAGGACGAAGCAACTCTTTCACTTCCCGAAGGTTCTCCATTTGCCAACTGGAAGGAAGCCAGACGTTTCGAAGGCCCTTTGCCATTTACCTTCACCTGCAAGCCAGGAGAAAAAAAAGTGCTGATCATTGAAGGTGTACGTGAGAACTGGAAACCGAAACCGGTCCAGGTGAATTCCTATAAGATAGGTTTTTTAGAAACAATGAACCTTTCCAACGCGGTACTTGCCAATGCTTTTATGATCAAAGACATTCCTTATTACTGGAAAAGGGGAAAACTGGAATCATGGAGCAGCTAAGAAAGCCATTTGAAGGTGTCAGGAATATCATCAGGTTCAACTGGCATTTTTATGTGCTGTCGCTGCTTCTATTGATATCCGGTTTTATGATCTCGGGACTATTGGCTGGATCGGGCCGGTTCTATGTCACGCTTGTTTTGTTGTTTGCCCTGCTTGCTATTTTGCTTTCCCTGGTGGTGTCCTGGTACGTTTATGATGTTTCTGCATTGTATCAACTTTCATGGCTTGCTGCTGTTTCCATAAAACCGGGTGATGCCATACTGAATTTTACTGCAGGTTTTGATGAAACAAGCAGGTTGCTTCAGAACAAATACGCACAGGCAGAAGTTTCAGCATTTGATTTTTATGATCCCCGGAAACATACTGAAGTATCCATCAGGAGAGCCAGGAAAACCGCAAAGCCTTTCCATGGAACAACCGCCATTTCCACAACTCATTTGTCCTTGCCAGGCTTTTATGCCGATAAGATTTTTGCTATCCTTTCCGCACATGAGATCAGGGACCGGGAGGAGCGGATCCGGTTTTTCACAGAATTATCAAGGGTATTAAAACCAGGAGGGCAAATTATTGTCACGGAGCATTTGAGAGATGCAGCAAATTTTTTAGCTTACAACGTCGGGTTCTTCCATTTTTATTCAAAGGCTGCATGGAAGCAAACATTTAAAGCTGCCGGATTAAACATTATAAGGGAAATAAAGATCACACCATTCATATCGGCATTTATACTGGAGAAATATGGAACTGCATCTTAAGATCATTGGCGTCTTGCTGATTGCTTTGTCATTAGTACATGCCTTTTTCCCGAAATATTTTAAGTGGACAGAAGAGTTGCGAACAGTAAGCCTCATCAACAGGCAGATGATGTACATACATACTTTTTTTATTGCGGTGTCATTATTTTTAATGGGACTGGTCTGCCTGACTTCAGCATCTGAATTGCTGCAAACAAATCTTGGAAAGAAGGTAGCCCTAGGGCTTGGCATGTTCTGGCTCATTCGCCTGGTTGTTCAGTTCTTTGGTTACTCCTCACGTTTATGGAAAGGCAAAACTTTTGAGACCACCATCCACATCCTGGCCACCCTGTTATGGATTTATTTAAGCACTGTATTTATTCTGACCTATCTGGCTTGAAGAGCAGCTGCGAGTTGTGAGCTTCGAGCCTTTGAGCAATGAGCTAGGAGTGAACAGTCACTTCATTTATGTTTATATTCTACGTCTTTAGCGGTTTAATAAGTGTGTGTAACTTAAGTATCTCAAGTCTCGCAGCTCGAAGCTCACAGCTCGAAGCTTCACTACCTGCCACTGTCATCATTCTTGATCTTCTTGCCCTGCTTTCCACCTTCGGCGTTCATCTGGCCAAAGCGCCATTCGAAGGTTAACCTGACCGAGCGGCTTACCCAAAGAAAACTTGATTCGGAATAAAAGGTCGGTGCTGATTCTTCACTCTTCTGAACGATGCCCCGCTGAAAAGGATTGTTCAGGCTGAGTGTAAGGCTGGCTTTCTTATCCCAGAACATATGTTTTCCTGAAAAGCCATACCAGTAGCCCTTTGTCGTGCCCCTACGCTGAAGGCTCAGCCATCCCGAGTTCAGGCTGGCATATGCCTGTAGGGTAAATTCCTTTGGCAGCTTGTAAGTAGTGTTGGTACTTATATACCACATCCAGCCGCTGTTCTCCTGTCCCAGTGCCTTGCTCCTGATATCTATATGCCTTACATCACCGCTTCCATTCAGGTTAAGGTTTTTATTGGGCTTGGAGGAAAAATTCATATTCACCCCGATGACCTTTCGTTGCGCGATGTTCTCCGGCCTGCTGGTAGATACACCTTCTGTATTGACCACCGAAAGGTATTCAATGGCGTTATCTGTAAGCCGCAAATACACCGAAGAATTTAATGTAAGTGATTTAGGCGTGGATACACTATGGCTGAATTCTGCCATGTGATTCAGTTCAGGACGCAAATCGGGATTGCCTGTTGATACATTTTTTGGATCGCTTTGGTTCAGCCATGGGTTCAGGTACCATATCAGCGGCCTTGTGATGCGCTGTGTGTAGCTTGCTTTAAGTGTATGTGTTTTGATCCCTTTTGACAACATCACATTTGGGATCAGGTTATTGTATTGCGTGTTGATCTTGGTGCCTGTGGTCAGGAAGTTTCCTTCGATCTCCGTATGCTCAAACCTTGCACCGGCATTCAGGTTCCATTTGCGCTGGTTGCTGAACCGGAAGGAAGTATAACCTGAATAAACTTTCTGCAGGTAATCAAAATCATTGGAACGTGTTGGATCGGGTTCCAGTTCTCCCTGTCCGTTCAGCGCCTGGTCAACCCTGAATTCACTGCCAATATCGCGGATGATGGATTTGGTGCCGATCTCCAGTTTTAGTTTGGAAGTGTCCTTCCTGCCATTCCTCTGAAAGGGATGGGTGTAATCTGCCTGGATGGTATATTCCCTGTTGCGGCTGTAATTGGTGCTCTTTTCCCTGTACACGATCTGGTCCATTTCAAACCGGTCAAGATCATAAAAATAATTGTCCGGCATCCTGCTGAACTGTGTCAGCAGGGAGAACTCCTGGTCCGCTTTCTTGAATGTCTTTGTATAACCCAGGTCCAGTTGACCGTTGCCATAAGGATTTTTAAAACGGCTGTCCGTTCTGAATAACTGGATCACATTTCCCGACAGGTCTGTGAGCCTGTTAAAGACCTCGCTGTTATTTGGAAAGTCGCCTCCCCATACGTTAGATGCGAAATTGATGTGGCTGGTAGAATCAGGATCATAATCCAGGCTCATTTCACCATACCCGCCAGTGCCTGTATTATCGCCCTTGCTGCTCCGGTATAGAATATTTTGTGGCCGGCCATTGATCAATGATGTTCTCACGGATGAACTTTCATTCTGATGACGGTTCTGGTAACCCGTTGCCGAAAGTGTCAGGCCGATCTTTTTTTTGCGGTAAGAGATATTAGTGCCCAGGCTTCGGTTCATGTTGCCGGCTGTTGCATTCACAGATCCATTAAATCCCTGCAGGCCTTTTTTGGTGATGATGTTGATCACACCTGCTGCGCCTTCAGCGTCATACTTTGCTCCGGGGCTGGTGATTACTTCCACGCTCTTGATGATGTTGGCTGGCATCTGCCTGAGGGCATCTGCCAGGTTACGGGCCATCATGGCGGAAGGCTTGCCATTGACCAGTATCTTGATATTTCCATTGCCACGCATCTGCACATTACCATTCAGGTCCACAGTTATGGTAGGAACTTTGCGCAGTACATCCGCTGCAGTTCCGCCTGCGTTGGAAATATCTTTTTCTGCATTATACACCAGCCGGTCACCTTTGTCCTCTATCAGTGCTTTCTGTGCTGTCACTGTTATTTCTCCAAGTTGCCTGTTGTCGGCAGATAATCTGATGGTGCCCATGTCCAGCACCTGTTTACTGCTGGTCAGTGTAAGGGAAAGAGCTTTTTCTGCAAATCCAACCATGGTAAAGCGAAGCTGGTAGTTGCCCGGAGGTACATTGGAAAAAGAGAATGCACCTGCTCCATTGGTCTTTGTAGTAAACATTACGACTGTATCTGAAATAAGCGCCACGGAAACCTGGTCAATTCCTTTGGTGGTGGTGTCGGACACAATACCTGTGATCCTGGTATCATGTGTTGCCTGGGCTTGTAATTTTTGCGCTGCAAAAAATAGGCATAGCAGAAGGAGGATCCTGGTCATAGACAAAGCATTGGTTGGTCAATAAAAGAACGGCGGAATGTCCATTCGTTGTGAGGCTGTATTCATGCAATCTTCATCACATCCTGACCGCTCAAAGTATAATGTAAGATGATCGGTGAAAATTATTTCACAAAAAATGTGAGCGGTGTGGGTGGTCCTTAATTCCTTGGGATATGTTGCGGTATTACTGTGACCAGCGGCTTGGAGGAGATATAGTTTATGGTTTTTGGTTTATTGTTTATGGTTCTTCTCCGTCCGCTGAATCCGCCGCGGCAGAGAAGGAGGATTGGGCGTTCATGTATTGAATCTAAAGCATAGAAAGGCATTCAAACGCAAAGAACGCAGAGAACAATAAGAAGCGCAAAGGAATACAGGTGCCTATTAGCTAATACCTCAATACTCAAATGGAATCACTAAATCAGAACTGCCCTTGAAGACTATAAACCCTAAACCCTAAACCATAATCCAGAAAACCCCTACGGTTCCTTGCGGATGAATTCCATTGTATAGATTGAATCTACTGTTTCATTGATCACGATTACTCTTCCAACAAAGAGCTTGCTGCAGGAATCCGAAACATAATATTCCCATCTTGCACGGGTCTGGCCATATTGCCCAGTTTGTTTGTTCCTTACTTTCTCGTGCCATTCCCAATGACAAAAAGAATTGCAATCCACCTTGTTGAATGTCCAGCCGCCGCGGGGACGCATCATATCCACCATCGACAAGGGCACATGTCTCATGTACGAGGATTGCTGTGGAGAGATCACCTGCCAGCAGAACTTGGGCTCATCTGACCTGTAAAACCAGGAGGATGGGAATCGTGCTTCTGCTTCAGCTTTTGTAACATCACAGATCAACAAGCCCGGTATATCTACACCTGCAGGATCAAAACCCTGCCAGCATCCTTTATCAACTACATCTTTATTGCTGCAGGCAAGCAGGCTGGCTGTACAGCAAAGCAACAGGAAAAATTTCAACATAAGCTTTGGTTGAACAGGAAGATAATCAGGAAATCGGTGTCTGGTCTCTTGTTTCTGGTTTCTTGTTTTAGATCACGCAGTTTTTAAAGATAAAATTGCGTAGTAATACATGAAACCGCAAAGGGCGCAAAGAATGCGCAAAGTCACGCAAAGGATACATAAATAAACTCTATAAGTGTCTTAGCAGCCTTTGAGGTTAAGCTCTACGCGAACGGAACCAGAAACAAGAAAGCAGAAACCATAAACTGCCTTTGGCTAATTTTACACCTATGTGAACCATTTTATTCCTGGTTTGCTTAAAGGGTAATGAAGCTTCGTTTCATTTTGTTTTTTCTATTCATAGCATCTTTTGATGTGCATGCCCAGGTGGAACGTGAAGTTCCTTCCATCCCTGCAACAACAGGGATCAGGATCAATAACCGCCAACTTTCAGGGAAGATCGTTGACAAAAACTCCAATACAGGACTGGAAGCAGTATCTGTTCAACTCTATGCTATCAATAAAACAGACGTTGGAAAGGATAGCCTTATAGCAGGCATGTTCACCAGGAAGAATGGTGACTTTATTTTCACTGACCTGCCGCAGGCTGATAGCTTTCGCCTTCTGATATCAGGTATAGGCTACATGGACCGGATCATTGTTCGCACTGGAACAGGGGAAGGTCAATCCGACCTGGGCAACATTGCCATAGAGCCACAAAGCCAGGAATTGTCTAATGTGGTCATTACAACACGCCGCCCCGCCCTGCAGATGGGCATTGACCGCAAGGTCTTTTCAGTAGATCAAAACCTGACAGCCACAGGAGGCAGCGCCCTGGATGTAATGCGCAATATCCCATCTGTTACGGTTGATGTGGAAGGCAATGTGCTGCTGCGCAATGCGCAGCCACAGATCTTTGTTGATGGACGTCCTACCATCCTGACGCTTGACCAAATCCCCGCAGACCAGATCGACCGTATTGAACTGATCACCAATCCTTCTGCGAAATTCGATGCGGCAAGTTCCGCCGGGATCATTAACGTGGTGATGAAACGGAACCGCAGTGCCGGATTGAATGGTGTTGCTACCGTTGGAGCAGGTCATCCTGGTATACTTAACGGCAACCTTACACTCAACTTCAGGCAGGGGAAAGTGAACCTGTTCGCAAGCGGCGCTTTCAATGGGTCGGGGGGAAGAGCCAAGGGAGAAACCTTCAGGCAAAATAAATCAGGTGGCGTATTTGAAGATCAATTCAACCAGAACTCCTGGACGGAAAGCCAGCGTCGTTTTGGTTCTTACCGTTTTGGGATTGACTTTTTTGCTACCAACCGGACTACGGTTTCAGCTACACAAAATATTGTTACAGGCCAGTTCAAAAGCAATGAAACGCAGGAACAGCAATACCTTGACCGGTCTATGCAGCTCCATCGCTATGGTAACAGGACAGCAGAAGGAATGAACTCTTTCAACAGGTATAATTCGCAATTGAACCTCACGCACAGGTTTGCACGGCCAGGCAATGAACTGTCTGGATCCGTCAATTATAACTATGGGGATGGTGATGAATCTTCACGCATTATAAATGCTTTCTTTGATCCTGGAGGAACACCTTTGGGCGATCCTGCCCGGGTGCGCAACCAGGGCGTGAACAGCAATGACCAGTACACCATCCAGGCAGATTATACAAATGCACCAGGAGAGGATTCAAAACTGGAGGCCGGTGTCAGAACTTTCATTAACAAGCAGCGCAGCCTGTTCTCTTCCTATTCCATGCAAAATGGCAGTGAGACCTTATTGCCTTTAAGCAACAACTATGCTTTTACGGAAACCGTCCAGGCAGTTTATTTTTCCTGGTCTGATAAATTGAAGCATTTTTCTTACCAGGCAGGCCTGAGAGCTGAAGTTTCAAAATTCGAAGGCAGGCTGGTAGATAGTGCCAAACGATTCGGGTACAGTTATCCAAGAAATGCAAAGCGGTTTTTCGATGCCCTTTTCCCAAGTCTTTACCTCTCGAAAGAGATTGGAGAAGACGTGGAATTGCAGCTGAATTATACAAGGCGCATCCGCCGGCCGAACTTCTTTCAACTCAATCCCTTCATCGATATCGCAGACCCGTTGAACCTGCGGCAGGGTAATCCTCAACTGCAGCCTGAGTTCACCAATTCATTTGAATTCAATTACAGCCAGGATTATGCAAAAGGAAATTTTCTTGGCGTGATCTATTACCGCAACAGCCTTGGTGAAATAACCCGTTACAGCGATACCATCAGCGCCGACCGTTACCAGCAACTGAGCAATGCGGCCATTGATCCCAATGCCATCCTGAATACATTCATTAACGCAAGAAGTGAAAACAGCCTCGGGCTTGAACTAACGCTCCAGCATCAATTTTCAGATCTTTTTGAAGTAGTGCCCACCATTGACCTGGAATACCAGAAAGTTAATGCAGATGCAGGTATCATGGTCCTGAATAACAGTGGTTTTAACTGGGAAGGCAAACTCACGTTCAATTACAAGATCCCAACTGGAAGGCCTGGATTTTTTAATGGCACGGGTTTACAATTGATGGGCGAATATGAATCACGTGAGGTAACTGTACAGGGAAAGAACGCTGCACAATACCGTGTTGATTTTGCAGTACGGAAGGATTTGTTGAAGGACAACCGGGCCTCCTTTACGTTTAATATCAACGATGTGTTCAATACTCATCGATTCGGCAACATATTTGACACAGAAACATTCTACCAGGAGTCTTACCGCAGAAGGAATGTGCGCAGTTTCAGGATCAGCTTTACCTACAAATTTGGCAAGGCCGACATGACGCTTTTCAAGCGGCAGGAAGACGGGGACAACAACGATGAATAGTGAATATAAATTCCAGTCTTAATATAACGGTAATGCTTGTTTGTAAATGCACTGCCTTAATTTTGACACAAAACCAGAGTATTTAAAGTTTAATCACCCTTACAACCAGTAAATTTTTATCATGATCAGAATCAGCTTAATCTCTTTTATCGCAACAATGCTTGTTGCATGCGGCGCCAATACACCGAATGGCGGTAATACACCCATTCCAGATTCAACAGGTGCACCTGTTGAAACAAGATCGCCCAACACCAATTACAAGCCAGCCTTTGCAGGCCAGACAAGAGTTGGCGGCATTAAAACATCAACGCCATTTGTGGGCAGGGTGATCAATGACCAGCTGAATAAACCTTGGGGTATCACCAGTCTTCCAGACGGCAGGTTGCTGATCACTCAAAAAGAAGGAACGATGCGCATCGCAACAACAACAGGTTCCATAGGTGCGCCAATCACCGGCCTGCCCCCGGTGCATGCATCAGGCCAGGGTGGTCTGCTGGGCGTGACGCTTGATCCTGATTTTGCATCCAACAGGATGGTTTACTGGACCTTTGCTGAAAATACTGGTGAGGGCAGCCTGACTTCAGTTGGTAAGGGAAGGCTGTCAAATGATGAGCGCACCATTGAGAACGCCACTGTGATCTACCGTGCCACACCGGCCTACAGGGGCAACCTTCATTACGGATCAAGGATCCTGTTTGACAGGAACGGCAACCTGTTCGTCAGCACAGGTGAACGTTCCGACCTGGTGACAAGGCCCCAGGCCCAGGACCTGAATTCCGGATTGGGTAAAGTGATCCGGATCACGAAGGATGGACAGCCTGCGGTAGGTAATCCGTTCCTGAATACGAACGGAGTAAGACCGGAGATCTATTCTTATGGTCATAGGAATGTGCAGGGACTTGCCTTTCATCCGCAAACTGGCGACCTCTGGGAAAATGAGTACGGTCCAAAAGGCGGTGATGAACTGAACATCATTCAGCCCAGGAAGAATTACGGATGGCCCACCATCACTTATGGTTTGGAATACAGCGGCGCAACCATCGGTGGCGGCATTACGCAGCAATCGGGAATGGAGCAACCGGTTTATTACTGGGATCCGGTGGTTTCTCCAAGCGGTATGACCTTTTACACCAGCGACAGCATTCCTGAATGGCGGAATAATTTATTTATTGCAGCACTGAACACACCGCACATTGTAAGGCTGCTGATCCGTGACAATAAAGTGGTAGGCGAGGAGCGCTTACTTGTTGAAGAGCGTCAAAGGTTCAGGGACATTACACAGGGAAGGGACGGTGCACTTTATGCAGTAACGGATGGCGGAAGGTTGTACAGGCTGGGGAGAAGGTAGGGAGGAAAACTGTTGGCTAATAGCTGTTAGCTGATAGCTGGTAGCTATGGCTTTTGTCTTAGAGCCTTGAGCCGCGAGATTCGAGAAGAAGCATTTTTTATATGATGCAAACGTTTTAAACTATCCAAATTGGATACCTTGAAGACATACCTAAGATTAAACATTCTCAAAGCTCGTAGCTCGTGGCCCGGAATTCAAAGCCTGAACTAACCATGCAACGATGTTTTAATAAGATTGTTTTTTGTGATATTGGCGGGGTGCTGTTATCGAATGGGTGGGGGCATGAATCAAGGGAAGCTGCAGCGGTCCGGTTTGGATTTGATTATGCGGAGATGAATCACCTGCATGAATTTATTTTCAATGTTTACGAGATCGGCAACATTACACTGGATGAATACCTGGATATCACGCTGTTCTACCAGCCCAGATCTTTTACAAGGGAAGCGATCAAGGATTTCATGTTCAGCCAGTCGGTGGCACTTCCGGGCATGCTTGACTGGCTGAAGCAATGGAAACGAAAAAACAGTGACAGGTTCAGGGTCATTTCAATCAACAATGAAGGCAGGGAGCTTAATGACTACCGCATTAAAAAGTTCAACCTGCATGATTGCTTTGATGCTTTTGTTTCTTCCTGCGAAGTAGGTTTGCGCAAACCCGATCCGGGTATCTTCCGGCTGGCCATGGGCATTGCGCAGGCAAAAGCTGAAGACTGTATTTATTTTGATGACCGTAAGCTGCTTGCCAACGCAGCCGCACAATTGGGTATGGAAGCCTACCAACATGTGGATCCGGAAGCAACGAAGGCCATACTCGAGAATCTTGCAGGTTCGTGAGGATTAAAACGTGAGGCAGGAGACGTGAGACGTGAGGCTGGGAAGGTGAGCGGCAAACAGAGCTGGAGCGGTTTGTGGTTTATTATTTTTGGTTTTTGGTTCTTCCTGGCACCTGCGCAACTTTATGCTGATATGGCGTAGATAACCGCAAAGAACGCTAAGAGCGCAAAGAATCGCAAAGTTGTAGGTGTATTTCTTTGCACTGCCTGCCTCCCAGCTTGGACAGGATTGCGCCCATTGCGTGTATCTACTTTACGGAAATGCTAACAGCAAAGAAGGCTAATACACGGGAGAGGATAGACGTAAAGCCTGATGTGCTTTTTCTTGAATTGAGATTCTCCCTGTTTAAGCGTGAAAAGAATATTAAAAGCCCACCCATCAGCTAAAGCTTAGCAAGAGAACTCAAAAACATTGCAGCCCTGCTGAATGAACCCTGCCAACATCCCACATCTCACATTCCAAACATCAAGCTTCACGTCTCACGACTCACGCTTCACGTTCCTGGCCTCCCGCTTCACGACTCCCGTCTCCCGTCTCATATATTTATCCGGTAGGCGTGCATGGTTACAATGACTTTCTTTACAGGGCTAAAACTTTTTTATGAGAAAGTTCCTTTACTTCCTGACGCTGTCAGCAGCGTTATTAATGATTTCATTTGAGGTACCTGCACAGAAAATTCTAAAGACAATTGAAAACAGGGCAAAGGCCAAGGCCGCCCAACGTGTGATTCAAAAAGCAGATAAGGCTGTCGATAAAGCGCTTGACGAAGCTGAAGAAGACCTGAAGCCAAAAAAAGAAGGAGAAGAAACCTCTGAGACAAAAGAAAAAGAAAGCACAGGCACTAAGCCCAAATCTACCGGTGATGCAACTTCCACACTTTCCTATAACAGCAAATATGATTTTGTTCCGGGTGAAAAAGTAATTGCCTTTGAAGATTTCAGTAAAACAGAAAACGGTGATATGCCTGAGCGGTGGAATACCAATGTTACAGCGGAAGTGGTTACCATCAACACCAGGGACGGAAAATGGCTGAAGATGAGTAAGGAAGGAACATTCCACCCTGAATTCATCACAAACCTTCCTGATAATTTCACACTTGAATTTGACCTGGCTGTCAACAACAACTGGAATGGAACACACTTTTCGGTGAACCTGGCCAAATTGAAAAAGCCGGAGGATTTTACCAATTATTACCATGATGTTTCATGGAGAGGAGATTTTGCTGTTCATATGAACCTCAAGCCGGCTATTGCCGGAACGGGAACAACCGCTGTTTCAAGGATCGTAGCGGGTAACAACGGTAATCATGTTGTGAACAATGATGTAGGCTTCAGGACCTGGGACAACGCATCAAAGAACTTTGTACATGTATCCATCTGGCGACAGAAGCAACGCCTGAGGGTTTATGCGAATGGTGAAAAAATCTGGGACCTTCCAAGGGCTTTTGATGCTACCAGCACCTTCAACGCAGTGACCTTCGCCTTGCAGGGATCCTACAGGGAAGCGGATTATTTCCTGCTTGGAAACATCAGGCTGGCAGTTGGCGCCGCGGATACAAGAAACAAATTGATAACAGAAGGGAAATTTGTTACAAGGGGAATTCTCTTCGATGTGAACAGTGACAAGATCAAACCTGAATCCTTAGGAGCTTTGAAAGATATTGCCAATATATTGAAAGAAAATCCTGAGGTAAAAGTAAAGATCGTTGGGCATACCGATGGAGATGGTGACGAAAAAGCCAACATGTCCCTTTCACAAAAAAGAGCCGCGGCTGTGAAAGCTTATCTCGTCAAGGAATTTGGTATCAGGGAAGATCTGCTTACATCGGAAGGCAAAGGTGAAGGGCAGCCTGTTGACAAGAACACCACACTGGAAGGAAAGGCCAATAACAGGCGGGTGGAATTCATCAAACAGTAATTTGTTTTCTCTTGCATTATGCTAGCCAGCTGCCTAAGCCAGGCAAGGCCTGCTTTGCAGTATTTCTTTTAAAATATTGTTGAGTATTAATAAAGACTGGAACGGGCATGCTCAGACGATTTTCATCATGTTATATGATTTAAAACTCATGTATAAACATAAAATGACAAATAAATTAGAATGGGAATTGCAATAATGGTCAAACTTTTGCAATAGAGAAGAAAATTTATAATTATGAAAAGAATTTGGTTGTTGACCTTGGTCTCTGTGATTACCGTTTCAGCTTCAGCTCAGGTACAATTTGGTATTAAAGGAGGTGTGAATGTTACAGATATCAAAGATGACCTGGCCCCGGGTGCTACTGATTCCCGTGTAGCCTTTCACGTTGGAGCCCTTGCACACATTCATTTGTCAAAAATGTTCGCTATTCAACCCGAGGCGTCTTTCTCATCCGAAGGGGCTGAATACCGCCTGGCAGGATTCGACGGTATTACAAAGACCAACTATATTAATGTGCCGGTCCTTTTACAGTTTCAGACAAGCGGTTTCAGGCTGCAGACAGGACCACAGTTAGGAATTCTTGTCAGCTCTGAGTTTGAAGCGGATAACTCTACCGCTCAAAACGAGATCGATATTACCAATAACGTGAATTTCTCATGGAGCTTTGGTGCAGGATTTCTTACCAAGTCAGGTTTGGGTATTGATGCCCGTTATAACCTTGGCCTGAGCAACATGTATGAATCAGGAACAGCGGAAGCCAAAAGCCGTGTATGGCAGTTTGGTTTGTTTTACCAGTTTGGTAAATAAGGATCAATAATTTATACAGTAAAATTGATCAGTTTTAACTACTCAGTTGGAATGCCATTTTATTCCCTGTTAGAACAGATCAGTAAAAAATTTTAAATCCCCCCGCTCAGCCGGGGGATTTTTTTGATTTTTGTTACCGTCTATGGTAAAATTATCACTATAGCTTTTAATCGTCCTTTTGCCTAAAGAAATAACCTCAAAGGAGGCAAAGTAAATCGCCAAGTATCGCAAAGGATTACAAGCTTTGATCTTTGCTATACTTTGTTTTGCCCTTGGCCTTTGGAGGTTATGTGGTGGCAAATGCTTTTGAACTTAATGCAAATGATTGCTGCAATGGTCAGCTTTATGGACAATAAAAAAGCCCTCCAACTTACGGAAAGACTTTTTAAAAACTTGAATGCTGAAATTATTTTACAGCAGGATCCGTTATTGAAAGGCATCTTCCACTAACTATAAAGTGGTCTGCTTCTTTTTATAATTATGCGGCGTGTGGTAATTATTATCCTGCTTGACAATAGACTGGATCAAACTGCCAAACATAACAAATAAAACTTTCGGCAAAAGCAAGGAAGCTTTCAGCAGTTTGGCGTTGAACATTCTCAGAGGAACAGCCATGGAAATGGTGATGATGAAAGTACCCAGTAACAATACAAAGAACCATAGCAGGTTGGAAAAGAAAAGGGTAAAGATGAACATCAGGCCAAGAAAAATAAATACAAATGACCTTGGCGGCGCTATGGAATGAAGGAACATGTTGGCGAGGTTCCTGTTTAATGACCCATTGTTCCAGTAATCGCCAATGCGCTTGATCGAATCAATTTGCCCGGCAAGCCATTTTGCTCTTTGGTTCTTTAATACTTTATAGCTGCTTACTTTTTCGTCGTAAATAATAGCATCCTGAACGTAAGCGATGGTGTTGTTTTCCTTAAATAGTTTGATCACCAGGTCACGGTCTTCCCAGATGCTGCTGATGCCATCCATGAGGTGACGGAAATAACCATACCTGAAAGCCATGCCCGAACCAATAAGGGTAGGGGAAAAACCCAGTGCACGATGACCTCTTCGGAAAATATGGTTGTTGATCAATTCACTGATGCTTTCAAGCAGCGCAATGGGATGATCTGTATTCTTTGCTGTTCGCTGTCCCTGAACGGCAACCGCACCTTTGCTTAATTCATCATTCATCTTTAAAAGGCAATCCTTACCCATTACATTATCAGCGTCCAGTACAAGGATGTAGTCAAATACTTCAGGTATCTGTTTCAATGCAAGGTTGATGGAAGAAGCTTTTCTACTGACGGCCAGTTCAGCTTTTACAACACGGATCGGAAGCTTTGCCAGCTCGTCCATTGTTTCCTGTTTTAAGGAATCTGCGATCACTACAATCTCCATCTTGTCGGAAGGGTAATTTTGCGCCAGTGCATGTTTGGCGGTATCTACAATGATCCCATCTTCCTTATAGGCTGGGATCAGTACTGCAAACCTTCCCGGGGGTTTGTGATTGGAAAGTGATTTCCCTTTAGCAAGCCTTCCTGCCAAAGAAAAAACGAAAAAGTATACAATAAAGAAAGTGAAGTACGCGATAAGTAGGGTAGCGAGTATCTGAAGTAGGATCATAGAGTGTAGCCAGTTATAGTTTTCCAGCCCAAATTAAATGATTAGTGAATGAAATAGCTAGGATTAAGAGCGAAATTTTACACGTTCAGTTGTATGCTACAACTTCACCTGCAGTTCTTTTTCCTTACTGTTCCAGATTGGTTTGTTTTTGTATCAATCCTTATGCCCTCCGGTAAGCAATCGTTCAACTTTCTTTCAAAACCACGGCAAATGTAGCTTTTTTAAACATAAGACCGGGCGCAGGTACATAAAAACTCTTATCAGTTTTGCTGTCCATTAACCTTATAGACTGATGTCAAATTATAGCTTCACTGCTTTAAAATTCTACAGTAAATTGATACCTGTACAAGCGGACTCTTCCAAATTAATGCCACAGATCATTTTAAAACAGGCTTATATATGTAACCTGTTGGATACAAAATAATCACCTTTAATCGGTGTGAACATTGGTTAAACCACATTGAAAACCGGCAAGCCAGGAAAGAGTTACCCTGCTGAATCAGGGAAAGTCTTCCACAACCTGCCGGTTTTGGTAAAAGGCCTGCCGATTGGTTCACTGAAAGTAATGGCTGCATACTCATTTACTTTGGGGTGACTCCAAGCCCGGCACTTAGAAAGATGTAGTCTTAATGGCCTTTTGTGCAGTTTTAGTTTCCTTCTTTGTCAACTGTTCATTGTCGGCGCCATCAGTCTGAATTTTCTTTAATATTGCGGCACCCACTTTACGGCCCAGTTCCAGGCCAGTATCATTATCTGAACGGAAATGAATGCCACCATGAAACCTGGATTCAGCGCCATCTTTTGCCCTCTTCATGAAATAAGCCCTGTCCGCCGGGAAGAAATAGGAAAACAATTCGCCATACATTCCACCCATCACGGCATGGCCGGAAGGATATCCCGGGAATGGTGGGGTTGGAAGCAATGATTTGTAAGTTGTATCGTACTGGTCCGGACGAGTAGCCCAGTAAGCATACTTGGCATCCCAGCAGGCAACAAATGCATCATAGGTGGCAACAGCCTGTGCTGCATAAATCCTTGCTGCCCTGGGAGGATTCAGGTGAAGATTGTTTTCAAATATTTTCCTGTGAACCGGTTCTTCCGCGAATGGCTGGCTTGCGTAATAAAATGCATTAGAATTAGAGCGGAAGGTGGATTTGAAAGCTTTTAATTCAGCCATATCTTTTGTAAAATCAGGCGGTGGGCCGGGGCGGAACTGGCTGCTGCTATCCAGGACCACAGTTTTGCTTAGTCCTGCCGTTACAAACATCGGTTTGCCTTTCCATAGGCCCGGTCCTTCAGGCATTTTCTGATCCCACGGCACCATCGGAGCAAAGTCCTTTGTATATAGAATCTCCACTTCAGCGATCCGCTTTCCCAGTTCAAACCCTGCACGGGTATCAGTGGGGTAAGCAACACCCGCATTGATCCTAGAAGCCATCATTTGTACTGCCATGCGTTTAACAGAATCTGCCAGTACAGGATAAAAATGAGAGATGATGCTGACTGCAACGCCTGCCGCTACTGAATGCTCGCAGGGGTAAGAAGGACTCTCCGGCTTTGGCACCAGTGATTTGATCCTGTTGTCTGCGGTAAAAGGTCTTGCACGGGAATACGCATACTTGGTATCCCAGGCTGCAATGGTGGCATCGTAGATCGCTGTGCTGAGCAACATGTTGGCAAGTGGTCCCCTGGTGCTGGTATCAGACATCCAAAGCTTGGCCATCATTTCCTGCCAGCGGTAACCCGGCGCACCGGCATTCCAGTATAGGATCTGTTGCAGGCTTGCTGAATCAAGGTTCTTTTGCCTTGAAAGTACTTGCGCCAATTCTGCTTTATAAGAAGTTGGAGGTGGTAAGCGGTAAGTTTTTCCTGAACTAATGAACCAGGTCTTCCACTTGCCGGCAGATGGTTCTATCTGTGCCTGCAGTTGAACTGCCATGATCATTATGACCGCGAGGAAGGTGAAATGCTTTTTCATAAACTGTTTGTTTCTACAAGTGTATCCATTTGCAATTGCGGATGGATGGCATGTTCAATGAACAACAGCTTTAGGACTACAAACAACAGGATGAAGCCAACGGGCAAAAATTAGCAGGGGTCATAAAACCCGTATTTCTACAGGTAATATTAATTTTCATTCTGTTAGTTGACAGAAAAGATGGATTGGTTTACCAGCAACCGTCATCTGTAGACTAAAAAATGATTCGGAAAAGTTTTGCCGATATTTAAAGGACAAAGCCATGAAGCAATTACTGGATATAAAACGGTTCGCATTTTTCTTATGGGTGGGACTTGTTTTCCTGATGTTTTGGTTGTTTTCAGAACTGGCTTATCATCCCGAAACTTTTTTCCAGCGTGCTGTAAACAATATCTGGCGTGTCAGTTATGTGATCGTTCTTCATTACATCTTTTTCGAATACACTTTTCCCAGGCTTGGCAGGAAACGCATTTTCAGATCGATACTGATGATCTTTGTACATCTCATGCTTTATTCCTGGGGTTTGTATGCCTGGCGGCTGATCGGCATAGGGCTTGGGATCTGGACGCCGCTGGTAGCATTTCCTTCTGTAAGTAAAGCTGTTTCCGAACAGATGTCTTACAGTATGATGTCCCTTTTCTTTTTCGGGGTCATCTGGCATATTTACAACCATATCAGGTTAAAGCAATCTGCACAGCAACTGCGTATTGAAAAACAGCAGGCCGAACTGAACTACCTGAAATCGCAAACCAACCCGCATTTTTTATTCAATACGCTGAACAACATTTACGCCCTGGCCCGGGATAAATCCGACCTGGCGCCTGAATCCATTATGCGGCTGTCAAAGATGCTGCGCTACATGCTTTATGAAACCAGCGGGCCCTATATTGCCATTGAACAGGAACTGAAGATCATTTCTGATTACATCTCCCTGGAGCAATTGCGCTATGATGAATCCTTACGGATCAATTTTAACCATGACGTTGAGGATATGCGCCAGGCCTTACCTCCACTGTTGCTGATCCCCCTTGTAGAAAATGCTTTCAAGCATGGTGTTTCAGAAACACGGTCGCTTCCTTTTGTAGATATTCACCTGTCCGTGAACAAAAGGCAATTAAAATTCCTTGTAAAAAATTCTTCGGAAAGAGCGGACGACAAAGGCGTAAAAGAAAATATAGGATTATCCAATTTAAGGCGGCAACTCGAATTGCAATACACCGATTTCAGTTTATCTGTCAGCCAGGACCTTTCCGTATTTACAAGTTCTTTGAGAATCAATCTTGCAAGCCATGTCTAGGATCAACTGTATTGTTATAGAAGATGAGCCACTGGCGGTTAAGGTGATGACCGATTATATATCCCAGGTGCCCTTTCTTTCACTGCAGGGTACTTTTAAAGATGCTATTCTTGCCACCGACTTCCTGCGCGATCATACCACAGACCTTATTTTCCTGGACATACACCTGCCGAAATTGAAAGGCATGGCTTTTCTTAAAACGCTGATGCACCCGGTATCAGTTATCGTTACCACAGCCTATCACCAGTACGCGGTAGAAGGATTTGATCTGAATGTAACGGATTACCTGTTGAAGCCAATCGACTTTGATCGTTTCCTGGTTGCCGTGAATAAGGTCAAGGCCGGACAGATGGAAAAACCGGGAGAAAGGAATGAACCAAAGGATTACCTGTTTTTGATGGTGCAGAAGAAGAATGTGAAGATCCTTTTTTCTGAGATCGTTTATATAGAAAGCCAGCGCGAATACATTAAGGTTGTCACAACCAAAAAGGAATATGTTTCAAAAATGAGTACCCATGAGATCGAAGCCCTGCTTCCTGCACATCTATTCAAGCGCATCCATCGCTCTTACATTGTATCCATGAAGAAGATAGACTCCTATACTGCAGATACGGTAGAAGTAAACGGCGTGTCCATCCCAATTGGCAGGGGTTACAGGAATGTGATCAATGAGCTGTAATTGTTGAGTGATTTCTTAGAACTCGCTGTACCTGTCCAAGGAAAAATTGCATCATGCAGGAGAACGAAACAGGTTAAATACTAATATTGTGTAGCAAATGAATAGAAACACTTGTGTTAATTAAACATGAATCAAACTAAATCATATGGAATCGGTACAAGGCAATAAGGTAAAGATCCAGGCATCGGTCAATGCAAATGTTGAAAAGGTATGGAAGCTGTGGAATGCACCGGAGCACATCACGCAATGGAACAGCGCTTCACCTGAATGGCATACGCCAAAAGCTGAAAATGACCTGAGGGAAGGTGGTCAATTTACATTCAGAATGGAAGCAAAGGATGGAAGTTACGGATTTGATTTTGGTGGCACGTATGATAAGGTGATCCCAAACAAGGCCATCTCTTATGCGCTTGAAGACGGTAGAAGAGTTGATATTTCTTTTGAAGATAAAGGAGGTGGCACGGAGATCACGGAAGTTTTTGATGCGGAAAGTGAAAATTCGGTCGAAATGCAGCGTGCCGGCTGGCAGGCCATCCTGGATAATTTTAAAAAGTATGCTGAGTCAGTAGATGCGTGAGACCGGAAACGTGAGACGGGAGACGTGAAACGGGAGGCTAGAACGCGTGAGACGAGAGGCGGGAGACGTAAATGTTTCTAGTAATGATTGATTGCTTCGTGTTCCTTTGCGCTCTTCACCACGGCGGGACAAGTTTTGCGGTTACTGCCTTTCTAAACAGTAAAAATTGATATATCAGTTTGTGCATAAAGAACCAGAAACAAGCAAGGATGATTGATCCTTATAAATCATATTTTAAGAACAGTTGTATTAATAACAGTCACATCTAAAAATTACTCAAATCAAAAGAGATGAGTCTTCCTGAACAAATCGCGAAACACTTTCGCGAAGTACATTTCGGAGGCAACTGGTCCACATCGAATTTCAAGGACCAACTGGCTGATGTAACCTGGCAGCAGGCCACCACCAAAGTATATAACATCAATACCATAGCTACCCTGGTCTTTCATTCCAATTATTATGTTAGTGCGGTTTTGAAAGTGCTGCAGGGTGAAACTTTAAATGCAAAGGATGCTTATAGCTTTGATCATCCGCCGGTTCAATCCAAGGAGGATTGGGACAGGATGGTAGAGAAAACACTTTCCGAAGCGGAACAATTTGCTAACCTGGTTGAACAGTTGCCTGAACACAGGCTTTGGGATGATTTCACAGATAAAAAGTATGGTAACTTTTATCGTAATCTTCATGGCATTATTGAACACGCCCATTATCACCTGGGACAAATCGTTATTTTAAAAAAGGTGCTTACATATGACAGGGAAGGAAAACCCCTGGGCAAATAATTGTTGGTTAAAGACAGGTGCCTTCCTGTCTTTATTTGATAAACGAAAGCATGAGGAGATTAATTCTGGAAGAATGGATCTCGCTGGATGGATTTGCAGCGGATAAAAATGGGCAACTCGATTTTTTTCCTTCCGCGGAAGCCAACCGGTACTCGGACAAGGACCAGCTGCAATTCCTTGAACAGGTAGATACCATTTTACTGGGCAGGGTTACCTATGAATTGTTTGCAGACTTCTGGCCTTCCGCCACAACGGAAACTGAAATCATTGCAGACAAATTGAACAGCCTTCCAAAGCTCGTATGTTCCAATACGTTAACGAAAGCTCCCTGGGGGAGGTGGCCCAACGCGCAGATCATTCGTGGTAATGCCATAGAAGCAATAAAGGAATTAAAAAAGGGCGAAGGAAAGCATATTGTCCTTTGGGGCAGTTTATCACTGGCGCAGTCACTCATGAAGGAAAAGCTGATTGATGAATACCATATCCAGGTCTGCCCGGTGCTGCTTGGAGCCGGAAGACCGCTTTTTACGCATGCCTCAACGCAGGCAGGCCTTAGACTTTTGAATGTCAGGAACTATGACACCGGGGTGGTACACCTGCAGTATGAATTGTAGTGCCGTGCAAAAATTTTTTATACAATACGGAGTTGTAGATGAGAAATCATTGCTTCAATAATTTCAGATGGTAATTGAACAAAAAAGCTTTCCTTTTGTTGATGCCCATATGAAATTTATATTCCTGCTTTCCGCCCTGCTATTCCAGCAGTATGCATTCAGTCAGAAAAGCGTTGATGTAACCTTCAGCAATGATTACAAGGATGTTTACCATCTTACTTTGATCATTTATACACCTGATGGCAGAAGCCAGACAAGGGTGAGCAATGTGAATCCTGGTGAGGCAAAGTCCTATGCCTTTCCAGTTGGCACTGAGATCTTTATTGTAGACCGCAGGCAGGAGGAGTTTGCCATGAAAGGCAATGACATTAGATCTACGGGAGTTAAGCCTGCCATTGTGATAAGCGATAAAAAAGACACGCTGTTTATTGCGTTGAGCTCCCTGGCTCCGCCTGTGGAACCGGGAAGATAAATCTGGATGCCCTGTAAATCTATACGGTTGAGTTGATTTTAATAGGCAAGGCTTATTGTCTAATGATTTAAAACTTCTGCATGGAGAAGTTTTTTTCACCATAAATAGTAATAAAATCTTCATTTATCCATGTGTCTTTACACAAAGGTTTATTTATCCTGTTAGCGATTTTACAGCATGCATTTTGAACCAGGATTTATTTATCATCTCTATAACCGCGGGCATAAGGACAATAAGGTCTTTTTTACAGCTGACAACAAAAGGTACTTTCTTTCAAAAGTCCAATCTGAGTGGGAGGGCCATTGTTCTATTCTTTCCTATTGTTTGCTTCCAACCACTTTTCATTTTCTGCTGATCCCAAATGATGCCGCCTGCGAAGTGGCCATTTTAAAGGGCAAAGAGTCCAATCTTCAGTTGTTTTCAAGGGCGCTTGGAACCACCCTTAGCTCTTATGCAAGGGCAATGAACCGCTGCTGCCTTGCAAAGGGAAGCGTATTTAGAAAGAAAACCAGGAGCAGGATGATCACTCCAGAGCATGACTATCTGGTAAACCGCATCCGGTTCATTCATGAAGCACCTGTGAGAAAAGGACTGGTCCGAAGTGCCCGAGAGTGGGAGTTTTCTTCATTTCACGAGTATTCAGGTAGTGCGGAGTTTGAGCTCTGCAACAAGGCTCTGTGCTATGAAATTGGAGGGTTTTCGAAAGAGGATTTGCTAAAAACTGTCAGTCCACTTAAGCCGCCTGACACAAAGCTTGTAAGTGCTTGAAAGACAGTAGAAAACAAAGTTGAAGATTTTGACTTTTTTTGGAGGTCATTTTTAGCCTCTTTGAAGGCCATTTTAGCATCGAAAACACCAACTCCACCAGTAAAATTTGAACTCTTCAAAACCAAATATTCGAAATGTCGCTCCCTAAAAGTCTCATGAGTTCATGCGTCTTCTTTTAAAATCTAAAAACCCTATCGCAAAGAATACTATAGCATACAGGCAGGAAGTCCAGAACACCGTATCAAGCTTTGATCTCAACTGTGGAAAGCTGCCGTATGCATGTAAGCTATAGGGAAAATAAACAGCGTAGGCTGACTTTACTTCTAACACCATGATCGACCCAATGAACCACAATCCAATGCCAAGCGCGATCGGGATGATAAAGTTTTTAAACCTAAGGCCCAGCCAGAATTGAATGGCACAAATGGCAAGCAGTGAAATATAACTGTCTGAAAGCGTTCTTAAAATGGCTGTACCATCCAGAGGCTGGTTCAAAACATGTAAAGAAGGCTCCTTGAAATGCAGGATGACCGCCCCGGCCAGCATCATTAACTGGTTTGTGAAGAGAAAGACCAGGATCAGCAGCTGGACGTTGATAAACTTTGCAAAGAATATATTACCCTTTGTCTGGGGCGAGGTCAGCACCTGCTTCCAGGTGTTGTTTTTATATTCTATCTGTGGCAACAAGGTGCAGATCAGCATCAGGAAAATTGGAAAGACCATAAAACCTGTCATCTGGAATTTTTCGGTCATCATTTTATTAAAGATGACTTTTCCGCTGTCTGGCTGTATACCATCATCAAGAAGAATATCCAGCATGGACATGAGTGGCCCGAATGTGGCTGCCGCAATGGTCAGGTAAAACGATGATGTTCGTTTTGTTTTCAGCATTTCGGCGTGGAGTGATACCAGTAGGTTCATGAGTGATCAGATGTAAGGTCAATAAATAATTGTTCAAGGTCGTTTCCTTTAGGATGAAGTAGGTAAACGTCAAGCTGGTTCTGTGTCAGGGTTTTGTTGATAGCGGCTACTTGCGCAAGGTTCTTGAATGGAATGGAAAGTGTATCACCGGATCTTTCCGGAAGGTGAGCATGCAACAGCTCTAATGCTAAAGCATTATCAGATGTGTTCACCAATAGCTTCGAACCTTTTTGCTGAAACTGGTGCAACTCGCGTAGCGGACCCTGGAAAAGCATTTTCCCTTTATAGATGATGCCTACATGACTGACCATCTTTTCCACTTCCGTAAGTAAGTGGCTCGAAATAACAATCGTCATTCCCAGCTCCCTGTTCAATTTTTTTATTAATTCCCTTAGCTCAATGATGCCGCTTGGGTCCAGCCCATTTGAAGGTTCATCCAGTATCAGCAATTCGGGTTCAGGCATCAAGGCAAGCGCGATGGAAAGCCGCTGCTTCATGCCAAGAGAGAACCTTTTGGCAACCTTTTTACCGGTGTCTGTAAGGCCAACAATTTGTAAGACTTCAGAGATCCTTTCTTTGGAAACACCATATACTGACCGGTATACTTCAAGGTTCTCCTTTGCTGTTAGATGTCCGTACAGTGATGGCGTTTCAATAAGTGAACCAATTTTCTTCAGGATATCGATCCTGTTTTTATGAAGGTCCTGGCCAAAGATCTCTATGCTGCCTTTCTGCTGCTCCAGTAAACCCAGCAAAAGACTCAATGTTGTTGTTTTGCCAGATCCGTTTGGACCAAGAAAACCATAGATGCTTCCGCGCTCCACCTGAAGATGAATATCTGACAGGGTGGGAGGCTGCTTGGAATAATGGTAGGAAAGCCCGGTGGTTTTAATGACAGGTTGATCCATCTTTTTTGTTTTAAGTCCTTAAATTTTCAAAACAGTTGTTATGATTTTTCAGTTATGCATGTTTAGCATAAATGATTATTGACCGATCCGGTTCTGCTCTTCGTTGGCGCTTCCTGCAGTTCTTTTTACCGGTGCGATCTTTTTTCCCTTGCTGAAGCTGTAAGTAAAACCAATGGTGACTACCTGGGTTTCAGCCACCTGGCGCATCTCAAAATCCACATTGCCATATTGAGAAGTACCTCTTAATCTTTGCGTATGGAAAATATCGCGTGCAGTCAGGCGCAGTGTGCCTTTGTTCTTTAAAACCTGCTGGCTGACCCCTGCTCCAACAAAACCTACCGGTCTTACCCTCAGTACTCCTTCAAGCCAGCCATTCCTGAACCTGCCATTGATTTCGGCTGTCAGTGTTTTATTTATTTTAAACTGCTGGGTCCCGTTGAATATGAAGCTGGTTGTTGAAAGGTTGATGGGTGTGCCGCTGATTGAACCATTAAAGTCGTCATGATATAGGTTGACATTGATGCTGCTGGTCCACCATTTATTGATTGGCGTATTGGCATTCACAGCGATCCCGATTTGCTTGAGTGAAGCAACATTCTCGGGCATATTGTAGGCTTCATCTCCCCGCTGCTGGATGATCTCCTGGATGATGTCTTTTATGTTGGAATAGTTAATCGTTGTAGTGATCTGGTTCTTCCATGTATGTGACATTTCAAAATTGGTGCTCACCGAAGGCTTCAGTGCAGGGTTCCCCTGGCTGAAAGTGTACCTGTCAATAAATCTGATGAAAGGGTTCAGGCTTTGATAACTCGGCCGGCTGACCCTTCTTCCAAGGTTTGCCCCGAAATTGTGCTTGTCATTTGCTTTGTACTGGAAATATGCAGTTGGGAATAACTGGGTGTAGTGCCTTTCAAATCCTTCTCCTGTAGTTCTTTGCATTCCCTTTGCATTTGTATTTTCCAGCCTGAGGCCAAACTGGGCGAATAATTTTTTAGATAAAGAAGTACTCAGGTTCGCATAAGCAGCATTGATGTTTTCTTCATACACAAAATGGTTGCTGCGCTTGAAGTCATGTATGACCCTTCCATACTGGATGCTGTCGTAACTGGCGTTGTTATCAGTATTTACCATACTGCTTTTAATGCCTGCTTCAAACCTTCCGTTCTTTTTAAGGGGATGCAGGTAGTCAACCCTTGCACTGTAAACTTCGATCACCTGCGGCAACTGCCCGGTAAGCGTATCAGATTTTTTATATGGGTCGCCAACGGCATCAGTATAGCCATTCACCATGAAAAGTTCATTGTCGGAACTGTGTTTTACGAAATCAAGGTCCGCTGTAAGCTCCTTGCCTTTCGTATCCAGCAGCCTGCGGAAGTTCAGGTTCGTACTGATGCTGTTCCACTGTCCATCATTGTTGACCATGGCCCTTGTTACACTTTCAAGGACTTTACTGCTATTGGAGATCCTTGTAGTATTCGGGTTGGAAGATAACATGTCCCTTGAGTTAAGGTTGACAACCGCTCCCAATGTGGTTTTCTTCGATGCGAAAAAGTCAATTCCGAATTTACCGCTGTAGGCATGCCCTTTTGATAGCCTGTATGCTTCCTGGTTAAAAATATTGTCAATGGTATTTGTGTTGGGATCCATGATGTTCCTGTCGATCCCAAGGATGGAATATCTTTTCTGGTAGTTATGGCTTAGGTTGGTGAAAAGGTTAACTTTTCCTTCCCTGTAGTTAAAGTTGAATCCTTCGTTGGTCTTAGGAAACCTGCCTTGTGAATAAGCAACACTCGCTGAACCGTTAAAGCCAGCTTTCAGTGTTTTCTTAGTTTTGATATTGATGATACCTGCATTTCCTGCCGCATCGTAGCGTGCTGGTGGATTGGTCATGATCTCGATCTGGTCCAGCTGGCTGGAATTCATATTTCGCAGCAGGTTGGCAAGGTCTGCTCCACTTAATTGTGTAGGCCTGCCGTCGACCATGATCATCACACCATCTTTTCCTTTAAGGCTGATGTTTCCATCCCTGTCTACGGATACACCGGGAGATTTCTCAAGCACTTCAAGGGCAGAGGTGCCAACATTTGTAATTGATGCATCTACATTTACAATGGTCCGGTCAATCTTTTGTTCCACCAATGGCCTTTTTGCTGCAACGGTGACTGCTGCCATGTCTTTACTTAACGGAGCCAGTTTGATTTCCGGAAGTTGGAAGCTTTGCTGTGCAGGCGTAATATCAATTTTTCCTGAAAATGTTTTTTGATGGCCAACAGCAGTGACCGAAACCAGGTAGGTTCCGTCCGGAACTGGACTGAAAGAAAAACGGCCTTCTTTGTCCGATGCGGAAAGTTTGATTGTCGCCGAATCTTTCGCCCTTAAAAGGCTGACGGTTGCGCCTTCTCCAGGTTTTGAGTTCAGTACGATGTTGCCTGAAATGTTTCCTGCGTTCTGTGCCTGTGCACCTGAGAGGAAAATGAAGAAGAATGCCAGAAGGATGTAGACTTTCATATTTTAATTTTTTGCGTGTGAATGTTCTTGTTTAACCGGAAGGGCATGCCGCAGGCAGGACCCTCCGAAAAAGAGTCATTTAAGGACTGTATTTTGAGTTACAGCTTTATTGGGTGGTGGTAATTTTAGCTTTTAAAAGGTGTCTGTATTGAAGGCCGATGCGGGAGGCCGAATCTGTCAGTATGGATAACTGCCCCACATTGCCTTCGTTATAATCAATGGAAGAATTTGTAAGCTGCACATCGAGACTGTTGACCTGGTTGTTACCATTGAAGACGGCCATCGAACTATCCGCCGCAATGATTTTTACATTTCCCAGCCTGAAAGGGTTGTGAACACCCATAAAGAAAGCCTGTGACTTTCGGAGATAGATCACCGGGTTGTTGTTTTCCTTTTTTCCCTGACGAAACGTTATGAAAGAATTGTGCAACGATAGTGTAGCGTTGTAAGGAAGATCAAAGGCAATAGGGTCCCAGATCTCCCCATGTTCCTTACCCTTCCCCCAGATCTGCAGGGTATCTCCCTTTTGTACATATTGCAGGCCTTCCGCTTCTGTTTTATCTACTCCCGCTACATCGCTGAATCGTACAGTAGCTTCAGGCAAATTGTGCAACGACACAAATAAGATGTTTGGGAATAATTGCATGGAGTTGGCCCGCATGTGATCTGCACTGTAAACAGTATAGTTGCCGTTCTTATATTTTGCATACAATGCAATATGGATAGCGCTTATAAGGAAAAGCCCCGTAAGGAAACCACCCAGTAATAGTTTGTTGCTTTTTTTCATGAAGAAGCAGTTATAAGGTTAATTGAAGTTTTGTTGTTTGAATTTTTCGTAACGGAGCTTTAGTTCTTCTATATCCATCCCTAACATGTAGATATTCCTGAAAATGTTCGGCAGCTCTTTCTCCATGAATTCCGTCTTCCGGTACTGAGTAGCATTTTGAACCGCTTCGGAACTAACAAAGTACCCGATGCCCCGTTGGTTGTGAATGATATTCTGGCCCTGTAAGAATTCGAACGTACGCATGACTGTGTTCGGATTGACTTCCAGTTGTACCGCCAGTTCGCGGACAGCAGGGATGCGTTCGCCGGTTTTCCATTGCTTCAGCAGGATGCGCTCGCAAACGTAATCGGCTATTTGAAGATATATTGCTGTTGAATCTCTGAATTGCATGGTGATCTTTTTAAAATGCCTATACTTGTTTTTCCTTTAAACGGTAATAGGTCACAATCCATAAAAAAGGAGCAGTGGCATATATTACAAAGAAGCGAATTACAATCCCCATCCATTCCGGGATTTGCACAAGGTGATCATTCGACCCATCAACATACACTCTGTAGGAAGTAAAGAACCCCTCAGGGTAATGGCCTCCCGGGAGTAATTGCGAGTAAAAAAGATACATCACACAAAAAAGTATGAACCAGGCAACAAAGCCGGCAATGATGGTCTTTATGAAACTGTATTTTTCAAAATAAACAGAACCCAGCAGGAAAGCTGACTGTATGATCAGGAAAAAAATTAAAAAGTTGATGGATGTGTCAGGATTCACCTTTAGGAAGTTCACATCGAAAACATTGATCATTTCTGCTTTCGTGGAAGTTCCAGATGTAAGTAAAAAGTTGTTGTAAAAAGACACAGCCAGCATATCGATCAGATAAAAAACTGATGTCAGAACAATAAAGAACAGGATCATCACAAAAAGCAGGCTGCACAAAAGCTTTTCAAAAGCAGAGGCCGGAATGAGCAGGAAGTTGGCGCCTTTTGCTTTGGAACCCAAATCGCTGAAATAAGAACTTGCAAAGAATGTTCCCACAATAAACAATGGAAAGAAATAAGTGATGTACTGCGGGTCATTGAAAATCAGGCTGTCTTTTTCTGCAAGCAACATGAACACAAACCATACGATCAGTAAACCTGTAAATGCCAGCACTGATAAAACATAGCGTTTTCTGTTATCCGCCCAATGCTTCAATACAAGTAAAGTGAAACGTTTTAAACTGAAAAATTGGTTCATAAAAGATTTTTATGCTTGAAACAGTTTGGTGATTTGGGTACTGTTGGAAACAATGGCTTTATAAAGGAGTTCCAGGTCGATCTTGCTTTCTTCTCCATCCACATTGGGTGCTACGATCACATTGCCTGAAAATGACGATTCCCTGTAAAAGGAATCAGCGGCATCCGCTTCATCATATGCAAACCTGAACGATAGCTTCCTGGAAATGGTTTCTACATTTTCATCAAAAAGGATCTTTCCTTCGTCAATGATGGTAATGCGGTCAATCAGGTTTTCCAGGTCTTTTACCTGGTGGGTGCTGATGATCATGCAGCGGTTTTCATCAAGGGCTTCCGCAAGGATTTTACGGAACTGGCTTTTACTGAGAATGTCCAGGCCATTGGTAGGTTCGTCCATCAGCAGGACCCGCACGTTGGTGGCCAGTGCAAAGGAGATCAGCACTTTTTTCTTTTGTCCGTAGCTCATGTTCTGCAGCGTGCTGTCTTCAGGGATCTGGAAAATAGAGATGTAATGCCTGAATTTGTCAACATTAAAGCGGGGATAAAAAGGAGCGTAGTATTTAATGTAATCCGGGACCGGGATGTTGGGCAGGTAAAACTCTTCGGGCAGCAGGAAGATATCCTCCAGAAAAAGGGGCATTCGCTCAAAAGGGGTCAGGCCATTGACGGTGATCTTTCCTTTTTGAGGAATCAGAAGCCCGGCAATATTGCGCAGCAGGCTCGACTTGCCTGTACCGTTCTTGCCAAGGAGGCCATATACATGGCCGGCTTTGAACTGCAGGTTCAACCCGTTAAAAACAGGCTTCTTTTTGTAGGCAAATGACAGGTTTTGAATGCTGATCATAGTTCTGATTTAGTGTACTAGATAAATAGTACACTACGAAAGTATAGGATATTTCGATAATTCCAAATCTTTTTTTAAAAACTCATGGGTTTCTTCCTCTACCTCGTAGGATTAAATAAGGTGATTTACTTACCAGCTTCTAAATCTTCTACTTGCTCAGGTATAACTACGGTGGTGGACACCGTAGTTCCCACGTTGCGGAGGCGGACCATTACGATCAAATTTGGCGGATAACCAATTTTTTCACCCAACTACTATTTATGCAGACACTAAAACTATCCATTTTGGGACTGGCATTGCTTTGCCTTGGATCCTGTAAAAAGGATTTCAAAGAATCAGGAGATGCTGAAGCTTCACCAGCCTCGCAACCTGGCCCGAGAGCTATGGGTGCTTTGCGGACGGACCCAGCCCTTTATGCCAAAATGATCAAAACCGACTTGCTCCAGGAAACAGGTAAAATTGCCACCTGTACTTCCGTTGATCTTACAGCGCATTTTCCACCACCGGGTGACCAGGGTGTTCAGGGCAGCTGCGTCTCATGGGCAGTAGGATATGTAGCAAAATCTTACTGGGAGCACATTGAAACTTCCTGGTCACCTGCTACACTTAATCACCAGATGAGCCCTCAGTACATTTATAGCCAGACGCACGTCAGTAACGCACAAGGTGGGGGCGGTTCCTATTTCTCTGATGCATTGAACCTGGTAACATCTCAAGGTGTAGCAACACTTGATGTTTGTCCCTATAATCCTAATGATGCATTTGGCTTTCAGGCCCAACCTACCGAAGCCATGCGCCAGCAGGCATTTCGTTTCCGAAATACAGGTTGGTCCGCTATCTCTTATGGAGATGTTGAAACCATGAGAGCGCGTTTATGCAACAATGAGCCGGTTATATTATCCATACCTGTACACCCGGATTTTGATAACCTTTGGGCAGGAAATGATACGTATGATGATCTGACTGGCGCGCTAAGAGGACTACATGCCATCACCCTGATTGGTTATGATGATGCACGCCAGGCTTTTCTATTCATCAACCAGTGGGGCACCTTCTGGGGGTTAGGCGGATATGGCTGGATATCCTATGACCTGATTCGCAATAACCAGTTTGAAGGTTATGTAATGTTTGATGGTATCAATCCACTTATTGCTGATACATGGCTTTCTAATACCGCTGCCGGATCCGGTACGATGGGCTATTATGCAGGTGATGTGAATGGTGATGGAAATTCTGATGTCATTCAGCCCTGGAACAACAATGGAACACTGGCGATCCTTGCTCATAATAATGCAGGAACTAATTCGGCTTTGATTTGTAATCAAACCATGTGGGGAGCAGGTTCGGGGAACCTCGGTTTTGTTGGTGCAGATGTGAACGGAGACGGCAGAACTGACCTGGTGCAGGCCTGGAGAAATGGGAACTCAATGGCATTAACAGTATTTACTTCAAATGGTACTTCCTTTACCAGGACCTGGGATGGAACCATGCCCAGTGGGTATCAGAATATGAAGCTCTTACCGGTAGATTATGATGGTGATGGAAAAACCGATATTGCTCATATCTGGAATAACAATGGAAGTGTAGGCATCATCATTTACCGTTCTAACGGTTCTGCCTATTCGCTTTCAGCAAGTACAACGCTGAATAGCGGTGCTTCCAACATAGGTTTCATTCCGGCAGATTATGATGGTGATGGAAGGACGGATATCCTACAGTTCTGGAACAATAACAATTCCCTTGGTGTAGGTGTGTTCCGTTCCTCAGGTTCAAATTATTCTGTAACCTGGAGCGCTGTGATGCCGCAGGGATCGCCAAACGTAGGATTTGTGCCAGTGGATTACGATGGTGATTCCCGCATGGACTTTGTTCAGGGCTGGAGCAACGGTGGCAGTTTAAATCTGTTGCTGTACCGGTCTTCGGGTTCGGGCTACAATTTTGTCCGCAACATTCCAACCAGGCATGGTGCTTACAACCTGGGACTGGTGCCGCAGAAAAGAGCAGGAATCGCTAAAACCGGCTTTTTCCAGGCATGGGCCAATGGCAGTAACACCGCCTTTATACGATATGATCCTATAGATTATTTGTAAGTAGAAAATTAAAGCGGGCCTTCGGGCCCGCTTTTCTTGATGGATTAAAGAATAGCCATTAGCAATTGTTTATTTTATACGAATCTGTTGTATCAGTTTTTTCCAATTAGGAAAGATAACCAGCATCTATAGTTATAAGGAATTCAATGCCAATACCTGCTATAGTTTTTTTACATTGGTGGGATAAATGTCTATGAACCATCATTACCTGATAAACGCAATACTGTTGACCCTTTCTGTCTTTATCTGCGGAGTGGTTAATATGTATTTAGCTAGTTGGGGGACTGGAATTTCATTCTTTGTCTTGCCTGTCCTCTGGGCTTTGGCCTTACTGCTTCCTGTTCATACAAGATTAAAGGATAAAATGTACGCTTACATCATGTTTACAATCGCTTCCTGGATTTTGTGGTTTCTCATGCTCGTGCTTGGAGCTAGTGTAGCCGGAATATTATTAGGTATGCATGATCTGTTTGGTTTCCCTGTACTTGGCGGACTGGGCGCTTTATTTTCTTATCTTCTTTACTCAAAACTTGTTCTTCAACATTTTACTGCTAAAAGTGCAATCATTTGTTTTTTGCTGGGCTATGGGTCTCTTGTCATCAGTGAACATGCGCACCCATCAGAAGGTTTTTTTTCAGGTGAGGAAGGATATATGTTCTTTTATTGGCAATCCTTGCAGGCCTTGGCCATGTATATGCTTTTGTGGATTGGCAGATGAAGAAACATTTAAACCCGGAATCAACATGAGCGCTGCAAAACGCTCATATGGTTTATATTACAAGTAACATGAATACATTTTGCAAAACAATATCATCTATCATTTTCCAAATACTGTTTTAAGCTCTGTAAATGGACAAATGAAGATTGTGGGAAAAGTGATTTCATTAACCGACAGCAGCCATTGAAAGACTTTCACTTAAAAATCAATGGAGATTATTTTCAAACAAACAATGAAGGCCTGTTTTTTTATGAGGCTCGTAAGAAAAAGCATCAAATAAAGGGCTATGGGCATTTGGGGTTTGATACCATTTTAAAAGTAAAATCAAATTCCGACACGGTAAGGTTTTATGCAATAAAAAACATAGATAGTGTGGCTGCGCTGTATGATTTAAGTAAGGGCAAAATCACTTTTTATTGCCATGATTTCAACAGTTTAGCGCCCATGGGCAAATCAGAACATGATAAACTATTTGAAAAAGCATACGACATAAAATATATTATCATTGGATGTATAGTGCCTGGCAGTAAAAGTCAGAAAGCATCTTATAACAGAACTGTTGCATTATACCTGGATGAAAAGTATGGCACTGGCTGGAGGAAGCTTGTCAGACATGATGTTACCGGTGTAGCAACAACTTATGACCAACTCTTTCCCAGAGACTAACGACATTACTGGTTGACCGCCCCAAAACCTAAAAATGATTTTCCCGGAAAGCTGCGATTTCCTATTTTTGCAACCCGCCGGAAATGCCATCATTTCTGGAGGAATTTTCAGTGTTGGCGAGGTAGCTCAGCTGGTTAGAGCATCGGATTCATATCCGCCGAGGCGCGACAGCAGTTCAAGTCCTTGGAAGTTCTTTTTGATAACATATAATATGGCGAGGTAGCTCAGCTGGTTAGAGCATCGGATTCATAACCCGAAGGTCGGCAGTTCAAGTCTGCTCCTCGCTACTAAAGGTCCGAAAGGACCTTTTTTTATTTATTCATTTCACCAGATCCAATGATTGAAGTGCGAACAGCAAGGCCAGAAGATGCAACAGCCATCCTTGGGATTTATGCGCCCTATATCCATAATACCGTTTTTACTTTTGAGACTGAAGTACCATCAGTAGAGGACTTCAGCCGGCGGATCACCAATTGCCTCGACAGATTTCCATGGCTGGTACTCACTGTAAACGGAAAGGTAGAAGGCTATGCATATGCAAGCGCTTACCGCGACAGGGCTGCCTATCAATGGTCCTGCGAATGCTCCATCTACTTTGGGAAGGTATTAAAGGGAAAAGGCGCTGGCTTTCATCTTTACCAGGCACTTTTCCGGATCCTGCAGTGGCAGGGCATAAGGAATGTTTACGCAGTCATCACTTTGCCTAATGAACCCAGTGTGCGCCTGCATCAAAAATGCGGGTTCCAGTACCTGGTCACCTATGATAACGTTGGCTACAAAGGTGGCTGGCAAAAAGTAGGGTGGTGGAGCCTCCGGTTGAATGACTTCATACCGGATCCTCCACCACCCGTAAAATTTTCCCAACTGGATGAACAAAAGGTCCATCAGCTTCTGGGTGAGACAACTGCGATGCTCAGCTCAATCAGCGGTTAATGTAATCGCTTGGGCTACCGCTTGGCGTCGTTCCAAGGCCATCTCCGGAACCTTGCTGAACACTCTGGTCTTCGGTCCTCAGGATGTTCGGATTGGATCCGTCTGCGTTTCTTGGTGATGCATTATGCTTGGTCTCAATGTATTCTTTAAAGCTCATAACGTCCTGGCGGATGATCTTTTCAAACACAGGGTTGAGTGCTTTTGCAAGGCCCGCGCCCAGTTCTCCGGCAGGAGGGTGATAAGAGATCACCACTTCCAGCTCAGTACCCTGGCCGTTCATCGCATCATGGAAAGTAACCTTACCTGCGTTGTTGATCATGGAATTTGGAATCGACTGCCATCCAATCAGGTAGCCAGGTTCCTCTTTCACGATCTCTGCGTTCCATTTGATCTTGCCGATGTTTCCGGGGATCGTTGCTTCCCAATGAGAATGCTTGGAGTCGATCTCTGTAACGGTAGCAAGGTGCTTCATGAACAGGGGAAGGTTCTCCAGCTTTCTCCAGAAAGCGTACACTTCGTCCTTTGATTTATTTACGATAAGGCTTGTGCGGATATTAATAGCAGGCGTATGGTTGACACCCTTGGTCTTACCAACACTTGAGTAAACAGGACAATGGCCTGATGCGCCACGATACAGTAACAAGCCACCCAATGCAGTTTTTATTAAAGCGCTGATGGGGCTTTTGGTCAGGTTGTTCAACCCGGATGAAAGAATAAATGCGCCAAGTGCTGCGCTGACAAGCCGTTCTGTTTGTCCAACGTTGATCACGTTGCTGCCTTCGATAGGCTGGAATTCATTGTCGGCATGCCAGCTACCATATTGTTCATTTGCCATAAATAGTGGTTTACTTTTAAGTAATTAATTGATTTACCTGTTCAGGCAACATCTGATGCAAAAAGCATGCACAGCCATTTCCTAAAATTTGTCCATAAAAAAACCTGCATCCGGATGGATCCGTTGCAGGTTCTTAATAAGATAAAAGGCTGTTTGAGTAGGAATTTACCCACCCCTCAGGCAAGGCTTGCGCTTCCCAATGCATCCTGCCGCTTCAGTACGCCGGGGTATTGCTGTAAAGCTTTTTCAAGGCAATCCATCGCATCATTCAGGTCTTTCAGGTTCAATACATAAGCCAGGCGCACTTCATCTTTGCCTAATCCAGGTGTACCATAAAAACCGGTGGCGGGGGCCAGCATCACGGTCCTGTTCTGGTAAGAAAAATCTTCAAGCAGCCACTGGCAAAACCGGTCCGCATCATCAATGGGCAGTTTGGCCATGGCGTAAAAAGCACCGCCAGGGTTTGGACAAAAAACACCCGGCATGGCATTCAGCCTGCGGACCACAAGGTCTCTGCGTGCCTGGTATTCCGCTTTTGGTTCATTGAAATAGGAAGCAGGAAGATCAACGGCAGCTTCACCCATGATCTGGGCCAGTCCCGGGGGACTTAACCTGGCCTGCGCAAACTTCATTGCCGTATCGTAAACTGTTTTATTCTTTGTAACAAAGGCTCCCAGCCTGGCACCGCAGGCGCTGTAACGCTTACTGACCGTATCCATCAGTATTACGTTTTCATCCATGCCTTCCAGGTGCATGGCGCTTACGTACTGGCCGTCATAGGAAAATTCGCGGTAGGCTTCATCTGAAAAAAGATAAAGGTGATGATCGAGGCAAATCTTTTTCAGCGCTTCCATTTCTTCACGGCTATACAGGTAACCAGTTGGATTATTGGGGGAGCATACAATGATCGCCCTTGTTTTTGGCGTGATCACTTTTTCAAATGCAGGTATTGGCGGCAGGGCAAAGCCTGTTTCGATGCTCGAAGTGATGGGCACGATCTTCACACCTGCGGCCACTGCAAATCCATTGTAGTTGGCGTAAAAAGGTTCGGGTACGATCACTTCATCACCGGGATTGAGACAGGCAAAAAATCCAAACTGTATAGCTTCGGATCCTCCCGTTGTGATAAGGATCTGTTCGTAGCTGATATTAATGCCTACACTTTTATAGTATTGAACCAGTTTGCGGCGATAGCTTTCATTGCCTGCGCTGTGACTGTATTCCAGCACGCCGATATCTGCTTTGCGTACTGCATCAAGCATGGCCGGAGGGGTTTCAATATCCGGCTGGCCAATATTCAGGTGAAAGACTTTGATCCCTTTTTTCTTGGCAGCCTCCGCATAAGGCACCAATTTCCTGATAGGTGAGGGTGGCATGGCCTGCCCACGTTGACTGATCTGTAGCATTAGGCAAAAATAAGCAGGGTTTTTGGTTTCTGGTTTTTGGTTTCTGGTTAGGTCGGAGATGCATTACGGAATATTAAATGCACAGGGTGCAAAATTTAGCTTCGGGCTTCGAGCTTTGAGTTGCAAGAAAGTTCAAATGAATTTGAGTATCATACAATTTTCATCCAATTGAATAGAAAAGAAATTCATTATAACACGCAAAAACTCAAAGCTCGAAGCTCGTCGCTCGCAGCTGCTCAAATAGCTATTTCGATTTAATCGTCCTGAGGATGGCTACCACTTCTTTGTGCCTTGAAGCATTGTAATTCACCTGCAGCGCTTCCACGTATTTACCGTCCTGCTTCCAGTATAGCCTGCCATAAGCCTCCGGATCAGTATTGTAATAGTAGATTCCGACCTTTTCAATCCCATTGCAAAATGTTTCTTTCCGGTCAAGGGTGATGACGTTACTTGAAATGATGATATCAATTGAGGAAGGCGTTTTGTCAGCTAACGCATTGCCAAAGTCTGTACAATAAAGTGGTGAACAATAGCTGTATTGTAATACCACTGAATTATCAGTCCTTCTCTTGAAGAAGGTATTGCCTTCAAAACCCATCATGCCGCTTCCGGCGTAAATAGCTGGAAGCTGTATGGTATAGGAGGGTTTGAAATTTTCTATTGACCAGTGGTCCTGTTGTTGCAAGGTTTGCGAGCAGCATACTTCCTCTGATTCCTTACTGCAGGAACCCAGAAGGATCACAAGGGCAAATACAAACAATGAATTTCGCATGGTCAGTTTATTTTTATGGGCAGGTACCGCATTTCCTTTGCTGCTTAACAATTTAAGAAATTCCTTGCCCAAAGTAAAAAAATAAACCTACAGCCTGTATCCCACTCTTATCCCTGCAATAACGCTGGCTTGCAATCCGCTGCTTTCACTTAATTGCCTCCGTATCATTAAAGGGACAAGTCCATTACCGGGTATCGAGTCGTTGTACGCCACCTCTCGGTTGGTGTTTGTTATTTTTAAATGCATTGGCCCGATGCCGGCGTAAACGTCCACCATAACGCTTTTGCCCCATGGTTCCTGATAGCCAATCCCAAAATTCAACCCATAGTTTCTTTTAAAAACTATCAGTACATCCTGAAGATCCATTGGAACATTGGCCTTTTTATATTCGATGGTAGTATTAAACCGGTTCCTTCGGTAAAAGGCTTGCGAGAAAACATATACACCGGTCAGTGATCCGTAATTTTTGGCAGGAATCTTCAGTAATTTGAGGATACCATAATACCGGACCTCCGCATTGACGATCCATCCTTTCGCATTAATAAAACTTGTATCGTTCTTGCGAAAATCATAAAACTGAAAACCAGCTTCTCCATGGATGGAAAAATTTTTCTTATAAGGTTTTTCATAAGAAAACTGCAAGGATGGAAAGGTAAATATGTCAATAATTGATGTGGCATTGATTTTAAGCAATGGGCCCCGGAATTGCTTTTCCTGTGAAAATGATATGGACCCACAAAGCATCCAGGCAATGAGGAAGCAAATATGTTTTTTTGGGAATATACAAGCCATCCAGCAGTTGACAATCACCTTTGATCAAGCGTTGCTTCCAGCTACTAGCTTCGAGCTATGAGCTTCGAGCTATGAGCTTCGAGACCACTCAAATAGATTGGCGTTTCTTTTAATGCCATCCAACTAAATGAAATAAGTTCATTTATAACACGCAAAAGCTCGAAGCTCGCAGCTCGAAGCTGCTCAAAAAGCAACCCAACAGCTATAAGCCAACAGCCTTCTTCCTCCTCACAACAACTTTCCGCTCAATATCAGCAGGGCCACTGAAAAATAGATCAGCAGGCCGGTAACGTCAACAAGCGTAGCAACAAAGGGTGTAGATGACGCTGCGGGGTCGGCGCCAAGTCTTTTCAGGATCAGTGGCAACATAGACCCCACCAGTGTACCCCAAAGCACAACACCAATGAGTGAGATGCCAATGGTAAATGCAAGGCTGATATAAAACTGGCCCAGTGAATCCGAGAAGCTATGCCAGATAAAGATCACTGAAATACCCATCAGGCACAGCGTTAGTCCCAGCAGCAAGCCTGAGAAGATCTCCCGGCGCATGATGCGCCACCAGTCAATGAGTGAGATCTCCCGCAGCGCCATGGCCTGTATGATCAGTGTTGCAGCCTGTGAACCGCTGTTGCCACCGCTTGAAATAATTAATGGAATGAACGTAGCCAGTATCACTACTTTGGCGATCTCGTCCTCGAACTGCCGCATGGCAAAGATGGTCATCAACTCGCCAATAAAAAGTACAATCAGCCATATGATCCGCTTTTTAAAAAGCTTCATCAATGGAATATCAAGGTAGGGTTGCTCCAGTGCTTCGGTACCTCCCATCTTCTGCATATCCTCACTGAATTCCTCCGAAGCAACCCAGAGGATGTCATCAATGGTTACGATACCTAATAATTTTTTACTGTTGCTGACCACAGGCAGGGCCACACGATTGTTCATCTTGAATGCTTCCGCTGCCACTTCCTGGTCGTCATAGGCATTAAGCGCAACCACACGATCATCCATCAGTTCGCGTACTTCCTTATTGGGTTCAGCCAGGATGAATTCGCGGATGCGCAGGTCATCCAGCAACTCGCCTTTTTTATTGATCACGTAGATCACTTCAATGGTCTCGCTGTTCTTGCCGATCTTCCGGATGGTATCCAATACTTCCTGTACGGTGTTGTGCTCGTACACATAAACGTAATCAGGCGTCATTAGCCTGCCTACGCTGTTCTCGGGATACCCAAGCAGCGACAGTGTGATCTTTCGCTCCTGTGGGTTCAGCAGTTTGATCAGTTCACGCACGACGTTACTTGGAAGTTCCTCCAGGAAATCGGTGCGGTCGTCGGGTGGTAGTTCGTTCAGCAGTTCTGCTGTCTTGGCGGGAGGGAGGTTTTGTATGATGCGTTGCTGGGTGGGAAACTCCAGAATCTTAAAAACCCCGGCTGCCCTGTGTACGGACATGGCGGAAATGATGGCACCTTCGTAATCCGGTTCTTCATAGATCAGGTCAGCCACATCGGTAATGTTCTGATCATCCAGGAGGTCCCTGATCGCTTTGCTGTCTCCGGTCTGGGCCACCTGCTCATATTCCTGTATTAAAAATTCCAGCGGCATCCTTCAAATTTACAGGAGAATGACCGTCACGGATTATTTTTACCAAACTTCAAGTGAAAGCAATCAATTTTCTATCCGGTTCAATCTATGTAGGGCGTGTTCCAGGCAAGGGCCGTGGCGTTTTTGCACTTACAGCAATTGAGAAAGATACCATCATCGAGATTGCGCCTGTTGTGGTCATGAGTGGCGAGGACCGCAGGCATATTGACCAGACCCTTCTTCATGACTATATTTTTGAATGGGGTGAAAAAGGGATCCAGTGCTGCATGGCCATGGGTTATGTACCGCTGTACAATCATTCATATGAATCCAATTGTGAATATGAAATGAACTTCAGGAAAGAGCTGATCACCGTGCGTACGGTCCGCCGCATTAAAAAAGGAGAGGAGCTGTTCATCAATTACAATGGTGACTGGGATAATGGCAAGAAGGTTTGGTTTGAGGTGAAGTAGGGAGAGGCTTGTAGCTGATAGCTGTTAGCTGATAGCTGTTAGCTGATAGAGGCTTCGTAGAATCCTAAATTGATTTCGTTATTGGAAAATGATTTCGTTCAGGCTTCGATCCGCCGCGGCGGACGCGAGCTTCGAGCTTTTGCCTGTTTCAATGGTTTTAATTTCTTTTCAATTGTATCATCATCCAAGACCCTGACGTTATTTTGAAAGTTCTCAATGCTCATAGTTCGCAGCTTTCCATCAATACATTAACCGCAAAGGGCGCAAAGGATCACGAAAAAATTTAAATTCATTATTGTCTGAAATGTGAAGAGGGTTGTACCAAGCCTATGCTCTATACAACCCTCTAAAAAAACTTGTGAACTATTTTTTGAAATAAATAATCTCCGATCCACTAATAACGCTCCGATCCGCGAAATCTTCTTCCGTGAAATCTGTGTAATCCGTGATACGTGATCAGAAGAGCATCTGTCCCCTGATCTCACCGGCAGGATAAGTTGAGGTATGGATGTTCATGTAGAATTTGCCGTTCAATAATTCCTGTTCCTTGATCACAACGCCATCAACCAGCAGGCTGCCGCTGAAAGAACCGCTGGTGCCGTACCGGGACGCACTTGGTGTTGCAAGTCCACCACTGGCGGTAATAATATTCTGAACGATGGGCGCTGCGGTACCAGGATCGGCGAGACCATGAATGTGCATGGCTGCAACCGGTGCGGTAAGCCCTGACCAGGTAACCCTGTATGTAAGGATCCTTGTCTTTTTGTTGTATTCGGAGAAAACCGTCCCGGTGGCAGTCGTTGGAACAGCCGGTGTTTCCTGTCCGCCGCTCATTAGGTTTTCTTTTGAAACCACATCCGGTCCTTCAATATTATCCTTGTTGCAGGAAGGCGCGATCAGGGTTGCGGTCATTAAAGTGGCAAGCGTCAGTAATCTCAGAAATTTCATTATGTTTTGGTTTGAATTATAATTAATAATCTTAGTGTCATTATCATCTTCATGACCATCCACAGCCTTTATTGGCTGCATGGATCATGCTTTTAAAGTTCTGATCCTGCATCTTTCTGGCACAGGAAGATTTCAAATATAGGCGCATCCCGGCATTTTGCAATGACCTGCTCATCTCAGCTTACCCTTGATCTCCTGCAGCTTCAGCAGCGCTTCCACGGGTGTGAGCCGGTTGATGTCCATGCCATCCAGCATCTGCCTGATCTCCTCAAAGGTTTGCGTGTGCACATCAAAAATGCTCAATTGCAGTTTGGGTGCCGACAGCTGCCTGATATTGCCTGCCAGTGATCCATCCACCTGCTTTTGCTCAAGGCTTTTCAGGACTTCTTTCGAACGTTCGATCAGGTCGGGTGGCATTCCAGCCATGCGCGCCACGTGGATACCAAAACTGTGGGTGCTGCCACCGGGGGCCAGCTTGCGCAGGAAAATGATCTTATTACCTGATTCTTTATTGGTGATATGGTAATTTTTTACCCTGGGTAATTTGTTCTCAAGCTCGTTCAGTTCGTGATAATGTGTCGCAAAAAAGGTTTTCGGCTGAAAAGGAGATTGATGCAGGTACTCCGCGATGCTCCATGCGATTGAAATGCCATCGTAGGTTGACGTGCCCCTTCCGATCTCGTCCAGCAGGATGAGGCAACGGTCGCTCAGGTTATTGATGATGGACGCCGTTTCGTTCATTTCCACCATGAAAGTTGATTCGCCTGCGCTCAGGTTATCCGACGCACCAACCCTTGTAAAGATCTTGTCCGTGAGGGGAATGAATGCTTCTTCTGCCGGCACAAAGCTGCCGATATGCGCCATCAGCGTAACCAGCCCGGTCTGGCGCAACAGCGCGGACTTACCACTCATGTTCGGCCCGGTGAGGATGATGATCTGCTGCTCTTCCTTATTGAAATAAACATCATTGCCGATGTAAGGCGTGGCAGGTGGAAGGCTTCTTTCAATTACGGGGTGGCGGCCGTTGCGGATCCGCAGTTCATCGCCTTCATGCAATTGCGGCTTTTTATATTGGTATTGCAGGGCATTGTTGGCAAAACAGTTCAGGCAATCAAGGGCTGCTACGATCTGAGCGTTGGTCTGTATGCAGGCAATGAAATCATTCAGCTCGTTGATGAGTCCATCAAACAATTGCAGTTCAAGAGTCAGGATCTTTTCCTCTGCTCCAGTGATCTTTTCCTCGTATTCCTTTAATTCAGGGGTAATATAGCGTTCCGCATTGGTCAGGGTCTGCTTACGCATCCATTCACCCGGCACTTTCGATTTGTGCACATTGGTCACTTCCAGGTAATAGCCAAATACATTATTGAAACCGATCTTGAGCGATGAGATGCCTGTGGTCTCCGCTTCTTTCTGCTGCAGCTTTAACAGGTATTCTTTTCCGTTGTGGGCAATGCCCCGCAGGTCGTCCAGCCCGCTATGCACCTGCCTGTTGATGAAGCCTCCTTTAATGGCAAGGGCAGGCGGGTTCTCGATGATCTCCCGGATGATCTTTTCCGCAATGTAATGACAGGGGTTCAACGCATCGGCAATCCTTTGCAGGTAAGCACTTTCACTTGCCGCGCACAATTGCTTGATGATATCCACCTGGCGCAGTGCCCTTGCCAGTTGCAATAACTCCCGTGGATTGATCTTCTTCAAGGGGATCTTTGAAACCAGCCTTTCCATATCGCCGCACTGCCGCATGGAAACAAGTAATTTATTTCGTAGTTCCGTATTCAGGATCAGGTGTTCCACTACATCAAGGCGTTCATTGATCTTGCCAATATCTTTGAGCGGAAAAACGATCCAGCGTTTCAGCAGGCGTGCGCCCATTGGCGTGGAAGTATTATCAAGCACCTTTAAAAGGGTATTGCCATTTTCAACCGTGCTTTGAAGCAGCTCCAGGTTGCGGATGGTGAACCGGTCCATCCACAAATAATCATTCTGAACGATCCTTTGAATGGCCGTAATATGTTGCAGGTTGGGGTGCTCTGTATCTTTTAAATAATGAAGTATGGCGCCTGCCGCGATCAGGCCTACTGAAAGTCCTTCCACTCCAAACCCTTTGAGCGAATGCGTATCAAAATGTTTGAGCAGCGTTTCCTCGGCATAGGATTGCTGAAAGATCCATTCATCAAGGCTGTACGAATAGAAACGTGAGCCAAATTCTTCCCTGAATTTTTTCTGGTGGTGCCTCTGGAAAATTACTTCTGAAGGCTTGAATCCCATGATCAGTTTGTCGGCATATTCACGGTCGCCTTCAGCGGTAAAGAATTCTCCGGTAGAAAGGTCAAGAAAGGCCAGTCCGTACTGGTCGTTCTGCACATGAAGGGCTGCCAGGAAATTGTTCGAACTGAAGTCAAGCAGCTTGTCGTTGGTTGCGGTACCAGGTGTCACCATTTCGGTAACGCCTCTTTTGACAATGCCTTTGGCTTCCTTCGGGTCTTCCAGCTGGTCGCAGATGGCAACCCGGTAACCGGCCTTCACCAGTTTGTGGAGGTAAGTGTCCAGGGCATGGTAGGGAAAACCGGCCAGGTCGGAAGAAGTGGCGGCTCCGTTGTTCCTTTTGGTCAGGGTGATGCCCAGCACCTGTGCGGCGATCACGGCATCCTGGCCAAAGGTTTCGTAAAAATCACCCACCCTGAACAACAGGATCGCATCAGGATAGCGGTCCTTGATGGCTTTGTGCTGCTGCATCAGTGGTGTTTCTGCTGTTTTCTGCTTGCTCATACCCGTGTGTGGCAAAAATAGGCCTGGGGCGATGAAACGGGGGGTAAGCTATCTGTTTTTTATCCACCTAAATAGTGGGGAAAAAAGCAGGGTTTCAGGCAAAGTCACAGGTAAATACAGACTTAAGTCTGCACTTTTAGCTTCTCCGCGTCTTTCTGTGTGAAACAAAAACCGGCAGCCAAAAAGCCGCCGGGGTACAACATACAACATGCCTACAGGTTACTCGAACCAGGCATGCAGATAGTTACCAATAAATTCGACCAGGTCGGGGTCCGCGGGACGGTCCAGTACCCATCCCTGTTGTTCGCAGGTTATGATGCCAAGGTAGCTGCCCTGGACGTAGATCCCAAATGACCTTGGAATGCTTTCGCCTGCGACAGCGTCAATGGGGTCGGCAACGCCTCTCAGTTCCCGGCCTTTGTGTTCGATCCTTAAAGGGATATTCGAAGTGGTCATACAGTTAAATGGACAAAGCCCGTACCCCGGAGCGAATTGGATGGTTGAAGAAGATCACCAGTTATGCACAGCGAAATGCACAGGGGAGGGGAGGGTAGGGCTGATAGCTGGTAGCTAATAGCTATTGGCTTTGAGCTGCGAGCTACGAGCTTTGGGATTTGAGCTATTTGCGATTGGCTATTAGCTTCAAGCGGAGATGATATAGTTTAATTTATTTCTAATCTCCGCTCTGTTTCTGTTTCTCAATTCTACCCCTTACCACTTCCCATAACACTACACCTGCAGCAACGGCGATATTCAGGGAATGCTTCATGCCGAGCTGAGGGATCTCAATAATGCCATCGCACAGGGCAATGGTGGATTGCTCAATTCCGGTTACTTCATTACCAAAAACAACGGCAAGCTTTTCTGTATCATCCATGAAACGGTGCAGCGGAATGCTGTCACGTGCCTGCTCTACGGCAAAGATCTTGTATCCAGATGCACGCAAGGATGCAATGGCTTCCGTTGCGGTTTTAAAATGTTTCCATTGAACACTTTCCTCGGCACCCAGCGCGGTCTTTTTTATTTCCTTATGTGGTGGAATAGCCGAATAACCGCAGATGTAAATCCCTTCCAGCAGGAATGCATCGGCCGTGCGAAAAACAGAACCCACATTGTAAGCGCTGCGGATATTTTCCAACACCACCACAACAGGTATCTTTTCCGACTGCCTGAACTCTTCCACCGTTTTGCGGTTCAGTTCCTCCATGCTCAGTTTCTGCATGAGACAAAGATAATTGGGGGTTTTTGGTTTTAAGTTTCTGGTTTCTTGTTGTTTAGATCAAACATTCTTAAGGTATGCACTTGCTTATTTATCATTTGCGTAGAGAGATTAACCACGAAAGGCGAAATGATGTGCAAAGGGTGCACAAAGAAACCAATTTGCAAAAGCCCTGTGGCCAAATACGCAATGACATTTTATGAATATTCGAGTAAGCAAAGAACCAGAAACAAGATACCAGAAACAAGAAACCCTCCTACCTTTGCGCTTCATGAGCGTTGTTAAAAATTATCTTTCACTCATCAAATTCTCCCATACCATTTTTGCCATGCCTTTTGCATTGATCGGGTTTGGTATCGCGTTGACACATGTGGGTATACTGACCGATGACCTTGGGTTAGAACCTTACCCCGTTCCGGTGCGGGAACTGCCTTCCAGCTACGAGACGATTATCCTTTTTCTGCTGGTGATCCTGTGCATGATCTTCGCGCGTTCTGCGGCGATGGCTTTTAACCGATACCTGGACAGGAAATGGGATGCCCTTAATCCAAGAACTGCCATCAGGGAAATACCCAAAGGCGTCATTACACCTGGTAATGCACTGACCTTTACGCTTGTTAATTGCGCCCTGTTCATGGTCTGCGCTTACTTCATCAACGATACCTGCTTCTACCTGTCGCCCATCGCGCTGGCCGTAGTATTGGGATATAGTTACACCAAAAGGTTCACACCCCTCTGTCATCTTGTTTTGGGACTTGGACTTTCCCTGGCGCCGATAGGTGCATACCTGGCGGTTACAGGTGTGTTCCACTGGCTGCCTGTACTTTTCTCGCTTGCTGTGATCTTCTGGGTCAGCGGGTTTGATATCATCTATGCCTTGCAGGATGAAGAGTTTGACCGCTCCAACGAATTGTATTCGATCCCTGCCTCTTTTGGAAAAGAAAAAGCCCTGAATATTTCCGAACTGCTGCACCTACTGAGTGCTGCTGCAGTGGTTGCCGCAGGAAGGCTTGGCGGTTTCGGCTGGCTGTACTGGATCGGTGTACTTGTATTCATCGGCTGCCTGGTCTACCAGCATTCCATTGTAAAACCCAACGACCTGCGACGTGTCAACCTTGCATTTATGACCACCAACGGTATTGCCAGTGTGGTCTTCGCGGTATTTGTCATAGGTGACCTGCTATGAATCACGAATCACGGATTGCTCGGATTGCACGGATAATACGGAAGGGGATTGCGCGGATAGGAGTGGCTGATTAATCATTTCATTCATTAAGCTACATGGTCTTTTTATTGCTGATGGCTATTTAATGCCTCTTATTTTTCTTTGCGTTCCTTTGCGTTTAATGCTTTATTACGCACTTTGACTTGGAATATAAATTCGATCTACTGAACCAGAAACAAGAAACTAGAAACCAGAAACACCAAACCATAAACCAGAAACAAAACCATGGAACGTATTCTCTCAATAGACTATGGTGGTAAACGTTGCGGTATTGCCGTGACAGATCCTTTAAAGATCATTGCCACCGGACTGACCACGGTGGAAACACCAAAACTTATGGGCTTTCTGAAGGATTATTTTGCAAAAGAACCCGTTGAACTGGTGATCATCGGCATGCCTGTCAACTGGGATGATACCGACACCCATGCAACACCCCTGGTGAAAAAATTCATCCAACTTTTTAAGAAACAATTTCCTGCCATACCGGTAAAAGAGGTGGATGAACGCTTTACTTCCAAACTTGCCTCCCAGGCCATGATCCAGATGGGCATGAAAAAAAAGCAGCGACAGAACAAAGCCATGGTAGACGAGATCGCGGCCACCATTATGCTCCAGGAGTATTTACAACATTACCTTTAGACTTTTGCCTTTAAATTTGCGCCTTGCGAGCTGTCCTTAACCGGTCGCAACCTTTCATGAATATGATTTTCCCAATTGTTGCATACGGCCACCCGATCCTGAGAAAAGTGGCAAAGGACATAGACGCGAATTATGATGGCCTTACAGCCCTGATCGAAAATATGTGGCAGACGATGTATGCTTCAAATGGTGTTGGTCTTGCGGCACCACAGATCAATAAGGACATCCGGTTATTTGTAGTAGACAGTGCCCAGATATTCACCAACATGGAAGATGAAGAGCGTAAAGCTGAAAAATACCCGGACGATCCAGGGATCAAGCAGGTATTCATCAATGCACGCATCGTGGAAGAGATCGGTGACGACTGGGCTTATAATGAAGGCTGCCTCAGTATCCCAAAGATCAGGGAAGATATTTACCGCGCGGAAGAAGTGACCCTGGAGTACCTCGATGAAAATTTTGTACAGCATAAAGAAACCTTCAGCGGTATTACCGGCAGGGTGATCCTCCATGAGTACGACCATATTGATGGCAAGCTGTTCATCGATCACATATCCCCGCTGAAACGCAAACTCCTGAAAAGAAAACTGGATGATATTTCCAAAGGGAACATCAAGGTGGATTACAAAATGCTTTTTGCCAAATAATGAAAGCATTCCTTGCCCTTGCGATCCTACTTGCATCCTTTCGCTCAGGGGCACAGGAAGACACAAGCGCCATTGTTACCCTTAGTAAAGTGACCACGCTCAGCGAAGTGGTCATCCGTTCAGACCTTGATGTTGTGAAGTTCCTGCAGCGTATCAAGGATGACACTACTTTTTATAAAGCCTTTCGCAACCTGCGCATTCTTGGTTTTACTGCTTTGAACGACATTATGATGTTGGATAAAAAGGGCAGGAACATCGCATCACTCCAAAGCAAAACGCGCCAGAACCGAATTGCAGGCTGCCGGACCATGGATATAATGGAAGAAAGAACGACCGGCGATATGTACGAGGATGGCGAACTGAATTATTATACAGCCAATCTTTACGCCAGCCTTTTCTTTACAAAAGGAAGGATCTGCGGTGAGAACAACATTGTAAAAGGAATGGAACGCAATGTAAGAGGCAGCAGCGGCATGGAAAAGCACAAAGAACAGTTGAAGATGCTTTTCTTCAATCCCGGCAAACCCATTCCCGGCATCCCTTTCATTGGCAATAAGATCAACATCTTTGATCCTGAGGTTTCCCGGTATTATGATTTCTTCATAGATATGGGAGATGTAAATGGTCTTGAGTGCTATGTTTTCCGGATCAGGCCAAAGGAAGGATTAAGCAACTCCCAGCGGGATGATATTGTTTTCGATAACATCACCACCTGGTTCCATAGTAAAACCATGGAGATCGTTGCCAGGGTTTATGACCTCAGCTACAACACACCTGCCTATGATTTTGATGTGCACATCGAAGTTGAAATGACCAGGGTCGGAGAATACCTTGTTCCAAAAGTCCTTCGTTACAAGGGCAATTGGGATGTGGCTTTTAAGAAAAGAGAACGGGGGGTGTTTACGGCGACCTTGTTTGATTTTAAGGAATAGGGAAGCTTTTAGCTGATGGCTGTTGGCTGATGGCTTATTTGAGAGCTTCGAGCTATTAGCTTCGAGCTGCGAGCTCTGGCGTGTTTCAATGAGGTTATTTTCTTTTTTATTGGAGAATGGTTTAGCACCCCGAGGATTATTTAAAAAAAATGTCAGTACCCACAACTCGCAACTCAAAGCTCGCAGCTCGAAGCTCGAAGCCAACATCCACCGCGGCTGACATTAGCCATCAGCCTTCCCACCCCTCACATACCCTCTCCATTTCTCAATCACCTGCGCCATGTCCTGCGGAAGGTCTGTGTCAAAAAACATTTCTTCGCTGGTGACAGGATGTATAAAGCCCAGCGTTTTTGCATGCAGGGCCTGTCGTGGACAGATGGTGAAACAATTGTCAACAAACTGCTTGTATTTGGAATAGATGGTGCCTTTCACGATCTTATCACCCCCGTAAAAGTCATCATTGAAAAGGGGGTGGCCCAGGTGCTTCATGTGAACCCTGATCTGGTGGGTACGGCCGGTTTCAAGATTGCACTGGACAAGGGTTACATAATTAAACTTTTCCACCACTTTGTAATGCGTGATGGCTTCTTTTCCGTGATCGCCTTCGGGATAAGCATCAAATAATTTTCGGAAGCGAAGGTTCCTGCCTACATGCGCTATGATGGTGCCGCTTTCATTAGCCACATCGCCCCATACCAATGCCAGGTATTGTCTTTTAACGGTATGGTCGAAAAATTGTTTTGCAAGCTGGCGCATGGCGGTATCTGTTTTGGCCAGCACAAGCAGTCCGCTGGTGTTTTTGTCAATGCGGTGCACCAGTCCGAATCTTGGCAACGACTGTTCTGATATGCCGGGGTTCTGTTGCTGCAGGTAATAGGCAACGCCGTTCAGCAGGGTCCCTGAATAGTTTCCGCTGCCCGGATGCACCACCATGCCTGCAGGTTTGTTCACTACCACCAGGTCCTTGTCTTCGAAGACAATATTAAGCGGCAGTTTTTCCGGTACTACTTCAGTGCTTTCGGGAGAAAGGTCGGAGTAAATAATGATGTGATCATTCGGCCGGATCTTGTAATTCTGCTTCACTTCTTTGTTGTTCACCAGCACCAGGCCTGCATTGATGGCCTGCTGCAGCTTATTGCGGGTGGCCCCTTCGATCCTGTTCATGAGGAACTTGTCGATCCGGTAAGGTTCCTGGCCTTTATCAATCGTAAACTGGAACCGTTCAAAAAGCACATCACTGCCTTCCTGCTCTTCCGGGACCTTTTGCTCTTCACTGCTCATAGCATGCAAAAATAAAGTGGCAGGGGTTGTAAATTTGTGCCTTCATGAAGGAAAAGCAAATTGTTCATTTCCGCGACCTCCACAAAATGGGCTACCAGGATGCGTGGGACCTGCAGGAAAGCCTGCTGCAAAGGAATGTAAAGATCAAATCAGCGGTTTTTGCAATGGAGCCACCGGAACAGGTTACGCAGACCACGCATCACCTGCTGTTCGTGGAGCATCCTGCAGTTTATACATTGGGCAAGAGCGGTAAGATGGAGCATGTGCTGATTGGAGAAGAAGAAAGAGCAAAAAAAGGGATCCAGTTCTTCCAGACCAATCGTGGGGGCGACATTACTTTTCATGGACCTGGCCAGGTGGTTGGATACCCGATCCTTGACCTCGAAAAATTTTATACCGACATCGGCAAATACCTGCGCAGTCTTGAAGAAGTAATCATCCTGACACTGGCAGAATATGGTATCATTGCCGGACGTTCATCCGGTGAAACCGGTGTCTGGCTGGATGCCCTGGAAAAAGGGAAGGAGCGGAAGATCTGCGCTATGGGTGTCCGCTGCAGCCGCTGGATCACCATGCATGGCTTTGCGCTCAATGTTAATACGGACCTTGACTATTTCAACGGCATCATCCCCTGCGGCATCCAGGATAAAAAAGTGACTTCCATCCGCGAGGAATTAGGAAGGGAAGTGGACATGGAAGAAGTAAAGGAAAAATTGAAAAGGAATTTTGAAGAAGTGTTTGAGGTGGAGGTGAGAGAGGCTGATAGCTGATGGCTTTTGGCTGATGGCCCTTGAGTTCAGATGATAGACTATAGATGATAGAGTTTAGAGTTGGAATGTGGATTTATGAGTTAAGACTAGATAGCTGAAAGAAGAGAAAGTAATTGCTGCAATTTCCTTTTTACCTAACCGCAAAGGACGCAGAGATTGCTCAAAGAAGCGCGAAGTTTGGTCTATATTCCTTTGCGTTCCCTTTGCGTCTTTTGCGACCTTTGCGGTTAATGTGGCTTTACGCAAATCAAATCAATAAAGAAGGACTGTATCTAAAGAACTATAAACCAAAAACAAAAAACCATAAACCTAAAATTCTTTCGGCAGAAAGAATTTATGTTTTTCTATCAGCTTGTCTTCGTTATAAAGTTCAAAATGGAACCAGCCTGAATGAAGGAAGTTGGTCTTGTCCAGTGTTAAACCTGTTTCCTTGATGTTGCGAATCTCAAAGAGGAAGCTTTCATCATCCTCAAAAAATTTGATGTGGTATTTTTTCTTGTCAGCATCCGGAAGGTTGATGAATACATATCCATTTTTATTGGTATAAACATAGAAAGAAGGAACAAACTCTGGTTTCTTGATGACAGGCTTTGGTACAACTGCCGCGGCAGTGGTGTCTTTAGGCTTTTCGATCACTACAGGAATCACAACAGGCCCTTGCTTCCGGGCAGTATCCCACACCGGCTGCTTTGAAGGGGTAAAAAAGAATTCACCTTTTTCCAGGTTAATAAAAAGGCGGTAGTACATATGGTCATTGGGTGCCTTGGTGTCGGCAAAACCATTTTGTATCGCTGCAGGATCGGCAACTGTCAGGATCGTCTTGAAATTGATCAGGCTGTCGTGAGAACGCTGGATACTGATCTGCTTTACCACTTTGTAGTTGTTGATCCATCCAAGGATGATCCTGTTATTGCCAACATTGCGTGCAGAAAAGTTCGGAAGTGTATCCTGTGATGATGCATTGAAGGCACAGGCAACAATAAGGGTAAGGAAAATGGTTCGTAATAGGATCATAGTTGATGGGCTTAACAAGATACCATGCAAATATAATCGCCGCAAATCAGGGGACTTCATAAATTAACGATCTTTTCGGCAGCGACCGGTTTCCCTGCAAACCTCCGCTATGGATGGCCAGTATCCTGCTTTGAGAGGGGAAATATCCTTTCCGGGCCAGTTCTTTTACCGCGTAAAAAAGCTTTCCTGTGTACACGAAATCTGTTGGAATGGAGGTGAGGCGGAACCATTCATTCATAAATTCCAGGAGCTCCTTTGTATGCTTTGCATAACCTCCAAAATGATAACCCTGAATAAGGCTGAACCTTTTATTGTTTTCTTTTGGAAGTAGTGTGCCGATTGCTTCTTCCAGCTCAAGATTGTTTTTCAGAACAGGAATACCTATTACTTCCTGATGGTCTGCTGCTGCTGATACTAACCCGGCCAGCATAGTGCCCGTTCCTACTGCCGCAATGATGTGCGTATATGTACTGGCATCAATATCATCTAAAATTGTTGCGGCGCCTGCAGCGCCTGGCCGCCCATACCCACCCTCAGGAATAAAATAGCAGTCATCCTCCATCACAAATTCCGGCCATTGCTTTTTACCGAAAGCTTCCCTTGAAATAAAATGAAGTTCCATTCCATAACGGGTCGCATCCTGTAATGTGATCGAAGGCACAGCAGGTGCTTCCCCCCTGATAATACCAATGCTTTTTAATCCAAAAGCTTCGCAGGCTGCGGCAGTGGCCAGTACGTGGTTGGACCAGGCACCGCCAACCGTTACCACCCATTTCTTATCCAGGTCCTTTGCTGCCTGCAGGTATTTCCTGAGCTTGAACCATTTGTTCCCCGAAACAACCGGGTGAATGGCATCGAGCCTTAGCACATCCATGGAAAGGCCCTCCCAGAAAGGGGGAAGGGAGTCTATGCGGCTTTTCAGTGGTTCAAACAATGACATCTTCAGTTGTTCCGTGGTGAATTTATTAATTTCGTGCCCCATTCAACACCCATGGTCCATGCCCGCTTTTGCCGGGCATAGAAATTTAAGGGCTAAGAAACTTAAAAAAATACAAGATGAAACCAACGTTAGTCATTATGGCCGCAGGCATGGCATCAAGATACGGCAGCATGAAACAGATCCAGCAGTTTGGACCAGGTGGTGAAACCATCATGGATTATTCCATTTTCGACGCCATCAAGGCAGGATTTAAGAAAGTAGTCTTTATCATCCGCAAGGACTTCGCGGAAGATTTCAAGGCCATTTTTGAGCCGAAGCTGAAAGGGAAGATCGAAACGGAATATGTGTTCCAGGAAATGGACAAGTTTCTTGGTGGCCGCGGTGTTCCGGCTGAACGCACCAAGCCCTGGGGTACGGCCCATGCCATTCTTTGCGCCAGGGATGCCGTGAAAGAACCATTTGCAGTGATCAATGCAGATGATTTTTATGGAGCTGATGGTTTCGCCAAGGCTGAAAAATTCCTTCGCAATGAGTGCAGTGAAAAAGTGTATGCCATTATTGGCTACGAACTTGCCAAGACCCTTTCAACTTATGGCTCGGTCAGTCGTGGAGTGTGTGAACTGGATAACCAGAACAACCTGAAAGCCATTAATGAAAGGATCAAGATCTACCGTGATAATGGAAAGATCGTTTACGAAGAAGGGGATGGCAGCAAGTTCCCTGTGGCAGAAGACGCCAAGGCTTCCATGAACTTCTGGTGCTTCCATCCATCCATCTTTGCCTTTATTGAAAAAGGATTTGAAAACTTTTTGAAAGAAAATTATACCAGTCCTAAAGGCGAATACCTGATCCCCTTTGTGGCGGACCAGTGGATCAAGGCAGGTGAAGGAGTGATCAAAGTGATACCTACCTCGGCTTCCTGGTTTGGTGTGACTTATAAGGAAGACGCCCCTATTGTAAAGGAAAGCCTGAACAGCCTTGTAACAAAAGGTGAGTACCCTGCAAGTCTTTGGAAATAATAAATTTGGAACTTATGCCATAAAAAAATCCCCCGGCTTAGCTGGGGGATTTTTTTATGCTTTGATGTTTTAGTTGACCTTGACCATGTAAACAAAGTCGGCGATCTTTTTCACCTGTTGCGTCCTTTCAATAGACTTCAGGCTTGAGGATGCAGGTATCTTAAGGTCTTTAAAAGAAGTATCTTTTTGCAATTGTGTCATTGCCTGGTGTATGTACTTGGATTGAAGCGCGAATACCGCACCTTCAGCCGTGTTTTGCTTGGCGCTGAGGATACCAATGACCTCACCATTCTTATTCAGCACAGGACTTCCGCTGTTACCGCGGTTGGCGTCGATAGAGATCTGGCAGGACAGGGTATCACCTTTAAAACCTGTTTTGGCAGCGATGTAGCCGTCCCCATAAACAATGTCATTTCTTGGATAGCCCAGTGTAAAGATCGGTTCAGCAATATCCGCGTTGGTCTTCCTGATGGTATAAGGGATCGCTGAAGGCGATTTGAATTTAGGATCATCGATCTTCAGGATGGCCAGGTCACGGGTGATATCTGTAAAGACAACAAGGGCATGAAGGTCTTTACCTTCAGAATTCTGGACAGCGATATTCCTGGCGTTCTGCACAACGTGGGCATTGGTGACCAGGTAACCTTTTGTATCGATCAGGAAACCGGTACCGCCGGATGTATAGACCGGAGGTGTATCAGGCTGCTTCTGATCAATGATGACGTTATCGATCTTCTGGTTCAGTTTGGCATTTTCCTGCGTGATCTTTGTGATCTTCCCTTCCAGGGACCTGCTTAGGTTGGTAAGGTCGGTTTTGTTCACCGGCTTGGCAGGGGAAACCGACCAAACAAGTGCGCTAAAGGTAAGGGCGGTAACGCCTGCAATGGAAGCGGCAATGGCTGCTGTTTTTTTGTACCTGTTAAAAAGATACACAACCTTGGCCCGGCCCTGGAGCCTGGGTGACTGGATGCCGCCTTTTTCAGCAAGGTCCGTATGGGCCTCGTTCAGGACCGCGCGAAATTTCTTTGATTCGTCGTAACGGTTCAGTTGCTGCAGGAAGAACGTGTGTTCAACAACCATTTGATCCACTTCCGGATTGGTTTTGCGCAACTGTTCAAAATACATCCGCTCATCGGGACTCATGGCACCGGTGATGTACCGTTCGACGGCTTCTATGATGTGCAGATCTTCCATTACTGTGGTTCGTTTTTATATTGACTAAAGAATAGTTTTTTAAGGCGTACCAGGCATTTGTATTTCTGGTTCTTGGCATTCTCGGCATTGGTGTATCCAAAACTTCCTGCGATCTCCTGCATGGTCCTTTTCTGCAGATAATAGGCTTCCAAAAGACTTTTACAAGGTTCGCCCAGGCCTCCCATGGCCCTGTCCATCATGGTAAATTCTATATTCCGTTTTTCGTGGTCTTCCAGGTCTTCTTCTACTGTAATATGCTCTTCTGCTGATTCCGAGATGGTGAACCGGTTCTGCTGCATAAGGCGCTTTAGCCAAAGTCTCCGGCTCACGGAGTATACAAAGGTCCTGATCTGGCAGTTCAATTCAAAGCCTTCTGTCTTAGCTTTTTCATAAAGAATGATCATTGCCTCCTGGAAAATATCCTTTGCATCTTCTGCTGAACCATTGTTATTCACCACCAGGGCCTGGATCAGGTTGTAATTCTCCTTATATATGGTCTCCACAGCCTTTCTGTCGTTCTTAGCCAACCCCTGCAGCAAGGCCTGTTCTTTCAATTCAGCTTTCAACTTTGCTTTATTTAATACGAAAAATTAAAAATAGTAACCCATTGACCTGTTAAAAAAATAATTTCCTGGCGAAGGTTACCTTTTAACATCCGCGGTATTAATCCTTTAAACGTACAAAAAGTGATGAAAAGAGTTTTGGCAGTTTTTGTTATAACAGCTACCCTGGTAGCCTGTGATAACGGATCCGGCACAACAGAGCAGAAACTGGATTCTTTGGGCGAAAAATTTGAAAAGGCGGCTGAGAAAACCTGGGATTCCACGAAATCAAAGGGTAAAGAGCTGATCGACAAGGCAAAGGACAGGCTGGACCGTGATTCCGCCAGGAGGGATAGCAATAGAAGGGAAAATCTTAATCTAAACAAACAATAAATGAAAAAAGTCCTTTCCGGTTTATTCCTTTTCACTACCCTGCTGACTGCTTGTAACAATGAGGCTGAGAACAATGATCCCGTTGATTCTCTTGAAGCCCGCAAAGATTCCCTGGTTCAGAATGTAGATTCAACTGCTGACGCCAAAAGGGATTCTATTAGTGCATGGGAAGAAAGGCAGAAAGAAAAGTTTGACTCAACGCTTCAGAAGCGCATTGACTCAACAAAAAATAGTAACTGATAACCATTTTTTTTAAACAAACACAAAAAAGAAACACATGAAAAAGTTCTTAGGAATGATCATCATCGCTGGTGCACTGGTATCTTGCGACAATAGCGGTAACAACGCCAATGAAACAGATTCTACTGCCTACAATGATTCAATCAACGCAATCCAGAATACTACACCAACCAATACCACGATCGACACAACTGGTGGTACTGGTACGGGCACCGGAACTGGAACTGGTACAACAGATACTACCGGAAGGGGTACAACTGGTACTGGTACAGGCACTGGCACAACCGACACAACCAGGAGATAATCACCTGGTCTGCTTGCCTGCCTCAACGTAGTTTAAAATCAAAGAGTTTATTCATATGGCAAGCAATCGTTAGAAGCCGTCCCGGTCCCGGGACGGCTTATTTTTTGGTTGTGGGCCTATGTTACTGGCCATATGAGTGCAGACTTAAGAGTTGAGAATTGGATAGATAAAAGAAGAATAGTAGATCGGATAAACAGAGTGGGGGCGAAACGCGAATGAAAGTTGAATCCGGAATGTAGAGTTGTTGCGATGAAATTACATTCGTGTCATCCTTAAACAATTGCGTTTGAGTGAGAGCGTAAACAAAGATGCTAGAAATAGTGAATCTATTGTCATTCCAAAAAACCTGATCCGTGTCCTCCGTGAAATCCGTGATCCTACTTTGTCTATAGAATCCCCATTTGAATAAAATGCATATCCCATCAGTATAATTCATTCAGACAAATCTGCATAACCCCGGATAGGTGATCCTTTCTTTGTTTGATCTATGACATGCCTGATTTAATAAAAGAAATTCCTATCAGCGAAATCCCTTAAGAAAAATCTGTGGTAATCCGCGATACGAAATCCTGTTCATGAAATCTGTGAAATCCGTGATCGGGGCTTACCTTTGCCCAAATTTTCATGAATGAGTATGTTTGAAGAGCTCGGATTAAGCGAGAACCTTGTCAAAGCTGTCCAGGAGCTAGGATACACAACACCAACTCCCATCCAGGAGAAAGCTATACCCGTATTGTTATCGGGAACCAAAGACCTGATCGGACTGGCACAGACCGGTACCGGTAAAACAGCCGCCTTCGGTCTTCCACTGCTGCACCTGATGGAAGGCTCTAAAAAGCATCCGCAGGCCCTGATCATTTGTCCTACCAGGGAATTATGCATGCAGATCGTCAATGAACTGGAATTGTTCAAAAAATTCATGACCTCAACACAGGTTGTTGCGGTCTATGGAGGCGCTTCCATTGTCCAGCAGATCCGCGATATTAAAAGAGGTGTGCAGATCGTAGTGGCAACACCCGGCCGCCTCATCGACCTGATCGAACGCAAGGCCATCAACCTCGGCGAGATCAAATACGTAGTGCTTGACGAAGCAGATGAAATGCTGAACATGGGTTTCCAGGATGATATTGAATTCATCCTGAAGAACACACCCGAACGCGACAGCATCTGGCTGTTCAGCGCTACCATGCCTTCGGAGATCCGTAACGTAAGCAAGCGTTATATGAAAGCGCCCATGGAAATTACCGTGGGCAAAATGAACACCGCCAACAAGAACATAGATCACCAGTATTTTACTGTTTCAGCACAACACCGTTATGAAGCGCTGAAAAGACTGATTGATTTCAATCCAGGCATGTATGGCATCATCTTCACCCGTACCAAGGCTGATGCGCAGGACATCGCGGAAAAACTGACAAGGGAAGGTTATGATATCGAAGCCTTGCATGGCGACCTTACACAGCAGCAGCGGAACAAAGTGATGGGCGAATTCCGTGAGAAAGCATTGCAGCTTTTGATCGCCACGGATGTAGCCGCCCGTGGTATTGATGTTGTGGGCATTACCCATGTCATCAACTATGAATTGCCCGATGACGTTGAAGTTTATACGCACCGCAGCGGACGAACCGGCCGTGCAGGAAAGACCGGTATCTGTATGTCTATTGTCCACTCCAGGGAGACCGGCAGGATCCGCCAGATCGAACGCATGGTGCAGGTCCCATTCCACAGGCTGGATATACCTTCCGGTAAGGATGTCTGCCGCAAGCAATTCTTTTATTTCATGGACAAACTGTTACAGGCCGATATTTCTCATGGCGATTATGAGACCTACCTGCCGATGCTGCAGGAAAAATTCGCAGACATCAGCAAGGATGAAGTGCTGAAAAGAGTAGCAGCACTTGAATTCGACCGCTTCCTGAAGTATTATGAAAATGCCGGTGACCTGAATGCACGCGGAAGAGAGGAAAGAAGCAGTGATAGCCGCGGAGACCGTGGCGCACGGGGTGGTGACAGGGAAGATGGCCGGAAAAGAACCTATGCTACCAACGGTAATTTCACCCGCCTGTTTGTAAACCTTGGAACAAAGGATGGTTTTTACAAAGCCAGCTTCCTGCAGTTCATACTGGATATGAGTGATCTGAACAAGGAAGTCCTTGGCCGCATTGATATGAAGGAAATGAACAGCTGGATCGAAATTGATAAAGGTGTTGCCAATAAGATGATGCAATCCATTGATGGAAAGAAATTCAGGGGCAGGCGCATCCGCATGAATGAAGCAGATTCGGTGAGGTAAGAATTTTTTTTCTTCCCGTCCGTTTTCTATATTTACACCATATGATCAAAGCAAGAGCATACCGTTGGTTTTATTTTTACTTCTATCAGACAGAAGCGGGATGCCTTGCTCATAACTGAATAACGTTAAACAGCAATACAGGATCCCGCCAAAAGGCGGGATTTTTTTATGCCGCAACTGATCTCCATACAAGGTTACGAAGGCAGCTTTCACCAGCTTGCAGCACAATCCTTTTTTGGAAGGGACATTGAAGTGCTTCCCTGCGCTACCTTTCGCGAAGTAGTGCAGGCCGCCTCTGAAAGAAAGGTGGATGCAGCAGTGATGGCCATAGAGAATTCCATAGCAGGCAGCATCCTGGCTAATTACGCATTATTACAAAAGAGCAGGCTGCAGGTGGCGGGGGAAGTATACCTGCAGATCCACCAGCACCTGCTTGCCAATCCAGGTGTCACACTGGATGACCTGCGTGAAGTGCATTCACATCCCATGGCGCTTCAGCAATGCCTTCCTTACCTGGAACAATTCAAATGGAAGCTTGTAGAGACAGAGGACACTGCACTCAGCGCAAAATTGTTGCAACAACACAAGAGCAAACATATCGCTGCAATTGCCGGTAGTCCGGCCGCTGCGCTTTATGACCTGAACATACTGGCACGCTCGGTGCAAAGTGAAAAAAAGAATTATACCCGCTTCCTTGTACTAAAGCAACAGGCACCGGGGGAAGAGGGCAACAAGGCTTCAATCAGTTTTCAGACAGACCATTCCAAAGGAAGTCTTGCCAAAGTGCTGGCAAGGATCGCAAAAAGTAATATCAATCTGAGCAAACTGCAAAGCATGCCGGTACCCGGAGATACCTGGAAATACAGGTTCCATGCGGATCTTGAATTTGATGCCGTCAAACAATTTCATAAAGTAGTGGAAGCGTTGAAAAGCATGACCACGCAGGTACGGGTGTTTGGGATTTACCGGAAAGGAAAAACCATTAATTCATGAGAACAGCAAATCGCCTTGAAGGCATCAATGAATATTACTTCTCCCAGAAGCTGCGGCAGATCGAGGAGATGAACAAACAGGGCGTTCCTGTCATCAACCTTGGCATTGGAAGTCCCGACCTGCCACCACATCCTGATGTGATCAGGGTTTTACAGGAAGAAAGCAGCAAGCCGCAGGTGCATGCTTACCAGGGATATAAAGGCGTAAAGCCTTTTCGTGATGCTATTGCTGCCTGGTACAGCCGTTGGTATGGCGTCTCATTGCAGGCAGATGCGGAAATACTGCCTTTGATCGGCTCAAAGGAAGGTATCATGCATATTTGCATGACGTACCTGGATGAAGGTGATGAAGTGCTGGTGCCTGATCCGGGTTATCCTACCTACCGCTCCGCCGTAAGCCTGGCCGGGGGCAGGTGCATCGGATATGAATTAAGGGAAGCAAATGAGTACATGCCTGACTTCAAAGCTTTGGAACAGCAGGACCTTAAAAAGGTGAAGCTGATGTTCGTTAATTACCCTCAAATGCCTACAGGGCAATTGCCGACGCAGGAATTATTTCAAAACATAATCGAATTCGCCAGGCATCATAACATACTTGTTGTTCATGATAATCCTTACAGCTTTATCCTGAATGAAAAGCCGCTCAGCATCCTGGCCATTCCCGGTGCTATGCAAACTGCTGTTGAACTGAACTCTTTGAGTAAATCGCATAACATGGCGGGTTGGCGCGTGGGTATGCTTTGTGGTGCAAAAGAAAGGATCAATGAAGTATTGCGCTTCAAATCAAATATGGACAGTGGAATGTTCTTGCCTGTGCAACTGGCAGCAGCCAAGGCATTGTCGTTAGGAGATGACTGGCATCGTCAATTGAATGTTGTTTATGCAAAGCGAAGAGAAAAAGTTCTCCACCTGCTTGACCAGCTGCAATGCAGCTACTCCCGGTCACAGGCTGGCCTGTTCGTTTGGGCTAAAATCTCCGGAAAGTACAGCGACGGATTTCATTTAAGCGATGAAGTGCTGGAGAAAGCAAGGGTGTTCCTGACACCGGGAGGCATTTTTGGAGACGCAGGCAAAGGATATATCAGGATCAGTCTTTGCAGCACTGAAGAAAAAATAGAAGAGGCCATTAAAAGAATCGCGCTTAATCATTAAGTATGGTTGTAACAATTGTAGGAACAGGATTGATTGGTGGGTCAATGGCCATCGCGCTTAAAAGTAAAGTCTTGGCCACCAAGATCATTGGTGTTGATGCCAGCGCAAGGCATGCTGAAAAAGCACTGGAGCTTGGACTGGTTGATGAACTGGATCATCTTGAAGCTGCCATTGACAGATCAGACCTTGTTGTTCTTGCCATTCCTGTTGATGGTGTTGAACGCATCCTGCCCTCAGTGCTTGATAAGGTCAACAGGCAGGTGGTGATGGATGTAGGTTCTATCAAGGCGGAAATTTTAAAAGTGATCGAAACGCATCCTTCAAGACGAAGATTTGTTGCTACGCATCCGATGTGGGGTACCGAATACAGCGGGCCCGAAGCTGCAGTAACCGGCGCATTTGAAGGAAAGGCAACCGTGATCTGTAACAGGCAGGATTGCGACCCCGATGCCTTGGAATTGGTGGAAAGATTGTATTCAGGTTTGAAGATGAACCTTGTTTATATGAATGCTGAAGAACATGATGTGCATGTGGCCTATGTCAGCCATATATCTCACATCACTTCTTTCGCCCTTGCCAATACGGTGCTCGAAAAGGAGAGGGAAGAAGAAGCCATTTTTTCATTGGCAAGTGGTGGATTTGAAAGCACGGTGCGTCTTGCGAAAAGCAATCCAAGCATGTGGATCCCGATCCTGATGCAGAACAGGGAGAACGTGCTGGATGTGCTGAATGAGCATATCAGCCAACTGCGCAAGTTCAAATCATGCCTGGAAAAAGGGAATGACGCTTACCTCAAAGAACTGATCGAACACGCCAATGGCATTGGGAAGATCATCAAATGAACACGATTGCGTCATAAATGTTTAGATAATATGGTCCTGGGCAGATGATTGGACATGTGGTTGTAAATTGAGAACATGTTTGATGGATTTGCAGGGCCGCAAATTGATTCAAAATTTAAGAATGATGCGTGTTGTACCAATCAACATGCATGAGGAAGAAGATAAATTAAAAATTATGCAAACGGAAACACTCAATAAAGAAACCGTACTTAAGACCTGGAACAAAAGACCGCTGGTAATATCAGGTCCATGCAGTGCTGAAACGGAAGCACAGGTACTTGAAACTTGCACAAGACTGGCCGCCACGGGAAAAGTGGACATGCTGCGTGCCGGTATCTGGAAACCCAGGACAAGACCCGGAAGCTTTGAGGGCATCGGCACAAAAGGGCTTCCCTGGCTGCAGGCAGCCAAAAAACAAACGGGCCTGCCAATAGCCGTGGAAGTTGCAACGGCCAAGCAGGTGGAGGACGCGCTTCATTTTGATGTGGATGTATTATGGGTGGGTGCACGCACAACAGTGAACCCATTTAGCGTGCAGGAGGTAGCGGATGCATTAAGAGGCGCGGACATCCCGGTGCTGATCAAGAACCCCATCAACCCAGACCTTGAATTATGGACCGGCGCTGTTGAAAGGGTTGCCAAAGCAGGCATCAAAGAGATCGGGTTGATCCACCGCGGTTTTTCTTCCTATGGAAATACAGAATACAGGAATGCACCGATGTGGCATCTTGCCATTGAAATGAAAAGACGCAATCCAGATATGTTACTGATCAATGATCCCTCGCACATCTGCGGGCGCCGTGATATCCTGCTGGATGTTGCACAGCAGGCCATTGACCTGGATTTTGATGGCCTGATGATTGAAAGCCATATTGATCCTGATAAAGCATGGAGCGATGCCAGCCAGCAGGTAACACCCGACCGGTTGTCGGCCATGCTAGACGAGATCATCTGGAGAAAGGAAGACATCAATTCAGAGGAGTATCATTCAAAGCTGGAAAAGATGCGCCAGCAGATCAATCATCTTGATGATGAACTGATGCACCTTCTGGGACAACGCATGAAGATCGCCGAACAAATCGGCAACTATAAAAAAGAAAACAACATCACCATCCTCCAGACAAAAAGATGGAACCATATCCTTGACCGGGCCTACCAGAAAGGAGAAAAGTATGGCCTCAGCAAGGAATTCATTACCCGGTATTTTGACGCGGTGCACATGGAAAGCATCAATCACCAGAATAAAGTCTTTAACAGCTGATGCAGAAAAGGACTTTTCGGTTTGGTACGGCAGCTGTGGATTATTACTTCGCGGGTGGCATGTCGCACCTGAAAAGTATCACCGATCCAAAGACCACAGTGCTGATCACCGATGAAAATGTTTTCGGCCATCACGAAAAACGTTTCAGGAACTGGAAGACCATTGTACTGAAAGCCGGTGAACAATATAAGATACAGGCTACGGTGGATTCGGTCATTAGCCAGCTGGTGGGAATGAAAGCTGACCGCAAGTGGACGCTGGTTGGTATTGGAGGCGGTGTGATCACTGATCTTACAGGATATATTGGGGCAGTTTACCTGCGTGGTGTTCGTGTGGGTTTTATTCCAACTACATTGCTTGCACTGGTGGATGCTTCCATCGGTGGAAAGAACGGGATCGATGTAGGTCTGTACAAAAATATGGTGGGCACCATCCGGCAGCCCTCCTTCCTGCTGCATGATCTTATTTTCCTGAATACGCTTCCTGAGGCGGAATGGCGAAATGGGTTTGCGGAGGTCATCAAGCATGCAGCGATCAAGGATGCGGTGATGTTCAGGGAATTGGAAGCACGGGGCCCTGCCTATTACCAGAAAAATAAAAAGGCAGTCTGCGACATCATTCAACGCAATGCGCTGCTGAAGACCAGGGTTGTTCAGCGGGATGAATTTGAACAAAACGAACGGCGCCTGCTGAACTTCGGTCATACGCTGGGACATGCCATAGAGAACCAGTATAAGCTGATGCATGGTGAAGCGGTGGCCATTGGAATGGTTTTCGCCGCAACACTTTCACAGTCAATATCAGGATTCAGGGATACTGAAAGACTGGTTTCTGTAATAGAGCAGTACGGATTACCTGTAAGTGCAGATTATAACCGTGACACGGTATTTGCTGTATTGACCGGGGATAAGAAAAAAGAAGGCAGTACAGTGAACTTTGTACTGTTAAAAAAACTAGGCAAAGGTTATATAGAAAAGATCTCATTAGATAAAATTTACGAGGCACTCGGATGAAGGCAGAAATCAGACCATCGGAATTGAAAGGTACCATTGTAGCCCCTGCTTCCAAAAGCGCCATGCAGCGTGCCTGTGCGGCTGCCCTTGTCCGTAAGGGAACAACCGTTTTGCATAACCCTGGTGTTTCCGCCGACGACCTGGCAGCCATCGGCATCATACAGCAGTTAGGAGCAACTGTAGAAAACGGCATAGGAACCCTGACCATTCAATCCCCGGGCATCGGGAGCAAAGGCGGTAAGATTGATTGCGGTGAAAGCGGTTTGTCTATCCGGATGTTCACTTCCCTTGCAGCCATTGCCGATAAACCCATTACAGTAACCGGCAAGGGAAGCCTGATGAAAAGACCATTGCATTTTTTTGAAGCTGTACTTCCCCAATTGGGCGTCACCTGTACAAGTAACAATGGCTACCTGCCCCTGCTGATCCGCGGGCCATTAAAGCCAAAAGATATCATCATAGACGGGTCACTTTCATCTCAGTACCTTACGGGATTGCTGTTTGCTTACGCGGCAGCTGAAGCCAGCGATGTCACTATCAGCGTGGACCGACTTGCCAGCAAACCATACATTGATCTTACGCTTGACGTGATTGAAGCATTTGGACTGAAGGTCCCCGTGTTCAAAGACTACGAGACCTTTTATTTTGATACAGCTCCTCCACCGCCTCAGTCGGAACAAGCCTTCGAATACATCATCGAGGCAGATTGGAGCGGGGCAGCCTTTTTACTGGTAGCCGGGGCGATCAATGGCAGTCTCGTTGTAAAAGGACTTGATATATTTTCTTCCCAGGCAGACAAAGCTATCCTCCAGGCACTGATGCAGGCAGGTGCAGTTTTAAGCATCGAAGAAAAACAGATCACCATAGAACGCAGCAGGCTGAAGGCCTTTCATTTTAATGCCACGCATTGCCCTGATCTTTTTCCTCCGCTGGTGGCATTAGCAGCATACTGTGATGGTACTACTGTGATCGAAGGCGTGCACCGGCTGACACATAAGGAAAGCAACCGTGCCCAAACGCTGATGCAGGAATTTACAAGCCTGGGCATTGAAGTGAAATTGCAGGATGACCTGATGATCGTTGCTGGTGGAGTGATCAATGGTGCAGAAGTGCATGCACATGGAGACCACAGGATCGCCATGGCCACCGCTGTTGCTGCTTTGCGGAGTAAAGGGCCAGTAACGATCAATGAAGCAGAAGCAGTGAACAAATCTTATCCTAAATTCTGGGATCACCTGCTGCAACTTGGAGCCGCCTTATCTTTAAAGAACAATTGATACAATGAATTCTTTCGGTCGTTTTTTCAGGGTCACTATTTTTGGAGAATCGCATGGACCTTCTGTTGGCGTCTGCATTGATGGTTGCCCTCCGGGTATCTCTCTGACCGAAGATGATTTTACCACTGATCTTGAAAGAAGGAAGGGCGGTATGCAAAAAGGCACCACACCCAGGAAAGAAGACGACAGGCCAATTTTTACCAGTGGTGTTTTCAACGATAAAACTACCGGTGCTCCGTTAACTATTTTATTTGAGAACAGGAATACAAGGTCCTCTGATTATGAAAAGCAGCAGGCCATACCAAGGCCCGGCCATGCGGATTTTGTTGCGCATCAAAAATTCGGTGGCTTCCAGGATTACAGGGGAGGAGGGCACTTCAGCGGCAGGCTTACCGTTTGTCTTGTAGCTGCAGGTGTAGTTGCGAAAAGAATATTAAGAGATATATCCGTTACTGCTGCCATACTTGAAATAGGAGGAGAAACTGATTTGGAAAAAGGCCTGCAAAAAGCCATTAATGAAAAAGATTCTGTTGGTGGCATCCTCGAATGCAGGGTCAATGGCTTGCCTCCTGGCCTGGGCGAACCATTTTTTGATTCGGTTGAATCCCTTATCAGCCATGCAGTATTTGCCATACCTGCAGTGAAGGGCATTGAGTTCGGATCCGGCTTTGCGGCGGCAAAGATGTTTGGCAGCAGGCACAATGATGCCATCATTGATGCGAAAGGTTCTACGTCCACCAATCACTCCGGTGGTATTGTTGGCGGGCTGGCAACCGGCAATGAGCTGGTTTTCCGCATTGCCATCAAGCCTACTTCATCCACACCAAAAGAACAGGAATCATTGAACCGGGAAACAGGTGAAGTCGAGAAATTCTCAGTCAAAGGCCGCCATGACCTGTGCATAGCACTTCGTGTGCCACCTGTCCTGGAAGCAGTGACAGCGATCGTTATTGCGGACCTTGTTATGAGTCAATCGTGAACGATTGACGTTTATAGTTTATGGTTTTTAGTTTTTGGTTCTTTAGATCAATTATTCTTTACTGATTCCCCTTGCGTAGAGAGGCATTAACCGCCAAGGTTCGGAAAGTTGGAGCATGTATTTCTTAGCGTCCTTTGGGTTCTTTGCGTTAAAACTGTTTTGATGCCGCCAACTTATTTAAAACTTTAAAGTCAAGATCCATCACCGGATAATCCTTGTTATTCGGCCAGCTGTAATGCCACCATTCCGTTTCAAAGGCACGGAAGCCGGCACCCTCCATGGCATCTTTCAATAATTTTCTATTGCGCAGCACTGCAAGCGGAAGGCTTTGAAAAGAATGATGGGCAGTATCGGTAAAATTGTCAAAGTCTGTCCCCATATCAAGTTCCTTCCCGGTTTTCAAATCAATAAGGGTAAGGTCCACAGCGATTCCCCGGTTATGGCCCGAGCCCCTGGCCGGGTTGGCAACGTATCGTTCATCATGTATCAGTTCCCACATCTTTTTTGTGACACTGTAAGGCCGGTAAGCATCAAAGATCTTTAACCCGTATCCTTGCTGTTTTAGTGTATCCTGCACCGAGCGAAGCGCTTTTACAACAGGTAACCGCATGAATGTCACTTTGTTCTGGGTATATAATCTGGTCTTCGTAAAATTACTTTCGTAAAAATACCTAAGGTCATAAACTATGTCGGGGATCATGCTTTTGATCTCGATCATTTTGAAGCTGGTGTCGGTTTGCACATGTCGTGAATATGCTTTACTTTTCTTCACCACCACAAGTTGCTGGGCAAATAAAGGGGGATAAAAAGCCAACGCAGTTGCTAAGAGCACTGCATAAAATAAGTTTACTTTGTATCGTTTTAACAGGCCACGCATATCCTTATGGAAAATAGATTTAAGCTGAAGAACCATCTGAAGATACTACCACTTTGCCTTTTATTTCTTTGGTCCTGCGCCGATGATGCCAAACATGTGGGTGAAGCAGAAATTGTCAGTAAGCCTTCCGAGATCAATGTTCACGCCGGCGAGATCATCAAACAATCCCTGAAAGATATATTAAACGATCCTCACTTCCGGGACTCCTTCCGTTTAAAGAACGTACCAGTTGTTGATACCTTGTATGATGCTAATCAGTTTGAACTTTTCTGGTCTTCGGAAGGAAGGTTCAGCCGGTCTGCAGATTCTATGGTTGCCTTTATCCGTGAAGCGCGGATGTATGGATTATTCCCTTCAGATTATTATGAGAACCAGCTGGAACTGCTTCAATTGGAACTTGCAAGGGATACGACCCCGCAACTAAAACTGGATGCATCCAAATGGGCGCTCAGCGACCTGCTTTTTACTTCGGCGTTCGTTCAGATCGTTAAGGACCTGAAAGTAGGCAGGATCCTTCCCGACAGTGTAATACAAAGAGACACAAGTTTAAGAAGTGCTTTTTTCCTTCAGGAAATGAACCGGTTTCAAGTCAGCTCACTGGCTGATTTCGCTACCATGCTTGAACCCAAACATTCAGGTTACCTGGCACTGAAAGCATCGATGAAGCCATTTCTTGACAGTACGGACTTTACTATTTACACTTATGTGCAGGCCTGGGACAGCAGCACTTTAAAGCAGTTGATCTACCAGCGTCTAGGCGAAGAAGACTCCACGCAGATCGCAGGAGGCACGGCTGATTCCGCAGTGCTTTCCAATGCCATCAAAAAATACCAGCAAAAGAAAAACATCACCGCAGATGGCCGCATCTCCAATGCGCTTATCAATATGCTCAATGATACCGGCCGTGAAAGATTTATCAGGATCGCCATTACACTTGACCGTTATAAACTTTTGCCCAGGCTTCCGGAACAATACATCTGGGTGAACATACCTACATACTACCTGCAGGTGCGGGAAAAGGATTCTGTGGTGCTTACATCCAAGATCGTTGTTGGTAAGACCTATACTAAAACACCGGAACTCACCAGCGCTATATCGGATATGATCACCTATCCGCAATGGACCATTCCGGAAAGCATCATTGCAAAGGAGATCCTGCCCGGACTTAAAAAAGACCCCGGGTATACCAGTAAAAAAGGGTACTCTATTCTGGACAAGGATGGTATTGAGGTGGATCCCTACTTTGTGGACTGGTCGAAGTATAAAAAGATGATCCCGTATAAAGTGATCCAGGGAAGCGGCGACGCCAATGCCCTGGGCGTGATCAAATTCAATTTTCCGAACAAGCATGCAGTTTACCTGCACGATACCAACCAGCGCTATCTTTTTGCACGCAAAACCAGGGCGCTGAGCCACGGCTGCGTACGGGTTGAGTCATGGAGGGCACTGGCGCATTACATTTTGAAAAGCGACAGTCTAGCCACCAGCAATGTATTGCCGGTTGATACCCTGCACAAATGGCTTTCACTGAAAGAAAAGCATGTGATCCCCGTGCGAAGGAGAATTCCTCTCTTCATCCGTTATTTCACTTGTGAGAACAAAGCAGGGAACCTGGTCTTCCATGAAGACATCTATGGTGAAGACCGAAAACTGCGTGACCAGTATTTTGCCCGTAAATAACCTGCTATGAAAAATACCATCATCCTGTTTCTTACCCTGTTTTCCCTTGCCGGCCCTGCACAGGAAATGAGCATGGGTACTATTGATTACATATCGGACCCTTCACCCGAAGAAAATAAGGCCAAAGTTTATTTCGGAACGGCCAGCTTTTATCATGAAAAGTTCAATGGCCGCAAAACTGCCAATGGCGAAGTGTATGACAGCAAAAAATTCACAGCTGCCTGTAATGTTCTGCCAATGGGCACCTGGATCAGGGTGACCAATCTTAGAAATAAAAAAAGCGTTATTGTGAAAACAAACGACCGCCTGCACAAAAAAATGCAAAGGATCGTGGACCTGAGTTATACCGCTGCACGGGAGCTGGGATATACCGGCAGGGGCCTGACCCAGGTAAAGGTGGAAGTGCTTGGAAAAAAGAAACCGGCCTGATTTGTACGGGGATAAATATTTTCAGATATTTAGACCTTTGCAATTATTTTTGCCCGGTCCAACCAAACAACGCTTTATGAAGAAATTCTCTATTCTTTTCTTTATATTATTCCTTTATGGTGTCAACGGATCTGCACAGGAGCCGATCCGGGGCCAGTATATAGGAATTAGTTTTTTCTTTAATGACTTCGCAACGCCACAGCGTATCCGGTCCACATCTATTTCAAGGGTCTTCAGCAACGAGCAATGGGCCAAATTAAGCGAGATGTCTCCGGGAATTTCGGTCAGCTATTCAAAAGGACTCAAACCGCATATTGATTTCGCGGGCACACTTTCAGGTTCTTTTACAGAGATTCCATTGGCAGATAAGCCTAACATAGGTGAAGGTTTCCTGCTTGAAGCGGATGCTACCGTGAATTTAAAAATGTTCTCTGACCGTTTCTGGTTCACACCCTACCTGATCGCAGGTGTTGGCGCAAGCAAGTTCAAAGAATACTTTGGGGCTTACATCCCGGTTGGCGGAGGAATCAGGGTCAACCTGTTTGATGAAGCTTCAATCTTCATTACACAGCAGTACCGCATCCCGGTCACTACCGAAAGCAATAATTATCATTTCATGACCTCTATAGGTATTTCCGGAATAATCGGCAATAAGAAGTAAACCAAAATCAACCCCTTTCAGTACAAAAGCCGTCGTGAGACGGCTTTTGTTTTTATGGTATGTCTTAAAGGTATTGGTTTTATGAACGTGAAAAACGCTGGCTGACTACCAGGTCTTTGCTGCCAGCAGCATAGGCATAAAATCCTTCCCCCGATTTGATACCCAGTTTTTTGGCAGTGACCATATTCACCAGTAGTGGGCAAGGCGCGTATTTGGGATTGCCGAAACCTTCGAACAACACATTCAGAATGCTCAGGCAAACATCAAGTCCAATGAAGTCCGCCAATTGCAAAGGACCCATAGGATGCGCCATGCCCAGCTTCATTACAGTATCTATTTCCTCAACGCCGGCCACACCTTCATAAAGGCTGTATATGGCTTCATTGATCATTGGCATCAGGATGCGGTTGGCAATAAAGCCAGGATAATCATTCACCACGCAGGGCACTTTTCCCAATTGCTGGCTGAGGGCCACAATGGTTTCGGTGATGGAAGACTTTGTGGAATAACCGTTGATGATCTCCACCAGCTTCATCACAGGCACAGGATTCATGAAGTGCATGCCGATCACCTGTTCAGGTCTTGAAGTAACTGCAGCGATCCGGGTAATTGAAATGGAAGATGTATTGGTGGCCAGGATGCAGCCATGCGGGGCATGCTGGTCGATCTGTTTAAAGATATTCAGTTTAAGATCTATGTTCTCTGTGGCAGCTTCCACAACCAGTTCTGCATCGGCCACACCTTTTGCCAGTTCCGTAAAAATATTGATGTTCTGAAGGGCTTTTTCTTTGGCAGTAGCGTCAATGGTTCCTTTGGAAACCTGGCGGTCGAGGTTTTTGGTGATGGTGGCAATTGCTTTATCCAACTGCTCCTGCGATACATCGATCAGCCTGACCGTAAAACCATTCTGTGCAAATACATGAGCGATGCCATTCCCCATGGTGCCCGCGCCAATAACAGCAACTTTTTTCATATAGGATCATTATGGCGCAAACCTAGGTAAGAAAGTTTATTTGTTTCTGGTTTCTTGTCACTGGTTTCTGGTTGTTAAACTCCGGTCTTCCTTCCTTGTTCGATTTGCGTAGACATCTTAACCGCAAGAGCGCAGAGAAGCGCAAAGGGAACGCATTGTTTGGCATCTAAATTTCCTTTGAGGTTAAGGACTTTATACGCAGTTGCAAACTGTAGGAAGACTGTACCTAACAAGAAACCAGAGACAAGAAACCAGAGACAATACAGCTATCAGCTAAAAGCTATCAGCCATCAGCTTTTCTCTAGTTCTTCCTCTTATAATCCCCTCTTTTCCATGCCTTGATAAACTCTGCCCAGGCTGCGGGGTTGAAGATGTTTTGCGGAGGGTTTTGACCGGCATAGGATGCACGGGTAGCAACGTTACGGAATTGCGCTGCGGTGGCTTCTCCTCCATCGGCAGGTGTGGACTGGATCAGGATGCGGCGCTTGGCAGCATCGTTATTCCTTCTTGCGATCTCAATATCATCATCCGCTACTTTTGTCTTTACAAAATCCCTTTCAAACTGCTGTGGGGAAGGCCTCGGCTTAATGACCGTAGCAGGAAGGTAAACCGTATCCTCCACCAATAGCTGTACCATGCTGTACTGGTTGCCATCCATATTGGTTGGAATTTCAACAATCTTGGGTTTATAGCTGACGTGTGAGAATTCTACCTGGTCGCCTTTTAGAACTACAATAGAGAATACACCCTGCGCGTTGGTCATGGTGCCCCTGTGAGTTCCCTTGATGGTAATGCTTACGGCAGGAATGCCTACAAGGCTGTCTGCTGTCATTACGATACCATAAAGTTGCACAACAGAATCCCTAACTGCCTCAAATTGAGCATTGGAACGTTTGCTGAAAAAAAAGCAGAGCAACAGAAGAGGTAAAATTCTTTTCATTTAAACGGCGGCCTGCAACTTTCATCCGCCTAAGGCGGACAGTCGGGCAGGGGTATTCAAAAATAACCCCTGCAAGGGAGAACCTGAATGGCGCATGTTTGTTTGACCTAACTTTGCGACTTCATTAACAAATGGTAGATATGACCCAGGATGATGTGTTAAAAGCGTTAAGCAATGTACAGGAACCTGACCTTGGAAAAGACCTGGTAACGCTGAATATGGTCCGTGATATAATGATCGAAGGCAATTATGTTTCATTTACTGTTGTGCTGACCACTCCTGCCTGTCCTTTAAAAGACATGATCAAGAATGCCTGCATCAATGCCGTTAAGCTCCTGGTGAACAAGGAAGCTGTGGTGAATGTAAAATTTACTTCCAGCACCACTACGGTCCGTGCTGAAAAAAATGCAGTACTGCCAGGTGTAAAGAATATCATAGCTGTTGTAAGCGGTAAAGGGGGCGTAGGCAAAAGCACCATTTCAGCCAACCTTGCACTAGCCCTTGCAAAAGGCGGCGCTTCTGTTGGACTGATGGACGCGGATATATATGGACCCAGCATGCCCATCATGTTCGGTGTTCGTGGTGAAAGACCTATGATGACGGAAAAGGAAGGTAAAGGAATGCTGGTGCCACTGGAGCGCTATGGCATCAAGATGCTGAGCATTGGCTTATTGGTTGATGAAAAAAGCGCTGTGGTCTGGAGAGGACCCATGGTGAGTTCAGCCATCCGCCAGTTCATTACCGATGTGTATTGGGGCGAGTTGGATTACCTGGTGATCGATATGCCTCCGGGTACCGGTGATATCCACCTGACCTTAATGCAGCATGCGCCCGTGACAGGTGTGGTTGTTGTGACCACTCCGCAGGATGTTGCTCTTGCAGATGCCAAGAAAGGAATTGCCATGTTCGGACAGGCTCAGATGAATGTGCCGATCATTGGGCTGGTAGAGAATATGAGTTATTTTGAGCCGGCAGAACTGCCGGGACACCGTTATTATATTTTTGGAAAAGAAGGCGGCAAGCGGCTCGCGGATGAATATGATCTTCCATTCCTTGGACAGATTCCACTGGTGCAAAGCATCAGGGAAGGCGGTGATATCGGGGTTCCCATTATGATCAGCGATGATGAAGTGTCGAAGGCCGCTTTTGCGGAATTTGCAGGCAATGTGGCCAGGAGCGTTTCTATGCGAAATGCGCATATCAGGACCGAAGCGATCTCGGAAGTGGTGGAGAAAGTGTAGGAGGCGTGAGGCGTGAGACGGGAATCGTGAGGCAAGGACACGTGAGACGTGAGACGTGAAACGTGAGACTTGAAGATCAGAGGGAGTGCGGAGGGCGAGAGCGACAAATGGTGAGGCATGAGACGGGAGCTGATTTTGAAATTGATGAAGAGGGAAAAAAACTCAGAATTTAGTTTGCAGGTTACTGAGTTTCAAAAGATTGCAAAATTTATGTCAGGCGGCTTAAGTGGACTGACAGTTTTTGCGGAATCATGTTTTAAAAGGCTCATTTAGCAGATCGAACATTTTTTTTAAAAATTCATTCAACACCTTCTTTACACGAAAAATCGTGCTGCCAAAAACAATATAATCAGGCTTTTGGCAGGCGCCATTTCATGGCTGCATACCTGCCGAAATACCGCAGCACCCGGAAACTGATCAGGCCCAAGATCAGCCCTCCAATTCCTCCGGCGGTCAGCCCGATGGTGATCAGCAGCAGATTCGAATAAGTCCAGTCAAGTAGCCCATTAAAAATGATCAGTCCAAAGCAACCGATCATTGCACAGGAAAATCCAAACAGGACCATCAAAAATGTTTTGAAACCTGCTGCCGCGGATCGCTTGTAAATGCCAACTACAATGGAAGTTGACAGAAGACCAAGAGCCATTAGGGCCATCACAAAACATATGAGCAGAAACCCTCCAAAAGCCCCAAGGAGCGCCGCTCCCATTAATACGCAGGCGAATATCGCCAGGATAGATAAAAGGAAAAGATCCATGGCCTCATCGGGCTGAGGTGGTGCTGACTCCTGTCGAAATCCACTAATGCTAATAAGCAGGAAAAAGAAGGAAAAAATAAAAGCTATTTTTATTCTGCTGAATTTCATGCGACGAAAGATAATGCAGATGCGTGAGACGTGAAACGTGAGACGTGAGATGTGAGGCAAGGACGCGTGAAACGTAAAAAGTCAGACGTGAATCGGAGAAAGAGAAAGAGCGGGAAACAGAGCGAGAGCGAGGAATACAGAAGCGGAAAAACATGGCAGGAGAGAAATCGTAAAGCGCACTGATAGTGTGTCATCTAACAAAGCAAATCTAAGCCTTACGTTTCACGACTATCGCCTAACGCGTTCTGGCCTCACGTTTCACGTCTCCCGTCTCCCGTGGCCTTGCCTCACGTCTGACGTCTCACATTTCACGAATACCAACAAGAAACGATAAACTAAAACGTAGTGTACAATCTTCCTGAATTCAAAGAGCCAAGCCAGGAATTGATCATGAAGTTCATTCATGAACATCCTTTCGCATTTATTACCGGATGTTCTGCGGAGGGCAAGCCGGTTGCTACGCAGATCCCTGTATTTATAGAAGACCGGGATGGCTGTCTTTTTCTTACTGGTCATATGATGCGAAATACCGATCATCATAAGGCCATGGCCGCCAATCCTAATGTACTTTGTGTTTTTACAGGGCATCATACCTATGTAAGTGCAACCTGGTACAGCGATCCTCACCAGGCTTCCACCTGGAACTATATGTCCGTGCATGTAAGGGGTACCATGCGCTTTCTGGATGAACAGGGTTTGATCGATGTGATGAAAAAGACAACGCTTCATTTTGAAAATAATGATCCGCATTCATCAACAGTGTACGACAATCTGCCACACGATTACAGGGATAAGCTGATGAAAGCAATTGTTGGCTTTGAAGTAAAAGTGGAGTCCATAGACCATGTATTTAAATTAAGCCAGAACAGGGACAGGGAGAGTTACCAGCGGATCATCAAAAAGTTGGATACCGGCGATGCGGATGCAAAGACAATTGCCGCTGAAATGAAACTGCGCGAAAATGATCTCTATCCTGGTAATATTAAAACCGAGCAGAAATGAAGTTGCTTATTCTGTGCAGCATTCTCTTTTTGGCCTTCAGCTGTCAAACACCAAAACAGGTAAACACCCAAACTATGCCCGCATCAGCCAATACAGACCAGCCTTCCCAATTTGATAAGCAGGGGCACCGGGGCTGTCGCGGATTGCGCCCTGAGAACACCATCCCTGCTATGAAGACCGCGCTTGACCTTGGCGTCACCACCCTTGAAATGGATGTGGTGATCACGAAAGATAAAAAGGTGGTGCTATCGCATGAGCCCTGGTTCGATCACCAGATCACGACAAAACCCGATGGCGCCACATTGAGTGACAAGGATGAAAAGTCTCTGAATATTTTTAACATGACCTACGAAGAAGTGCAACGGTATGATGTAGGGAAAAAGGTGCATCCGAAGTTCCCCGACCAATTGAAAATGCCTGCCATAAAGCCTCTCTTGTCCGAAGTGTTTGACAGTGTGCGGCAATATATGATGACAAGCCGGAGGCCTTTTCCTTTTTATAATATTGAAACCAAATCAAAGTCATCAACGGATGGTGTCTTCCATCCGGCGCCTGCGGAATTTGTTGAACTGCTGATGGGCGTGATCCGTGAAAAAGGAATGGAAGAAATGGTGATCATCCAGTCATTTGATTTCCGTACGCTTCAATACTTGCACAAAGCATATCCCGCTATCAGAACCGCCATGCTGGTTGATGCCGGGGATAACCGCAGCCTCGACCAGCTTGTGCAGGACCTTGGTTTTGTTCCAACCATCCATAGTCCGCATTACTCCCTGCTAAGTAAAAAGGTTATTGAAGCTTGTCACCAGAAAGGCATGAAGGTGATCCCATGGACGGTCAATGATAAAGGGAGAATAGAAAAGCTGAAAGCCATGGGCGTTGATGGGATCATTACGGACTATCCAAATTTATTTAATGAGTGAGGTACGTAAGAGGGATTTCACGCAAAAACCCCGCTGAGGCGGAGCAAAGAAAACACCATAATAATAGTTCAAATACGCAATGATATCTCATTCGCTTGATCATATTAAGCAGGAAGTGGAAGCTTTAGCCCAAAAGATCAAGGCTCCATTCAACTTATTGCCAACCTATGGGTATTCCCGGGACTTTGCTTATCCACATATTGAGGAGGACAACTATGGTTTAATGCATTATGTGATCGTTGAAAGAGGAGAAGAACTCTCAAGAAGATCCACTGATAAGTTGAATGACCTTTTATATTGGATCTTTGCAGATGTTACGTTTTCAATGGCGCTTACCTATGAATTAGAGCACAGAATTGAGGAAAAAGATACAAGAAGGCTTCGTTTTGAAAAACAGGAAGCATTACTTGGAATGCTGAACGCCACCTGGCAGCAAAAAGAACAAAAAAGACACCTGGAAATTTTAAAGGATCATCCTTTTGTAGATGGAGAATGAATTGGTTATTTCTGAAAACCAGGATTAATCGGCACCTAACTCTATATAAGTAACTTCTTTTTTGCCATTATGAAATACTAGGTAAGACTGAAAGAAATCAACAATTGCAAAGGGAGCCATTTTTTGCTCATCTATCAAATTTGATTTAAATGCTTTCGTTTCTTCCATTAATAGTTTATCTAATACAGCGCTAATAACCGAAACTGCTTTTTCCTGGTCATCTTGGGAAACAAGAGGGCTAACGTTGCAGTGAATAAATGCACCTAGATCTTCTGGTATTTGTTTGAGAGAAATCTTTTCAAAGTCGTCATTTAAATTCAACCTGGCTAAATGGTAAGGACCGTACAAAAAAGTATCGTCAGCCAAGGCATCTTCAGTAAACAGACTTCTATTTTCAAATCTAAACCTCGCCTTTCTGCATTCGTCAAACATATTTGACAACATGAAGGGTTCATCATATAATGGAAGACCAATAAACTGTATCTCATAAATGAGGCAATACAGCCAATCATTGAATCCGTATTTTACGTATACGTTATTCTTAATCATGTTTAATGAAATAGATGTAAAGCCATGCCGCATAGGTTATGCTTAATAAAGGAAATCCAAAAACTTAATTCATCAGTCCAAGTTCCAATTCTTAAGTCTTAAGTCTCTACTCTTAAGTCTTAACTGCCCCCACGCTTCCCCAGCCATTTCATTGCGTTAGCGAACAATAATTTTCCCTTTGTTGATTCCTTTAAAGAAAGGCTTTCAATCAGCGCACCGGGGTGGTGTTCTCCAAGCGGAAAAGGATAATCAGACCCCAGGCAGATCTGGTCTTCACCCATAGCATCCAGCAGGAAATGAAAAGCTTTTGGATCATGCACCAGGCTATCTACCCAGAAACGGTTGAGATATTCACGCGGATTGATGGTATTGTCTACCTGTACAAGATCGGGCCTTACATGAAAGCCATGTTCAATACGTCCGATGGTATAAGGGAAGGAACCACCTCCATGTGCGAAGGCCACTCTCAGTCGTGGATACTTTTCAAGGATACCACCAAAGATCATCGAACAGATGGCTCTTGTTGTTTCAGCGGGCATACCCACCAGCCATGGCAACCAGTATTTTTCCATCCTTTTTTCACCCATCATTTCCCAGGGATGTACAAACAAAGCGCATCCAAGTTTTTGTGCCGCTTCATAAAAAGGATGCAGGTAAGCATCATCCAGGTTCATACCATTGATGTTGCTTCCGATCTCCAACCCGGGCAATTTTAATTCTTTCACGCACCGTTCCATTTCCCCGATGGCAAGGTCAACATCCTGTAAAGGCACTGTACCAAGTCCGATGAATCGTTCTGGATGATCAGCAACGGTTTGAGCGATTTGGTCATTGAAGAACCTGGAAGTTTCCAACCCATCCGCTGCCTTTGCCCAGTAATTGAAAAGTACCGGAATGGTGGAGAGTACCTGGATACTGACTCCGGTTGCATCGCATTCCTTCATCCTGGTACCGGCATCAAACGTATTTTGATCCACGACCCGGAAAACCTTATCACCTTTCATCATGCAGGCCTTGCAATTTCTTTCCTCAAGGTGAATGAACTCGCCATAACCGAACTTTTTGGTCCAGTTGGGCATTTTACCGGGCATGATGTGTGTGTGAATGTCAATCTTCATGATGGAATGAAAGACGCAAAGAAAAGCTAAGCAGCCAAGTATCAGCGACTGCGATTAAAATTTATGAAGCAATATTATTTCTTTACCGGAGGCTCCATGACTGTTCCGCATTTTTTGCATGTTCTCAGGTCTTCGTTAGAATAAAAGCGATCCATGATGGGAGGTAATTGCTTAACAATGTCTTTGACAAATACAGATTCCTCATATAATTTATTGCCGCATTTTTCACAGAACCACATGAAAGCGTCTTCCTCGTTTTCTGCCTCATCACGAACCTTTTCAATAACAAGGCCTACGGTGTTGGGTCCCCGCTGTGGGGAATGCGGTGTATTTGGAGGCAGCAAAAACATATCACCTTCATTGATGGGAATGTCTCTTGGCGTCCCATTGTCAATGATCTTCAGCACTATATTTCCTTCAACCTGGAAGTACAATTCTTCGCTTTCATTGTAGTGGTAATCTTTGCGGGAATTGGGTCCGCCAACAACCATGACAATAAAATTCTCGGCATCTTTATATACGCACTGATTACCAACAGGAGGCTTCAGCAGGTTACGGTTTTCATCAATCCATTTTTTAAGGTTGAATGGTGCAGCAATCATGTAAGGTTTGTTTTGATGTTGAATAGCGATCCGGTGAGAACCGGCCCAAAAATTACGACAAAACAACTAAGTTTGACAGCATGAATTTATCATTGGAAGGCAAAAGAGCGGTGGTCTGCGGTAGCAGCCAGGGAATTGGTCTAGCTGTGGCTGAAGAACTTGCGCTCATGGGTGCCCAATGCATCCTGCTGGCTAGGAATGAAGAAAGACTTGACATAGCAGTCAAAGGACTGGATGATACCTTAAGGCAAATCCACACCTTTCATGCAGTGGATTTCAATGACCAGCAGGCAGTTTCCAAAGTGATCGCGGCCATCACTTCCGAAGGTCCGGTGCATATCCTGGTCAACAATACGGGCGGTCCCCCTGCAGGGCCGATCATTGATGCAAAACCGGACCAGTTTCTCGTGGCATTTAATCAGCATCTTATCATCAGCCACCTGCTGACCACATCGGTGATCGAAGGAATGAAAAAGGAAGGCTATGGCCGCATCATCAATATTATTTCAACTTCCGTGAAAATTCCATTAAGGAACCTGGGTGTTTCCAACACCATTCGAGGCGCCATGGCCTCATGGTCTAAGACCATGTCATTAGAACTGGCACAGTTCAACATTACCGTGAACAACGTGCTGCCAGGATTTACAAGGACACAGCGGCTGGATGCGATCGTAGAGAACACTGCAACAAAAAAAGGCATCGCGCATCAGCTGGTTGAAAAGGAAATGATGGAAGAGGTGCCGGCTAAAAGATTTGGTGAAGCTGCTGAAGTTGCAGCGGTTGCAGCATTTCTTGCCACACCAGCCGCAGCATATGTTAACGGAACCAGCATACCTGTTGACGGTGGCAGGACCGGGAGTATCTGATTATTCATACATTACTATTGTTCACCATAAAGCAATCCATTGAACCTTTCCATTCCTGATCGCTTGCAGAATTATATTGGTGGCAGCTTTGTTGCCCCGGTGAACAATGCTTATATCGATAATGTAAATCCCGCTACGGGAGAATTATTCACCAGGATACCGGATAGCAGAGCAGAAGATATCGCTATGGCAGTAGAAGCAGCTGGCAAAGCATATGATCAATGGGCTGTTGCACCTGTAGAAGAAAGGTTCATGGTGCTCAACAGGATCGCTTCGCTGATCGATGAAAATCTTGACGCCCTTGCAGTGGCGGAAACCACAGACAACGGCAAACCGCTCTGGCTTAGTAAGCGCGTTGATATACCAAGAGCTTCCGCCAACTTTCGTTTTTTTGCTACTGGCATCATGCATTTTTCTTCGGAAAGCCACTCAATGGAAGACAAGGCGGTGAACTATACAATTCGCCAGCCTATCGGCATTGTCGGATGCATATCGCCATGGAATCTTCCCTTGTACCTGTTTACATGGAAGATCGCCCCTGCACTGGCTGCAGGCAACTGTGTCATTGCCAAGCCTTCTGAAATTACACCGGTGACTGCTTATTTGTTAAGCAGGATCTGCCAGGAAGCAGGACTGCCTGCAGGTGTGCTCAACATTGTTCATGGCCAGGGTAGCACCGCAGGCGAAGCAATTGTACAGCATCCGAAGATCAAGGCCATTTCATTTACAGGCAGTACAAGGGCGGGTCAGCGGATCGCATCAGTAGCGGCGCCCATGTTCAAAAAATTATCACTTGAATTAGGTGGTAAGAATCCCAATATCATTTTCTCCGATTGCGACTGGGAAAAAATGATGCGTACCACCATTCAATCATCATTCAGTAACCAGGGCCAAATCTGTTTGTGCGGATCAAGGATCCTGGTTGAAGAGAATATTTACGACCGGTTTAAAGCTGCTTTCATTGAAGAAATCAAGAAACTGAAAGTTGGTGACCCGATGGAAAGCGCGACCAAGCAGGGTGCACTGGCCAGCAAGGCTCATTTTGAGAAAGTGATAGGCTGCATTGAAACGGCAAAGAAAGAAGGCGGAACAATTCTACAGGGTGGCCGCCCCGTAAAACCAGAAGGGCGTTGTGCCAATGGATATTTTGTAGAGCCAACCATCATTGAAGGACTGGGCCCTGCCTGCCAGACAAACATGGAGGAGATCTTCGGCCCTGTGGTTACGCTTCAGAAATTCAGCACGGAAGCAGAAGCTTTGCAATTGGCCAATGCCTGTAATTATGGTTTGTCTGCAACCATCTGGACCAGGGATATTTCAAGGGCCAACCGGGTAGGTGCACAGGTTGAAGCAGGTATTGTATGGGTGAACTGCTGGTTGCTGCGCGATCTGAGAACGCCATTTGGAGGGATCAAGAACAGTGGGGTAGGAAGGGAAGGCGGATGGGAAGCGCTCAGGTTCTTTACAGAATCAAGGAATATCTGTGTAGAACTTTAATGTTGATCGTATCATACCAGCAATTGCTGGAGAAATAAATTTTGTAAAGCAATGACCAGGATCTTTATTTTATTGTTCATCCTTACTTCCTGTGGCGGAAACGAATTTGAAAAGGATTTAAGAAATGTAAACAAAGTGCAGATATACTTTTATAATGAAGGTGATACGCTTACCTATGTGGAAAATGAAAAGGATGATGTGGATGCCCTGAAGGATGTGATGGTGGGGAGTCCAAAGCAGACCGACTGTGAACGTTCCGGCCGTGTGCATTTTATGGAGGGCAATGATGTGAAGCTTGAGGTGAGCATCGCCTGTCAGTACCTGGTCAATTACACCCCAACTTCACAGCGTGCTTACCAGTTGAATTATCTCGCCGGAAATTACCTGAACGAACTTTACGCCAGGTTGAAAAAAGAACACGATGTCAAAGGTCATTAATACAAATAATGCGGCAGCCCCGCTGGGTGCTTATCCTCATGCACGACGTGTGGGTAACCTTCTGTTCCTTTCGGGGATCGGATCGCGGAACGCAACCGATAATAAAATTCCAGGGCTGGTACAGGATAAGGATGGCGATATTGTTGCTTACGACATAGAAGCGGAATGTCATTCGGTCTTTGCTAATGTGAAAGCGGTGCTGGAAGCAAGCGGCAGTAAGTGGGAGAACATGGTGGATGTTACGGTATTCCTGACCAACATGAAAAAAGACTTTCCTGTTTATAACAAAATTTACGGCGAATACTTTCAAAAGGTGCAGGCCTGCCGGACCACTGTTGAAGTAAAAAGCCTGCCCACACCCATAGCTATTGAGCTTAAGGTGATCGCTTTCATCGATGAAAGGAATGATTGATTTCAGTAGCAAACGTAGCACTGTATAAAGTGCTGCTTATCTATCAAAAACATGGACTATCAGAATACACTGGAGTTTGCGCAACAAATGGACAGCCAGGACCCTTTAAAACATTTCCGTGAACAGTTTCATATACCGCAGCACAACGGAGCGGATGTGATCTACTTTACAGGGAACTCGCTTGGACTGCAACCTAAGATCACCAGGACTTATGTGATGAATGAAATGGATGACTGGGCGAAGCACGGAGTGGAAGGACATTTCCAGGCGCAAAACCCATGGTACTCTTACCACGAGATCTTAACGGAAGAACTGGGAAAAGTTGTAGGTGCCAATGCAAACGAAGTGGTTGCCATGAACCAGCTTACGGTGAACCTGCATGTGCTGATGACAACTTTCTACCGGCCAACCAAAGAAAGGTTCAGGATCATTTGCGAGGCAAAAGCTTTTCCATCCGACCAGTACGCCATTGAAAGCCAGGTGCGGTTGCATGGTTACGATCCGGCTGATGCGGTAATAGAAGTAGCGCCACGTAAAGGCGAACAAACCATTTTAACGGAAGACCTCATTTCTACTATTGAAAAATATAAGGCCTCACTTTTCCTGGTTTTGATTGGCGGGGTGAATTATTATTCGGGGCAGGTTTTTGACATGAAAGCCATTACTGCTGCTGCACATGCTGCGGGTGCCTATGCCGGTTACGATCTGGCGCATGCAGCAGGAAATATTGAATTGAAGCTTCACGACTGGAAGGTGGATTTTGCCTGCTGGTGCAGTTATAAATATTTAAACTCGGGACCTGGTGGTGTTGCTGGAGCATTCATTCATGAGGATCATGCTACCAATATTTCTTTGCCAAGGCTTGCAGGCTGGTGGGGCTATGACAAGGAAAGCCGCTTCCAGATGAAATCCGGGTTTGTACCCATACCTTCTGCGGAAGGATGGCAGTTGAGCAATGCGCCCGTGCTTTCCATGGCAGCACATAAAGCAGCGCTTGATGTATTCAACCAGGCAGGCATGCAGGCGCTGATCCAGAAAAGCAAACAACTCACAGGGTATCTTTTCTTCATCCTGGATGAGATCAATGAACAGCATAAGGAACCTGTGATTGAAGTGATCACGCCAAGGGAAGAAGGGGCCTATGGTTGCCAGGTTTCCATGCTGATGCTTCAAAGGGGAAAAGAAGTATTTAAAGCCCTTACCTCTATGGGTGTGCTGGCTGACTGGCGTGAGCCAAATGTGATCCGCATTGCACCGGTACCACTTTACAACAGCTTTGAGGAAATATGGAAGTTTGGCGCCATCATCCGGTCAATCTTAAATGATTGATGTTGGCGCTGATAACGGAACTTTGAACCATTAATCTTGGCATGAAGCAAAACATCATTATCATCGGTGCGGGTTTAGTGGGCAGCCTGCTTTCCATATACCTGTCCAGGCGTGGATATAAAGTTTCCATCTATGAACGCAGGGGTGATATGCGAAAGGAAAAAGTGGAAGTGGGGCGTTCCATCAACCTTGCACTGAGCGACAGGGGCATCAAGGCCCTGGAAGAAGTCGGGATTGCAAAGGAGGTTATGCAGATCGCCATTCCAATGCATGGACGCTTCATTCACCAGGCAGGTGGCGGTACTGCAGTGCAACCTTATGGAAAGGAAGGACAGTATATTAATGCCGTATCCAGAAGAGATCTGAATTGCAAACTGATGGACCTTGCAGAGCAGCAGGGCACCCGTATTCATTTTGAACATAAATGTGCTTCCATTGACTGGAAGACCAATACAATTCAGTTTAGTTGCAATAACGTTCAGAAAGAAGTAAAAGCCGATTTGATCTTTGGAGCTGATGGCGCTTATTCTTCTGCACGGCTGGCACACATGCTTCAGCATGAGCAATTCAATTACCAGCAATATTATATTGATTGCGGTTACAAGGAACTGGCTATTCCTGCAGGTAAAGACGGAAGTTTTTTGCTGGAAAAGCATGCCCTGCACATCTGGCCGCGCAAGGATTACATGCTGATAGCCCTGCCTAATACGGATGGCAGCTTTACTGGAACCTTGTTTTTTCCTTTCGAAGGCGAACTTTCATTTGGGAAATTAAAAACAGAAGCTGCCGTAAAGCAGTTCTTTGATAAAACTTTTCCTGATGTGGTGCAGCTGATCCCTGACCTTACAGCACAATTTTTTAAACATCCAACGTCACCACTGGTAACAGTCAAATGTTTTCCGTGGATAAGGGAAGATCAATTCTGCCTTATTGGGGATGCGGCGCATGCCATCGTACCTTTCTTTGGCCAGGGAATGAATGCTGGTTTTGAAGATTGCAGCGTATTGAATGACTTGCTTGGTGAACATGGCGATGATTGGAACACCATCCTCCGCGAATTCCAGGGATTGCGCAAGCCTGATGCAGACGCTATCGCAGACATGGCCATCAACAACTTTACAGAGATGCGGGAAAAAACAGCAGATCCTAAATTTTTACTTCAAAAAAAGATCGAAGCAAAATTGCATGAGCATCATCCGGAAAAATGGATCCCGGCTTATTCGCAGGTAACATTCAGTCCTCATATTCGCTACAGCGAAGCTTTGAAAAACAGCCAGCGCCAGGAACAGATCATGCAGGAGATCATGAAAGATCCTTTGATCGAACAGAACTGGAACACGGAAGAAACAGAACAGCGCATCCTGTCTAAAATAAAATGAAGGTCACTAAAACATCAGGCTTTACCCGACAACCATAAATTATGACACGCAAAGAATTGGCAGAACAGATCCTTTCCAAACAAACCTATCTCGTAGTGGGCCTTGATACCGATGTATCGAAGCTTCCTGCGCATTTGCAGTCACATCCAGATGCGGTCTTTGAATTCAATCGCCAGATCATTGATGCCACTAAAGATCATTGCGTGGGTTACAAGATCAATACGGCATTTTACGAAGCCCAAGGCCTGAAGGGATGGGAAGCAATGGAAAAGACAGTCCATCATATTCCCGACTCGCATTTCAGAATAGCGGATGCCAAGCGCGGTGATATCGGAAACACTTCAAAGCAATATGCCAGGGCTTTCTTTGAGGTCATGCCATTTGATGCCATCACGGTTGCGCCATACATGGGTGAGGACAGTGTGATCCCTTTTTTGGAATACAAGGATAAGTGGACCATCCTGCTGGGACTTACTTCCAATTCAGGCGCCAGCGACTTTGAATTGCAGAGGATAGGAGATGAGTTTCTTTTTGAGCGGGTGATCCGGCGCGCTATGTCCTGGGGTTCAGAAGATAACCTGATGTTTGTAGTGGGCGCCACGCAGGTGCATGGATTTGAGACCATCCGCAAAATAGCGCCGAACCATTTTTTTCTGGTACCGGGTGTTGGTGCGCAGGGCGGCAGCCTGAAGGACCTTTCCGAAAAAACACTGACTGCGGATGCAGGCATCCTGGTGAATGCCAGCAGGGCCATCATTTATGCTTCAGATAAAGAAGACTTTGCTGCAGAAGCGGCTATCATTGCGAAGCAATACCAGTTTGAAATGGCGGGATACTTGAGACGTGAAGCGTGAGACGTGATTCTAAAATCGTTTCACGATTTGTTTATGGTTTTTGGTTTATGGTTTATGGTTCTTTAGGTGCGGTTATTCTTTACGGATTGTATTTGCGTAGAAATGCATAAACCGCAAAGAGCGCAAAGTAACGCAAAGAGATCAACGATATTCCTTTGCGGCATTTGCGTTCCTTTTTGCGCTCTTTGCGGTTAATGTGCCGGCAATCTTTCAGCAATTTTCCACTCCTTCCTCGCACTCGCTCTGTTTCCCGCTCTCTACCTCCGTCTCACGTTCCTGGCCTCACGTTTCACGTCTCACGCTTCACGATCGACGCTTCACGAATAATTAACGCTTAACGGAACAATATTCGCCCTTTCATATTGTTATGAAAGCTATGTTTTTGTTTCCTATTCTGTTTGCCGTACTGGCATCATGCACCAAGGGAGCCTTACCGGTTAAGCGTTCCAATTCAGGTGCTGAGGTTGTAAATAGTTCGGTTAATAAGACCCTACTGGTCAACCTGGTGAATACCGCACGAGAAAAGGGATGCCAGTGTGGTGATACTTACTTTCCGCCAGCTCCCCCGGTTGCCTGGAACGACCTGCTTGAAAAAGCGGCTGCTGCGCACAGCAAGGACATGCTGGTCAATAAATACTTCAGCCATACCGGTCCTGATGGGGCAAATGCAGGTATCAGGTTGGAAAGGGTAGGTTATCCATGGAAAACCTACGGCGAGAACATTGCTTCCGGCTATGCTTCTGAACAAACAGTGGTTGAGGATTGGCTGAAAAGCCCCAGTCATTGTAAGAACATCATGAACAAAAGCTACAGGGAAATGGGTGTGGCAAGAGCAGGAAATATCTGGACGCAGAAGTTTGGGACCAGGTAGGGAGGGTAGCTTCGAGCTGTGAGCCACGAGCTTTGAGCTTTTCCGGCTTTCAGCTATTTTATTTACTTTTCAATTAGAGGAAGATATATGATCAGGAACTTTTCCTAATAGCTCGCTTCCGCCGCGGCGGATCGTAGCCTCTCTCAAACCAAAATCATGAAACACTTACTCATTCTATTCCTGCTGCTGAATTCATTTTCCCGGGTTGATGCGCAGAACACTCCTTTGCATGCTGATGAGGTCATTAAGCAGGCATCAGCCCAGGCTTTAAAAGAAAATAAAAAGGTCTTCCTGATTTACCATGCTTCCTGGTGCGGATGGTGTCATAAAATGGATACTTCACTAAACGACCCCTCGGTCAAAAAATTCTTTGATGACAATTATGTGATCAGGCACCTCACCATCAAGGAATCTCCTCAAAACAAACACCTGGAGAACCCTGGAGCAGAAGCCCTGCTCGAAAAATACAAAGGCACCAATCAAGGCATTCCTTACTGGCTGATATTTGATGCGCAGGGTAACCTACTGGCCGATTCGCAGGAAAGGCCTGATGGCGCTGCACTCAATACAAAAGGAAAAAACACAGGCTGCCCCGCCTCGAAGGAAGAAGTAGACCACTTCATTAAAGTCCTGCGCAAAACCTCACCGTTAAATGAAGAAGCGCTGGAAAAGATCAGGGTGAGGTTTAGGAGGAATGAGAGGAGCTAAAGCCTGTTGGCCGATGGCTTTTGGCTGTTAGTTTCGAGCTGCGAGCTCTTTTCGGTTTCAATGAATTTGTTTCGTTTTCAATGAATAATATTCTAGGAGCTTACCATTGTTTTGAATTTTTCAGGCTCGAATTCGCATTGTCAGATGGAAGCCTTCCATGACCACATTAATCGCAAAGGAAATACAGGATTAAACTTTGCGCCTCTTTGCGCTACTCTGCGCCCTTTGCGGTTAAAACTTATACGCAACTGCAATAAAAGTTCCTTGCTACCAGTCAAGGAACCAGAAACCAGAAACAAGAAACCAGAAACCCCTAAAGCCTTACTTTTGCACACGTTTGAACGCCAGGCAAACCCTGTTTTTTGTTCCGTATTCCGGGAGGTTGCCGCCCTTAAATTCAAACATCGCTATATGTCAAAAGACCAATTTCAATCCCCTGACTATTTCCTGGTGGACGACCTGCTGACCGATGAGCAAAAACTGATCAGGGAAACAGTGCGCAGCTATGTTAAAAAAGAGATCTCACCTATCATTGAGGATTATGCCCAGCGTGCAGAATTCCCCCAGCAGATCGTAAAGCAACTGGGTGACCTGGGTTGTTTTGGACCAACCGTACCTGAGGCTTATGGAGGTGGAGGACTGGATTATATCAGTTACGGCCTCATGATGCAGGAACTGGAAAGAGGGGACAGCGGTGTGCGGTCCACTGCATCTGTGCAGGGATCCCTGGTGATGTTTCCCATATATGCCTACGGCAACGAAGAGCAACGTAAAAAATACCTCCCTAAGCTGGCTTCCGGTGAATGGCTTGGCTGCTTTGGATTAACGGAGCCTGATCATGGCAGCAATCCTTCCGGCATGCTGACCAACTTCCGCGAAGATGGCGATCATGTGATCCTTAATGGAAGCAAGATGTGGATCTCCAACGCGCCGTATTCACAGGTGGCAGTTGTCTGGGCGAAAGATGAAGCCGGTGACATCAGGGGTCTTATCGTGGAAAGAGGAATGGAAGGATTCAGCACGCCAACAACACATGGCAAGTGGAGCCTAAGGGCAAGCGCAACCGGTGAACTGGTTTTTGATAATGTAAAAGTTCCGAAAGAAAATATCCTTCCCAATGTAAAAGGATTGAAAGGACCTTTGGGTTGCCTTACAAAAGCACGCTACGGCATTTCATGGGGCGCACTGGGCGCGGCCATGGATTGTTACGATACGGCCTTACGATACAGCAAGGAGCGCATACAGTTTGACCGTCCCATCGGGGGCTTCCAGCTTCAACAGAAAAAGCTTGCTGAAATGATCACAGAGATCACCAAAGCGCAACTTATGGTCTGGAGACTGGGTACGCTGATGAATGAAGGACGGGCAACGCCACAGCAGGTTTCCATGGCCAAGCGGAATTCCTGCGAGATCGCAGTGAACATTACCCGAGATGCAAGGCAGATGCTTGGTGGAATGGGCATTACAGGCGAATACAGCATCATGCGTCACATGATGAACCTTGAAAGCGTGATCACTTACGAAGGAACACACGACGTTCATTTGCTCATCACAGGCATGGATGTCACTGGTCTTAATGCATTCAAATAAACTGCATCAGTAACATTGCTATAAAGCTTACAAATACTTCGCTTCCGGCAGGCGGATCAAAAGAAAGAAATGAAAATCTTCCTCATTGGTTTCATGGGGTGCGGAAAAACGCACTGGGGCAGGCTTTTAAGCAGGAAGCTCCAGGTGCCTTTCTTTGACCTTGATAAGAAAGTGGAAGAACAGGAAGACATGCCGGTGACCGAAATTTTTGAATCAAAAGGAGAGGAGTATTTCAGGCTTGCTGAAAAAAGCGCTCTGCACCTGATCACCGAAAGTCACGACACCTTTGTAATGGCCTGCGGCGGTGGTACGCCCTGCTTTTACAACAGCATTGATTACATGAAAAAAAAAGGGACGGTAGTCTGGATCAATTGCTCTATAGATTGTCTTTATAAAAGGCTTGTGAAGGAAAAAGAAACCCGTCCCATGATCAAAGCCATCCCCGACAAAGAACTTAAATCTTACATCATCCGGAAATATTCCAACCGCAAGATCTTTTACCAGCAAGCCCATATGATCCTGAACGAAGAAGAGATGGACCTGGATGGCCTGGTCAACAAAATTTTTCACCCTTAACGAATGAACATGCATAAAGCGTTTTTGGTATTAGGTTCCTTACTGGCCGGACTTGCTGTTGCCCTGGGCGCATTTGGCGCGCATGGGCTGAAAAAACTGGTAGATGCAGATACTGTAGGCACGTACCAGACAGGTGTCCAATACCAGATGTACCATGCCCTTGCACTTCTGCTTCTGGCCATACTTGCGGAAAGATTCAGTCATAGCCTTTTGAATTATGCAGGCGTTTTCTTTATTGGTGGCATCATATTATTTTCCGGATCGCTATACCTTATTGCCTCACTAAAAGCGATGAACAAGGTAATTCCGACGATGGTTGGCATCATGACGCCGATAGGAGGGCTTTTCTTTATTCTTGGATGGATTTTCTTCCTGATTTCGGTACTGAGAAAGTGAACTTTATTTTAAGTTAAAGCGCCGCCCCTACTGCATTTCATCGGCCGGATACTTATCTTTGTCCCTATGGCTAACAAGCTAAAAAAATCCACTACGCCTAAGACTGCTGAAAAACCGGAGAAGGCTGGCAAGCCTGAAAAAAAGGAGCTGCCTGAAAAAAAACCGAAGGCCGCAAACGCTACGCTCAAAACAGAAAAAGAAGAAAAGGTTGACCTTAAAAAATTAGCAAAGGATGAACGTACCTGGAAGATCGGTGGTACGGTTTCACTCCTGACCTCACTGTTCCTTTTCATCGCATTTGTTTCTTATTTATCAACCTGGGAAGAAGACCAGTCACAGGTGCTGAACCGCGGCGTGGGTTTCCTGTTCGATAACAATGATGAGAACCGGGTATCCAACCTGCTTGGACGCCTTGGCGCTTTTACTTCGCACCATATCATCCGTAATGGATTCGGGCTTGCATCATTCCTTTTCTGCACTTTCTTTTTTGTTCTGGGTATCAACCTGCTTTTTCGCCGTAAAGTTTTTTCTCTCTGGAGAAACCTTCGGTATGTGACCGTTGGCCTGCTGATCCTTTCCGTTGTTTTGTCGTTCATCGCTTTTGACAGTGCTTTTCCTTTTGGGGGGCAGGTTGGCGATATGGTCAGCCAGTGGCTTGTCAATTTCCTTGGGAACATCGGCACTTCAGCCCTGTTGCTGGTGGTAGGTATTTCTTACCTGATCTGGCAATTCAATCCAACATTCCGTTTGCCGGAAAGGAGCATTGCCGCCAATGAAGATGAAAATATTGAAGGAGATGAGCAACCAATAATTCCAGCAGTAACCGGTCCTTCAATGAACGAGCTCTATGCACGCAACGAACATGCTGTTGCAGATAAGAAGAACGCGTTAAAGAATGATGGACCGATGGTACTCACCATCAACGGGCTTGAATCAGCAACACCACTTGACGTTGTTGAAAAAGATGAAGCGGACGATCAGTCACTCACCATTAACGAACCTATTGTTGAAAAAGAGATCGTCAATGAGTTGATGCATGGTGATGACCATTCAGGCATGGCCGACCAGATAGATGTAGTTGAAGAAATAAAGCCTGGCAGAAAAAAGGTTGAGGAACCGGAAATTGAACTGGAGATCAAATCACCGGAAGAACTGGCCGCTGAAGAAGATGAAAAAGAAAAGGACTACAGCGACCTGCCTCCCTATGAGCCAACACTTGACCTGAGGGATTATAAATACCCGCGCATAGACCTTCTGGAGCAGCATGGCAGTGAAAAGATCGTACAGGATCCCGCGGAACTGGAAGCCAACAAGAACCAGATCATTAATACACTGAAGAATTACGATATCCATATCCAGAAGATCAGCGCCACCGTAGGTCCGACCGTAACGCTTTACGAGATCGTACCGGCAGCAGGTGTCAGGATCTCAAGGATCAAGAACCTGGAGGATGATATCGCGTTGAGCCTTGCGGCGCTGGGTATCCGGATCATTGCACCAATTCCAGGCCGTGGTACCATTGGTATTGAAGTGCCCAACCATAAGAAAAGCGTGGTGAGCATGAGGACCCTGCTTGCGTCGGAAAAGTTCACGCATAATGCACACAGCCTTCCCATCGCCATCGGTAAAAAGATCGATAACGAGAACTTCATTGTTGACCTAGCTTCAATGCCCCACCTTTTAATGGCAGGTGCAACGGGCCAGGGTAAATCAGTTGGTCTGAATGCGATCCTGGTTTCGCTATTGTATAAAAAGCATCCTTCCCAATTAAAGCTGGTACTGATCGATCCCAAGAAAGTGGAGTTGAGTGTTTATCGTCATATTGAAAAGCACTTCCTGGCCAAGCTGCCTGGTGAGGAGGATGCGATCATCACCGACACAAAGAAAGTGATCAACACACTCAATGCGCTTTGTATTGAGATGGATAACCGTTACGATTTGTTGAAAGAAGCCGGCGCAAGGAACATCAAGGAATACAATGAAAAATTTACCCGACGCAGGCTGAACCCGCAAAAGGGACACCAGTACCTTCCCTTTATTGTACTGGTTGTAGATGAGTTCGCTGACCTGATCATGACTGCAGGAAAAGAAGTTGAAATGCCTATTGCACGTCTTGCCCAGCTTGCCCGCGCCGTTGGAATTCACCTGATCATCGCCACCCAGCGTCCCTCGGTGAACATCATTACCGGTACCATCAAGGCCAACTTCCCTGCACGGATCGCTTTTAAAGTCTCATCCAAGATCGACTCAAGGACCATTCTTGACGCGGGCGGTGCGGAGCAGTTGATTGGTAAAGGTGATATGCTGATCTCCTATAACGGTGAGATCACAAGGCTTCAGTGCGCCTTTGTTGATACGCCTGAAGTAGAGAAGATCGTTGATTCCATTGCTGCCCAAAGAGGTTACCAGCAGGCATTCATGCTCCCGGAATATGTTGATGAAAAGGAGATGGAAAGCAAGGATTTTGATGCGGCCGACCGTGATCCTTTGTTTGAAGAGGCCGCAAAGCTGATTGTTCAAAACCAGGTGGGCTCCACTTCGCTTTTGCAGCGCCGGATGAAACTGGGTTATAACCGTGCAGGCCGCCTGATGGACCAACTGGAAGCAGCGGGCGTGGTAGGACAGAACCAGGGTTCCAAAGCAAGGGAAGTACTGATCAAAACTGAGATGGAACTTGTTGAATACCTGGAAACACTAAGCTAGTGTTAAGATAAAAATCATTTAAACTTAAGGGCATATATCTTGTCTATAAGAGGTGCAAATGACTATCTTAGAGAGCATATTAAATTTAAAATCCAAATAATGAAGAAATTTTTTACCCTCATTGCTTTCAGTTCTGCCGTCTTGGTAGCAGGAGCGCAGACACAAAGCGATGCTGAAGCCAAAAAGATCCTTGACGCGGTCAGTACTAAATTCAAATCTTATAAAGCTCCCCAGGCCACCTTTACCTACAAAGTAGAGAACAGCCAGGGCAAAGCACTTTCCACAAAAACTGGTACGGTTACTATGAAGGGCAGCAAATACAAAGTTGCCATGAGCGATATGCAGATCTTTTCAGATGGAAAGACCGTATGGAGCTATGATAAATCGGCTAACGAAGTGACAGTTGACAATGTGAATACTTCAGGAAGCGCCATGACCCCTCAGAAATTGTTCACCAATTTCTATGACAAGGATTTCCTTTATAAGTATAACGGAGAGAAAAAGCAAGGCACCAAGACCCTGCAGGAAATTGAAATGACGCCTACAGATAAAACACGTCCTTTCCATAAGGTCTATGTGATGATCGACAAGGCTACCAAAACATTATACAGCGCACGTTTCCTGGATAAAACCGGCGGACGTTACAGCTACACTGTCAGCACCATCAAACCCAGTGTAACGGTTACAGATGCAGAATTCATCTTCAACAAAGCCAAATTTCCCGGCGTCGAAGTTGTAGACCTAAGATAAAAAGCCAAACTTCTTTTAAAAGCCATCCGTCGCGGCGGATGGCTTTTTTTTGTTTCTGGTTTATGGTTTCTTGTTTCTGGTTCTTTAGATCGATCTATCTATACAGATCCGAAACATTCTTATAATTCAATGATAAATTGTTTGTGTCTTTTGAAGCGGAGTTTAAATACACCGAATATAAAAGTGTAATCATTCAAAAGAAAAAATGGACCTGAACAACCAGAAACAAGAAACCATAAACCAGAAACGATCCGCCCCGGCGGATCACCAATTATGCTGCTGGTCTTTATTCACCCTTTCAGGAATCACAATATCTCCCTTGTCCCAGTTGGGACTGTAGCGAACAAAAAAGCTTAGCCAGATGGTTCGTGAAAGGCGCATGATAGGTGGTTGAAGTAACACGAGAAGGACGCCGTTGGTGATCAGCCACCACATAAAGCGATTATCTTCAAATGAAAAGCCGATAAAACCCCACCACAGAAAAAAGGTAAGGACACAAAACAGCACGGCCACGGCGTAGCTGACCATGTTGGTGCCATAATAAAAGCCAGGCTCCATATCAAATGGCTGACCGCAAACCGGGCACTTATCATGCATTTTCATAAAACTGCGAAGGTTGTACACAGACTTTGCGATGTACATTTTCCCGCGCCTGCACCGGGGGCACTTGTTCTGCAGGATGCTGAAAAGTCCATTGGGCCGGACATCATTTTTTTGTGCACACATAGAATTAAATTAAAAAACCCTGTCTGTAGCTCTCTCCCAAAAGAGATGGATCATTAAGCATACATCACCTTGCGCGAAGGTAACTTAAACCTTCATGGGATACCAATCCATCGTGCTTTTCAATCCTTCTCTAAGGCTCAAGTTGACAAACCAGAAACAAGAAACCATAAATCATAAACCTAAAACCCCTTGACCTATATCAACGCGCTTTCTTGTTTCATGTCAATGGATGAGTTCATAGTATGAATGATCTTTGCTAAAATCAAACGAATGAAAAAGATCCTATTGGCCGCCTTTATCCTTGTTCAGACCACCGTTTTTGCACAGAACTCCTGGAAAGGCGATGCTGCGCATTCCAAGCTGTCCTTTACTGTTACCCACCTGGGAATTTCTGATATTTCCGGATTGTTCAAGACTTTCGATGTGACCGTTATTTCTTCAAAGCCTGATTTCAGCGATGCCTCTTTTCAACTGTCTGTTGATGTGAATTCCATCGATACAGAGATCGAACCAAGGGACAACCACCTGAGAAGCGCTGATTTCTTTGACGTGGCCACTCATCCTAAAATGACCTTTAAAAGCACTTCCATTGCAAAAGCAGGAAAGAATAAATATAAAGTAACCGGCAACCTCACCCTTCATGGTGTAACCAAGCCTGTCACCATGGACCTCTGGTACCGTGGCATCACTACAAACCCTATGTCAAAAGCTACAACTGCAGGTTTTCAATTGACTGGCACCATCAAACGTTCTGATTTTCATGTTGGTGATAAATTCCCTGCCCCTATGGTCAGCGATGAAGTAAAGATTAAAGCTGATGGAGAATTCATAAGGCAATAAAAAATAACTCCTATGATCAAGCCCCGCTTTTTGGCGGGGCTTTTTTGTTTCTGGTTCCTGGTTGTTAGATCAATGTTTCTTTCCGGATTCCAATTGCGTAGAAAGGCATTTCACGCAGAGACGCAAAGAAGGCAAAGACGCGGAGGAATACAGACTTAAGAGTGCAGACTTAAGAGTAGAGAGTTAAGACTGGAGAACAGATTTGAAAGATGATTTGTCTTTTTAAGCTTCTTGTGAGGACACAAGAAGGGGCGGTGAGAGCGAAGCTGCTTGTGAGGACACAAGCAGGTGGGGACGTTGAAAAGCTGTGTGAGGACACTTGAATGGGGATAAACTTTGCGCTTATGTGCGCCATTTGCGGTTAAATTTAGTTTAGAGGCTTTGTATTTTCGATAATCAGACTCACCAGGCACTGAGCACCCGAATCCTTCAATGCTCCTAAGCGGTCGCTTACTTCACAGCGCCTGAATCACGCTTCAACCTTATAAAATCATGCTTCATTTTCTAATCAGTGAATAGCTGAAGCAGATTGTATTTATTGCTTGTCTTTAGGTTGTACTACACAGAATTCCACATCAACTAACTATTTATGAGAAAACTTGCACTCTTCGTTTTTTCCTGTGTCTCTTTCCTTTTCTCATGGGCACAGACCGAAGTCACAGGCCGTGTGACCGGAGCTGAAGGCAATCCTTTATCAGGCATTACCGTTTCAGTGAAAGGTAAGCCTGGCACAACAGCTACCGATAACGACGGCCGTTTCCGCATCCAGGCAGCAACCAATGATATACTGGTATTTTCCGGTGTCGGCTTCGATGGCCAGGAAGTTGCAGTTACAGGTTCTACCGTTGACATTTTACTCCAGGCCTCCAACAGGAACCTTCAGGAAGTAGTGGTAACCGGTTATTCCATCCAGAATAAAAGGCAGGTAACGGGTTCCATTTCTCGAGTGACAGGCGATGAGATCAAGATGCAGCCCATCGGGTCTTTTGATAAGGCGCTCCAGGGAAAAGTTCCGGGATTGCTGGCCCAATCACAATCAGGCCAGCCTGGCTCTGCTGCTGTTGTGACCATCAGGGGAAAGGGATCCATCAATGGTACCAATACACCTTTATATATTCTTGATGGCGTACAGGTGAACGCTGCAGATTTCGCTACCATCAACCCTGCTGATATTGAGAGCTACAACGTTTTGAAAGACGCATCATCCACCGCCATCTATGGTTCCCGCGGCGCCAATGGCGTCATTGTGGTCACCACCAAAAAAGGTGTTGCAGGAAGGACGAAGGTTAATTATGATTTTCAATATGGTTATTCAGAATTGCCACCGACTAACCTTGACCTGATGAATTCGGAGGAAAAACTGAATTATGAATTGTATTATGACAGGCCTGATTACGGGCGCAATCCTTTCGGGTGGACAAACGATGAAGTAGACAGCTTACGTAAAGTCAATCATAATATCACGAAATCACTTTTCCGGAAAGGCATTACGCAGCAACATAATTTAAGTGCTTCGGGAGGTAACGAACGGACCCATTTTTATCTTTCCGGATCTTACTTTGACCAGCAGGGCATTGTGAAAACAACCGGCTTGAAACGCTATACCGGCCGCGCCAATATTGATAACACATTCGGCCACTTCAAAGTAGGTATCAATACAACATTTGGTTATTCACGCCTGGTGAATACCAACGAAAATGACCAGTATGTAGGTTCTCCGCTGAATGCCATTAACTGGTTCAATCCTTACCTGGGTCTTTATGATGAAGAAGGGGCTTACCAGAACGATTACCTGCAGGGACAGCCCAATCCTCTTCGTGAATTGCTTGAAACAAAGAATTATACTGACCAACTGAAAGCGGTGGGAAATGTGTATGCCGAATTCAATGTGCCATGGGTGAAAGGCCTCAGGGCAAGGACCTTATGGGGTGGTGATTTTACCCAGGATGAACTGTTTCTTTATGATGACCGTTCTACAGACCAGGGCTCTCAGGCTATCGGCGGCAATGGCCAGGTTCAACGCAGGGTAGGCAAGACCTTCCGCTACACCGGAACCACTTCACTGGGTTACCAGAACCGTTTTGGTGAACATGAAATCAATGTGGCCGTATTCAACGAGATCGTAAGATCAAAAGGAACCAGTTTTGGATTCCGTGGTTTTGGTTTAGTAGGTCCGTTCAAGAATGAAGCAGGCATCACACCAGGCACGCCAACCAATGGGTACATTCCGGTAGTGGCAGGTAACGGCACCGAGAATGCATTGCTTTCCTATTTTATTGACGGTACCTATGGTTTCCGGAGCAAATATTACCTGAGTTTCGGCGCAAGGCGTGATGGTTCTTCAAGACTATCAGAAGATGTACGCTTCGCTAATTTCGGACAGGTAGGCCTCAGCTGGTTGATCAGCGAGGAAGATGCATTGAATGATCTTCCATGGCTTAACTCTTTAAAATATAAAGTGAGCTATGGCTCTGTGGGAAGCCAGGGCATAGGTGATTTCACCACAAGGGAATTGCTGAGTGCTACAGCTTATAATGGAGTAGGTGGACTTGTACTTACCAATCTTCAGCGTCCTTTAACATGGGAACGAAAAGTGATCTTCAATACCGGCATTGAATTCACCCTTTTCAAAGGAAGAATGGGTGGAACGATTGAATATTACAATGCCATTACTAAAGATCTTTTCCTTGACAGGCAACTGTCAAGGACAACTGGCTTTGCTTCCATCACCAACAACCTGGGCCGGCTTCAGAACCAGGGTATTGAGTTATCGCTTAGTGGAACCCTGATCAATTCACGCAATTTTAAATGGTCTGTTGAAGGCAATTACACCTACAACAGGAACAAATTGCTGGAGCAGCCAGGGCAGGAAGAAAACATCAATGGTATTTACATCAATAAAGTAGGACACGCAATCAACAGCATTTATGTTGTGAAATACGCAGGTGTAGATTCCCAGACCGGAGATGCCCTGTACTACAAGAAAGATGGCAAGAATACCACTAATATATATGATCCGGAGGACAGGGTACTTGTTGGCAGCATTGATCCTCCGCACTTCGGTGGATTTTCAAATACGTTCAATTACAAAGGACTGTCACTTGATGTGCTGTTCAGTTACGCATACGGAAATCATGTTTATAACAATGACAGGGTGAATGTGGAAAACCCGATCTACTGGTATTCCAACCTTTCCAGCTCACTGATGCGCGAGTGGCAGGTGCCTGGTGACATCACAGATATTCCAAGCTCATTCAATGATCTGCAGGCCGAAACAACAAGGTTTGTGGAAAAAGGTGATTACCTGCGCCTGAGGAATGTGATGCTTAGCTACAGCCTTACAAACAGGCTGACCCAGAGAATGGGTGTTCAGAGTATCCGATTCTTTGCACAAGGTCAGAATCTTAAAGTATGGCACAACTTCCAGGGCTACGATCCGGAGATCACAACCGGTATCCTTGGCGGTGCACAATATCCTCAGTTAAGAACGATTTCATTTGGTGTTAACCTGGGTCTATAATTCAAAAAAAGTAATCATGTCGATCAATAAATACATTCTCTCCTTTGCTTTTATATTATCCCTTGCTTCCTGTAAGAAAGTGCTGGAAGTAGAACCTGAATTTACCCTGGATGGAAGCAACAGGTTCAAGACACTTGATGATTACCAGGCATCACTGCAGGGTACTTATGCGCTTTTTCATAATGCCAATTATTATGGTGGGACAGACGCCGCAACCAATGCTTTCGTGACCATGCCGGATCTCCTGTCCGACAATGTTTTTGAGAGCGATGAGTCACTGGGAAATGAAAGGACATTTTCAAGATGGACCTATGCGGAAGATAACAGCCAGATAGAAAATACCTGGCAGGCAGCTTACCGCATCATTGCACAGGCCAATCTTACCTTAAAAGGGATTGACCGTTTTTCCGGTGACCAGGCTGGCAGCGTAAACCGAATCAAAGCACAGGCCCTTACCATCCGCGCCATGGTACACTTTGATGTGCTGCGGTATTGGGTTGATAATTACGATCGTAATTCAAACAGCCCCGGCATTCCATATATCAAGGAATTCAACTATGAGCAGAAGCCAAGTCGCGGTACCGTTAAGTTAACCTATGACCAGATCGAAGCCGACCTGAAAGATGCAGCTACACTGATGACACAAATGGATCGCCCCATCAATTCAGGATCACGTGCTTACCTTGATCCGGTTGGAGTGAATGCCATTCTTGCCAGGATGTATCTCTATGCAAATGAATTGGACAGCGCGATCAAGTATTCCAGTTTAGTGATCAATGCAAGGCCGCTTGCAGGTATCGGAACATTTCCATCTATCTGGACAGATGCCAGCAATGCCGAAGTAGTCTGGTCTAATATTTTTGAAGCAGGCGAAGGCAATGTAGGTTATCATCTTTATTTTGTTTCTGTTGATGCAGCACAGTACCATCCCAGTGCGGCGCTGCTTGCCACCTACGACCAGGCTATGGACGTGAGGTATGATTCCTACTTCCAGAATATTGGAGGCAGGGTAGTGGTAACAAAATATTATGCAAAAGAAGCGCAACAGGGCAACCCGGATGGTGTGGTGAACTTTAAAGCTTTCAGAACAGGTGAGATGTACCTGATCAGGGCAGAAGCACATGCCAGGAAAGGCGCGCATGCTTTAGGACTTGCAGACCTGAACACACTCAGGGCCGCAAGGATCGCAGGCTTTGTGCCGGGTACTGAAACAGGCGCCGTGTTGATTGATGCCATTGCATTAGAACGCAGAAAGGAATTATTTGCTGAAGGGCACCGTTTCTTTGATCTGAAACGTACCACAAGAACTGTTACCAGGACCAACTGCAGCAGTTTCTGTACGCTTCCATCTTCCAGCCGCTCATGGACCTGGCCCATTCCTCAACCGGAGATCGATGCCAATCCAAATATGCTTCCTCAAAACCCTGGTTATTGATCTTTAAAGAAATAAAAATGCAATTCAATAAAAACTTACTGCTGATCATTTGCGCCGCAATGATCATGATCTCGTGTAAAAGGACTACGATCTATGGAGACATAGAACCCAATACAGACCGGATGATGGTGGAATTTGCAACAGCACAGGATGAAAATTTGCTTGCTATGGAATTTTCAACCGGGATCAAGACCATTGATCTTACAGAGCTGCGCATCATGCCACGATCTAACGTAACAAAGGACGCCACTGTGAAGATACTGGTCAACCCTACCATCGTAGCTGATTATAACACCGCTCATGGAACCAACTACACACCGTTGCCTTCGAATCTTTATGAGCTGGAAAATTCACAGTTCACACTGACCAGAACAGAAAGAAGCAAATGGGTCCGCCTGAAAGTTGATCCTTCCACATTGCTCGCTGATGACTATGCAATCGGTCTTTCCATTTCAGAAAGCAATGGTGCTGAGATCAGCCCTGTCAGCCAGAACATTTTTATCGCGCTTTCCGTAAAGAACAAGTACGATGGTGTCTACAAGTTGAAAGGGTATGCTACCATTCCCAATACACCTTACATAGGAAATTTTAAAACTGAATGCGCCGATGATATCTGGCTGGTGACCTCGGGAGCCAATTCGGTTTACATTGATGCGCAGGTTTTCAATGATGGCGCAGGTGGTATTACTGCCTTCAGCAACATCCTGCCAAATTTTGTATTTGACCTGGCCACTGATAAAGTAACCAATGTTACCGCCAGGACAGGCAGCCTTGCCATGGTCTTCCCCCAGAACCCGGCTTATGACAGCCGCTTCGATCCGGCAACAAGGACGCTGTACATCCGTTATGGTATCTCAAGCCTTGCATCCGGCAGGTATGTGATAGATACGCTGGAGTATTGCGGCCCCAGGTAGTTTATGGTTTGTTGTTTTTAGTTTATGGTTATTTTCACGCATCAATCTTTCATTTACTGAATTGGCGTAGTTAACCGCGAAGAACGCAAAGAGCGCAAAGGGGAATGCAAAGGTTTTAGGACCCTGCATTTTTCTTTGCGCTTCTTTGCGATTTTCTTTGCGCCCTTTGCGGTTAAGGGGGAGAAGAAAGCCTCGAGCTTTGAGCCTCGAGCTTCGAGCAGACTCAAAATAAAATTTAGAGTCCTCGAACATCCATGAATTGAAAAGAGTCTAACATACCTGTAAGCAAAAAAGCTCGCAGCTCGTAGCTCAAGGCTCGAAGCCAAAAGCTAAAAGCTATCAGCTAATAGCCAACAGCTTCCCTCCAATTCATCTCCCATCCATACGGCCTCATATGCAAAAAATCATGCTTCGGAAACTAAGGCATAATGAGCTGAAGCATTTAACGTTTCCTGCTGTCTGTAATAATAAGCAAAACCGACAGCATGAAAAAAATCGCATTACTGACACTCACACTCTTGTCGGCAACAATCCTGTTTGCCCAAAGAGTGATCAGTGGTAAGGTGACTGATGAAAAAGGAACACCGTTATCAGGTGTTTCCGTGCTTGCCAAAGGCACTACATCAGGCGTTACCACGAACAATGATGGTACTTACCAGATCACGGTTCCACAGAACAGCCGTGTACTGGTCTTCACATTTGTCAACATGGGCACTGAAGAATTGTCCATTGGCAACCAGACAGAGATCAATGCTACTCTGCGTCCTTCCGACCGCAACCTGCAGGAAGTGGTGGTCGTTGGTTATGGAACACAAAGGCGTACGGAAGTAACGGGCAACGTTGCCCAGATCTCCGGCACCAAGCTGCGTGACCAGCCTCTCCAGAGTTTTGAACAGGGATTATCAGGACGCGCTACCGGTGTGAACATCAACATTCCAAACGGCGTATTGGGCAACCCGCCTGTTATCCGTATTCGTGGTGTGAACTCTATTTCGCTGAGTTCTTCACCCTTGATCGTGATCGATGGTGTTCCTTCCTTTGCCGGTGATGTGGGTAGTGGTACAACCGCCAACAATGCCCTTGGAGACATCAACCCTGCGGACATTGAAAGCATCGAGGTGCTTAAAGACGCTTCCGCGGCTGCCATTTACGGATCCCGTGCATCGGCAGGTGTCATGATCATTACTACAAAAAAGGGAAGACAGGGCAGGGCCCGCGTGAATTATGATGCATGGACCGGCTGGACAAAACCATATAACCTGGTGGAGGTGCTCAACGCGCAGGAATTCACAGACCTGAAAAATGAAGGCCTGGTAAATGCCGGCACACCGCCCAATGGTACAACCCTTGGATTTTACACCATGACCGATGCTGAAGGCAAACTGATTGATACACGCTGGTACGACCACGTGTACCGTACCGGTTTTGCGCAGAACCATACCCTGAGCATTTCCGGCGCAAATGAATCAACCAATTATTATCTCTCCGTTGGTATGACCGACCAGGAAGGTATGTTCCGCACCAACGATTATAAAAGAATGACCGGCCGTTTTAACCTCGATCACAAGGTGAACAACTGGCTGACCGTTGGAGGTAATTTTACCTACGCTACTTCCGAGAACAATGGATTGAATACCGGATCAACAGGTGCATCCTTCAATACATCCGGTGCCGCCCGTCTTGCCTTTGTACTGGCACCCAACGTGAGCCCATACAATGCAGATGGCAGCTATAACATCAGCGGCAATAACACCATTGGATGGGGCAACAACAAATCCGCGTTGAACTTTACCAATGTTGTGCTGCTTTTGAAAGAAGGCCGCTTTGTTTCAAAAAGTGACCGCATACTTGCTAACATTCATGGTAACATCAAACTCCTGGAGGACCTCAGCTTCCGTACGCAATTCGGTATTGATAACCTGAATGTGCAGAACGAAGATTACAGGACAGGTTTGCATGGAGATGGCGTACAGTACAATGGCGCTGTTGATAATACCATCAACAGGCCCAGGCGCTGGAACTGGCAGAATACGTTGAATTATGTTACAACATTCAATGCTGATCATAACGTGAATTTCCTTGTAGGAGCAGAACAGCAATACACTAAAACCGACCGTTGGGGTGCCAGCCGCAGGAATTCAACCGATCCTTTCTTCAATATTTTCCAGGGAGGATTTACAGAGTATAACTCCTCCTTCGCCCCATTCAAACCGGCCTTGTCGGAGAACTTTCTGCAGTCCTATTTCGGCCGCTTGAACTATGACTTTAAAAAGAAATATTTCATTTCAGGTAACATCCGCCGTGATGGTTACTCCGCATTCGCTAATAAATGGGGTACGTTCTACGGTGGTTCAGCAGGATGGTCGATCTCAGAAGAAGCTTTTTGGAAAGACGCATCATTCGCAAATATCTTCAGTTCAATGAGGCTGCGTGGAAGCTATGGTATGGTTGGTAACTTTGCCGGCATCGGAGACTATTCTTACCAAAGCCTTTATACAACTGGTATCTATGGAACTGCAGGCACCATCGGTTTCACCCAAACTGGTAACAGGGACCTGACATGGGAGAAAAGTAAAAAGCTCGATGTAGGATTTACCGCAGGCTTCCTGCGCGAAAGGCTGACACTTGAATTTGCTTATTATAAAAATGACATCACGGATCTTGTGATGTTTGAACCCCAGTCTCCATCAAGAGGAATTCCTACTCCGGTTGGCGATCCTGCAAACTCCATCCTGGCCAACATCGGCAGCATGGTGAACAAGGGAATAGAGCTTACCCTCAGTGCCAACGTGATCGCCAAACAGAATTTCTCCTGGAATACCAGCTTCAACATCACTACGGTGGATAACGAAGTGACCAGGCTGGCCAACAAAAACGCTGACATCCTGATACAGACAGGCACTCTGGAAGCAGCCTCCATTATCAGGGTTGGTGAATCCATTGGTAGTTTTTATGCTGTCAGAACGGAGGGTGTGAATCCTGCCAATGGCCGCCGTGTTTTTGTTTTAAATGACGGAACAAGGGTACAGTACGACCATTCCGCAGCAAACAAATGGACAAAAGTTTCTGATGGTACACAGACAAGGCCTGCCAACCAGGCTTTGGATGCTGTAGTGATCGGGCCGGCTCTTCCTAAATTCTTTGGCGGTTTTGATAACACAGTCCGGTTCAAAGGATTTGACCTGAACATATTACTATACTTCAGCGGTGGTAATTATATCTACAACGGTTCCAAGGCCGGCCTGCATGATAACCGCAGCTGGAACAATGCCAAAGATGCGCTGAACAGGTGGACCAAACCAGGTGATGATGCCGAATGGCCTAAAGTGATCTTCGGTGATAACATTTCCAATGGATCCGGTATTGTGATCAGCAACAATGTGGAGAAAGGCGATTTTATCAAAGGCCGTAACATTTCTCTTGGTTATACAATTCCAAAGGCTGTGGTTGGCAGGATCAACCTGAGCAACATCCGTTTATATGCTTCCATGCTGAATGCTTTCACCATTACAGGCTACAGTGGCTTTGATCCTGAAGTGCAGGCCAACAGTGGTGGTTCCGTACAGAATGAACAGGTTGTGAACGGGGCGCCAAGTGTTGACAGGAACGTTGCTCCACTGGCAAGGACCATCAATGTGGGACTTAACATCGGTTTTTAATCAATCAAAGTCAAGAACATGAAATTCAGAATCATAAGTTTATCCATCTTACTGCTTGCCTTTGCATCGTGCAGAAAGGAACTTCTTTCCCCTGTACCAAGGGCCAGCATCTCCGACCAGGTGGCATTTGCAACACCTGAGCGTACACTTGCTGCCGTCAATGGCATGTATGCATCTATTAAAACAACAGGTCAGCCCCTGACCAATTCCATCGGACGCTATTTTGTGTGGCAGGATGTACGCGGGGAAGAATTCATCAATGAAACTACCAATGGTGTGACAGGGCTTCAGACCTATAACTTCACCGTTGATCCCGCTGTGAATGAAGTGCAAAACCTATGGGGTGCATTCTACCAAGCGGTCAATTCCATCAATGTAGTGCTGGCTGGTATTGACAGGTCGCCTGTGTCTGATGCGCAGAAGAACCAGTACCGTGGAGAGGGCCGATTCCTGAGGGCCCTTGTGTTCCATTACCTGGTAACTCTTTATGCAAGGCCTTACTGGGATAACAATGGTAATACGCCTGGCATCGTCCTTTACACCGAGCCCCAGCTGACATCAGGAAACAACGACAAGGCAAGGGCAACAGTGGCGCAGGTCTATACACAGATCCTCGAGGACCTGAACTTTGCAGAAGCCAACCTGCCAACCAATTATGCCACTACAACTTTAAACGTCACCAGGGCGCATAAGAATGCAGCCATTGCACTGAAGACAAGGGTCTACCTGCACATGGGCAGATACGCGGATGTGATCACTGAAGCCAATAAGATCGTTTCAGCAGCAGCACCTTTTACCGCAACAACCGGTGTTGCACACAGCCTGGAGTCCAATATTGCGAACGTCTTTAAATCAGGTGGACAGACCCCGGAGAACATCTTCTCATTCCCACACTCCACCCAGGATGTGCCAGGCACCCAGAACAGCCTGCACCAGTATTACAGTCCTGGATCCGTAGGTGGTAATGGAGATTACAGCCTGAACGCCGTGAATGGCATTTATGCTGAACCTTCATGGACTGCAACTGATGCACGCCGTGTAAATTTTGTTGAAATGATCAGCGCCAAGCCAAGGTTGCGCAAGTGGACAGCCAATACCGATTTTGTTCCTGTGATCCGTTATGCGGAAGTATTGCTGAACCTTGCAGAAGCTTTGGCAAGGACCAATGGAGTTGATGCGCGGGCCATTGCATTATTGAATGCGGTAAGGAAGCGTTCAGACCCGGCTACTACACTGGCGCCTGCCAGCCAGCAGGCACTGATCGATGCCATTTTGCTGGAGCGAAGGATCGAGTTGCTGGGAGAAGGATTCCGGTCGCCAGACCTGTTGCGGCTTGGAATGGCACTCCCAGGTAAAGCGGCCATTGCCGCCGTACCAACTACGCATACACAATACATCTGGCCGATCCCACTATCTGAACTGTTAGTGAATAAGGCCATTGTGCAGAACCAGGGATATTGAAAAAAAGACCAGCCGAAAGGCTGGTTTTTTTGTTTCTGGTTTATGGTTTCTTGTTTCTTGTTTCTGGTTCTTTAGAAACAATCAGTCTTTATTGTTTCTATTTGAGTAGAGAGATCTTAACCGCAAAGAGCGCAAAGTAAAACGCAAAGAATCGCAAAGGAAGTTACTTGGCGGTAATCTGCGCTTCTTTGCGCTCTTTGCGGTTAATGTGCTGTGGGAAAGCTTCGAGCCTTGAGTTGCGGGCTTTGAGACCTTGCAAGATAAAGTCCGGGTCTTGTGGTATTCTTCAATCGGAAAGAAATAAAATCATTGAAACACGCAAAAGCTCGAAGCTCGAAGCTCGCTGCTCGTAGCTTCTCCTCCCTCCTCATGTGCTGTGTAATGCTTCACCTTTAGTCCGGGCGGACACGGTGTTGACGGCTATTCTTCGTAGATCCACTTTTTAAAAAGTGGCGCCGTTTCCTGACTCACCACGATCTGGTGAGCAACGGTAGGTAAGTTCAGTGATACCAGCAGCTTTACCCTTTCAAAGGGTTTGAAACCGCGGATATAATTGATGTTCACAATGTACTGACGATTGGCGCGAAAGAAAAGATTGCCGTCTAGTTCGTGGCAAAGCTCAGACAGGTTTTTGTCGTAGATGTATTTCTTCTCATTATTGTCAATGACGAAAATGACCTTGTTCTCAGTATAAATACATGCTACCTCCTCAACTTTCAGGGCAATGTTTTCAAGACCCCTCCGTACGATCAACCTGCTTTTGTTTCTTTTCATGGTAGAATATGTTTCTATCATAAGAATTGTTTAGGGATGAAAAATAGAAATTATTCAAAAAGATTACTTGTCATTAACTGCTTGTTTTATGAACGGTAACGCATCAGCGAAGGTGCCACACCATAGAACTTTTTAAAGGCTTTGCTGAATGTATGCACATCCGGAAAGCTGCACATCGCTGCGATCTCTGTCACCGTATGTTTTTCCTGTTCAATCAGATCCTTTGCTCTTTGCATTTTCTTTTCTGTCAGGTATTGATTCGGCGTCTTATGGTAAACCTGCTTGAAACGCCTGAAAAAATGATATTCGGAAAGCGAACAGTGAGCCGCGATCTCCTTAATGTCCGTGATACTGAGAAAATGCTCGTCCATGTAATCGATCGCTACCTGGAGCCGTTGCAGGATCTCTTGCTTTGTAGATGGTTTCACTGATGCTACATTTTTTAAAGCCACATAATTTCCATATTCCTGTAAAATAATGCTCTCTGCCAGGCCCAGGAACCATTCACGGTTAACCGGTGCCTTGCCTGTTGCAAGGATGCATGCATGCAGCAACTGTAATTGCATGCCTGTTTTTCCCTTGTCTGAGGAATGAACGGCTTCATAAAATTCAGGGTAGCGGAAGTAGCTGGTCAGATAATTATCCGGATCCCCTTCTCCTGTGGTAAGCACCGAAAAAACTTCAGCCATTGTGGCCGGGCACAGATCAATGCAGATGCTCTTTACCGGCTGCTTCGTTTTGAAGTATGCCTTCACTCCATGGTGCCTGCAGGCAAGAAGGTAATTGCCTGCCTGTACATGATGAAGCCTGTTACCCACCTCGTAGGTAATGCATTTCTCTGTAACGAATTTGATGCTGAAGCTCCGGAAAGCATTGGCCGTATACCATTCCTTTAATTCGGAATAATAGATCATGTCGCTGTCAAGAAGCTTGTTCAGCGAAAACTTGTTGGTTTCATTGATCTTTTCAAAGTACACGTCAGGATAGCTTTAATTCTAAGAGTATAATCCGTTCTCATCTGATGCTTTACTCGTACTGTAATAACGCCGCTTGTATAATGATTGTAACCGCTTGCCTTACCTAACGTAAACAACGTGCCATTTAATTTGTCAAATGCTGCTAATTTTTAATGTCATACAATTATCATGTGAATGGTTGTTCTGCTGATTCATTGTGTTCGTTTCCGGACACTTCAAAATTCAGTAAGAAAAATACAGGCTTCATTTTCACATTATCATTGTTGAAGAAATCAGGAATAATATTCTGCGCATCATTGAATAACCTTGCATTGGTTTTTCTCATGTGCTAGATGCTGGTCTCAGTGTCTAAAACTAATTTTTGATTAAAAAGCATTGTCAGGCGGTTTCTACCGCCTGTTTTTTTTATAGGTCCTTGCCTGCACAGGGCCACAGTACGGTCAATCAAAATGTACCCTCTTCTTGTCTTATTGCAAGACCTGAACACAAACCATATTAATAGCCCTTTCAACTCAGCCCCGTAATTTCTTCTTTCAGCCTCCATTCATCATGGTTCAGTAAATCAAGCATTGATGATCTGAAGCATATTGTTTGATTTGGTGGTCTTTAAAATTTAAATGGCATATTACATGAGAAGATTACTACTACTTATTACGATGGTCCAGCTATTCGGCGCTGCGCTTTATGCCCAGAACCGAAGCGTTTCCGGCAAAGTCACCGACCCACAGGGAAAAGTGATCGCCGGTGCCTCTGTACTTGTCAGGGGTACCACCATCGGCACATCAACAAATTCAGAAGGCAACTTTTCTTTATCAGTTCCGGCCGAAAGCCGTGTGCTGGTAATTTCATCCGTGGGTTACCAGAACGTAGAGGTGACCATCGGCAACCAGACCAACCTGGCCATTGCACTGGGCACTACACAGACAGCTATGGATGAACTGGTAGTGGTTGCGTACGGTACTGCAAGACGCCAGACCTTTACTGGCGCAGCCACGCAGATTAAATCAGACGAGATCGGCAGGCAGCAGATCTCTAACCTGACCCGTTCCCTGGAAGGACTTGTTCCAGGCCTCAAGACCAGCGCGGGATCAGGCCAGCCTGGTGCTGGCTCCAACGTGCGTATCCGTGGTATCAGCTCAATCAGCTCCAGCAATGCGCCGCTATATGTTGTAGATGGCGTTCCTTATGGCGGTGATATCAATGCCATTAACCCGATCGATGTGGAAAGCATGACCATATTGAAGGATGCGGCATCCGCAGCCCTGTATGGAGCAAGAGGTGCCAATGGAGTAATCATGATCACAACCAAAAGAGGCAAAGGAAAACCAAGGTTCGACCTGGTAGCCAGATACGGGATCAATGGCCGTGCGGTACCTGAATATGATGTGATCCGTGATCCCGGACAGTTCCTTGAGCTATACTGGAGAGCCCTGAAACATGAGGCCATGTACCGTGCTACAGGTCCTTTGAATGATGCTGCTGCTTCTACATATGCCAGCAATAACCTGATCGCGAAAGTAGGGGGCTACAATCCATTCAGCGTTGCCAATACCGCGGTCATTGATCCTGCCACAGGAAAATTAAATCCGGCTGCTACGCTGCGCTATTATGACGACTGGGAAGATGCTTTGTTTGAGAACCGTCCCCGCCAGGAATATGTGGGAACCCTTAGTGGATCCTCTGACAAAACCCGTTATTACTTTTCACTGGGTTATTTAAATGATAAAGGGTATGTGGTAAAATCAGATTTCAACCGGGTCAATGGGCGGTTGAACCTTGAGCAGGAACTGAACCGCTGGTTGCGCTTTGGTGTGAATGGCTCTTATGCGGCCACAAAAACGCAGAATACCCAGGAACAGAATACAGCATACCAGAATCCATTTTATTTCACAAGGGCCATAGCGCCAATTTACCCGGTATACCTGCGTGATGCATCCGGTAATTTCATTTATGATGCACGCGGTGACCGCCAGTTCGACTTTGGTAATGGTGTTATGGGAACCAGGCAATTTGTTGCAACTGAAAATCCCCTGGCTACCCTGGAAAAGGATGTAAATTCTGCAAAGAACGATAACCTTAGTGCCAGGACCTTTGCAGAGATCAGGTTTTTGCCTGAATTGAAGCTGACCGTTAACTATGGTATGGATCTTTATCAAACGAATACCGTGGGTTTCCAGAACCCTTTGTATGGAAGCGCCATTAATGTAAGCGGACGCGGAACTGTTGCCAGCGGAAGGGATCTAACGACCAACATCAACCAGCTTCTTAATTATACTAAATCTTTCGGAGAGCACAATTTTGATGTGCTGCTGGGACATGAATCCTACAGGTATCTAACAACAACTTTATCCGGTACGAAAGAAAACTTTCTGATCCCCGATAACCCGCAGCTGGGTAATGCAGTGACCATTCAGTCACTGACCTCTACAGAAAATACCTATGCGGTTGAAGGATACTTTGGCCAGGTGAAATACGACCTTCAGAACAAATACCTTTTAAGCGCCAGCATCCGTCGCGACGGCTCCAGCCGCTTTGCTCCTGAGCACCGCTGGGGAACTTTCTGGAGTGTAGGTGCCGGTTATGTGATCTCGGAAGAAAATTTCATGAAGGATATTAAGACCATCAACATGCTAAAGCTGAAAGCCAGCTATGGCATCCGTGGTAATGACGCATTAGGTGTGGGCAGCTTTTATCCTTACCAGAATCAGTACACGGTGGTTAACAACAATGGTCAGCTTGGCTTGCTCCTGACCTATTGGGGACGCCGCGAAATCAGCTGGGAAAAGAACAAAGACCTGGATGTGGGTGCAGACTTCAGGCTTTTCAACCGCGTGTCGGGAAGTTTTGACTGGTTCAAACGTGAAACCTATGACCTGTTGTACAACGTTCCCCAGCCACTGTCTCCAGGACCAACCGCTCTTCCGGAGAATGTAGCAAGGATGGAAAACTGGGGCTTTGAAACAGAGTTGAACTTTGATATCGTTCGTAACCGCGACTGGAAAGTGCAGCTTGGCATCAATGCCTCCAGAATAAAGAACAAGATCACGGACATGCCTGCCATCTACAAAGAAAAAGGTATCGCTACCAACGGAGCATTCAATAAACTGCAGATCGGCCATAACATCGGTGAGTTCTTCATGATCGAATATGTAGGCGTAGATAACCTTGGAAGGGCCTTGTACAACAAAGATGAAATTGTAGGTGGCGTTGCTACCGGCAAAAAAATAACAACTACAGTTTCAGGAGATGCCACAAGGTACTGGACAGGGAAAACACCAATGAACGATCTGTTTGGCGGTATCGATGCATCGGTTCAATACAGGAATTTTGATTTCTCCGTGCTTACCTCTTACGCCATCGGTGGTTATGTACATGATTCACCTTATGCCGCGCTGATGTACGCGGGTGGCGGTGATGTAACAACCTGGCACAAGGACATCCTGAAAAGCTGGACACCGGCAAATACCAATACTGACATTCCAAAGCTGCAGGAGAATTACCAGGATGCCAATGCTATTTCAACCAGGTTCCTGACCAAGGCTTCTTACTTCAACATCCGGAACGTAACCCTAGGCTTTTCGCTGCCAACAAAGTTCACCGAATCATGGAGTCTTGGTGCAACCAGGTTTTACCTGGCAGCAGACAACGTGATCCTTTTCTCAGAGCGTAAAGGCCTGGATCCACGTCACGATTTCGCGGGTAGTGTAAATAATGCTTATTCACCCATCAGGACCATTTCATTTGGCATCAGCACATCATTCTAAATCATTAAGACAACAACATGAAAAAAATATCATTGATCCTAATTACCGGGCTGCTTGTCCTGGGTGCCTGTAAAAAGAGCTTCCTGGATACGGAACCCAATTCAGGTAACCTGGTCGACGCCCAGGTAAGGGAGCTTTCACAGTCTTCACCTACAGCGCTTTTAAAACTTGCCGATCCTTCCATCAGGGGCATTTATGCCTTCATGCGGCAGTATGCAACATGGTCGGCCAACCACGATGATTTTGGCCAGAAGGCTGTTGACCTTGGCCTTGACCTCACAACAGAGGATATGGTGCAAAGCCTGCATAACTGGTTTGGTTTTGATTACCTGATGGATAACCGCGAGCCTAATTACAGGCGTACGCACTTCCTTTGGAATTTTTATTACAAGATCATTTACAATTCCAATGTATTGCTCGACCAGATCGACCCAAATACCACCAACACGCAATTGCGCCACATCCGCGGCCAGGCGCTTGCTATGAGGGGCTATGCTTATCATTACCTGGTTCAGCTTTTTGCAAAGACCTATAAAGGCAACGAGACCGGCAAGGGCGTTCCTATTTACAATACAGCTGCTGACCTGTCACCAAAAGGCAGGGCTACCATCGCTGAAGTATACGACCAGATCATTTCGGACCTGACAACTGCCGTTACTATGCTTCAGGGCTTTGCCCGCACCAATAAGGAAGCAGTTGACCAGAAAGTTGCGAATGGTTTTCTTGCAAGGGCTTACCTGAGCATGGAAAGATGGAGCGATGCGGAACTTGCAGCCAAGAGCGCCAGGCAGGGTTACACGCTGATGTCAGCGGCTGATTACCGCAATGGTTTCAATAACATTGGTAATGTGGAGTGGATGTGGGGATCTGATATTACTGCACAGACCACAACGATCGTAGCCTCATTCTTTTCACAGATCGATAATACAAGCCCCGGTTACGCAGGCGCATTACAGCTTTACAAATTGATCGATAAAAAACTATACGATCGCATACCTGCTTCAGATGTCCGCAAATTGGTCTTTAACGATCCTGCACGTACGATATTCCCTACCATTCCCGCGTATGCGCAATTAAAATTCCGTGACCCGGGAAGCTGGATTGGCGATTACGTTTACATGCGCTCCTCGGAGATGATCCTTATAGAAGCGGAAGCCGTGGCAAGGCAGGGCAGGGATGCGCAGGCCCAGCAGATCCTGTTCGAGCTAGCCGGGCACCGTAACCCCACTTCAACCATTTCAACCAGTACCGGCGCGACGCTGATCGACGAGATCATCCTGCAGAAGAGGATTGAGTTGTGGGGTGAAGGCCGGACCTTCCTGGACCTGAAGCGTCTTAACCGCGGTGTGGACCGTACCGGAAGCAATCACAGGGCGGATGCTGTGCTGGTTGTTCCTGCCGGAGATCCAAAATTCACTTATAAGATCCCGCAAAGGGAGATCGATGGTAACATCAACATCCCTGTATCCGAGCAAAATCCCTGATCACGGATTGCACGGATATTGATCACGGATTGGACGGATATTGATCACAGATTTTATGAATGGATTTACACGGATGCCATGTTATCTTAGGATGCCCTGACAACTTTTAGATCTAACAATAAGGATAATGATAGCCACAAAAGACCCTTGCCACTGGCAAGGGTCTTTCTTTGCGCTCCTTTGCGCTTCTTTGCATTTGCTTTGCGCCCTTTGCGATTAATGCTTCTCTACGCAAATAGAACCATGATTGAATGACTGCACCTAAACAACAAGAAACAAGAGACCATAAACCAGAAACTATTCTACAACAATAATTTTTCAATGGTCTCTATAATTGCCTCCACCATTCCCTTATCCAGCTTACCTGCTTCCTTCTCCGGTGTTTCAGGGGGAACTATGGCCCTGAATGCGCCTTCTTCATCTCTTTCAATCCATAATTCAACGCCTTCCACTACTACGATAAACCGGTGTATATACCCCACCTGTCTTAGCTGCGCATCAATGCTGTACTCTTTTCCTTTATAGGTAAGCGGTATTTCGAAAGGTTCATCCATCCCGCCAAATTAAATAAAGCACTTATATTTTGATCCGTCCTTTGGAAAGACAAGCCGGGGCAGACAGCTTTTTATTTATATTTTTCACCCCGGTCCCAACGTTTGAAACTATAAACCAGTTCCAGGGTCCACAGGTTGAATACTTTTTTATATTCATGACCGTTAAAGCCGGTGCATTCAGGAACAGAAGGGATATTATTTTTTAAGTATATTTTACAGGCTAAAGACCATAAATTTTATACATGCCGCAAGCCATTGCTTACCACCTGAAAGTTTGCCAGCATTTCAAGGAGCAGCCAAAGACCTGGGAGTTTTTTGCTTCCGTGAACAATAAAAAGGAGCAGCTGGCAAAATTCAAGATGGAGCTGCTGAAGAACACTTACAAGTTCGATCCTGCTAGCGACGGGCACATTTATGATAAGGCCCACGTTGCCATTGAAAAGCTGGAGTTGACAGGACTGCAGGTATTCTTTTACCAGGCACAGTTTTCCGAAGAGCTCAATGCCAGCATCATCTACCTGGATAACGAAGCACATATTGTTTTCAGCGGCCGCATCACCCAGCTGTTGAACGATGAGGAGCTTCTGGCCGTCATCGCTCATGAACTGACGCATATTAAATTATACCGGCTGCTGAATGGGGACATTGAGACCACGGATCGCATCATCATGGCGATCGCCAATCATTTCAACACTGAACCTGCTTACTTTGAAACGGCCCGCCTCTTCAGGTTGTACACGGAGATCTTTTGCGACCGGGGTGCTTATGCGGTGCTCCAGAAAACAGGACCGGTGATCACGGGATTGGTGAAGGCCGCTACAGGGCTCGAAAAGTTAAGCGCTGAAAGCTATGTGAAGCAGGCGGAAGAAATATTCAGTGGCACATCAGACCTGAAAGCGGAGAGCCTTTCGCATCCTGAAAATTTTATCAGGGCAAGGGCCATACAGCTTTGGCATGATAAGAAAGAAGAGTCGGAAGAAGAGATCATCCGCATGATCGAAGGAGTTACTGACCTGAACCAGCTTGACATATTCAAGCAAAGGGAACTTGCTGTACTTACCCGTGAAATGCTGCAGCTGTTCCTGAAACCAAAATGGTTCCAGTCGGTTTTGGTAATGAGCCAGGCAAGGCAATTCTTCAATGATTTTACCCTTGATGAAAAAGCAAGGATCAATACTGCTTTTGTAGACAAGGTCCGCACCGCCCATGACAGCGTCAAGGAATATCTCTGTTTCCTGCTGCTGGATTTTGTGATGGTGGATGCTTCCCTTGAAGCCGTTCCATTTGGCTGGGCCTTCCAGTTTGCAGAAGACGTAGCATTGAAAGAGGCCTTTGAGGCCATTGTAAAAAAAGAACTGTCATTCAGCGATAAAAAACTGCAACAGCATCGCGATAAGACCCTTGCCGCCTACCACCAGGTGAAGGAAGATGCCACGGAGCAGATCTATGAAGACTAACATTGAACAACGCACATGGAGACCATTAATTTTAAGCAATTCCTTCAAGGGGCATTCGAGAATGGCGAATACACAAATGATGACGTCATTGCTTTTGTGCTTCCGCTTTTCAAAGAAGTACTGGCCCTGCATGAAGAGGGCTGCGTTGCTCCATTTGATCAGGAAGGTGCGCTTTTTATTTCCAATAACCACCTTGACACAGATTCCACAAAGGCGCACAACCCTAAAGACGCCCATTCAAAACTGCAATCCCTTTTCAAAAGCAGGAAAGCCAGCTATTTCGATATTGTAGGAAGCGTAAAGGTGGATACTGACCTCGACGAAGGCAAAACAAGTATCGAAAACACGGCCATACATACAGACCTTACGCAACCACTGCTTGCTCCCGCTTATATCCCAGGTTACAAATGCTTTGAATTGCTGCTTGGTCACCACGATGACCAGACCGACATTTTTTGTCTTGGACTTGTATTGGGCAGCATGGCACTAAGTCTTGACCTATACGATACAGAAGACCTGAAAGTGTTTGCAGGCATGCGCTCAACGCCTGGTCTTTATAACAACCGCATTCATCCTACCATCAGTACACTGATCACCGAGATGACAGAGCTGGACCGTCACAAACGCAGCCAGGATCTTTATGATGTGATCCAGCGCCTGGAAAACTACCGTGACTTTGATCCGGAAAAGCAGGTGGACCTGACCAGCATAGCTGGCTGGAAACAAAAGGAGATCAGTGACAAAGGCCAGTTTATTTTAACAAAGCTGCGCAACAGGTTGTTTGATACAAGCCGCCGTAACAGGTTGTTGTATTACAAACCAAATATGCGCTTTGTGAACCTCACGGTGAGCAGTGTGCCTATGGTATTGCACTACCAGAGCATCAGGCCGGAATTGTTGTTCACTTGGAACTCCGAGATCTCCGAAAAGGTCAGGGGCATGAAGGAGATCGTGCTGAACAAATACCTGCGGTTTGATGACCATACCTATTTGAAATCATCGCTGGACCGCATCAGGGTGGAAGCACAGCATGATATACAGGAATACGGTTTCAGCCAGCTGAAGCTTGTCATCGCATTTATCAACTGGCATAACCTCAAAGAAACTCCCAATGAAAGGATCCAAAGCCCTTTACTGCTCATTCCTGCTGAACTGAAAAAGAACAAGAAGCTGAAAGAAGACCATTACATGCTGCGCATCCTGGACAATGAAGCAGAAGTGAACCCGATCGTTGCCAACCAGCTTCGTGAGTTGTACGGCATCAGGTTGCCGGATTTCATTGACCTGGATGATATCACGCTTGAAGCTTTCTTTCAAAAGATCAAGGAGCAGATTGATCACGCAAACCAGGGTATTGCCATACATTACATTGACAAACCAAAGATCAAACTGATTCATACGGTTGCCCGCCAGACCGTTAACAATTACAAACGGAAATTACGCAGGTCGGGGCAGGGCGCTGACAGCTACAGGAACATTGCCTATAGTTACCAGGCAGAAAACTACAAGCCATTGGGTCTGGAGATCTTCAGGCAAAAGATCGAACCCAGGGCAAGCACCCTGGAATACCTGGTGAATGAAGACATCAAGGTTTCAAGCAATTACCTTACTGGCGCAAAAGAACGCCAGATGTACGAGCTGGTGGAAAGTGAAAACAATCCTTACAGCTGGGACTTCGATGTCTGCAATATAGTGCTGGGTAATTTTAATTATAAAAAAATGAGCCTGGTTCGTGATTACAACCAGGTGATCGATCATAAGATCCATCATAAAGTTTTTGAGCACCTTTTCAGCGATCAGCCGAAGAAATATTCTGAACAGTCATATGACCTGAATGATCCGGCTACATGGCACCATGTGGTTACTGCGGATCCAACACAAACAAAGGCCATACTGCAAAGCCGGAGCGGTGAAAGCTACATCATACAGGGTCCACCGGGTACAGGTAAAAGCCAGACCATCACCAACCTGATCGCGGATTATGCGGCACGCGGCAAAAGCGTTCTGTTTGTTTGCGAAAAAAGAGCAGCGCTTGATGTGGTGTTCCATCGGCTGAAACAGCAGGGGCTGGATGAACTGTGTTGTTATATTCACGACAGTCAGGGAGACAAAAGAGAATTTATCAGGAACCTGAAAGAAACCTATGAAGACTTCATTAAAAATAAACTTGACCACAAAAAGATCAGGGATGAGCGTGATTACCTACTGCAAAAAATAGAGAACGGATTATCGCTGATAAGGGATTATCACCAGATCAGCACATGGGAGTCGGAGAATGCCTCCATGGAAGTGCGCAAACTGGTGGAAAGGATCATCGAGATCAAGCACCACCTGGTAAATCTTTCCATGGCGGAAGAAGAACTGCTTCCTTATTACAAGGAATGGAAAACCTTTGGTGATACCATCAGGCAATTGAGCCAGGTGCTGGAAGAGACCGGCGCGGAACCTGGTTTCTCAGAGCATCCCTTCAGTAAGGTCCGTGAAGAAGTTTTTCTTTCTGAAAGGCCTGCACAAACCATTCAAAATTTATTGGAACAGGCAAGACAGCACCTGCAACAGATCAATTCACTATTCCATACACTGGACATTGATCCATCTATGTACAGGCATTTTTCGCAGGTAAAAAACCTGGTTGAAGATGCTGTTATGCTTCAACCGCTTGCCATTAATAATCATACAAAGCTGGTAGATCCAAAAAATGCGGAAGCCATTGCTTTTGAAAAAGCTTATCGCTCACTAAAGTCCCTCGAGCAGGAATTGAAGAATGCAAAGCAAAAGAATGAAGGATGGAAAGCTCGTTTTTCAGAAGGTGATGTTGATACGGCTTTGCCGCTGGCGCAAAGTAATGAAGGGTCTTTCTTTAGTTTTTTTAACGGCGGGTGGAGAAAATTGAAGAAGCAATTGAATGATTCTTACGACTTCAGCATCCACCAGGTAAGGCCATCCTACGTTAGTGTGCTGGAAGCGCTGAAAAAAGAGTATACGCTTGAAACAGATGTCAGGCACATGCAGCGGCAACTGGAAACTCAATATGGCTTACAGCATTTAGAGGCGGCTTATATTGGAATTGAGCGCACAAGAGGAAAGCTGGATGATCCGGAGGTGGATCTTTTACTGCACCATCCAGACCCTGATAATTTAGTGCGGAAACTTTATACCCTGAATAACACGGTCCGCGACCTTGATGCTGCCCTGAAGCAGTTGCTCTTCAATCATGAACAGAAATCCCTGGAGGCGATCAATGATGAACTGGATAATATTGAAGCGAATGTGGAAAGCCTTCCGGAATTGTTGCCCGTACTGAGGCAATACGCCAGGCTTTCTGATGAAATGAAAAAAGCTTTAAGGCAATTGTCGCTGCCGCCAAAATCAGTGGAGGCTACCATGGCCAATAAAACTTTGAAGCAGGTCTATCAGCATAACAAGACCTATCACAATGCCGACGGTCCTTCCATTGAACAGGCGGTGGCGCAGATCCAGTCCTGCTTTGCGCAGTTGCTGAAACTGAATGCCGCCCACATCAGGGCCAAAGTAAGGGAGCGCTTTCTTAATCATGTCGACCTCAGTAATATGGCACTGAGTCAACTGAATGCAGAACAAAAAGTATTCAAGAAAAATTATTCTGAAGGTCGCCGCATCCTTGAAAATGAATTTGGCAAAAGCATGCGGTATAAAAGCATCCGTGATCTGGCGGCAAAGGAAAGCGGGCTGGTTTTAAAAGACCTGAAGCCGGTTTGGCTCATGAGTCCTTTAAGCGTCAGTGACAGCTTGCCGGTCGATGCGGTTTATTTTGATGTGGTCATCTTTGATGAGGCCAGCCAGATCACCCTTGAAGAAGGCATTCCATCGCTTTATCGTGCGCCCCAGACGATAATTGTAGGGGATGATAAGCAGATGCCGCCTACCAATTTTTTCTCTGCAAGATCTGAAGACCCTGATGACCTGGATAAATTTCAAACAGAAGAAGGTGATGAAGTACTGGGCAACGATGCAGACAGCCTGCTGGTGCAGGGATCAAGAAAATTAAGCAGTGTGATGCTGGGATGGCATTACCGCAGCCGCTATGAAACACTGATCTCTTACAGCAACCACGCATTTTATGGCGCAGGCCTTCTGACCATTCCTGACCGCAACATACACCATGCAGAAAAACCTGATATCGAAGTAACAGGTCCGGATGATGCCCAAAAGAATGTATCGGCATTATTCGACAGAAGTATCAGTTATCATTTTCTCCCCGCCAGTGTTTATGAGAAGCGCGTGAATGCAGATGAAGCGGCATACATTGCGCAGCTGGTCAGGGAGCTTTTAAAAAGCGGGACCGAAGACAGCATTGGCATTGTAGCGTTCAGCCAGGAGCAGCAGCATACCATCGAAGATGCGCTGACAAGGCTTGCCACTGAAGACAAAGTATTTGAACAGCAACTGGAGGAAGCTTACAACAGGACAGAGTACGACCAGTTTGTTGGCCTGTTTGTAAAGAACCTGGAGAATGTGCAGGGCGATGAAAGAGACATTATCATCATGAGTGTTTGTTATGGTTTTGATGCACGCAAGCGGATGATCATGAACTTTGGCCCGATCAACAAAAAAGGTGGAGAAAAAAGACTGAATGTAATATTCAGCCGTGCCAAAAAGCACATGGCTGTGGTGAGTTCGATCAAACACCAGAACATCACAAATGAATACAATGAAGGTGCAGGATATTTCAAACGCTTTCTGAATTATGCAGAGCAGGTGAGCAGGGGTAACATGGAAATGGCAAGGCTGATCCTGGATGGGTTGGTGCTTCGCAAACAGGTGGAAGAAGAGGAAGAGGCAGGTGACGGAATGGTACTGCGTCAACTAAAGGAAGCCCTTTCCCGGGAAGGCTTTGATGTTTCGGAGAACATTGGGCAGTCTGATTTCAAATGCAATCTTGCCATCAGGCTGCAGCCGCAGGACAACACCTATACCTTAAGCATCATGCTGGATGATAATACCCATTATGGCAATACCAACCTGCTGGAACAGTATTACCAGCGGCCTGCAGTGTTGCGTGCATTTGGATGGAAGACCATTGCTGTTTTTGCCAAAGACTGGCTGCACCATCCGCAGGCGGTGATCAGCAACATCCGGAAAAGGATCACTGAACAACCGGTTGTTGAGGAAGTGGAGATCACGCCGGGTATCCTTGGTTATGCTCCGGTTGCATTTGATACTTCGGTGAATGAGGAAAACCCGGGAGCCAGGGCCTCTTCGCTTTATGGTGCTCTTGCCTATCGCCGGTTCCAGTTCACAGAAGGATCCAGCAATAAATTCTGGGAAGCTGCCGTTGATGAGCAGAACAGGCTGGTGGTTCGCTTTGGACGACTGGGCACAAAGGGCCAGACACAGATCAAGTCCTTTGGAAGCAGGGAAGCGGCTGAAGCCGAGAAAGAAAAAATGATCAGGGAGAAAGTGTCGAAGGGATATTTGGAGGCAGGGTAGTTTATGGTTTATTGTTTATGGTTTCTGGTTTTTTCTGATTGCTTAGGTGCAGTCATTCACTACAAGTGATTCTTACGTAATGGCATTAAACGCAATTGTGCGAAAAGGCATACAATGCCTGACTTTGCGCTTCTTTGCCGTCCTCTGCGTTCTTTGCGTTTAATTTACAGAAGAACACGATGTTTATTGATGATAATAAAAACTTCCTTAGATCCATGAAAATCTTTTCGTGAAATCCGTGCAATCCGTGATAAATTTATCCCCCAAGACCATGCAAACAATGAAGTCAAAATCATCTTTCTGGCAAAAGATCGGCCTTCATGACTGGTTCCTGAAAAAGGAAAATACCCAGAACAGGAAGGTTGCATCCATTACGCCCAATGATGTATACAAATACATTGTCGATAAATTCAACGAGTCCATTGGAGAGCTTTCCTTCGCTGACCGCGTTGTTTTCTACCACGAATACATCATCTGTTTCAACCCGGATGATTACCGTGATTTCATGGAAAACAAAAAAGGCATCTTTGGACTGATCGTGCAGGAATCTGTAAAAAAGTTCTATGGTGAATTGAAAGGGTACCGGGAACAAAAGAAAACCGTTGAGCCTTCTGCTTCCAAATGGGTCTTTCGTTTTGTGTCGCATCCTGATTATGCGCCGGGAGATAAAAGCTTTATTGGTAAATTATTGCCAACCGGAGGCGGTGGCCAGCAAAAGGAAGAGAACCTGAGGGTGACCTTTATTCCAAGACAGACCGGCATCGCACAGACCTTTGATGTGAATCCCGATATTTTAAAAGGATTTACTTTTTACAGCGAAGGATATTATGAAGTGCCTTACGGCGAAGACCTGGTTTATCATGATAAAAAAACGGCGCCTGCTTCTTCAGGCATTGCAAGGCTTGAAACCATACTGCCGGATAAAGCCTATGCGGGCCGCAAGCTAGAATACATCATGAAGGAAGATGAGATCATTGTGTCGGGTAAGGATGAGACGCGTGAAGCTTCCAACATCTTCAGGGTGCCTTCCGAATGGGTGAATACACCGCACCTTCGCTTGAAATACCAATCAGGTGATGGGAAGTTCTTCATTGCTTCTTTCGGCGAAAAAACGCTGGTGAATGAAAAGGAAGTGAAGCGCAGTGAACCAGCACAACCTTCATGGGTGGAAGTATCCATCAATTCCAAACTGGTGCTGAATGGAATTGTAGGCATCAATCTTTTTAAATCATAAGCATGTCTGCCATTCTTTCCATTGCTTTGCTTGTCATCTGTGTGCTGATGCTGTTATCGCATTTCAGGGAAATTAAAAAAACGCATGCCTCCAAAGACTAAGAAAAACTTTTTCGGGATCACTGATGTTGGCCGTATGCGGGACAACAATGAGGACACGTTCATTGCAGAACCGCTTCCTCAAAGTCCTTACCTGCTGGCCTGTGTGATTGATGGCGTAGGAGGATACGAAGGCGGTGAAGTGGCAGCGGAACTGGCGCGTTCCACCGTGCTCGAATACCTTCGCATTCCTTCAGGCGAGGTGGGCACCATGGTTCGTGAAGCCATACAGTCGGCCAATGAAAAGATCATTGCCGCCAAGGAAAATGGCACACGCCTTCCTGATATGGCCTGCGTCATTACGCTGGCAATGGTAGACATTACCGGCAACAAATTTTATTATGGGCATGTAGGTGATACAAGACTTTACCTGTTTCGCGATAAAACATTGGTGAAGATCTCCCATGACCAGTCCTTTGTGGGCTTTCTTGAAGATTCCGGCCGCCTCACAGAAGAGGCAGCCATGACACATCCCAAACGGAACGAGATCAATAAGGCACTTGGATTTCAGCCCAACATCAGAACGCAGCCGGATTATATTGAAATAGGTGAATCGCCTTTCCTTCCAGGTGACATGTTGCTGCTTTGCAGTGATGGATTGACGGATCTTGTGAACAGCCAGGTGATCACCGCCGCTTTATCAGCGCCGCAACCCCTGGAGCAAAAAGCAAAAGCGTTGGTTGATGCAGCAAACAAGGCAGGGGGCAAGGATAATATTACCGTAGTGCTGGTGGTCAATAATTCAAAGCCCATAAAGCAGGTAGCTACAAAACCTGTACTTGTAAAAAAAAACGATCGCCCGCAACAGCCAGAAGCGCAGGTAGAAAAGCAGGTCCGCAGAAAAAATAAGTGGCTCCTGCCAGTCATTGCCATTTTATTGCTGGGAGCAGCAGGCTGGTTCTTCTGGCCTTTTACCAGGGTTGCAAAAGATCCGGGGGTTTTACCACCGGTGGTATCTCAAAAAACAGAAGCTGAGCGCAGGCTGAATGATTCGCTGAACGGGCCGGCAAGGATGCTGGTGCTATCACCTGAAATTTTTGGCGACACCATCCTGATACGGGACACACTTACCATCAACCGCGACACTGTGCATATCAAAGGAAACAACGTCTTGTTATTAGGCGATACAACGCTGACGAAAACACCTTTACTGATTATTTCTGAAAATTGCCGTTATGTGTTGCTGGACAGTTTAAGATTGCAGAACCTGCAGGTGCTGGTGGAAGGTCCGGGTGAGCCGCTGCATTTCCGGAACGTTCAATTGTATAAAAGCCTTCTGAGGAACAGGGAATTATATTTTCCTGACAGCACCACCTACTCAGGAAGGATCAGGACCGTTTTAAAAGCTGTTAAGGATACTCTGGTAAAAATCAACCGTTAACTGAATGAAGAACAGAAATGGATTTGTTGCATCTAGAAATATGGAAAGGATTTTCCTGGTCCTTGCGGGCGCAGTACTGTTCCTTCTTTTCCTGCACCTGTTCTCCGTGTTGAAAAGGGAATTTGATGAAGTGCCAACGCGTATCGCGGATGGAACGATGATGAACCTGAATGATGACAAGCCGGACCAGCGCATCAAAACCCTGTTGCAGAAAGGGTTTTACCTGGAAGATCAGAAGGACATTGATTACATCCGTTCCATTGTTGCGCAAAACAGGGGTGAGGACAAAATTGATAATATTGGTGAGCTGAATAAAAGACGCTTTGAGGTAAAGGCCGAAGATGCTTATGCGAAAGGCGGTGCATCTTACCGGAAAAGAGTCTTGCTGTCAAGATCATTACTTGGATTTACAGCTGTTGATTCCTTGAGGTACAACCAGGAAAAAGCGGCGCCTCCCGCACTGCCTTCAAAAACATCATTGAACCTTGGAAAGCATTCCATCTCGGGAACAATCCGTAACCGGGATGACGACCGTGTGCAGGGTGTGCTGGTACGCCTGGAAATGATCCTGCCGCAGGATAGTGTGTACAGCAGCAATGTTTCTGAAGTATCGAGGGAAACATCTGAAAATTCAGCTTCAGTCAGAAAAGGATTTGCGCTTGATACTGCGGGCAACAGGCAACTGGTTTCACTGACAGCCTATACCCGTACCGATGCGGATGGTGAATACGAATTTGAAGGACTGCCTGATGGAAAAGCGTTCGAGGTGCTGCCGCTGCAGCCGGGTTTCCAGTTTGGATCATCAAAAGGAACTTCAGAATTAAAAAGGGATGCGGACTTTAACTTCCAGCAATCACCACATACGATCAGGCTTTTTTCAACCCGTGACTTCAACAACCTTAAAAAAGAGCGTTCCATAATTGTGCGTACGCCTGAAGAAGCTACAAAATGGTTCTGGATCATCATTGCAGTCTTTTTTGCTTCTTTCCTGCTCCTTCATCTTTTTTTGACCGTCAGGCTTCCCAATACGGACCAATTGATTTTACCGATCGTAATGCTGCTTACCGGCCTGTCGCTGATCACATTGTTAAGCCTTCAGGATCCATTGCGGGACCGGTTCCTTGCCAGGAGCACGCTTGCTTATTTCGCGGCAGGCATGCTGGGGCTTTTCTTTTTATTGTTCTTTAACCTTCGCCGCTTTACTACGGACTCAGGATTTTTCAGGCTCTTTGCTTTCCGTGATGACCGCAAGGCAGCTACAGGATGGCAATGGGCGGCAGCGGCCTTGCTGCTGCTGATGATGACCATTCTTTTTGGGTCGGGCCCGGAAGGCAGTGGGGTTAAAGTAAACCTGTTTGGATTCCAGCCCAGCGAGATTGTAAAGTTCCTTACCATCATTTTTCTCGCCGGCTTTTTTACGGCCAATGAAAAATTCATTGCAACCTATGTAAGCTGGCAAAAGCGCTGGTCATTCTTTTCATTCGCACTGGCAGCAATTATCCTCACCATTTTATTATTCCTTGTGCTTGGAGATCTTGGCCCGGCCATGGTGACCTGCTTTACATTTATCATCCTGTTTTCTTTTTCAAGAGGTGATTTTGGCTACACCATTGCAACTGTTGTATTTTATGCATTGAGTGTATGGATCATCGGCAATGTTTGGATCGCGACCATCCTAACCATATTCGCGCTGTTCTTTACCATGCAATTCGTAAGCAAGCAGATGAGCGAATCATCCGTGATGGCGCTGGTGGTGATGGCAGCTTTTCTTTTGCTTGACCAGATCCCGTTCCTGCAGGATATTTTTCCCGGGCCCATGCAAAGGCTGGTAGACCGTAAAGCCATCTGGCTGGATGCATGGAACAACGAAGTGTTTGGCGGCGACCATGTAGCCAATGGCATCTGGGCCATGACAAGCGGAGGCATCACAGGCCAGGGGGTTGGTGAAGGATTCGCCAAGACCATTCCCGAAGCGCATACCGATATGATCCTTCCATCACTGGGCGAAGAATTTGGATGGACAGGCATTGTTTGTGTTTTCCTTCTTTTCCTTATTTACCTGCACCGTTCTATCATCATCGGAAGGCAGACCGGCACGCCTTTTCTTTTTTACCTGTGTACTGGAATTGGTGTAAGCACTTTTGTGCAGTTCATGCTCATTGCCGGGGGATCTACTGGCGCTTTGCCTTTATCAGGTGTATCGCTTCCATTTGTAAGTTATGGAGGTTCATCACTGATCATGAATTTGATTGCCGCAGGTTTTCTGTTATCGGCTTCCAATGTGCAGGGCACACCTGTGCAAATAAGGTTCATCACAAGGCAGCAGGACAGGAACCTGATGCCGGCATTGGTAGCTGCGTTTGTTGGTATACTGCTTTTGCTTGTTAACGTATCAAGGTATCTTTTCAATAATGAAAAATGGGTGGTGCAGCCGGCGCTTGTTGCTGAAAGAAGCGGGGCCCGCATGTTCAGTTACAATCCGCGCATTAATATTTTAATGAACAAGCTGCAGGCCGGCAACCTGTACGATCGTAAAGGTGTATTGCTTGCTACGAGCCGACCTGATTCGATGATGAAAGTGCGGGATACTTTGCTGGCCGCAGGCATCCCCGGCTATAAACTGGATTCTTTACAACATAAAAGGCTTGACAGGTATTATCCGTTCGGTGAGCATATGTTCTTCTGGACGGGAGATGCCAACACCGGGATCTTTAACGGCGGACTCAATGGATATTTTGCAGAGTACCAGCTGGATGCTGCCCTGCGCGGATTTGAATCACCCATGGTAAGTTATACCGTTACTGCGAGCAGGTTCAGGGAAGACCGTTTCCTGCCGCAGGTGGCAAAGGAAATGACCGTTGCCAGAAGAGATTATTCGGCGCTTGCTCCATTGCTGCTGGCTGGTATCAACAGTAATGAAGTGGAGGCTTTTAAAAAACGAAACCGTGATGTGCAGCTGAGTATGGATGCTTCCATGCAGACCAGGCTGCAACAGGCCTTCCAGATGGACCCCACATTAAAGGACAGCCGTGTATCGGTTGTTGTAATGGAAGACAGCACAGGTGATGTACTGGCTTCTGCCATGTACCCTTTGCCCCCGGTAAATGACTGGGAAGCCATGAATCTTACCGCAGCTGAACAAAGCCGGCTGCCTTCGTGGATCACCACCACCGATCCTGGGTTTACCCATGCTACACAACCAGGATCTACAGCCAAACTGGCGACAGCACTTGCCGCATTCAATAAACTTGGTACTGCTGCCGCGCAGCAAACCTTTCTGATCCGTCAGCAGGACATCATCCGTGCGCGGGGTGATGATCCCGATGAAACAGGAACCATCGGTATGGAAAGGGCAGTGGTCAGGTCCAACAATCCTTATTTCATCAAGCTGGCAAATGAAAAAGATCTTGAAGAGGAAATGGCAACACTCTACCTGCAAACAGGCATGTTCCTCAGGGGTGTTGGCGGATATTATTATCAATGGAGAAAAGATAACCAGTACCAGCAGGAAAAATGGAGGGATTACTGGAGAAGCACAGAATTTCAAAGCCAGCGCCGTTACGATCCCAATGACATTCGCATTACAAGGGGCATGGGAATTTCAGGTATGGCCTGGGGACAGGGCGAACTGATTGCCACACCTGCCTCCCTGGCCAGGCTTGCATCTGGCATTGCCAATGAAGGTATGCTGGTAGGAAACCGGTATGTTTTGCGTATCAGTGATTCGCTGATGGGCAGGGCCGATAGTATTCTGATCGCCAGGCAACCACAATATGCAAGGACTTTGACCAGTTATATGATCAGGCAAAGCGCCAACAAGACTGCTACGCTCGGCATTGCTGTTGCAGGAAAGACCGGTACGCCGGAAAGGATCGTGAAGAAGAAGCGGATCAATGATGGATGGTATGTATTCTTTGCGCCGAAGGCGAAGGGAAGTGGTCATATTGTGGTTTGCGTGCGCATTGAAAGGACTAAAGGTTCCAGTTCCGCTGTAAGCCTGGCGGGAAGACTGGTGATACCAGAACTGTTAAGTAAAGGATATATCAGGAGCTTTGGCAGTGTTGAAGAAGAATCGCCTGGAATTTTAGTGAATTAATAGCAAAAGGACTCAGCAGTTCCATCTAGATTCGTAATAGTAATCCTTGTGAACAGAAACATCAATTGATAAAATCAGTCGTCATGTTTGATTTTTTTAAGCAGAAAAAGGAAGAAGCACCCAACGATGTCAAGGGTATCCGTGAAGCCATCCTGCAATTCCTGAAAGAATCGCTGCGTAAGGTAGAAGGGGGAGAAGGCGCCAACATTAAAGGCCTGCGCCTCTTCCTGAATCCTTCTGAAGAGGAACGCCACCTTTATGAATCGGCTGTTTATTTTGATGAGCCCGACCGTTTCCGTAACGAGGAAGTACAGCGGCTTGCGGATGATTACGCAATAGATCTTCCACAGAACTGGACGATGGAGATGGAATTTGTTGATGCCATACCTGCAGAGACCATCAGGTACAAACAGGTGCAGGCAGGGCTTTTCATCATGACGAGAAAGCAGACAACTACGACAAAGATCGCGAAAGGCTTTATTCATGTGATCAGCGGTGAAACAGAAAAGGAAGTATATGAGCTTACATCAACAGGGGGAAAGATCACCATTGGCCGTGATAAAAAAGTGCAGACCAATGATGGCTTCTTCCGGATCAATACCATTGCTTTCAACGCGGAAAGCGCAAATGCCAGTAACCGGTCAGTCAGCCGGCAGCATGCGCACATTGAATGGAGCAATGAGAATGAGGCTTTCCTGCTTTTTGCTGATGAAGGCGGAGTGCCACCACGCAACAAGATCAAGGTGCGTTCCTCCAATAATGAACCTGTAAAACTGCAGACCACAGCGGTCGGTCATCTTCTTCAGGAAGGCGACCAGATCATCCTGGGTGAATCTGCTCTGCTCCAGTTCAGTTATTCAGGTGAAGAAAAGTAAATTTACCAAATGGCAAGAGTGTTTACCATAACGGAAGGACTTGAAAATATGGGTGCATTGAAGACCGGTGGACAGGGATCGGTTTACAAGGCAAAACGGTATGGCGAGATCATTTCGGCTGTAAAGCTGTTGCCTACACCCGTTAATAGTGACAACCCCAATGACAAAAGCTACAGGGACTTCCTCAATGAAGTGGAGAAACTGAAGAAAGTAAATGAGGAGCCAGATCCAAATGTTGTTAAGATCCTTGGTTCCGGGATCACAGACACGGGAGGATTTCCATTTATAGAAATGGAATACATTGAAGGACCAGACCTTGAAGAACTGCTGAAACCACCAAGGGAACCGATATTCACTATAAAGGAAGCCATTAAAGTGGCAGACCATCTTTCACATGCGCTGGCGCATTGCCATAAAGTGGATGTAAAACATGGCGACATTAAAAGTAACAATGTCAAATACAATGTACACACAGGTAATTATGTGTTGCTTGATTTTGGCCTTGCATTAATGTCTGATGAACAGCGCAGGACCAGCCTTCGGCAAGCAGGAGCCGCGGAATTCATGGCGCCCGAACAGAATGAAGAACTGATGCTGTTCCAGACAGATGTGTACAGCTTCGGTGTAGTGCTTTATGAATTACTTGCAGGACAGGTGCCTTTCCCATTAAAAGATAAAGGCGAGACCGCACGCAACATGATCAAGCTGGCGCATATGGAAACACCACCGCCTGACCTGCTTCAGTTGCGCCGGCAGAATCTTCCGCAGCATTGGCCGGAGGACAAGAAAACAAGGGAAATGCAATTGCCTTACTGGCTCACCAGCATGGTGTATAAATGTCTTGAAAAAAAACCTGAGAACCGTTTCGCAAATGGCATGCAATTGCACGAATACTTTGTGATGAATGCCACGCTGGCCAGCGGCAAATCAGAGATGAATAATGAATGGCTGAACAACCTTCAGAAAGAAAACGAAAAACTTCAAAGAGAAAAGGCGCAATTGCAAAACCTGGTGCTTCAATACCAGCAAACACCTGTTTCTAACAACAATGATGTTGCTGCGCTTAGGGCAACCATCAGCGACAAGGACCGTGAGATCCTGGCGCTAAAGGAAAAAGAAACTTATCGTTTATACCAGACGCCGGCTCCCCGCAAGGGTATCTCACCGGCGCTTTTCATCATTCTTGTTTTCATCACCATTGCCCTGGCTGTGTATGCGGGATATGCCTTTCTTGTAAAAGATACCAGTAATCCCAATGAGAAAGAGCCTGAGCCAGTTGCCAATACCATAAAGGGACCATCAACGGACAATGTTATCGGGCAATTCAAAGTGCTGGCTGCCAGGGCTTATTTTCACAATGAGCCTGATGAAGCATCACGGCGTTCAGCTTACATGGTTCCTTCTACGGATGTAATCAATGGATACGAAGAAAGGAATGGTTTTTTATATACTGAATTCACCAACAGCCGTGGCCAGACATCGAAAGGCTGGTTGAAGCGTTCGGACCTGATGACGCTTGCGGAGTGGGAGGAAGAACAGAAAAAAATAATTGATACCACTCCGGTTCCGCTCACAAGGATCGAGATCAACGACCTGCTGCAGCAGGCAAAAGCCCTGATGGACAGCCGCAATACCTACGATGCATTAACCATTTATAAAAGGTTGCTTCCACAGGAAGTGCCGGAAGCGATGTACCACTATGGGCACCTGGCCTTACAGGGAAGAAATGATGACATTGAATGCGAGGAAGCCAAAAGCCTGATCAAAAAAGCCAGCAATGAAGGCTATACGGAAGCAAAAAGAACACTTGGTTTTTTATACCTCTTCGCCAACAACCGGCAGGCTATTGAATTGGCCAACTACGACCGGTGCAATTATGAAAGAAATATTGTCAAAGGCACCCAGCTCCTCATGGAAGCAGCACTCGCCGGCGACACCCAGGCCAATGACATTCTGGAAGATTATAAGTCCAAGAATGATGATCAGCAACAGTAGGGTTTATTGTTTTTTGTTTTCGGTTTATTGTTGTTTCTGGTTTCTGAAATCGTTTATCCACTTACTTGCGTAAATCGATAAATAAATTTTTTACCGTCACTTTGCGTTTCCTTTGCGCGCTTTGCGGTTAACTGTCTTTTTACGCAAAAAAGATCTTTAATGAAAGTCTGCACCTGAACAACCATAGACCAAGACCAAAAACCATAAACTAAGTAAGCACGGCCCGCCTGATCTTCACCAGCTTCACCAGCAGTTCTTCCAGCAGGTCAAGTTGCAGCATGTTGGCACCGTCGCTTTTGGCACAGGAAGGATCTGGGTGGGTTTCGATGAAGAGACCATCGGCGCCTGAAGCAATGGCCGCTGATGCAATAGTGCCGATCATTAAAGGATTGCCACCAGTGACACCTGATGTCTGGTTGGGTTGCTGCAGGCTGTGTGTGCAGTCCATGATCACAGGCACATTGGATTTTTGCATGATGGGAATGTTGCGGTAATCCACTACAAGGTCTTGGTACCCGAAGGTAGTGCCGCGTTCTGTGAGCATGACCTTATCATTACCTGTATTTTTAATTTTCTCCACAGCGAACTTCATGGAATCACCACTCAGGAATTGTCCTTTCTTTACATTAACGATCTTTCCGGTTTCACCTGCAGCAATAAGCAGTTCTGTCTGGCGGCAGAGAAAGGCAGGGATCTGAAGAATGTCTACAAAACCAGCTGCCATTGATGCTTCCTTTTCCGAATGAATATCGGTTGTCACTGGTAGATTAAAATGCTTTCCTGCTTTTTGAAGAATACTCAGACCGTTCTCATCACCCATTCCGGTAAAGGATGATGCGCTGGTGCGGTTGGCTTTTTTATAAGATGCCTTTAAAACAAGCGGTATACGGTTTCTTTTACAGATGTCCGAAACCCTTTCCGCTACCTGGAAAACCAGTTCTTCGCTTTCCACAACACAAGGCCCTGCGATGAGGAAGAAGTTATCCTGATCATACGTTTGCCCCGAAAAAAGCTGGTCAATAAACGAATTCATAAGCGCAAGTTATGCAATCGTAAACGATTGCGTTTATGGTCTCTGGTTTCTTGTTTCTGGTTCTTTAGATGCAATCCTTCTTTACTGATTGCTAATGCGTAGAGAGGCAGTAACCGCAAGAGCCCAAAGAAAACTAAGAAAGCCCTGGAATACCATGAGATATTAAAGGTGATTGAATCCTGGCAACAACCATAAACCAAAAACCATAAACAATAAACCAGTATATATTTGCATCTTTTACTGGCTATATGAATAAAGAAAAGATCCTTGTTATTGGCGCATCCGGACAGATCGGAGTAGAGCTTACGCTTGCATTAAGGAAGATCTACGGCGCAAGCCAGGTGATCGCTTCTGACCTACGCGAGGAGAACCCGCTGCTGCATGGCACGGGACCTTATGTAAGCATGGACGTCATGAACAAGGAAATGCTTCATGTGCAGGTCATTCGCCAGAACGTTACACAGATCTACCTGCTTGCTGCAATGCTTTCTGCTACAGGTGAAAAAAACCCGGCTCTTGCCTGGCACCTGAATATGCAGGGCCTTCTGAATGTACTGGACATTGCCAAGGAAGAAAAATTATCCAAGGTCTACTGGCCCAGCTCTATCGCTGTGTTCGGACCGACATCACCAAAGATCAATTGTCCCCAGCAGACCGTCATCGAGCCCATTACCGTTTATGGTATTTCAAAATATGCCGGTGAGTTCTGGTGTAATTACTTCTTTCATAAATATGGTGTGGATGTGCGCAGCCTCCGGTATCCTGGACTGATCTCTTATAAGTCAGCACCAGGTGGAGGAACAACAGATTATGCTGTGGAAATTTATCATGAGGCATTGGCTGAAGGACATTATAAATGTTTTCTCCAGAAAGATACTTATCTCCCTATGATGTACATGCCCGATGCCATCCGTGCCACCATTGAGTTGATGGAAGCGCCAAGTTCCAAGATCAAGACCAGGACATCTTACAATCTTTCTTCCATGAGTTTCTCGCCTTCGGAGATCGCTGCAGAGATCAAGAACCATATTCCTCATTTTTCAATGACCTACGCACCGGACTACCGGCAGGATATCGCGAACAGCTGGCCGCAGAGTATTGATGATTCCGTTGCCCGTGCCGACTGGGGATGGAGACACGAATACGATCTGAAGAAAATGACGAAGGACATGCTGGAGAACTTGAGGCAGGGATCGTGAGACGTGAGACGTGAATCGTGAGGCTAAAGCAGAGAGCGAGGTAACAGATCGAGAGCAAAATACGTGAGGTAAGGAACGTGAGACGTTGGACGTGAAACCAAGCATTTGATCTTTTCAAACAACTGATTACAACTCATAATTCTTAGCTTAAAGCTCGCAGCTTGAAGTTCATAGCTCGCAGCTATCAGCCAACAGCTAATAGCCATCAGCTTTGCTCAACTCCTCCAACTTCAAACACATCACCTCACTCACTTCCTTTCCCTTGTCGTGCACCATCATGTGCTGGCCACCTGGAATGACAACATCAGCATTGGTGTTCCTGGAAAAAAAGATACGGTCTGAAGTTCCATGAATGTGAAATACTTTTGGAAGCCTTTCTTCCTGTTGCCAGTTCAATATCTGGTGAATGGACCATTTAAGGTAGCTGGGAGAGACCTGTTTTAAGAAGGAAGCCAGCAATTCTTTTTCTCTTTTACTTCTGGCACCAAACCACCAGACTGCAACAGGATTATAGATCTTCATTACAGCTGAAGGCACCAACCTGTATAATTTGACCGCATTCATGGCACGAAAGGTGATGGGAAGTTCTTTTATATTGGAGATGCTTGAGATCAGGACCACCTGTAATGGCGGGTGCAGTTTTGCAATTTCAATGGCTACAATACCACCGAAGGAAAGCCCAATTAAAACAAATGGTTCTCTTTTTTCAACCTGCTGCCAGAGTCTCCTGCTGTAGTCGGCTAAACTTTCATTTTGGAATGGCTCGATCCAATGGATATGTATGATGCTGAAATGACGGGGGAGGACCAGCCGTTCAAAGATCCGTTCATCTGCTCCAAGTCCGCTGATAAAGTATAAGGTCAATGTGGTTGTTTTATCGTGAATCGTGAGGCGTGAGACGTGAGGCAGGGAAAGTGAGACGACATTTGGTTTTTTGTGTATGGTTTTTGGTTTATTGTTGTTTCTGGTTAATTAGTTAATCAGTTTATAGGAAGTTGTATTCTTGCATGGTCTACCGAAGTTTTTGCAATGGTGGATTTCATCCTACACACTCGCTCTCTTTTTATCGCCTCACGTATTTCCGTTTCCCGCGTCCTTGCCTCACGTCTCACGCCTCCCGTCTAACGCTCCTGGTCTCACGTCTCACGATGCAAGCCAACAGCTATCACCTTCTCATTGCCCTTTATAATACAATTCCTGCCGTCCAGCTTTTAAACAGACTTCATTATACTGCCTGATCAATACCTCAAGCCTGTTCTCTGAACCCCTCAAGTGATTGATTTCATTTTTAAGCCCTTCATTCTGATCCTGGTTATAAGTAATTGCTCCTATGATCTTTGCCAGGTTGTTGGCCAATTCTGCAGAACGTGTTGCTGTCTGTTGAACCAGTTCCGGTGTAGGTGCATCCAGGTACTGCAACCTGTTGGTTTGTGCAATGGTGTAGTTCCTTATGCTTTCTACCAATGTAGAATCAGCCTGTCCCTTACAAAGAGCCCTCAATGCGATGGCACTGGCAGCATCATTTTTTTGTTCTAACTGCAATAGGATCTTTATCCAGGAAGTTTTAATTGTATCCTCCTCCTTATTTGGATTGCAGGAAAATATCACAACTGAAATGAGCAGGATGGTGAGACGTGAAACGTGAGATGGGAGGCCAGGAACGTAAAACGTGGGACGTGAAACGTAAAGCATTTTAATCTTTTAAATTCTCTGAGATAAACATGCAACTCAAAGCTCGAAGCTCGAAGCTCGAAGCTCATAGCTATCAGCTATCAGCTTCTCAAAACCCCAATACATCTTTCATATAAAAAACTCCTTTCTTATCCCGTATAAAAGCAGCTGCAAGAACTGCTCCTGACGCAAAGCCTTCGCGGTTATGGGCGGTATGAATGATCTCGATATCATCCACCGGGGAAGAATAACGTACAAAGTGTGTGCCTGGTGCCGGGTCAATTCTTTCACTGATGATGGATAATTGTTCTGGCTTTGAAGCAGTGCCATTCACCCAGCTTTTTTTCCTACTGATTTTTTCAAGTACCTGTTCTGCAAGCGTAACTGCTGTTCCGCTGGGCGCGTCTTTTTTGGCGGTATGATGGATCTCTTTTAGGGTAACGTCATAATCCTTTTGTTCCGCCATCAGCCTGGCCAGCAGCTTGTTTACTTCAAAGAAGATATTAACGCCAATGCTGAAGTTAGATGCATGCAGGAAGGCGCCGTTCTTTTGAAGGCAGGCTTTTACTGCCTCAGGTATTTTTTCATTCCATCCAGTAGATCCGCAAACCACCGGGATGCCTAGCTCCAGGCATTTTATTACATTGTCAAAAGCACTATGCGGACTGGTAAATTCAATAGCTACATCAGCTTTTGAAATGTTCTCCGCGTTGAAGTCTTCCTGGTTGTCGGCGTCAATGCGCAGCACTACATCATGTCCCTGGGAAAGAGCCACGGTCTCGATTATTTTTCCCATCTTGCCATAGCCGATCAAAGCGATTCTCATGTGAATTATTTAAAAGCCAGTACGAGGCTGATGCCATTGGTTTTAGCCATTTCGCTGTAACCGGGCCTGATGCGGAAGCTGAGGTCAGGACTTACATCAAATGATTTCAGGTGCGCGTCAACGGTAGCATCAACCACATTGAGTCCCCATAGCAATACAAAAACAAGAACGGTGTAATCAATATTGCGCCTGAATTCATCACGATAGTAGCGAAGGTCTTCTATTCCCAGGCGCTTCAGGTTTTGCCTGATGAAAGGCGTATCCACACCATTGGAATTAAACTGGGCATTGTACCGCGCCTTATAAGCAAAGCGCAGGTCACGGTAGTTATTCAGGTTGTAAAAGAATACACCCCCGGTAACACCAAGGGCTCCATAGATGATGGGAAGTTTCCAGTATTTTTTGTTGTATACCTGGCCCCAACCCGGAAGCACTGCGGAACGAAAGGCCGCTTTTCTGGGAGAATGCACCCTGAGCACTGAATCAACACCTTTTTTATTGGCAACAGTTTCAGAAACACGGGCAAGCGAATCAACGGGCACCAGTACCCTGGAAGTATCCGGTACCGTCTGCGCATTCGCAGAAGCCAGGATCATACTTGCCAGGGAAAGGAAAAGGATTTTATGGCAGGTCTTATTCAATGGTCACATTCATTTGGTCAAGCAACTTATTCAATTCTTCCAGCGAATAATAATCCAGCGTGATCTGGCCGCTGCCATTCTTGCTGTGCTTCATCTTCACACGGGTGCTGAAATGCGAGGCCAGTGTATCCTCAATCTTTTTGTAGGCGGGTGGCAGAAAGCTTGGTTCTTTTTTATCTTCTTTTTCCTTGTAAAGGTTGCGTACAAGGTTTTCTGTCTGGCGTACCGAAAGGCCTTTAGATTTGATCTCGTCAAAAATAAACAGCTGTTTATCGATGGTATCAACATTGATCAGTGCCCTGGCATGACCCATGCTGATTTCGCCATTGCGTACTGCGATCTGTATATCGGGAGGTAATTTCAGAAGCCTGATATAATTGGTGACTGTGCTGCGGTCTTTTCCCATTCTTTCGGCTACCTGTTCCTGGGTGTGATCCAGTTCTTCCATCATGCGCTTATAGCTCAGTGCGATCTCCATGGCATTCAGGTCCTCCCTTTGCAGGTTCTCCAGGAGCGCCAACTCAAGCAAATCCTGGTCATTGGCCTGCCTTATATAAGCGGGAACATCTTTGAGGCCGGCAATTTTCGCGGCTCTCCAGCGCCGCTCACCGGCAATCAGCCTGTACTTGTTGCCATGTAGTTTTGAAACGGTAACCGGCTGGATGATGTCATGCAGGCGAATGGATTCTGCCAGTTCCTGAAGGGCTGTCTCATCAAAATCACGGCGGGGTTGCTTTGGATTGGGCTCAATGTGCTCAACCGGTATGCGCATGGCGCCAGTGGCGGCTTCAACAGCCTGTGGCTTTAATTCGCCGGCCGTATTTTTCAGGTCGGAATCAATACTTTGAAGCAGTGATCGGATACCTTTTCCAAGGGCGTCCTTATTTTGTTTTGGAGTGGTCATGAAGCTTGAACAGTTTTATAGATACTAAGGTGATCTTTTAAATTCATGGCTTTTGCCTTCAAAGATCCTTTCGCCCAACCCTGCGAAGGTATTCTGCCAGCCCTAAAACTGGTAAATTAGTTTCAGAAAACAAGATTAAACCAAGGAGAATACAGATGTAAGAGTGCAGACTTAAAAGCAGAGGCTTAAGAATTTAACTGAGAATGGTGATTGTGGAAATTTTTTGAAGGTGGTTGGTGGCATACCTGTAACCTATTCTTACCCTTCCTGTATGATTAACTATCTTAATTCTTCATTCCCATTCTTAAGTCTGCACTCTTAAGTCGTCCCTGGTCGCTTTTATATTTCCATCGTTCTTTCTTCCTGCGGAATCCGGGTCATATTGTTCTTCTGAAGGATCTCTTTGGCGAGGTTCAGGTAATTCATGGAACCTTTGCTGTTGGCATCGTAAAGGATCACAGGCTTTCCAACACTGGGCGCTTCGGCCAGGCGTGCGTTTCTGTGGATGATGGTGTCGAAGACCAGCTCTTCAAAGTGGCGTCGCACTTCAGCCACTACCTGGTTGCAAAGGCGGAGGCGGCCATCGTACATGGTCATCAGGATACCTTCGATCACAAGAGCTGTATTCAGGCGGCTTTGAACAATCTTGATTGTATTAAGCAATTTACCCAATCCTTCCAGCGCGAAGAACTCGCATTGCACCGGTACAATAACGGAATCAGAAGCGGTAAGGGCGTTCACGGTGATCAGGCCAAGTGAAGGAGAACAATCCACGATGATGAAATCGTAATCGTTGCGCACCGTTTCAATATGTTGTTTCAGCACCATTTCCCTGTTAGGATAATTGATCATTTCAATTTCGGCGCCGACAAGATCAATATGAGAAGGAAGCAGGTCAAGGTAGGGAATGTCCGTTTTCAGGATCACATCTCTTGCTTCCGCATTGTTTACCATGCAATCATAAAGACTCTGGGTGACATTCTGAAGATCGAAACCAACACCTGTGGTGCTGTTGGCCTGTGGATCGGCATCTACCAGCAGTGTCCTGAATTCCAGCACGGCAAAAGAAGCGGCAAGGTTGATCGCCGTTGTTGTTTTTCCTACGCCACCTTTTTGATTGGCTACACCAATAATTTTGGACATTTATCAGCAATAAATTTTATAAGTCAATGCTTTCACCGATCTGCGGAAGATGCAAGGTCAGTCCGGCATCAGCGAATGCTTTTTTTACCTGTTGGTGATCGATCCGGATATAACCAAATGTATCATAATGCACGCCGATGATGGTCCTGCACTGGATCAATTCTGCGGCAATGATGGCATCTTCGTATCCCATGGTAAAATTGTCACCTATGGGCAGTATGGCAAAATCGATGTTCCCCCAGCGTGGCACCAGTTGCATATCCATGGTCAGCGCGGTATCGCCGCTGTAATAAAAACTGCGGTCTCCAGCCGATACAATAAAGCCCATTGGATTTCCACCATAAGAGCCGTCTGGCAATGAAGAAGAGTGGATGGCATTGGTACATTTTACCGTTCCAAAATCAAAACTCCGCTTGCCGCCATGGTTCATTGGATGAATGCTTTCCACCCCCTGCTTGTTCAGCCATTCCACAACTTCAAAAGGTCCGATCACGGTTGCCTTGTTTTGCTGCGCGATGGCTACACAATCAGCTATGTGATCGCCGTGCCCGTGCGTTACCAGGATATAATCCGCACGGATATCTTCCGGCTTGATATTCCTTGCCAGTTCATTGGGTGTGATAAAGGGATCGAAAAGCAGATTTTTGCCACCGGCTTCCACTAAAAAACACGCATGTCCGTAATAGGTAAACTTCATATCCACTCCCGGCGAAAGCCGCAAATTTAAGGTTAAAAAAGGGCAAAATGGCTGAGCAGCAAGATATTGTATACAGTTAACAAAACTTGCTTTAATTGCAGCTTTATTCTCACAAGTTATGCGCAGTTCACCCTTCTGGATCATACTGATCGGGCTTATGATCGCTTTGGATTTTTACGTTTTCCAGGTAGTCAAAGTTGTTACTCAATCCGCTAGTCCCAAGGCAAGGGCCATCATCTATATTACCTACTGGACCATCTCAGTTCTTTCGCTGGTGATCCTTGCTATTCTGCCTTATTTCAATTTCGAAAACCTGCCAAAAGGCGCCAGGAATATGATCTTCGCGGTGATCATTGCCTTGTTCTTTGGAAAACTGATCACCGCCGTCTTCCTGCTCATCGATGATGTGCGAAGACTGATCCAGTGGGTGGCAGGCAAGATCTATTTCCGTGATACGGAAGGTGCAGACCTACACACTGGCCGCATTACCCGGTCTGTTTTTCTGTCCTGGGTGGGACTTGCCGCCGGCGCAGGTATTGTGTCATCCCTTATATATGGATTTTCCAATAAATACAACTACAGGGTCAAAAGAGTGCCGCTGCGTTTTCCCAATATGCCTGAAGCTTTCAGGGGATTAAAGATTGTACAGTTGTCAGATATACACAGCGGTAGCCTGATGAACAAGGACGCCGTGATGAAAGGCGTTGAGAAAGTATTATCGCTTCAGCCTGACCTGATCCTTTTTACCGGGGACCTGGTGAATGACAGGGCGGTAGAGATGCAGGATTTTATGGAGGTGTTCAGTCGGCTGAAAGCACCCCTGGGTGTTTATTCCGTTTTGGGAAATCATGACTATGGCGACTACCATTATGGTCAAAGCTGGGACGGCCCTCAGGCGGCTGCCAAAAAAGCCAACCTTGAAGACCTGAAGAAAGTGCATGCAGGATTGGGCTGGCGCCTTTTGCTGGATGAAAATGTTTCGATAGAACGTGGTGGAAGCGAGATCGCACTGATCGGTGTGCAGAACATCAGTGGCAAAAGGAACTTCCAGACCTATGGCGACCTTGCTAAAGCTTACCGGGGTGCCGAACGCCATCCATTTAAAATATTGATGAGCCATGATCCCAGCCATTGGGATTCGGAGATCAACCAGCGTTATAAAGACATTGACCTGACCCTTTCAGGGCATACCCATGGAATGCAGTTTGGCGTTGAACTGCCCTGGCTCAGATGGAGCCCGGTGCAATATGTCTACCGTCAATGGGCAGGACTCTATGGTGAAAGCCAGCGGTTATATGTGAACAGGGGATTTGGCTTTATTGGTTACCCTGGAAGGGTAGGCATCCTGCCCGAGATCACCCTGCTGGAATTCGCCTGAAAATTTTTGATAAACTTTCCTTTCCCGTTAAACCCTTGCATGCACCAGGAGTCTAGAACTTCCTGGTCATTTTTTTTTGGATCATTGAATGTACTTTATTGTGTTGCCGGTGGGTTTATTTGAAAAAATTTTGATCATGATGCTGATCTGTATGATAATCAAAGAAATACAGGTGGTATTGGTGGGAGCAACAATGAACACTTTAAATGCACTACCTTTTTTTTTAAAAAGATTCACCTCCTTTTTATACTTAGCAGGCTAAAATGGAGTTCTAATACCGGTGAAAACCGGTAAAGGTCATCCTGAAAAAAATATGGAATGGATCTTTATGATTAAGTAACGTTGATGCCTGACCGAAAATAGATTTACAGGATCAAAGAAATTTTATTGAATGCCGTCGCGCAGGCGTACGAGCATTTTTGTTCTTTATAGCTGTGTGATCAATGGTGGTGTTACTGAATCGTTGTTTGATTTTTATTTAACAACGGCCCAATAGGGGTGGCACCTTTCTTGGTTGTTATGAAATACAAACTCATGTTTATGAAACTTCGAATCCTCGCTCTCATCGCCTCCGTTATTTTCACGCAGGCTGCAATGGCTCAATTGAATGTTGGTTTTAAAGCCGGTGCCAACATTTCCAAGATCGACGGCCGCTCTTTCAAGGATGAATTCAGTTATGGATACCTGATAGGCGGATTTGCTGAAATTGGATTGGGCGGAAAACTAAGTATCCAGCCGGAAGTATTATGGAACCAGTATCAGACAAAAACCGACTCAGCATTCTCTCACATTTACCAGAACGCCTTCAGCGAAGCGACAAGCGGCAATGTAAAGCTCAACTATCTTTCTGTACCACTGGTGCTGAATTATAAACTGGGTAATGTCATATCGCTTCATGCTGGGCCGCAGTTCGGGATCCTTATGGATCAGAACAGGAACTTATTGGAAAATGGTAAAGAAGCATTCAAAAGCGGAGATTTTTCAATGGTTGGCGGTGCTACCCTCAGGGTCAGCAAGCTGCGTCTTACAGGTCGTTATGTTGTTGGCCTTAACAACATCAATGACATTGACAACCAGGACCAGTGGAAAAGCCAGGCATGGCAGGTAACACTTGGTTTCGCTCTTTGATCACTTCGTCCCACTCAAAATCTTAAGCACTCTCCGGAGTGCTTTTTTTATCCTGTAGTCAGTCAGATCGTGAGGCGTGAAAGATGAGACGTGAAACGTGAGGCGTTAGACGTGAGGCCAGAACGCGTGAGACGTGGGTCATTAGACATGAATAGCATTACTGTTGATGCTAAATGTGAGATTGCGTAATATAAGATTAACCGCAAAAAGCAGTAAGGCCCGCTAAGAAAAGTTCATAGCCTCACGATTCAGATTTTAGCACTCGGTTTAGTTCCACAATTCACCCTTCGCGTTTATCGTTTCCAGGTTCCATAGCCCCACAATTCACCTCTCACGCTTATCGACTCCCGGTTCCCTAGCCTCACGTTTCACGTCTCACGCCTCACGTTTCCTGTCCTCCCGTCTCCACTTCACGATTTCCCCTTTCCCGGTATTAATCTTGAAAGGGAGGTGATCCTTGTTTACATTTGCAATCCGGATCGAATAAGGCCATATTGTCCAATAAAACCGATTTGAGTGAATTTTAATTTGAAGCCAGAAGAAGAAATGGATTTTTTGCCCATCATTCCATTGAATGAGCATGACGCAGACGCATCCGATATTGTGGATATACCAGCCGAACTGGCCCTGCTTCCACTAAGGAACACGGTCCTGTTTCCAGGTGTTGTACTGCCCATAACGGTTGGACGGGATAAAAGCATCAAAGCTGTGACCGACGCCTATAAGTCCAGCAAATTAATTGGTGTTGTGGCGCAGAAAGACAGTAACGTGGAAGATCCTGCTGCCAGGGACCTTGAAGCCATAGGTACGGTTGCCAAGATCGTAAAGCAGATCAAGATGCCTGATGGCGGAACAACCATCATCATCCAGGGAAAGAACCGCTTTTCCATCGATGCTGTTACTTCCGAAGACCCATATTTTAAAGCTGGCATCAGCATGCTGGTCGAAGAAGAAATACCAAAGGACCCGGATTTTGAAGCATATGTTGCCAACATCAAAGACCTCGCTACAGAGATCATACAGCTTTCACCAAACATACCCAGTGAAGCATCAGTGATCCTGCGCAACATTGAGAATCCTTCCTTCCTTATACATTTTGTTTCCAGTAACCTCACCATCGACATCAAGGAAAAGCAACGCCTGCTGGAGATGAGTAACATCAGGGAGCGTGCCGACCTGCTGATGCAGTTGCTGCAAAAAGAATTGCAGTTTGCAGAGCTGAAAAACAAAGTGACCAACAAAACAAGAACAGAAATTGATAAGCAGCAGCGTGAATATTTTCTGCAGCAGCAGCTGAAAAGCATCAAGGAAGAACTGGGTGGAGATCCGAATGAACGCGAGATCAAGGAACTCCAGAAAAAAGCGGAAAGTAAAAAATGGTCTGATGCCGCAAGGGAATCCTTCAAAAAGGGAATCGAGAAACTGGAGCGTATGCATCCAAGCACACCGGATTATTCTGTTGTGTACAACCATCTTGACCTGATGCTTGACCTTCCATGGCTCGAATACACAGAAGATGTGTACGACCTTGAAAAAGCAAAGAAGATCCTTGATGCCGATCATTACGGAATGCATAAGATCAAGGAGCGCATTTTAGAATACCTGGCTGTACTGAAACTGAAGGGTGATATGAAAAGCCCGATCCTTTGTTTTTACGGTCCTCCCGGTATTGGTAAAACCTCGTTGGGAAGAAGCATTGCCAATGCGATCGGCAGAAAGTATGTAAGGCTTAGTCTTGGCGGTATTCATGATGAAAGCGAGATCCGTGGCCACCGCAAAACTTATATCGGCGCCATGCCCGGACGCATTGTTCAATCCATCCGTAAGATCAAATCATCCAATCCGGTGATGATCCTCGACGAGATCGACAAAGTGGGAAGTGACCTGCGCGGAGATCCAAGCAGCGCCTTGCTGGAAGTGCTGGATCCCGAACAGAACAATACATTTTATGATAACTACCTTGAACTGGAATATGATCTCAGCAAGGTCCTTTTCATTGCAACGGCCAACAACCTTCAGACCATCCAGCCGGCGCTTCGCGACAGGCTGGAGATCATTGAGCTGAGTGGTTATGCGGTGGAAGAAAAAATTGAGATCGCCAAGCGGCACCTGCTGCCCAAACAAAAAGAAGCCCATGGCCTGAAAGCTTCAAGCTTTAAAATGTCTGACAGGGTATTGGAAAAAGTGATCCAGGATTATACCCGTGAAAGCGGTGTAAGGGAATTAGACAGGCACCTTGCAGCCATCATGCGTTACCAGGCAAAGCAATTGGCCATGAAGGGCAAGTTGAAAGTCAACCTTACCGTGCCGGATATTGAAAAGATCCTCGGACGTTCACGCTATAATAATGAGATCTACAAGTCAGCTACCATCGCGGGAGTTGCCGTAGGATTGGCTTACACTTATGTAGGAGGTGATATTCTTTTTATAGAAGCAACACTTAGTGATGGCAAAGCGGACCTGCGATTGACTGGCAATCTTGGTAACGTGATGAAAGAAAGCGCGGCAACAGCACTTTCATACCTTGGTTCCAATGCAAAACGATATGGTATTGAGCCTGCAGTTTTTGAAAAGAAGACTGTTCACATTCACGTACCGGAAGGTGCGGTACCTAAAGACGGACCAAGCGCCGGTGTTACCATGCTCACTGCTCTTGCTTCTGCTTTCACTGGAAAAAAGGTAAAGCCTTATCTTGGAATGACCGGTGAGATCACGCTGCGTGGGCAGGTGCTTCCGGTAGGAGGGATCAAGGAAAAAGTACTGGCCGCCAAGCGGGCTGGCTTAAAAGACCTGATCCTTTGCTGGCAGAATGAAAGGGACGTGCAGGATATTAATCCTGATTATATAAAGGGCGTAAAGTTTCATTATGTAAAGACCATGAACCAGGTGATCGACCTGGCACTTCTTGACTGACCACCAAATTATTTTATTTGAGAATTTTTTTTCTCTGCCTGATGATCTGTTGCGCTTTGCAACTGCCTGCCCAAACGCTTGGCGGTAACAGCGTGTTCAGTTTCATGAAGCTCCCTCAAAGCCCGGTAATGACAGGCCTTGGCGGTGTAAATGCATCCTACAGGGGTCATGAGGTCAGCACCACTGCCAACAATCCTTCATTATTAAGTAAAGACCTTCACGGGCAGCTGCATGCCAGTTATAATTTTTTCCTGGAAGGGATCAGGGCCCTGGATGTTTCAGGCGCTTACCACCATGAAAAGCTCGGGACCAGCTTTGGAGGGAACATTTTCTTTATTGATTATGGTAACGTCGCACAAACAGATGCAGCTGGTAATATCAATGGATCGTTCAGGCCCGTAGATTTTGTTGTGCAGGTCTCAGCTTCAAGGCCTTACCTGGATAAATGGACTTATGGTGGCACCCTTAAATACATTCATTCAGCATACAGCATCTACAGGTCATCTGGCATCGCCGTTGATGCAGGTATCTTATTTGAAGACACCGCTAAAAACTTCACAGCCTCTGTTCTTGCCAGGAATATGGGAGTCCAATTAAAAGGATATGGTGAAGAGAAGGGTGATCTTCCTTTTGACCTGCAGGCTGGCTTTACCAAAAAGCTGACAAAGGCGCCATTAGGATTTTCAGTAACAGCCCACCACATCCACAGGTTCAACCTGGTGTATAATGACACCACATTCAATAACGAAAACGGCTTTGAGAACAAATCAGATTTTTTTACAAAGACCATGAATCATTTTGTACTGGCCACCCACATTTACCTGGGCCCCCACCTGGAAGCCAGTATCGGCTACAATCACCTGCGCCGGCAGGAATTGAATATAGGGTCAGCAGGAAATGGATTGAACGGATTTTCTGCAGGCCTCCGGGCAAAGTTCAACAAGATGGAGTTTCAATATGGCCGCGCACATTACCAACGGAACATCGCCTACAATCATTTGGGATTGACCATGAATTTACCAAAGCTGCTTAGCGGCTTGTAGGGTTTATGGTTTTTTGTTTTTGGTGTTTAGTTAGGCCCCAGAGGTTTTAGGGAAGGTGTGATCATCAACCAAAACTTTAAGGGTTATATCACACCTGACGCATTTAAATCGCAGGATGTGCTTTTTGATTGAAATACCTCAATTGTTTGGTGATTTCATCGTCAACCGGGGTTTTTGATCTTGTAAGTTTGATTCAGGGATAAAGAGTTTGAATAAAGTAGTTCCGGAGAGGAGAAAAGGGAAGCTTTGAAGGACGAGATGGATTGAATTATGCTCTTTTGGATTACTTTATTTTCAGGTTGTTTTTACAAACTAAATCAAGGAGTTACAAAGATTCTGTCAGTCCACTAAAGCCGCCTGACACTTTCTTTGTAAAGTCTTGGAAATCAGCATTTCGGAGGAAGATTTTGCTTTCTTGCATTCATTTCTTTTACAGGTCCAATATCACTTTATTTTTTCTTGATCACCCTCTTTCTTCGCTCATTTACCGGGCTTTCCTACAGGCATCATTACATTTTAAAAAGCAATAGCAAACCAGGTATTGCAACCGTTATAGTAAAGCTTACTGCTGCAATCAAATTAATACTCCCATACTTCTAGGAGAAAAACTACCTTGGTCTTTAGGTTATTTTAAGGATTTTATTCAATCAAACAACCATGAAAAGATCAATGTGGCTGCTCCTGCTTTTACTTCCTGCTTTAATTTCTGCACAAGATCTTCCAAAGTTGCAACAGGAGATGGTGGGCACGAAGCTGCATGACATGGTGTTTACAGATTACATTTTAAATAAACCTGCCGATACAAATTTTATAAAGAAGTTTAAAGTGCTGGAGTTCTGGGTAACATGGTGCAGGCCTTGTCTTGCTGCTGTTCCTCACTTAAATAAATTACAAAAGAAGTTCAAAGAAGATAACATTGTATTCTTTTCTGTCACATACGAGGATCCTTCAAAAACCAATGCAACAATGGATAGGGTACGGTTTGAGACCATTGTGGTCAGTGACCAGACTAAGACCATTCACCGCGACCTGAGGATCGAATACAAAGGGCAGATGTGGTTACCCAGAACAGTTCTGTTGGATCCTGAAAACAGGATCGTCTGGTTTGGTTCCCCGAAAGACCTTACTGTGAAATTATTGGAAAGGTTCTTAGCAGGATCTGTAAAAAATGAATAACCAGGGAATTTATTGCATGGAAAAAAAGTTGTTGTTCAGGATTCCAGTCTGTTACATACCCACCATATGGTAAACTTCAAAAGCTTCTGCCAGTTCGGTATTCGCCTGTAATCCCCTGACGGTTGCCAGCGAGCGTTGGAATTGCTCAGTCATGTATGGCCTTTGTGCCTGCGAGGTGTAGGCTTTCAACGCAGCCAGTTTTTTTTGGAATTCGGCTTCGCTGATCTTTTCAAAATAATTAGGTTGAAAGCGGGTGTTGTTCCAGGGTAATTCATAGCCAAGCACATTGGCATTTTTGAAAGCCCTCATACCTTCTGCATAAATTACCTGGTGGTCCTGGTGTATGTCGTGCTGTGCCGGTAAAAAAACAGTCTGAGGCCTGGTCTCTCTGGCGATTTCGATCAGTGATTGAAGGATCTCCTGGCGGTGTTGGGGCAGTCTCCTTACTTCAAAATCAAAGAACCGGAGCGACCGGATGCCCAGTATTTTAGTAGCATCCGTACATTCTTTGGAAAGCGTATCTGCAGGAAGGTTCGCCGGTAAAGATTGCGAGCAGGTCGAAAAAGCAATATAGGTCACCTGCTTACCCTGGGAGATATATTTTGCAATTGTTCCGCCACAACCCAGTTCTCCATCATCTGTATGCGGCGCAAGCACCAATATGTTCTTTGTGTCAAACATATTTCGAAGATAGGAGGTGTTTCTGGTTTCTGGTGGTTTCACGCAAAGACGCAAAGAAGCAGGGGGAATACAGACTTAAGAGTGGAGACTTAAGAGAAGAGACTTAAGAATTAAAATGAGGAAAGTTGAACGGATGAAAGACTTCCTCAGGAAGGCATCTTTG